>Ga0080064_1000046_pt1 | contig 378114 bp, 333 predicted proteins | sample Subgrocontami54m_FD_69260 | JGI IMG/M metagenome (GOLD analysis project Ga0080064, IMG submission 69260) | Subsurface groundwater microbial communities from S. Glens Falls, New York, USA - GMW46 contaminated, 5.4 m (SPADES assembly) (version 2) ... | reverse complement strand
CCCGCCATGCTCGACCGCGATGTGGCAGGCCTCGTCAAACAGTTCCCGGCGGTCCTTGATGCGCACGATGGCCGTATTGATGCCGGAGAGCACGGCGTAGACGCGGTTCAAGCGCTCAATCCGGCGCTCGTGCTTCTTGCGCACTTCGATTTCCGCCCTAAGCGCAACCGTCCGCTCCTCGACCAGTTTCTCCAGATGCTCGTGCATCCTCGCCCGCTCCAGCGCCGCCGCCACCTCGTGGCCGACGCCGTAGAGCATCTTCAGTTCGCCCTCCTCGAACAGCCCCTCGTTCGGCCCGGCGAGGTTCATCACGCCCAGCATCTCGCCGCCGAGCCACAGCGGCACGCTGGCGTGCACGCGCAGCCCGCGCGTGTCGCCTTTCGCCTTGCCTAACCGTTCGCACTCGAGGATGTTGGTGACGGAATCGAGCTCGCCGGAAAGCAGTTTGCGGCGGCACGCGCATTCGCCTTCCATCGCGCCCGGAGATTCGAGCGCCGGCGGCAGGTTGCGCGCGGCAAGGAGCCGGAAGCCGGTTTCACCCTCTCGTAGCGAGATCCAGCCCGCCTGCACGCCGGGAATCTCCATCGCCCGTTCCAGCGCCATCTCCCCGACCGCCTGCTGGCTGACCGCCGTGTTGAGCCCTTCCGCGATGCGGTAGAGCCCGTTGAGCACCTGGTTCGAATGCAGGAGTTCCCGCTCGCGCGACTTGAGGGCGTCGTTGATGCGCACGGCCTGCTCGTAGATCGAGATCAGCAGATCGAGCATCTGCTGGCGCTCGGCGGTGATGAAATGCCGGCGGTTGCCCAGGCTGATCTCCACCCCGATACGCACCTTCTGGTGCTTGCGCAGCTCGAGGTTCAACAGCAGGTAGTCGAGGCGCGACAGCAGGTATTTTCCCTCGTACGGCTTGCGGATGAAATTGTCCGCGCCGCATTCCAGTCCCATGACGATGTCCAGCGGGTCGGACAGCGTCGTCACCAGCATGACCGGAATGTGCTTCAGCCCCTCGTCGGACTTGATCGCCCGGCACAGGCCGTAGCCGTCCATCTCCGGCATCACGATGTCGCTGATGACGATCGTGGGCGCGCGCTGCCGCATCGCCGCCAGCGCCTCCTTGCCGTTGGCCGCGGCCACGACGGCGTAGCCGTGCTCCTCGAGCAGGCCGCGCAACTGCTCGCGCTGGGTCGCGCTGTCCTCGGCGATGAGAATTTCCACACCGCTGTTTCGGCTCTTTTCGGGTTTCATGGATTGCGCTCTTTCCTGCCTCATCCGTCCGACCGGCGCACCCAATTGCGGCCGGATTGCTTTGCGCTATAGAGCGCTCGATCGGCGGCGGCGACCAGATCGCGCTCCGTGTCACCGTCCCGGGGGAACGAAGCGACGCCGATGCTGGCGGTGAGGCCGATCGCCCGTTCCGCGTGGAGCGCGAAGGGGACGGCGGCGATCGCCGCGCGCAGCCGCTCCGCGAAAGCGAGCGCTCCCGCGCCATCGGTCTCCGGCAGGATCACGGCGAACTCCTCGCCGCCGTAGCGGGCGACCTGGTCCACCGGCCGGACCTGCACGCGGACGCGGACAGCGAGAGTGCGCAAAACCTCATCGCCGGCGGGATGGCCGTAGGTGTCGTTGACGGCCTTGAAATGGTCGAGATCCAGCATCAGCAGGGAAAACGGGAGGCTGTAGCGCCGGGAGCGCTCAAGTTCCTCCTTCAGCCGCCGGTCGAACTCGCGGCGGTTCGCGAGCCCGGTGAGGCCATCGCGGATGGCAAGCTCTTCGAGCGCCCGCTGGTCTGTTTCATTTTTCTCCGCCATGGCGTTGAAGGCGAGCGCCAGCTCCCCAAACTCGTCATTCGCCTCCAACGCCACGCGCGCGGCGAGATCGCCTTCCTCCACGCGCCGCGAGGCGCTCCGCAGGGCGTCCACAGACCTGAGCACGTAACTGGCAATCAGCGCCTCGACCACGAGCGCGATGCCAAGCGCGGCGGCGAGGACCACCACGATGAGAAACGTAACCTGGCGCTTCGCGGCCTGCGCCTCCGCGTGCTCTTTGCCGATCTCGCGGTTAAATTGCTCCCGCAGGGGCACGAGCAGGTCGACCGCCCCACCGAGGTGAGCCTGGAATCGCTGCAAGCCGTGCGCGACCGCCATGCCGTCAATCGGGTCCGGCAGCCGCAGAATTGCTTCGGCCAGGGGTCGGGCCTGCCTCCACCCGGCACGGGCAATGCGAATAGCGGCGCGCTCTTCCTCCGCGGCGAAGCGCTCGGGGGAAGCGGCCACGAACGCCTCTTCCACACGGTGGATCGAGCGGGCGAACACCTCGCGCGCGGCCGGATCGCTCCGGATGAGGTAAGCGTCGCCTGCATGCTTAGCATTGAGTAGTGCGATCTCCAGCGCGATCATTGGGCGAATTTCCTCCGCCACCTCGTAAACGATCGCTTCCAGCGGCCCGAGCAGCCGCGGCAGGAGATAGAACTGGCCCACTCCCCCGGCCAGCAGGAACGGCAGCAGCACGGCGGCGAGACCCAAGGCGAAACGCGCGCGGAGGGAGAGTCGAGGCGGACGAGGTAATTCAATTTCTGGTTTCATGGATCGCGCCCCGTCCGGCCACCGTGGTTCGCCAGATTCGCCAGCACCGGGGCGATCTTCTCCGGCGGCAGCACCAGCGTCGCCGCCTCGAGCCTGATCGCCTCGCCCGGCATGCCGTGGACGACCGAACTGTCCTTGTCCTGGGCGATGGTTACCGCGCCTTTTTCCTTCAGCCGCCGCAGCTCCTCGGCGCCGTCGCGTCCCATGCCGGTGAGCAGGCCGGCGACGGCGTCGGCGCCGTAGACCTCGGCGACCGAACGAAATAAATAAGACACTGAGGGACGCAGCCCGTTTTCGGGCTCGTCCTTGGTCAGGGCGACCTTTCCGCCGCGCTCGACCTTCATCTGGTGCTCGTCGGGCGCGACGTAGACGTGGCCGGGAAGCAGGAGCTCGCCGTGCGTGGCGAGATGGATGGGCAGAGCGGAGGACTGCGCCAGCCACTCGATGAATCCCCGCACGAAGCCGGCCGCGATGTGCTGCACGATCACGACGGGCGCCGGAAAATCCTTCGGCAGTGCCGCCAGGATAGTCTGCAGCGCCGGGGGGCCGCCGGTCGAAGCGCCGAGGGCAACGACCCTGACTTTCGCCCGCTCGTGGGCAAGGCCTATCTCCGCCGGGCGTGGGGCCGGCGCCGGCCTGCCGTTAGCCATCGTCGCGCGCCGCGATCGCGGCCAGCGCCGCACCACCTTCACCTCCGACATCAGCTTCACCGTCTGCACCAGTTCCCCGGCCGTGGCCTCGTGCTCCGGATGACCGATGCCCGCCGGCCGCCGCAGCACGGCCAGCGCGCCCGCCTCCATCGCATCGAACGTCGTCGCCACCTCCCTGGGATCCGTGCTTCCGCTCACGATGACGATGGGCGTCGGTTCGGTTTCCATGATCCGGCGCGTGGCCTCCACCCCGTCCAGTCTGGGCATGTGGATGTCCATCGTGATTACGTCTGGCCGCCAGCGCCGCACGGCATCGAGCGCTTCCTCTCCGTCGCGCGCCGTGCCGGCCACCCGGATGCCGGGGTCCGAACCGAGAATGTGAACGAGGAATTCACGCACTACGGGCGAGTCTTCCACTACCAGCACTTTGATCATGTATTCCTTGCTAAATCAGCCGCCGGATGACTTCCAGCAGATTGCTCTGGTCGAAGCTGCTTTTCACGATGTAGGCGTTGGCGCCGGCGTCGATGCCGCGCTCGCGGTGCTCGCGCGATTCGAGCGCCGTCACCAGCACCACCGGCAGCTCCGCGAGCTGCTTGTCGGAACGCACCTTGGCCGCGAGATCGAAGCCGTCCATGCGCGGCATTTCCACGTCCGAGACGAGCAGGTCGAAGGTTCCGGTCTTGAGCGCGGTGTAGGCGTCGATGCCGTCCACCGCGGTGGTGACGCGGTAGCCCGCCGACTCGAGAATGTTTTTAAGCAGCGCGCGCGAGGTGATCGAATCCTCCGCCACCAGAACGGAACGTTGCCACGCTCCGGCGGGCTCTTCGACGGTGGCAGGCACGAGCGGCGCCGCCGCCCGCTTCACGGCCGATTTCATCAGATCGTGCACGTTGAGCACCGGTACGACTTGTCCGGTGCCGAGCACGCACGCGCCGGCGACGTTGCGCACGCGCGCGAGCTGCGGGCCGAGGTTCTTCACCAGCACCTCCTGTTCGCCGAGGATCTCGTCCACCCGGAACGCGATACGCTCCGGACCCAGACCCAGTACGAGCGCTTGCACGCGGTCCGCCGATTCGCCCGCCGCGCCCTTGCGCGGCATCTCCAGAACATCGCCGAGCCGGACCAGCGCGACCGCCTGCCCGCTGAGTGCGATCGTTTCCCGGTTTTCCACCGTCCGGATGTCCCCTTCGGCCGCCCGCGTCACCCGCTCGACGCTCGCTGCGGGAACGACGAAAGGCCGTTCGCCGGCGCGCACCAGCACGCCGCGGAAAGTGGCCAGCGTCAGGGGCAAGATGATCCTGAAGCGCGTTCCCGCTTCGAAACGCGGCTCGATCGCGACCGCGCCGCCGAGCCGCTCGACCTTTTCCCGCACGATCGCCAGGCCGAGCCCGCGCCCGGAGACGTCGGTGATGATGGGGCTGGTGGAGACGCCGGACCGGAACACGAGCGCCAGCGCCTCCCGTTCGCCGAGTTGCTCCACCTCCTCTCCGGCGACCATGCCGAGTTTGCGCGCCGCCGCCTTCACCCTGGCCGCGTCGATGCCCGCGCCGTCGTCGGCGACCAGCAGCTCGACCTTGCCGCCGTCCTGCTGCGAGATCGAAAGTGCGATCGTTCCCTGCGGCGGCTTGCCCTTTTCCGCGCGCGCCGCCGGCGCCTCAATGCCGTGATCGATACAGTTGCGGAGCAGGTGGATGAGCGGGTCCTTCATCTCCTCCAGGATCCGCCGGTCGATTTCGATCTCGCCCCCTCGAACAACCAGCTCTGCCTCCTTGCCCCGATCGCGCGCGAGATCGCGCACGAAGCGCGTAAAAATCTCGATGAGCAAGGCGAACGGCAGCAACTGCATCTCCTTCACGTCGTGCAGCAGGCTGTCGGTCATCCCGGCGAGCGCGCGCTGATCGCGCTCGGCGGACTTTTTCAGCCGCGCCAGCCGGCCCTCGAGCGTTTTCAGGAACAGGTCTTCCGCATCCAGATATTCGAGCAGCTTCGCGAACTCCTGCCGCGCCCTGCCGGCGCCGTTCGCCGCGCCGCTTCGCCCGAGCGATTGCTCGATCAGCCGCAGCGCCGGTTGAACGCGCGTCCGCTCCTTCTTCCGGACGGCGAGCGCGGCGGCGGTTTCGCGCAGTTCGGCGGCGCGCTGGCCCGCCGCCAGCCGCGGCGCGAGCAGTTCCTCGGTCTGCCGCATCACCGCGTCGAGTTTCGCCGTGGAGACCCTGACCGTGCCGGACGCCAGGCCGGGCGCCGGAGGATGCGCGCCACCGGCTGCGGCAGGTTCGGCGCGCGCTTCGGGTTCGGGCGGCTTCCCTTTTGACGCATCGTCGAGCCGCCGGGTCAGCGACCCGATCGCCGGCGCACGGGCCTCGGGCGTGCCGGCACCCGGCGCAAGAAGTCCGCCGAGGGCGTCGAGCGCTTGGTGCAGCAGATCGAACAGCGACGGCGAGACGTCAAGCCGCCCGCCCTTCAGCCCGGCGAACACGCTTTCCAGCGACTGGCAGACCGACTCGACCTCCATCAGGTTCACGGCCCGCGCGGCGCCCTTCAGGCTGTGCGCTTCGCGGAAGATCTTCTCGACAAGGGCCGCCCGTTCTGTTCCCTCCGGCATTTTCTCCAGCGCGAGCAATCCCGACGACATCGCCTGGAGATGTTCGTCCGCCTCGACGCGGAAAGTCGCGAGGAGTTTTTTCAGCAGTTCGTCGTTCTTCCTGGCCACGATCTCGTTCCGCTCCCCGGCTCAGGCGGCCTTGTTGCCGATCAGGGCGCCCAGTTTCTGCCCCAGCTCGTGCAGTTGCTGCGCGGCGGTCTCCGCCTGTTTCGTGCCGGCCACATTCTGCGTGCTCGCCTGCTTGATGTTCTCCATGGCGAGAGCCACCTGGTCCATGCCCGCCATCTGCTGCTGAGCGGAGGCCGCGATCTGCGTCGCCGCCTGCGCCGCCTCATTGATGCCGTCGGCGAGCAGCCGGATCGACTCGCCCGCCTGCGCCGACTGCTTCACCCCGGCCTCCACCGCCTTGCTCCCCTGCTCGGTCGCCAGCACCGCCGCGCCGGTCGCCTTCTGGATGTCGCCCAGGATCGTGCGCACCTGGGAGGTCGCCTGCTTGGACTGCTCGGCGAGGCTCTTCACCTCCTGCGCCACCACCGCGAAGCCCTTGCCCTGCTCGCCCGCCCGCGCCGCCTCGATCGCCGCGTTCACCGCCAGCAGGTTCGACTGCTCGGCCAGATCGTTCACCGTGGCGATGATCTCGCCGATCGACTGGCTTTGCTCCGAGAGACGCACGATGCTCCCGGCGATCGACTCCATCTGCTCCTGGATGCGCTGCATGCCCTGGGTCGCCTCCTCCACCGACTTGCGCCCAGCCTGGGAAACCTGCGCGACCTTCTGCGCGCTCTCGGACACGTACTTCGCCTTCTGGCTCGACACCTGCGCGGTCTGCTTCACCTCCTCCATCGTCGCCGTCGTCTCGCTCACCGCCGTCGCCGTCTCCGCAGATCCCGCCGCCACCTGCGTCGTGGTGGCGAGGATCTCGGATGAGGAGGAGGACAGTTGGGCGATGCTCTCAAGAAGCTGCCGCGTGATGGACCGCGTCAGCAGTGCGCCGAACGCCAGTCCCAGAACGATGGCGAGGACCGAAATCGACGACAGCAGCAGGAAGGTGCTGTCGAGCGCCCGCGCCACATCGGACCGCCCTTCGGCCAACTGCTTCTGCTGCCGAGCGATGTATTGCTCGACTTTGTCGCGCAGCGCCGTGGAGAGGGGAGGAAGCAGCTTGTTGCTCAGGGCGATCGCCTCGTTGAGTTTTCCCTGCTCTACTAACCGGATCCCCTGCTCTTGAGCCTCTTTGTATTTTTTCTGGGCATCGGCGATTTCATCGACCAGACGCGTCCCAGCTTCGGAACGGGAGAGGCTGCGCAGCTTGTCCAGCAGCGCATCGAACTGGCGGTGACTCTCCCGTAAATCGTTCGCCAGGCGAGAGCGCTGGTCGGGGTAAAGAAGCAGGCCACGGTACTGGGCGACCTGGTCCCTTGCCTCCTGCCCAAGTTCCATGGCGCGAATAATGGCCTGGGCGTCCACGTTGAGAAATCCCTCATATTCTCTTTCGGTCGCCTTGAGAGAATAGAACGCGACCGCCGCCACGATCACCAGCAGCGCCAGCACGATCGCGTATCCCCCGATGATTCTCTTGCCGATGGTCATGGCGCGGCCTCCCTGAGTTGATATTGAATTTGCTGTCACACCTTGTACTGCCCCGCCAACTGCTTCAGTTTCTGCCCCAGCTCGTGCAGTTGCTGCGCGGCGGTCTCCGCCTGTTTCGTGCCGGCCACGTTCTGCGTGCTCGCCTGCTTGATGTTCTCCATGGCGAGAGCCACCTGGTCCATGCCCGCCATCTGCTGCTGAGCGGAGGCCGCGATCTGCGTCGCCGCCTGCGCCGCCTCATTGATGCCGTCGGCGAGCAGCCGGATCGACTCGCCCGCCTGCGCCGACTGCTTCACCCCGGCCTCCACCGCCTTGCTCCCCTGCTCGGTCGCCAGCACCGCCGCGCCGGTCGCCTTCTGGATGTCGCCCAGGATCGTGCGCACCTGGGAGGTCGCCTGCTTGGACTGCTCGGCGAGGCTCTTCACCTCCTGCGCCACCACCGCGAAGCCCTTGCCCTGCTCGCCCGCCCGCGCCGCCTCGATCGCCGCGTTCACCGCCAGCAGGTTCGACTGCTCGGCCAGATCGTTCACCGTGGCGATGATCTCGCCGATCGACTGGCTTTGCTCCGAGAGACGCACGATGCTCCCGGCGATCGACTCCATCTGCTCCTGGATGCGCTGCATGCCCTGGGTCGCCTCCTCCACCGACTTGCGCCCAGCCTGGGAAACCTGCGCGACCTTCTGCGCGCTCTCGGACACGTACTTCGCCTTCTGGCTCGACACCTGCGCGGTCTGCTTCACCTCCTCCATCGTCGCCGTCGTCTCGCTCACCGCCGTCGCCGTCTCCGCAGATCCCGCCGCCACCTGCGTCGTGGTGGCGAGGATCTCGCTGGACGAGGAGGCGAGCACGCCTACCCCCTCATGAATCTCGCGCGTCGTCCGCCTGAGGCTCTCGAACATCTCGCGGAACGCCCGGACGAGATCGCCCACTTCGTCGGCGCGCGCCTCCTGCGGGACGACGACGGTAAGGTCGCCCGCCGCGACGCGCCCCGCTACTCTCGAAAGCGCCCTGAGCGGCGCGGCAATGACCCGATTGAGCAGCAGCACCATCGCCACCGCTAGCAGCACCGCCAGCATCCCGGCGGCGGCGAACAGGCTCACCGACCGGTGCGCCGCCTGCTCGGATCCGGCAACGGAAGCGCGCGCCTTTTCCGTCGCTGCCTTGCCCAGTTCCTCGGCGACAGCGCGCATCTTGCCGTAGCGCTCGGCGTTGACGCCGAGGGCGAGTTTTTTCGCTTCATCGAGCTTTCCTTCCAAGATCAGCGGATTGATCTGCGTGGCGCGTGTCTGTTCGAAGGCGTCGTGGATGACTTTCAGTTCCTCGATCCGGGCGAAGAGTCTCGGATCGCTTCGGCCGCGCTCGAGCAACGCCCGCAGGGTGGCCTCGAGTTCCTTGCTGCGGTCGTTGGAATCCTGGCGCCATCTCTCTTGATCGGGCTGGTTCGCGAGCACCATCATCGTGAGCTGGGCGGCCCGCACTCCGTTCAGGTTCAATCTGAGATTCAGAAAATCCGTGGTGTTGGCGAAGTTCTCCTGATAGAGCATTTTCTGCGACGCCTGAATCCCGGAGATGCCTTGGTAGGCGATCACGATCACGCTCGCGAGGAGGACGATCATCAGTCCAAATGCGGCGAACAGCTTGCCGCGCGTGGTGAAATCGAGGAACCATTTCATGGCCGTTCTCCTTGCGTGGTTCTGCCGGGTCCGGATGCGGTCATCGCTTACCCGTCCACCTGTTCCTGCACCACGATGCGCTCGTCCGCGAGAAGCTTCTCCGCGTCGAGGATCACCGTGCGCTCCGCGGTCACGCCCTTCAGATACGCCTCGCGCACGCCCGTGAGCGTGGGCAGCGAAGGCTGGATTTCGGCGGCCGAAACGTGGCGCACGCCAGGGACGGCGTCGGCGAGGATGCCGAAGAGCATGTTTGCGGACTGGAGCACGATGACCTTGTTGAGGTCGGTCAGCCCCTTCTCCGGCAGCTCGAAGAACTTCTTGAGGTCGATGACCGAGAGAATCTCGCCGCGCAGATTGACGACGCCGAGCACGAACGCCGGCGTGCAGGGCAGCGGCGCGAGGTTTTCCAGCGGATGAACCTCGCGCACGTACCGGGTCTCGACGGCGTAGTGCTCGTAGGCCAGGACGAACTCGACGATTTCGATGTGCTCGCCGGCGGCCGCCGCCGCGGGCTGCCGGGCGAGCGTCTCGGCCCGCGCTTTCAGGACCCGTTTGGTTTCCCCGGGATCCGGCGCCCACACGCGCTCGACGGCGGCGCGCGCGGCCTCCAGCCGCCGCTCGATCTCGCGCCAGTCGGTGGCCGATTTCCTACCGCTCATGCGAAGCATCCTCGATCGCCCGGCCGAGGGCCGCTTCCTCTTCCAGCGAAAGAAATCGGTCCAGGTCGTGGATGAGGGCCAGCCCGTCCGGCAGCTTCACCACGCTCTCAACGTACTCGATACCGGGGACGATGTCCTGCGCCCCGGAGGCTTCCCGCCCTGAATATTCGAGCACGCCGCTCACCGCATCGGCCACGAGCGCGACCGGCCGCCGCACCGTGCGCGCGATGACGAGCTGGTCGGTGAGCGCGAAGTTCCGTTCCGGAAGGCCAAAGCGCCGGCGTAGATCGACAACCGGAATGACGCGCCCCTGCACGTTCACGACGCCCAGGACGATTTGCGGTGCCTTCGGAAGAAGCGTCACGTCCACCATGCGCACCACCCGTTCCACCGCGGAGAGCGGCAGGCCATAGCGCCGGTCATCGAGCGTGAAAAGGACGAGTTGGCCCATCAGACAGTGTGGAGCAGTGCGGGGGAGCTGGCTGTCGGGAAATCATGACAAAAATATTCCGGGACTCCTTGCAAGGAGCGGAGGGTCATCGGCCGCCGCCCGGAACACGGAAAACGGCCGGAAGCAGACTGTTGACCGCCGGCACGAGGTCGCCGAAGGTTTTGCTCTTGGTCACGAACGACCCGGCGCCAGCGGCGCTGGCCGCATCGCGGTAAATCCAGGCTCGCGACGGTGGTGCCGTCGCCGGTCACGATGCGGATATCGGTTCCGGACATCAGCGTGGCTTTGTCGGCAGAGAGACGGAAATGGGCGAGATCAACCGGCAGGCTGACCGCGCCCGCGATCCTGCCCCGCCGATCGCGCAGCGGGTAAGCGAGCGCCACGACCCATTTGCCCGAGATGGGCCCAAGGTACGGCTTGCCCAGCGTGAATTGTCCGGACTGGATCAGCCTGTCCATCCAGATGGCGCGCGGAACCCTTGCCGTACCTGGAGGAACCGCCGCCGCGCTGCATACCACCCGGACGGAGAGGTCGACCGTGAGGACGTTGGTAAAATACGGATGGCTGTCGAGGTAATCGCCGAGAGCCGGGTCGCATTGCCGCGGATCGAGCGCGCGCACCAGCGGCCGCCGCGACAGGCTGGCGAGCGCCGTTTGCGTATCGCTCACGAAGTAGAAGTACGAGACCTTGGCCGCGGTGATTTCCGCCAGCCTCACGGCGGCCGTCGCGGCGGCCTTGCGCTCGTCCGAGAAGTCGCGGTAGCCCTGGTAAGAGAGCAGCGCCGCGAACGGCAGCAAGAGCGCGGCGCTCATGAGGAGAAGGCGCGCTCGGATCGTCGATACGGCCTTTACGCCCCGTTCGGCCGCCGTTTTCCCGGCGCTCATGCGGCGGCGCGCGGCTGGCTCGCCCGCACGGACGCGACGATCTCGGCTAGCCGGCCGGCGGTCAGTCCCTCCGACTCCGGCAGGATCTCGTCCTGCGCTCGCGCGCGCAGCAATGCGAGCGTGTTGTCGAAATGCCGCTCGGCCTCCCGGCGCCGGCCTTGCGCCAGACGCAGGTTGCCCAAGGCGAAGTGCGCGAGCACGAAATCGGCATCGAGATACAGCGCGCGCAGGAGAGACCGCGCGGCGCCGTCGTGCTGCCCCAGCTCCTGTTGAACGGCGGCGAGGAGGTAATGAAATGCCGGATTGAGCTTGTCGGCCGTGATCGCCTTCTCGCACCATTCGGCCGCCTCGGCGAGCTTGCCCTGGTTGGCGCAGGCCCGCGCCATGAAAGACGGCGCATCGCCGGGCGTCACGGCCGGGCGGACGGGCGCCGGCGGCGCTTCTTCCGGCGCCATGGACCGGGCCGCTTCCTGAACGACAGGATTCGGCGGGTACAAGGGCTCCGGCAACGTGACGGACGCAGAGGCCGCCGGATACGCGGTCGCGATGACCCGCGGCGCCGCGCCCGTAGCCTTGCGGTACAGGACCGCGCCGGGAAATTCTACGGACGAGAACCCGGAAAACAGGACGCTCGATGTTTCCGTGGGGCTGACGACGAGCCAGCCGCCGTCGACGAGCGAGCCGTGGAGATTCCCGGCGACCTTCTTCACCTGCGCCGGCGTGAAATACATCAGCGCGTTGCGGCAGAAGATCACGTCCATCGCGTTCGTGTTGTTCGAGAGCGAGGGATAGACATCATCGGCCAGGTTGAGGTAGGAGAACGTCACTCTCTTCCGGATGCGCGGCTCGATCTCGAGGCGCCCGCTCTTCCTCTTTCTGAAATACCGCTCCCGCAGCCAGGCTGGCGTGCCGCGGAACGACCATTCGCCGTATACGCCCTCCGCCGCCTTGCGCAGGAACGCCGGATTGATGTCCGTGGCGAGGAGCGTAATGTTCCATTCATCGAGATCCGGAATCAGCCGCTCGAGCAGCATGGCGATCGAATAAGGCTCCTCTCCCGTGCAGCAGCCCGCGCTCCATATGCGCAGCCGCCGTTCGGCGCCGCCGCGGGCGTGGATCAGATCCGGAAGAATGCGCTCTTCGAGGATCTCGAAGCTCCTCGTCTCGCGGAAGAAGTAGGTCTCGCCTACCGTGAGGTGGCCGGCGAGGATCTCGATCTGGTTGCGCGTCAGCGGCGCGCGGAGGAGCGAGCGCACGCACGTTTCCGGGTCGCCGAATCCGAGCTCGCGCGCGGCGGCGGCGACTCCGCGCTCGAGGTCGCGCCAGCGCTCCGGCGGAAAGTGCAGCCCCATCCGCGCGTCGAGGATCGAGCTCAAGGAGGATAGAAGCGCTTCCGTCAGCATGGCTCAGGTGTTCACCTCAGGGCCTCACCGTCGCCCGCGAGGGCTCTTCTTCCGGCGAAAGGAGCCTTTCCAGATCGTGGATCAGGATCAGCGCTGCTCCGGTCTTGAGGATGCCCTCGATATGGGGGTAGCGCCGGCAACGTTTGCGGCGGTGCGTGCTCTCCGCAAGATAACACTTAGGTACTCATCATATCAGTTGTGGTGTGTAAAAAAACTGTTAAGAATCGTCCGTTCTGCCAAAACTATGGGGATACCGGGCGAAGCCTTGCGACTCGATCCGTGCGCAGCCGGCTATTCGGACGCGGCTTTTCGCCGCTCGGCTCGGCGCCGGTCCGCGCTGACTGCGTAGCGCTTGGAGCCGCGCTCAAGGTGCCGCGCCAGCGCCTCGGCGGCGCCATCGGCGTCGCGCGCGGCGATGCGCTCCAGGATGAGAAGATGGTCTTCGTGCACCGCGCGCTGCGCCGTCCCGGGCCGGAACCGGGCGATGTAATAGCGATCGAGAAGCGCGAAGATCACCTGCGACATCTCCTGGATAAGCTCGTTGCCGGTCATGGCTGCGATCTGCCGGTGAAACTCCGCGTCCGCTCGGAAGCGCGCGGAGGGATGCGCCGTCCCGTACGCCACGACCGCAAGGCGCAGCTTCTCGATGTCGCCTTTGGAGGCTTTGCGCGATGCGAGGCGTACCACCACGATCTCGAAGTGCTGGCGCGCTTCCTTCAGTTGATCGAGCATCTTCGGCGAGGCGGCCACCAGAAGGTGCGCGAGGTCCGCGAACTGCGCGATGATGTTCGCGACGGTGGGCGACAACGCGACTGGACGTTTGCCGTGCTGGATCGAAACCATACCCATGCGGCTGAGGGACAGCAAAGCCTCCCGCACGGCGGGGCGGCCGACGTCGTACTGCGCCATCAAGTGCCGCTCGGAGGGAAGCGAGCTGTCGGGGGGAAATTCTCCGCGCAGAAAGCGCGCGAGCAATCGATCGACCAGATCTTCGGACACCTTGCGGCGCTGGATCGGAAGCGTCATTGCGGTCTCCGTTTCTAAGCGTCCATTATGGCCGCAGATCGAATTAGCCGTAATACCGCCTCAGAAGCTGGCGTCGAGCCGGCGATAGTGGATCGCCTCGGCGATGTGCTCGGCCGCGATCGCGGTGCTGCCTGCGAGATCGGCAATCGTACGCGCCACGCGCAGCACGCGGTGATAGGCGCGCGCCGAGAGCGGCAGGCGAATAATCGCTTGCCGAAGCAGTCGCTCTGACCGGGTATCAAGCACGCAGTAACGCTCTGTCTCGCTCACACCCAGCATCGCATTAGATTTCCCCTGGCGCATCATCTGCCGTTCGCGCGCGGCGACGACGCGGGCACGGATTGCTACCGAGCCTTCGGCCGCAGCGGCTGCGCACAGTTCGGCGTCGCGCGGAGCGGGTGCCTCGACTCTGAAGTCGATACGATCGAGCAGCGGTCCCGAGATCCTGCTGCGGTAACGTGCCACCTGGTCCGGAAGGCAGCGGCACCTTCCAGTAGCGTCGCCGAGATAACCGCAGGGGCAGGGATTCATCGCGGCGATAAGCTGGAAACGCGCGGGAAACACGGCCTGTCTGCCCGCACGCGAAATCGAGATCGAGCCGCACTCCAGCGGTTCGCGCAGTGCTTCAAGCGCGGTTCGCGGAAACTCCGGGAGTTCGTCGAGGAACAGAACGCCGTTGTGCGCGAGCGAGATTTCCCCGGGGCGCGGCGGACTGCCGCCTCCTACCAGCGCGGCGCTCGTTGCAGTGTGATGCGGGGCGCGGTAGGGACGACTTCCCCATAGGCGCGTGTCGAACCCCGAGCTGGACGCCGAGTGAATAGCAGCCGTTTCAACTGCCTCGCTGCCTGACAGCGGAGGCAGAATTCCCGGAAAACGCGCCGCGAGCATGGATTTTCCGGTGCCGGGCGGCCCGAGTAGAAGCAGGTGATGGCCCCCGGCGGCGGCAACTTCCATGGCTCGTTTGGCTTGCCCCTGTCCCTTCACCTCCGAGAAGTCTGGAAATGCGGGGCCCGGCTCGTCCGTCGCCGTCGCCGGCAGGCGGAACTGTTCAAGCGGCTCGCTGCCGATCAGGTGAGCGCATACCTGCAACAGGGTCGAGGCGGGAAGGATCTGCGCGCCCGCGACCAGCGCGGCCTGAGCGGCATTTTCCGCGGGCAGTACGAAGCGTCGCCGGGCGCGCTCGGCGCCGAGCGCCATTGCCAAGGCGCCGCGCACCGGCCGCAGGTCGCCGGTGAGAGAGAGCTCGCCCGCGAACTCGTGCCCGGTCAGGCTGCCGGGCGGCAGCTGGCCGCTCGCTGCGAGGATGCCCAGCGCCATCGCCAGGTCGAAGCGGCTCGAATCCTTCGGCAGGTCCGCCGGCGCGAGATTGACCGTGATGCGTCGCGCCGGAAATTCAAAGCCGCATTGATGCAAAGCGGCGCGCACGCGGTCCTTGGCTTCGCGCACTTCGGTGTCCGGCAACCCGACCACGTTGAACGCCGGCAGGCCCGGTCCGAGGTGAACCTCGACGGTTACTTCGGTGGCCTCGATTCCGGCGAGCGCGCGGCTCGCCACCACTGCAAGCGGCATGTCGTACTCCACGAACGCCGCGAAACTTGCAAGCTCTTTCGCGGTGCGGTGTCCGCTTGCTTCAACAAACGCTTGCTCGGCCCGGTTGGTTTACCTGAGCGGCGCTAGGGTTTGGCCTTAGCCTGCGCTTCGAGCGCCGCGATGCGTACTTGCAAATCTCTAATGCGGAACGCGGCCTTTTCAAGGAGTTCTTTCTGAATCTCGAAATCCTCTCGCCGCACGAGATCGAAGCGCTCGAAAAATCCCCCCAGAACTACCTTCAGATTGCGCTCCATATCCTGCAGGGGTGAGTCGCGAAATGCCTGTGCGAGGCGCTGGGCGAGTTCATCGATCGGGTTGGGTCTCATGGGCCGTCCTGTTGTTGTTTCAATTCTTAATCTGTATTAACGTGGCACTTGTTCAGGGCGTCGAAGTATGGGGCGCACTGGCTTGGTGCATAGCTGCGGGCGGACGGCTTTGCGATTTACGTAACACATTGAATATCAATGTTTACGAACCTGGCACAGACCCTGCTTTGCAATCCGGGTCTTTTTATTGGAGCCCAACCATGCGTAAAAGTATTATCACAGCATCCTTCGTCACTGCGGTTGCCTTGCCCGGCGTTTCCGTCCCGATTTCCGCGTTGGCCGCAGAGCAGTCGCCGCATACCCTCACCGGCAACGTGTCGCTCGTGACCGACTACCGGTTCCGTGGCATCGCACAGACCTACGGCAAACCGGCGTTTCAGGGCGGGATTGACTACTCCCACTCGAGCGGCCTGTACGCCGGAAACTGGAACTCCAATGTCAACGAAGGTGCGGGATTTCCGGCCGCCAACCTCGAAATGGACTTCTACGGCGGCTGGAAGAAAGCCTGGGGTGACTGGGGTCTTGATGTTGGCGCGATCTATTACTACTACCCTGGGTCGGACGCCAGCACCGCGGCTGGTACCGGCCCGCTGACCAACCCGCGCACCGGCCAGACGCATACCGGGGCCATCGACAACATGGAGATCTACATCGGCGGGTCCTGGAAGTGGCTGTCGCTGAAGTACTACCACGCGACATCCGATTATTTCTCGGCACCGGGCACCAAGGGATCCAACTACCTGGATCTGTCTGGGACCTACGACTTGGGCAATGGCTGGGGCCTCGTCGGCCACGTCGGCGCGTTCAAGCTGAAAAAGTGGTCAACCGGTACGGATCTGACTAACGGCGACTATACCGACTGGAAAATCGGGGTCACCAAGGACATCAACGGCTGGGTATTTGGTGCCGCCTATGTCGACACCGACGCCAAGGGCAGCTGCAACCTCGCCAATCCTGGTTACTACTGTTTCTCCAACCAGGCGCCTTTCGCGGTTTCTTCCGTAAAGGACGCGGGTAAGTCGACAGTGGTTCTTTCGGTCAGCAAGTCGTTCTAATCCTGCACGCGGCGGCCGGTGTCTTCACCGGCCGCCGCAAGTGGAGACAAGCATGAAACTCGTCACTGCAATCATCAAGCCATTCAAGCTGGACGAAGTGCGCGAAGCGCTCTCCGGAATCGGCGTACAGGGCATCACCGTCACCGAGGTCAAGGGTTTTGGCAGGCAGAAAGGGCATACCGAGCTGTACCGGGGCGCCGAGTACGTGGTCGATTTCCTGCCCAAGGTGAAGATCGAGATCGCCATCAAGACGGATCTGCTCGAGCAGGTGATCGAAGCCATCGAGAAATCCGCGAACACGGGCAAGATCGGCGATGGAAAGATCTTCATCTTCGATCTGGAGAAGGTCGTGCGCATTCGCACCGGCGAACTAGACGCTGCCGCGCTGTAGATATTAAAGGGAGACAATGATGAGAAAGCTGATTGCGGCGTTCGCGCTGCTCGCCACCCTGGGCTTGTCCGGCGCGAGTTACGCGCAGGACAAACCTGCTGCAACTGCTGACAAGCCGGCCACGGCGGAACCTGCTGCTGCGACCCCGGCGGCGGCCGCAGCGACAGCGCCTGCTGCCGCCGCCCCCGCGGCCCCCACCATGAAAGTGGACAAGGGCGATACGGCCTGGATGCTGATCGCCACGGCGCTGGTTATTCTGATGACGATACCCGGGCTGGCACTGTTCTACGCCGGCATGGTTCGTTCCAAGAACGCCCTGTCCGTGCTGATGCAGGTCTTTGTCTGCTTCTGCCTGATCGCGGTGCTGTGGGTGATTTATGGCTACTCGGTCGCCTTCACTGCCGGCAATCCGTTCTTCGGCGGGCTGTCTAAGCTGTTCCTCTCCGGCGTCAACGGCGAATCGATTGCCGCGACCTTCACCAAGGGCGTGGGCATCCCTGAACTAGCGTTTGTGGCGTTCCAGCTAACCTTCGCGGCCATCACGCCTGCCCTGATCGTTGGCGCGTTCGCCGAACGCGTCAAGTTCTCCGCCGTGCTCGCGTTCCTCGTGCTCTGGTTCACCTTTGCCTACCTGCCGATCGCGCACATGGTCTGGTACTGGGACGGTCCGGACGCGATCACAGACGCGAAATCGCTCGAGGCGGTCACCGCGGCTGCGGGCTGGCTGTGGGCCAAGGGCGCGCTGGACTTTGCCGGCGGAACGGTCGTGCACCTGAACGCGGGGATTGCCGGACTTGTCGGCGCCTATGTGGTCGGCAAGCGCATCGGCTACGGCAAGGAACCGATGGCGCCGCACAACCTGACGCTCACCATGCTTGGAGCCTGTCTGCTGTGGGTGGGCTGGTTCGGCTTCAACGCTGGTTCCAACCTTGAAGCTACCGGGGTTGCGGCGCAGGCATTTCTGAATACGCTCATCGCCACTGCCGCAGCGACGCTCGCCTGGCTGATCATCGAAACGATCGGCAAGGGAAGGGCGTCCATGCTGGGCGGTGCATCGGGTGCGGTAGCGGGTCTGGTCGCCATCACACCGGCTTGCGGCTTTGTCGGAACCATGGGCGGCCTGGTTATCGGCTTGATCGCCGGACTGGTGTGCTACTGGGGCGTGAACGGCCTAAAGCGCATGCTCGGCGCGGACGATGCCCTGGACGTGTTCGGTGTGCACGGGATCGGCGGTGCACTCGGCGCGATCCTGACCGGGATCTTTGCCGCGCCCTCGCTTGGCGGCTCCGGGATCTACGACTACGTCGCGAACAAGGTCGGGGATTCCTACGACATGTGGGGCCAGGTCGTGACCCAGGCGACCGGCGTCGTGACAACGCTCGTCTGGTCCGGCGTGGTCGCCTTCATCGCCTTCAAGCTGGTCGATCTGACGATCGGGCTGCGCGTACCGGAGGAAGCGGAGCGCGAGGGCCTGGACATCACCTCGCACGGCGAAGCCGCTTATCGAATGTAACAACAAAATCCTCCCAGTGGTTGGTTGTTCGTAAGGGGCGCCTCCGGGCGCCCCTTTTTTATGGCTGCGCGCGGCATAGAATTCGCGTAGGAGGCACCCTTGAAACTTCATACCTACTTCCGCAGTTCCGCCGCGTTTCGGGTGCGCATTGCACTGAACCTGAAAGGCCTTGCCTACGAGTCCGTGCCCGTGCATCTGGTCAAAGGCGAGCATCGCGCCCCCGCCTATGCCAGCGCGCACCCGCAGGCGCTGGTTCCGAGCCTGGAGGATGCGGGACAGGTGCTTTCGCAATCGGTCGCCATCATCGAGTACCTGGAAGAAACCCATCCGGCACCGCCGCTGTTGCCCGCCGATCCGATCGGGCGCGCCCGCGTGCGCAGCCTGGCTCTTCTGATCGCATGCGAGATTCACCCGCTGAACAATCTGCGCGTGCTGAAGCACTTGCGCAGGCAGTACAAGCTGGACGAGGAGGGCATCAACGCCTGGTACCGGCACTGGATCGCGGACGGGCTGCACAAGCTCGAGGCCGACCTGAGCAGGAACGCCGCGGATTCACGCTTCAGCCATGGCGACGCGCCGGGCATGGCGGATTGCTGCTTGGTGCCGCAGATATTCAATGCGCAGCGCTACCAATGCGACCTGGCACCCTATGCGCGGGCGATGCGCATCTTCGAACATTGCATGCAGCTTGATGCGTTCCAGCGCGCGCAGCCTTCGCGGCAGGCTGACGCCGAATCCTGATGCCCTTGCCAGGCCTCTGCCCCCGGCTCCAGGCTCATACCTCGTTGGAAAAGACTGTGCCGCGACGGCCTAGGTGATTTCGCGTACTATCCCGTCCGATAAACCGGGGTAGACAATGAGTGAAAGCGGAGAAGGGTCCCCGCCTAAGCCGAAATCGGCGGAAGAACTTACCAAGGAGATCGCACTCAAGATCTATATCGAGATTGCGGGTCTCACCTACTCCTACACCGATGCTGGCGCCACGGAACGCAAACGCCCGGCGCCGAAACAGCTCGCCCTGCTCAGCTTCAAGCTGGCCGAGGCGTTCCTGCAGGCGGATGCAGAAGTGAACGCCGCCGCGCTGGCTGTCGAGCGCGCGCGCAACACCTTCAAAGCGGAAGATCTCGACCTGGCGAGCCTAAGCCCGCTCAAGCCCTGACTGACGAGCAGCACGCTTAAGCGGCAGCCATCAACCGGCCACGTTTAGGCCAACCGGGCCGCCTTGCATCATGCGCTGGCCCGATTTCGCTCGAAATCAACGCCGAGTTGAGAAAGACGAACTAGCCCGGATCTTCCGTTCGGGAAGCTCGAGGGGCGAATCCAGCCCCTTGAATCTCATGGATTACTTGCCCACCCGGTAGGCCTTGCCGCGCTTCTTGCCGCGGCCGATCGCGCCCTTGCGCAGCGCCGAGCCGAAATTCGCGCTGTTATCGCGCATTTCCTGAGCCCGTTCGCGCATGCCCTTTTCGGCGAGCGTTTCGCGCGCCAGGCCGGCGCCGTATTTGCGTTTCATGGTAATTCCGGAGGGTAAAGTCAGAAGGGGCGCCATGATACAGCAGGCGCGCCCGGCTTGTCAGACTCGGCCGGAGCGATGGATTCAATTATACTGGCTCCTCGCAAATTGGGAGAGTCAGATGAACCCACGGCAAATCTTTGAAATTGTTCAGGTCGCCTATCTCGGCATTGCCGCGACCGACCTGCCCGCGTGGCGCAGCTTTGCTTCCGACTATTTGGGCATGCAGGTGTCGGATGCGGAAGGCGGACGCCTTTCGATACGCATGGATGAGCGCGCGCAGCGCTTCCTGATCGAATCCGCCCCGCGCAACGGCGTTGGATTTATTGGCCTCGAACTGCGCGATGACGCCGCGCTAAGCGCCGCAGAGCGTTTTCTGAACGAGCAGGGCGTGACAACGACCAGCGGAACGCCCGCCGAATGTGCCTTACGCGGTGTCGCCGCCATGCGCTGGTGCGTCGATCCGGATGGCAATCGGGTCGAACTGTGCCACGGTCCCAAGAACGCAGCCGGGCCTTTTTCGCCCGGACGCCCGATAGGCGGATTCAGGACCGGCGCCTTGGGATTCGGTCATGCCGTATTGCAGACGCCGAAGATCGAGCCGATGCGGCACTTCTACCTGGGATTGCTCGGCTTCCGTCTGAGCGATTACATGGAGAACCCGTTCAAGGCCAGCTTCATGCATGTGAACCCCCGCCATCACTCGCTCGCGCTGCTCGAATTCCCGGAAAAGCGTTTTCAGCATCTTATGGTCGAGTACAACTTTCTCGACGACGTCGGCCGCCTCTACGACATCGCGCTCCGGGAACCAGGGCGCATCATGACCACGCTCGGCCGGCACAGCAATGACCACATGCTGTCGTTCTACTCGAAGACTCCGGGCGGTTTCATGATCGAAACTGGCTGGGCGGGGCGTGTCATCAACGATATGGATGCCTGGAAGCCCGAGGAACTCTCCTCGCCAAGCATTTGGGGGCACGAGCGCAACTACCTGCCGCCGGAAGTTCAAGCCAATGCCAAGAAGGCGATGCATGCCATCGAGAAGAAGGGTGTCCTCGCGCCGACCGAGGTCATCCGCTCTCCGGCATTCAGCCTGACGCGCGTCGAAAAATAGCGTCGCGCTCGAAGACCGCCGGCGGGATTCTATCCCCGCGGGTCAGCCGGTTAGCCCAGCGCCCCGGTCGTAGCTCGCGTTTGCCCGCGTGACGGATTGAATTTCGAACATCGATACGACAAGGGCCTAGCATCGCTGCTAAGCCCTTGAAGACTTGGTAGGCCGTGCCGGATTCGAACCGGCGACCAACGGATTAAAAGTCCGCTGCTCTACCAGCTGAGCTAACGACCCTTCTTGGTGATGCGGAACCTAAACCAACGGCGGCAGAACCTGCAAAAACAGCGGGCGCGGACAGAAGCGTGTCATCGCACCCGAAAAGAGCCGCGAATTCTACTTGCTCGCGCGCACGAGCGTCAACGCGCGGTGCGTTCGAACCCCCTATTGATCTCGATCCGGCGCATCAGCGCCGTGGCGTCTGAGTCATGCGCTGCTTGGCAGAATCTGCCGCTGGACTTCCCGGGAACCGGCGCGTCAACTCGTCCAGCGTCTTTAGAGCGCCGCGACGGTCGCCGAGTGCCTCCTGGGAACTCGCGATATTGAGCATCGCGTCTGGCGCCTTCTGGCTCTCCGGCCATGCGGAAATGAGTTTTTGCTGCTCGCTGATCGCATTCTTGTAGTCGCGCTGCGCGTAGTAGGCGTTGCCGATCCAGTATTGGGCGGACGAGGCAAGCGGGCTCGCAGGATAAGTGACCAGGAACCCCTGGAACGCCGAGATCGCGAGCCCGTAGCTCCCGAGCTTGAACTGATTCAGCGCCGCCTCGTAGGCGCGCGTCTCGGCTACGTCGATAGGCGGCGGCTTGGCGGCCGCGGCCTGCTCCTGGCCCTGCTCCAGCTTGCGCAGCCGCGAGTCGATATCGACGTACAGGTCCTTCTGGCGGCGGTCGGCAGTTTCAAGCTGATTGCTCAGGATTTCACTCTGGCCGCGCATTTTGGCGATCTCGCCGCGCAGCATCTCGATCTGGCCGGCGAGATCCAGGATTGCGCGGCGCTCCGGCATGCTGCTTTCGATGCTTTTCAAGCGATCTTCAATCTTTCCGAATCGCTCGTCGATCGCCCTCTGACTGGATTCGGTTTGCTTGCGCAGTGCGTCGATGCGCGCGCGCGCCTCGTCGTCGTCAAACAGCGCCCCGCGCGCCCCGAATGAAACCGCGGCCGCCGCAGCCACAGCGGCAAGACGTGCGGCCAGGCGCAGGCCAGCGCTCATCAATACTCGCCCTGATAGAGCATGTCGCCGCGCCGGTTCTGGGCGAACGCCTCTTCGCTCTGGCCATTCGCCACCGGCTTCTCCTCGCCCAGGCTGACCGCCTCGAGCTGATCTTCCTTCGCCCCGAGCAGATTCAGCATGCGCTTCATTGCTTCGGCGCGCTTCTGGCCGAGGGCCAGGTTGTACTCCCGGCTGCCGCGCTCGTCGGTATTGCCCTGGATCAGCATCTTTGCGCCTGCGTGCTCGCGCAGATATTTGGCGTGCGCCTCCATCAGCGGCTTGAAGTCATCGCGCACATCGAAGCGGTCGTAGTCGAAGAAAACCGAGCGCTTCGACAGAATATTGTTCGGATCCTTCAGAGGATTGCTGGCCGGAGCGGGCTTTTTTGCCGTCAGGTCTACTGCGGCGATCGGCGCGCGGTCCACCGCACGCGGCTGCGCAGACGCCGCGGGCCCCGGCGCGCCGGCCCGCCGCTCCTCCACGCCGGCCGGAGATTGCTCCACGGGCGTCTGCGTCGCGCAGCCCGCCAGAAGCATCAGCGACAGGCCGAACCAAAGACTATGTATTGCGGATTTTTCATTCATCGGAGTTCCTTAGCCTTTCGTTAGCTTATGGTTACTGAGTGTACGGCCCCCACGCCGGTTCGCGCACGTCCCCTGAAGATACGCTCAGGCGCTGCTTGACGCGACCATCGGCGGAGACCGCGGATAATACGCCGCGCCCGTTGATCACCGTTGCAAGCAGAATCATGCGGCCGTTCGGCGCGAAACTCGGGGATTCGTCGCGATCGCTGTCGGTAAGAATCTGCACCTGGCGCGAAGCAAGATCAAGCAGCGCAGCCTGAAACTTGGCGCCGTTTCGCGTGATAAACGCAATACTCTTGCCATCGGGCGCGATGCGCGCCGAGACGTTGTAGCTGCCTTCGAATGTGACCCGCTGCGCCTCTCCCCCGCCCGCGACGGCAACACGGTAAATCTGCGCGCTGCCGCCGCGATCCGAAGTGAAGTAGATCCATTGTCCATCTGGCGAGAATCTCGGCTCGGTATCGATCGCCGAGGAACTCGTCACGCGCCGCAGGCCGCTGCCATCCGGGTTGATGAGAAAGATCTGCGATCCGCCTTCGCGCGACAGCGACACGGCAAGGCGTTTGCCATCCGGAGACCACGCGGGGGCGGAATTGGAGCCCTTGAAGTTGGCCACCACCGTCTGCTTGGCGACCTCGATGTTCTGCACGTAAACGATCGGCTTTTTCTGCTGGAACGATACATAGGCCAGGGACTTCCCGTCCGGCGACCAGACCGGCGAGATGATCGGTTCCTCGGAAATCAGCATTGCCTGCTCGTTGCCGCCGTCGGAATCCGCAATTTGCAACTCGAAGCGCGCGCCACGCTTCACCACGTAGGCGATCTTGGTGGAGAAAACGCCATGCTCGCCAGTCAGCTTCTCGTAGATGAAATCCGAAATCCGGTGCGCCGTGGCGCGCGCCTGGCCGCGGCCGAAGGTGAGGGCCACACCGCCTAGCGGTGTCTGCTTGACCACGTCGAAAAGCCGAAAGCGCGCCTCGAAGCGCCCGTCCGGCCGCGGCACTACCGAACCGAAAACCAGCGCATCGGCGAGGCGATTGCGCCACTCCGCATAGTCGACGCTGGTCGCCTCGGTCGGCTGCGGAAACAGCGGCGGGATTTCCAGCCCGCGAAAAAGACCGCTGCGCTCCAGGTCCGCGCGCACGATCCCCGTCAACCCGCCGGGAACTGCGGCCTCTCCCGGCATCGGCACCAGGGCGATCGGCATGCGTTTGGCGCCGCCGCCCGTGATCTCGATGGAAAGCTGCGCCCAGGCGCCAGACAGCGCCAGCCCCAATATCAGGGCCGGCAGAGCAACCCAACGTGCAAGCAATGTCCGCATAGCGTGACCTGTCGCTGACTTCATCTGTTTTGTTGAAAACATCCGATTATAAGAGAGCACCCCCCGCTCAAGAAAGGGCGACTCCTATTTGTCTTGTGGACGAAACTTTAGTTCCAGCTGGCGCTGAAAATCGCGCGAATCGTCGGGCTTGGGCAACGGTGAGGACTTGATGATGGCGCGCTCGACCATGGCATCCCAGGCAGAATGGCCGCTTGACTTGCGCAACTTCACGCTCAGGGTATCTCCTGAAGGAAGCAAGAGGACCTCATAGACCGCTTCAGGATTGCCGCTGAGATCGGGCGGCGTGACAGACATATTTCCTTTTATCTTGGCGCGAATCTTGTCGGTCCAGGCCGCAAGCCCTTTCGAACGCACCGCTGCGTTGTCGGCCTGCTGGTGCGCAAGCAGCAGGCGCAACTCCTCCTCCTGGCGCTGCGAGCTGATATTCGCGTGTTCGCGCGCAAGTTGCTCCTTCATGCGCTGCTCCTGCGCCAGATCACGCTGCGGAGCGAACGGCGCCTTGGTTGCAAGCTTTGGCTTTGGCTTTGGCTCGGGCTTGCGCTCCACCCTGGGCTCCGGCTTGGGTACTGGGCTGGGCGCGGGTTTGGATTTCTGCGCCGCCTTTAACGCGATGTCCGGCTTCCGCACCACTGGCTCGGGCTCTGGCGCGGGTACGGGCGGCGGCACCGGCTGCGCGACATCGGGCATCGGTGCAGGCGTCGCGCGCCACAGTTCGACCACCACGGGTTCGGGTTCACGGGTCTGCCAGCTCACGCCCATCAATAGCACCATGAGGAGCAGAAGGTGCATGCCGAACGAAAGCGCAAAGGCGCCCGCGAGCGCCGGCTCGGGTCTTAAATCTAACGGCGGCGCAAGATCAGCCGTGCTCATTTCCGCCCAGCCTCAGGCGTCACGGCAAGGCCAAGGCGCTTCACCTGCGCGCGCTGCAACTCGTCCATCACCTTGAGCACCGCCTCGTAGCGCAGCCCCTTGTCCGCGGCGATCACCACCGCGAGATCAGGATTTTTCGCCTGGCGCTCGCGCACCGCTGGCGCGAGCTCTTCGCGCCCGATGCTCCGTTCCTCCGCCACGGCACCGCGCGCATCCCGGCTGCGCAGGGTGATGCTCTGGTCCGCGCGGATCAGCACCTCCAGCGGCGCGGCCGGCGCGTTGGAGGATTTCGACACCGAGGGCAAATCGATCACGCCGGGCGCAACCAGCGGCGCTGTAACCATAAATATGATCAGCAGCACCAGCATCACGTCGATGTAGGGCACGACGTTGATCTCGTGCATCGGCGCGCGCCGGCGGTGCAGGGAGGCCATCCCGCTCAGCCCTTTGGGGTCGCCACCGCGTGGCGGTGCAGAATGTTCGAAAACTCCTCCATGAAGCTCTCGAAGCGAATCGCCAGCCGGTCGATGTCGTGCGAATAGCGGTTGTAGGCGAGTACCGCGGGTATCGCGGCGAACAGGCCGAGTGCGGTCGCGATCAGCGCTTCGGCTATTCCTGGCGCGACTTGCGCAAGGGTTGCCTGCTGAACGTTCGCCAGGCTGCGGAAGGAATGCATGATTCCCCACACCGTGCCGAACAGCCCCACGTAGGGGCTGACCGACCCGGTTGAGGCAAGAAAAGACAGATGGCGTTCCAGGTGGTCCATCTCGCGCTGGAAGGTGGCGCGCATGGCGCGCCGTGAACCGTCCACCATCGCCGAGGGGTCGGGGCTGCCCTGCCCGCGCAGCTTTTCGAACTCGCGAAAGCCCGCTTCGAAAATGCGCTCCAGGCTGCCGATGGTGTGCCGGCTGGCCGCCGAGCCCTGGTAGAGCGTGTGCAAGTCCTTGCCGCTCCAGAATTCGCGCTCGAACTGCTCGGTCTGCATGCGCGCGCGGCGGATCACGAACCATTTCTGGAAAATGAACACCCACGACATGAAGGAGACGACCAGCAGCAGCGCGAGCACGACCTTCACGATGAAGCTCGCATTCACGACGAGTGTCCAGAGTTCCATGTCGGCGGTAGGATTCATCGGCGTCTCGATTTTGTTGTTTTACGGGGCCAGGACTTTTCTCAGGTCGTCCGGCAGGCGCGCGGGCCTCATGCTTGCCGAATCGACGATCGCGAGGTCGATATTTGCCTCGACCAGCAGTTCGGCGCCGCGCTCCACGCACTGCGCGTAGCTGAGGCTAGCGTATCCGATTCTAGAGACTTGCGCGCTGATTGAGAGCTGTTCGTTAAGGCGCGCCGGACGGCGATATTTAGCGCGCAACTCGTGCACCACGATCAGCAGCCGGTGCGCCTTGCTCCAGGCGGCGAGATCAATGCCGAGCGCGTTCAGATACTCACTGCGCGCGCGCTCCATGAAGGCGAGATACTGCGCGTGGAACACCACGCCGCCGGCGTCGGTGTCCTGGTAGTAGACGCGAAGCGGAATTCTGAACGGCTGTTGCAGAAAACTCACCCGTCCCCGCGTCCGTCCGGAAGGCCGTCGGATTGTGCCGCACCATTCCCGGCATCCAGGTCCATCCCGCTCGCCTCAGGCTGCGTCCACAGATCCGTCATCTGCGCCGGCACCACGAGTCCGAGATGGCGGTAGGCATGGACGGTGGCAATGCGGCCGCGCTGCGTGCGCTGCAGATAGCCCTGCTGGATGAGATAGGGCTCGAGCACGTCCTCGATGGTGTCGCGCTCCTCGCCGATCGCGGCGCAAAGATTCTCCACGCCCACCGGGCCGCCGCCAAACTTTTCGATTACCGCGAGCAGCAGCTTGCGATCCATTACATCGAAGCCGAGCGCATCCACATCCAGCATCTTGAGCGCCGCATCGGCGACCTTCTTTGAAATGACGCCATCCGCCTTTACCTGCGCGTAGTCGCGCACGCGGCGCAGCAGCCGGTTGGCGATGCGCGGCGTGCCGCGCGAGCGGCGCGCGATCTCGAGGGCGCCTTCATCGGCAAGCTCGACCTTGAGGAGCCCCGCCGAGCGGCGCACGATCGCCGCCAGTTCGCGCACCGCGTAGAACTCGAGCCGCGCCACTATGCCGAAGCGGTCGCGCAGCGGATTGGTAAGCATGCCGGCACGCGTGGTCGCACCCACCAGCGTGAAGGGCTGCAGGTCGAGCTTGATCGAGCGCGCCGCCGGCCCCTCGCCGATCATGATGTCGATCTTGAAATCCTCCAGCGCGGGGTAGAGGATCTCCTCCACCACCGGCGACAGACGGTGGATCTCGTCGATGAACAGCACGTCGTTTGCTTCCAGATTGGTCAGCAGCGCCGCCAGATCCCCCGCGCGCTCCAGCACCGGGCCGGAAGTCTGGCGCAGGTTGACGCCCATCTCGCGCGCGATGATGTGCGCGAGCGTTGTCTTGCCCAGGCCAGGCGGCCCGAACAGAAGCACATGGTCCAGAGCCTCGGCTCGCCCGCGCGCCGCCTCGATGAAAATCTCAAGCTGCCCGCGCACCGCCTGCTGCCCGACGTAGTCGGCAAGCGACACCGGGCGCAGCGAGCGCTCGAACTGCTCCTCTTGCGTCGAGACGGGCGCTGCGGCGATCAGGCGATCGGTATGCAGCGTCATCTGAGCTGCGCGGGAGTCCGGCCGCTTCCGGAAGGGGCGTCCAGTAGGCCAATACCCCCATAGATAGTAACATAAATGTTACTATTTTGTCGAAAAGCGATCCCGGGAGTCGTTGCGCGCGTCATGCCCGGGCCAATACCTTCAGCGCCGCGCGTATGCCTTCGCTTACCGCCACGTCCTCGGGCAGCGTGCGCACTGCGGCAAGAGCCTCCTTCTCGCTGTAGCCCAGGCCGAGCAGCGCGTGCAGGATGTCGGAGGGCGCACCGCCCGGCTTTTGCGGACCCGCGCCCGGCAGCGCATCGGCGAGCTTGCCCTTCAGTTCCAGCAGCAGGCGTTCGGCGGTTTTCTTGCCGATGCCTGGAACCCTGGTCAGGCGCCCGGATTCCTGCAGCGCCACGGCCTGGCCGAGCTCCGCGACCGACAGGCCGGAGAGCAGCGAGAGCGCGGTGCGCGCGCCTATGCCGGAAATCTTGATCAGCAGCCGGAACACGGTGCGTTCATCCTCGGTGCCGAAGCCGAACAGGATATGCGCGTCTTCGCGCACCACCAGGTGGGTGTGCAGGATGGCCGCCTCGCCCACTGCGGGCAGGTCGTAGAAGGTGCTCATCGGCACGTCCACTTCGTAGGCGACGCCGCCGACATCCAGCAGCACCTGCGGCGGCTGTTTGCGCAGCAAACGCCCGCTCAGGCGGCCGATCATGGCGTCACACCAGGCGGCCGCGGCGCACCCGCAAGCCGTGCGTGGATATAGCGCCCAGCATGCCGCCGTGCGCGTGACACACCGCGCAGGCAAGCGCATCCGCCGCATCGGGACTCGGATTACCGGGGAGTTTCAGGATGCGGCGCACCATCTCCTGCACCTGTTCCTTTTTGGCGTGGCCGTTGCCGACCACCGCCTGTTTGACCTGCAGGGCAGTGTACTCGGCAACCACCAGGCCGGCGAGCACCGCGGCGCAGATCGCGGTGCCGCGCGCCTGGCCGAGCGCGAGGGTGGATTGCGGGTTGACGTTGACGAACACTTTTTCGATCGCCGCTTCGTTCGGCGCCGTGTCGTGGATCACTTCGGAGAGGCCATCCAGGATGGACTTCAGTCGCGTCGCAGTTTCGCTCTTCGGGTCGCTGCGCACCGTGCCGCTGGTGATGTAGCGTAGCTTCGGGCCAATCGCTTCGACTACGCCGAACCCGGTGATCTTGAGGCCAGGATCGATGCCAAGAATGACGAAGGGAAGCCCCTCAGGCCTCACCTTCAGGCCTCTTCCAGCACCGCGGTGGTGTAGACCTCCTGCACGTCGTCGAGGCCTTCCAGCGCATCGAGCAGGTGCCGCATTTTGGTCGCGTCGTCGCCGGCGAGCAGGTTCTCGTTCATCGCCTTCATGGTGATCTCCGCCACCTCGGACTTGAATCCCGACTTATCCAGCGCAGACCGGACGGCGCTGAAGTCAGCGGGCGCGCAGATCACCTCCAGCGAGCCGTCCTCGTTCGTCAGCACGTCTTCAGCGCCCACCTCGAGCGCCGCATCCATCAGCTTCTCCTCGCTCACGCCGGGCGCGAACAGAAACTGCCCGCAATGCTTGAAGAGGAAGACCACCGAGCCGTCGGTGCCGAGAGTGCCGCCGTTCTTCGCAAAGGCATGGCGGATCTCGGCCACGGTGCGGGTGCGGTTGTCGGTCATGCAATCGACGATTACCGCGGCGCCGGCGAGGCCGTAGCCCTCGTAGCGGATTTCTTCATAGGTCACGCCGTCGAGTTCGCCCGTGCCGCGCTGGATCGCGCGCTTGACGTTATCGCCGGGCATGTTCTGTTCGCGCCCTTTTTCCAGAGCCAGGCGCAGGCGCGGGTTGGTATCAGGGTCTCCGCCGCCCAGGCGCGCGGCGACCGTGATTTCCTTGATCAGCTTGGTAAAGACCTTGCCGCGCTTCGCGTCCTGGCGGCCCTTACGGTGCTGGATGTTGGCCCATTTGCTATGGCCGGCCATGGTGGATCATCACAAAAGTGGGCGAGAATCGACGTGGGGAGATAGGAAGGCGCATTTTAGCCCCATGACTGTGCCCCTGCAGACGCTCGCGCAGGGGTTTTCTGCCACCGGCATGCCGGTGTTCCTTTCCGATGTGAAGGGCGATCTCTCCGGCGCCGGCAACGCGAAAACTGAAGGGCCGCAGCGGAGCGCCTGCGGCACAGACACCGACGAGTACGCGCGTTTCACGGGAAGCGGCCGGCCCGGTTGCATTCTCGTGCGGCAGCGCGTGAACTCGCCTCCGCCGCAACAACGCTAGAATGGCGCAGAGGGGGTTTCCTTTCGCAGTTCCCTTTGCGCAATTCGTTGCATAGGCCCCTGACCAATCCGTGCTCCACTTTTGCATCGAGGCAATCAGATGAACGCCAGCCTTCCGCTGAGCGGCGTACGCGTGATCGAATTGGGCACTGTGATTGCCGGTCCGTTCGCCGGCGCGCTGCTCGCCGACCTCGGCGCCGAGGTAATCAAGATCGAGCCGCCGGGAAAAGGCGATATGCAGCGCGGGGCCGGGCATATCAAGAACGGACTCGGACTTTGGTGGGGGGTCGCCAGCCGCGACAAGAAGTGCATCACGCTGGATCTCAAGCATCCGGAAGGAAAGACCATCTTGAGACAGCTGGCGCGTAAGGCCGACGTGCTGATCGAAAACTACCGCCCCGGTACGCTCGAGCGCCTGGGTTTCGGCTGGGAAGCGCTGCACGGACTGAATCCCCGCCTGGTGATGCTGAGCATCAGCGGCTATGGCGCGAGCGGTCCCTCCGCGAGCCGGCCGGGGTTCGGCAAAATCGCCGAAGGCTACTCCGGCCTCGTCACACTCACGGGCAATGCGCACGAGCGCCCCCTCTTCATCGGCTTCTCGCTCGCCGACACCACAACCGGGCTGTTTGGCGCGCTCGGCGTTCTCCTCGCGCTGTTTCATCGCGATGCGCAGGGCGGCGCCGGAAGCCTGGTCGACATGGCACTCTACGAAGGCCTGTTCCGCATGCTCGATTGCCAGCTCGCCGTCCAGGCGAACACAGGCCAGGCGGTTGCGCGCCAGGGCACGAACGACGGCTACGGCTGGGGACTGCGCTCGGCGACACGCCCAATGTTTCAGGGCGTGAAGAGCTGCACCGGCGAATGGTTTCTGCTGCGCATCAGCGATCCTGCGCGCGCGTTGCGGCTCGTCGCGGACAGCGGCGCCAGCGGGAACCTGCGCGACCTGCTGGAGGCTTACGCCGCAACGCGTGAACCGGAGGTGTTGCGTGGCGCGATGATCGGTGCCGGGATCGACATCGTTCCGGTGCTGGACGGCGCGACCATGGCGGCCAGCGAGTACATGAAGGCGCGCGGCGACGTGCTGCCCGCCTCGCACCCGAAGGCGGGAGACTTTGCCGTGCCCGGTTACATCTATCCCAAAGCATCGCAGGGCGACGCGCGCCGCAATTTTCACGATGCGGGCCTGGGCGAGCATACCGACGAAGTGCTGAAGAACGATCTTGGTTATGCGCTCGCCGAGATCGGACGGCTGCGCGCTCAAGGGGTCGTATGACTTGGCAGGGCAAGCCGGAAGCGCTCTCTGGCGTCGTCGCACTCGAGATTTCCGATTCGCCCGGCGCCTCGTTCGCCGCCAGCACCCTGGCCGACTTCAATGCCACGGTGTATGTCTGCGAATCCCTGCCCGATGGTTCCGCGCTCAGGGCACTCGAACCGAAGCAGTGGTGGCCGATTCTGGCGCGCAACAAACACTCGGTCGCTCTCGATCCCGGTTCTCCGCACGCGCCCGAGGCGATCCGCGCCCTGCTTTCGCGAGCGGACGTGGTGGTGAGCGACGTCGCCGCACGCCAGCGCGCGCAACATCCCTGGCTGAAGGAACTGGCAAGCCTGGCCAAGAAGCCATTGATGGTCGACCTGTTCCCCACCGGTGCGGATCGGCCCGATTTGTGGCCGTGGAGCCGGCGCGCCGACATGGCGGCCGCCGCATCCGGACAGATGGCCATGACCGGTCATGCCGGCCAGGAGCCGCTGCAACCCGAAATGCCGCTAGCCGAATACCTGGCGGGCGCCATGGGCGCGCTGCGCGCGGTCGCCGAACTGCGCCGCCTGCGCTTGGGGACCGGCGCCGAGGACGTCGCAATGCCGCTGCACGCGGCGATGCAGCGCATGATCGAGTGGCAGGTGCTGATGGCGAGCGCCATGGGCAAAGCCGAACAGCGTGTCGGCAATGCATTTCCGATGAATTTTTCGATCGGTAATATGCACCGCACGCGCGACGGCAAGTACGTCGCGGTATCGGCCGCGGGCGACGGACCCGTGGGCAGACTGCTGGAAATGGTCGGCGGCAAAGCGCTGCGCGAAGATCCGCGCTTTTCCACCCAGTGGGCGCGCATGGGAGGTCTGTCGGATATCTATCGAATTCTGGACGAATGGATGGGTGCGCGCACGATGCCGGAAGTCAGCGCGGCCGCGGCCGAGCACGACGTGGTGCTCGGACAGATCTTCGATACCGGGGACATTCTGAATGACGCTCACATGAAGGCGCGCGGCAATATCGTCGAGTTATCGACCGACGATGGGCAGACCGTCCTCATGCCGGGCGTCACGCCGCGCGTGATCGGTTGGAGCACTTCGGTCAAGCACCTTGGACCGGCCCTTGGCGGCCACACCGCCGACGCGCTTCAGCGCTGCGGTGTGACGCAGGAGGTGATCGCGCGACTTCGGACGACCGGCGCCATTCGCTGAGTGCCGGCATCGCAGTTCATTGCGCGGTGAATAGGATTCGATTCAGTACGGTATGGCGCTACAATCTCGCGCCTCTCCTATAGGATAGGAGGTCAGGGGGAACTGCTAAGGAGAATTGACATGGGCAAAATGTCGCAGGGTCTGGAACTGAGGCTGCAGGCGGATGGGATAAGCGTCCCGGAAGCTCCAGGGTTCGCGAGTAAAGAGGAAGAGCGGATGGACGGCAAGCGCCGGCTTGCAGCTGCGTTTCGAATCTTCGCCTACTACGGGCTCAACTACGGGCCGGGCGGCCATATTACGTACCGCGACCCGATTCTCACCGACCACTTCTGGATCAATCCGCTTGGCGTTGATTTCAGCCGAATTTGCGTTTCGGATCTGCTTCTCTTACGGGAGGATGGACAGGTCGTCCATGGCAGCCGCCCCGCGCATGCCGCCGGCTATGCGATCCATTCAACCGTGCACAAGATGCGGCCGGATGTGAATGCGGCCGCGCATACCCACTCGCGCTTCGGCTCAAGCTTCGCGGCATTGGGCAGGCGGATTCCCCCCATCACGCAGGAAGCGTGCTCTTTTTATAAGGATCACGGGCTGTATGATGGCTACGGCGGTGCCGCGGATTTGACGGAGGGTGATCTCATCGGCCGCGCGCTCGGCACGCACAAGGCGGTGATTTGCCGCAATCACGGATTGTTCACCGTTGGCGGGAGCGTGGATGCGGCAGTCTTCTGGTTCCTGCGCATGGAGCGCGCCTGCGAGCAGTTCTTGCGCGCGTCCGCCGCCGGCACGCCGATCGAGATTGACGAGGCAACGGCGACCCTTGCGGCAAAACAGGTCGGATCGCTGAAACTGGGCCACTTCGGCTGCAAGCCGATGATGGACAAGATGTTTGCCGAGCAACCGGAGCTGTTCGCCTGAACTCGCGGAGCGCGTCCGCTTGAAGAGGATCCTCAGTTCGCCCTCGCCCCGGAAGCCTTCACAACCTTGGCGTACTTGGCTACTGCGCCCTTGATCAGCGCCGCGAAATGCTCGGGCGTGCCCCCCACCACTTCAAAACCCAGATCGGCGAGGCGCTTTGGATTGTCGCCATAGCGCATCGCGGCGGCGATTTCCGTCGCCAGCTTCGTGATGATCGGGGAAGGCGTGCCCACCGGCGCCAGCATCCCGATGCCCGCGGGGTAGTCGAAGTCAGGCGCGCCCTGTTCCGCGACTGTCGGCGTGTTCGGTGATAAACCGGTGCGCTTGGGCGTGTTCACCGCGAGAATTTTGATCGGTCCGGAAGCCAGATGCGACCGGATCGCGTTCATCGACAGGAACGACAGCAAAATTTCGCCCCGCAGCAGCGCCGGAACCGCAGGGGCCGCGCCCTTGTAGTGGACGATAAGGACATCCAAGCCGAACACGGACTTCATCGCTTCGGTGTTCAAATGGTGGATTGAACCGATGCCGGAAGTGCCGAAACTGATCTGGCCGGGTTTTGCCTTGATCAGCGTCACGAGCTCTGCAAAAGTGTTCGCCGGCACCGAGTTGTGCGCCACCAGGAACAGCGGCAAGTCGCCGGTGTAGGTGATCGGTGCCAGGTCCTTGACCGTATCGAAAGGCAGCTTGTCCATCAGAGCCGGCGTCACCGCGAGCTGTCCAATATCCGCGATCAGCAGGGTGTAACCGTCGGGCGGCGCCCTGACGACCGTTTCAGTGGAGACGGTTGCCCCGGCGCTCGGCCGGTTTTCAACGACGACCGGCTGGCCCAGGCTGACGCTCAGACGCTGCGCGATCAGGCGCGCCAGCAGGTCGGTAAACCCGCCTGCGGAGTAGCCGAGGACAACCTTCACTGGCCTGGCGGGGTAATCCGCCGTCTGCGCGAGCGCGCTGTTCGCAACGACAAACGAGCACAGCAGCGCGAACGCCGCCGAAGAAAATTTCACAGACATTTCCAAGACCTCCCTTTCTGGTTCTTGCCGAGTCTAAACGTTTGACGTCCCGCAGGAAGCATTTCGCGTGCAGGCATGTGTGCGCCGGGCCGCGCGCTACGCGAGCGCCGGGATAGTTTCCAAGTTGTACACCCGCGCACAGTTGTCGCGTACCAGTTTTGCGCGCACCCCCTCCGAAACGCCGCTCAGATGGCGCCGGATGATTTCGCGCGATTTCGGCCAGGTCGAATTCGGATGGGGGAAATCGTTCGACCACATCCAGGTATCCGCACCCCAGCTTTCCATCAGCGCGCCCGCCGGCTGGTCGTTGAAGAACGTGGCAAATACATTGCGCCCGAAATATTCGCTCGGTCTGCGCTCGATCTGGTACTCCGGACCGATCTTCGCCCGGTATTTTCTTCCCGTGTACTTGTCCAACTGGGTGATGAAGAAAGGCAGCCAGCTCACTTCGTTCTCCACCAGGACGACCTTCAGGCGCGGGAACCGGTCTAACACGCCAGAGACGATGATGTCGACGAGCGCCTTCATGCAGTAGGCCAGTTTGTCGGTGACCGCCAGGTTGGCAAATTCCGTGGCCGTGCGCTTCCTGTGCAGAAAATCGGAGGGAAACGGGGTACCGCAGAGAATATGCAGGCTGACGGGCAGCTCGAGCGCCTGCGCAGCCTCCCAGATGGGATCGTGATGGCGCGTCGCGAACGAATGCTCCGCCGGGGGCGTCTGCCAGATCATGATGCCGCGCGCACCAGCGCGTTTCGCGCGTTCGATCTCCTTCACCGCCGGGCCGGCACGGTAGGCCTCGATGCAGGGGATGCCGAACAGGCGCTCGGGCGCGACGGAGCAGTATTCCTGCAGCCAGTCGTTGTAGACCCTGAAGCAAGCCTCCTGGAGGACGGGATCCTCGATCGCAAACTGGTCCAGCGCGCGGGTCGGATAGAGCACTTCCGCGCTGACCCCGTCCGCGGCCATCTCCTGCACACGCATCGCGGGATCGCGCCCGCCATCGTGTTGGGCGAATGCGTTCTTCTCGGGTTCATCCGCATAGCGCGGCGCTCGCTCGCGCAGCGAGGCGGGCAGGCGCTTCAACCAGATATCCCCGCTCTCCATGACATGGGAATCGGAAGAGAGCAGCACCTCCGGCGCAGGATTCCCTCCCTCTGACTTTATTCCGACCGACATCTTCAATTCCTCATCTGAATCGGATTGCGAAATCGCAGGAGCCTGAACCCCGCGGTCTCGTTCTTCAAGACGTCGGCGCGGCGGCGCTCTTTCCGTCCAGCACCAGCATTCCAAAGGTGTTGTCCTGCTTCGCGGGAGGCCCGTAGGTCGTATGCTTGTTGTCGCGCGAGCGATCGAACGCGGAGATTTGCAGCATATGCGCTTCCTCGTCTCCGGCCGCCGCCATCCAGTACTTGTAGCCGCGCGGAATGGCGACCCCCTGGTGCTGCGCGAGATCGGCAATCAGCTTGTCCCCCGCGCCATAAAACTGCACTCTGCCCTTAAGCACGAAGTAAATCCCGTCCTGCCCATTGTGGGAGTGCATGGCGTTCTCCCCGCCGCCTGGCTTGATGATCTGGACACCGCCCATGACGATGTCAGTCAGGCACAGCCGCACGAACGCCTTCTTTCGCGCGCCGATATCGTGCGGCTTGAACTCGAACGCCTGCGCGACCAGCTCATGACCGGGCAGGAGATCGGTGTTCTGGAAGCCACTTTTGATGAAATCCATCTCCAGTGCATCGCGTCCGCTTTGCCGTTGTTCCATGGTGCCCCTCTTAAGTAAAAGTCTTCAGTTGGCCTTGGCCCCCGATGCCTTCACGATCCTGGCGTACTTCGCCAGATCAGACTTGATGCGCGCCGCGAAGCCTTCGGGCGTGGTCCCCGCAGTTTCGAAACCAAGCTCGGTCAGGCGCTTCGGGTTGTCGCCGTAGTGCATCGCGGCAATCACCTCCTTCGCGAGTCTCGCGATGATCGGCGCGGGCGTGCCCGCCGGCGCGAGCACCCCGACGCCGGCAGGGTAATTGAAGTCCGGCACCCCCATCTCAGCGATGGTCGGGGTGTTGGGCGACAGATTGGCGCGTTTCGGCGTGTTTACCGCGAGAACCCGTATTTTTCCCGAATTCAAGTGCGCGAGGAGGGCGGGGTACGCGGAGAAAGTCATCGCCACTTCCCCGCCCAGCAGCGCCTGAACCGACGGGGAAGCACCCTTGTACTGCACGACTAGCACGTCCAGGCCGAAAGCCGACTTCAGCGCCTCAACGTTTAGATGGTGAATGGAGCCCGTGCCGGGCGCGGCAAAGTTCAACTGCCCCGGTTTTGCCTTGATAAGCGCAATGAGTTCCGCAAACGTGCTCGCGGGCACGGAACTGTTCGTCACCAGGAACAGCGGTATCTCGCCCGTATAGGTGATCGGCGCGAGATCCTTGACGATATCGTAGGGCAAATTGTCTATCAAGGCGGGCGTCACCGCGAGCGACCCGGTGTCCGCGACGAGCAGGAGATAGCCGTCCGGCGGGGCCTTGGCGACCATGTCCGTCGCAACCACCGCGCCCGCGCTCGGGCGATTTTCCACCACCACCGGCTGGCCCAGGGTGACGGACAAGCGCTGCGCGAGAAGACGCGACATGACATCGGTAAATCCGCCTGCGGCATACCCGAGAACGATCTTCACGGGCTTGGCCGGGTAGTCGGCTTTCTGCGCCTGCGCGCTGTTCGCGAGCGCGAATGAACACAAAACAGCGAGGGCGATCGCACGAAATTGCACAGTCATTGTCTTCCTCCTTAATTCTCGGGCTTAGAAATAAAAAAATGAACGATCCTCAGTTCACGTGCGGTGTCGCTATCGTGCAGCCGCCATTCGAATACGCGTCGACTGAGCGCCGCGTCCCTTGCGTACCGCGCCAAGTCCGCGACTATTAGATACCGACTTAGATGAATTGGGCGAGTCTGTCCGGAGTTTGCGATGGGACGTTCGAATCTTTGCGCCATTGATTCTCGTTCCAGGCAGGGCATCGAGCACACTTTCGGCTCGGCGTTGCAATTCGTCCAGCAGCCGCCGAAATGTGTGCTCATCGGACGCCGAAAATCCCTCGAACAGCAAGCGCTGGCGCTCCAGGGCGACCGGCAGGATGAGCCGGTGCAACTTGCGGCCCTTTGGCGTGAGCCCGATGTCGATTCTGCGGCTGTCCTCGGGGTGTTCCGCATACACCACGAGGCCCTTGCGAGCGAGCGCGGCCAGGGTCCGGCTGACCCAACCCTTGTCTGCCCCAAGCGATTGTGCAATACGTCTCGCGCCCGCCGGGGCATCGATCGCGAGCGCGGCGAGCAGCCGCCACTCGGAAAGCTGCAGATTGAATCGTCTGGTGTACAGCCGCGCCGCGCCCTTGCTCAGTATGTTGGCGAGTACCACTACTCGATAGCTGAGCAGGGTACGGTAATCGTAGGCGGGCTTCTTGGTAGGCGTCACGCGTTGATTATGGTTGACAACGGTTGACGAGTCAACTAAAGTTGTGCGGACGATGGGAATCAGTGGCCGCTCAGTGGCCGCGACTAATGAGGGGTGAGGGGCATGGATGAAGTAAGAATTCTGGCGGGAGCGCCGTCTCTGGGTGCGGGATTTTCGGACGAAGCATTTCAGGAGGGTCTGAAGCTGGGTCCTCATGCGATCTGCTCGGACGCGGGGTCGGACGACCTTGGCCCGGACTATCTTGGCACCTGCGAGCCCTTTCATTTCGGGCGGAATGCGGTCAAGCGCGACCTGGAGCGCATGATCCGCGGCGCGGCCGAGCGCAAGATACCCTGCATGGTGAGCAGCGCCGGCATCGCGGGCACCAACGCCGGCGTGGACGCCTATGCGGATATCGCGAAAGAGATCTGCGCCGAGCACGGGCTGAAGGTTCCGCTGGCGCGGATTCACTGCGAAATCGACAAGGAACAACTGATCAATTGGATGCGGCAGGGCCGCGTGGAGCCGCTCGAGCCGTGGATCGAACCCCTGCAGGAAGAGGATGTGAACCGCAGTCTGCGCATCGTCGGGGTCCTCGGTGCCGCGCCCTATGTCAAGGCATTGCGAGAAGGCGCCTCGGTGGTGATCGGCGGCAGAACCACCGATGCCGCGCCGTACGCGGCGGCTGCGCATTACTACGGGGTGAACGGCGCCCACACCTGGCATCTGGGCAAGCTCCTGGAGTGCGGGGCGTTCTGCACCGACGGTCCGGCCTTTGAGTCGGTCATGGGAATCATCCGGCCGAACGATTTCGATATCCGCGCGCTCTTCCCGAGCGCGCGGGCAACCCCCTCGACCGTGGCCGCGCACATGCTTTACGAAACGAACTCCCCGGGCTTGCACCGGGAGCCGGTGGGCACGATCGACGCCTCCGGGGCGGCGTACACGGTGGTCAACGACAGGACAGTGCGGGTGTCCGGAACGCGCTACCTGGAGACGGCCCGCACGATGAAGCTGGAGGCGGTGCGGCTGGTGGGCTATCGGGCGGTGATGCTGTGCGTGATCGGCGACCCGGCGGTGCTGAAGATCCTGGACGAACTGCTGGACAAGCAGTCTGCGCTCGCCCTGAGCCGGGTGCCGCGGGATAAGGCGGGACTGCCCAACGCCGAGCGCAAGATCGTTTTTCATCGCTTTGGACAGCGCGGCCTGTGGAGCAAGTGGCAGGAGCGCTTCGGCAGCGTTCCCGCACCGATCGCACGGCGTGCTCCGGTCGAAGAGGTGACAGTGGTGGCCGACGTGGTGGCCTCCAGCCAGGACGAGGCCAAATCCCTGGCCACGCATCTGCGCCACGGCGTGCTTCACGGCACCAAGGACATGGGGCTGCCGCTCGATGGCAACGCGGCCTTTCCCTTCATCGAATTCAAGGCCGGTCCGGTGTACGAGTGGAGCGTCTTCCACCGGGTCATCGGGGACGCCGAGGATGAGATCGCCAAGATCCTGCATTCCTGAACCATTCAACCGGAACGCAATACCAATCCGGAACACAATACCTCGCCCAGGCGGCACTAAAGTTCTCAACCCAGAATATACCCGTCGAAGATCAAGGAGCATTCACCTATGAGTCAGGTCATGAATCAGCCCAGTGAGCAGATGAACCCGAAGATGCGCGCGCTTGCCAAGGCGAAGCCGCGGGCGAAGAGCAAGAGGCGCTTGTCCGATATCGTCAAGCCGGCTCGCCTGCATCGGGATATCTATCTGGATGAGAACCTGTTTCAGGAGGAGATGGCGACCCTCTTCGAAAGAAACTGGATCTACGTGGGGCACGAGAGCGAGATCGCCCGGCCCGGCGACTTCAAGACGATCGTCCTGGGCCGCGTGCCCGCGATCATCGCCCGGGGCTCCGCCGATGGCGTGATCCGCGGCTTTTTCAACAGTTGCCGGCACCGTGGGGCGACGGTATGCGAGGAGGAATACGGTTCGCGCAGCCGTTTCATGTGTCCCTACCACGGCTGGACCTACCACAACGACGGCCGCCTGGCGGGCGTGCCGTTTCGCGAGGGCTACGGCCCCTCGCTGGATGGCGAGGACCTCGGGCTCCTGCCGCTGGCTGCGCTCGAGTCCTTCCACGGCTTCATGTTCGCACGGGTGTTCGACCAGGGCGGGCCGAGTCTGGTGGATCACCTGGCGGGTGCCGGGGAGATTCTGGCGGGCTTCGGCCCGAGCAGCGCAAAGCCCATCAGCGTGCTGACCCCTCCGCAGCGCTTCCGTCACCACGCGAACTGGAAACTGAGCGCGGAGAACATTACCGACGGTTATCACGCGAGTTTCACCCATGCGGGATTCGTGCAGGCGAAAAAGACTGTCGAGGGGCTGGACGTGCCCCTGCGCGGCGACTGGAAACTGACTGGCCTGGGCAACGGACACGGAATTATCGATTTCGGTTCGGGCAACGAACACAATCGGGATAACGCGATCAACATGCTGGTGTTCCCGAACATGCTGTTTCTCGGCGTTTCGGTTCGAATTATTCGCCCGATCTCCGTGGACACGACGCAGACCTCTTTCTTTCCGACCGTGGTCGCGGGCGCCGCGGAGCACGAAACCGTGGCGCGGCTGCGCGGCCATACCGACCTCTACGGGCCCATGGGCATGGTGTCCGCCGACGATGCGTCCATGTTCGAGCGCATACAGCGCGGACTTCAGAAAAGCGCGAACGAATGGGTATTGCTCGTGCGCGGCACCGCGGAGGATCATCGCGATGCCGAGGGTCGCCCGATCGGTATGGACGCCACCGATGAACTCGGACAGAGGGAGTTCTACCGCCAGTACTCGGCTCGCATGAGCAGCGTGAGATTCTAGAGACGCTACTGGGTTAACCCCGGCACAAAGGTACATAACATATACATGCACAGCGCACATACATGCACAGCGAGCCGAAAATGATGGATAAATTGCGGGTCACCGAACAGGTTGAGCATTTTCTCAGGCAAGAATGCCTGATGCTGGACAACGGTCTGTTCGATGAGTGGGTGGAGCTGTTCGATCCTGAGCACGGGGAATACTGGGTTCCTTGCGCTTTTAACGAAACCCGCCCCTCTAAGCTCGCGCCGTCGCTCGCACGGGATGACGTGACGCGACTGAAGCTGCGGATCGGCGAAGTGCGCACGGGGGCGCGCTGGAGCAATTCTCCGGTTCGCCAGAAGTTGCGCACCCTGTCCAACGTAACGGCGAAAGATGGCGCGGAGCACATAGACGTACGGGCGGTGCTCGTCATATTTGAATCCTCTGACGGGGGGGTCCAGCAATACCAGGCGGTGGCGGAGTACAAGCTGCGGCGCGAGCGGGAATCTTTCAGGATACTGACCAAGACCCTCAGGGTGCTCGGTGTCGAGAACGGGATCGGCGCGGTCGGCGACTTTTTGTAGGCGTTGCCCGCGCAAGGGATAGGTTTACTTTTCGAGGAAGCCCGGTGGCGATAGGAGAAGAAGCATGCGCTTAAGCGAGGTTGTTCGAGCACTTCGAAGCAAGAACGCGGGGCCGGTGACGCTGGTCATCGACGTCCTGTTCCGGGACGCGGAATGCTACGGTCGATATGCCGACTCCCCGAGTTTCTCGAGCCAGGCGCTGAGCCGCGTGCTGGGCGTCGAGCCGAAGTGGATTTCCGTGTCCAAGGCGCCGCAAGCGTGGGGACTGAAAATTACACTGCCGCGGCCGATAGTATCGGCTTCCATCGGCGACCCGGATGTGTACGGTTGTCAGTACTACGTCGCGCTCGCCGACTTCGAGTTGCCGTGACCAGCCTGGGTTCAGTGCTAAGGTCGAGTAGCAAGGTAGCAGGGTAGCAGACGGCCCGCAAGGAGCCATCGCGATCCATCTACGTCCGATTATACGTTTCGGCAGCCCGACGTCCGGGCTTCAATGAAAGGAAGCGGCAGATGAAAATAAAATTCAAGCTCGGTCTCATTGCAATGGCAAGCCTGCTCGGCGCGGCGAACGGCGCACTAAGCCAGGATTTTCCCAACAAACCGCTCAAGCTCTACGTCGGGTACACCCCCGGCAGCTCGCCGGATATCCTGGGCCGGCTGATCGGCAGCCAGCTCACCAAAATCCTCGGCCAACCCTTTCTCATCGAAAACAAGCCGGGCGCCGGCGCGACGACGGCCGCCGCATTCGTGGCCGGTTTGCCCGCCGATGGCTACAACCTGGTCGCCTCGGATACCGGCCAAATCGTGATTGCCACGCAGGTGCTAAAGGTACCTTTTCATCCGCTGAAAGACTTTACGCCCGTGGGGCTTACCGCGACTACGCCGGTGTTTTTGCTGACGAGCCCGGGCACCGGGATGAAGACGGTCCAGGACGTCTTGCGCGAAGCGAAAGCGCACCCAGGGAAATTGAATTACGGCAGCAACGGCCGGGGCGCCATCATCTACTTCGCGTTCGAGGCATTCAAGTACGCCGCCGGACTCGACATCACGCACATTGCGTACAAGGGCAATCCCCAGGTCATTCAAGCCACTCTGGCCGGAGAAGTGCAGTTGATGATCGGCTCCCTGTCCACCAGCGGGGCGCTGATCCGCGAGGGAAAGTTGAATATCCTCGGAGTGGTGTCGAAGCTGCGCCCTACCGGCTATCCCAATGTGCCGATGCTGTCGGACCTCGTCAAAGGCTACGATGGGTATCCGGTGGACAACGGCATCCTGGCGCCGGCGGGTCTAACGCCGGCGGTGCTGAACAAGCTTTCCGGGGCGCTCAAGATCGCACTTGAAACCCCGGAGACGAAGAACCGGCTGGAGGAACTGGGATTCGTGGTGACCTGGTCCACGCCCGAAGCGTATTCTGCCAGCCTTCAGCAGGAGTATAAGAAGTACGAGCGCGAGATCAAACGGTTGGACGTCAAGGCTGAATAGGAGGGGACGAACATGACTGGTACTGCGAATAAGCTGGGTGCTACACGAGTCGTGGCCGAGGCAATTGCCAAAGTCACCTACCAGGATCTGCCGGCAGATGTGGTCGAGGCCATCAAGAAGAGCATCATCGACACGCTCGGCGTGACCCTGGCCGCCACCACGCTGGGTGGCGACGGCGGGAGTGTCGCCGAACTGGTGCGCGAATGGGGCGGACGCGAAGAAGCGACTATCCTGGGGTTCGGCGGGCGGGTGCCGGTGTATGGCGCCGTATTCGCATTCGGCGCCCTGGCACACCAACTCGATTACGACGACGTCCTGGGCGGCGGCGTGGTCCACCCCACCGCCCCCACGCTTTCGGCCGCGCTTCCCATGGCCGAGCGCCTCGGGGGCGTGACGGGCAAGGAGATGATCGCCGCGGTCGCACTAGGCAACGAAATGATGATTCGTCTTTCGCGTTGCGTGACTACGGACCTTTGGGGTCTGGGCTGGTTGCAGCCTTCACTGTTCGGCGGATTCTCTGCGGGCACGGCAGCCGGCAAGCTCCTGAAACTGGATGCCGACCAGCTCGTCGATATGCTGGGACTCACGATGCACCAGGCCGGAGGCACGCTGGAGTCGGCCTACAACCCGGGCTCGTCCTGGCGTGGGCTACGGGACGGTTTTGCCGCGAAGGCAGGGGTCACCGCGGCCCTCCTCGCCGAGAGAGGCGTCCCCGGGGACAAGCAGGCCCTGGAAGGGAAGTATGGTCTTTTGAACCTGCATCTCGGCGGAAAGTGCGATCCGACGATTCTGCTTGAGGATTTCGGCGAGACCTTCTCCGCGGCCCGTGTCGGGTACAAGATGTGGCCCAGTTGCGCATTCACACACGGCTACCTGACAGCGGTTTCCGAGTGCGTGCGGCGCAATGGCCTGGTTCCTGATGATATCGCGCGGATCACACTTTCGCTCGGCAAGGGCGGCGAGGCTTGGGTCGAGCCCCGCGAATTTCGCGTCAAACCGACCACCAGCATGGACGCCAAGTGGAGTCTGCCCTTCTTGCTGGGCAAGATGGTACAGCGTGGCCAGGTCGGACTCGAGGATTTCACGTCGAGCGGCCTGAATGATTCCGCCGCGCACGCGATCGCGCAGCGCGTGGACTGGAAGATCGACCCCTCTCTACCTACGGCGGGCACCGGACCGGGCGTCGTGTCGATAAGCACACGGGACGGGCGTACGCTCTCACAACGCAGCGAGTATTCACTGGGGCATCCCGAAAATCCCGTTACCTGGGACGATTTGATCAGCAAGTTCAAGGATTGCTGCCGCCATTCCGTGCATCCCCTGGGGGACGCCGAGGCTCAGCGGATCGTCGATCTGGTGCGCAATATCGAGGACATGCGTGACGTGGGCGAGTTGCTGCGTCGCGTATCGGCGAACGGCCAGGCCGGGCAGCGTCCCGCGGAGCGGAGCAAGAGCGTCGCGCATTCGATCTGAAGGCAGCCACGGGAAAGGGGGGTCTAGCATGCATCCCCCCCTCCCCGCATCCCACGGCTAGCTCTTGCCGGATTACTGACCGCGATCGGTCTTTGCGCTCGCAAAATAGCCAGTACTGGCAATCGCGATCGGCCAGCGGGCGCAGTTTGCAATTCGCCAGGTCAATGGGATTTGGCTATTCGAGATATCCCGCGACACGCCCGAGGGGGAAGAATTCATATGAATGAAGTACGAATTTTGGCGGCAGCCCCGGGCCTTGGGTCGGGATTTTCGGACGAAGCATTTCAGGAGGGTCTGAAGCTTGGTCCTCATGCGATCTGCTCGGACGCGGGGTCGGACGACCTTGGCCCGGACTATCTTGGCACCTGCGAGCCCTTTCATTTCGGGCGGAATGCGGTCAAGCGCGACCTGGAGCGCATGATCCGCGGCGCGGCCGAGCGCAAGATACCCTGCATGGTGAGCAGCGCCGGCATCGCGGGCACCAACGCCGGCGTGGACGCCTATGCGGATATCGCGAAAGAGATCTGCGCCGAGCACGGGCTGAAGGTTCCGCTGGCGCGGATTCACTGCGAAATCGACAAGGAACAACTGATCAATTGGATGCGGCAGGGCCGCGTGGAGCCGCTCGAGCCGTGGATCGAACCCCTGCAGGAAGAGGATGTGAACCGCAGTCTGCGCATCGTCGGGGTCCTCGGTGCCGCGCCCTATGTCAAGGCATTGCGAGAAGGCGCCTCGGTGGTGATCGGCGGCAGAACCACCGATGCCGCGCCGTACGCGGCGGCTGCGCATTACTACGGGGTGAACGGCGCCCACACCTGGCATCTGGGCAAGCTCCTGGAGTGCGGGGCGTTCTGCACCGACGGTCCGGCCTTTGAGTCGGTCATGGGAATCATCCGGCCGAACGATTTCGATATCCGCGCGCTCTTCCCGAGCGCGCGGGCAACCCCCTCGACCGTGGCCGCGCACATGCTTTACGAAACGAACTCCCCGGGCTTGCACCGGGAGCCGGTGGGCACGATCGACGCCTCCGGGGCGGCGTACACGGTGGTCAACGACAGGACAGTGCGGGTGTCCGGAACGCGCTACCTGGAGACGGCCCGCACGATGAAGCTGGAGGCGGTGCGGCTGGTGGGCTATCGGGCGGTGATGCTGTGCGTGATCGGCGACCCGGCGGTGCTGAAGATCCTGGACGAACTGCTGGACAAGCAGTCTGCGCTCGCCCTGAGCCGGGTGCCGCGGGATAAGGCGGGACTGCCCAACGCCGAGCGCAAGATCGTTTTTCATCGCTTTGGACAGCGCGGCCTGTGGAGCAAGTGGCAGGAGCGCTTCGGCAGCGTTCCCGCACCGATCGCACGGCGTGCTCCGGTCGAAGAGGTGACAGTGGTGGCCGACGTGGTGGCCTCCAGCCAGGACGAGGCCAAATCCCTGGCCACGCATCTGCGCCACGGCGTGCTTCACGGCACCAAGGACATGGGGCTGCCGCTCGATGGCAACGCGGCCTTTCCCTTCATCGAATTCAAGGCCGGTCCGGTGTACGAGTGGAGCGTCTTCCACCGGGTCATCGGGGACGCCGAGGATGAGATCGCCAAGATCCTGCATTCCTGAACCATTCAACCGGAACGCAATACCAATCGAAACGCAATACCTCGCCAAGGCGGCACTAAAGTTCTCTGGCAAGAATATACCCGTCGCCACCGCCCCGGGTCTGCAAGAAGGGCCGACGACGCGCTGTCGATGGCCAGGGAGCCAGGGAGCCAGGGGTAAGTGGATTCAGTTCGCTTGGATGTTCGCTGTTCTGATCACTTGCTCGAATTTCTTGAGGTTCTGACGGATTTTTTCTCTGTAGTCCTCCGGCGGCGTCCAAGCAAGCAGCATCTGCAATTTCTTGAATTGCTCCTGCATTTCCTGGGTCTCTACGGCCGACTTCAGCGCCCCGGACAGCTTGGCCAGCACCTCGGGGGGCAGTCCGGCCGGCGCCAGTACACCGAATTCCGAAGAAAAGTCGAAGCCTTTAATTTCCGCTGAAATGGGCGGAACATCGGGCGCAAAGGGGTCCCGCTTGAGCGAAGTCACCCCCAGCAAATTAATCTTGGTGGCGTTGGTCATGGCATTCACGACGCTCGCCGGAATCACCTGTACTTCTCCGGCAAGCAGCGCCGGCAGGGTCTGCGTGGACCCCTTGAAGGGAATGTGGGTCAGCTTTACACCGGCGGCTGCATTGAATGCCTCGAATACGATCTGGTGAAAGCTTCCGATTCCAGAGGAGCCATAGTTGAGCTTCCCCGGATTGGCCTTCGCTTCACGAATGAGATCCCTGATCGTTTTTATCTGCGTCTTCAAATTGGACACAAATATCACCGGTGCGCTGGCGACCAGGCCTATGGGCGCCAAGTCCCTGAGCGTGTCGTAGGGCAGCGCCTTGAACAGGTACGGGGCCATCTCAAGCTGGCCGGTTTCTCCGAGTAGGAGCGTATACCCGTCGGCAGGAGATTTCGCCGCTATATCGGTGGCGAGCGTTGCGCCCGCGCCGGGCTTGTTCTCCACCACAAACGACTGTCCGAAGTTCTTGGAAAGGGCCTGAGCGATGGAACGCGCGGCTAAATCGGGGAGGCTGCCCGCCGTATAACCGACAAGTATTCTGACCGGCCTGTTCGGGAAATCCTGACCCAAAGCGCCCGTCCCGAAACCGATCAGGCCGCCCAGCCCAATCAGTAAATGCCTGAATAATCCGTTCATTGTGCCCTCCTTCACGGGTGCACCGACTCCGAAGCGCATTGACGGAATCTGGTCGAGCCGTGGAATTCGATCAGCAGTCCATACTCCAGATTAACCAGTTTTGGCTTTTCTTGCAGGTGTCGGGATACTGGAATTTGCCACCTTCCAGTTCCAATGTACAGCGCGAGAATTATCAGGCTTTCGGCTGCGCGACTTCCATGCCCTCGGCGAGTGCGCGAGCCTCGTTGGCTTTCTCTTTATGATGGTCGGCCGCGAGCAGCATATAGAACGCCGGCACCACGAACAGCGTGAACAGCGTGCCGACTGCGAGCCCGGCAAAAATCACCAGGCCCATGTTGAAGCGTCCCGAGGCGCCCGCGCCCGATGCGATCACCAGCGGCACGACGCCGAGCACCATGGCGGCCGTGGTCATCAGTATGGGCCGCAGCCGCACCGCGGTGGCCTCCTCGATGGCTTCCAGCTTGCTGCGCCCGGCGCGCTGCAGCACATTGGCGAACTGCACGATCAGGATGCCGTGCTTGCTTATCAGCCCCATCAGGGTTACGAGACCCACCTGAGTATAGATATTCAAGGAAATGCGGCCCAGCGTGGGCGCAGCCATGGCGAAGGACGGCAGCAGGTTGATGGCCAGCAGCGCGCCGAACAGCGCCATCGGCACCGACACCAGCACCACCGCCGGATCGCGCAGGCTGTTGAACTGCGCCGCGAGCGCGAGGAATACGATGATGACCGCGAACAGCAAGGTGATGACGAATCCGCCCGACTCCTGCCTGTACTGCCGCGACTGCCCCGCATAGTCGACGAAGTAGCCGGAGGGCGCGACCTCCTTGACCGCATTGTTCAGAAACTCCAGCGCCTCCTGCTGCGACACGCCCGCCACCCCGGCGATGGTCGCGGAATTGAGCTGCTGGAAGCGGCTCAGCACCTGCGGCACTACCGTGGTCTGAAGGCCGGCCACCGTGGCGGCGGGAATCAGGGATCCGTCCGGGGTCTGGATGTAGTTCTCAAGCACCTGATCGGCATTTAGACGGTTTACCTGCTGTACTTGCGGAATCACCTTGTAGGCCCGGCCGGCAATCGAGAAGTAGTTGACGTATCCGCCGCCCATGGCGGCGCTGAGTGCATCGCCGACGTTCTGCTGCGTCAGGCCGAGCGAGGTGACCAGGTCGCGGTCCGTCACCACCGTAACCTGGGGCTTGTTGATCTTCAGATCGGAGTCGATGAAGAAGAACATGCCGCTCGCCTGCGCCTTCTGCAGCACGGCCTGGGACACGGCCTCCAGCTTGTCGAAGGGCTCGGTGGTATTGATCACGAACTGCACCGGCAGGCCGAACGCGCCGGGCAGCGCCGGAAATTGAAAGGCCGCGGTGCGCGCGCCTGCGATGTTGTTCCACTTGGCCTGCAATTCCGCCTGTACCTGATCGGCGCTGCGCGTGCGCTGGTCCCAGGGCTTGAGGATCACGCCGTTGAATCCCTGGCTGATGCTGGGAAATCCGATGAATTGAAACATCTGGGAGAATTCCGCCACCTCCCGCGACGCCTCGTGGATCTGCCGTGCATAGGTCTGCATCTGCTGCGCGGTGGCATTGGACGGACCCTGCACTTGCCCGAGCACGATGCCCTGATCCTCCGGCGGCGACAGTTCCGACTTGGCGGTCATGAACAGGTACACGGTGCCGCCCAGCACCATGAAACCCATCACCACCAGGACGATCCAGGTCTCCAGCGCGCCTTTCAGAGTACGCTGGTAGGCATGGTGCAGGCGCTCGAACTGGCGGTCGATGAATTGCACGAAACGGTTATTTTCCTGCCCGGCGCGGAACATGCGAGAAGCCATCATGGGGGAGAGCGTCAAAGCGAGCAGCGCCGAAACCGTCACCGCGCCGGCCAGCGTGAACGCAAACTCGGTAAACAGGGCGCCGGTCAGCCCGCCCTGGAAACCGATCGGCACGTAGACCGCAATCAGCACGATGGCCATGGCGATGATGGGCCCGCCCAGTTCGCGCGCCGCCATCAGCGCCGCCCGCATCGGCGACTCGCCCGCCTTCATGTGCCGGTCGACGTTCTCGACCACGATGATGGCGTCGTCCACCACCAGGCCGATGGCAAGCACCAGTGCCAGCAAGGTGAGGAGATTTATCGAGTAGCCCAGCACCAGCATGACGAAAAAGGCGCCGATCAGCGACAGCGGCATGGTGATCACCGGCACGATCACGGCCCGCACGCTGCCCAGAAACAGGAAGATCACCACAGTGACGATCAGCAGCGCTTCGATGAGGGTTTTTTCGACCTCGCCGATCGAGGTGTTGATGTAGTCCGTCACGTCGTACACGATTTCGCCGGTCAGCCCGTTCGGCAACTGCGACTTTATATCCGGCATCACGCTGCGCACCCGCTTGGTCACGTCGAGGATGTTGGCGTCGGGCGCGACCTTGATGCCGACGAAGACCGACTTCTGGCCGTCGAAGGCCACGTTCAGGTTGTAGTCTTCGGCACCGAGCACCACGTTCGCGACGTCCTCGAGCCGGACGATGGCGCCGTCCTTCTGCTTGATGGCGAGGCGCCGGAAATCCGCCACCGAATGAATATCGGTGGCTGCGGTCAGGTCCACCGACACCATCTGACCCTTGGCGCTGCCGACGGCGGCGAGGAAGTTGTTGCTGCCGAGCGCGTTGCGCACGTCAAACGCGGTGATGTTATGCGCCGCCATGCGTGCCGGGTCGAGCCAGGCGCGCAGCGCGAACTGGCGTGCGCCGAGGATTCCCGCGGTCTGTACGCCCTCGATCGAATCCAGCTTCGGCTTTACCACGCGCACGAGGTAGTCGGTGACGTTGTTGGGCGGCAGCACCTGGCTGTAAAAGCCCATGTACATGGCATCGGTGGTCTGCCCGGTCTGCACCGTCAGGACCGGCTGCTGCGCCTGCGGCGGCAACTGGTTGCGCACCGAGCTGACCTGGGTGTTGATCTCGGTCAGCGCGCGGTTGGCGTCGTAGTTGAGCCGCAGCGTCGCGGTAATGGTGGAAGCGCCCGCCACGCTGGATGACGACAGATAGTCGATACCCTGCGCCTGGGCGATGGCGCTTTCCAGCGGCTGGGTGATGAATCCCGCCACGGTCTGCGCATCAGCGCCGAAATAGGCGGTGCTGACGGTGACCACCGCATTCTGAGTCTGCGGGAACTGCCGCACCGACAAACCGACCATCGAACGCAGGCCGAGCACGAGAACGAGCAGGCTGACGACGATGGACAGCACCGGCCTGCGGATGAAGATGTCGGTGAAGTTCATCGCTGTCTTATTGCTCCTGCGGCGCGGGATTGGGATCGTTGGACGGTTGCACCTTGTTGTTGATGACGAGAGGCGTGCCGTTCTTCAGCTTGAGTTGCCCGCCGGTGACCACCTCGGCGCCCTCCTCGAGTCCCTTGACGATCGCCACCTGATCGCCGCGCCGCGGGCCGGTGGTGACGAAGATCTGCTGCGCGACCAGGGCTTCCTTCGCCATGTCGCCGCCGCTCTTATCCGCGTTCTTGGCCTGACCCGGGCCCGCGCCGGTTTTCGCCACCACGAACAGCGTTTCCCCATAGGGGTTGTAGGTCACCGCCGTCTGCGGCAGCGTCAGGTAGCGTTGCTTCGCTCCCACAGCGACCGTCACGTTGCCGAACATGCCCGGCGTGAGCAAGCGGCCAGGATTGCGCAGCGTGGCTTCGACCTGCACGTTGCGGGTGGCGGCATCGACCTTCGGGTTGATGGTGGTAATCGTGCCCGTGAAGGTCTTGCCGGGGAAAGCGTCGAGTGTCACCGTGACGGGCCTGCCGTTCGACAATTGACCGAGCTGGCGTTGCGGGACGCCGAAGTCGATATACATCGGGTCCAACTGCTGCAGCGTCACCACCACGTCGCCCGGATTGAGATACTGCCCGGTGCTGACCTTGGCGATGCCGAGCCGGCCGTCGAACGGCGCGCGCAGCGTTTTCTTGGCCAGCAGCGCCGTTTGCTGGGCCAGCGCGGCGCGCGCGCTCTTCAGGCCGGCTTCGTCCGCGTCGTGCTGCGCCCGGCTGATGGCCTTGGCCTCGAGCTGTTCGGTGGAACGCTTGAAATTGATCTCGGCGAGTTGCGCGCTGGCCTCCAGAGACTGCACCTGGGCGGCAATGTCGTCAGCGCGCATCTTCAGCAGCGTGTCGCCCGCCTTGACTTCCGCGCCGGGCTTGAGCGCGATTTCCGCCACCATCCCGGATACTTCGAGGGCCAGATCGACCCCGCGGACCGCGCGCAGCGTGCCCACCGCGGACAGCGACGGTTGCCACTCCTGGTAGACAGCTTTGAGCGTCGAGACGGTCTGCGGCGGCGCGCCGCGGCTCATCATGAATTCCTTGATTTTCATATCCTTGAACAGGTTGAAGCCGACGATGCCGCCCAGCACCACGACCACAACCAACAGCATGAACGTCATTCGCACAACCATTTTCTTGTTCATCTTCAACTCTCGCTCAATGTGCTTCGGCCCGAACTCGCGACCCCTGGTGCGCCGGGCTGGATTGCGTTGCCATGTTGGATGGCTGCGCCGTGCCGGATGGCTGCGCCATGGACGCCTCGCGGTTCCACCAGCCGCCGCCGAGGGCCGCGAACAGCGCCGCTGTGTCGGCCAGGCGCGCCGCGCGCGCCTGGATGAGCGCGATCCGCGATTGTTCGTACTGCCGCTGCGAATCGAGCAGTTGGAGGTAGCTCGCCGCGCCGATGCGATATTGATTGCGAAGCAGTTCCAGGCTGCGCTCGGTGGCCTGGAGAAACTGCGCCTGCGCCGCCAGGATGTCCGCGTCGAATTGCAGCGCCTGGAGCGCGTCAGCCACGTTCTTGAATGCGTTCAGCACCACGTTCTGATAGTCCGCCGTCGCCTTGTCGACACCTGCCTCCGCGGCGCGCTTCTGCGCCTGAAGACTGCCGCCATGAAAAATCGGAGCGAGCAGCCCGAGGCCGACGCTCCAGATCCCGCTGCCCGCGGACAGCAATCCTCCCGAGCGCGTCGCCTGCGAGCCGAGGGATGCGGACAGCGAAATCTGGGGCAGCAGATTCGCCGCCGCGACGCCGACTTGAGCGGCGGCTTGATGAACCTGGGCCTCGGCCGCGCGCACATCGGGCCGCTGCTGAACGAGCTGCGACGGCAGGCTGACGGGAATTTCGGTGGGCAGAGTCAGCTTGTCGAGATCGAGCGCGGGCGCGTCCTCCTGAGCTGGGAACCGGCCGAGGTAAACGGCGAGCTGGGTTCGCACCTGCTCCAGCGCCGCGCGCAGGGGTGGAATCTGGGCACGCGTCGAGGCGAGCTGCGCACGGACGGGATAGAGATCGCCTTCCGCCCTCGCGCCCAGCGAAACCTGCTTATCGGCGATCCTGAGCTGCTCTCCATACATGGAAGCCACCTCCTGCAGCACGCCGATTTGCGCGCGCAGCAGCGCCTCCCGGAACGAGGCGGTGGCGATGTTCGAGGCCAGCGTCAGGTAGGTCGCCTCGAGCTGGAAGCGCTGCAAATCGGCGATGGCAGCCTGGGCTTCGACCGCGCTGCGCGCGCCGCCGAAGATATCGGCGTTATAGCTCACGCTGACCGAGGCGTTGTACAAGTTGAACGTCGTGTCGGTTGGATTTGCCGCGCCGGAGGGCGCAGTATTGGTCTGCTGGCGTGATAGGCCGCCCTTGGCGTCCACTGACGGATAGAGACCGCCGCGCGTCGCGAGCAGATTTTCCTCGGCCTGGCGCAGGGCCGCCAGGGCGGAGGCGACGCTCGGGCTTCGTTCCAGCGCGCGCTCGATGCGGCGGTCAAGTTCGTCGCTACCGAACAGCCGCCACCATCGGCCCGGCGGTTCTACGCCGACGAGGAAGCGCTGCGCGTCTCCGGTCGGCACGGCAATAGCAGCCGTCGAGGGTGGCAGCGGAGCCGAAGTAAAACGTTCGACATCGGGCGGCGACAGTGGTTTGAAGCGCGGCCCCGCCGCGCATCCGCCGATAAGCACAGCGACAATGACAACCGCGCCGCGCCGCCTCACGCGCATATTGTTCGACCCCTGTTGCGGAATTTTGATCTCTACGGAAACCGGAACCGGACACCGCCCTCAGAGGCGGCGTGGCATTCCAGCGTGGGCCTATTTTATATGACTGGATACTGCTATGCGCGAATCTGTAATGAGGCGCGACCTTTCCCTCCCCCGCTGTTACAATCGCGCGCTCAAATGAGCCGCCCAATCAGAAATATTGCGATCATCGCGCACGTAGACCACGGCAAAACCACGCTGGTCGACAAACTATTGCACCAGGCCGGCGCGTTCGCCGCTCACGAGCGTGTCGCCGAGCGCGTCATGGACTCGAACGACATCGAGCGCGAGCGCGGTATCACGATATTCGCCAAGAACTGCGCGATCGATTACCTCGGCGTACACATCAATATTGTCGATACCCCGGGACACGCGGACTTCGGCGGCGAGGTCGAGCGTGTGCTCGGCATGGTGGATGGCGTGCTGCTGCTGGTGGACGCCGTCGAGGGTCCGATGCCGCAGACGCGCTTCGTGACCCGCAAGGCCCTCGCCCTCGGCCTCAAACCCATCGTAGTGGTCAACAAGGTGGATCGCGACGGCGCGCGTCCCGACTGGGTGGTGAATCACACTTTCGATCTGTTCGACAAGCTCGGCGCGACCGAGGGGCAGCTCGATTTTCCGGTGGTCTATGCCTCCGCCCTGCAGGGCTGGGCATCGCTCGCCCACAAGGGCGACGGCAAGCCTGCCGAACCGTTCGATCCGGCGGCGCCGCACAGCGACATGCGCGCCCTCTTCGAAACCATCCTGGCGCACGTGCCGGCGCCCTCCGACGAAGGCGTTGAAGAGCCGCTCCAGCTACAGGTTTCGGCGCTCGATTACTCAAGCTATGTCGGGCGCATAGGCATCGGCCGCATAAGCCGCGGGGTGCTCAAACCCGGCATGCAGGTTCTGGTGGCAACGCCGGGTCAGGCCCCGGTTGCGGCCAAGATCGCGCATGTATTCGGCTTCCAGGGGCTGGAGCGCGTCCCGGTGCAGGAGGCGAGAGCCGGCGACATCGTGCAGTTCACCGGCGTGGAAGTGCTGTCGATCGGCTGCACGATCTGCGATCTTGAACACCCTGAGCCTCTGCCCGCGACCAAGGTCGACGAGCCGACCCTAACCATGAATTTCCAGGTGAACACCTCGCCCTTCGCCGGAACCGAGGGCAAGTTCATCACCAGCCGCCAGATCCGCGAGCGCCTTATGCGCGAACTGTTCACCAACGTCGCGCTGCGCGTCGAGGACACTGAAGATGCGGACATCTTCCTCGTTTCCGGACGCGGCGAACTGCACCTGACGATCCTGGTAGAGAACATGCGCCGCGAAGGCTACGAGGTCGCGGTCGGGCGGCCGCGCGTCATCACTCGGGTGGTAGACGGCGCGCTGCAGGAGCCCTACGAGTTGCTTACCCTGGATCTCGAGGAAAGCCACCAGGGTCCGGTCATGGAATCGCTTGCCATACGGCGCGCTGACATGGTGGACATGGTGCCGGATGGCCGCGGACGGGTACGCCTGGACTATCGCATCCCGGCGCGCGGTCTGATCGGATTCCAGGGCGAGTTCATGAACCTGACGCGCGGCAGCGGCATCATGAGCCACGTATTTGACGCCTATGCCCCGTGGAAAGGCAACATTCCGGGGCGGCGCAACGGCGTGCTGGTGTCCCAGGATACGGGCGAGGCAGTTGCTTTCTCTCTGTTCAATCTCCAGGAACGCGGCAAGTTGTTCATGTCGCCGGGCGAACGCATCTATGAAGGCATGATCGTCGGCATTCACAGCCGGGACAACGACCTGATCGTGAACCCGATCAAGACCAAGAAGCTCACCAACATCCGCTCCGCCGGCAAGGACGAGAACATCATCCTTGTCCCGCCGATCAGGCTGACGCTCGAATACGCGGTGGAGTTCATCGAGGACGACGAGCTCGTCGAAGTGACGCCGAAATCCATCCGGATTCGCAAGCGTTATCTGACAGAGAATGAACGCAAGCGGGCGTCGCGCACAACCGCGCCGGCGACGGTTTAGAGACCGGGCCGGCCCGGGGGCGCAAGCGTATAACAGTAACATATATGTTACTGTAAACCGTGCGAAGGCACGGTTTTCCAGCGGCTGCGAACCCCGCCCGGCAACTGTCGCTCCAGCCGGTAGCAACCGGAGCAGCCGTGGAGGCAACGAAGCGGCTGGAGTCTTCGGTGTGAAGGGTCAGTAGGTGACTCTGCGAGCGTGCAGGTCTCAAACGTGCATTGCGACGCCTATTTCTTTTACCTCGTGTTTTCCAATGGCGAAGAAGATCCGACCGAGCTTTGGCCCATCGCCGCGAGTGAACTCTTTAGGCGAGCGGAAATAAAGCCGGCGTCCTACATCGTCGGCTTTCAGTTCTCGCGATAACCGGTAGCGGATTTTCTGCGCGGTTTGCGCGAGGAGGAGTCGTACCTTGGGGATTGAGTTGGTGAGTCGCAGTTCGCACTCGCCCGCTATGCCGACGGAGCCCAGGATCTGGTTTACGTCGATCAAGTCTTTTGCGGCCGTGCTGTCCGACGAGAACCGCGAATTGTTGCGGATCATCTATGACAAGCAGCCCGAATCCATTGCCGACCTGGAACAGATGACAGGACGCAAGGCGAGCAATTTGTCCCGTACCTTGCGCACCATGGCGAATTACGGATTGGTGCGCCTGGAAGACGGATCGCAGGGCCGCGGACGGCGTGCCGTGAAACCCGTGGCCGTCGCCCGTTGCGTCAATCTGACCCTGGATATCGGCTTCGGCGACAAACCGGCGCCGCGCGTTCGCCGGCGGACTGAACGCGTCGCTGCCTGACGACCCGGAAGGGGCGCAGGCGTGGGCGATTCTCCGCCCAGACCCTGCGGCAAGATGGTATCGACAGAAGCGATATTTGACATTTATCAATTTAACCGATATATTTAATTTATCGTTAATGCCGATAATTGTACAGACATGAAACAGCTCCTGACCCATGGCGCCCAGCTGGGACAAATCCTCGCGAAGCGCAGGCGTGCATCCAAGCTATCGCAACGCGCGCTGGCCGCCAAGTTGGCGATCAGTCAGAACCGTCTGTCCGAGATCGAAGCGAACCCCGGCACGCTCACTGTCGACCGTCTTCTGGAACTTGCCAATCTGCTCGGCCTGGAACTGGTCATCCAGGATCGGCCACCTACGCAACCCTCATCCAAGACGGAGTGGTAGGGATGGGCAGAAAATCTCATGCGCGCGCCCTCTCGGTATGGGTGAATGGCAAGCTGGCCGGCGAGTGGCGCATTCCAGCCCGAGGTGAGACGGAGTTCCAATATGACTCGACATGGGTCGAGTCGGAGGAAGGGCGCCCGCTGTCGCTATCCCTGCCGTTCAGTCTCGACCGTGGCTCGATCAAGGGCCGGCCCGTCGAGTGCTATTTCGACAATCTGTTGCCCGACGCCGATCTCATTCGTAAACGTGTCCAGGATCGCTTTCATACCGAATCGCGCGACGCATTCGACCTTCTTGCCGCGATCGGGCGCGATTGTGTCGGCGCGGTGCAGTTGCTCCCTTCCGGCGAGCAACCCAAGGACGTGAATACGATCGATGCGGCGCCGCTTTCCGAGGCCGAGGTCGAGCGGGCCCTGATTCAGACCGTAGCGCCAGCGTCGGTCGCGGCACAGCCCGCGGACGATGACTTCCGCATTTCAATTGCGGGTGCCCAGGAAAAGACCGCCTTCCTGCGATACGACGGCGCGTGGTGCCGGCCGCTGGGCGCCACGCCCACGACGCACATCTTCAAGTTGCCGCTCGGACTGGTGGGCGGGATGCAGGCCGACATGCGCACCTCCGTGGAGAACGAATGGCTGTGCGCGCGGATTCTGCGCGCCTACGGACTGCCTGTCGCAAATTGCGAGATCGGCCGATTCGGTTCGCAGAAGGTGCTGGTGGTGCAGCGATTCGACCGGCAGCTCCATTCGAGCGGGAAGTACTGGCTGCGCCTCGTTCAGGAGGATTTTTGCCAGGCTACCGCCACGCCTTCCTCGATGAAGTATGAGGGCGATCGCGGACCGGGCTTGCTCGACATTGCGCGGATTCTTCGAGGATCGGTCAACCGCGATGCCGATCTGACATGCCTGCTCAAAGCTCAGCTTTTGTTCTGGATGCTCGCCGCCACTGACGGCCACGCAAAAAACTTCAGTATCCGCATTCTCAGTCAGGGCCGTTTTCAACTGACGCCGCTCTACGATGTCCTGTCAATCTGGCCCATCATGGGCGAGGGTCCCAACAAGAGTTCATGGCACAACGCCAAGCTCGCGATGTCGGTGCGCGGCAAGAACAAGCACTACTTGCTGAAGAACATCCAGCGCAGACACTTCAACGCCATGGCTGCACAATGCGGCGTGGGTGAAACCGCTGAGGGCCTGATCCGCGATATTCTGGCCGCGACGCCGGCCGTCATCGCGTCGGTCCAGAAGGACTTGCCGAAGGAATTTCCGCAGCACGTGCTCGATGCGATCCTGCAGGGTTTGATGAAGTCCGCGGAGCAGCTTGAGGCCATGCCTGCCGCGTGACTATTGCGTTGTCTGTTCGCGGCGGGGGTATCTTTGGGGGCAACTGGCGAAGTTGAATCGACCAAAACCCAGCATCCACGCGGGTTTACAGGCGGAATGCGAGTGTGCCCTTGCCACCAACTAAACAGCATTAGGGCCTGCACGCTCGCAGAGTCCCTCAAGGACCCTTTGCACCGAAGACTCCAACCGCTTCATTACTTCCACGGCTGCTCCGGTTGCTACCGGCTGGAGCGACAGTTGCCGGGCGGGGTTCGCACCCGCTGGAAAACCGTGCTTTCGCACAGATTATAGTAACATATATGTTACTATACAGGAATTTTTTATCTCTCAGGATCCATTAAACCAGTTCCGCAATGACCGGCGTGTGGTCCGAAGGCCGCTCGTTCCTGCGCGGCTCCTTGTCGATGTGGCAGCCGACGCATCCGCCGGCAAGTGATTCGGATAGCAGGATCTCGTCGATGCGCAGTCCCGCATTGCGCCGGAAGCCCATCATCCGGTAGTCCCACCAGCTGAAGGATTTCTCGGGCTGCTCGAATAGCCGGAACGCATCCTTCAGGCCGAGCGCGAGCAATTCGGAAAACGCGGCGCGCTCCGGCGGCGAGACATGGATCTGTCCCTCCCAGACCTTCGGATCGTGCACGTCCCGGTCCTCGGGCGCGATATTGAAATCGCCCAGCACCGCGAGCCGCGGATAGCGCTTCAGTTCATCGCGCAGCCATGCAGTCAGCGCGGCATACCAGCGCAGCTTGTAGACGTACTTGTCGGAGTCGAGCGCCTGGCCATTCGGCGCATAGATGCAGATGCAGCGCAGGCCGTCGATCGTGGCGGCGAGCACGCGCTTGAGGTCGTCGTCGAATCCGGGGATGCCGGGCTGGACGTCGGTCATCGGGCGTTTGGACAGGATCGCGACGCCGTTGTAGGTTTTCTGTCCGGAGTAGGCTGTTTGATAGCCGATGGTCTCGAGCTCGGCGCGCGGAAACTTCGCATCCTCGGTCTTGGTCTCCTGGATGCAGAGCACGTCGGGGGCGGCCTGCGCGACCCAGTCGGTCAACTGCGGCAGACGGACCTTCAGCGAATTGACGTTCCAGGTGGCGAGTTTCATTTGCGGCAAGGAAATTTAGAGGCTCGTTCTAGCCCAGACTCGCCCCGCCAGGATCCAGACTGCGGCGGTCAGACGATCGCGGTTTGTTCACCCGCCAGCGTCTTGAACTGCTCCATCGAGCAAGGATTGAAGCCCTTCGGCCAGGGAGCGGAAATCTGGCAAAGCAATCGAAATTGAATGGGCGCGCGTGGATTGACTCTCTCCACGCGAGCGAGCACGTTATCTGCGCCGACGAGGCCAATGAGTTCCGTGAACTCGCTGGAGAAATAGCGAGGGCAGTACCCGACCTCCGCCATGGGATCATCCGTGCGCAGCAGCAATGCATCCGGGTCGGCCTTGTTTTGGACATCTCGCATGATGAACAGCCGCTGACCGGCCTCAAGCGTTGAGATTCGGGTCTGGTTCTCCGGCAACAGGTGTCGGATACCTCTGCTGAAGAAATGGGCGGCGTAGCGATTGTCCTCAGTAGGCTCAGGGCAAGGGAAGATTTCCAGTGTGTCCGTTGCGCGGACTCCTCCAGATCGAGCCAATACCTCCAGCTCACCGTTCTCTTCCTGTCCCAAGCTAAGCCACTCCAGGTAGTCGCGATACTCCGGCCGTGACTTGGGCAGGATTCTGTTGGCGAAAAGCGGAAACAGTTCGTTGGAGAGGTACTTCGCGCCAAGGTCGGTCATTCGGCCAAACGGAATGAACCGCTTGGCATCGTGCACCTGTTTGGCGCCAACCGTATAGACGAACGCAAACTGCCCGTTCTCGCGGCTAAGCCGCCCGACGGGAATCCAGCTCCGGGATTTCGGATCCTGCCAGGCGACGAAGATGGCTTTCATGATTGGGTGGTCATCACCTGGAGAATTCTTCGACGATTCTCGTTCAGCATTGCCAAGGCGAAATCTGCGGCCACTGAAGTTATGGCCGACGGCGGGAAAGAGGCAAAGACGCGTTCGAAATCATGCTGGCTTAGCCTGGTAAGCCTTTCGACCCAAGTCTGTGAGGCGCTCGGCTGCATTCTAGCCCCTTCTTCGAATGCCGCCAGCGTGGAAAGCGGGCGGCGGCTCATGCCGGCTGGAAAGAGAGATGACACCGCGCGCGCGCAGTATCTCTTACGTCCAATTGTCGTATATCGCGACGGCAAATGTACACATCCTCGAACAGGGAATTCGAGCGGCATTTAAGAAGCCCGGCATGCGCGTATTGAGCGACCTCCTCAAAGGCGACTAGCCAGTTTTGCTGCGGGCTTTTACTCCGCTAAATATAAAACTTGAACGGTAGGCGTGGTTCAGTTTCTACGGGTGCCGCAACCAGAATGTCGCCTATTGTTTTTGCAAATCGAATAGTCACCGGATTTCGATCGTTGAAGAGGCAGGTGTTGAAACTGATTTTCGTGAAAGACTGCACATTGGTCATAGCCACTAGGATGTCCGCAACGAATAGGGAATGGACGTCAAGGGCTGGGGGTCGTCCTAGAGCACAGCTAAACCAAGGAAAAGTTCCCGATCGGGAACTTTTTCCTAAGCAGGCGTCATCCCGCAATGCCTTAGCAGCGCTTCCACCTGAGGGTCGCGCCCGCGGAAGGCGCGGAAGGATTCGGCGGCATCGCGCGAGCCGCCGACCGCGAGCACTTCGTCGCGAAAGCGCGCGCCGACCCAGGAATTAACCACGCCCTCGTCCGTGCGCGCTTCTTCGAAGGCGGCATAGGCGTCAGCCGAAAGTACTTCGGCCCACTTGTAGCTGTAATAGCCCGCCGCATAACCGCCGGCGAAGATGTGCGAGAAGTTGTTCGGGAAGCGGTTCCACGCCGGCGGCCGCAGCACGGCGACGCGCTCGCGCACCCGCTCGATGAGCTGCAGCGCCGTTTCCGGGCCGTCCGGGTCGTGCTCGTGATGCAGCAGCATGTCGAACAGCGAAAACTCGATCTGGCGCAGCATGGCGAGGCCGCTCTGGAAATTCTTTGCCGCGATCATTTTGTCGAAGAGGGCACGCGGCAGCGCCTGGCCGCTGTCAACATGCCGCGTCATCCCGGCGAGCACGTCCCACTCCCAGCAGAAGTTCTCCATGAACTGGCTGGGCAGTTCCACGGCGTCCCACTCCACGCCGTTTATACCGGAGACGCCGAGTTCCTCGGCGCGCGTCAGCAGGTGGTGCAGGCCGTGGCCGAACTCGTGGAACAGGGTGCTCACCTCGTCGTGCGTGAACAGCGCGTGCTTGCCGCCGGTCGGGCGCGAGAAATTGCAGTTCAGGTAGGCGACGGGCGTCTGGATACCCGCATCGCGCCGCCTGCGCCCGATGGCGTCGTCCATCCAGGCGCCGCCGCGCTTGGTTTCGCGCGCGTAGAGATCGATGTAGAACTGCCCGATGCGCGCGCCGCCTTGCGCCTCGACATCGAAGAAGCGCACGTTCTCGTGCCACACGGGCGCCCTGGTTTCGCGCACCTCGATGCCGAACAGGCGGCGCACCAGGCCGAACAGGCCCGCGAGCACGGCGTCTTCGGGAAAATACTGCTTCACGTCCTGCTCGGAGAAAGCGTAGCGTTTCTGGCGCAGCTTCTCCGAGGCATAGCCCACATCCCAGGCTTCCAGCGTTGGCAGCCCGGGCTCGGCGCGCGCGAATTCGCGAAGTTCCGCGGCATCCCGCTTGCCGAACGGCCTGGCGCGCCGCGCGAGGTCGTTCAGGAAATCGACCACCTGGGCCGGCGTATCGGCCATCTTCGGCACCAGCGAACGTTCCGCGAAGCTCTTGTAGCCGAGCAGTGCAGCCTCTTCGCGGCGCAGCTTCAGGATGGATGCGATGAGCGGCGTGTTGTCCAGCTTGGCGGGTCCGAATTCGGAGGCGCGCGTGACGTTCGCGCGGTACATGGCTTCGCGCAGCGGCCGGTCATCGGCGTACTGCAGCACCGGCATGAGGGACGGCGCATGCAGCGTGAACTTCCAGCCCGGTCTGCCGTCCTTTTCCGCTGCCTCGCGCGCCGGCTGAAGCACGTCGGCCGGGATACCCGTGAGGCGCGTTTCATCCTCGATCAGGAGCGAGAACGCGTTTGTGGCATCCAGCAGGTTTTCGGAAAAACGCGCAGAAAGCTTGGCAAGCTCATCGTGTATCTGGGCGTATCGAGCCTTCTGCTGGGCGGGCAGATCCGCGCCGCCGAGCCGGAAATCGCGCAGCCAGTTCTCCGTGACCCGTTTTCGCTCCGCGCTTAGCGTCGCAAAGGCAGGGGAAGCGCGCAGCGCCTTGTACTTCGCGAACAGCGCCGAGTTCTGCCCGAGCTCGGTCCAGTATTGCGTCACCTTCGGCAGATTCTCGTTATAGGCGGCGCGCAGTTCCGGGCTGTCCAGCACGCCGTGCAGGTGCGACACCTGGCCCCAGGCGCGCGACAGGCGCTCGTTCGCGTTCTCCAGCGGCACCGCGAAGGCCTCCCAGGTATCCGCGACGCCCGGCGAGGTCACGGCGGCGAGGCTCGCGCGTGCCTCGAGCATGAGCCGGTCTATCGCCGGCGAGACATGCGCCGGCGTGATTTCCGCATAGCGCGGCAGGCCGGAAAAATCGAGCAGAGGATTGGAATCGAGAAGTGAATTCATGTCTGCTGCGCCGAGCGTACCGTATTCGCGATCAGCATCGCGACCGTCATCGGCCCGACGCCGCCCGGAACGGGCGTGATCCAGCCGGCGACTTCGCGCACGCCCGCATAGTCGACATCGCCGGCGAGCTTGCCGTCGGAAAGCCGGTTCATGCCCACGTCTATGACGCAGGCGCCGGGCTTCACCATGTCCGCCGTGATCAGCTTGTCCTTGCCCACTGCCGCGACCAGCACATCCGCCTGCCGGGTAATCTCGCCAAGCGCCGCCGTCCGTGAATGGCAGATGGTGACGGTCGCGTCCTTCTGCAAGAGCAGCAGCGCAAGCGGCTTGCCCACGATGGTCGAACGGCCCACCACCACCGCGCGCTTGCCGCGCAGCGCTATGCCTTCGTGCTCGAGCATTTTCATCACGCCGGCGGGCGTGCAGGCCACGAATCCCGGCCTGCCCGCAACCAGCGCGCCGAGGTTTTCGGCGTGAAAGCCATCCACGTCCTTGCGCGCCGAAACCGCGGCCAGAACCCGCGGCTCATCGATCTGCCTGGGCAGCGGCAGCTGCACCAATATGCCGTGCAGCGCGGGATTCGCGTTCAGGGAGGCGATGCGCTGCAGCAGCTCGGCTTCGGAGACGCTCCCCGGGAATTCGTGCAGTTCGGAGCGCACGCCCGTTTCCTCGCAGGCGCGCACCTTGTTGCGCACGTAAACCTTCGACGCGGCATCGTCGCCGGCGAGCACCACGGCGAGGCCGGGGCGCACACCGCGTGCGGCCAGAGCCGCGACCTCCTTGGTCAGATCGGCGCGAATCGACGCGGCAAGGGCTTTTCCATCTATGATTTTTGCGGGCATGGAAGCGCGGCGGGGCGGGGCGTGGGAAAGGGGCGAGAGTCTAGGGAAGCGCGGGGTAAATGTCGATTCCCCGGGCGGCGGCGCAGCGGACGGCACGCACGCATTGCGTTGCACTTGCGCAGTTTTCCCGCCAAGTATGCTATTAAGCTGTATCTGCAATTTGCGCGGGACCGGCCAGCCGCCGGACACGTGCATCGTCGCGACAACCCAGGCAGGCTTGAGCATTCAAGTATTCGGAGGAAGCATGTCGGCGCTCCCGCAACCGCCCGCAGCGAACAGTCCAGACAATCTGAACAATCCGAACAATCCGAACAATCCCGGCGACGCGGACGCGCTCGAGACCCAGGAATGGCTGGACGCGCTCGCGGCAGTACTCGAACGCGAAGGCCCGGAGCGCGCGCATTACCTGCTGGAGCGCCTGGTGGAACAGGCGCGCCGCTCGGGCGCGTTTCTGCCTTTTTCCGCCAACACCGCCTATATCAACACCATCCCGCCGCATCTCGAGGAGCGCTCGCCGGGCGACGCGGCGCTGGAGGAGCGCATCCGCTCCTACTGCAGGTGGAATGCGATGGTGATGGTGGCGCGCGCCAACAAGGGGGACGATGAGCTGGGCGGCCATATCGCGAGCTTCGCGTCCGTGGGGACCTTGTTCGGCGTCGGCTTCAATCATTTCTGGCATGCGCCGCACGGCGATCCGGCGGCGGGCGGCCATGGCGGCGACCTGGTGTACTTCCAGGGGCATTCATCCCCGGGTATCTACGCCCGCGCCCTGATGGAGGGCAGGCTGAGCGAAGACCAGATGCTCAGCTTCCGGCGCGAGGTGGCAGGCAAGGGCATCTCCTCCTACCCCCACCCCTGGCTGATGCCGGATTTCTGGCAATTCCCCACCGTGTCGATGGGGCTGGGCCCGCTGCAGGGCATCTACATGGCGCGCTTCCTGAAGTATCTGAACGCGCGCGGCCTGGCGCCCACGGACAACCGCAAGGTCTGGGTGTTCTGCGGCGACGGCGAAATGGACGAACCGGAATCGCTCGGCGCCATCGGCATGGCGGCGCGCGAGCACCTGGACAACCTGGTGTTCGTGGTGAACTGCAACCTGCAGCGCCTGGACGGCCCGGTGCGCGGCAACGGCAAGATCATCCAGGAACTGGAGGCGGATTTCCGCGGCGCGGGCTGGAACGTGCTGAAGCTGATCTGGGGCTCGTACTGGGATCCGCTGCTCGCGCGCGACAAGGAGGACATCCTGCTGCGCGTGATGGAAGACACGGTGGATGGCGAGTATCAGAACTACAAGGCGAACGACGGCGCGTTCGTGCGCAAGCATTTCTTCGGCAAGCACCCCAAGCTGCTGGAGATGGTGTCGCGGCTGACCGACGCGGATATCTGGCGCCTGAACCGGGGCGGCCACGATCCGCACAAGATCTACGCCGCCTATGCGGCTGCCGTGAAGCACCGCGGGCAGCCGACGGTGATACTCGCCAAGACCATCAAGGGATTCGGCCTGGGCAAGCAGGGCCAGGCGAAAAATCCCGCCCACCAGATGAAAAAGGTGGATACCGAAACGCTGCGCGACATGCGCGATCGCTTCCGCATCCCCATCTCGGACGAACAACTGGAGGCGCTGCCGTTCTACGTGCCGCCGCCCGAGTCTCCGGAAATGCAGTACCTGCACGCGCGCCGCCAGGCGCTCGGCGGCTATCTGCCGCAGCGCCGGCGCAAGGCCGGCAGCGTGCCGCAGGTGCCGGCGCTGTCCGCCTTCGACGCGGTGCTGAACGGCTCGGAAGGCCGCGAGATCTCCACCACCATGGCCTTCGTGCGGCTGCTGAACGCGCTGGTGCGCGACAAGGGAATCGGACCCAATGTGGTGCCGATCGTGCCGGACGAGGCGCGCACCTTCGGCATGGAGGGCATGTTCCGCCAGCTCGGCATCTACTCGAGCGAGGGCCAGAAGTACGTGCCGGTCGATCGCGACCAGGTGATGTACTACCGCGAGGACAAGGCCGGCCAGATCCTCGAGGAGGGCATCAACGAGCCGGGCGCGATGTCGTCCTGGATCGCGGCGGCGACCTCCTACAGTCATTCCAACCGCGCCATGGTGCCGTTCTACATCTTCTATTCGATGTTCGGCTTTCAGCGCGTCGGCGATCTCGCCTGGGCGGCGGCGGACCAGAGGGCGCGCGGCTTCCTGCTCGGGGCGACCGCCGGCCGCACGACCCTGAACGGCGAGGGCCTGCAGCACGCGGACGGCCATTCGCAGGTGCTCGCGTCGCTGATTCCGAACTGCATTTCCTACGATCCGACCTATGGCTATGAACTGGCGGTCATCGTGCACGACGGCCTGCGCCGCATGCTGACGAATCAGGAGGATGTCTTCTACTACATCACCCTGATGAACGAAGCCTACGAACACCCGGCGATGGCGGGCGGCGGAAGCGACGCGATCAGGCAGGGAATCCTCAAAGGGATGTACCTGCTCGCGGAGTCGAAGAAGAAGGCGAAGCTCCGTGTCCAGTTGATCGGCGCCGGAACCATCCTGCGCGAAGTCGAGGCCGCGGGCAAGCTGCTGGAAGCCGACTGGGGCGTGGCGGCCGATGTGTGGAGCGCGCCCAGCCTCACGGAACTGAGGCGCGACGGCCTTGCCGCGGAGCGCTGGAATATGCTGCATCCGGCAGCCGAGGCGCGGCTTGCCTATGTCACGCAGTGTCTCCAACGGCGACCGGCCGGCCCGGTGATCGCCGCCACCGACTATGTGAAGGCAGTTGCCGATCAGATTCGGTCCTTCGTGCCGCGCGAAAGAGTGTACCGGGTGCTGGGCACGGATGGATTCGGCAGGTCGGACACGAGAGCGGCGCTGCGCCAGTTTTTCGAAGTAAGCAGAGAGTTCATCGTGATCGCGGCGCTCAAGGCGCTGGCGGACCAGGGTGCGGGCTCCGCCACACAGGTGGGCGAGGCGCTGCGCAAGTACGGCATCGACCCCGATAAGGCCGATCCGACTACGGTATAAATAACGCATTCAGGCAGGGCTCAGGAAGATGGCGGCATTGAAAGAGGTAAGCGTCCCTGACATCGGTGACTTCAAGGATGTCGAAGTGATCGAGGTTCTGGTGCATCCCGGCGATGAAGTGAATCAGGAGCAGTCCCTGATCACGCTGGAGACGGACAAGGCGACGATGGAAATTCCTTCCCCGACGCGCGGCGTGGTCAAGGAGATCAGCATCAAGTGCGGCGACAAGGTTTCCAAAGGCTCGCTGATCCTGAAATTGGAAGAACAGGCCGGCGCCGCGCCGGCGCCGCCCGCAGCGGCTGCGACCCAGGCGCCGCAGCCATCACAGGCCCTATCGAATCCTGTTGCGAATCCCGTTGCAAAGGCTCCAACTCCGCCTCCCGCCCCGGTCCCGGCTGCCGCCCCCGTTGCGGCAACCGAAGCCGCGGCGACATCCATCGCGGTGCCCGATATCGGCGACTTCAAGGAAGTCGAGGTCATCGAGCTGCTAGTCAAACCCGGCGATCGCGTGCAGAAGGAACAATCGCTGATTACGCTCGAATCGGACAAGGCGACGATGGAGATTCCCTCTCCGGAGGAGGGCATCGTGGGCGAGATATTGCTGCGCCCAGGGGACAAGGTGTCGCGCGGCAGTCCGATCCTGATGCTGAACAGGAGCAGCGCCGGGATGGCAGCGCGGGAAGAAGCTGCGGTGGCCGAAAGCGGTCCCCGGCCGGCCGCTGCGGCGCCTGAAACCGGATCCGTCACCACGCCGCCCGCCAAGGCGCCGATCGCCGCGGTCCGCACGCAGCCGACTGCCGAGTCCGGGCAGGCTGGGGTCAAACCGCACGCCAGCCCGTCGGTGCGCAAGTTCGCGCGCGAGCTGGGTGTCGACCTGGTGCGCGTCGAGGGCCGCGGCCCCAAGGGCCGCGTGCTGCACGAAGACGTGCAGGCTTACGTCAAGAATTCGCTGGGTGTGCCGAGCGCCGGCACAGCGGGCACCAAGGCGGGAGTGGGCCTCGATCTGGCGCCGTGGCCGGAGGTCGACTTCGCCAAATTCGGGCCGGTCGAGAACGCGCCGCTGTCGCGCGTGCAAAAGATTTCCGGACCCGCGCTGCACCGCAACTGGGTATCCATTCCGCATGTCACGCAGTTTGACGATGCCGACATCACCGAGCTCGAGGCTTTCCGCAAGGAACAGACGGTCAGGGCGGAAAAGGACGGCGTCAAGCTGACCCTGCTCTCCTTTCTCGTCAAGGCGACGGTGGCGGCGCTGAAGGCTTTCCCGCAGTTCAATGCCTCGCTTGCGCCTGGGAACAGCGCCCTCGTGCTGAAGAAGTACTATCACATCGGGGTCGCGGTGGACACGCCGGAAGGCCTGGTCGTGCCGGTGCTGCGCGACGTGGATCAAAAGGGCGTGATCGAGATCGCGCGCGAGCTCACGGAGCTCTCGCGCCGGACGCGCGAGCGCAAGATCAAGGCCGCGGATCTGCAGGGCGGCAGTTTTTCGATTTCGAGCCTGGGCGGCATCGGCGGCACGGCGTTCACGCCGATCATCAACGCGCCCGAGGTGGCGATACTCGGGGTGTCGCGCGCCGCCCTGCGCCCGGTGTGGAACGGCAGCGCGTTCGCGCCGCGCCTGATGCTACCCTTGTCGCTTTCCTACGATCACCGGGCGATAGACGGCGCCTCCGGCGCCCGCTTCATTACGCACCTGTCCGGCGTGCTCGCCGACATGCGGCGCTCCCTGCTTTAGGCAGGGCACAGGCGGCGGCGCGGTGCGCGCTCTTCGCGAATCACCGAATAAGCAATCACGGAAGAAAGCAACGATGGCGGCAAATGATACGGAACTCGAGTGCGACCTGGCCGTGCTCGGCAGCGGGCCGGGCGGCTATTCGGCCGCTTTCCGCGGCGCGGATCTCGGATTGAACACGGTCTTGATCGAGCGCTATGCGACGCTGGGCGGCGTGTGCCTGAATGTCGGCTGCATACCCTCGAAGGCGCTGCTGCACTCGGTGTCGGTGATGGATGCGGCGCGCGCGCTGGCCGCGCACGGCATCAGTTTTGGCGAACCGGCAATCGATCTCGCCAAACTGCGCGCCTGGAAGAACAAGGTCGTCGGCAAGCTCACCGCGGGGCTCGCCGGCATGGCGCGGCTGCGCAAGGTGAGCGTGCTGCAGGGCACGGGGAGTTTTCTCGACGCCAACCGCCTGAGCGTGCAGACGGGGGAGGGCACGAGGACGGTGCGCTTTCGCAATGCGATCATCGCCGCCGGGTCCCAGGCGGCAAAGCTGCCCGGGCTGCCGGAAGACTCGCGGATTCTCGATGCGACCGGGGCGCTCGAGCTGCCGGCACAGCCCAGGCGCATGCTGATCATCGGCGGCGGCGTGATCGGCCTCGAAATGGCGAGCGTGTATTCATCGCTTGGCGCGCGCCTGGACGTGGTGGAAATGCTGGACGGCCTCATGCCGGGTGCCGATCGTGATCTGGTCGGCGTCTGGCAGCGCTTCAATGCCAGGCGCTTCGAGCGCGTCATGCTGAAAACGAGGCTTACCAAGCTCGAGGCGACCAGAGAGGGCCTCGAGGCGCGCTTCGAAGGAGAGAATGCGCCCCCGGATGTGCAGCGCTACGACATGGCGCTGGTTTCGATCGGCCGGGCGCCGAACGGCAGGCGGATCGGCGCCGAGCGCGCCGGGGTGGCGCTGGATGAACGCGGCTTCGTGCGGGTGGACGACCAGATGCGCACCAGCGTGCCGCACATCTTCGCCGTCGGCGACATCGCGCGCGCGCCGATGCTCGCGCACAAGGCCGTGCACGAGGGCCATGTCGCGGCCGAAGCGGCGGCCGGTCTGAAGTCGCACTTCGACGCGCAGGTGATCCCGTCGGTCGCCTACACGGACCCGGAGATTGCGTGGGTCGGCGTCACGGAGGACGAGGCGAAGCAGAGCGGACGCAAGGTCGAGGCCGCGAAGTTTCCCTGGGCCGCCTCGGGGCGCGCGATTGCCAACGGACGCGATGAGGGATTCACCAAGCTGCTGTTCGATCCGGAGAGCCACCAGGCGATCGGCGGCGGGATCGTCGGCACCGGCGCCGGCGATCTGATCGCCGAAATCGCGCATGCGATCGAGATGGGGTCGGATGCAACCGACCTCGGCAAGACCATCCACCCGCATCCGACGGTAAGCGAATCGATCGGCATGGCGGCGGAACTCTTCGAGGGCGTGTGTACCGACCTGCCGCCGGCGAAGAAGAAGCCCTAACCGCAGCGTTGTCGCGCGCATCCGGCCCGGCATGATGGGAATGACGGCATGACGCAGGACGAGCTCAAGCGTCGGGTCGCCGCCGAAGCCATCAAATATGTGGTGAAGGATGCGCCGGTCGGGGTCGGCTCGGGCTCGACGGTCAATTATTTCATCGAGCAACTCGCGCTGGTGAAGCGCAATCTGCCCGGCGTCGTGGCGGCCTCCGAGACCAGCGCCGCACGGCTCCGGCAGCACGGCATCCGGGTGCTCGAACTGAACGACCTGGACGAGCTTCCGGTTTATGTCGACGGCGCGGACGAGGTGACCGAGCATTTGTACATGATCAAGGGCGGCGGCGGGGCGCTGACGCGCGAGAAGGTGGTGGCCGCGGTCGCGCGCAGATTCGTGTGCATCGCGGATGCCTCGAAGCTGGTGCCCGTGCTCGGGCGCTTCCCGCTGCCGGTCGAGGTGATCCCGATGGCGCGCAGCTACGTCGGCCGCGAGCTTCGCAAGCGCGGCGCGCAACCCGCGCTACGCGCCGGTTACAAGACGGACAACGGCAATCTGATCCTCGATTGCCACGGCATGACGCTGCTCGATCCGCCGCGCATGGAAGCGGAACTGAACCAGATCGCGGGCATCGTCAGCAACGGCATCTTCGCGCGCCGTCCGGCGGACGTGCTGTTGCTCGCGGAACAGGCCGGGGTCAGAATGCTGGCGGCAAAGGCAGGCTGAGCGGAGTAGCGGCGGGCGGCGCGCCGGCGGGCGCGCTTGTAAGCGTCATACGGGCGTCACATCCGCTGTGCTATGCTGAAACCGGAGGTTCGTCACCATGCCGGAACATATTTTCAGACAATTCGACGCCGAGCTGGAGAGCGTCCGCTCGCGCGTGCTGCAAATGGGCGGCCTCGTCGAGCAGCAGATCATGCGCGCGATGGAGGCGCTGAACTCGGGCGACATGGAACTGATGGACAGGGTGATCGCCGACGACCATCGGGTCAATGCGCTGGAAGTGGATCTGGACGAGTCCTGCAGCCAGGTCATTGCCAGGCGCCAGCCCGCGGCAGGCGACCTGCGCCTGCTGATCACCGTCATCAAGACGATCACCGACCTTGAGCGCATCGGCGACGAGGCGGAGAAAATCGCGCGCATGGCGAAGCTGATACATGGCGCCGACCGGCTGAACATGCCGCGCATCGACCTCTCGCATGTCGCCGATCACGCGCTGGCGATGCTGCGCCAGGCACTCGATTCATTCGCACGCCTGGACGTCTCGGAGGCGATGCGGGTGGTGAAACAGGATCAGACGGTGGACGACGAGTTCCGCGGCATCATGCGCCAGCTGATCACCTTCATGATGGAGGATCCGCGCACGATCAGCCGGTCGCTCGAGATACTTTTCATCGCCAAGGCGGTGGAGCGCATCGGCGATCATGCGAAAAACATGGCCGAGTACGTGATCTACATGGCGAAGGGGCGCGACGTGCGCCATGTTTCGCTCGAGCAGATGGAAAAGGAGCTTCTCGAGTAGCGCCGCGCTGATCGGCCGCGCGGCCAGAGGCGCGGCTCAGTCCTGCTCTTTGGGCGGCGGCACGTAGCCTGCGGCGACGTCCGCGCCTTCGCCGAAGAAGTGCCGCTCGGTCTGTTCCGACAGATACTTTCTCGCCTTGGAATCGGCCAGGTTCAGCCGGTTCTCATTCACCAGCATGGTCTGCTGCTTGATCCATTGCTGCCAGGCTTCCTTCGAGACATTCTCGAAGATCCGCTTGCCGAGCTCGCCGGGATAGGGCGGACGCTCCAGGCCTTCCGCCTCCCGGCCCAGCTTCACGCATTTCACCATTCTGACCATCTGCGAATTATAGGGGTTCCGGGGCGGCCCGGCGCCTCGCCGGACCAGGGCTACAGGTAGAGCGCCCTGGCGTTTTCGTAGAGGATTTTCTTTCTCAGGTTCGCCGGAAGATTTGCGGTTTCCTTGTCGACGATCGCCCTCGAGTTCGGCCAGGTACTGTCCGGATGCGGGTAGTCGGAGGCCCACATCAGTTTGTCTTCGCCGAAGTACTCGGTCAGCTTCAACCCGACCGCGTCCTCCTGGTAGGTGACCCATACCTGGCGGCGAAACAGCTCGCTAGGCGGGACTTTCAGCGCCGCGCCCTGCAAGCCACGCTTCTCGACCATTCCGCGATAGCGGAAATCCATGTCCTGCACCAGCCAGGGGATCCAGCCGCAGCCCGATTCGGCCAGGACGATTTTCAATCCGGGGTGGCGCGCCAGGATGCCGAAGGAAAACAGTCTCACCAGCGGCTCGTAGAAGGCGCGCGAGGCCTCGAAGCCCATGCCGAAGGCGGGCCAGGGATCATCGCGTTCGCTCTCCGGCGGGACGTTGAAGCCGAAATGCGTGGCCGGCCCGGCCGGGAACCCGCCGCTTCCGCCGATATGGTAGGACACCAGAACTCCGCTGTCCGCCGCCGCTGCCCAGAAAGAATCCCATTCGCTGCGGTACATCCGCTCATTCACGGTGCCGACCAGGAAACTGACCTGCCGCATGCCCTTGTGCGCCACGCGCAGCAGCTCCTCGGTCGAGTCTTCGGCGCTTTCCGGAAACATCTGGGCGATCGAAAACAGGCGCCGGGGCGAGGCGGCGGCAAAATCCGCCGCCCAGTCGTTGTAGGCCTGGATGACCGCCTTCGCGAGTTGCGGCTCGCTGGCTTTCATCTGCAGAATCGGCGGGAACATGACGGACACTTCGACGCCGTCGCGATCCATGTCCGCCAGGCGCAGATCCGGCGTGGTCGGGCGCAGCGTGAAGTCCTCGGCCACGCCACCGCGATCCAGCGCCGTGATCACGCGCGTCGCCTTGGCGCGCGAAAACCAGTTGCCGCCGCGCCATTCGCCCCACATGTTTCCTTCGCAGATCCAGCGCTCGTCGCCGCCGCCGCGGTCCACCACGCGAGGCGCGCGCTCCCTGAGCGTGCTCGGGAAGCGTGCGGTCCACAGATCCCTCGGCAAATAGCCCAGGTCGATATGATCATCCGCCGAAATCAATGTGTCGTTCATTTACAGTCCCTCCTGTCTCCGGCAAGATGCGCGAGCGTCGGCGCGGGAGCACTCAGTCCGCTTTGATGCCCGCCTGCTTCACCACGCGCTGCCAGCGAACCAGCTCCTCCTTCAGCAGCGTACCAAGCTCCTCGGGCGTGCCGCTGAACGCCGACATTCCATATTTCGACAGCACTTCCTTGAACTGCGCCAGCTGCATGATCGAATTAAATTCGCCGTTGAGGCGCGTGATGATGTCCCTGGGAGTCCCCGCGGGGGCGAACACGGCAAGCCAGGGTTCGATATCCATCTCCGCTAAATTTGCCTCGCGGAAGGTGGAAATTTCGCTGGCAAGCACCGAGCGTCTGTCGCCGGTGGAGGCGAGCACCCGCAGGCGGCCGTTCTTGACCTGCGGAATCGCGCTTACCAGGCTGATCATGGACGCATTGACGGTTCCGCCAATCAGGCCGGCCACCGCATCACCGGTGCCTTTGAACGGGATATGCACGATGTTGATCCCGGCCTGAAGTTTAAGCAGCTCCATCATCAGGTGATGCGCCGAGCCGTTACCCGGCGAACTGTAGTTGTAGGCGCCCGGCTTCAATTTCACCTGACTGATGAACTGCTGCACCGACGTGGCGGGAAACGAAGGATGCACCGCGAGCGCCATGGCCGCTTTGGCGAACGACGCCACGGGCGCCAGATCGGTAGCCGGATCGTACGGCAGGTCCTTGTAGAAAGGCGGCGTCGAGGCCAGTGTGCTCGCCGTCACGAGCAGCGTGTGGCCGTCCGGGGCTGCCTTTGTGACCACCGCCGTGCCGATATTGCCGCTCGCACCCGGCCTGTTCTCGACGATAAATGCCTGGCCGAATTTTTGCGCCAGAACCGGTGCGAACTGCCTGGCCAACACATCCTGAGCCGTGCCGGGTGTCGTCGGCACCAGCAGCGTGACTGTTCTGGATGGGTACTGCGCGAGCCCGGCCGTCATGCCGCAAAGCGAGCAAAGCCCGATGGCCGCCGCGGCGATCAATTTTTTCATTTCTCCTCCCAGCCACTCAAAACTGCGTATCGTTGCACAAGTGCGGACTGCTTGCGGTAGCTTCGCCCCCGGCACAATCCATCTGGCCCGCCGGGCCCCTGCCCGGCGGGCCGCTCGGCATGGCAGGAGCAAAGGTAGCACACGCGCACGGCGGCCACTGAATTTCCGCGTTCATCGGATGTTTCCAGGACGCCCGGCAGGCCATCCGTCCAGCCGGAAGCACGCCGCGGTCGCGCTCGGCTAGAGGCGCTTCATAAACACCTTCGAGCCGCGCTTCCAGTTGTACAGTTTCAGGCGGTCCGCGGGCAGTGCAGAGACCTCGCCCGCCTTGAAGCCCTGGGAAAGAAACCAGTGCGCGGCGCGCGTCGTGAGCGCGAACAGCCGCCGGATACGATGCTTGGCGGCCTTGTCCTCGCAGGCCTTGAGCAGCCGTTCCCCGTAGCCGCCGTCGCGATATTCGGACGCGACTGCCAGGCAGGCAAGCTCGGCGCTCTTGGTGGCCTGCAGGCGATACAGCGCGGCGCAGCCGACGATCACCCCGTCGTGCTCGATCACGTCGAAGTTCGCGATCTCGCTCTCCAGCAAATCACGGTTGCGCTTGACCAGGGTGCCGTCGGCCTCCAGCGGCTCGATCAGGGCCAGAATCCCGCCCACGTCTTCAATACGCGCGGCGCGCAGCTTTTCCACCGGATCGGCGGTGATCATGGTGCCGATACCCGTATGGGTAAACAGCTCGAGCAGGGTCGAGCCCCAGACCTTGCGCGGCAGCAGATGCGCGCGGCCGACGCCGCTCATGACGGCTCTGGAGGCATGCGCGATCGCGCGCGCGGTTTGCGGCGCCATATCTTCTGCGCGCTTCAGCAGGCCCTGCGCCTCCTTGGCGGTCAGCTCGGCGAGAAGCGCACCCCCCGTGTCTTGCGGCAGCCGGTCGCAGAACATCAGCAGTTTGTCGGCCTTGAGCGCCATGGCGACGCTTTCCGCCACGTCTTCCCAGGCGAGATTGAATACTTCGCCGGTGGGCGAGTAGCCGACATGCGGCACCAGGACGACTTCGCCGGCATCCAGCCGGCGTGCCAGGGCCTGGGCGTCGACCTTGCGCACCTGCCCGGTGAACTGGAAGTCGACGCCATCGACCACGCCGATCGGCCGCGCCGTGATGTAGTTCCCGGAGGCGACGCGAATCTGCGCGCCGGCCATCGGCGAGTTGGGCAGGCCCTGCGAGAGCAGCGCCTCGAGTTCCACGCGCAGCACCCCCGCCGCCTGCTTCACCGCGGCGAGGGAGCTGGCATCGGTCACGCGCAAGCCGTGTACATAGCGCGCGCGTACATGCTTGTGCTTCAACTGGGCTTCGATCTGCGGCCGCGCGCCATGTACCAGCACCAGGCGAATTCCCAGTGCCGCCAGGAGATTCACGTCATGCACGAACTGCGCAAAGCGCACCCGCTCCGCGACCGCCTCGCCGCCGAACGCGATGACGAAGGTGCGGCCGCGAAAGGCGTGGATGTAGGGCGCGACTTGCCTGAACCAGCTGACAAATGAATCGGTTTTGGGCGGTGTGGCCAAGCGGTATCCCCTGTAGCGCTTACTTTCTGGAAAGTTTAGGGCAAGTTGTCAGCCGCTTCTTTACTCTATACGGCGGGTCAGAAATCACCGCGCACTGCGCTCAGCGCGGCGAGCGCGGCCAGCGCCGCGGTTTCGGTGCGCAGGATCCGCGGCCCAATGCGGGCGGGGCGGAAACCGGCGCGCTCCAGCATGGCCTCTTCTGCGGCGCTGAATCCCGGCTCCGGGCCGACCGCCAGTAGGACGCGGCTGTCGACGGAGTGTGCCGCGTCCTTGAGCGATATGGACGCCTCCGGCTTGAGCAGCAGACGCGCTTCGCCATTCGATGCCAGGACGCGCAAATTTTGGCTGCAGTAATGCGCCACCGATAGCGGCTCGCCGACATCCGGCAGGCGGTTTCTGCCGCATTGTTCGCACGCCGCGATCACCACCCTCCTCCAGTGCGCCAGGCGCGCCGCCGCGCGTGCCGCGCTCAGGCGCACCACCGATTTGCCGCAGATCAGCGGAACGATCGCCGCGACCCCGAGTTCGACGGCCTTTTGCACCGTGAAATCCATGCGCTCGCCGGTGGATATTCCCTGTGCCAGCACGACGCCGAGCGGCGACTCGCGCTCGATCGGATCGTGCTCGCCGACGCATACCTCCAGCCGGTTGCGCTCGATCGAAGTGATGCTCGCGGCGTACTCGCCGCCCCTGCCATCGAACAGCACCAGCGCGTCGCCGATGCGCTGGCGCAGCACGCCGGAGAGGTGGTGCGCGGCATTCGCCGGCAGGGCGAGTTTCTCGCCTTGCCGCAGCAGCGTGTCGACATGCACGCGGGGGATACGGGAGGCTGCTTCACGCATGGCGGTATTCTTGCATGCGATCGCAGGCTGTCCGCATGTCGTCGTTTGCCGCGGCAGGCATTGCCCCCGCCGATATACTTCAACCAGGGGCCGACATGAAAACGAACCTGGAAAATGCCGCGCTCTGGATGCCCTTCAGCGCCAACCGGCAGTTCAAGCGCGCGCCGCGCCTGCTCGCGCGCGCCGCAGGGATGTACTACTGGACCGAGCGCGGCGCCCAGGTGCTGGATGGCACCGCCGGCCTGTGGTGCGTCAACGCCGGGCACAGCCGCGCGCGCATCGTGCAGGCGGTGCAGCGCCAGGTCGCGCAACTCGATTTCGCGCCGCCGTTCCAGATGGGCCACCCGCTGCAGTTCGAGTTTGCCGAGCGCCTGTCGGGCATTGCGCCGGCCGGGCTCGCTCGGGTGTTCTTCGCCAATTCCGGCTCCGAGGCCGTGGAGACCGCACTGAAAATCGCGCTCGCCTACCACCAGGTGCGCGGCCAGGCGCAGCGCGTGCGCCTGATCGGGCGCGAGCGCGGCTATCACGGCGTAAATTTCGGCGGCCTGTCGGTCGGCGGCATCGCCGCGAACCGGCGCCTGTTCGGGCCCGGTCTTGCCGGGGTGGCTCATCTGCGCCATACCCACGACCCCGCGCGCAACGCCTTTTCCAGAGGCCAGCCGCGCTATGGCGCCGAGCTGGCGGAGGACTTGCAGCGCCTGTGTACCCTGCACGATCCGACCACCATCGCGGCGCTCATCGTGGAGCCGATGGCCGGTTCGGCAGGTGTGCTCGTCCCGCCCCTGGGCTATCTGGAGCGTCTCCGGGAAATCTGCACCCAGCACGGCATTCTGCTGATCTTCGATGAGGTCATCACCGGATTCGGCCGGCTCGGCGCGGCGTTTGCGGCGCAGCGCCTGGGCATCGTGCCGGACCTGATCACCGCCGCCAAGGGCATCACCAACGGTACCGTGCCGATGGGCGCCGTGCTGGTGCGCGAAGACATTCATGACGCGTTCATGCACGGGCCGGAGAACGCGATCGAATTTGCGCACGGCTATACCTACTCGGGCCACCCGCTCGCCTGCGCGGCCGGCCTCGCGACCCTCGACACCCACGCCGAGGAGGGGTTGTACGAGCGCGCGGCCGCTCTCGAGCCGTACTGGGAAGCGCAGCTGCATGCGTTGCGCGGCGAGCCCTGGGTGGTGGATTTGCGCAACCTCGGGCTGGTCGCAGGCATCGAGCTCGAGCCGCGCCCCGGCGCGCCCGGCGCGCGCGGCTACGAAGTTTTCGTGCATGCCTTCGAGGCGGGCGTGCTGACGCGGGTCACCGGAGACACCATCGCGCTGTCGCCGCCGCTCATCATCGAGCGCGCGCAGATCGACCGTCTGTTCGAGTGCCTGCGGCAGGCGCTGCGCGCGCTCGGCTAGCCGCGCCGCCGCCTTTTTCGGCAGCCTATTTCGCGGCGCTGCGTACCACGCCCAGACGCTGGCCGCGCGGCTGCTGGGTCTTGATGCGCGGCGGGGTCACCAGTTCGCGCACGAAATTGGGCAGCGCGAACACCCCCTCGTGGGTCTCGCCGTTATAGAACTGCAGCGCCTGCAGCTTGCGCTGCTCGATACGGCGGTCGATCTCGTCCGCCGTATAGGCCTTCGGATCGAGCTTGTCCGAGCACACCAGCATCGCCCAGAGGGAACCGTACAAGGGGATGTACATGGTGTAGGGGCGCACGATGCGGAAGATGCCCGCCAGGCGCTGCGCCAGCTCGCTGACTCGGGCTGGCTGCGCCACCGGCGAGCCGATATGCAGTGTGAGCGCGCCGCCCGGCGCCAGCGCATGCCGGCAGCGCTGAAAAAACTCGGTACTGTAGAGCGCTTCGGCCGGTCCCACCGGGTCGTTCAGGTCGAGCGTGATCAGATCGAACTTGCGCGGCGTCTCGCGCACGTATTTCAGACCATCCCCGATGACGACTTGCAGCCTGGGGTTGTCGAACACGCCGTTGTGCACCGCGTTGAAGTGTTCCTTCGCCACCTTGATCACGTCCTCGTCGATCTCCACCATGGTGACTTCCTCGACCGAGGGATGCTTCAGGGCCTCTTCCGAGGAGCCGCCGTCGCCGCCGCCGATGATGAGCACCTTCTTCGGGGCATTGTGGGCGGTGAGCGCGGGGTGCATCAGATTCTCGTGGTACACGAATTCCTCGCGCTCGGAAGTCATGTTGTAGCCGTCCAGGCGGAACAGCTTGCCGTAGTGCGGCGTGTCGTAGATGGCGAGCTTCTGGTACGGGGTCTGCCACTCGCCAAGCTGGCGCGTCGCCTTGATGTAGAAGCCCGTGGAGTCGTTCAGCGGCTCCATCAGCAGGTGCTCGCCGCGCTCGATCGCATGCCGCGCGACCTCGCTCGGCCGGAAGCGCGCGATGATGGCATCGAACACGCGCGTCGCCTTGCCGGAATTGTCGGCGCTGTAATTGCAGACGTAGACATCGAGCGTCAGCCCGGCGCGCTCCGGCCAGGTATGAATCGCCAGATGGGACTCGGCAAGCAGCACCATCCCGGTATAGCCGCCGCCTTCGAATTGCTCGAAGCGGGTGTTGACGACCGTCAGCCCGGACTCCTGGACCAGACGCACACACTCCTCGCGAAAGCGTTCTCCGTCCAGCAGGAGCTGCGGGTCGCACCGGCACCCGTTCAGATCGCCAATCAGATGAAGACCGTTCATTTTCGTTCCCCCTCAAAACGCAATCGGCGCAACCAGCGGACGGAAATCCGCCGAATTGCGCCTGAGCTGTTACGCCTTGCGGCAAAAAAACGAAAAGCGCGCTACACAGACAAGATACGCGGCCCCGGTTGGAAGACTCCGCGGGTTCTATCCCGCCGAGAGTCTCTCTGTTGGGCCTTGCTCGTTGATCCTCGCTCAGTTCGCTTCAATTTCCCCGCGGATTCGCGCCGCGGCGGCGTTGATTAACGCCTTGCTGATGCTGATGTTACCGGGAAGCGCCGGCAATTGGAATACGTCGAACCAGCATGCCTCCTCGATTTCCTCCGGCTGCAGGCGCAAGCTGCCGCCCGCCCAGTCGCAGTAAAAGGCCACCATCAGCTGGTGCGGGAAGGGCCAGGGCTGGCTCGCGAAATAGCTGATATTGCCGACGCGCAGTCCGACTTCCTCCTCCACCTCCCGCGCCACGCATTGCTCGAGCGATTCTCCGGGCTCGACGAAGCCCGCGAGCGCGCTGAATGTGCCGCGCGGAAATCTCGGACTGCGCGCGAGCAGCAGCTCTCGATCTCGGCGCACCACCATCATCACCGCAGGCGCGACGCGCGGATAGGCGAGCTGCCCGCAGGCCGGGCAGATGCGCGCGCGTTCGTCGGTTTTTGCCTCGGTCGCGCTGCCGCAGCGGCCGCAATAGCGGTGCGTGCGATCCCAGTCGACCAGGTGCAGGGCGCGGCCCGCGATCGAGAACAGTGCGTCGTCGATCACCGAGAACAGGCCGCGCAGCCCGGCCCAGCTCATTCCGGGCGGCGTGTCGCCCGAGCTTTCGGCTTCGAGCGCAAAGCAATGGCGGGTGCCCAGGCGCCCGAGGTAGATGGTGCGCGAGGCGGCTTTTATGGGGTCGCCCGGCGGCACGCCATAGGGGATGCGGATCTCCTCGGCTCCAGCACCGGCGCTTCGCGCGCCGCGGGGGATGCCGTGTATCAACAGCTTGTCTTCGCGAAAAACGAACCAGTAGCCCTCCAAGGCGTCGGTGCTGAGCGCGGGCCGGTAATCCTCCGGAGAATGAAACGGCAGAGTAATCATGGCCCAAGTTTAGGCCAGCGCGGGAGGGATATTCCAGCCGGAAGCCGGACGCGCCGACCCCGTGGCTATAATCGCGCCTTCCTTTTTTTGGCCGCACCCGTCGATGTCCTCGCCCGCAGCTTCCAGCCGCGATCTGGCGAACGCGCTCCGCGCGCTCGCCATGGATGCCGTCCAGGCGGCGAATTCCGGGCACCCCGGCATGCCGATGGGCATGGCGGAAATCGCGCTCGTGCTGTGGACGCGCCACTTGCGCCACAGCCCGGCCAATCCGCGCTGGCCGGACCGCGACCGCTTCGTGCTCTCCAACGGCCACGGCTCGATGCTGCTCTATGCGCTGCTGCATCTGAGCGGCTACGATCTGCCGATGGATGAGTTGCGGCGCTTTCGCCAGCTGGGCTCGAAAACGCCGGGCCACCCGGAGTACGGCTGCGCGCCCGGCGTCGAGACCACGACCGGGCCGCTCGGCCAGGGGTTCGCGAACGCGGTGGGCATGGCGCTCTCCGAGCGGCTGCTGGCGGCCGAATTCAACCGCGAAGGCCTGCCGCTCGTCGATCATCACACCTATGTCTTCATGGGCGACGGCTGCATGATGGAGGGCATCTCGCACGAGGCTGGCGCACTGGCCGGCACGCTCGGCCTCGGCAAGCTGATCGCGCTGTACGACGACAACGGCATTTCGATCGATTCCGAGAAGGGGCCCATCACGAGCTGGTACACAGACGATGTGCCGAAACGCTTCGCCGCCTATGGCTGGCAGGTGATCGCGAACGTGGACGGGCACGATGTCGAGGCCGTGGACCGCGCCATCCGCAAGGCCAAGCGCGAGAAAGCAAAGCCCACCCTGATCTGCTGCAAGACCGTGATCGGCAAGGGCTCGCCGAACAAGGCCAATACCGGCGCCGCACATGGCGCCGCGCTGGGCGTCGCGGAAGTCGCCGCGACCCGCGAGGCCATCGGCTGGCCGCATCCGGCGTTCGTGATTCCCGAGGAGGTCCGGGCCGGCTGGGACGCACGCGCGAGCGGCAAGCGGCTGGAGAAACGCTGGGCGAGGCTGTTCAAGTCCTACTCGGCGGCCCATCCGCAGCAGGCGGCTGAATTCAAGCGCCGCGCGGCCGGCGACCTGGCGGCGGATTTTTCCGCCCAGGCGGCAGAACTGCTGCGCAGCGTCGCGGCGCAGGCGGAATCCATCGCGAGCCGCAAGGCCTCGCAAAATGTGCTTGAGCAGCTCAAGCCGGGGCTGCCCGAACTGCTGGGCGGCTCCGCGGATCTGACCGGGTCGAACCTGACCATGGTCAAGGCCTCGCGCGCGCTGAAGCCCGGCACGCCGGGGGGCAACTACGTGTTCTACGGGGTGCGCGAATTCGCCATGTGCGCGATCATGAACGGCATCGCGCTGCACGGCGGCCATATACCCTACGGCGGCACCTTTCTCGTGTTCTCCGACTATGCGCGCAATGCACTGCGTCTTGCGGCGCTGATGCGGCTGCGCTCGATCTACGTGTTCACGCATGATTCGATCGGGCTGGGCGAGGACGGGCCGACGCACCAGCCCATCGAACACGCGGCTAGCCTGCGCATGATCCCGAGCCTCGATGTCTGGCGCCCCTGCGACAGCCTGGAAACGGCGCAGGCATGGATCGCGGCGCTGGAGCGCCGCGACGGCCCCACGGCGCTGCTGCTGTCGCGGCAGAACCTGCCCTTCGCCGCGCGCGACGATTCGGCAATCGAGGCCGTGCGGCGCGGCGGCTACGTGCTCGCGGAAGCCGCAGCCGGGGCGCCGCCGCGCGCTGTTCTGATTGCGACCGGCTCCGAAGCCGGCATTGCGCTGGCCGCCCAGAAGCAGCTCACGAACGAGGGCATCGCCGTGCGCGTGGTCTCGATGCCCTGCACCAATGTGTTCGACCGCCAGGATGCGGCCTACCGCGCCTCTGTTCTGCCCGCCGGGGTGCCGCGCATCGCGATCGAGGCCGGCGTCACCGATTTCTGGCGCAAGTACGTCGGTCTGGAGGGCGCGGTACTCGGCATCGATCGCTTCGGCGAGTCGGCGCCGGCGCCCGAGCTGTACGCGCACTTCGGGCTGACGGCCGAGAACCTGGCAGCTATGGCACGGCGCGCACTCGCCGCATAACTGCGCTGCCGAAGCAAACGTGAACGACAATCGAAGCAATTAGCAAGGGGATCCAGATGACGATCAAGGTTGCAATCAACGGCTTCGGCCGCATCGGCCGCAATATCCTGCGCGCCCACTACGAGGGCGGAAAGCGGCAGGGCCTGCAGTTCGTGGCGTTGAACGATCTGGGCAACGCGCAGACCAACGCCCACCTGCTGAAGCACGATACCGCGCACGGGCGCTTTCGCCACAGCGTGGCGGTGGAGGGCGACAGCCTGATCGTCGACACGGATCGCATCAAGGTGGTGGCCGAGCGCGACCCCGCCAAGCTGCCGTGGAAGGCGCTCGGCATCGACGTGGTACTGGAGTGCACCGGATTCTTCACCAGCAAGGCAAAGGCCGGTGCGCACCTGCAGGCGGGCGCCGGCAAGGTCGTGATTTCGGCGCCCGGCGACAAGGATGTCGATCGCACGGTGGTGTTCGGCGTCAACCATGCTTCGCTCAAATCCAGCGATACGGTTATTTCGAACGCCTCGTGCACGACCAACTGCCTCGCGCCGCTCGTCAAGGCGCTGGATGACCGCATCGGGGTCGTCTCCGGCCTGATGTGCACCATCCACTCCTACACCAACGACCAGGTGCTGACGGACGTCTACCACACTGATCTGCGGCGCGCGCGCGCCGCGGCGATGAACATGATACCGGCCAAGACCGGCGCCGCCGCCGCGGTGGGCCTGGTGCTGCCGCACCTGAACGGCAAGCTGGACGGCTACTCGATCCGCGTGCCGACCATCAATGTCTCGATCGTCGATCTGACCTTCGTCGCCAAGCGCGCGACGACGGTCGAAGAGGTCAACCAGGCGGTCAAGCAGGCCTCCGAAACCGATCTGAAGGGCGTGCTCGAGTACAACGTCGATCCTCTGGTGTCATCGGATTTCAATCACAACCCGGCCAGTTCGATCTTCGACTCGACCCTGACGAAGGTGGCGGACAAAACGCTCGTGAAGGTCACCAGCTGGTATGACAACGAGTGGGGATTTTCCAACCGCATGCTGGATATCACGGCCGCCTGGATGGCCGTGAAGTAGCGCCCTGGCAACCAGGCCGGCTCCCGCCAGCGAGGCCAGCAAGCTGATGAAGTTCAAACGCATGGGGGATGTCGCGCTGGCGGGCAAGCGCGTGTTCATCCGTTCCGATTTGAACGTACCGCTCGCAGCGGGCGAGGTGGCCGATGACACGCGCATCCGCGCATCCCTAAGCGCGATCCGCGCCGCGATGAGCGCGGGCGCCCGCGTCATGGTCACCTCCCACCTCGGGCGCCCGAAGGAAGGTGCCTACAGTGCTGCGGACTCGCTGCAGCCGGTGGCGCGGCGCCTTGCCCTGCTGCTTGGCACGAACGTGCCGCTCGCGCGCGACTGGGTCGATGGCTTCGACCCGATGTCGATTCCGCCCGGCGGCGTCGCGCTGCTCGAGAATTGCCGCTTCAACAAGGGCGAGAAGGCGGACGACGAGCCCCTCGCGCGCCGCCTCGCCGCGCTCTGCGACATCTATGTAAACGACGCCTTCGGCACCGCGCACCGCGCCGAAGCCACGACCCATGGCATGGCGAGATTCGCGCCCATCGCCTGCGCGGGCCCCTTGCTCGCCGCCGAACTGGATGCACTCGGCCAGGCGCTCGCGCACCCTAAGCGGCCGCTCGTGGCGATCGTGGCCGGATCGAAAGTCTCCACCAAGCTCGGCCTGCTCAGCCGGCTTGCGGAGAAGGTGGACGGCCTCATCGTGGGCGGCGGCATACTGAACACCTTCCTGCTTGCGGCGGGTGCGCGGATCGGCAAATCGCTCGCCGAGCCCGATCTCGCTCCGGAGGCGACCCGCGTGATGGCGGCGCTGAAAGCGAAGGGCGGCGAGATTCCGCTGCCCGTAGACGTGGTCACCGCGAAGAGGCTTGCGCCAGATGCAGCGTCAGAAACCAAAATGGTGCGCGATGTGGAGCCGGATGACCTGATCCTCGACATCGGACCTAAAACCGCGGCCGCGCTTGCGCAGCGTCTCGCCGCGGCGGGAACCATAGTCTGGAACGGCCCGGTGGGCGTGTTCGAGATCGAACAGTTTTCCCATGGCACCCGGACCATTGCCGAAGCGATTGCAAACGCGCCCGCGTTCTCCATCGCGGGCGGCGGCGACACGGTCGCCGCGATCAACAAGTTTGTTGTTGCGGATCGGATCGACTACATCTCGACTGCCGGCGGCGCATTTCTGGAGTTTATCGAGGGCAAGGAGCTGCCCGCGGTCGCCGCCCTGGAAGAACGCGCGGAGCGCTGAGCTCGCGGAGGGCTGCAGGAGCCATTTCCCGAAAAGAGGCGTCTGCATCTGTGAATGAGATGGCAAGGACCCTCCTCGCGAGCAGCCACCATACCTGCCGTGTATCCTAGCCGGCAGTTGATGTCAGCGGCAAGGCCATGAACAAGAAGGCTCCCAGCGAACGCGATATCTGCACCAAGTACATCACGCCCAATCTGGTGGCAGCGGGGTGGAACGTCGATACCCAGATTCGCGAAGAAGGCAGATCGTTCTGGAAAGCGATGCGGCAAGTCTCGCGGCTCAGCTAGAGAAAGAAGTTGCGGCTCACAGTACTTAGGCTCAGTGAGGGGATGGTGGCCAGGAGGCAGCGCAGGAGGCTCGTTTCAGTCAATATAGTAACGTATATGTTACTATCTATCTCTTTCCCCTCTGCAACACGACCGTAGACTGCCGAAAAGGGGTTTCCACATGCTGCGCAGCACCAAGATCGTCGCAACCCTCGGGCCGGCGTCAACCGAACCGGAGGTGCTGGAGCGCCTGATCCGCGCCGGTATCGATGTCGTGCGGCTCAACTTTTCGCACGGGACCGCCGAGGATCACATCAAGCGCGCAGAGCTCACCCGCGAGATCGCGCGCAAGCTAGGACGCACCATCGCGATCCTGTGCGATCTGCAGGGCCCGAAGATCCGCGTCGGCAAGTTCAAGGACGGCCGCATCACCCTGGAAAAGGGTCAGACTTTCATCCTGGACGCCGATTGCACGCTCGGCGACCAGAAACGCTGCGGCATCGACTACAAGGAACTCCCCCAGGACGTGGTCAGCGGCGCGATGCTGCTGCTGGACGACGGCCGGCTCCGGGTCGAAGTGACCGATGTGCGCGGCAATGAAGTGCACACCGTCGTGCGCCAGGGCGGGGTGCTGTCGAACAACAAGGGCATCAACCGCCAGGGCGGCGGACTGACCGCGCCGGCTCTCACTTCCAAGGACTTCGAGGACATACGCACGGCCGCCGCGCTGAAGGCCGACTACATCGCGGTGTCGTTCCCGAAATCGGGCGCCGACATGTACATGGCGAAGGAGTTGATGCGCGCGGCCGGCGGCAAGGCCATGCTGATCGCCAAGATCGAGCGCGCCGAAGCCGTGGGCGAGAAGGCGCTGTTCGAAATCATGCAGGCCTGCGACGGCATCATGGTGGCGCGCGGCGACCTCGCGGTGGAAGTGGGGGATGCGTCGGTGCCCGCGCTGCAGAAGAAAATGATCCGGCTCGCGCGCGAACAGAACAAGCTCACCATCACCGCGACCCAGATGATGGAATCGATGATCGAAAGCCCGGTGCCGACGCGCGCCGAAGTGTCGGATGTGGCCAACGCTGTGCTGGATGGCACGGACGCCGTCATGCTGTCCGCCGAGACCGCCTCCGGCCGCTTCCCGGTGGAAGTGGTGGAGTCGATGGACCGCATCTGCGTCGAGGCAGAGCATACCCAGTCGATCACGCTCGACCAGGATTTCCTGAACCGGGTGTTCGCGCGCGTGGACCAGTCGATCGCGATGTCGGCCCTCTTCATCGCCTATCACCTGAAGGTCAAGGCGATCGCGGCGCTTACCGAATCCGGTTCCACCGCGCTCTGGATGTCGCGCCTGAATTGCGGCGTGCCGATCTATGCGCTGACCTCGCAGACCGCGACACGCTACCGCTGCGCGCTGTTCCGCGATGTCTACCCGCTGATGATGAAATATGTCGGCCACGACCGCGAAGAGCTGCTGCGCGAAGCCGAGGCGGTGCTGGTGGCGAACAAGGTGGTCGGGCCTGGGGATCTGATCGTGCTCGCCTACGGGGAGCCGATCGGCAAGTCGGGCGGCACGAATACGGTGAAAATTCTTCGTATCGGGGCAAATTAGATTCGGGGGAGCGGGCCCCTTCCGGCTAGTTCACCCGGGGCCCTCCCGCTCCCCCGAGCCCCCGGCCGCTGTTGCGAGTAGCACGGTTACTTCTTCTTCGCCGGCTCCGGCTTCTTGTCCAGCAGTTCGTCGCGCCGCTTCAGAATGTCGGTCAGCGAGCGCATCGACAGCAGGACCGTGTAGCCGGAGAGCGATTTTTCCCGGGCATAGCGTGCGCTCCGCTTGGCCAGAAATTCGCTGTATTCCTTGTCTATCTTCGCCTTGTCCTCAGGCTTTTCGTCCTTGGCGGGCACGCGCGGCTTGTCGGCGGGCGCGTCGTCCATGACGATGCTCGCGTACAGGTCCGTCTTGCGCAGCTTGCCCAGCTTGATCGTAAAGCGCGCGCCTTCCTCCCCTGTCGCGATCAGGGTGACCGGGGTGTCGAGGCCGCTGTCCGCAGGCGTGATGCCCAGCGGCGCAACGTCGGCGATTTTCAGCTCGTAGAGTCCGTAGGCGACAGACGACAAACGGCTCTGCTCTGCCTTCTCGCCTGCCTTGAGCGGATCAAGCTTCCAGGGCCCTTGCTTGCCCTCCCTGAAGACGCGCCAGCGCTCGCCATCGCGAAAGCGCATTTCGATCGACCCCGGATTCTGTATGGCGATGCCGTCAGTGATGATCCAGGAGGCGCTCTTCGCCGTCGCCTGGGGCAGCGGATCGGACACGATATAGACCCGGTCGGTGACACCGGGCAGCATGACGAAGCGGCCATCGCCCGGTGCGGCCTCGATATTGTCCGGCGCCGCGCCTTTGAAGTATTTCTTGCCGATCAGCAGCGTGCCGAGGACCTTGCCGTCGGCGCCCTTGAACTGCAGTTCGGTGGCCGCGCCGTCCTTGCCGTGCTCGGCGAGCTGCAGGCGCGCGCGGTCGGCCGCCGCAACCGGCTCGTTCTGGCCGATCTTGAGTTCCAGCACCTTGAGCACGAACTCGCGGATCTTCTGGGGATCGGCGGGAAAGTCGCCGCGCTCGACCAGGATCCAGCGCCCGTCCTTGCGCGTCAGGGTGAGCGTGTCCGCGCCCTCGCGCAGCGCGATGCTGGAAATGTCGGCCGCCTTGATCGACGGCAGCAGGGGCTTGCCGAGCGACTGGACAGTCGCGGTGACCCCCTGTTGCTGATAGTAGTACGCTGCGCCGCCGCCGATCAGGATCAGCAGTGCGACCAGAACTGCGAGCATGCGTGCGCTCATGATTGGCTATCCCTTGAATTCCCTCAGGCCGGCTGCGCAGCGCGCTGCAACCGGCGCCGGCGCAGCAGCGCAATGCCCAGGCCGGCGAGTGCAACCAGCAGCGGCATCAGCGCGATATTCGCCACTTTGGTCCAGAACACCAGCTGTTCGGCATCCCGGCGCAGCGTCTTGCGCACTTCCTTCAATGCCATGCGCGTCTCGGTGACCTGCTTGCGGAAGCGATCCAGCTCGGCCTGCTGTTCGGGCGACATGATCTGCGCCGAGGCGCCCGGAACCGCTTTCGACTGGCGCAGCTCTTCCAGCCGCTTGGTGGTTTTCTGCAGCTCGCCTTCGAGCGTCTGGATCTTGCCGAAGTATTGCTTTTGCGCTTCGGCCTCCAGTTCGCGTACCACCGTGAGCGGGCGGAACGCCGCTGCGCGCGCGCGCAGCGAGGACAGGGCTTCGCCCGAGCCCACCTGCTCCAGAAGGTTGATGGCGAACGCGAGATTGCCGTTGGAAGGAATCACGATCTTCTGGCCGAAGATCTCCTGGATGTCCACCGCGGCACCGTCGGCCAGCATGTCGACATCGGCGACCAGCACCACGGCGTTGTCCTTCGTGGATTCCTTCAGCGCCACGGGCGCGGGAGCGGCGGGCTTCTTCTCCTCGCCCTTGGCATCTTTCTTGTCGTCTTTCTTCGCGGCATCGGCATTCGGATCCGCCGGCGCGCCCCCTGGGAACGCGCTCTTGAATTTGCCCGAGAGGCGCAGCGCCAGGTGATAGGGCTTGCCGGCCGGCTTGAAATTAGCCGTGGTCGCATCGCCCATCTCGGTCGCCTTTTCGTGCTCGACCAGCATGGAGTTCCTGGAAGCGGTGATGAGCGGGGTCACGCTCAGTCCGGGCGCGGGCTTCACCTCGAAGGCGCCGCCGAACGGATAGAGCAGCGTCTCGAGCTGGTTGGTGACCACGTCGTCGCGGTTGAGCGCCGTGCGGTTCAGGTTCAGCACCGTCGGCGAATAGCGCTGCCCGCCGCCCGAGGCGAATACGACGTCCGCTATCACCTTGCCTTCGCTCGGCACCACCCCCCAGGCCTTGAACAGCGTCGGCAGGTTGGAGATGGAGCCCTGCTGCGGCGGCTGGCCCGGTCCGGCCGGGATCTGGTCGAACAGGGCATAGGCATCGATGAACGCGATCAGCTTGCCGCCGCGCAGCACGAACTGGTCCAGCGCATACTCGGTTTTCGGCGTCAGGTCGCGCGGGTGTATGAGCAGCAGCACATCGATCTTCCTGTCGATCTCCGCGGCTTGCATGTCGACTTTCTCGACGTCGAACTGGCGGCGCAGCTCGTTGTAGAGCACCCAGGCGGGTATTTCGGGCATGCGCATCATCTGGTTGGCGGCCGCGCCGGCTACCGGCAGCGAGCTCATGAGGCCGATCTTCGGCCGGTTGTTCGCGCCGACCGCGGAAATCGCGCGTGTCATGTCGTATTCCAGCAGCTGCTCGCGCGTCGGATTAAGCGCCGGGATGACCTGCCTGCGATCCAGCCGGCTCACCGCGAGGCCGAGGTAGAAGCTCTCGCCGGTCGGAAGCTGCTGCGGTTCGACGCCGTCCAGTTGCGCCGCGTCAGCCTCCTCGGAGTCCGGCTTCGGGTCGTAGCGCTCGACTTCGAGCTTGCCGCCGGATGCCGACTTGAATTCCTTCACCATGTCGTCGACACGCTGCGCGAAGCTGCGCAGCCCCACCGGCACTTCTTCGCCGCGCGACATATAGAGCTTCAGCTTGACCGGCGCATTCAGGCCGCCGAGCACCTTGCGCGTGCCATCGGAGAGCGTGTAGAGCTTGCCTTCTGTCAGGTCGGCACGCAGGCCGGCCGCGGCGGCCAGGTAGTTCAGCGCGGCAAGTGCGAGGAACAGCACCACCAGGCCGGCGGCGGAATAGACCACGAGTTCGCTTTTCTTTGTCATCGTTCGTCTCCTAACCGGCGCGCAGGTTGCGGATGACCAGGCCGTTGGCAAACAGCGCGAAGCCGATCACGGAGATGAAATACAGCAGGTCGCGGAAATCGATCACGCCGCGCTGGAAGCCGTCGAAATGCGTCATCACCGAGAAGGCGGCCACCACGTTCACGAACTCCGGACCCGACCAGCGCGCGATGAGTTCCGTCACCGGGCCGAATCCGGCCAGGATGAAGAACAGCAGAATCACGATCGCCAGGATGAAGGCGACCACCTGGTTGCGGGTCATGGCGGAGGTCAGGCAGGTGATGGCGAGATAGGTGCCGGCCAGCAGCAGGCTGCCCAGATAGCCGGTGACGATGACGCCGTTGTCCGGGCTGCCGAGCGCGTTTACCGTCACGACCGCCGGGAAAGTCAGCAGCAGGGCGAGGGCAAGGAAGATCCACGAGGCGAGAAACTTGCCGACGATCGCCTGCCAGGTGCTGATCGGCATGGTCAGCAGCAATTCGAGGGTGCCGGCGCGCCGCTCCTCGGCCCACAGGCGCATGCCGACCGCCGGCACGAGCAGCAGGAAGAGCCACGGGTGCCAGGCGAAAAAGGACACCAGGCTCGCCTCGCCGCGCTCGAAAAAGCCGCCCTGCGCGAAGCTGAAGAACCCGGTAAGCAACAGGAAGATCACCAGGAAGACGTAGGCGACGGGCGAGTTGAAATAGCTGCCGAGTTCGCGCTTGGCGATGGTCCAGGCCGGGGAAAACTGCGTGCTCATGACCTGCCTCCGGCGCCTGCCTTGTGGGTATCGGGCAGCGTGATGCTGCGGAACACTTCGTCCAGGTGGCCCTCTTCCGTGCGCAGCCCGATCAGCGACCAGCCCTCGCGCCCGGCCAGGTCGGCCACCGCGCGCGCGAGTTCGCCCGAGGCGCTGCCGTCGGCGCGTTTCTCGCTCGGATAGACCCGCACCCGGTCCTGCAGGCGCTCGACGCGGGCGACGCCGGGGAGCGAAGCGAGGCGCGCTTCGGCGCGTTCCATGTCCTGCGCGCCGAGCTGCAGCGTCACCGCGCCCGACAGCGGCGACATGGCGCGCAGCTGCTGCGGGTTGCCGTTGGCCACGATGCGGCCGCGGTCGATGATCACCGCGCGCGTGCAGGAGGCGTCCACCTCCTCCAGGATGTGGGTCGAGAACACCACCGCCTTGGTCTTGCCGAGCTCGCGGATCAGATTGCGCACTTCATGCTTCTGGTTAGGGTCCAGGCCGTCGGTGGGCTCGTCCAGCACCAGCACGTCCGGGTCGTGGATCAGGGACTGCGCGAGGCAGGTGCGGTGCCGGTAGCCCTTGGAGAGCGTGTCGATCGATTGAAATAGCACGGCATCCAGCATGCACATGTCGACCGCGCGCCCGATCGCGCGCTTCTTCTGGTCGCCGCTGAGGCCGCGCAGGGCGGCCGCGAAATTCAGAAACCCGTGCACCGACATGTCCGGGTAGGAGGCGGCGTTCTCGGGCAGGTAGCCGATCAGGCGCTTGGCCGCGATCGGATCCTCGACGATGTCGTGGCTGCCGACCGTGACGCGGCCCGAGGTGGGCGGGATGAAGCCCGTGATCATCCGCATGGTGGTGGATTTGCCGGCGCCGTTCGGTCCGAGAAAGCCGACGACTTCGCCACGCTCGACGTTGAACGAGATGTCGCTCACGACGCGCTTGGGGCCGAAATCCTTGATCAGATTTTCAATACGTATCATGGCAGTACCATGGCTGAAAGCAGGTTGTCGGGCCGTCCCTCCCGGGACTTTCCCGGAAATCGGGGCGCAGCCCGGAATTTCAAACAGCGGATTTCAATCGAGTTGAGACCGCGGGGTGTTCGCCGGACCGATTCCTCTGCCGTCCGGAATTCGAGCCGGGGCGCATTCTCGCACATCGAACCGGCGAAAACCTTAAGAGGGAGCGCCCGGGGAGGGCAGCGTGGGGCTGAGCGGGACGGCGCAATGTCGCAGCATGCAATCTAGAATATATTCAAAGGCACCGGCCCCGTCGCCCGGGTGGCGTGCGAACGCGGACCCAACCCCCCCGTTATCAAGGTCAACCTTAAGGATACTTTTATGGACAAGGCACTGCTTTCGAAAACCGCAGCCGGGATGGTTGCCTCGGGCCGCGGGCTGCTGGCTGCGGACGAGTCCGCCGGCACCTGTGAAAAGCGCTTCCAGTCGGTCGGCGTCGAGTGCACCGAAGAGACTCGGCGCGCTTATCGGGGGCTGCTTTTCTCCACGCCCGGCGTCGAGAAATTCCTGTCCGGGGTGATCCTGTTCGACGAAACGCTGCGCCAGAGCGCGCCGGACGGCACGCCGGTTCCGCAATACCTGGCGGCAAAGGGCATCATTCCCGGCATCAAGGTGGACAAGGGCCTGGTCGACCTGCCGCTTGCACCCGATGGCGAAAAGGTGACAGAGGGGCTGGACGGCCTCGCCAAGCGCATGATGGAGTATTTCAAGCTCGGCGCGCGCTTTGCGAAATGGCGCGCCGTCATCACGATCGGGCAGGACATCCCGACCCATGCCTGCCTGTATGCGAATGCGCACTCGCTCGCCCGCTATGCCGCGGTCTGCCAGGCGGCCTCGATCGTGCCGGTCATCGAGCCCGAGGTGCTGCTGGACGGCAGCCACAGCATCGAGCGCTGCGAGGAGGTGACGGAAGCCGCGCTGCGCGCCTGCTACGCGGCGCTCGCGGCCTACAACGTATCGCTCGAGCACCACATACTGAAGGCGAGCATGGTGCTCTCCGGCAAGAGCAATCCGCGCCAGGCGCCCTGGGATGAGGTGGCCGAGAGGACCGTTCGCGTCCTGAAGCGCACGGTTCCGGCCGCGACGCCGGGCGTCGTATTCCTCTCCGGGGGGCAAACCGACATCGATGCGACCGCACACTTGAACGCGATGGCGGCGATGGGGAATACGGCGTGGCCGCTGACCTTCTCGTACTCGCGCGCCCTGCAGCACGCCCCGCTCACCACCTGGCGCGGGCAGGCCGCCAACGCGCAGCAGGCGCAGCAGGCGTTTCATCACCGCGCCCATATGAACAGCCTCGCCTCGCAGGGCAAGTGGAGCAAGGGGCTGGAAAAATAAATGGCCTCCGAGTTATACGAATCAAACCTGCAGAGCCTGCCGCGCATCCAACGCGGCAAGGTGCGCGATATCTACGCCGTGGGCGAAGACAAGATGCTGATCGTCACCAGCGACCGGCTGTCCGCGTTCGACGTGGTGCTCTCCGATCCGATTCCGGACAAGGGCAGGGTGCTCACCGAGCTCGCGGATTTCTGGTTCGAGCGCCTGAAGCATGTGGTGCCGAACCACCTCACCGGGATCGACCCGGAAAGCGTGGTGCAGGGCGAGGACGAAAAGCGCCAGGTGCGCGGCCGTTCCATCGTGGTGAAAAAGCTCAAGCCCCTGCCGATCGAGGCCGTGGTGCGCGGCTACCTCATCGGTTCGGGCTGGAAGGACTATCAGAAGACCGGCAAGGTATGCGGCATCGATCTGCCCGCGGGCCTGCAGCAGGCGCAGAAACTCGCCGAGCCGATCTTCACGCCGGCCACCAAGGCGCAGACCGGCCACGACGAGAACATCTCCTATACAGAAGTCGAGAAACTCATCGGAAAAGACCTGGCCGCCAAGGTGCGCGGGGTAAGCATCCACCTGTACAGGGAGGCTTCCGAATTCGCCGCCACCAGGGGCATCATCATCGCCGACACCAAGTTCGAATTCGGCCTGGACGACGCCGGGCGGCTGGTTCTGATCGACGAGATACTCACCGCGGACAGCTCGCGCTTCTGGCCCGCCGATTCCTACACGGTGGGCATGTCACCGCCGTCGTTCGACAAGCAGTTCGTGCGCGATTACCTCGAGACGCTCGACTGGGACAAGACGCCGCCTGCGCCGAAGCTCCCTGCGGAGGTGATCGCGCGGACCTCGGAGAAGTACCGCGAAGCCCTGCAGAGAATCGCGGGCAGGTAGTCCTGGCCATTCAGCGATGCGTGACCCAATAGCCTGGATGTCACCGTGAAGTTTGAGTGGGATCCGCGAAAAGCTGAGATCAATCTACGAAAACATGGCGTATCGTTTGACGAAGCCGGGTCCGTGTTTCTGGATCGTCTGGCACTTTCGGGTACTGATCCAGAGCACTCGATACGTGAGTCACGATACATTACGTTTGGAATGTCACGCTTGGGGCGTTTGCTCGCGGTTTCGCATACGTACCGTCCCGGCGCGATTCGAATCATTACTGCCCGCCGTGTGACCCGTGGCGAAAGGAAAATATATGAAGAAGGCTAGCGACGAGATGCGTACGGAGTACAAGCGGTCAGATTTTGCGAAGCTGGAAAGAGGAAAGTTCTATGCAGAAGTGGCTGCGGGAACTTCCGTGGCCCTGCTGGAGCCAGCGATCGCCAAGGCATTTCCAACGTCCAAGGCAGTAAACGAAGCCCTTGCTGGCCTGCTTATTCTTACCGAGAGGACGTCACGTATTACACGGCGCTCAACACGCGCGCGTGCAAAAGCGGCACGGACCAGTTAACGAACGCTAGACGAAGAAATCAGGAGCAGGAAACATGGCAAGCATCTCCCCTATCCCGCTGGTGGGCATCGTGATGGGCTCCGCCTCGGACTGGGACAGCATGAAGGCGGCCGCGCAGGTGCTGGCGGATTTCGGGGTTCCGTACGACGCGCGCGCGATGTCGGCGCACCGCACGCCCGATCTGGTCGTGGAATGGACGAGCGGCGCGGCGAAGCGCGGGTTGAGGTGCATCATCGCCGGCGCGGGCGGGGCGGCTCACCTCGCGGGCGTGGTCGCGGCGCACACCACGCTGCCGGTGCTCGGCGTGCCGATGCCCTCCAGGCATTTGCAGGGGCTCGATTCGCTGCTCTCGACGGTGCAGATGCCGAAGGGCATACCGGTTGCGACTTTCGCGATCGGCGATGCGGGGGCCGCGAATGCGGCGCTGTTTGCGATCGCCATGCTCGCGCTCGGCGACGCAGGGCTTGCGCGCAAGCTAGACGGGTTTCGCGCCAAGCAGGCGGACGCCGTGCGCAAGACAGAGCTGCCGAAACTGGGCTGAAGCGCCCGCTCACGGGCGCCGCTGTCATACTGCCCGCGTGAGCGACGATCGCGACATCCGCCGGGCGGTGGAACTGCTCTGCAAAGGCCGTCTGGTCGCCTTTCCCACCGAGACGGTGTACGGCCTGGGCGCCGATGCCTCGCAGGCCGCTGCGATTGCGCGCCTCTATAAAGCAAAAGGCCGCGCCGGGACGCATCCTGTAATCGTGCACGCCGACACGGCGGAGGCGGTCTTCGAATGGGCGAGCGTCGTGCCTGAACAGGCGCGACAGTTGGCGGCGCGCTTCTGGCCGGGCCCGCTGACACTGATACTGAAGCGCGCATCCCATGCCGGCGATTTCCTCACCGGCGGCCAGGACACCATCGGCCTGCGCGTCCCTGCGCACCCGGTCGCGCAGCAACTCCTGCAGGGGTTTCGCATTGCCAAGAAGGGACTGGCGGGAATTGCGGCGCCGTCCGCGAACCGTTCCGGCAGCGTGTCCCCGACCACGGCCGCGCATGTGCGCGCGGACCTTGGCCGCGATGTCGATCTCGTGCTGGAGGGCGGCGCGAGCGAAGTCGGCATCGAATCGACGATCCTCGATCTCTCGCGCGCGAGTCCCGTGGTGCTGCGCCCGGGCGATATCAGCGCGGAAGACATCGCGAACGTGCTCGGCAATCCGCTCGCCCAGGCGGATGCGGGTGCGCCGCGCGTACCCGGCAGCCATGTGCGCCACTACGCGCCGCGCACCGCCGCACGCCTGGTCGGGAGCGGCGAACTCGATGCCGCGATCGCGCAACTCGGCACGAGCGCCGCGGTGCTCGCGTTCTCGCCGCCTGATGAGCGCGTCGATTACTGGCTGCGCATGCCGCGCGAGCCGCGTGCCTATGCGCGCAGGCTCTATGCCGCCCTGCGCGAACTCGACGACGCGGGGTGCGAAGCGATACTCATCGAGACGCCGCCCGATTCCGCGGACTGGGCCGCGGTGCGCGACAGGCTGCGGCGCGCGACCGCGAGTCATTGAGCAGGACCATGACACCCCGCCGCAGCGCGCGCCTGCTGTCGCATCTGACAATGCTGGCTTTGCTCGCAAGCTGCTCTTCCGCGACCCAGATCCGCCTCGGCTCAGGCGGCGCGAGGAGCGCACCGCCTCCCGGCACCAGCGTCAGCGGCGCCGAAGTGGCGATCGATATACGCAGCGGTTCCGCGCTCGCTGCCATTGCCGCCGCGGCAGCCCTCGGAATCGTGCTGAACCGCGACCAGCCGGTTCTGGAAGACCGGCCGGAGGCGATCTTCCCGCGGCTGCCGGCCATGGACGAGCGGCGCGCCGTAAACGTTCAGGACTGTACGCGGCCGATAGAACGGACTGGGGCGAACCTGATGTGCCGGTGAGATTCAATCCGCGATTCCACCCGCCCGATAGTTTCTTGCGTCCGTAGAGGGTCCACTTGTAGCGGAATTGCTTTTTGGCGTGACTCACCTTACCGTTGTATCCGTAGGCCACATGTTTCAAAAGCGGGGCCTTAGGCTAATAAATTCAAATGGTTGATTCGAATTCCGCGGACAATCATGGCAAACAATCTTGCAACGACCTGTATTCTCAATTGTCCTTTCGGCCAGTGGACATGAGAGGTCGCACGACCGACTACTACGAAGTACGGAGAAAAAATTGTGCAGGCAGTGGCTGCACAATTGACCATGGAGTGCGGGAGGGGTTACGGCCGGACCAATTTGTTTCAAATGGTGCGTTTTGCAGTTTCAACTCTGGCGAATCTGATGTGTCGGTGAGCGTTGGGACTAGACTCGATTCGAGCCCTGGTGGGGGAGCCAACCTGGTACTGTGCTGGGCACTGCTGCACGAGAGTATGATCATGCCACTTCGCCCGGAGAAGATCGCATGACAAGCCAATTGGAAAGCCTTGAAGCTCAGGCACTCAAGCTTTCGGCCGAGGAGCGGGCCCGGCTCGCGGATCGATTGATTACGAGCATCTTCGAAGACCATGAAATCGAGAGTGCGTGGGCGGCGGAGGTCGAGCGCCGTATCGAGGAAATCGAAAATGGTCGGGCCAAGCTGATCCCTGCGGCTGAATCCATCACCCGAGCCCGCGCCGCGATCAAATGATCGCTTCGGTTAGCGCCGAGGCCGATAAAGAGCTTACCGAGGGAGCTTTGTTCTACGCCCGCGAAGGCGGCGCGGAAGTTGCCCTCGCATTCATTGCCGAGTATGAGCGAGTGCTCGGACTACTGTGTGCCCATCCAGAGCTAGGCACGCCATGGGGAAATAGTCGCCGTCGGTTATCAGTACGAAAGTTTCCTTACAGCGTCGTATATTACGTTCACGGTGAGCAACTTCGCGTCATCGCGCTAGCACATCACCGACGCAAGCCCGGCTACTGGACTGCTCGCGCCTGACTCTTATTCGAAATTGCAAGGCGAACCCGGATTGTTTTTTGCTTTGTTAAACCTTACCGTTGTATCCGTAGGCCCCCGTGTTACATAGACGGGGGACCAGGAGTCACGATATTGAATCGGTGACGATTTGTTGCCTAACTGGTTGGCCAAGTCGTTCAGCCGATCTTCCTTGTTCGAGGAGATCAACCATGGTGACGTCAGACAAAGAGGTTGACGAATTGTTGGCGGAATTGGATGCCGAGTTTGGCAAGAACAAGGTCACGGTATCTTCCCGATCTGGCAGCTTTCCTCAATACGCAGACCTAGAAGATCCGTTACTCTGCCTCATCTTTTTTCGCGGTGGAACTGAGTATGAACTTCACGCGAGCGACACGTATCGTCCCCTAGCAGATTTCCTAGGCCTCAGTCATTCGGAACGGCATGAGGTTCTGGACGATGGCACCGAGCGCCCCAAGTGGAACAACATGGTCCAGTGGGCACGTAGGAGTCTAAAAAAACGTGGCCTTCTTGCAGGTGCTGGATGGGGCATTTGGAAACTCTCCGACAAGGGAGTTATGGAAGCTCAGCGTGTCCAGCATAAGTACAGCAAGCTTAAGTAACGATGCTGCTTTACAACGCAATCGGCAGGTACTGTTATTTCGTGCGCCGCTTTGAGCGTCAATCGGTTTAACTTCACTGCATACGGCTACATGCTAAATGACTAGGATGGAATAAGGGGTAATTGTGCTGAGTCCAGAAGCGCTGCACGAGAGAATGTGGGAATCATTTCCGGTACTACGCCAGGCGCTAGAAACCGAACAGGTCCCAGACCGCTACTGTGGGTTAACTTCTGTGTCTACCAATATGTTCGAGGAGCTTCAGAGGGCAGCTACGCTAGTTGTCCTCGTAAAGGAATTTGGACCGCAAATTGTCGGAGTCGCAAATCTCGTAGGCAAAAAGGAGATGCATCGAGATTTGGAGAATTTGCGGCGTCTTTTCGAGCACGAACGGTCGCTTTTTGATGACGGTATCCAGACAGTACGTAAGTTGACCGCCGATCTCTAGTTTCCGATGCAGCAAGAATTACGGAAAACATTTGCACCGAAAGTGAATGTGCGCTGTCGATTAGACGTATTGTGATAGCGCTGATTAACTTAGTCGCACCTTCAAAACCCAGTGCCCAGATTCGCCCCGATCGGGGAGCCACTCAGGGCTCGAACTCCGCAAAGCTCCCTCTCCGCTTACGACCATGAGGAGACAGCCGCACGCCGTGGAACTGGATGGTCAACGGAGCAACTGGCAAGTAGCGTAACCGGCGCGAACCCGTCGAAACTCAGACGCCTTCGACGATGCGAATTTCCCGTTCAGCCCCATCGCCCAGCGCAGCCAGCGCTGCCTGGTAGGCGGGACTGTCGTGCGCTGCAATGGCCTGCTCGACGCTGTCGAACTCGATCAGCACGACGCGCTGCTGCAGGCCGGCTTCGTAGACTTTCGCCGGCTCGCCGCGAGCAAGAATGCGTGCGCCGTGGGCCGCGAGCGCCGGAACGCCGAGCTTCGCGTAGGCGGCGAGTTTGGCGGGGTCCTTCACCGAGCGATAGGTGCTGACCCAATAGGCCTTAGGCATGGTGTTTCCCTTTCTTGGTTTCGGGTTGCGATGGAAGGTTCTTTCAATCGCGCTGAGCGAGTATTGAGGCTTTGGGCGCGCGGGTCAACCGCCGGCATCGGCGGCTGATCTGCTGCGCGATTGCCCGTATGCCGCGACCTGATTCCCGGCCAGCGCGGCCAGCACCAGCGCGCCGCCGAGCAAGGTCCCGCCGCCGGGCGCTTCGCCTGCGCCCCACCACGCCCAGACGGGACCCAGCACCACTTCGATCAGCGCGAGGAGCGCAAGCTCCGGTGCGAGCAGCACGCGGCTTGCGATGACGTACAGCACGCAGGGGAAACCGAGCTGGAACAGGCCGAGGCCGGCGAGGATGGCGACGTCGCGCGCGCTGCCGGCGAAGGGCAGGGAGAGCGGCAGGCAGACGAGCACCGAAATCACCGCGCCGAGCATGACCGCGGGGATGAGATCGACCCGGGCGCGGCGCAGGATGACGACGTTGAACGCCGAGGCGAGCGGCACGCACAGCGCGACCAGGGTGCCCGCCAGAGCGCCTGATTCGTTCAAGCCCTGCTGAAACATGACCAGCATGCCGAAAAGCGCTACGACCACCGCGATCCAGGTGGCGCGCGAGATCGGTTCGCGCAGGAACCACAACGCGGCGAGCGCGGTGAAGAGCGGCGATACGCTCATGGTGACGAGCGTCCGGGCGGTGCTCGTGAGAGTGAGCGCGAGCATGAAGCAGGTGAACATCACCGCCCACAGCGCACCGGATGCGAGGCCCGGCCAGCCGGTCGCATACACGGCGCGCAGGGCGCCTGCGCCACGCCACAGGATGAGCGTAGCGGCGACGAAGAGGCCTGCGAACAGGCTGCGCCAGAACACCATCTCGAACCCGCTCGCGCCCTCCACATGCCGCGTCATCACGCCCGCGGTGCTCCACAGCACCGGCGCGACGACCATCAGCAGCAGGGCAACAGCGCGCCGCGGCGGCACGGGCAGGGTCGGGCTCATTGCAGGGTGCCCGGGGGTCGTCCCGGCCGGTTTTGCGTCCCTGGGCTGCCCCTCCGGCCGCGCCACCTGCTAGAGCGCAACGCGGAAGGCCGCGGCGGTCTTCGCTTTCACGTCTTGCAGCGTGACCCCGGGATGCAGCTCGGTCAGCACGAGCCCCTTGCCCGGCTCGACGTCGAACACGCACATATCCGTGATGATCAAATTGACAACGCCCTGGCCGGTGATCGGCAGCGTGCAGCGCTTGAGGATCTTCGAGCTGCCGTCCTTCGCGCTGTGTTCCATCAGCACCACCACGCGCCGCACTCCGGACACCAGATCCATCGCGCCGCCCGGCCCTTTCACCATCTTGCCGGGAACCATCCAGTTGGCGAGATCGCCGTTCTCCGCGACCTCGAGCCCGCCGAGGATCGACAGATCGACATGCCCGCCGCGGATCATGGCGAAGGAATCGCTGCTCGAAAAAAAACTCGAGCCCGCGATCGTGGTGACCGTCTGCTTGCCGGCGTTTATCAGGTCCGCGTCCACCTTGTCCTCGGTGGGGAAGGGCCCGATGCCGAGCAGGCCGTTCTCCGATTGCAGGGTGACGTTGATGCCCGCGGGTATGTGGTTGGCGACCAGCGTCGGGATGCCGATCCCCAGGTTCACGTAATAGCCGTCCTTGAGCTCTCTTGCGGCGCGCTGCGCCATCAACTCGCGGATCGGCGAATCCTTCTTGCCTGCGGCCCCGGAGAGCGTGCGGAATTCGATGCGCTTCTCGAAGCTCGCGCCCTGCACGATGCGATCGACATAGATGCCCGGCGTATGGATCTGGTCCGGATCGAGCTCGCCGGCTTCCACGAGCTCCTCGACTTCAGCCACGGTCACCTTGCCGCAGGTGGCGATCATCGGATTGAAGTTGCGCGACGTCTTGCGATAGATGAGATTGCCCGCCGTGTCGCCCTTCCAGGCCTTCACCATGGAGAGATCGGCGCGGATCGCTTCCTCGAGCACGTACTCCCTGCCATCGAAGACCCTGGTCTCCTTGCCCTCGGCGAGCTTGGTGCCGGCCGCGGTGCGCGTGTAAAAGCCCGGGATGCCGGCGCCGCCCGCGCGCAGCTTCTCGGCGAGCGTCCCTTGCGGCGTGAGCGCGAGATCAAGCTCCCCGGCGAGCACCTGGCGCTCGAACTCCTTGTTCTCCCCCACGTAGGAGGCGATCACTTTCTTCACCTGGCGCGTCTTCAGCAAGAGGCCCATGCCGAAGTCGTCCACGCCGGCGTTGTTGCCGACAATCGTCAGCTCCTTCACGCCGCTGTCGCGCAATGCGGCAATGAGGTTCTCCGGTATGCCGCACAGGCCGAAGCCGCCTGCCGCGATGCTCATGTTGTCGTGCAGCAGTCCTTGCAGCGCGATTGCGGCGTTGGGGAATACTTTTTTCACTTTCCGACCTCCTGGTTGCGTCCCGCAATCATGCATTCCATTTTCTGGCGAGATCGACAAAGAATTTCAGCGCTTCGGGATTCGCCATCGCATCCGTGCTGGCCACTTTCTCAAGCGGCTGACCCAGCAGCAGCTTGCGCACCGGGAGTTCCATCTTCTTGCCGGTCAGGGTGCGCGGAATATCGGCCACCGCGAAAATCTCGTCCGGGGTATGGCGCGCCGAGACGCGCCTGCGGATGCTTTCCTTGAGGCGGCTCTTCAGGGCTTCGTCCAGGGTTGCTCCCGGCGCGAGCACCACGAACAGCGGCATGTAGGATTGGCGTCCGAGATATTCCAGGTCGACCACCATGCTGTCCAGCACTTCCGGGGAATCCTCCACCGCGCGGTAGATCTCGCTCGTGCCCATGCGGATGCCGAAGCGGTTGATCGTGGTGTCGGAGCGCCCGTAGATGACCGAGCGCCCCTCGGGCGTGATGCGGATCCAGTCGCCATGGCGCCACACGCCGGGGAACTGCTCGAAGTAGCTTTCCCGATACCGCCTGCCCCCGGGATCGTTCCAGAAATAGACCGGCATGCCGGGAAAGGGCTGGGTGGCCACCAGTTCGCCGACCTCGTTCAGCACCGGCTTGCCGTGCTCGTTGTAGGCCTCGACCGCCATGCCGAGCACGCGGCAGGGAATCTCCCCGGCGCTGACGGGGAGCAGGGGGCTCGCGCCGACGAAGGGACCCGCGAGATCCGTGCCGCCGCTCGTCGATGCCACCTGGATATCTGCCCGGGTCGCCCGGTAGAGCCAGCCGAAGTTTTCGACCGTGAGCGGCGAGCCGGTCGAGCCGATCTGCGTGAGCGCGGACAAATCGAAGCGCCGCCCCGGTTCGAGCCCCGCCTTCATGCACGAATTGAAGAAGGCCGCGCCGGCGCCGAAAACCCTGGTGCGCGTCTCGGCAACCGTGCGCCACAGCGTCTCCAGATCGGGATAGGCCGGGTTGCCATCGAAAAGAACAATGGTGCTGCCGCCGAGCAGGCCGCCGAGCAGAATATTCCACATGATCCAGCCCGTGGTCGTCATCCAGAAAAAGCGCTCGCCCGGGCGCAGGTCCATGTGCAACTGCAGGGTCTTCATGTGGTCAAGGACGATGCCGCCGTGTCCATGCACGATGGCTTTCGGCAGGCCCGTGGTGCCCGAGGAATACACGATCCACAACGGATGATCGAAATCGACCTGCGCGAACCTCAACGCGTCCGTGCGCCCGAGCAGGCTGGCCCAGAGCCGGCCGCCCCTGAGCCCGGCGGCGCTCGCGGCCTTGTCCAGATAGGGCAGCAGCACGATATGCTGCAGCGTCGGCATGGCGCGCTGCAATTCGTCCAGCACCGGGCGGCGCTCGAAATCCCTGCCGCCGTAACGGTAGCCGTCCACCGCGAACAGCAGGCTCGGCTCGATCTGCCTGAAGCGATCGATCACCGCCCCGGTGCCCATGTCGGGCGAGCAGCTCGACCACACCGCGCCAAGGCTCGCGCAGGCCAGAAAGGCGATGACTGTTTCCGGCACATGCGGCATGTAGGAAACGACGCGGTCGCCCTGCCTGATGCCGAGCTCGCGCAGCGCCGCGGCGACGGATGCGACCCGGGAGTGCAGTTCGGCCCAGGAGATTTCCTCGCGCCCCCGGACTTCGGATTGCGCGATGATCGCGGGCTGATCCGGCTGCGGATGCCGCAGCGCATGCTCGGCGTAATTGAGCTTCGCGCCCTCGAACCATGTCGCGCCCGGCATCCGGCGCGAATCCAGCACGCGCTTGTACGGCGCGGAGGCGCGGATCTCGAAGTAGTCCCACAACGAGGCCCAGAACGCTTCGATCTCGGTGGATGACCAGCGCCATAGCGCGTCGTAGCCGTCGAACCTCAGGCCGCGCTTGTCGGCGAGCCAGCGCATGTAGTGCGTCATGCGGCAGTTCTCGCGCAGCGCCCGCGGCGGCTCCCAGAGCAGCGCTCCTTCCGTCAATGTGGATGCGGGTGCATGGGTCGTCATTTCTGGTGCCGGCTTAGCGCCGTACGGGACCGGGTCTGCCCGATTCTATTTCGTAGGAGGCAAGGGTGAAGCACTCCGCATCCGGCGTCGCCACGTCGCGCATCGCGCGCAGATCCGCTTCGAGCCGTTCCGGGCGCAGCAAGACCCTGATATATCCACGATAGCGGCCCTCGGCCAGTTTCATGTGCGGGTTGGCGCGCGCGAGCGCATCGAGCAGGTTCTGCGAGCGCGGCTGGGAGGTGATCGAGGTCGTGACGAACTCGCTTGCCGCGACCGGCGATGCATCATCCGAGGGAATGCGTTTCAGATCGGCGACATGGAAGGAATGCATGTCGCCGCCAAAGGTCACCGGATTGGGGGCGCTCATGAGCTGTGCGATGAGCCGCCGGCGCGCGGCCGGATAGCCGTCCCAGCCGTCCGTCCAGACGGTGCTGCGCTGATTGCGCCGGTCGGTGCTCGGCGCGATCAGGGTTTGCTGCCCCAGCAGATTCCAACTCGCGCGCGTGGCGCCGAGTACGCCGCCCAGCCAGCGCTCCTGCTCGAGGCCGAGCATCGTGCGCGCCGGGTCCGCGAGATCCGCGCAGGCCGCAACGTCGATCGTATTCGAGCCGCCGCCGCGGCCGGGACGCGCGCAGGCCTGGTGGGAGCGGTATTGGCGATCGTCCAGCATGTAGAAGCTTGCGAGGCGCCCCCAGGGCGATTCCGAATAGAGCTGGAGAGCGGGGCCTTGCGGTTTCATGCGCGCGGGCAGCGGCATGTGCTCGTAGTAGGCTTGGTAGGCCGCCGCGCGGCGCGCCAGAAAAGCCTCTGCGGGCATGCCGTCCTCCGGACGATCGTTCGCGTAGTCGTTGTCGACTTCGTGGTCGTCCCAGGTCAGGAGCCAGGCGCAGGCCGCATGCGCCGCCTGCAGATCGCGATCGCTCTTGTAGAGTGCGTAGCGCTGCCGGTAGGCGTCCAATGTGTAGGCCTCCCCCGCGCCGTGTTTGCGCACATGGTTGCGCCCCCAGGATCCTTCGTAGATGTAGTCGCCGAGGAACAGCACCAGATCGGGCGAGTCCCTGACGATATGGCGGTAGGCGCCGTAGTGGCCCTGCTCGTACTGCTGGCAGGAAGCGACCGCGAAGCGCAGGCCTGCGGCCTGCGCTTGCGCCGCCGGGGCGGTGCGAAAGCGGCCGGCCGGGCTCACGGCGCCAGCGCCCGAGAAACGGTAGCGGTACCAGCGCTCCGGTTCCAGACCCCGCACGTCCACATGCACGCTATGCGCCTGCGACGGCGCGGCCTGCGCGTTGCCGGCGGCGACGATCGCAACGAATGCGTCGTCCGCGGAGACTTCCCAGCGCACGGCAATGGCACGGCGTTGCAAGACCTCCGGGGCCGCGTCATCCAGCAGCAGGCGGGTCCACAGCGTGATACCGTCCGGGGTCGGGTAGCCTGCGGCGACGCCGAGACGAAACGGATCGCGGCTCAGGCGCAGCGGGCCGTCGAACAATGGCAATGCGCAGGCCGGCAGTCCCGTTATCAGCCCCGCGGCGGCCATTCCCTGCAGCACTCGACGGCGGTGGTTCATGCTCATGTCACAACGTCTCTTGCGGTGAACCGATGACAGGGGTATGTGCCGCGGTGCGCGCGATGAGCGCTAATATCGCGCCACCTGCCGCCGGCGGAGTTTGAAGTGAAGTATCTCATTGCTGTTCCGGCGCGGCTGCCTGCCGCGCCCGCGCCCGGTGTCCGTGCGTTCGCGCCAGTTGCCTGAATCAGAGCGCGCGCTGCTCGATGCGTTTTGCGACGCACTCTGGCTGGAGGACGGCCTCGCCAGAACGACGCTGGATTCGTATCGCGCCGATCTGTCGCAGCTCGCCGGTTTTCTGCGCGGCCGCGGCCTGCTTGCCGCCGAGGGCGAGGACCTGAACCGCTTCCTCGCCGGGCGCGGCGGGAAGTCCTCGAGCGCGGCGCGGCGCCTCTCCAGCCTGAAGCGCTTCTATCTGTACTGTGTGCGCGAACGCCTGATCGTGACCGATCCGACGCTCATGCTGGAACCGCCCAGGCGAGCGCCGCGCCTGCCGAAAAGCCTGTCGGAAGCGGACGTCGAAGCCTTGCTTGCGGCCCCCGATCCCGCCACCCCTCTGGGCCTGCGCGACCGCGCCATGCTCGAAGTGCTGTACGCCTGCGGCCTGCGCGTGTCGGAGCTGGTCGGGCTGACCTACTTTGGCGTTGACCTGGGCGCCGGCGTGCTGAGAGTGAGCGGCAAGGGATCGAAGGAGCGCATGGTGCCTCTTGGCGAGGAGGCGGTGGAGTGGCTGCAGCGCTACGCGGGCGAGGCGCGGCCGACGCTGCTGCGCGGCCGCGCAAAAACCAGGCGAGCAGTACGCGCCGCCGCGGGCGGGAGCGGCGCGCAGTTGTTCGTGACGGCGCGCGGCGCCGGCATGACGCGGCAGGCGTTCTGGTATCTGATCAAGCGCTACGGCGCGCGCGCGATTCCGGGCAAGCCTTTGTCGCCGCATGTGCTGCGCCACGCTTTCGCCACCCACCTCCTGAATCACGGCGCGGACCTGCGCGTGGTGCAGATGCTGCTCGGCCACGCCGACATTTCGACGACGCAGATCTATACCCATGTCGCGCGCGAGCGTCTGAAACAGCTGCACGCGAAGCACCATCCGCGGGGCTGAGGCCCAGACGAAACCTTGATGAAGCCTCAATCCTCCGAAGATTCGGAGGCGGGAATCGCCGTTCTTTCCACGGTCACGCCAGCCGAGGTGCCGTTCTTCAGCACGCCGAGCTTGGCGATAGACACGCGCACCCAGGCCGCGCCGAACTCGCGCAGTACGAGGCCCGCGACCCGGTCGGCGAGCGTTTCGATCAGATGATAGTGCTGCGCCCCGGCAAGCGCGGTCACGCGCTCGATAACTTTCGAATAATCGATGCAATCGGCGATGCGGTCGCTCTGAAACACAGCTTGATTGGCGATCCCGATGTCGAGATCGAACTGCACCGTCTGGGGCGCGATCTTCTCGTGGCGATGAACGCCGACCAGTGTGACGATCCTGAGACCGCGTATAAAGATTTGGTCCATCGTGCAGGGGATTATAGTTTTCAACGCAGGTGCCTTCATGGATAAAATTCCGCCGCCATGCAACTCGCACTGACCGCGCTACTGGCCTATCTGCTCGGCTCGGTGTCGTTCGCCATTCTCGTCAGCCGGCTCATGCGCCTGCCCGACCCGCGCAGCTACGGTTCGGGCAATCCCGGCGCGACCAACGTATTGCGCACCGGCAAGCGCGCCGCGGCGCTGCTGACCCTGCTCGGCGACGCGGCCAAGGGCTGCCTGGCGGTCTGGCTTGCCGCGCAGGCGGCAGAGCCCGCGCTCGCATCTGCCGCGCAAGCGCTCGCCGGGGTCGCCGTTTTTCTCGGCCACCTGTACCCGGTATTGCACCGTTTCCGCGGCGGCAAGGGCGTCGCCACCGCGGCGGGCGTGCTGCTCGCCTGGAATCCCTGGCTCGGGCTCGGCGTAATTGTCACCTGGGCCGCGATCGCGGCGTTTTTCCGCTATTCCTCGCTCGCGGCGCTCGTCGCGGCGCTGTTCGCGCCGATTTATTGCTGGTGGTTGTTCGGCCTGTCCACGCTGCTTCCCGCATCGCTCGCGCTGTCCGCGCTCTTGCTCTGGAAGCACCGCGCCAATCTGGCGCGCCTGCTCGCCGGCACCGAGTCGCGCATCGGATCGAAGGACGGCGCGCCCTCCTCTTTGTAGTCGCGCGGCAGCGTATGCAGGTGTGCAGTGTGGCGCGGAATATCGGCGCTGCCGGATTCCCTACAGCGCCGCGAGATCCCAGCGCGGGCGCACGCTGAAAGCGCGCCCGGCCGTTTGCCCGATGCCGGCGGCGATCCGCAAGGCGGCTGCATTCGCAATCATCGCGCCGTTATCGGTGCACAGCTCCAGGTCCGGATAGTAGGCCGTGAAGCCGTGCTTTGCCGCCGCCCGCGCAAGCTTGGCGCGCAACTCCTTGTTAGCGCCCACTCCGCCCGATACGACCAGCGTGTAAAGATTCGTCTCCTGCAGCGCAGCGACCGACTTGGCCACCAGGACATCGGTCACGGCGTCCTGGAATGCGCTTGCCACGTCGGCGCGAAACTGCTCGCCGCCATCCGCGGACAAGGTCTCGGTCGTGCGCCGAACCAGCAGCAGCACCGCGGTTTTAAGGCCGGAGAAGCTGAAATCCAGCGTGCCGCTGCCGAGCATGGGACGCGGCAGGCGATGGCGCCCGCGCACGCCCTGTTCCGCGAGGTTTGCGAGCGCGGGTCCGCCTGGATAGCCGAGGCCGAGCAGCTGCGCGGTCTTGTCGAAGGCTTCGCCCGCGGCATCGTCCAGGGTTTCCCCGAGCAGGATATAACGTCCCAGGGCTTCGACATGCATCAGCTGCGTGTGGCCGCCCGAGACCAGCAGCGCGACGAATGGAAACCGCGGCGGATCGCGCGCGAGCAGCGGCGAGAGCAGATGGCCTTCGAGATGGTGGACGCCGATCGCCGGCACGTCCAGGGCCAGCGCGAGTCCGTGCGCAAATGCGGCGCCCACGAGCAGCGCGCCGGCAAGCCCCGGTCCCTCGGTGTAGGCGACGGCATCGAGTTCCAAGGCGCCGCGCCCGGCGCGCCGCAGCACCTCGCGCGCAAGCGGCACCAGGCGCCGCACATGATCGCGCGAGGCAAGCTCGGGGACCACGCCGCCGTAGGCGGCGTGCATGGCGACCTGCGAGTAAAGGGTATGCGCGAGCAGCCCCGGACCACCGGTGTCGTAGAGACCGATGCCGGATTCGTCGCAGGAGGTTTCGATGCCGAGCACAAGCATACGCGCAGATTGTAGTGGCGGGTCGCATCCAAGCTCGGCTATAATGCAAGAGTTAGCCAGTTCATTGCGCGCAGGCATTGCGTAGATTTGTGTAGCTATTTGGTAGCTAGATCAACGGATTACAGAGGTTTTGATGCCGACAGTTCGAGTCAGGGAGAACGAGCCGTTTGAAGTTGCGATGCGCCGTTTCAAGCGCACCGTCGAGAAGACCGGCTTGCTCACCGAGTTGCGTTCCCGCGAGTTTTACGAGAAGCCCACCACCGAGCGCAAGCGCAAGCTGGCCGCTGCGGTAAAGCGTCACTACAAGCGCCTGCGCAGCCAGATGCTGCCGCAGAAGATGTACTGAGAATTAGAATCCCGCACCCCGGGGCGAGGCACGGCTCCGTCCCCTGAGCGTTCCTTGAGTAAAGTGAACAAGGCGCATTCTGCGTCTTGGGTTTTTGTGCCGGGCCACGGTGATACGCCCAACCAGGCCGGCATGAGTGCTTCCATGTCCCTCAAACTGCAAATCACCGAAGACATGAAGACGGCCATGCGCGCCAAGGACAGCGTGCGCCTTTCCACGATCCGGCTGCTGTTGGCGGCGCTGAAGCAGCGCGAGGTGGACGAGCGGGTTGATCTGTCGGATGCCGATGTGCTGGGTATCGTGGACAAGCTCATCAAGCAGCGGCGCGAATCGATCGTTCAGTTCGAAAAGGGTGCGCGCCCCGACCTGGCCGCGGCGGAGCGCGTGGAAATCGAAATTCTTTCCGCCTATCTGCCACAACAGTTGCCGGCCGCCGAGATCGAGCTGGCCGTGGCCGCCGCGATCGCGGAGTCGCGCGCTGCCGGTGCGAAGGACATGGGCAAAGTCATGGCCCTCTTGAGGGCGCGGCTTGCGGGCCGCGCGGACATGGGCAGTGTGTCCGGCCTCGTCAAGGCGCGGCTCAGCGCCTGAATAAACGCGGCAGCTTCGGCCCGCGGCGGGCGTTGCGCATCTCCGTGATCGCCGCGCGCTAAACTGGGCTTCCTGCTGCCGCCGTGCGGCACGGGTTGCGAGCGCGGTTAATCATCAGCCGGAGCTTCCTTGATCCCAGACAGTTTCAAGCAGGATCTCCTGAGCCGTGTGGACATGGTCGAGCTTGTCTCGCGCTATGTGCAGCTCAAGAAGGGCGGGGTCAACTACCTCGGACTTTGTCCCTTCCACAACGAAAAATCTCCCTCGTTCACGGTAAGCCCGGTCAAGCAGTTCTATCACTGCTTTGGCTGCGGCGCACACGGCAACGCGATCGGCTTCGTGATGGCCTACTCGAGCCTGGGCTATATCGATGCGCTCAAGGAGCTGGCATCGAGCGTCGGCATGCAGGTGCCGCAGGACGTGCCGCGCACCCCGGCGGAGGCGGCGCGCCGCGAGCGCGAGACGGATCTGTACGCGGTGATGGAAAAGGCGATGGCGTACTTTCGCGCCGAGTTGAAGAAATCGCCGCATGCGATCGACTATCTCAAGCAGCGCGGCCTGTCGGGGGAAATCGCGGCGCGCTTTCGCATCGGTTACGCCCCCGGGGAATGGCAGGGACTGAAGGCCGCGTTTTCCGACTATGACGACCCCGGTCTGGTCGAGTGCGGCCTGGTGATCGCGGGCGACGGCAAGCGCTACGACCGTTTTCGCGACCGCGTCATGTTTCCGATCACGAACGCGCGCGGCGCCGTGATCGGATTCGGCGGCCGGGTGCTGGGCGATGGCGAGCCGAAATATCTGAATTCGCCGGAGACGCCGCTATTCGAAAAAGGCCGCGAGGTCTACGGGCTGGTGCAGGCGCGCGAGGCGATCCAGGGCGCCCGCCGGGTGCTGGTCGTCGAGGGCTATATGGATGTGGTCGCGCTGGCGCAGCATGGCGTGGGCTACGCCGTGGCAACGCTCGGCACGGCGACCACGCCGATCCATGTGCCGAAACTGCTGCGGCTTGCCGATGAACTGGTGTTCTGCTTCGACGGCGATGCCGCGGGCCGCAAGGCTGCGTGGCGCGCGCTGGAAGTCAGCCTGCCCTTTGCGAGCGATCACAAGCCGATACGTTTTCTGTTCCTGCCGGACGGGCACGACCCGGACAGCATCATCCGCGAGTCGGGCCGCGAGGCCTTTGAGCAGAGAATCCGCGGAGCGGTACCGCTTTCGGGTTTCCTGATCGGCGAGTTGCGCGCCGCGCAAGACCTCGCGAGCGCCGAGGGGCGCTCCCAGTTCCTGATGTCGGCCAAGCCGCATCTGCAGAAAATCGATGCCCCCGCGCTCAAGCTGCAGTTGACCAAGGAAGTCGCCGAGCTCGCGCAGCTGACCCTGGGCGAAGCCGAGCGCGTGCTGCAGATGAATGCGGGGAAAAGCTATTCCAGGCCTGCACCCGCGCGTCCTCGTTTCGCCGCACCCTCCACTTTGGAGTGGAAGCTGCTTACCTGCGTGATGGGCTCGCCCGTGCTCGCCTCGAAGCTGGATTTGACGGCCCTCGATCCGGCCCTGCCGGAGTCCTCCGCCCTGTTTGAGCTGCAACGTTGGAGCGAGCGCATACTTGAGGCGAAAGGCGCGCTGGACGCTCTTTTGATCGAGCATTTTCAGGAGCGGCCGGAGTCCGCGCTGCTATTCAACGCGCAGGCCGCCGCAAGCGACGCCAGACTGAGCGTGGAGGAGCTTGCACAGCGGTTCGAACAGATCCAGGACAGGTTGAAGCTGGCGCGGCGCAAGGACGCGCTCTCCGAGATGCAGAAGCGGCTCGCCCAGGGGCGCCTGTCAAAGGATGAATTTGCACACTACGGACGCGAGCTGATGGAAGTGAAGAGCCTGGAACTGGCCCTGCGCCAGGAGGCCGGTTAGTCTATACTTAAGGGTTCCCCGGAGGCCTGCCGCCTCGTACCGCATCCGTAAGCGACAGTCGAATCAGTGCAACCTCAGGATTAGTGCAACCTCAGCGACGAGGAGACAGCATGGCCCCAACCAAGCGCAAGACCAAGCCGAGCCCCGTGCGGGCCGATAAGAAAAAGGTAAATAAAATCAGTAAATTGAATAAGGTCAAGGCCGCGCGTCCGCTGCTGAAGAAGAATGCAAGCCGCAGCGCAAGGCCGAGCTTGCGCCGCGCGGCGAGCCTGAAGGCGGTGAAGGCGCGGCCCGGAAAAATCGCCAAGAAGCCGCTTGCGCAGAAGATCGTTGCCAAGAAGCCGATCCTCAAGAAAGCGAGCACCCTGAAGGAGCGCCCGCTCAAGCCGGTCGCGCGCCCGGTTGCCGCCGCCAAGCTGTCCGCCGGCGCCAAAGCGGACCGGGAAAAGGCGATTGCCGCTGCCAGGAAAGCGTTGCGCAGGCCAGAGGCCGTGGCGGCGGAAAAGGGCGGCAAGAAGGCCGCCATCAAGAGCACCAAGCAGGCGCTGGAACTGCTTGAGGCGAAGGTCGCGGAGGCCAAGGGCGCCAAGACCAAGGCCGGACGCAGCGGCAGAAGGCGCAAGGAAGACTGGCTCATCCCGGCCGAGCTGCCGAAGGAGGATGCCGAGACCCGTCGCACGCGTCTCAAAAACCTCATCAAACTCGGCAAGGAACGCGGCTTCCTGACCTACTCCGAGATCAACGACCACCTGCCGGACGATCTGGTCGATGCCGAGCAGATCGAGGCGATCATCTCGACTTTCGGCGACATGGGGATCCAGGTCTACGACCAGGCCCCCGACCAGGAAACGCTGCTCATCACGTCGGATGTGACCCAGGTCGTTTCCAGCGACGAGGACGTCGAAGAGCAGGCGGAAGCCGCCCTCTCCACGGTCGACGCGGAATTCGGCCGCACCACCGACCCGGTACGCATGTACATGCGCGAGATGGGCTCGGTCGAACTGCTTACGCGCGAGGGCGAAATCGAGATCGCGAAGCGCATCGAGGAAGGTCTGCGCCACATGATCCAGGCCATCTCCGCCTGCCCGACCACGGTGCGCGAGATCCTCGATCTTGCCGCCAAGGTCGAGAAGGAGGAATCGCGCATCGATGAACTCGTCGACGGCCTGATCGATCCGAACGCGAAGGACAACTTCGATCCGAAGAAGGTCGAAGCGGCAGCGGTCGAGGAAGAAGAGGACGACCTCGAAGACGATGCGGGCGATGCCGAGGACGACGAGGGCGCCGCGCAGACCGCTAGTCTGCTTCAGCTGCGCAACGAGTCGCTTGCGAAATTCGCCCGCATACGCAAGCTGTACGAGAAGCTGCAGCGCGTGCTGGAAGCCAAGGGGTCGAAGGACAAGGACTATCTGCGCGTGCGCGCCCAGGTTTCCGCGGAGCTGATGGCATTTCGCTTCACCGCGAGGACGGTCGAGCGCCTGTGCGACCGGGTGCGCGGCCTGGTGGACGAAATCCGCCGCTACGAGCGCGAGATCCACAACATCTGCGTGGAGAAGGCGCAGATGCCACGCCCGCATTTCCTCAAGATCTTCGCCGGTACCGAGGGCTCCAGGCGCTGGCTGACGACCGAGATAAACGCCGGCCAGTACTGGAGCGAGCCGCTGGTTCGCCTCGAGCCGGCCGTCATCGAACTGCTCGGCAAGATGCAAAGCGTGCAGACGCGCACCGGCATCCCGATCAAGGATCTGAAGGACATCAACAAGCAGATGTCCACCGGCGAGGCCAAGGCGCGCCGCGCCAAGCGCGAGATGACGGAGGCCAACCTGCGCCTCGTGATCTCGATCGCGAAGAAATACACCAACCGCGGACTACAGTTCCTGGATCTGATCCAGGAAGGCAACATCGGCCTCATGAAGGCGGTCGACAAGTTCGAGTACCGGCGTGGCTACAAGTTCTCGACCTATGCCACCTGGTGGATCCGGCAGGCGATCACGCGCTCGATCGCGGATCAGGCGCGCACCATCCGGATTCCGGTGCACATGATCGAGACCATCAACAAGATGAACCGTATCAGCCGCCAGATCCTGCAGGAGACCGGGCAGGAACCCGATCCTGCCACGCTGGCGCAGAAAATGGAGATGCCGGAGGACAAGATCCGCAAAATCCTCAAGATCTCCAAAGAGCCGATCTCCATGGAAACGCCGATCGGCGACGACGACGACTCGCACCTCGGCGATTTCATCGAGGACCAGTCCACGCTGGCGCCGAACGACGCGGCGATGTACGCCAGCCTGCGCGATGTCACCAAGGAAGTCCTGGATACGCTCACCCCGCGCGAGGCCAAGGTGCTGCGCATGCGCTTCGGCATCGAGATGAACACCGACCACACGCTGGAGGAGGTCGGCAAGCAGTTCGACGTCACGCGCGAGCGCATCCGGCAGATCGAGGCCAAGGCCTTGCGCAAGCTGCGCCATCCCTCGCGTTCGGAGCGGCTGAAGAGCTTCCTCGACCAGGAAGGCTGATCGTTCAGAGTTGGATAACGACGGGCCGCAACCGCGGCCCGTCGCATTTCCGGTTCGACCCCTCGCCCGTCTCCAGCGGCGGCGGCGTAAAATGCGCGCTTCCCCGCAGGGCCGTTAGCTCAGTTGGTTAGAGCAGGGGACTCATAATCCCTTGGTCGTTGGTTCGAGTCCAACACGGCCCACCATAAAATAAGTATATTTATCGGTAGTAAACGCTAACATATAGCGATAAAGTCCCCGGACTAGTCCCCCTATATGCACCGACACCCCTCCGATTCTGGTTTGGCGGGGGCAAATGGAATCCCAGGGCCATTCCATCAAACCATGCGATATTTCGTAAGAGACCGCTAGCACCGAAGCTCGGTCCCTGAAAGCACCGGTGTATTCCGTTGGGGGTATGGCGGCTGGGCAATTCGACAATACGCGAGAACAACGCATCGTCGTCGTTGAGCTAGAAAATAGGCGGCTATTTCGCGTCGTACAGCGGGTACTGCACTACTTCGGCGAGTAACTGAGCCACCACTTCGTGGTCCATTTCTGATGGGCCCCATATACCACTATACGAAATATCAGCGCGGTGTCCGATGTGCTTGACTGACAGTGCAAGTGCCACAACGTCCGCTGCGATGGTCTTTGCCGTCCCAACATTGAGGACTGCGATCTTTGCAGAGTTATTCAAATGTGGCAATTTCGCTTTCAAAGACGGCTTTAGTGCTGCAATTTGCTCAAGCCGGTCTGTCGCATGAAGATGTTCGAGCCAATTTACTGAGAGGTAGTCCTCCGGCGGGGTCCTGCTTATCTTCAAATGAAAAGCAGTCGCTTGAATCTTGCCTTTCCCTATTTTGCTAGGAGAGCAATAGCGGGCCACGTGATCAGTATCCGGAATGGTCGTCACGGCTTTATAACCCACGCCAGAGCAGGGCGAGTCTCTTCTATAGACAGCAATGTCTTACTAGACGTAATTCCCCATATCCGAACTTTGTCGTTGTTAATGGTGGTCCTGAACATGATGAATCGCACATGGCCACTATTCAAAAAATTGGCGCTAAATAGCTTTCCTTGCTCGTTCCATGTTGCGTAGACATTGCCGTCTGGGGTAGATGACAACATCGGTTCAGCCACTCTTGGAAATACCTCTAGGAATGAGCGGAAACATGCGAGCGAGCGTGGAGATAAATCTTCATGATCCGGCTCAACTGACAGCTGGCGCCTAATTTCTCTCAACCTCGATGCTACGGCTGGCCATGCAGGTAAAAATTGATCTATTTGCTGTTCTTGTTCGTCCTGTATCGCCCAAACATTTCCTCCTAGCGTGATCAATTGAACTAACGCAGCCATTGCACTCCCAATGCCGCCAACGCCAGAAAGAGTTATGTTTGTGGGAGATGCAATCTGAGAAGAGATAGCCGAATTCCAAGAGACAGTGGCATTCCCTAAGTAAATCGGAACAATGGCTCCACTTGACGAAACGTCGGTTAGCTTTCGATACGCCGATGCACGGAGGTAATTCCTCATTTGCAGTTGTGAGTGGCGCTCATCTCCAATCAAAGTCAATTGACCCTGCGGCAGCCCCACCAACTCCTTCTCATCGAGAGTGTGAGTGTCAAGCTGGACTACTTCACTATGGGCATATACGTTCTTTGGACCGCTAGTGGTGGTCGCCGAGCTACTGGCATCGAACGTTTCTTCGTCTGCGATCCGTCGCCAATACGGGTCTTGGGAACGCGTGGGAAAGAGTCCGGGATGAAAGGCTGTCTGGGTCATTGCCTGCCCCACAAATCGCGTTGAACATCTTCGGACGTTAAATCGACGAAGGCGTTAACAATCCATTCGTGTGCTAAGCGAAACCACGCATGTAACTCATCGTGCGATTCTGGGCTCTCATTACAAGTCGCGGTTAGTTGAAAAGTAAGAATTGACTCGCCGCTTTCCTTCCTCATGGCGGGCATTAGCCTAGCCTCTAGGTTGCCCCGTCCCTCGGGCAAAGCAAATCGTCCTTGCCAGGAGACGCTTGTGGGAATTGGCAAGAATCGCGTTCGTGCTGTCGTATTGGCGAGATGTGGGAACAACTTGCCGAGGTCAGAGAATTCCTTCCAAGCTTCGCCTTGAGGAATCTGGTTGATGTACGTAAGTTCCTGTCCTGCGATAACGACTGGCGCGATTTCTTGTTCTTGAACCAGCTCGTTCAGCTTTTCAAAGGCCATATTGAATCCGTCGAAGACGCGACCGATACGTGGATATTCGTCTCCCCGCCTTCGCCAGTTGAAGTACAGCAGATCGCGCTGCACCTGAATTAGCTCATCATCCGTTTTATTGATAAACCAGAGCCTTGGAATAGGAAGACCCGTGGTCGTGTCAGTAACCAACGCGCCGCCCGGTGCGATTGGTGGTTGTTGTTCAATTGTGGGGTGAGTGCGTCGGACCTTTTCCCATAGAAGTCCTAGCAAGGGAATTTTCAGGTCCAGCGGAGGGTTAAAGCGCACGCCGCAAACCACTTCGTCGAGCGGAGGGTGTTTGAACGATATGGCGCCGCTTGATTTGCTCGCGGCTCTTTTTTTACGACGAGCCAACACTCGTCTTCCCATGAGTACCCACTCCAACCACTAAAGATAGCACAATGCGAAGCCCCAAGGAGCGCCCCGTAGCCCGTCGCCAGCAAGTGCTACGCCCACTTAACTCGCGTCTACAAAAGTACAGAATGTTAGCGCTTACTTTGTATATTAATAAATAAAAATAACCCTTACTGGGTCGATGGCTAACGCTACGGATAGGCTACGAGCATCCAGAATGCGTTGGACGCCGTGCGCTTGCCCCGCGTGAATACTTCGCCGTCCATTCATCGACAGCCAATACGTCCGGCAAGACTGCGAGGTAGCGTGAATATGTAACGTCAAACGACTGAAAGCTGACGCGAACGCCAAGCATCTGGCACTTGTCCAAGCAGAGCTAGACCAAGAGAATGTTGCGGCACAAAATGAGGTGCTGAGGTTGACATTGGCTGAACGAGCCAACGTAGAAAATAATCGACAGGCTTCGATTCTCATCGCTGGATTGGCAGCTGGCGTAGCCTCTTACGAATTCTTGCGTTGGTCAGTTGCAGCGCTCTTCGGCATTGCCTTGGGTTGTGCTACGTTATTTGCGACAGACAATCCAATCGGTTCTGCAGTAGCAACCGTTATCCTCGGATTTTTGGGGTTTTGGTTTGTCCCAGAATTGTTGCATCGACCGCTTCATTGGTGTGCAATTGGACGATTGAAATCGGTAGTTGCACAAAAAGATGCACATCTCAATCTACCAAAGGAGCCCCCTGACTTCCGCAATGGGACTTGGGCCGGTTTGCGGACGGGCAAGCAATCGCAAACGGAAAAGCGGCAGACCGAAAACTGAAAAGCCAGAAACTTTCTTCCGCGAACTATTGTTACAGAGGTAGATTGGCGCGCAATTGAGACGGTTCGAAGCAGTACGATAACGTGACGAAAACGCGCCGTTGTTGGCGAGCTTCGGCACGTTTTCGCGAGTGAGGGCGGGCCTAAAAACAAACAGTTAGCGAAAAGGCTTCAACTCATAATTCCTTGGTCGTTGGTTCGAGTCCAACACGGCCCACCAACCATTTAAAAAGGCTGAGCCACCGGGCGTAGCACGTTCCCTTACAGGCTATAAGCTGTTTGCATCGCGTCTAACCAGGGACTGCGAGCGCACGACGCCAGCGTTTGGGGGCTGGGAAACAGGAATCTCCTGCTTCAGGATATGCCGGAGCACATAGTCCAACGTGTTCGCCCCATAGGGCTTGGTGATGTATCCATCCGCGCCAAGAAGTAGGCCCTTCGAAATATCCTCGCGCGCGGTCTTGGCCGTGAGCATGATGATCGGCAAATGAGTATTGGACGGATGTCGTCGGAGCGTGCTCAGAACTTCAAAGCCATCACCATCGGGCAGTCCAATATCTAGAAATATCGCGTCTGGAATACCACCCTGTAGGCTACGGAAGAGTGACTGCACTCCGTCGGCTGTCCGCACAGGATATCCTGCGGAAGTCAGGCGCAGGACGGCAAGCGCGAGTTGATCCGAATCATCCTCGACGACCAACGCTGTCGTTTCTCCTGGCGATTTCTGCGTTGGTGTTCGGTGCCTTATGCGGTCGAATGCGATGTAGACACCGAGTCGAGTGAGTGAAATGTCCGCGAACGAGACTTCCGGCTCGAATTTCTCGAAGTCCTCTGGCTCGATCGGTGGGGGCTCAGTCTTCTTCGCAATTTCGTAGAGGCTCTGCTCGGGAACCGCGATAGCCTCGATAAGGCGCAGTGCCTCAAACTCTGTCAGCCACTCCTCGACAACGAGATCAGGATATTGAGCGAGATAGCTGTGTATTACCTGCGAGTATCCGGAAAAATCCACCAAGCCGAGAATTCTGCGGTAGTCAAGCGGCAGCCGCAGGCTTTCGCGGCGCGTCCACAGCGATCGACCCTCAGAAGTCAAACGGAAATACCGCGTTGTAACTCCCACGAATCCACCCCGCCGAACCTAAAATGTTTTTGGGACTGATGCGACTAGCAGCCGCCGTACTTGCGATGCAGTTTGCGATCAGTTTTTATTGGTTCAATCATGACTTTTGTAACAGGAATTATCAGAAGTCGCCGTGAATTATTTATCGGTCGCGCGCGCAGATGAGCCTTAATGAGCTTATGCGTAGACATGCCGTGTAAGGCTTCCCTTACAAAACTGGATGTCGAGATAAATTGGATCGTTGCGCTGCTATCGCGGAAGTCCAGTCTTCACATTCGTCGGAGTAGTTTTGCAAAGAGTAAATTTCCCAAGAGGAATGGATACAAAAATGCGCTTCGTGCTCTTTCTCGCTTTAACGGTACTGACCGGCTTAGCACTAATCTCCTGCGCTCCAGAAGTTGGGAGCGAGAGATGGTGCGCGAATATGAAAGAGAAACCAAAGGACAACTGGACGATGAGCGAGGCGGCTGATTACGCGAAGCACTGCATTCTCAAGTAACGCTGCAGCGAGCTAAAACGTGACGAAAACGTGCCGTGATTGGCGAGCTTCTGCACGTTTTGGCGAGTGAGGGCGGGCCTAAAAACAACTAGTTAGCGAAAAAGCTTCAACTCATAATCCCTTGGTCGTTGGTTCGAGTCCAACACGGCCCACCATTAAATCAATGGCTTAGTCCGAAGTTCCTGTGGTCGTTGAGCGAATTTCTCTTGTAGCGCGGGGGCTTGAGTTCATTTCGGGTGTGTTGCTTCTGGCTACACGCGGATGGTTTCGAGCATTTGGAGTGCGCGCTGCTGAGTCTGATTTGGGCGCGTCACGATCGTGAACGTGGGCGCATCTGAGCTGAGCTTCATTCTGAGATAATGAATCGATGAACAAGCGGGCCGAAGCTGCAGAGGTGCTTTTCGATCCAACCGAGCACCTTCCCGACTGCATCGGCGAGATCCGCAACCACCAGACGGACCTTCCCCGGATCGCTAGAGATAAAAAGCTCACTGCGGCGATTGAAGCCAAGCTCGAGCAGCTCCCCACGCATCACGATCTGTACCGCCGCGACTCGCGCAAGATCAATTTCCTTGCGCCCGAAAGCGTGCACCTGGTCGTAACGTCGCCGCCCTACTGGACGCTGAAGGACTACAACGTCAGCGAAGGGCAGATGGGCTACATAGAGGACTACGACAAATTCGTGGGCGAACTGGACAAGGTCTGGAAGGCCTGCTTTGACGCTCTGGTTCCGGGTGGTCGCTTGGTATGCGTAGTTGGGGATGTTTGCCTTTCACGCCGCAAGAACAAGGGCGAGCACCTTGTAATGCCCCTCCATGCATCCATCCAGGAGCACTGCCGGGCTTTGGGCTTCAACAATCTGTCGCCGATTATCTGGCACAAGATCGCCAATGCCGTCTATGAGGCGACAGGAAACGGCGGCGGGTTCCTCGGCAAGCCATATGAGCCCAACGCGGTCGTAAAGAACGACATTGAATTTATCCTCATGGAGCGGAAGCCCGGCGGATACCGCAGCCCGAGCGTGGCCACGCGGATTCTGAGCGTGATTCCCGGCGATCAGCACAAGGCCTGGTTTCAGCAAATCTGGACTGGCGTAACTGGCGCGTCAACCAAGGAGCATCCTGCTCCCTATCCGCTGCAGCTCGCGGAACGCCTCATCAGGATGTTCAGTTTCGTGGGCGACACGGTGCTTGATCCCTTCATGGGGACCGGAACAACGAACATCGCTGCAGCCAAGTGGGGCCGAAACAGTGTCGGTGTTGAGATCGACCCACACTACTTTGAAATGGCTGCAAAGCGCCTCGACAGAGAAACGCCGAGAATTCTTGCTACCGACAGAATGATCCGTCACCACTGAGCAATGCTCGACTTCAAGAAAGAGCTTGCCAAGGCCGTCCAGCACTTTTGGCAAGTGCGGGGGAAGCAAAAGAAACGCCAAGGCAGTAAGGGTGGCAAGAAGGACGCAGGAAATCGTGGCGCAGTTACAGGCGGGAAGCATGCCGATGGGTTTGTTCGGCTCATCGCGGCCATCGTGAAGGATGCTGGCCTGCGAAATGTGGCAATCCACGTTTCCGAGAAGAAGCAGCGAACGCTTCCGGGTTTCTATCGACCGTCCAAGGAGTGGGATCTCGTAGTCCTGTCTGACAGCAACCTGGTTGCCGCGGTCGAAGTCAAGTCCCAGGTCGGCAGCTTCGGCAACAACTTCAACAACCGAGTCGAAGAAGCGCTCGGCAACGCGACCGACTTTTGGGCAGCGTACAGAGAGGGCATCTTCAAGCCCTCGCAAAAGCCCTGGCTTGGTTATCTTTTCATGCTGGAAGCCAGCCCGGAATCAACTCGCGCCACGCAGCGAATCAATTTGAATCCGTATGCGGTAGATGAGGCATTTCAGGAACGCAGCTACGCGAAGCGTTACGAGCTAGTGTGCGAACGTTTCGTTCGGGACAGGCTCTACGACTCTGCGTGCTTTTTTTACGTCAAACTCGGATACTGGTAAGCGCGGCGAATTCCACGAGCCAAATGACGAGCTAAGTATTAAGAATTTCGCGATTTCTCTTCACGCCCGAGCTGCTGCATTCGCACGTGTTAGCAAGGATGTGAAGGTTCTGGAAGCGAAAAGCAATCAGCATGGCTAATGGCTGTAAAGCGTCGGCGACGCTTTGCAGGTAGCTCGCAGTGTTTGATGCCCGGGTGATATGTCTTCTGACCCCATAAAGAAGATCGACTATCCGCTGATCGTGAGCGCGTAGCAGCGCGTTAACGATGGGAAGACACGGCCCTGCCCGCTAGTGCGCCTCGTCCCAGTTGTTGCCGACGCCGATGTCGACGATGAGCGGCACCTCCAGCCGGGCCACATCCTGCATGCGCGTGCGCACGCCCTCGCGGACGGTCTCGATCTCCGCTTCCGGCACTTCCAGCACCAGCTCGTCGTGCACCTGCATGATGAGCTTCGTTTTCAGGGCGCTCTCGTCCAGCCATTGCTGAACCGCGATCATGGCGAGCTTGATCAGGTCGGCCGCGGTGCCCTGCATCGGCGCGTTGATCGCCGCGCGCTCGGCGCCCGCGCGGCGCGCCGGGGAGCCGCTCTTCATCTCAGGCAGCCAGAGCCGCCGGCCGAGCACGGTTTCCACGTAGCCGAGCTTGCGCGCGCGCTCGCGAGTTTCCTCCATGTAGCGCCTGACGCCGGGGTAGCGCGAGAAATAGCTTTCCATGTAGGCCTGCGCCGTGGCGCGCTCGATGCCGAGATTTTGCGCCAGCCCGAACGCGCTCATGCCGTAGATGAGCCCGAAGTTGATCATCTTCGCGGTGCGGCGCTCATCGCTCGTGACCTCCTCCAGCTTGCGGCCGAACACCTCGGCCGCGGTGGCGCTGTGCACATCGTGACCCAGGGCAAAGGCATGGCGCAGCCCGGCATCGCCCGAAAGGTGGGCCATGATGCGCAGCTCCACCTGGGAATAGTCCGCGGAGAGTATCCGGCACCCGGGCGGCGCAATGAACGCCTCGCGCACGCGCCTGCCCTGCGCGGTGCGGATCGGAATGTTCTGCAGGTTGGGCTCGTTGGAGGACAGGCGGCCGGTGACCGCGACTGCCTGCGCATAAGTGGTGTGCACGCGCCCGGTGACCGGGTGAACCATGCGCGGCAGCTTGTCGGTATAGGTCGATTTCAGCTTGGCCAGCGCGCGGTACTCGAGCAGCAGGCGCGGCAGCGGGTAGTCGAGCGCAAGCTCGGCCAGCACATCCTCGTCGGTCGATGGCTGACCCGAGGGCGTCTTCTTTTTGACCGGCAGCCCCTGGCGCTCGAACAGAATCTCCTGGATCTGCTTGGGCGAGTTCAGATTGAAGGGCTGGCCGGCGGCCTGATAGGCCTTCTGCTCGATCTCGAGCATCTCTGCGCCGAGCTGGTGGCTCTGCGCAACCAGCTTCGCGGCATCCAGCAGCACGCCGTCGGTCTCCATGCGGTAGAGCACGTGCAGCACCGGCATCTCGATCGCTTCGTATATGTGCAGCAGTTGCGGTTCTGCGGCAAGCCGCGGGTGCAGCAGCTCGTGCACCGCCAGCGCATGATCCGCGTGCTGCGCGGCGTACTGCGCGGCACGCTCGATCTCGACCGAGGCAAAGGCAATCCGCCCGGCGCCCTTGCCGGTGATATCGTCGTAGCGCAATGGCCGGCGCCCAAGGTGGCGTTCCGCAAGCGAATCCAGGTCATGCCGCTCGTGCACTTCCAGCACATAGGATTCGAGCAGCGTGTCATGCGCGATGCCGGCCAGCCGGATGCCATGCCGCGCCAGCACGTGGGCGCCGAACTTCATGTTGTGCCCGATCTTGCGGTGCTGTGCGCTCTCCAGCCACGGCCGCAGAAGATCCAGCGCGTCGCCGAGCGCGACTTGCGCCGTCGCGCCCGCGTAATCGTGGCCGAGCGGCAGATAAGCGCTCCGCTCGCGCAGTGCAAACGACATTCCAACCAGCCGCGCCAGCATCGGCTCGCTGCTGTCCGCCTGGGTCGCGAAGCCGGCCTCCTTGGCCGAGCTCAGCGCGCTCACCCATTCGCGCAACGCGTCTTCTCGCGCCAGCACGGCATGCGACCGGGTCGCCTCACCGCGCAGCGGCGACAACGCTGCGCTGGCTGTCACATTTGTGGGCTTTATTGCGTTTGCCGCGTCCGAGGCCCCGGAAGCCTCCTCTTTTCCCTCCTGCAGGGCGCGCTCCAGTTCGCGCAGCCAGGTCTTGAACCCGAATCCCGCCACCAGGTCGCGCAGCCGCTGCTGATTCACGTGCTGCAACTCCGCATCAGCATCGTCTTGCTCGAGCTGCTCCAGCGTGCAATCGAGCGGGACGTCGCGCTTCACGGTCAGGAGCCGCCGCCCGGTCGGCAGCCAGGACAGGGCAGCGCGCAGATTTTCGCCGATTGCGCCGCCGATCTCGCTCGCGCGCGCCATCACGGCGTCGAGCGAGCCATATTGCGCGATCCATTTGACCGCGGTCTTCGGCCCCACTTTGGCGACGCCCGGAACGTTGTCGACGGTGTCGCCCACCAGGGCGAGGTAATCGACGATTCGATCCGCCGGCACGCCGAACTTGCGGATCACCCCTTCTTCATCGAGGGTCTCGTTCGACATGGTGTTGACCAGCCTCACCTGCGGATTCACCAGCTGCGCGAGATCCTTGTCGCCGGTGGAGATCACGCACTGCCAGCCGCGCTTTCTCGCCTGCTCGGTGAGCGTCGCGATGACATCGTCCGCCTCCACCCCTTCGACCGACAGCACCGGCCAACCCAATGCCTTCACCGTTTCGATCAAGGGCTCGATCTGGCGCGCCAGATCGTCCGGCATGGGCGCGCGGGTCGCCTTGTACTCCGGGTATGCGTCGTCGCGGAAGGTCCTGCCCTTGGCGTCAAACACGCACACGCGCGCATTTGCCCGGTAGTCGGCGGAGAGTCTGCGCAGCATGTTGGCCACGCCATAGATGGCGCCGGTCGGCTCGCCCTTGCCGTTCTTCAGCTCCGGCAGGGCGTGAAACGCCCGGTACAGATAGGATGAGCCGTCGACCAGCAACAGCGTCTTCTTTGGAGAATCTGGCGAAATTTGCGCCACGGTTTGGGTCGGCAGGAGGTTGCGCCCGTTTCGGAATCCCTGTACGCGCGATGCGCCGCGTGCACAGGCTGGCGAGCGGCAGCGGGGAATTATGTCAGAGATCCCTCTGGCGACAGGGCGCGGCGCGGCGCTCTGATATAAACTTTGCCCTCTGAGGCAATGACATGCGTACACGACTCCGGGCCTTTCTGAGCGCCTTGCTGCTGATGGTCTCGTTCGCCGCGGCGGCCCAGGTGCCGCTGCCGCCGAAACTCGAGCCTCTGCCCGAACCCCCGCCCATGCCTTCAGGGGCCGGCAACGTGGACGAGCCGAGGGTGCGCATTCCGGTGCAGCAGGGCGACCGGGTCGAGGAACTGCGCGACGCCGGTGGAAATCTCATGATGCTCAAGGTGACGCCGCCGGGCGGTACTCCCTACTATCTCGTGGATACATCAGGCAACGGCACCTGGATACGCCGCAACCCGCTGGACGACGGCGTCCGCGTGCCCATGTGGTCGATCAAGACTTTCGAATAACGATTCGACGTCCCTGCCCGGGACGTCGCCAGACTGGAAGTCCCCAACTACCGCTCGCCGATCCATGTCGGTATTCACGCCGGTTTCCGAACCCGAACTTACAGGCTGGCTCAGGCGCTACTCGGTAGGCGAGCTGGTGTGCCTCGCGCCGATCGCCGCGGGCATTGAAAACACCAACTATTTCGTCGATACGACGCAGGGCCGTTATGTCCTCACCCTGTTCGAGCGATTGTCGGCGCAGGAGCTTCCCTTCTATCTCAACCTGATGTCGCATCTGGCCCGGCATGGCATCCCCGCGCCGGCGCCGCTCGCGGACCTGAGCGACGGCCTGCTGTCGAATCTGAACGGCAAACCTGCCGCGCTCGTTACACGGCTTTCCGGGCAATCGATCGAGCGTCCCGACGCCGCCGCCTGCGCCAACCTCGGCGCCCTTCTGGCGCGCATGCACCTTGCCGCAAGGTCCTTCCCCGCGTACGCGGAGAATCCGCGCGGCGCGCGCTGGTGGCGTCATGCCGCTCAGGCGGTGCGTCCGCATTTGGGCGCCGCGCAGCGCGCGGAACTCGAGGCGGAACTTGCGTTCCAGTCGGAGCAGCGCTTCCCCGACCTGCCGCGCGCCGCGGTTCACGCGGACTTGTTCCGCGACAATGCGCTGTTCGATCAGGGCAGAATCACCGGCGTCATCGATTTCTACTTTGCGGGCGTCGATTGCCTGATGTTCGATGTCGCGGTGTGCGCGAATGACTGGTGCCTGCGCGATCCGAAGGAGGACAGCGCTTTCGACGAACGCCGCCTGGCCGCGTTCCTCGGTGCCTATGCGGAGATCCGGGCGCCGGACAAGGGTGAATGGGAGGCCTGGCCGGCCATGCTGCGCGCCGCGGCGCTGCGCTTCTGGCTCTCCAGACTGTACGACCTGCACCTGCCTCGGCCCGGGATGCTCGTGCACGCGCACGACCCGGAGCACTTCCGTCGCATCCTGAGCATGCGTGCCTCAAAGGACGGCGCGCCATGGCCGCGGCAGGCCTTGCGATCACACCCATCGTGAGCGCGCCGATGCGGGCCAGGGTCGTTTCCGCGCGCGGCGGGGCGCGCTGGATCGCGCGCGGCGGGCGGCTGTTCATAGCGGCCCCGTTCGGCTGGATCGGACTTGTAATGACCTATTGGCTCCTCATCACCGTGGTCTCGCTCGTGCCGGCCGTCGGGACCGCCGCCGCCGCGATCCTGGTTCCGGCCTTCTCGGTCGGATTCATGGCCGCAGCGCGCAGCGCCTCGCTCGGCGAGCGGCTGCGCGTGAATCTCCTGTTCGAGGGCTTCCGCGCGCATCCCCGCGCTGAGCTGGCGCTCGGCGTCCTTTACCTGGTCCTGCTCTGCCTGATCCTCGGCGCGAGCGCCTTGGTAGACGGCGGCGGATTGGCGCGCTGGCTGCTGACCGGCGTGCGGCCAAGCGCGGAGCAGCTCGCCTCCAGCGAATTCTTCGGCGCCTTGCTTACCGCGGCCGCACTTTACCTTCCGGTGATGATGCTGTACTGGTTTGCACCCGTGCTGGCGGCGTGGCGCGATGTGGGCGCGGCCAAGGCCCTGTTCTTCAGCTTCTTCGCCTGCCTCATGAACTGGGCGGCGTTTCTCGCCTACGGGCTGGTCGTCGGTGCGCTCGTGTTCGTGCTGCCGCTCCTGCTTCTCTCGCTCGCCTTGCTGGTGACAAAGGGACAGCCTGATTCCCTGGCATCGTTCCTGTTCCCCTTGCTGCTGGTCCTGCTGCCGGTATTGTTCGCGAGTTTCTATGCCAGCTATCAGGATATTTTCGACACCCCTGACGCGGGCATCGCCCCCCTCGCATCCTGAGCGCCACCATGCAAGCCCGCCTGCGCGAAATTCCCTACAACTACACCTCGTTCTCCGACCGTGAGATCGTGCTGCGCCTGCTCGGCGAAGCCGGCTGGGCTCTGATCAGCGCGCTGCGTGAGACGCGGCGCACCGGGCGCTCCGCGCGCATGCTCTACGAGGTGCTCGGCGAAATCTGGGTGCTGGACCGCAATCCCTACCTGGAAGACGACCTGATCGCCCATCCGAGGCGCCGCGCCCGGGTGATCGCGGGATTCCGCAGCCGCTTGCAGGAAATCGAGCGCCGGCGGGCCGACAATCCGAAGGTGGACGAGCTTCTGGCGCTTGCCAACGGCGCTGTCGAGCGCTTCGCGCGCGCTTTCGAGGAAACCCGGCTGCTGCGCGCGAGGACGCTGAAACGCCTCGCGCGCGTCACGCGGCGCGACAACGTCGCCTTCGACGGCTTCGCGCGCGTCTCGCATGTCACCGATGCGACCGACTGGCGGGTGGAATATCCCTTCGTCGTGATATCCCCCGGTACTGAAGAGGAAGTGCTCGAGATAGTGAGCGCGCTGATCGAGCTCGGTCTCAGCATCATTCCGCGCGGCGGCGGCACCGGCTATACCGGCGGCGCGATTCCGCTGACGCGCCGCTCGGCGGTGATCAATACCGAGAAACTGGAGCAGCTCGGCAAGGTGGAGCGCATTGCGCTGCGCGGCGTCGCCCAGCCCCAGCCGACGATCGCCACCGGCGCAGGGGTGGTGACCAAACGGGTCATGGATGCGGCCGAGGAAGCCGGCCTGGTATTCGCGGTCGACCCGACTTCGGCGGATGCCTCGTGCATCGGCGGCAATATCGCGGTCAATGCCGGCGGCAAGAAGGCCGTGCTCTGGGGCACCGCCATCGACAACCTGGTTTCCTGGCGCATGGTCACCCCGGATGCGCAGTGGCTGGAGGTTGAGCGCATCGGCCACAACCTCGGCAAGATTCACGATGCCGGGCGCGCGACGTTCGCGCTGCGCCGTTATGCCTCGAAGGGGGGCGAGCCGGCTGAAGAGAGGACGATTGAAGTTCCGGGCGCGCTGTTCCGCAAGGCGGGGCTGGGCAAGGACGTGACCGACAAATTCCTCGCCGGACTGCCGGGCGTGCAAAAGGAGGGCAGCGACGGCATCATCACCTCGGCGCGCTTCCTGCTCCACCGGATGCCGGCGCACACGAGAACGGTGTGCCTGGAGTTCTTCGGCCTCACCAGGGAGTCGGTTCCCGCGATCGTCGAAATCAAGAGCTATCTCGATTCGAACCCTCAGGCGCGCCTGGCGGGGCTTGAACACCTGGACGAGCGTTACCTCAAGGCGGTGGGCTATGCCACCAAATCGCGCCGCAACCAGCGCCCGCGCATGCTGCTGCTCGGCGACATCGTCGGCGAGGACGCGGATCAGGTCGCGGCCGCGGCCTCCGCCGTGGTGCGGATCGCCAACGCGCGCGGCGCGGAGGGTTTTGTCGCGGTCTCGGCCGAGGGCCGCAAGCAGTTCTGGCAGGAGCGCTCGCGCACCGCGGCCATCGCCAAGCACACGAACGCCTTCAAGATAAACGAGGACGTGGTCATTCCGCTCGAGCGGCTGGCCGATTACAGTGACGGCGTAGAGCGCATCAACATCGAGATGTCGATTGCGAACAAGCTCGAGCTGCTCGATGCGCTGGAGGAATATCTATCAGGGGAACTGTCTCTTTATCACGCGGGCGAACCGCTGCCGCGCGAGGAAGTCCTCGGCGAGCGGCCGCAGCTTGCGCGCGAGCTGATCGGCCGCGTACGCCGGCGCTGGCGCTGGCTCGCGGAACACCTGGATGCCGGCACCGGCGAACTGCCGGATTTTTTCGCCGACACGCCGCAACCGGCAGAAGAACGAATTCTGGATGCGCTGCAATCGCACAACCTGCGCCTGTCGTGGAAGACGGAGGTGCGCAGCGCCCTGGAGAGCATCTTCTCCGGCGGCGCCTTCCGTCCGGTGCTGGAAGGCGCACAGGCGGTTCACCGGCGCGTGCTGCGCGGCAGGGTGTTCGTCGCGCTGCACATGCATGCGGGCGACGGCAACGTGCACACCAATCTGCCGGTGAACTCGGATGACTACGCCATGCTGCGGCGCGCGAACGCGGCGGTCGCGCGCATCATGCGGCTAGCGAAAAGCCTGGGCGGCGTCATCTCCGGCGAGCACGGCATCGGCGTCACCAAGCTCGAGTTTCTCGAGCCGCATGAAATGGAGGCATTCCGCGCCTACAAGCAGACCGTCGACCCGCACGGACGATTCAATGCCGGCAAACTGCTCGCCGGAGGCGACCTGTCGAACGCCTACACGCCGAGCTTTTCGTTGCTCGGGGCCGAATCCCTGATTCTCGAGCAGTCGGATCTCGGCAGCGTCTCGGATGCAATCAAGGACTGCCTGCGCTGCGGCAAGTGCAAGCAGCCCTGCGCCACCCATGTGCCGGGCGCGAACCTGCTCTATTCGCCGCGCAACAAGATCCTCGCCACCTCGCTGCTGATCGAGGCCATTCTGTACGAGGAACAGACCAGGCACGGCGTATCGATAGACCACTATCACGCCTTCGGCGATGTCGCCGACCACTGTACGGTCTGCCACAAGTGCGCGAGTCCCTGTCCGGTCGACATCGACTTCGGCGACGTGTCCATCGCGATGCGCAACCTGCTGCGCCGCACCGGGAAGCAGCGCTTCAACCCGGGGACGAAGGCGGCGATGCTGTTCCTGAACGCGACCGACCCGGCCCTGGTAAAGATGATCCGGACCGTGTTCATCAGCTGGGGCTATGCGGCGCAGCGCCTCGCCTACCGCGCCGCAAGGGCAATCGGCCTGGGCAGGACGCAAACGGCGCGCCCGCCTTCCAGCACGCTGGGCACCTCGATTCCGGCCCAGGTGATCCATTTCATCAACAAGCCGATGCCCGGCAGGCTGCCCAAGCGCACGGCGCGCGCGCTGCTCGATATCGAAGACGCCAAGATCGTGCCGATCATCCGCGACCCGCAGAAGGCGGGCGAGGACTCGGAGGCCGTGTTCTACTTCCCGGGGTGCGGCTCAGAGCGCCTGTTCTCCCAGGTCGGCCTCGCCACCCAGGCGATGCTCTACGAGGTGGGCGCGCAGTGCGTGCTGCCGCCGGGCTACCTGTGCTGCGGCTACCCCCAGACCTCCGCCGGGGAGGCGGACAAGGGCGAGCGCATCATCATGCAGAACCGGGTGCTGTTCCACCGGCTCGCCACGACACTGAACTACCTCGACATCAAGACTGTCATCGTGTCCTGCGGCACCTGCATGGACCAGCTGGAGAAGTACGAGTTCGAGAAGATATTCCCCGGCTGCAGGCTGCTCGACATCCACGAGTACCTGATGGAGAAGGGGGTCAGGCTGGACGGCCTGCAGGGCGTGCAATACCTGTATCACGACCCCTGCCACACGCCGATCAAGGCCTACCAGCCGCTGCAGGTCGTGCGCGAGCTGACCGCCTCCCCTGTCACGCTCGCGGCGCGCTGCTGCGGCGAATCGGGAACCCTTGCGACGTCGCGCCCCGACATCTCCACTCAGGTGCGTTTTCGCAAGGAAGCGGAGCTGCGCGCGAACGTCGGCACGCTGCGCGCCAACGGCGGCCCCGGCGAAGTGAAAATTCTCACCTCGTGCCCATCATGTTTACAAGGTCTTGCACGCTTCTCAGATGACACTTCCGCTGAAGCCGACTATATTGTGGTCGAGATTGCGCGCCGCCTCCTGGGAGAAGAATGGCTACCCCAATTCGTGGCGAAGGCAAACAACGGCGGCATAGAGCGGGTTCTGCTCTGAGCCCGTGCACCTGCTGGCGGATGCATGGAAAACGGCGAACCTTGCGAACTTTGCGTGAACGAAGGAGGGGCGGTGCTCTGGCGAGATGAATTCTGCCGCGTCGTTCGCGTCGCCAGCGCGGACGTTTCCGGCTATGCGGGCTTTCTTAGAGTGATCCTGAATCGCCACATCGGAGAAATGACCGACCTCCCCGCTGCCGAGCGCGAGCGCCTGATGCGCGTCGTGTTCGCCTGCGAGCAGGTCGTGCGCGCCCTGTTCCTCCCGGACAAGATCAACCTCGCGAGCCTGGGCAACTTCGTGCCGCATCTGCACTGGCACGTGATCGCGCGCTTTCGCGATGACCGCCACTTTCCCGATTCGATCTGGTCCGCAACCCGGCGCGAAGCGCGCGGCACCGGGCCGGGCATGCCGAACGTTCTGAACGCTCCGAACGTTTCCAACGAATCCCTGGCGGCGAGCCTGCGCGTCGAACTTGCATGATTATCGACCTGCTGCCCGAGCTCGCCGCGGACGCCTCGCCGGAGTTCATCGATGCGGCGAGCTGCAAGGAATGGCTCGGGAATCTGCCGCTGGCCAATGTTGCCGCGGCGCAGGCGGAACTGGCTGCGCAGCTGCGCGAATTCAACCGCTTTCCGGTGCGCGCCGCGACGCGTCTGGGCGTTCTGGAAGAGATTCGTGAAGCGGTCAACTTCGTGCAGATCGAGCAGGCAAAGCGCTTTACGAACCGTGCGCAGCCGCTTGCGGAAGGCGAAGCGGCGGCGTTCGCGCAGACCATCGGACTTTGGACCGAAATGCGGCTCGGCTATCTGCGCTGCGTCGACGCTGCGAGTGCCGGCGAGGCGGGCATGCGCGTCCATGCCGCCTTGGTATCGCAGCGCGCCCTCGCTTACTCGGGATTGAGCATGTTCCACCACTACCGCGCCTACCGCGAGATTCCAGGCCGCGAGTGGCGCGCGCTGCACCAGGCCTATGTCGTGGCGGAAGATCTCGAGGTGGCGCAGGAACCGGTCAAGGACTACCTGAATCGCGATGTAAGCGATACCTCGCCGCAGATTGCCTATGTCCGCGCCATCCTTCTGAGCGCCTGTAATCCCCACGAACTCAGCCAGCGCCAGCTTACCTTCGTCGCCTTCCTTCTGGAGCGCTGGGGAGACAAGATCGACCTCGTGAGCGATCCGGTGGGGGACGAGGAGGTGCCTCCTCTGGTGGCCGACACGCAAAGCGAACACGGCGCGGAGCGCCCGGGCGCTGCGGGCGGCGCGGCCTCGCAGGGGACGCGTTATCTCGACGTGCGCCGCCTCGCCAAGAGTCTGCGCAACCGGGTGGCGCTGCTGCGCAAGGGAGAAACCCCGGCCAAGCTCGCGCTCGGCGAGGATTGCGTGCAGCCCTCCTGCGAGCAATTGCTGGTCTACCTGTACCGGCAGTGGTGCCAGCCCCAGGCCGAACGCGCCGCGGAACGGCGCAATGCGAACAGCGCCGTGCAGATGACGGGCGATCTCGCTGCGATTCACTTTCAACTGACCGGCACGGTGTTTCGCCAGCCCGCGAGCAACTCGGAGCTGACCGCCAAGCAGCGCGAGGAAATCGCCACCTTCGGCCGCATCAGCACGCGCCACGAAGACAACTACGGCGCAAAGCAGGGCTATGCGCTGGAAGAATGGCGCCTGCAGGATGAAAACCTGCAAGGCCTGAAAATGCGCCGCGTCGCGGGTACCGCGGGCAAGCGCTACATCCTCGGCCAGCTGCTTGCGGTAAAGCCGGCGGATGCCAAGGCGTTCATGCTCGGCCAGGTCCGCTGGCTGATGTCCGCCGAGAACGGGGATCTGCAGGCCGCGCTGCGCCTGATGCCCGGCCTGCCTGCCGGGGTGGGGGTGCGGCCCACGGGACTGAATGCCGCGAACGAAGCCTTTGTCCCGGCGCTCTCCCTGACCGCCGTCCAGGCACTGAACGCGCCGCCGAGCCTGATTCTGCCGTCCGGCTGGTACAAGCCGAAACGCGTGATCGAGGTCCATATTCAGGCCACGCTGCGTGCGCAACTCACGGCGTTGCTGGAACGCGGCGGCGACTTCGAGCGCGTCGCCTACCAGGTGCTGCCGGCATAAAAGGCCTTATCCGCGGGGCATTCAGGCGGCGCGGTTTGCCGCGTCACCGTGCAGTCTGGACGCCGGGAAGACGGCGCTGAATTTCGATCCGGCGCCGAATTCGCTTTCCACTTCCAGGACCGCCTGGTGGCGCGTCAGCACATGCTTCACGATCGCCAGGCCGAGACCGGTGCCGCCGGATTCGCGCGAGCGGCTGTTATCCACACGATAGAAACGTTCGGTGAGCCTGGGCAGGTGACGCGGCTCGATGCCGAGTCCTGAATCCTGAACGCTGAAGATCCCGCGCCCGCCTACGATGCGCCAGGAGAGTCCTATGGAGCCCCCCTCCGGGGTATAGCGCACCGCGTTCGATACCAGGTTGGAAAATGCGCTGCTCAGCTCCGCCGGATTGCCGATGATCCGGCAGGAGGTATCCACCGACTTGCTGATATGGTGCCGGCCCATGGACAGGGCGCGCGCCTCCTCCGCAAGCCGCTCCACCAAGTTGGACACGTCCATCGCCTCTACATCCGCCGGGGCTGCGCTTGATTCTAGGGAGGACAGCGTAAGCAGGTCTTCAATCAGGCGGCGCATGCGCTCGGCCTGCTCGCTCATCAGGCCGAGGTACTTGCGGCGCTGCGGCGCCGAGAGCGGCATCTCTTCGTTCGCGAGGGTCTCCACAAACCCGGCAAGCACGGTTATCGGCGTCTTCATTTCGTGGGAAACATTGGCGACAAAATCCCGCCGCATGACGTCCAGGCGCTCTTCGTCCGTGACATCGCGCGAGGTCAGGAGCTTTTGATCCTCGCCGAAGCGGATGATGCGCACCGAGAGCACCGTCGGGCTGCGAGTCGAACGGAACACCAGGGGTTGGTCGTGCTCCCCTGATTCCAGGTAGGCGACGAAAGCAGGCTCGCGCACCAGGTTGGCCACGGGCTGCCCCGTGTCGCGCGCCGGATCGATGCCGAAATGCCGCGCAGCGGTTGCGTTCGACCAGTCGATGTGATGCGCGGAATCCAGCATCACGACGCCCTCGGGCAGGGCCTGGCTTGCCGCCCTGAGGCGGGCGAGGGAGTGCGCCAGTTGACCCAGCGTCCCTTCGTGGCGTTTCAGCCGGCCGTGAAGGTCAGCCAGCACCTCCTCCCAGACGCCGCTACCCTGCGGCATCGCATGCAACTCGGGCCTACGCAGCCAGACATGGAACGCGGCAAGGTGACGCGCATGATAGAGAAAACCGAATCCAAGGACGAAGCAGACCGCGCCCCAGGCCCATGCGGAACCGGCAAGCGCCCACAGGACGACGCCGACAAATGCCGCCGCGAGCACCATGAGGGCTGTGCTGGCCCAGACCCTATTCACAGGAGCAGGCGTTCTATAACGCTACAGAGGGCGCGATTTTCTCACAGCGGGGCGTGGGCAAAGCGATAACCCGCCCCGCGCACGGTTTCGATGGCGCGGTCGTGCCCGCTAGGCTCGAGCGCCTTGCGCAGGCGGCGGATGTGGACATCCACCGTGCGCTCCTCCAGGAACACATGGTCGCCCCAGACCTTGTCCAGCAGCTGGGCGCGGCTGTGTACCCGTTCGGTGTGGGTCATCAGGTAATGCAGCAAGCGGAACTCGGTTGGACCCAGATCGAGCGGCTTTTCATCGCCGAATACGCGCCGCGTCGCGGGATCCAGCCGGAGTCCTGAAATCTCGACCCGATCGTCGGTGGACTGCGGCGCGCGCCGGCGCAGCACCGCCTTGATGCGCGCCACCAGCTCGCGCGGGGAGAAGGGTTTCGTGACATAGTCATCCGCGCCGAAATCGAGGCCGCTTACCTTGTCCGCTTCGCTGCCGCGCGCGGTCAGCATGATGATCGGGATTTCGCGCGTACGCTCGTCGCGCCGCAGCTGCCTGGCGAGCGCGACGCCGGACAGCCCGGGCAGCATCCAGTCGATCAGGAGCAGGTCGGGAAGGGCCGCCTTGACCAGTTCCAACGCACCCTCCGCATCGCGCGTGCGCACGACGTGGTGGCCCGCATGCTCCAGGTTGACCGCGATCAGCTCCTGGATGGCGGGCTCGTCTTCCACAACCAGAATGTTGACGGGCACGGTAGTATGGGCAGCCAGATTCGCGCCGGCACCTCCAGCCTTGTCACGAGGGCTGGCCGGGTTCGGCTCCGTTGGTATTCGAGTAGCGGACTATTTTATGAAGCTTTGGTGACAGATTCGTGTCAATCTCAGAAATTCCCTCACCGACCGCGATACGCTTGCACCAGACATCGCGCCTGCTGGAAGTCATTTTTTCGGATGGCGCCGCCTTCCGCTTTCCATTCGAATTCCTTCGCGTGTACTCGCCTTCGGCGGAAGTGCGCGGGCATGGCGCGGGACGGGAGACTCTGCAGACCGGAAAGCGCGACGTGAATGTCGTTGCCGTGCAACCGGTCGGCGCCTACGCCATCCAGCCGGTGTTTTCCGACGGACACGATACCGGACTGTTTTCCTGGACCTACCTGTACGAGCTCGGCCGCAACCAGGAATCGCTCTGGCGCCAGTACCTCGACCGGCTGGCTGCCGCAGGCGGCTCCCGCTAGCCGTCTGCCCGCAATGTTCCAGATAGCATGTCCTCCCCCATGACCGACCACGACGCGGAACGCGAGACCCATTTCGGCTTTGCCCGGGTCGCAGCCGATGAAAAGGCGACGCGCGTGGGCGCGGTATTCGATACGGTCGCTGAGCGCTATGACCTGATGAATGACCTGATGTCGTTCGGTCTGCACCGGCTGTGGAAGAACTTTGCGGTGACACTCGCCGGGGTCCGGCCCGGCGAGCGGGTTCTGGATATCGCCACGGGCAGCGGCGACCTCGCGCGCGCATTCGCGGCACGCGGTGCCGAGGTGTGGATCACCGACATCAACGCGCGCATGCTGGCACGCGGGCGGGATCGTCTCGCCGATGCCGGCCTGCTCGCGCCGGCGGTGCAATGCGACGCCGAGCGGCTGCCCTTCCGGCCCGCGAGCTTCGACTGCGTCACGGTTGCCTTCGGATTGCGCAACATGACGCGCCAGAACCGGGCCCTCGCGGCGATGACCGAGCAACTCAAGCCCGGAGGACGTCTGATCGTGCTCGAATTCTCACGCATCTGGAAGCCGCTCGAGCCGCTCTACGACGCTTATTCGTTCCGGGTCCTTCCCTGGCTTGGCGCGCGCGTCGCAGGCGACGCGGATGCGTACCGCTATCTGGCAGAGTCCATCCGCATGCACCCGGACCAGGAGACCCTGTCGGCAATGCTGCGGGCGGCCGGGCTTTCACGCGTGCAATGTTTCAATCTTGCGGCCGGGGCGGTCGCCGTGCACCGCGGGTACCGCTTCTGAAAGCCGCCGACGCGCCGCTGCCCGCCGCATTGCGATCGGCGCTGATCGGGCTTTATGCCTAGTCCGCTGGATTCGCTGGCTGCCCTCGCCGCCGGCCTCCCGCTGCGCGCGGCGAATCGCCTGCTCGGCAACGCGCCATGGGCGCGGGCGCGCCTCGCGCCCTTCGCCGGCGAATACGTGGCGCTCTCCTGCGCGCCGTTCCCGCCGCTGGCGTTTGAGATTCTTGCCGATGGCAGCCTCGCACAGGCGGCGGCCGGTCAGAACGCGGGCGTCACGGTAAAGCTGACCCCCATCGCGATGGCTTCCTTTGCCGCCGACCCTGGATCCGAGGGCAGCTTTGCCGATGATGTCGAGATCGCGGGAAACCCGGCACTGGCGGTCCAACTGCGCCACCTGCTGCGCCACCTGCGCTGGGACATCGAGGATTCCCTGGCGCGCTGGATAGGCGATGCACCCGCGCAGCGCGCCGCGGCGGCGGCGCGCTGCGTCGGCGCCTGGCAGCGCGACGCCCTGCGCAGCGCGGTTGAAAACCTGCTCGAGTATCTGGTACACGAGCGGCGCGAACTGGTGCAGGGCACCGAACTGTGCGAGCTTGCTTCGGCAACCCGGCCGCTCGAGGAAGCGCTTGCCGATCTCGAGGCCAGGGCGGCGCAGCTCGAGCGCGGGCCCTGAGCATCCGGAAAAATGTCGCGCCTGATTAGGCTGTTGCGGATTTTTTCGGTCGGCGTGCGCTTCCGTCTGTACGAATTCATCCCGCCGCTCGCCGCCAACCGGCTGCTCGGGCTGCTGACCGGCCGCCTGAAGCCGCCCGTGCCCTCGCCCGAGCGCGCGGTGCGCCTGCGCCGCGCGCTGGAAACACTCGGCCCCATATTCGTCAAGTTCGGGCAGATGCTGTCGACCCGGCGCGACCTGCTGCCGGCGGACATCGCCGACGAGCTCGCAAAGCTGCAGGATCAGGTCCCGCCCTTTGACTCCAGCGAGGCGATGCGCGAAATCGAGCGCTCGCTCGGCCGGCGTATTGAGGACATGTTCGCGAGTTTCGAGCGCGAACCGGTTGCCAGCGCGTCCATCGCCCAGGTCCACCTCGGCACCCTGACCGACGGACGCGAGGTTGCGATCAAGGTGCTGCGCCCGGATGTCGAGCGGGCGATCGCGCGCGACGTATTGCTGATGGACACCGCTGCCGCGCTGCTCGAGCGCGTATGGGTGGATGGCCGGCGCCTGAAGCCGCGCGAAGTGGTGGCCGAGTTTTCGCGCCACCTCGAGGAGGAAGTCGATCTGGTGCACGAGGCGGCGAACGCGGCCCAGCTGCGGCGCAATTTCGAACACTCGCAGATCCTGGCGGTGCCCGAGATGTACTGGGACTACTGCTCGCGCCGCGTCATCGTGATGCAGCGCATGCGCGGCGTCCCGGTATCGCATATCGAGGCCATGCGCGCGGCCGGCATCGACCTTCGGGCCATCGCGCGCGCCGGAGTGGAGATCTTTTTCACCCAGGTGTTTCGCGACGGCTTTTTCCACGCCGACATGCATCCCGGCAACATTTTCGTCGAACCGCAGACGCTCCCCGATGGCAGCATACGCAGCCGCTACATCGCGCTCGATTTCGGCATCATGGGTACGCTTACCGAAACCGACAAACGCTATCTGGCGCAGAATTTCCTCGGCTTTTTCAACCGCGACTACCGGCGCGTGGCGCAAACTCATCTCGAGGCAGGCTGGGTGCCGGCCGGCACGCGGCTGGATCAGTTCGAGGCCGCGATCCGCGCCGTGTGCGAGCCGGTATTCGATCGTCCGCTGAAGGAAATCTACTTCGGCAAGCTGCTGCTGCGCCTGTTCCAGACTTCGCGCCGCTTCAACGTGGAGATCCAGCCGCAGCTGGTGATGCTGCAAAAGACGCTGCTGAACATAGAGGGCCTGGGCCGCCAGCTCGATCCGGAGCTTGACCTGTGGAAGACCGCGAAGCCCTTCCTGGAACGCTGGATGAACGACCAGCTCGGCTGGCGCGGTCTGGTGAACACGTTAAAGCGGGAGGCGCCCTACTGGGCCACCACGCTGCCGCAGATTCCGCGCCTGCTGCACCAGCGCCTGGCCGAGGATCGCCTGAGCGCGCTCGAAGCCGCGCTGAACCGCCTGAACGCGCAGGGAGCGCGGCGCAACCGGATCCTGAAGGCGATGCTGATCCTGGCGCTCGCCGCCGCGCTCGTGTTGCTCTTCGCGCGCGGCCCCTGACGGGAAAGCCAGCATGGCGTCAATCCCCACGAACGTTAACCGCCTCGCGTACCGAAGGGCATGCTGATGCAGGCGTCACCCTTCGCCAGAGTCCTGTTCGCGCTGTACGTCGTGCTGGTCTCCTACGCCTCGCTCTATCCGATGACCGGGTGGCGCGTACCCGGCGCCCCCCTGTTCGCCTTCCTGAGCACGCCCTGGCCGCCTTACAACACGCGCTTCGACATCGCCGTGAACGTACTTGGCTACCTGCCCTACGGTCTGCTGTGCGTGCTGGCGTTCCATCCCAAGCTGCGCGGCCTGGCAGCGCTCGCACTGGCGGTGACCAGCGCGCTTGTGCTCTCGCTCGGCCTGGAGACGACGCAAAACTTCATCGCGCTGCGCCATGCCTCGACGCTGGACATGGCGGCCAATACGGCGGGTGCCATGGCGGGCGCGGCGGCCGGGCTCGCGTTCGCGCCCTGGCTGCTGCACGCCGGGCCTCTGCGCCGCCTGCGCGGCCGCTTGTTCCAGCAGGGGCTCGCCGCGGACCTCGGTCTGGCGGTGCTGGGTTTGTGGCTGTTCGTGCAACTGAACCCGGCGATGCTGCTGTTCGGCAGCGGTGACCTGCGCGACCTGTTCGCCACCCCCGAAGGTCCGGCGCATGCCCCGTCGGTCTTTGTCGGGATCGAGGCGCTGACCGTCGCCTGCAATGTGGTTGCCGTTGCGCTGCTGGTCTCGCTGCTCGCCTCCGAGCCGCGCTTCGTGCGCATCGAGGTCGCGTCGCTGGTGCTGGCGGCGCTCGGTCTCAGGACCGCCGCCTATGCCATCGTGATGCGCGCCGAGGACGTATTTGCCTGGCTCACCCGCGGCGCGGTCCAGGGCCTGATCGCCGGCGTGGTCGCGGCATGGCTCATCGCCGGCATCCCGCGCACGCTGCGCATCGTGCTCGCCGCGCTCCTCGTGATGAGCGCGGCGATCCTCGTAAATCTCGCACCGGCGAATCCCTACCTTGCAGCAACCCTCGCGGTCTGGCGCCAGGGGCATTTTCTGAACTTTAACGGCCTGACCCGCCTGGTGGCGGCCGCGTGGCCCTTTGCCGCGCTCGCCTACCTGATTTATTTCGCCGCGCTGCGCGGCGAGCGCTGAAGGGCTCACGCGGCCGCGGGTAAAATCGAGGGTCTCGCGCCGCGGCATCTCCGCGGCGTGCTTTGCGGCGTACTCTAGCCGCCGATCCCGGCACACAGAGCCATGCGCACCACGATCCGCCGTGAACTTATCGCCGGTCCAGCCGGCAAGCTGGAATGCGTTATCGACGCGCCGGATCTCGCCCCCGGAGCGAAGCCGAGGGGTCTGGCGCTGGTTGCCCACCCCCATCCGCTGTTTGGCGGCTCGCTCGATAACAAGGTTGCACATACTCTTGCCCGCGCCTGCGCCGAGATGGGTTACGTCGCACTGCGTGTCAATTTCCGCGGCGCCGGTGCGAGCGAAGGCCGGCACGACGAGGGCCGCGGCGAAGTCGACGACCTGCAGGCGGCGCTGGACTGGGGCAGACGCGAGCTGTGCGATGGGCCGTTCGTGCTGGCCGGCTTTTCCTTCGGTGCCGGCATGCAGAGCCTGCTGGCGGAGCGCCTGGCCGGACAGGGGCTGAAAGCCCGGCGCCTCGTGCTGGTCGGCCTGTCGACCGCGCGCTGCGCCGCCACGGTGCCGCCGGACAGCCTGGTCATACACGGCGAAGAGGACAGCACCGTAGCGCTCGCCAGCGTGATGGACTGGGCGCGCCCGCAACTGCTCCCGGTGATCGTGCTGCCGGACACGGATCATTTCTTTCACCGGCGTCTCGAAGCGCTGCGGCGCATGGTGCAGTCCGCCTTCGGCTGGGAGGGCCCCGCGGCGTGAATCCCTCCCCGGCGCCGGCGCTTTCGGTGCATGAACTCTGCAAGTCCTATGCCAAGCACGAAGTCGTCAAGCGCGTCAGCCTCGCGGTATCGCCCGGCGAATGCTTCGGTCTGCTCGGGCCGAACGGCGCCGGAAAGACCACGACGCTGAAGCTCTGCCTCGGGCTCTCTGACCCGGATTCCGGGCGCATCAGCCTGCTCGGCCACGAGGTGCCGGCGCAGGGCCGCGAGGCGCGCATGCGCGTCGGCGTGGTGCCGCAGTTCGACAACCTCGACCCCGACTTCACGGTGGCCGAGAACCTGGTGGTCTATGGCCGCTACTTCGGCCTGCGCGACCGCACGATCCGGGCGCGCATACCCGAGCTGCTGGAGTTCTCCGGCCTGACCGGGCGCGCCGACGCGCGCATCCAGACCCTCTCGGGCGGCATGAAGCGCCGCCTGACGCTCGCCCGCGCGCTGGTGAACGACCCACAGCTGCTGTTTCTCGACGAGCCCACCACGGGCCTCGATCCGCAGGCGCGCCACCTGATCTGGGAGCGGCTGCGGAACCTGATGCAGGAAGGGAAAACCCTCATTCTGACCACGCATTTCATGGAAGAGGCCGAGCGCCTGTGCCAGCGCGTGGCGATCATGGACAGCGGCTCGCTCATCACCGAGGGCAGTCCGCGCGTGCTGATCGCACAGCATGTCGAATCCCATGTGGTGGAGGTGCACGGCCCGAACGTGGAGGCATGGCTCGCGCGCGCCAGGGACCTCGCGACGCGCGTCGAGCGCGCGGGCGAGACGGTGTTCTGCTATGCAGAGGATCCGGCGGCGGTGCTTGCGGATCTAAAAGAGGAAAAAGAACTGATCTACCTGCACCGGCCGGCCAATCTGGAAGACCTGTTCCTCAAGATGACCGGGCGCGATTTGCGCGACTAAGCTTTCATGAACGGCAGCCGACTCTACGGATTCCCGACGCTCAGCCTGCGTTTTGTCGCGGTATGGCGGCGCAACTGGCTGGTGTGGCGCAAGCTCGCGATGGCATCCGTGCTGGGCAATCTGGCCGACCCGCTGATCATGCTGTTTGGCCTCGGCTACGGGCTCGGCGCGGCGCTCGGCAAGATCGGGGGCACCTCGTACTTTGAATTTCTCGCTGCCGGCATGGTCGCCTCGTCCACCATGTATGCGGCCACCTTCGAAGCGCTGTTCAGCGCCTTCTCGCGCATGCACGTGCAGAAAACCTGGGAAGCGATCGTGAATGCACCGATGCTGCTGGAGGACGTTCTGGCGGGTGAGTGGACCTGGGCCGCGACCAAGGCGTTTTCGGCGGGTATCTGCATGCTGCTGGTGATAGCGCTGCTCGGCTATACCCATTCGCCGCTTGCGCTCGCGGCGATCCCGGTGCTGATCCTGATCGGACTCGCGTTTTCCTCGCTCGGCCTGGCGGTCAATGCGCTTGCCTACGGCTACGATTTTTTCAGCTATTACATGACGCTCGTGCTGACACCGATGCTGATGCTCTCGGGCGTGTTTTTCCCGTTCGAGAATCTGCCCTCCGCGGTGCAGGCGGTGTCGATGGCGCTGCCGCTGTATCACGGGATTGCGCTGGTACGGCCGCTGCTCTCGGGTGTCGTGCCGCCCGCCGCGCTGCTGCACATCGGCGTGCTGGTCGTCTATTCGCTGGCCGGTTTCTATCTGGCGGTGATCCTGACCCGCCGGCGCCTGTTGAAGTAGGGGTGGGAAAAGGGGGAAACGCCATGCTGATGAACATCGTCAAGTCGCTGCACATCGTGTTCGTGGTCACCTGGTTCGCGGGGCTTTTCTACCTGCCGCGCCTGTTCGTGTATCACGCCCTGGCCAAGGACGAGATCTCGCTCGAGCGCTTCAAGGTCATGGAGCACAAGCTCTACTTCGGCATCATGACGCCAGGGGCGACGCTGAGCGTGATCTTCGGCCTCTGGCTGTGGCTCGGTTGGGGCGTCACGGGGGGCTGGCTGCATGCCAAGCTCGCGCTGGTCGTGGTGCTGCTCGGCTATCACTTCTGGTGCGGCAAGCTGATGCGGGATTTTCGCGACGGCCGCAATGCGAGAAGCGACCGCTGGTTCCGCTGGTTCAATGAAGTCCCCACCGTGCTGCTGCTCGCGATCGTGCTGCTGGTCGTGCTGAAGCCGTTCTGAACCCGGTGCTTTCCTTTTTCGCGCCCTGCCCGCGCGGCCTGGAGGCCCTGCTCTCCGCAGAGCTCGCCAGCCTGGGAGCGCTGGAGGCGCGCGTCGTGCCGGGCGGCGTGCTGTTCGGCGGCGGCTGGGGAGCCTGCTACCGCGCCAATCTCTGGTCGCGCCTCGCCTCGAGAATTCTGTGGAAGCTGGAGGAGTTCGACTACAAAAGCGAGCAGGACATCTACGACGCGGCGCATCGTATCGACTGGCCGCGCCTGTTCGATGTCCGGTGCACGCTCAAGGTAGCGGTGGTCGGCCAGAAGAGTCCGCTGAAAAGCCTTGGGTTCATCACCCTGAAAATCAAGGATGCGATCTGCGACCGTTTTCGCGAGGCGAGCGGCCTGCGCCCGAACGTCGAGCGCGCCGAGCCGGACGTGCGCGTGCACGCCTTCCTGGGCGCCACGCGCGCAATGCTGTATCTGGACACCTCCGGCGAGCCGCTGTTCAAGCGCGGCTGGCGCGTAGAGGAACTCGCCGCTCCGCTGCGCGAGAATCTCGCCGCGGGCATCCTGATACTCGCCGGCTGGACAGCGGAGCAGCCGCTGCTCGATCCGATGTGCGGCGGCGGCACCTTTCTGGTCGAGGCCGCAGCCATGGCGCGCAAGCGCGCGCCCGGATTGAAGCGCCTGTTCGGCTTCGAGAAGCTGCGCGATTACGACAAGACGCTGTGGTCGCGCCTGTTGAAGGAAGCCGCCCAACCGCTCGCTGCTTCGGCGCCGCTGGAAATCTTCGGCAGCGATGCGGATGCCAGGGCGCTGTCCGCCACGCGCCGCAACCTCGCCGCCGCCGGCGTCGAGCGCTGGGTGAAGCTGGAAAGGATCGATGTGCTGGAGCGCCAGGCGCCGGCGGCGTCCGGCGTGCTGATCGCCAACCCGCCCTATGGCGAGCGCATGGGCTCGGAGGAAGAACTCGCGAAGATGTATCCGCTGCTCGGCGACACGTTGAAGAAAAACTTCTCCGGCTGGAACTGTTTTCTATTCACCGGCGACCTGCGCCTGCCCAAGCTCATCCGCCTGGAGCCTTCGCGCCGCATTCCGCTCTTCAACGGCGCCATCGAGTGCCGCCTGTACCAGTTCGAGATCGTCGCCGGCAGCCATCGCCGCGCACGGGGAGGACGGGGGGAGGAAACGCTTTCGACAAAATAGATGTCCTGAATTCAAGTTTGACGTACAACTTTTAAGCAATGCCAGGGTGCATAGTCAGGGTATCAATAGCACGGCGCCGGCGGTTTTGCGGCTTTCCATATCGGCATGGGCCTTGGCGGCATCTTCGAACGCATATTCGTGATGGCGCTGCGCGCTGATCACGCCACGGTCAAGTACCGAAAACAGGGCCTGCGCCATGCGGTCGCGCTCGGATCCCGTGAAAAAATGAAACACGTTGGGACGCGAGATGCTGTTCGACTTCTCAAACAACATTGAGATGCGAAACGGTTCGATCGGGCCGGAGGACTGTCCGAAATTGACCAAGTGCCCCCGCATGGCCAGCGCTTGCAGCGAACCCTGAAACGTGTCCTTGCCGACGGAATCATAGACGACGTCCACGCCGCGATCCTGTGTAAGGGTCCGCACCTTCTCGACGAAGTTCTCGGCGCGATAGAGAATGGTGTGTTCGCAGCCGCTGCGCCGGGCCAGGGAAGCTTTTTCCTCGCTGCCAACTGTACCGATTACCGTCGCACCGAGGTGGCTGGCCCACTGGCAGAGCAGGCGGCCGACGCCGCCTGCGGCGGCATGGACCAGCACGGTATGTCCGGCACGAACCGGAAACACCTGACGCACCAGAACCTGCGCCGTCAAGCCTCGCAGCAGGGTCGCGGCGACGGTCCGATCGTCCAGCGACTCCGGTAGCCGGATAAGCACGCTGGCCTCGATCAGGCGGGCGCTCGCGTATCCGCCATATTCAAGAGTGATATAGCCGACGCGGTCGCCGGGGCTGAAATCGACCACACCGGGGCCGACCGCATCCACCACGCCGACGGCTTCGAGGCCCGGGATGCCCGGCAAGGAGAGCGTCGTATACAGACCGGAGCGCACGTAGCAATCGTGAAAGTTGACGCCGATGGCGGTCTGCCGGAGGCGGACCTGCCCGTTGCCCGGCGCGCCGACCGTAATACGCTCGCTTTTGAGAACCTCCGGCCTGCCCGGCTGCCGTATCACGATTGCTTGATCCACTGCTACCCTCCAGGAGGCGACTGGGACGGCGCTATTTTCGCTTGCACCGAGACTCCGGCGCTCAACGTGTGCTTCTCGAAGACCCGGCCTCCGGGCGCCCGCTTCCGCCCGGAAGCGAACCTCGCCCGCGCCAACACAGAAGGACCTCAAATTCGCAACCAGCCGCCTCAGTCATCGGCCCAGCAAGTGCAGAATGAGAAAACCGGCCAGATAGTAACTTATAGGTTACTATCTGGCCGGTTTTCGGCAAAATACGCCGCCCGAAAGCAGACCCGCGCCGCCTAGACGATATCCAGGTGCTCGATGCCCTTGGTGAGATCGCGGTCCTTCGAGTCCTTGCCCTGCAGCTTGATCGCGAGACGCACTTCGTTGGTGGAATCGGCGAAGCGCAGCGCATCCTCGTAGCTGATGCGCCCCTCCTCGTAGAGATCGAACAGCGCCTGGTCGAAGGTCTGCATGCCGAGTTCGCGCGACTTCTTCATGATCTCCTTGATGCCGTGGATCTCGCCCTTGAAGATCAGATCCGAAATCAGCGGCGAATTAAGCAGCACCTCCACCGCGGCGGCGCGTCCCTTGCCTTCTTTGAGCGGGATCAGGCGCTGCGAGATCACCGCCTTCAAGTTCAGCGACAAGTCCATGAGCAACTGGTGACGCCGCGCCTCCGGGAAGAAGTTGATGATCCGGTCCATCGCCTGGTTGGAGTTGTTCGCGTGCAGCGTGCCGAGCGCCAGGTGGCCGGTCTCCGCGAACGCGATCGCATGCTCCATCACCTCCTGGTCGCGAATCTCGCCGATCAGGATTACGTCCGGCGCCTGGCGCAGCGTGTTCTTCAGCGCCGCCTCCCAGCTGTCCGTGTCCACGCCGACCTCGCGCTGCGTGATGACGCAGTTCCTGTGCGGGTGCACGTACTCGACCGGATCCTCGATCGTGATGATGTGGCCGTGCGAGTTCTCGTTGCGGTAGCCGATCATCGCCGCGAGCGTGGTGGATTTCCCGGAGCCCGTGCCGCCTACTACGAGCGCGAGACCGCGCTTTTGCATGATCACGTCCTTCAGCACGGGCGGCACCTTCAGGTCGTCGAAGTTCGGAATCGAGGTCGTGATCACCCGCATCACCGCGCCGGGCTGTCCCATCTGCACGAAGCAGTTGACCCGGAAGCGGCCGATGCCCTGAGGGCTGATCGCGAAGTTGCACTCCTTCTTCGCCTCGAACTCGGCCGCCTGCTTGTCGTTCATGACGGCGCGGATGAGCGTCGCCGTGTGCTGCCCGGTGAGCGCTGTCTGCGACACCGGCGTCATCTTGCTGTCGATCTTCATCGCCGGCGGAAAGCCCGCGGTCAGGAAAAGATCCGAGCCCTTCTTCGCGACGAGTGCGCGCAGAAGATCGTAGATGAACTTGACTGCCTGTTCTTGTTCCATGAGGGCCTCCTGGCCGGTGGAAAATCTCTAGCCCGCGAAGTTATCCTTGTTTGCCGCCTTGCTGCGCGCTTCAGCCATCGAGATGACGTTGCGCTGCACCAGCTCCAGCAGGTTCTGATCGAGCGTCTGCATGCCGAGCGACCTCCCGGTCTGGATCGCGGAATACATCTGCGCGATCTTGTTCTCGCGGATCAGGTTGCGGATGGCCGGGGTGCCGATCATGATCTCATGCGCCGCCACCCGGCCGGTGCCGTCCTTGGTCTTGAGCAGCGTCTGCGAAATGATGGCGCGGATCGACTCCGAAAGCATCGAGCGCACCATCTCCTTTTCCGCGGCCGGGAACACGTCCACGATACGGTCGATGGTCTTGGCCGCGGAACTCGTGTGCAGCGTGCCGAACACCAGGTGGCCCGTCTCCGCGCCGGAAAGCGCGAGGCGGATGGTTTCCAGGTCGCGCATCTCGCCCACCAGGATCACGTCCGGGTCCTCGCGCAGCGCGCTGCGCAGCGCGTTCGAGAACGACAGCGTGTGCGGTCCGACCTCGCGCTGGTTGATCAGGCACTTTTTCGATTCATGCACGAATTCGATCGGATCCTCGATCGTCAGAATGTGGCCCTGCTCTTCCTCGTTCTTGTGGTTGACCATCGCGGCGAGCGTGGTGCTCTTGCCCGAGCCGGTCGGCCCGGTCACCAGCACGATGCCGCGCGGCTGGTCGGCGATGTCGCCGAAGCTCTTGGGACACTTCAGATCCGCGAGCGACAGGATCTTGGAGGGAATGGTCCGCATCACGGAGGCCGCGCCGCGCTGCTGCACGAAGGCGTTGACGCGAAAGCGCGCCAGGTTCGGCACCGAGAACGAGAAGTCGCACTCGAGGTTCTCCTCGTAGAACTTCCTCTGCCCGTCGTTCATGATGTCATAGATCATGCCGTGCACTTCCTTGTGCTCCATCGGCGGCACGTTGATGCGGCGGATATCGCCGTGCACCCGGATCATCGGCGGCAGGCCGGAGGACAGGTGCAGATCGGAGGCCTTGTTCTTGACCACGAAGGCGAGCAGCTCGGTGAGATCCATTACAATTCTCCAAAGTCGGAACAGCGAAGCGCGGAGCGGTGCGGCCTCAGAATGCCGTAATCTCCGCGTTTCTCGTTGTCGGTCCAAAAAATCATGTCTATGATCGGTGAGGGACTGCAAGCTGTCAATGCACGCATTGCGCGCGCGGCGGCCGCAGCAGGACGCGAACCCGGGGCGGTCCGGCTCGTGGCAGTGTCTAAAACCCAACCCGCAGAGTGCATCGCGCAGGCCTACCGGCTCGGACAGCGCGATTTCGGCGAGAACTACGTGCAGGAGGCTGTGGAAAAGATGACGGCCCTCAGCGCGCAGATTGGCGGCGAACTGGCGCTCGCGCCGATCGAATGGCACCTGATCGGCCCGCTGCAGGCGAACAAGACCCGCATCGTGGCCGAGCGCTTCAACTGGGTGCATACGCTGGACCGCGAGAAGATCGCGCGCCGCCTTTCCGAGCAAAGACCCGATGGAGCAAAACCGATCAACGTGCTGCTGCAAATCAATATTTCCGGAGAGGCCTCGAAAAGCGGCATTCCGCCCGCGCAAGCGGGCGAGCTCGCGCGCGCGCTCGCAAATCTCCCCAATCTCCGGCTGCGCGGCCTAATGGCGATTCCCGGGCACACCCCGGATGCAGCGCGACAACGGGCCAGTTTCGCCGCCGTACGCGTCCTGTTCGAGCGCCTGAATTCGGACGGCATGGGGTTCGATACGCTGTCCATGGGCATGAGCGCCGATCTCGAAGCCGCGATCGCGCAGGGTGCCACCATGGTGCGCGTGGGAACGTCGATATTCGGCGCTAGGCGGGAATTTCAGATATGAAAATCTGCTTTCTCGGCGGCGGCAACATGGCCACGGCGCTGCTTGGCGGCCTGATTGCTAAGGGTGTTCCGCCCGGCGATCTTTCGGCCATCGAAGTAAACGCCGCAGCGCGCGATCGCCTCGCCGCGCAGTTCGCGATCCGCGTGGCAGGCGCGGCGCAGGCAGCCCTTGCTGATTGCGACACTGTCGTGCTCGCCGTGAAACCCCAGGACCTGCGCGCCGCGCTGGCGCCGCTCGCCGGGCTTACCGGCGCGAAACTCGTGATCAGCATTGCCGCGGGCGTCCGGCTGGATGCCATTTCGCGCTGGCTGGGCGGCCACGGGAATCTGGTTCGCGCGATGCCCAATACGCCCGCTCTGATCGGCGCCGGGATCGCCGGCCTGTACGCCCTGCCCGGCGTGGATAAGGCGGGCCGCGCGCGCGCCGAGGAGATACTGCGCGCGGGCGGCGAAGTGGTCTGGGTTCCGGAAGAACGCCTGCTCGATCCGGTGACCGCGCTCTCGGGCAGCGGCCCAGCCTATGTGTTCTGGTTCATCGAACAACTCGCCGCTTCGGGCGCGAAACTCGGACTCGCGCCTGAAACCGCGCAACGGCTCGCGCTCGCCACAGTGCTCGGCGCCGCCAGGCTTGCCGCGCAGAGCGATGAAACGCCGGGCACGCTGCGCGAGCGCGTCACCTCCAAGGGCGGCACCACCGAAGCGGCGCTGAACGTATTCGCGGAGGAAAAAATGGCGCAACGGCTGGAGCGCGCGCTGCGCGCGGCGAGCGAGCGGGGCGCCGAACTCGGCGCTCAGCTCGGCAAGGACCGCTGAACCGCTCGCCCGCTCGCCATGTTCCTGCAGATCACTGTATTCCTGGTCGAGACAGTCGTCGCGTTTTTTGTCTATCTGCTGCTCGCGCGCTTTTACTTCCAGCTGCTGCGCGTTCCATTCCGCAATCAGATAGGCGAGTTCATCATGCGCACCACGAGCTGGATCGTCCTGCCGGCCAGGCGCTTGGTTCCCGCGCTAGCCGGCCTTGATGTCGCGACCTGGTCGGCAGCCTGGCTGCTGCAGGCGCTGGGACTGTTCATCATCTACGCGCTGCGCGGCTGGGAGTTCGGGTCGGCGCCGGGCATAGCCCTGGGGCTCCTGCTCGGGCTGGCGCTCTTTGACCTGTTGCGCTTCAGCATCTACCTGCTGGTGTTCGCGCTCCTCATGCAGGCGGTGCTGTCGTGGGTAAACCCGCACACGCCGCTTGGCCCCGCGTTCGATGCCTTTACCCGCCCCTTTCTGCGCCCGATACGGCGCCTGGTGCCGCCGATTGCGAACATCGATCTGTCGCCGCTGGTGCTGCTGGTGGCGTTGCAGGTCGTGCTGATTCCGCTCGCGCACTTTCGCGGCCTGCTCGCGGGCTTGTTCTAGCAGGCGCGGGTCGGAAAGCCCAGGCGGCCAAGGGGGCTCAGGACATTCAGGGATCGGGTGCCCTGCTCAGCTCCAGATTCCTGTTGAACTGAACGAGCGAACCGGCTCTCAGAAATGCCAGCGCGCAGCCGAGTTGGCGGTCCTCGCCGGCGGCAGGACGCGGACAAAGCGCCTGCTCGACGCGGGCCTTGGGCAGCAGTGGATCGGTTGCCCACGGCACAGGGCGTGTGCGTGCTCCTGCTCGCGGCGCGCGCGCCTGGAGGCCGTTGTCTGCGACGGCGGGATGAGCTCGATGTCGGGACCGATGCCGGTGCGCTGCACCGAGCGGCCGGAGGGCGTGTAGTAGAGCGCCGTCGTGAGGCGCAGAGCGCCCAGGCCATCGCCGAGTGACGAGATGGTCTGTACGCTGCCCTTGCCGTAGCTGCATCGCCCCATGACGGTGGCGCGCCCGTTTTCCTGCAGCGCGCCCGCCACCAGTTCCGAAGCCGAGGCTGAGCCGCCGTTTATCAGCACCTGCAGCGAGCTCCTGTATCGCCCTGACTCCCGCGGCGACCAGCGGCGCCGGATCCACTTCGGTCGCGCAAAGGCAGCATCAGCCGGGTCAGCAGCTTCGGCGCCATGCGCCGGCGCGCCTGGAATAAGCAGCGACGCGGCGCATGCCGCAAAGGCGGCGGGCGCGGGTAGAGATTTCGCCAAAGATTTCGCCAAGCGGCGCACGGTGAACATTCGCATAGGGCAACGGATAGCGCACCGCCCGGGACGCCGTCCTAGGTCTGGACCAGCTTGCGGTGGCGCTGGATGCTCATCAGGATGCCGATGCCGATGAACAAGGTGGCGAGCGCGGTGCCCCCGTAGGAGAAGAACGGCAAGGGAACCCCCACGACAGGCAGGATACCGCTGACCATGCCGATGTTCACGAATACATAGGTGAAGAACATCAGCGTGATCGAGCCCGCCAGAAGGCGGGTGAAAAAGGTCGGGGCATTCGCCGTGACCATAAGGCCGCGGCCGATGAGCAGGGAATACAGGATCAGCAGCACGGCATTGCCGAGCAGGCCGAACTCTTCCGCAAACACGGCAAAGATGAAGTCGGTATGCCGCTCCGGAATGAATTCCAGATGCGCCTGGGTGCCGTTCAGCCAGCCTTTTCCCACCAGTCCGCCGGAACCCACGGCGATCGTCGACTGGATGATGTGGTAGCCAGAGCCCAGCGGATCCTGTGTCGGGTCAAGCAAAGTAAGGATACGTTTGCGCTGGTAGTCGTGCAAAACCCCCCAGAGCGGCGCCAGACCGGCGAGCCCGACGATGCCCACACCGACCAGAACTCTCCAGCCGATGCCCGCGAAGTAGATGACGTAGGCGCCTGCCGCCGCGACCAGCACGGCCGTTCCGAGGTCGGGCTGGCGCGCGACCAGCAACACCGGCACGGCAAGCAACAGCGCCGCCGCGGCAAAGTCGCGCAGGCGCAGCGTCGCCTCGTTCTTGTGAAAGAACCAGGCGAGCATCATGGGCATGGCGATCTTCATCATTTCGGAGGGTTGGAAGCGTACGACGCCGACGTGCAGCCAGCGGCGCGCGCCGTTCACCACGTCGCCGAACAGCGCCACCGCGATCAACAGGGATAGTCCAACCAGATAAGCCGGCAAAGCCATGCGCATCAGCGTCTGCGGCGGGATGCGCGCCGCGATCCACATCGCGGCACCCGCGAAGAGCAGATTCAGCAGCTGCGCGTTCACGCGCGCCGGGCTGTCGTAGCTGGCCGAGAACAGCGTCAGCAGGCCGATACAGAGCAGTATCGACACGACCGTCAGCAGCGGGCGGTCGATGCCATCGCTCAACATCGCCGCCCAGCGCCTCGGCTGGAAGCGGCCGCTCAGTTCCATGGCCGGATGCCGTGAATGAGCTGCATCAATCTCCCTCGCGGTCCGCTTCAGCTTCCCCGAAGGACGGCGGCTCGTCGATCTTCTGGCCGAGCAGGTAGTAATCCAGCACCGCGCGCGCGATCGGCGCCGCGGCGCGCGCGCCAAATCCGCTGTTCTCGACCAGTACCGCCAACGCGATGCGCGGCGAATCGAGCGGCGCGAACGCGATGAAGAGCGAGTGATCGCGGAAACGCTCCGCGACCTTGGACTCGACGTACTTCTCGCCCTGCTTCATACCTACCACCTGCGCGGTGCCGGTCTTGCCGCCGCTGATGTATTGCGCGCCCTGGAACGCGCGCGCGCCGGTACCCTCCTTGTTGACCCCGACCATGGCGCGCTTCACGAAGTCGACGTTTTCCTGCTTCAGCCCGATATTCTGCGCCAGCTGCGGCTCGAAGTACTTGCGCTCGCCCGTGCGCAGGTTGTCCACATGGTCGACCAGGCGCGGGCGAAACATCGCGCCATTGTTGGCGAGCGCGGCCATCGCGTTGGCAAGCTGCATCGGCGTATAGGCGTTGTAGCCCTGGCCGATACCGATCGAGATCGTTTCCCCCGGGTACCAGCGCTGCTGCTCGGGGCGCCGGAAGCGTTTCATCTTCCACTCCTGCGAGGGCAGAACGCCGATGGCTTCGCCTTCCAGGTCTATGCCGGTGCGCTGGCCGAAGCCGAAGCGCTTCATGAATCCGGAGATGGCGTCGATCCCCATGTCGTTCGCGAGCTGGTAGTAGTAGGTGTCGGAGGACACCACGATCGACTTGTATAAGTCCACCGTTCCGTTGCCGCCCTTCTTGGAATCGCGGAACTGGCGGCCGCCGAACAGGAAATAGCCGGGGTCGTGGATCGTGGAGCCCGGCGTGCGCTTGCCGAGTTCAAGCGCCGCGAGCGCCATGTAGGGTTTGAAGGTGGAGCCCGGCGGATAGACGCCGGCAATGGCGCGGTTGTTCAGCGGGCGGTCCGGCGAGCTGTTCAGTTCGGCCCAGTTCTGCGGGTCGATGCCCTCGACGAACAGATTCGGATCGAATCCCGGCTTGGAGACGAACGCGAGCACCGCGCCGGTGGACGGCTCGAGCGCGATAAGCGCGCCGCGGCGCTCGCCAAAGGCCTTCTCGACAATCTCCTGCAGCTTGATGTCGATGCTGAGTGTCAGATTGTTTCCGGCGCGCGGCGGCGTGCGCGACAGGGTGCGTATGCTGCGTCCGTTGGCGTCGATCTCCACCTGTTCGAAACCGGTCGTGCCGTGCAGCTCCTCCTGGTAGCTCGCCTCGACCCCGCTTTTACCGATGAAATCCGTGCCGCGATAGTTCGCGTCCACGCCTTCCTCTTCGAGCCGCTCCTGATCGGTCTGGTCGATGCGCCCGATATAGCCGATCACGTGCGCGGCCAGGTCGCCGCGCGGATACTGGCGGAACAGGCGCGCCTTGATTTCCACGCCGGGGAAACGGTAGCGGTTCGCCGCAAAGCGCGCGACCTCTTCATCGCTCAGCCGGGTGCGGATGGGCAGGCTGTCGGCGCCGCGAACCTCCGCAATCAGTTTGCGAAAGCGCGCCCGGTCGCGCTGCTGGATTTCGACCACCTTCGCGAGCTCATCGATGGTGTGCTCGAGATCCGCAACCTTGCGCGGAAAAATCTCCAGGGTGTACGCGGAATAATTGCGCGCCAGCACGATGCCGTTCCGATCGAGGATCTGGCCGCGATTGGGCGCCACCGGAACGATCGAAATCCGGTTGTCCTCGGCCTTCGTGTGGTAGTAGTCGTGCTGCACGACCTGCAGGTACACGAAGCGCACGAACAGCAGCGAGAAGGCGCCGATCACCAGCGCGCCCGCAACGCCCACGCGCAGGTGGAACCGGCGCAGCTCGTGCTCGCTGTCCCGGTATTCAGCCTTCATATGGGCCGTGTTTCATCGACCTCGAGCGCGCGCTGCTGGGGGATGAGGAGCAGCGCGGTCACCACCGGCCAGAGCAGCGCGCCAAGCAGGGGTCCGACTACTACCGCCCAACCCGGAAATGATGCGCCCGCGGCGAGGCGGATCACGATCGCCACCGCCTCGCAAAAAACCAGCAGCGCTGCGACGTGCAAGGCCTGCTGCGGCATGCCGAACCACAGGATGCGCCGGGACAGCGTAATCGCAAGAAATGCCGTAATGGAGTAGGCAAGCGCGTGCTGCCCCAGCAGCACGCCGTTGGCGGCATCGATCAGCAGACCAAGCGCCCAGGCCACGCCGAGACCGACCAGCCGCGGCTGCCGGATGCACCAGAAAGCCAGGATTACGGCGACAAAATCGGGAACCAGACGCAGATCGCCCCAGGGCAGAAACTCCAGCAGCAGGGCGCCGGCAAACGAAACGACGATTGTCGAGGGCCTGACAGGAAGCAGTATGCGCTGCATGGCCGCCATCACTCCTTGCGCCGTAACCGGCGCGCCGCATCGCCGCGCCGCTCGGCGGCGGGCCGCGCACCCTGCGCGGGCAGCGGCGGCAGCCTGGCGTCCGGCGAGAGCAGCATCACGTACCGGCCGCGCGAAATTCCCGCCACCGGCTCGCACAGGATGCGCGCGAAGGACTGCGCGGCATCGCGCTCTATGCGCGCCACGCTGCCGACCGCAAGCCCGGCCGGATAGACGCCGTCTATGCCGGAGGTCACCAGGCGATCGCCGTTCTGGATCTCGGCATTTGCCGCCATGAAACGCAGCTCCAGCGTCCCGGCGCCGCCGCCGCCGAACGCCACCGCGCGCAAGCCGTTGCGCAGCACCTGTACCGGAATCGCCTGATCCTTGTCGGTCAGCAAAGTCACTTCCGAGAGCATGGCGTGCACGCGCGTCACCTGGCCCACCACGCCGCTGTCGTCCACAACCGGGCTTCCCGGCAGCACGCCGTGCGTCTGGCCCTTGTCCACGTACACCTTCTGGCTGAACGGATCGCGGCTCGCATAGATAATCTCGGCCGGCGTCTTGTCGCGCTCAAGGCGATCGGCGGCGCTTAACAGGCGCCGCATCTGCGCCGCCTCGGCGGCGCTCGACTCGAAGCGCCGGGCGTCAAATTGAGCCAATACCAGGCGCGCGCGCAATTGCGCATTCTCTTCGCGCAGCGACGTCTGCGTCGAAAAGTACTCGGCTATGGTCGCGCCGAGTTCAACCGGCGCGAGCGCGACGCGCTGCAGCGGGTAGGCGAGCAGCGCAAGCAGACTGCGCAATCCGTCGGCGTAGTGAAAACGCGCATCCAGCACCAGCAGAGTCAGAGACAGCGAAGCGAAGAAGACCAGCCGCACGAATGGCGCCGGCCCTCGCTTGAAGAACGGTGGCGGGGAATGCTCCATGCGGTGCCGCCCCGGCCGTCAGATCACTCGTTGGTAAAGATCGGCCCGAAGTGTTCGACCTGCTCAAGCGCTTTGCCCGAACCGCGCACGACGCATGTAAGTGGATCATCGGCGACGATAACCGGCAGGCCGGTCTCCTCCATCAGCAAGCGGTCGAGGTCGCGTAGCAGCGCGCCGCCGCCTGTCAGCACCATACCCTTCTCCGCGATGTCGGCACCCAGTTCCGGCGGGGTCTGCTCCAGAGCCGACTTGACCGCGGACACGATCTGGTTCAGCGGCTCGGTGAGGGCTTCCAGAATTTCATTCGAACTGATCGTGAAGCTGCGCGGAATGCCTTCCGCAAGATTGCGCCCTTTCACTTCGAGCTCGCGCACTTCGCTGCCGGGAAACGCGGAGCCGATGCGCTTCTTGACCTGTTCCGCGGTGGCTTCGCCGATCAGCATGCCGTAGTTGCGCCGGATATAGTTGATGATGGCTTCATCAAACTTGTCGCCGCCGACACGCACGCTGCCGGAGTACACCATGCCACCGAGCGAGATGACGCCGACTTCCGTCGTGCCGCCGCCCACGTCCACGACCATCGAGCCGGTCGCCTCGGCTACCGGAAGATCGGCGCCGATCGCCGCTGCCATCGGCTCCTCGATCAGGTATACCTGTCCCGCTCCGGCGCCGATCGCGCTCTCGCGGATCGCGCGCCGCTCCACCTGAGTCGAGCCGCAGGGCACGCAGATGATGATGCGCGGGCTCGGCGAGAACAGTTTGTTGTCGTGCACCTTCTTGATGAACTGCTTCAGCATCTGCTCGGTCACGGTGAAATCCGCGATCACGCCGTCTTTCATCGGACGAATTGCGGTGATGTTGCCGGGCGTCTTGCCGAGCATCATCTTGGCTTCCTTGCCGACCGCTTGTATGGTTTTCTTGCCGCTCGGTCCGCCTTCCTGGCGGATGGCGACCACCGATGGTTCGTCCAGCACGATCCCCTTGCCGCGCACGTAAATGAGCGTGTTCGCGGTGCCGAGATCGATCGCCAGATCGTTCGAAAAATAGCTGCGCAAAAATCCAAGCATGAACTGAGAGCCTCTTTAATTTTCCATGAATTCAGACACTAAGGCCAGAACATCAGGCTTTGTCACACGCATCGTTATGATACCCTAACGGCGCTCTGCAAAATAGCCGCCAGACCGTGTTTGCGCTCTACTACCGCCAGAACCTTTCAGCCATCTCATGTCGCTAAAGCACGACGACGTTGCGCGTATGGCGAGCCTGGCGCGCATCGATGTTCCAGCGGCAGATGCCGACGATGTGCTGCGCCAGCTGAACCGGGTACTTGGCCTGGTGGACGAGCTGCAGTCGATCGAGACGACAGGCGTCGCGCCCATGGCCCATGCCCTTGACGCCGGACGCGGCGATACACCCGTCGCTGCGCAGCGGCTGCGGCCGGATGAGGTGACCGAGACGGAACAGCGCGCCGCCTTCCAGGCCTGCGCGCCCTCCGTATCCGACGGCCTGTACCTGGTCCCCAAGGTCATCGAATAGCGGAAATAGCGGGCGGATGGATTTTGCCGATACTCCTGCCGGCGGCGTTTGCCACCGCGCCAGCCGGGCGCTGAAAGCATGCTGAACGCAAGCCTTGCCGAGCTCGCCCGCGCGCTCGGCAACCGCGACATATCGAGCCTCGAATTGACCCGGCTGTTCCTCGAGCGCTCGGCGGCGCTGAACGGCGAGCTGAACGCTTTCATCACCCTCGACCCGGAACGCGCCCTGCGCGACGCCCGCGCGGCGGACGAGCGGCTCGCGCGCGGCGAGCGCAATCCGCTGCTCGGCATACCGATCGCGCACAAGGACATCTTTTGCACCCTCGGCATGCTGACCAGCTGCGGCTCGCGCATGCTGTCTAATTTCATCAGCCCCTATGACGCGACGGTCGTGGAGCGCTGCGCGCAATCCGGCACGGTGCTGCTCGGCAAGACCAACATGGACGAGTTCGCGATGGGTTCCTCCAGCGAAAGTTCGTACTACGGCGCGGTGAAGAATCCGTGGGACAAGACCCGCGTGCCGGGCGGCTCGTCCGGCGGGTCCGCCGCTGCGGTGGCGGCGCGCCTGGTGCCTGCGGCGACCGGCACGGACACCGGGGGTTCCATCCGCCAGCCGGCCGCGATGAGCGGGGTGAGCGGTCTCAAGCCGACCTACGGGCTGGTGTCACGTTATGGGATGGTCGCATTCGCCTCCTCCCTCGACCAGGGCGGCCCGCTCGCCAAATCCGCGCAGGATCTGGCGCTGCTGATGAACGGCATGGCGGGGTTCGACGCGCGCGATTCGACCAGTCTGCAGCGGCCCCGCGAGGACTACACGCGCGATCTCGACCTGCCCCTCCAGGGGCTGCGTATCGGCCTGCCCGCCGAGTACTTCGGCGACGGCATCGAACCCGCGGTCAGACAATCCGTGGAGGAGGCGGTGCTCTGGTTCGAGCGCCAGGGGGCCACCCGGGTAGCGCTTACGCTCCCCAACACCAGGCTCGCCGTCCCGGTGTACTACGTGATCGCGCCCGCCGAGGCCTCATCCAATCTGTCGCGCTTTGACGGCGTGCGCTACGGGCACCGCGCCGCGCAGTTCAACGACCTGGCCGACATGTATCGCCGCACCCGCGCAGAGGGCTTCGGAAGAGAAGTAAAGCGCCGGATTCTGATCGGGACCTACGTCCTGTCGCAGGGTTACTATGACGCTTATTACGTCAAGGCGCAGAAAGTCCGGCGCCTGATCGCGCGCGATTTCAGCGCCGCATTCGAGCGCTGTGACGTGATCATGGGGCCAACCGCCCCCGGGACCGCGTTCGCCCTGGGCACGAATGCGGACGATCCGGTGAAAATGTACCTGAACGACATCTTCACCATACCGGCATCCCTCGCCGGCCTGCCCGGGTTGTCCATCCCCTGCGGCTTCGACGCGGCGGGGCTGCCGATAGGCTTGCAGCTGACGGGCGATCACTTCAGCGAATCCCGCCTGCTTGGCATGGGGCAGCGCTATCAGCAAGATACGGATTGGCACCTGAGAGTGCCGACGCAAACGCCGCTGCGGACGCGCGGCGCGGTGCAGGCGAGCCCGCCTGAGGCGCGCGGCGCATAGGGGGAACATAAGAATGAAACGCCTGATTCTGTTTTCCCTGCTGGCCGCGACGACGATGGCGCTGCCGGTGGCCGCCCAAAGCGGCGCCGAACAACGCGAGTTGATCGGCCAGGTGGGCAGTCGCAGCGCGCTGCTGGTGCTCAATTCGTCCAGGGAAAAGGACGGTACCTGGCGGGTGACCGGCGAATATCTCCTGCTGCCCACACTGGTACGGCGCTTTGTCGAGGGTGAGCGCAGCCCGCAGCTCGGGCTAACGGCGCTGCGCGAGGGTGCAACGCCGATCTTTTTCGGCCGCCCCCCCACCGCGACACTGCGCGGCACCTGGCGAGACGGGGTGTTCAAGGGTAATCGCCTCGGTCCGGGCGGGCAGGAGCGCGAGACCTTCGAGTTCAGCGAGGCGTTTCCTTCGCTGGACGCATACAGCGCGCAACTGCGTTGCGAGGCCGGAGACGATCGCTATAGCTCGAGCCTTGCCTACACGATCGAAAAGGGCAGGCTCGTGCCCGGCAGCTTCGAGTGGCGCACCCGGGTCTCGCCCAGCGGACATGCGTGCGCCATCGGCAGCACGGATCGGGTCGAGCAGCAGACGCTTGCCGGCGCCCTGCAATGGAGAGCGGGCGTCCATACCGATGCCTGCAAAATCACGCTGCGCGATCTCGGTGAGCATGTGCGCGTAGCCGCGGAAAACTGCAGTGCGTATTGCGGGTCCCAGGCCTATTTCGAGCCGATGCTGGTCGACCGGCGCAACGCCTGCCGGATCCTGCGTCCGCAGACACGCTGATCATGGCCTGGGAAATCGTTGTCGGGCTGGAAACACATACCCAGCTACTGACCCGGAGCAAGATATTTTCCGGCGCGCCGAATCTGTTCGGCGCCGAGCCCAACCTGCAGGCCTGCGCCGTGGACCTCGCGCTGCCGGGAGTGCTGCCGGTGCTGAACCGGGCGGCGCTCGAACATGCGGTGCGTTTCGGCCTCGCGGTGGGCGGCGTCATCAACCGGCGCTCCATCTTTGCGCGCAAGAATTATTTCTACCCTGACCTGCCCAAGGGATATCAGATCAGCCAGTTCGAACTGCCCGTGGTCCAGGGTGGCGGGCTGAAAATCATACTGCCAGAGGGCGAAAAATTCATCCGTCTGGTACGCGCCCACCTCGAGGAGGATGCCGGCAAATCGGTGCACGATCTGCCCGGCGCGTATGCCTCGGGCGGGCGGGCGCGCGATGACATGTCGGGAATAGATCTGAACCGCGCCGGTACACCGCTGCTGGAGATCGTGACCGAACCCGACATGCGCAGCGCCAGGGAGGCTGTCGCCTACGCGCGCGCGCTGCACGCGCTGGTGGTTTGGATCGGCATCTGCGACGGCAACATGCAGGAGGGGTCCTTTCGCTGCGATGCCAACGTTTCGGTGCGCCATCAGGGAGAGCCCCTCGGCAACAGGTGCGAAATCAAGAATCTGAATTCTTTCCGCTTCCTGGAGCACGCAATCGAGTTCGAGGCGCGCCGCCAGATCGAATTGATCGAGGATGGCGGCCGGGTGGCGCAGGAAACCCGCCTCTACGATCCGGAGCGCGCTGAAACGCGCTCGATGCGCAGCAAAGAGGACGCCCACGACTACCGCTACTTTCCGGATCCGGACCTGCTGCCGATCGTGGTGTCCGAAGCGGACATCGATCGCCTGCGCGCGGCGCTCCCGGAGCTGCCCGAGGCGCGCCGCGAGCGCTTCGCGCGCGAGTACGCGCTATCCGCCTACGACGCCGGCATTCTGACCGCGACGCGCGCCTCGAGCGAGTTCTTCGAGGCGCTGATTCGGGCGGCGGGCGTCAAACCCAAGCTGTGCGCAAACTGGCAGACGGGGGAACTCGCCGCCGCCCTGAACCGGGAGGACAGGGAGATTGCGGACAGCCCGCTGAGCGCGCAAACCCTCGGCGCGCTGATCCGGCGCGTCTCCGACGGCACTCTCTCCAGCAAGCTCGGCAAGGAGGTCTTCGATGCGCTATGGCGCGGCAAAGCGCAGGGCGCGAACGCCGTGGACGAGATCATCGAAAAGCGCGGCTTGCGGCAGATCAGCGATTCCGGCACGATCGAACAGCTCGTCGATCAGGTGCTGGCCGCAAATGCAAGGCAGGTGGAAGACTACAGGGCCGGCAAGGAAAAAGCCTTCAACTCGCTCATCGGCCAGGTGATGAAGGCGAGCAAGGGGAAGGCCAATCCCGTCCAGGTGAACGAGGTGCTGAAGCGCAAGCTCGCGGGTTGATGTTCCTATTTCCTGCGCGTCAATTCCACGTAGCGTTTCTTGTCGTCATCGTACTTCGCATTGATGGTGTCGACTTCCTTCTTTTTCACGTTCAGCAGGTTCCGCTGCGCGGCAATATCTATCTCCGCGTTCTTGATGTCCTCCAGCAACTTTGCGGGCGGCTTGTTCTTGCCCTTGTAGAACTCCATGTCCTTGTTCAACTGCTCCTGGCGCTGGGTGATCTTGCCGATGCGCGCTTCCACTTCCTTCACCGCCAGATGGTTGTCCTTCAGCGCGCGCCCGCGCGCTTCGTCGATGTCCTTCTCGCTGGTATAGGTTGCGAGCAAGGCGCGGTTGCGGCGCGACTCTTCCTTGGCGGCCTCGGTTTCATCGCGCTTTTTCTTCGCCTCCGCATCCTTCGCGGCGCGCTGCTCGTCGGTCATCTGGCCTTCGATGCGCCGCACCACGCCGCCTTGCTTGTTCAGTTGCTCGAGCGGCAGCCCGGCGCACTGCGGCGGAACGGTCTGGCCGTAGTACTTCTTGCCGTCCTTTCCGGTGCAACGGAACATCTGGGCTTCGGCCGCCAGCGGCAGACTTACCAAGGCGACCGTGGATATGAGAAGTGTGAAGAGAAGTGTGAACTGCGGCACGTAGCGGGCCATTGATAAGTCCCCCGAATCGAAATTTGTACTCGCGCCGACGCGAGAATTGCCCCTCACCCGTGCGGTCATCGTCGGCGACAATTCTAGCCTGCCTCGCGGCTAGAATGCGCGCACCACTCTGAGGCAGGCCAGCATGTCCTTTCACGATAAATCGTTCATTGCGCAAAGCACGGCCCGAATGCTGCTCGAAGTAAGGGCCGTTCTGTTTTTCGATCAGAAGCCGTTCATTTTCACCTCGGGCTGGGCGAGCCCGGTCTACATCGATTGTCGAAAGCTGATCTTCTATCCGCGCATCCGCCGCCAGTTGGTCGATTTCGCGGTCGCCACCCTCGGGCGCGATGCCGGCTACGAGCAGTTCGATGTCGTCGCGGGCGGCGAGACCGCGGGCATTCCCTACGCCGCCTGGATCGCGGACCGGCTTGGCCTGCCGATGCAATACATCCGCAAAAAGCCCAAGGGGTTCGGGCGCAACGCGCAGATCGAGGGCGACCTGCGCGACGGCGCGCGCACCCTGCTGGTCGAGGACCTCACCACCGACGGGCGCTCCAAGATCAATTTCTGCCAGGCGCTGCGCAGCGCGGGCGCGGTGGTGGACCATGTGTTCGTCAACTTCTACTACGACATCTTCCCTGAATCGAAGAAGATCATGGGCGACCTGAACGTGCGGTTGCATGCCCTCGCCACCTGGTGGGACGTTCTTGAAGTCGTAAAACAGGACAAGTACCTCGGCTCGGCGCAGATTGCCGAGGTGGAGAAGTTCCTGCATGCGCCGGCCGAATGGTCGGCCGCGAACGGCGGCGTTTCGAGCTTTCCGGCGAGTTGAGCCGGTGCGCCCCGGTTCTTGATTCCCTGTCATGCGCATTCTGACGCTCAACGTCAACGGCATTCGCTCGGCGACCAAGAAGGGCCTGCTGCCCTGGCTTGCGCGGCAGCGCGCGGACGTCGTCTGCCTGCAGGAGATGAAGGCACAGGCCGCGGACATCGATCGCGCCCTGCATTGCCCGCCGAAATACCACTCGCACTACGCGTTTGCGCGAAAGAAGGGCTATAGCGGCGTCGCCCTCCACAGCAGGCAAAAACCGGACGAGGTGGGCGAGGGCTTCCGCAACAGGGAGTTCGACGCCGAGGGCCGCTACGTGGAGGCGCGCTTCGGCAAACTGTGGGTGGTATCCCTCTATTTGCCCTCCGGGTCCTCAGGCCCGCATCGCCAGGCCTCCAAGTTCCGCTTTCTGGATTCTTTCGCCAAACACCTGAAGAAGCTGCGTGCGCGCAGGCAGGAGATCGTTCTGTGCGGAGACTGGAACATCGCGCACCGCGAGATCGACCTCAAGAACTGGCGCTCGAATCAGAAGAACTCCGGCTTTCTCCCGGAAGAGCGCGCCTGGCTGAGCGGCGTGTTCGACGACATGGGCTTCGTCGACGTGTTTCGCACCATCAATGACAAGCCCGACCAATACACCTGGTGGTCGAACCGTGGCGAGTCCTGGGCAAAGAACGTGGGCTGGCGCATCGATTACCAGATCGCCACGCCCGGCGTCGCACGAACTGCGCGCAAGGAGTCGATCTACAAGGCAGAGCGCTTCTCGGACCACGCGCCGCTGACGATCGACTATGCCTACCCCCCTGCCTAGCGGGCTGCGCGACCGGCTGCCCGAAGGCATCCGCCCGTATTTCGAAGCGGCACCGCTCGCCGCCCTGTTTCTCGGCATCTCCTCCGGCTTCACCTTCGCGATGATCGGCGCGACGCTTACCACGCGCCTGGCGCAGCACGGCATCACCAAGAGCGCGGTGACGGCGTTCGCGCTCACCTTTCTTGCCTACAACTTCAAGTTTCTGTGGGCGCCGCTCGTCGACAACCTGCGCCTGCCCCTCGTCGGCCGGTTCGGGCAACGCCGCAGCTGGCTCTGGGTAACCGGCGTGCTGGTGATGGCGGCGGTGGCGTTTCTCGGCGCCGCAGATCCGAAGGAAGCGCTCCACGTCGTGGCGATCGCCGCCATCGCCGTGGGCGTGGCGGGCGCCACCTTCGACATCATCATCGACGCCTACCGCATCGAGCTGCTCGAGCCGCGCCAACTCGGCGTGGGCTCGGGCATGTCGCAATATGGCTGGCGGATCGGCGCGGCGAGCGCCGGGGCGCTGGCGCTGCTGCTCGCCGGACGGGTCGGCTGGACCTGGGCCTATGCCGCCTGCGCCGTGTTCGCCATTCCGGCGATGCTGGTCGGCGTGCTGATGGGCGAGCCGCAGCGGCACCGCGAGCCCGCGCGTGCGCGTGGACTCCTCGCGGCGCTCACCGCCTACCTGAGCCCGCTCAGCGAATTCATAAAGCGCAGCGGCGCACTCGTGGTGCTGCTATTCGTGCTGATCCACAAGATAGGCGACACGCTCGCAAACCTCACCCTGCGGCTCCTGTTCCAGGACCTCGGCTTCAGCAACGACGAGATCGCTTTCTACGACGTCGGCATCGGCTTTGCCGCGCTGCTGGTCGGCGTGTTCGCGGGCGGTGTCCTGTATGAACGGCTCGGAATGAAGCGCGCCGTGCTCATCAGTCTGGTTCTGATGGCGGTGTCCAATCTCAGCTTTGCCGCGCTGGCCGCGGCCGGACATACGAACCTGGGGATGGCCGCGGCGATCAGCTTCGAGAATTTCGCAAGCGGCATCGGCGGCGTGACCGTGGTCGCCTATCTCTCCGCACTGTGCAGCCTGCGCTTCACGGCCAGCCAGTACGCGCTGCTTTCCGCGCTTGCGAGCATCGCCGGGCGCTTCCTCACGGGAACGACCGTCGGCGCGCTGTTAGATGCGATCGGTTACGTGAACTTCTATCTGCTGACCACGCTGGTCGCAATTCCCGGGGTGATCCTGTTCTGGTTCATGATCCGCTCGGGCCTCGCGGACCTGTCGATCGGCTCGGCAGGCAGGGCGCGTGGGTCTTAGTCGACGGCGCGGCGGCGGCGCTCAGCCGGAGGTGCAGCGGTAAACCGCGAGGCTGCCGAGCAGATTCGGCATGACCGCCACCGACTTTCCCGCATGCAGTACCAGGCGTTCTTCGACCCGTACGTTCAGCTTCTCGCAAAGCTCGTCGAAATCCCGGATGGTGCACAGGTGCACGTTCGGCGTGTCGAACCACTCGTAGGGCAGCGCGGCGGACACCGGCATGCGTCCGAGCAGCACCTGGAGGCGCGCCGACCAGTGGCCGAAGTTCGGAAACGACACGAACGCCTCGCGTCCGACACGCAGCATTTCCCGCATGATGTTCTCGGTATGGCGCACCGCCTGCAGGGTCTGCGACAGGATGACATAGTCGAACGAGCCGTCCTGGAACGCGGACAGGCCGCTCTCCAGGTTCATCTGCAGCACGTTTACGCCGTTGCGCACGCACTCGGCAACCTTCTGGTCGTCGATCTCAATGCCGTAGCCGTGCGCCGAACGCGCCTGCTTCAGGTAATCGAGAAGCGTGCCGTCGCCGCAGCCCAAATCGAGCACGCGCTTGCCGGGCGCGATCCAGCGCGCGATCGCGGCGAAATCCGGGCGCGCCACCAGTATGGCCTGCTCAGCGCCCGTCATACACCCGCCTGCGGCAGGTTCGCGAAATAGGCGCGCACCGCCGCAAAATAGCGCGCGTCGTCCATCAGAAACGCATCATGGCCGTGCGGCGCGTCGATTTCCAGATAACTCACATCGCGCCGGTTGTCGAGCAAGGCCCTCACGATCTCTCGCGCGCGCGCCGGCGCGAAGCGCCAGTCGGAAGCAAAGGACACGACCAGAAAGCGCGCGCGCGCGCGCGCCAGCGCGGCGGACAGGTCGCCGCCGTAGGCGGCCGCGGGATCGAAGTAGTCGAGCGCCTTGGTGATGCGCAGATAGGTATTGGCATCGAAGTAGGTCGAGAACTTGTCACCCTGGTAGCGCAGGTAGCTCTCAATTTCGAAATCGATATCGAAATCGAATCCCGGCGTGCCGCGGCGCAGGGCGCGTCCGAATTTCTCCATCATCGCGTCATCCGACAGGTAGGTGATATGCCCGATCATGCGCGCCAGCCGCAGGCCGCGGCGCGGCACCACCCCGTGCTCGTAGTAGTGACCGCCGTGGAAATCCGGATCGGTCGTGATCGCCTGGCGCGCCACCTCGTTGAAAGCGATATTCTGCGCGCTCAGTTTCGGCGTGACGGCGATCACCAGCGCATGCGCGATGCGCTCGGGATAGGAAACGGTCCACTGCAACGCCTGCATGGCGCCAAGGCTGCCGCCCATGACCGCCGCGAAGCGCTGTATCCCCAGGTAGTCGGCCAGCCGCGCCTGCGCGGCCACCCAGTCCTCGACCGTGACCACCGGGAAATCGCCGCCCCATGGCTTGCCGGTCGCCGCGTTCAGGCTCATCGGCCCGGTGGATCCGTGGCAGCCGCCCAGGTTATTCACCCCGACGACGAAAAACCGGTTCGTATCGAGAGGCTTCCCCGGCCCGACCATGTTGTCCCACCAGCCGGCATTCTCGGGTTCGTCCGCGTAATAGCCCGCAACGTGGTGCGACGCGTTCAGGGCATGACATATCAGCACCGCGTTGGAACGCGCCGCATTCAGTTCACCATAGGTTTCGTAGGCGAGCTCGAACGAGGATAGCTGCGCGCCGCTGCTCAGGCGCAGGGACGAATCGATATTCGCCTTGCGCGCCGTAACAGCGCCGACCGAGCCCTGGTTCCGCGGATCAATCATGTCAGCCGATAAACGAAAAAGCCCGTTCAGCTTGCGCAAGGACGGGCCTCTCGACCGGTCTCTTTAGCTGTACTTGTAACGCGCCCGCAAGCTGAACATCAAATCGGCGCCGGGCTTCGATTATAGAGGATCAGGCATTCAGCTGGGCGAGCAGCTCCTGCGTGCGTTCCGGTCTGGCACTGCGCAGGATGCGCCTCGACACCGGCGCAAGGTCCGGGAGACTGCTCAGCAGCACCCGCTCCTTTACCGCCAGCAGCTGGGACGGGTGCATGGAAAAGTTGCGCAGGCCGAGCCCCAGCAGCAAACGCGTCAACATCGGATCGCCTGCCATCTCACCGCACACCGCCACCGGTACGCCGGCCCGGGTTGCGCTTTGTATGGTCCCCGCGACCAACTGCAGCACCGCAGGGTGCATCGGATCGTACAGGTGCGCGACCGTGTCGTCGGTGCGATCGATCGCCAGGGTGTACTGTATAAGGTCGTTCGTCCCGATGGACAGAAAATCGAGCTTGCGCATGAACATGCCAAGCGACAGCGCCGCCGCCGGAATTTCGATCATGCCGCCCACTTCGACCTGCGGACGATACGGTATCGCGCGCTCATCGAGCTGCGCCTTGGCCTGCTTCACCAGGGCCAGCGCCTGCTCGATCTCGTGCACATGCGCCACCATCGGCAGCAGTATCTTCACATCGCCATACTGCGAGGCGCGCAGGATCGCGCGCAGCTGTGTCAGGAACATCTGCGGCTCGGCCAGGCAAAAGCGGATCGCGCGCAGGCCCATCGCCGGGTTCGGCGGGGTAACGCCGTCTCCCTCGAGCGTTTTATCGGCCCCGATGTCCAGCGTGCGCAGCACCACGGCGCGGCCCTCCATCGCGCGCGCGACATCCCGGTAAGCCTCGAACTGCTCGTCCTCGCCCGGCAGATCCTTGCGGTTCATGAACAGGAACTCGGTGCGAAACAGACCTACGCCCTGGGCGCCGCAATCCAGAACGGCGGCCATGTCCTGCGGCAGCTCGATATTGGCGAACAGCTCGACCGACGTCCCATCCAGCGTGCGCGCCGGCGTCGATTTGAGCCGGCGCAGCTTCCTGCGCTCGAGTTCAAGCTCGCTCTGGCGCAGCTGGTATTCCGCGAGCACCAGCGGATCGGGATTGACGATCAGCACGCCCTGGATGCCGTCGACGATCAGCGTCTCGTTCTCGCGTATCGTCTGGCGCGCATGGTGCAATCCGACCAGAGCCGGAATATTCAGGCTGCGCGCCAGGATCGCCGTGTGCGAGGTCACCCCGCCCACATCGGTCACGAAGCCGCCGAAGTGGTGACGCTTGAAAAGAATCATGTCCGCGGGCGACAGGTCGTGCGCCACGACGATCAGGTTGCGCTCTTCGGACTCGGGCGGTACGGGGGCGGCCTGCGCACCCATCAGCGCCTTCAGCACCCGCTCGACGATCTGCTGCACGTCAGTCTTGCGTTCGCGCAGATAGGGATCCTCGATGCGCTCGAACTGGTCGACCAGCTTTTCCATTTGCTGCACGAGCGCCCATTCGGCGTTCTGGCGGCGCGCGCGTATCAGCGCCTTGGGCGCCTCGCACAGCGCGGTGTCGTCCAGGATAAGGCGATGCAGGTTGACGAAGGCGCCGAACTCAGCCGGGGCATCCTGCGGAATTTGCGATTCGATATCGCCGAGCTCCTCGCGAACGCGCGCGACGGCCGCATCGAAGCGCGCGATCTCGGCATCGAGTGCTTCCTCCGGCACGCCATAGTGCGCGACTTCCAGGCGCGCGCTCGATACCAGATGCGCCGCGCCTATAGTGATCCCCGGCGAGACGCTCAGCCCGTGCAAAACGAAATTCATTCGCTCTCGCCGAACCTGTCCGCGGCCAGCTTGCTGAGCGCCTGCACTGCGGCACCCTCCTCGGCGCCTTCAGCCTCCAGCGTTACCGTGGCACCCTTGCCGGCGGCGAGCATCATCACGCCCATGATGCTCTTCGCATTGACACGGCGCCCATTGCGCGTCAGCCAGATATCGCAGGCAAAGCGGCTCGCCACCTGAGTCAGTTTCGCAGAGGCGCGCGCATGCAGGCCGAGCTTGTTCACGATCTGCAGTTCGGCGCTTGTCACGCTAGCAGTTCCGGCAAAGATCCCGGTTCATGTGGACGATGCCTTCCACCCCGCCCTCGCGCGATTTTTCCACCACGTTCGTCAGCGGCTCGGCGCGGTGCGTCAGAGCGCGCAGCAGCATCGGCAGGTTGACTCCCGAGACGCCTTCCACGCGGCCGTCCGCCAGGAGCTTTAGCGCGGTATTCGCGGGCGTCGCACCGTAGATATCGGTCAGGACCAGCACGCCTTGCCCCTGGTCGACGCGCGCCAGCGCCTCGCGTGCATGCTCGAGTATCGTCTCCGGCGATTCCCCTGCGAGGATCGCAATCGTCTCCGCGTGCGCTGGACGGCTGCCCAGTACATGCCCGGCGGCGCGCAGCAGGGCTTCGCCGTGCGTGCCGTGGGTAAGAACCAGAATTCCGATCACAAGCCGCGCCTCGAGGCAATCCTCTTCTCGAGCGATTCGATGAACAGCGTCGCCACGTCGAAGCCCGTCTGATCGTGAATCTCGCGAAAGCAGGTCGGGCTGGTGACGTTGACTTCGGTAAGCCAGTCGCCGATCACGTCCAGCCCGACCAGCAGCAGGCCGCGCGCCGCAAGCCCGGGCCCGATGCTTTCGGCGATCGCGCGATCGCGCGCTGAGAGCGGCTGCGCCACGCCGCGGCCGCCGGCCGCAAGGTTGCCGCGCGATTCGCCCGCCTTGGGGATGCGCGCGAGTGCGTAAGGCACCGGCCGGCCGTCGATCAGCGTGATGCGCTTGTCGCCGTGCGCGATCTCCGGAATGTAGCGCTGGGCCATGATGCTGCGGGTGCCGCCCTGCGCCATGATCTCGACGATGACGTTGCGGTTCGGGTCGTCGGCGCGGACCCGGAATATGTTTTCGCCGCCCATGACATCCAGGCGTTTGAGCACGACATCCCGGTGCGTCTCGATGAAACCGTGCAAACGGTCCGGATCGCGCGCGACCAGGGTCGGGGCCACGAAGCGGGAAAATTCGGCGATAGCGAGCTTTTCGTTGTGGTTGCGCACTGCCTGCGGCGCGTTGATCACGCAGGCGCCGTCGCGTTCCGCCGCGGACAGCAGCCAGGTGCTGGTGATGTATTCGAGGTCAAAGGGCGGATCCTTGCGCATCAGTACGGCGTCGAATTCGCGCAGCGCCCGTGCCGACTCGCCCCCCGCGCGATACCAATCCTCGTCATCCGCAGTCAGCGTAATTCGCGTACATGGCGCGACGACCGCACCCTCGTGCCAGGCGAGGCCGGGCTGCTCGCAAACAAAAATCTCGTGCCCGCGCGCCTGGGCGGCGCGCATCATGGCAATCGAGGTGTCCTTGTACGCCTTGAGCGTGTGCGGCGGATCGATGATGAATAACAGTTGCATGGGATCCGGTGTCCCAGCGACGCGCGCGGGGCATTGCTCCGGCGCGCCGTGGCGTGCGGCTGCGCTACTTGGTCGCGGCCGCTTTCGCGGCGGCAGCCGTTCTGGCAGCGGGTGCTGCTGGCTCCTTGAAGCCGGCTCCCGCCTGATTGGCAAGATAGGCGACGGCGCGCGCCAATTCGATATCGCTAAGCGAGGAATCGCCGCCCTTGGCGGGCATCGCGTTCTTGCCCTTGACCACCGATTCGACGAGCTTCTGGAAGCCAAGCGCGATGCGCGGCGCCCAGGCCGCCTTGTCGCCCACCTTCGGCGCGCCGGCGGCGCCAGTCGTATGGCAGGCGAAGCAGACCGCCTTAGCGACCTCTCCGCCGCTCCGGATGGCGCCACCTGAGCTCGCCGCCCCGAGTTCCACCCGGCCGAGCGGCTGCAAGCGTGCCGCAACCGCCTCAGGGGTCATCGCCACCGGGTCGATGCTCGGCCGATCGAGCACCAGTTTGACGAGCAAGACGATCGCGATGATCGGCACGACAAACGCGAGTACAACCACGGTGGCCAACTGCTGCGGCGTCTTGATGAATGACGAATGTTGTTCCTGCTCGCTCATGCGGCGTCCTGCGTGAGGGGTAGAGACAGGATTTTAGCTTGAATAAGCCTGCGGCAAACGAATCCCGGGCAGCCGGGCGGACCAGGTGGCACATGGACGCTGCCGGGCAATCCGGGTATCCTGCGACGCCTCGTAACAGGCGCCCGTAGCTCAGCGGATTAGAGTATTGGCCTCCGAAGCCAAGGGTCGTGGGTTCGAATCCCGCCGGGCGCGCCAGTCATTCCAAGGCCTCTGCGAACGCAAGCCCTCTTCTTGCAATCGGGGTGTGTTGCGGGGGTGTATCAAGTTGAGCACCTCCCCCGGTAGGTAGGCGGCGCTCATGCTGTGACTCGCGGCATAACCTCCTCGCGGAACAAGCGCAGGCTGTTGCCAAGCATCGAGCGTTCTTCAACGTCGATGAGGAATCCGCATATCATCTGCCCCACCCCGGCGCTGGCGAACTTGCGCATCGCGCGAGTGACGGTCTCCGGGCTCCCGCAGATCATGTCGTCTGCGTTGCGCGCGATTGCTCCGCTGGGATTCTTGCGGAAGTACGCCTCGGCCTCCGCCTTGGCCCGCTCGTCGGTCTCCGCCACATGCACTGCCTTCGCGACCGCCGTCCATGCCCTGGCCAGTTCGATCGTCTCGGCGTCGCACCCGGAGGCCGCGAGAGCGGCGTGGTAGCTGGACAGCTGCCGGCGCGCGTCCTCGGGATCATGCAATGCCGTGAGCACCGCCCAGCCTCGTGCGGCGGCGGCGGCCGCCGCCGATTCCGTCAGCGTCCCCCGTGCGAGGATGGGATGCGGCTTGCGGTAGGACGACGGATTCACCGCGGCGTCGATCCTTCCGCGATCGCTGCCCACGGCGAATTCGAGCGGCCCGCCCGTGCCGTCAAAGCCCCAGATGTCGAGGACGGTGCGCATCGCATCCTCGAACAGCACGGAACGCTGAATAAGGTCACGCCCGAACGCTACCAGGTCGGTGTCCTTGAACCCGGAGCCGAAACCGACCACAAGCCGCCCGGCATTGAGCTGGTCGATCAGGTTGCAGGACTCGACCAGCCGCACCGGATGGTGCAGCGCGGGATTGACCGTGGCGAGAACGATCGTGGCCTGCGTCAGCCGCGGTGCAAGCGCGCACGCGAACAACAGTGAGTTCTGATACCCCTGATTCTCATGGAGGTGGTGCTCCGTCAGGGAGATCCCGCCGAATCCGCTCGCGTCGGCCTCGAGTGCAAGGTCGGTCATATAGTTGATCAGCGGCAGCTCGTTGCGCTTGTCGCGGATTCGGGTGCTCAGATGAAGAGTAAACCTCATAGGGTGCGATCATACCGAATCCGACCGTCCGGGTTGGGCCAGCCGGAATTTGAGCTAGTGGCGGTAGCCATTTTTTACCGCAGTACGACTGAACGGGACGAGCGTGTAAGCTGTCATCCACCCGCATGCATACCGCCAAGGAGTATACCCATGACGCCCACGCATCACATTCTGACGAGCGCATTGCTCGCCCTGACGTTCAGCCTGTGTTCCAGTGTATCCGCACAGCAGTATCCGACCAAGAGTCCGCTGCTGCTCGTACCCTATGCGCCGGGTCCGACCGACACCGTAGCGCGTGTCATCGCCCAGGCAATGGCTAAACCGCTCGGGCAGACAATCGTGGTAGAGAACCGGCCGAGCAACGGCGGCATCCTGGCGCCGGAGCTGGTCGCGAAGGCGGCCCCGGACGGCTACACCATTTTGATTCACCACATCGGGATGGCGACCACGCCGGCGCTGTACAAGCAGCTGCGCTTCAATCCGCTGACGGACTTCGAATACATCGGCCTGATCAACGACGTGCCGATGACACTGCTCGCGCGGCAGAACTTCCCGGCCTCCAACCTCAAGGAACTGCTCGCCTACGTCAAGGCAAACAAGGCCAAGGTCACGATGGCGCACGCCGGCATCGGCGCCGCCTCGCAGTTGTGCGGAATGCTGTTCCAGAGCGCAATCGAAACAGAACTCCTGACCGTTCCTTACAAGGGCACCGGCCCGGCAATGAATGACCTGCTGGGCGGCCAGGTGGATTTGCTGTGCGACCAGACCACCAGTACCACCGGACAGATCAAGAGCGGCAAGGTAAAGGTGTACGGCATCACCTCGCCAAAGCGGGTACCTTCGCTACCGGACATTCCGACGCTCGAGGAACAGGGGATGAAGGGCTTCCAGATCGGCATCTGGCATGCACTCTACGTGCCGAAGGGCACACCCAAGGCGGTGGTCGACAAACTATCCGGCGCGCTCCAGGAAGCACTTCGGGACGACTCGGTGAAGAAGCGTTTCGCCGATCTCGGCGCCGAAACCATGCCGCCCGAACGCGGCACGCCCGAGGCGCTGCGTTCGCACCTGAGGGCCGAAATAGACAAGTGGGGGCCGGTCATAAAGAAGGCCGGCATCTACGCGGATTAGGCAAGAGCAACGATGTGCCGCAATGCGCCGCTGCGTGGCGCATTGCAGCACCTTACTTTCCGAAAAGGCAGCCAGAAGCGCCGGCTTCGACCATCGTTCCCGCGAACGCTAATGCCGGGCGTTTCCGGGCGTACGCGGGAACGGAATCACGTCGCGCACATTGGCAAGCCCGGTCGCGTATGCCACAGTGCGCTCGAAGCCAAGGCCGAATCCGGCGTGCGGTACGCTGCCGTAGCGCCGCAGATCCAGGTACCAGCTGTAATGTGATGTATCCAGCCCGGCTTCGGTCATGCGCGCGCCGAGCAGGTCGAGACGCTCTTCGCGCTGGCTGCCGCCGATGATTTCGCCAATCCCGGGCGCCAGCACATCCATCGCCGCAACCGTTCGCGCGTCGTCATTCAGCCGCATGTAGAAGGCCTTAATCTCCTTCGGGTAGTTCATGACGATGACCGGCTTGCCGACATGCTTCTCGGTGAGGTAGCGCTCATGCTCCGATTGCAGGTCGATGCCCCACCTTACCGGGTATTCGAACCTCTCTCCGGAGCGCGCGAGAATATCGATTGCCTCGGCGTAATCCATGCGTACGAACTCGGAATCGACGATGCCCTGCAGCTTCGCCACCACGCCCTTCTCGATGCGGTCGTTGAAAAACGCCATATCGTCCGCGCGTTCATCGAGTACCGCGCGAAACACGTACTTCAATATTTCCTCCGCCAGATCCGCGTCCTGCGCCAGACCGGCGAACGCAATCTCCGGTTCGACCATCCAGAACTCCGCGAGGTGGCGGCTGGTGTTCGAGTTCTCGGCTCGGAACGTGGGCCCGAAGGTGTAGACCTTCGACATAGCCAGGCAATAGCTCTCCACGTTGAGCTGCCCGGACACCGTCAGAAATGTTTCGCGGCCGAAAAAATCCTGCTCGTAGTCGACATTCCCCGCGGCGGTACGCGGCGGATTGGCGAGGTCCAGCGTCGAGACCCGGAACAGCGCGCCTGCGCCCTCGGCGTCCGAGGTGGTGATGATCGGCGTGTTGATCCAGAAAAATCCCCGTTCGTGGAAAAAGCGGTGGATCGCCTGTGCGATCGTGTGCCGCACGCGCGTCGCAGCGCCGATCACGTTCGTGCGCGGGCGCAGGTGGGCCACCTCGCGCAGGAATTCCAGCGTATGCGCCTTGGGCTGGATCGGGTAGGTGTCGGGCTCCTCGACCCAGCCGATGACCCTTATCTCGCTCGCCTGCATCTCGAACGGCTGGCCCCTGGCGGGCGAGGGCACGATCAACCCCGTCGCCTCGATCGCGCAGCCCGCCGTGAGGTGCGACACCTCATCCTCGTAGTTCGACAGGGTATTCGGCACGACCACCTGCACGGGGAGATAAGACGAGCCGTCCGAAAGGTTCACGAACGAAAAACCGCCCTTTGAATCGCGCCGGGTGCGCACCCAGCCCTTCAGCGTGACGGCAGAGTCTTTCGACGCGCGGCCGGCGAGCACTACTACGCAGGAAAGTTGTACAGATTCGAGCATCGTAGAGCCAAGCGAGAATTAAGGTACGGGCTTCATTGTCCACCAACTCGCGTCGCCGGGGCAGCCCCGGGGCGAAAGCCGCAATAATAGTAACATATATGTTACTATCTATCGAAGCTCAAGAGCGGCCGCTCAGCCCTAGCGCCATTGGCCCGCGGAATTCAACGCTTAAAGCAGGTACATCGTGGCGAGCAGGCCGGTGGCGGACATCGTGGCCGCATACGGCGCCGCCATCCACAGCATCTGTATATAGCCGAGCCGGATCAGGGGCGCGAGCGCTGAAGTGAGCAGAAACAGAAACGCGGCCTGGCCGTTGGGCGTGGCGACGCTCGGGATATTGGTCCCGGCGTTGACCGCCACGGCGAGGAGATCGAACTGTTCGCGTGACACCACGCCGGCGTCCAACGCGGCCTTGACCTCGGTGATGTACACCGTCGCGACAAACACGTTGTCGCTTACCATCGACAGTATCCCGTTCGCGACGAACATCCAAACCAACTGCGAGCGGCCCTCCTGCGCCAACACAAGATCAAGCACCGGTTTGAAGAGGTGCTGTTCGTGGATCACGGCGACGATGGCGAAGAAGGTCACCAGCAACGCGGTGAATGGCAGCGCTTCCTCGAAGGCGTGGCCCAGGCGCTTCTCCTCGATAACGCCGTTGAAGGCGGTGACCAGAACGATGACCGACAGGCCGATCAAGCCAACCTCGGCCACGTGCAGCGCCAGCCCGAGGACGAGGAGCAGCGCCGTCAGTCCTTGAACGAGAAGGCGCATGGTGGTGCGCGGGTCGTGCTTTGACTCGAGACTTTTTTCGTAGCGCTCCAAAACGTGGTGGACGGACTCCGGCAGAGGTTCGCCGTAGCCGAACCATCTGAGCCGCTCCAGCATCAGGCAGGTGAGCAGGCCGACGCCGAGCACCGGCAGAGACACCGGCGCGACTTTCGCGAAGAACTGCCCGAAATTCCACCCGGCGAGTTGTCCGATCAGCAAGTTTTGCGGCTCGCCCACCAGTGTGCACACGCCGCCCAGCGCGGTGCCCACGGCGGCATGCATCAGCAGGCTGCGCAGGAAGGCGCGGAACCGTTCGAGATCTCCCCGGCGAGGATCGTGCACCAGCACGTCGTCCTCGTGATCGTGGGCATCGTCGAATCCACGTCCCGACGCGACCTTGTGGTAAACGGCATAGAACCCGGCCCCGACAGCGATCACGACAGCGATCACGGTGAGCGCGTCAAGAAACGCCGAGAGAAACGCCGCCGTGAAACTGAACAGCAGCGAAAGCAGCGCCTTGGAGCGAACTTTCACCACCAGCTTGGTGAAGATCCACAATAACAGTTCGCGCAGGAAGTAAATGCCGGCAACCATGAACATCAGCAGCAGGATGACCGTGAAATTCGCCGCTGTTTCGTGATAGACCGCCTGCGGACTGGCCATTCCCAGCGCGACGGCCTCAATAGCCAGCAGGCCGCCCGGCTGCAGCGGATAGCAGCGCAGCGCCATTCCAAGCGTAAAAATAAACTCCAGTACCAGCAGCCAGCCCGTAACGAACGGCCCGGCCATGTAGAGCAGCAGCGGATTTACGCCAAGAAAGGCAAGAATGATCCACTTGTACCAGTCCGGAGCATGTCCGAGAAAATTTCTCGCGAGCGCGGAAGCAGGTCCTTGATTCATAGTCTGGCGTCGTGCTGGCTGCGGTTAATTTTCGACTTTAACCGAAGCCTCCCGTCGCGGAGTACATGCGGTGCCGCGACCCTCGATTCGGGCTCTATCGTTCAGAGATGGATCAATGAATCCGCTGAAATCCAAAACGGCATCACTACGCCACCTTGCGCTCCACACTCCGCGTGAACTGAATACAGGGCCCACCGTGCGCATTTCAGCGCAAAATACGGTGCGGCCGAATTCGGCAATTCCCGCCTGATGCCCAGGATCATTCACGTCGCCCATCCGCCGCACATCGGAAAGATCTGCCCGACAAAACAATCCGCTGCATCACTGCATAGGTAAGCGGCGAACAGCGCGTCCTCCTGTGCACGCACCAGCCGCCCCAGGGGCACCTCGCGCCGCATGCGTTCCTGGAATTTTACATTGGCCTGCACTTGCGGCGGATAGTAGGTCGGATTCTCGACGAAGTTCTGCGCAATGGCATTGGCCTGAATACTGTGCGGCGCCAACTCCACGCCCGCCGCCTGGATGTATGCGAGCTGCGCGCCGCGCGCCGCGCTGTAGGTGGAGCCCAGTTTCATGCCGCGCAGCGCGGACGCGCTGCCCATCAGCAGAATTTTCCCCGATTTGCGCTCGATCATCTGCGGCAGTACCGCGCGCACCAGCCTGGGGAGCGGATCGACCAGCCAGGCGAAGGTATCGCGCCACTCCTCTTCGGTCGCAGCCTGCACCGGGCTGCGCGGAGCGGGCAGCGCAAGATTGGCGATCAACGCGTCGACCCGGCCCGCATCGCGCACCGCCATGGCGGCGGCCGGCGGATCGATCAGCGGGCGCGTGTCGCGAACGACATGCGCGCCGAGCTGCGCGAGGGTATCGCACAGTGCCGGCCCCATGAAGTCGTCGGCCTGGGTCACGAGAATGCGCTTTGCGGTCAGATCCATGAGCTGCATGGCCTTCTCCCGAGATACATAAAGGGTAGAGCAACTGGCAGAAATCGACCCGCCAAGTGTATCCACCTCACCCGGCGCGCTGCGCTAATATGGAAAAGTATGAAGAAACGTTTGAAACCGCAGCCCGATCAGGAGGGTCCCATGACAAAGGCCGGCGCAAGGCCCGAGGCGCGAATCGCAGGGTTACTTTGCGCGCTGGGCATGGGCGTCTCCGTCCCGGCGAGCGCGCAGAATATCGTCAACCTTGCGTACGATGCCGCGACCAACCAGCTAGTCGCGACCATCGCCTATCAGGGCACCAATCCCAATCACAAGTTCAAGCTCGATTGGGGGCCATGCGAGACGCTATACGGGGCGGTGCCGAATGCCGCGTCCGCCGAGGTGACCGACGAGCAGTGGACCGACATCGCCGAGCGGGATTTCACCGTGCATGCCCGCTTCGCCCTGGGCGGATTTCCGTGCCGGCCCGCGCTTGTCACCCTGCGCATCGGACAGCGTGTGACGCGAACGACGCTGGTTCCCTAGCGCCGCGACCGAACGATGGCAATGGTCCGCTTCGCGCGCGCATACCTGCCCTGCTACCTGCTCACCAATACTCTGGTTCGCAAAATGATACTTTCCTGCAAACAGGCAACGCGACTGATTTCAGAGCGCCGGGACCGGAAACTTGACCTCGGCTCGCGCATCGCGCTCGGTCTTCACCTCGCGATCTGCGAGGGCTGCGGCGCGGTGAGCCGGCAAATCGATTTCCTGCGCCGTGCGATGCGACGGCGCGCAACTTGGTAAAGGAGCCCGCATGCCAACGGAATCAAACTGGATCCGCGTACACCCGCTCGTGGTCCGTGTCACGCACTGGATCAACGCGCTCGCCGTGCTGATCATGGTGACGAGCGGCTGGCGTATCTATAACGCCGCGCCGGTATTTCCGTTCAGCATTCCGCGCGAGCTGACCCTCGGCGGCTGGCTGGGCGGCGCGCTGCAATGGCATTTCGCCGCCATGTGGCTGTTCGCGCTGAACGGTCTGGTCTACCTGGCCTACGGCATTCTTTCCGGCCACTTCCGGCGCAAGCTGCTGCCGGTCACGCCCGCGGCCATTCTGCACGACATCCGGGAGGCGCTGCGCGGCAGGCTCGCGCATGACGATCTCTCAATCTATAACGCTGCGCAGCGCGCGGCCTATCTCTCATTGATCGTCGGCCTCGTGATATTGGTGCTTTCGGGGCTCGCGCTGTGGAAGCCGGTACAGCTCTATTGGCTGGCCGCTCTGATGGGCGATTTTGAAGGCGTTCGGGTGGTGCACTTCCTGGCCATGGCCGCAGTGGTCCTCATCGTGCTGGTCCACGTAGTGATGGTCATCCTGGTGCCCAGAACTTTCCCGACCATGATTACCGGAAGAACGCGGAGGGCATCATGAACAGGATGGACAGAAGTCTGCTGGCGGCGCGCGATCCGGATGCGGTACGCCTGGAACGGCGCCTCTTCCTCAAGCAGAGCCTGTCGCTTGGCGCGCTGACGATGCTCGCCGGGTGCGAACTCACCGAAGACGAAGGCGTGCAGCGGGTGCTGGCTTCGATGTCGCGGTGGAACGATGGCGCTCAGGCGTAGCTGTTCGATCCCGGGCGGCTCGCCCCGGAATTCCCCGAGAGCCGCATCACCCGGCCTTTTCCCTTCAATGCCTACTATGCGGAAGACGCAGTCCGGGTAATCGACGAAACCGACTACAAGCTGGAACTCTCCGGGCTGATACGTGAGCGCAAACCCTGGCGCCTGCCGGAGTTGTACGCACTCCCCCAAGTGTCCCAGGTTACGCGACATATCTGTGTGGAGGGATGGAGCGCCATCGGCAAATGGGGCGGGGTGCGCTTCTCGGAGTTTCTGCGGCGCGTTGGCGCCGATACCGGCGCGAAATATGTCGGCTTCAAGTGCGGGGATGACTACTATTCCAGCATCGACATGGCTACCGCGCTCCACCCCCAGACGCTGCTCGCGTTCCGATTCGCCGATCGGATTCTGCCGCCGAAGTACGGTTTTCCGATGAAACTGCGTGTGCCGACCAAGCTCGGATTCAAGAATCCGAAGCACATAATGGCTCTTTACGTGACAAATGAATTCCCGGGTGGCTACTGGGAGGACCAGGGCTACAACTGGTTCAGCGGGAGTTGAGCTTAGGGGGCCTTTGCCCCCTATGACCCCCGCTGAAGACACCCATGTGTTTCCTGTAGGCAGCGAGATTTCTAAGCGGGGGCCTTTGCCCCCTAAGCTCAACCCCCGCTGAAGACACCCGCTTGCCCTCGCACGCTTCGACCCGGCTGACAGCAGCGGCGCGCCGGTAATGCTCTCGCCGCCGCGCAAGCCGGGTTAAAGTGCGGTCTATGGCTGAACACGTGAAACGCAGGCTGGCCGCGGTCTTCAGCGCCGACGTCAAGGGCTACAGCCGGATGATGGCGCTGGATGAACTTGCCACCATCCGTACCCTGGGCGAGTACCGGGATCTTATCGCCGGGATCATCGTCGCCCGCAGCGGACGTGTCGTGGATATGCCCGGGGACAACATCCTTGCCGAGTTCGGCAGCGCGATTGACGCCGTTCAGGCGTCCGTCGCGATACAAATACAACTTGCCGAGCGCAACGCCATTCTGGAGGAGGACCGCCGCATGGCGTTCCGCATCGGCGTGAATCTGGGCGAAGTGGTGGTCGAAGGCGAGCGCATCTACGGCGATGGCGTCAATATCGCGGCGCGCATTGAAGCGCTCGCCCCCGCAGGCGGGATCTGTGTATCCGCCAAGGTGTACGAGGAGGTCAGTCGCAAGCTTGAGATCGACTTTGAAGATCTAGGCGAGCACGGATTGAAAAATATCGCCTCCCCGGTGCGCGTCTACCGCGTAGGGTCGGAAAAAGTCGCCAGTGAAGCCGGCAACACGAGCAGCCCGCTCCAGGCCGCGGCAAAGCCTGCGATCCTGGTGCTGCCCTTCACCAACATGAGCGGCGACCCCGAGCAGGAATTCTTTGCGGATGGGCTTGCCGAGGACATCCTTACCGAACTGTCCCGGTTTCATGAGCTTGTCGTCATCTCCCGCAATACGGCCTTCAAGTACAAAGGCGGCCCGGTCGACATTCAAAAAGCAGCACGCGATCTCGCCGTCCAGTACGTCGTCGAAGGCAGCGTGCGCAAGGCGGGAAATCGCGTTCGAGTAACCGTGCAGCTGATCGATGCACGGGCGGACCGGCATGTCTGGGCAGAGCGCTATGACCGTAACCTCGAGGACATCTTCGCGATTCAGGACCAATTGACCTCCGCGATCGTCTCCACCCTGCCCGGGCGGGTAGAGGCTGCGAGTCGCGAACGTTCCGCGCGCAAGCCCACCTCCACCATGGCCGCCTACGAGTGCGTGTTGGCCGGGAAACTGCTGCACCATCGCTCGACGCGCACCGACAATATCGAGGCCCTGCGCCTCATGGAGCGCGCCATCGAGCTGGATCCGAACTATGCGCATGCCCACGCCTGGAGGGCCTGCATCCTCGGTCAGGCGCTGACCAGCGGCTGGGTCGCGGATCCAGCCCAGACAATGAAGAACATCGATCAGGAACTCGCGATTGCCCTTGCGCTTGACGAAAACGACAGCGACTTGCACCGCATTCTTTCCGCAATAAATCTGACGCGAGACAACCACGACAAGGCGATCTTCCACCAGCAGCGCGCCCTGAGCCTGAATCCAAACGACGACCTGATCGTCGTCCAGCAGGGCGAAGTCCTCACCTGGCTGGGTCAGGCAGAGGAGGGCATCGAATGGATTCGCAAGGCGATGCGCCTCAATCCGCACCATCCGGCGCGCTTCTGGAATCATCTCGGCCGAGCCTACTTTGTAGGGCGCAGATACCAGGAAGCGATCGACTCCTTCCAGCGTATCGGCGTACTCGATCACAACCACTACATCTCTCTCGCGGCCTGCCATGCCCGGTTAGGGGACACGGCGGCGGCGAAGGAAAATCTGCGCATGGCGCTCGAACGCGAGCCGGCGCTGACACTGGCGAGTCATCTGCCGGCGCTGCACTACAAACATGAGGCCGACCTCGCGCACCACCGCGAGAGCCTGCTCCTGGCGGGCCTGCCCGCCTAGCCGCACTCCGGATGCGGGGCGGTGTGACCCCGGCCTCAGCCGGGCGGAGGGAAGGGATCCGGCCTGCCGGCGTAGCGCTCCAGCTTTGCCATCTCCTCGTTGGTGTGGCGCTCGAAAGGCGCCTGCAGGGTCTGCATGCTGCCGCGCGGGATGCGCCGCGCGAGGTGATTCACGGTGGAGACCGGCACGCGCTCCATCATGCGATTGTCCGCCGCCATGAGTTCAGTGGTCCCGAAACAGGTGCAGGCATAGGTTTCGTCAGCTTGTGTTTCGATATACACCCCGGTGCCGCGAATCCCGATCGTCGCAGTGCGCGCGATGATGGTGCGCTGCGTACCGCGGCCAAACGTGGCGCCCAGCGCGCCCGTCAACAGGCGCAGGGCGTTGATCGCAGTGTCTCCTGCGTGCCGCGGTTCCAGACGAAGCTCGGCCTCCGGCCGCAGAAAAAATGCAGCGCCACCGAGCGTAAACCAGATCGAGGCACCGTGCGTCGTATACACCGTATCGCCCGCACGGATCGCGCTGGCGAGCGTTGCCTCACGACCGTTTATCAATACCCGGCCGCTCAATTCGCGAATGGGCGCCGGCTGCGCCGAGGCTGTCAGGGGAAACAAAGCTCCCGCCGCCAGCGTGGCTGCGCAACCCAGAAAAGTGCGGCGGCCTAGATAGGCAGGGAGTTCGGGGACACATCTGACACTGCGCATGGGATCGCTCCGGTGAAGAGACGCCTAACTGGAATTTGTCGTGATCAGAATGCACTTCCTTACAAAGTCAGTCCTCCATGACTCCTTCACTCCCGGATTGCGGCGCTACCGGCAAGAGCAGCACCAACGCTTGTTCCGGTGCCGGAACAGGATAGATAGTAACATATCAGTTACTATCTATCCTTGAACAGACTAAGCCCCCCTGGGCCCTCTGACGCACGCCCCCACTTCCTTCACTTGCGCCAGAACGCCGGCGTAAACACAACCAGCAGCGTAACCAATTCCAGTCTCCCGAGAAGCATCGTTATCGACAGCAGCCAAGTCTGGAAATCCGACAGCTTTACGTAGTTGTGCATCGGCCCGATTTCGTTCAGGCCCGGACCGGTATTGTTGATATGCACTATTACGGCGCTGAATGCGGTCACGATCTCCATGCCCGATGCAGCCAGCAGCATGGTGGCGATGATCACGATCACACCGTAAAACAGCATGAACGCGAGCACCGAGAAGATGATGTTGTTCTCGACCACCTGTCCGCCAACCCGCACCGGCATGTAGGCGCGGGGATGGATGATGCGCAATATTTCGCGCGCCGCCTGGCGCGCCAGCAGCTGCGCGCGGATCATCTTGATCCCGGCTCCGGTCGAACCGGCACAGGTCACGAAGCTGCACAGGATCAGCATGTACATCGGAGCGAAGATCGGCCACGCTGTGTAATCGATACTCGCGAATCCGGTGGTGGTTGCGATCGAAATCACATTGAAGGCGGCGTGGCGCAATGCGGTCGGAAACTCGCCGTACACCCTCTGATCCAGCAAAAACAGGGCAACGCCGAGCACACTTGCGGCGAGTACCGCGAGGTAGGGCAACACCTGAGGGTCGTACCGGTAAGGTTTGATCGAGCGTTTACGAAACGCCAGGAAGTGCGTCGCGAAATTGATTCCCGCGAGCACCATGAACACCATGGTGGCCGCTTCGATTGCAGGAGAGTTCCAATAGGCGTAGCCCGCATCATGGGACGAAAAGCCGCCCAGCGAAACCGTGGTCAGACCATGTATCAGAGCGTCGAACCAATCCATGCCCGCCCATTTCAGACTCAGGATGCACAGAACGGTAATGCCGGCATATACGAGCCAGAGCCCATTCGCTGTTTCGGTGATGCGCGGGGTGAGTTTGCTGTCCTTGATGGGTCCGGGTGTCTCCGCGCGGAACAGTTGACTGCCCCCGACGCCGAGCATGGGCAGGATCGCCACTGCCAGAACGATGATCCCCATACCGCCCATCCACTGCAGTTGCGCGCGCCACAGGTTCAACGACACGGGCAGTTGGTCCAGGCCGGCCAGTATCGTGGACCCCGTGGTCGTCAGTCCCGCAACACCCTCGAAGTAGGCATCGGTAAAGGACATCTGGGGGAGGTAAAGGATAAGGGGCAGTGCCGCAAACGCCGGCAATCCGGTCCATACCAGAGACACCAGCAGGAAACCGTCGCGCGCCTGAAGCTCGCTACGGCGACCGCGGGTCAGTGCGCGCAACACGAGCCCGGAAATCGCGGTGAACAGCAGTGCTTGTCCGAGGGGAATAAGAGCGCCGTCATCGGCTGTCACAGAAAGCAGCAGCGGCGCCCCCATGGTCAGTCCAAACCCCAGAATGACTATGCTGAGCAGGTTCAGGACGGCGAGCGGTTTGACCACGGAATCTGTCTGCAGCGGTTATAGGAACCCTGCTCCGACCTGGAAAAGCTTCTCCACCCGAGGCAGCAGTTTCTTGTCGCAGACGAATACGATGACGTGGTCTCCCGGGAGAATGTGCGTGTCGTGGTGCGCCATGACCACTTCCTCGCCGCGTACCACGGCGCCGATCATCGCACCTGCCGGCAGGTCGATCTCCTCGATGCGCCGGTCGGCAACGCGGCACGAACCACGATCGCCATGCACGACCGCCTCCAGCGCCTCCGCCGCGCCGCGCCGCAGGCTGTGCACCGCGACTACGTCGCCGCGCCGCACATGCGCGAGCAGCTTGCCGATGGTGGCCTGAGCGGGCGAGATCGCCACGTCTATCTGGCCGCCGCTTATCACCACATCGACGTAGCTACGCCGGTTGATCAGGGTCACCACGCGGCGGGCTCCGAGGTTTTTCGCCAGGACGGAACTCATGATGTTGTTTTCGTCGTCATTGGTCACGGCGATAAACAAATCCATCTCCGCGATATTCTCCTCCTCGAGCAGCTCGGCGTCCGTGACATCGCCCTCCAGGATCAGCGCGCTCTTCAGGGTGGCGCCAAGCAGTTCGCGACGGCGTTTGTTGTGCTCTATGACGCGCACCGAGTAGTCCTTTTCCAGCACCCGCGCGAGGCGCAGACCGATGTTGCCGCCGCCAGCGATCATTACCCGCTTCACCGGGCGATCCATGCGGCGCAGTTCGCGCATCACCTGCCGGATATGCCGCGTGGCCGCCAGAAAGAACACTTCATCGCCGGCCTCGACGATGCTGTCGCCATCGGGAACGATAGGCCGGTCCTTGCGGAATACCGCGACGATGCGGGTGTCAACGTTCGGAATATGCGTGCGCAAATCCTTGATCTGGTGCCCGACCAGCGGCCCTCCCTGGTAAGCCCGGACCGCAATGAGCCGCACGCGGCCGCCCGCGAAATCAAGTACCTGCAGCGCCTCCGGAAATTCAGCCAGCTTTGCGATGTCGTCCGTGAGAATCTGCTCCGGACAGATCGAGAGATTCACCTCGAACCCCTCCTCGCCGAGTACCCGTTCGTCATTCAGGAAATCCGTCGCCCGGATGCGCGCGATGCGGCGCGGCACGTTGAACATGCGCGCCGCAAGCTTGCAGGCGACCAGATTGGTTTCGTCCGACTGGGTTACCGCGATCAACAGGTCCGCGTCGGCGAGGCCCGCCTCGGCAAGCACCGATGGGTGCGCCGCGCTTCCGGTGACGGTACGCAGGTCGAGGCGATCCTGCAGTTGACGCAGGCGCTGAGTATCCAGATCGACTACGGTGAGGTCGTTCTGCTCGGATACGAGATTTTCAGCCACTGACGAGCCGACTTGGCCGGCGCCAAGGATGACGATCTTCACTCTAGGTACATTCCAATTAGCCCCCCGGGAAGACGTGGATTCTACGGGCTGGTCCGAGAACCGGGGTCACTCTTCTTCCCTGCGCCCGACTTGCAGACCAAGTGCCTTCAACTTTCTGTAGAGATGAGTGCGTTCGAGTCCGGCACGCTCGGCCACCCTCGACATACTTCCGTTCTCCTTCGCGAGCAGGTTCTCAAAGTACATCTTCTCGAATTCCTCGCGCGCTTCGCGGTAGGGCCGGTCGAACCTCAGATCCGGCGGCGGCGGCGGGGCGTTCCTGCCGGCCAGCACACGCTCCACGTCCTCGAGTTGAATTTCCTCCTCGAGCGAAGTCAGAGCCAGGTCCTTGATCGCGCCGTCAAGTTCCGCAAAGTCATCCGGCCAGGCATGATGCCGCAGCGCGTTCAACGCCGCCACCGAAAGCCGGCGCTGCGGGCAGGCTCGCGCATTCATGAAATTCACGAGCAGGAGCCCCGCGAGATCAGGTATATCCTCGGCATACTGGCGCAACGCCGGAAGCTTGAACGTCAGTTCGCTTAGCCGTTCAAGCAGCTCAGGTTCGAACTCGTGTTGCGCAACAAGTACCTTGGCATCCAGCGCGCAAAACGAGACGATGCGCAGCTTGTAGCGTTCGGTACGCCCAAGCACAAACTCCAGGTTCTTGCGCTCATTGCGCGACAGTACCGCAAGATCCGGTACGAACAGAATTCCGCCCGCGGCTCCCGCCAGCAGTTCCGAGGATGGATTTCCCAGCACTTCTGCCGTGGTGGCGAATGGAACCCCGGGTGCCGCAAGAATTCTGGCGAAGGGTTCGCCTCGCATGCCGCGTTCCCCTCGCAACAGCAGCGGGGCGCCGGATTGCGCCAGCTGAGAAAGGCGCTTCTTGGTGTCGGCCATAACCTGGGAGCGCCCGAGGACGCCGAGAGTAAGGTGCGTGGAACCGGCGGCCTCGACGCTGCGCAAGGCTTTTTTTACCGTCGAGAGCAGTCTCTGCAGCGCAATTGGCTTTTCAAGATAGTCCATGGCGCCAATGCGAGTCGCTTCGACTGCCGTCTCGATGGTGCCGTGCCCGGACATCATGACCACCGGCATGGTGAGCTGCCCGCTTGCCGCCCACTCCTTGAGCAGCGTAATGCCATCGGTGTCCGGCATCCAGATATCCAAAAGCACCAGATCCGGCCGCTTGCGCTCCCGGCAGCGGCGCGCCTCGCCCGCACTGTCGGCAAGTTCGATCTGGTGACCTTCGTCCGCCAGTATCTCCGAGAGCAGCTCCCGGATTCCCACCTCGTCATCGACAACCAGTATCTGAGCCATGTGTTCAGTATTTCCTGATGTCCCCGAGACGGAAGTGGCGCATGCCTTGCGCTCCTTTCGATCAGGAATGATTGGTGATCTTCCCCGTGCCGTCCCTTGCGGCGCCACTCGCCGTTGGCAGCAGCACAATTACGTCTGCCCCCTCGCGTGGGTGATTCACGATCTCGATGCTGCCATGATGCTCGTTGACTATCTTTTTCACGATCGCAAGGCCAAGGCCGGTACCGCGCGGCTTGGTCGTGACGTAAGGCTCGAACGCGTGTGCCAAGGTTTCCTCGGGGAATCCCCCTCCTTTGTCCGATACGCGCAATTGGATCCGGTCACCAAGATCTTCGGTCACCAATTCGATCAGCGGCCCGGTGCTTGCCGGGGTATGCTGCTCAAGCGCGTCCTGGGCGTTTTGAATCAGGTTATGGATCACCTGTCTAATTTGCGCGGAATCGGCCCGCACGGCAGGCAGAATCGGCGCCAGCCTCCTGGCAACGGGCACATGGGAATTCTCGTAGAGCGAAAGTATTTCCGATACCAGGGCGTTCAGGTCCAGGCCCTCGAGCGACGGCGCCCGAATCTTCGCATAGTCACTGAAATCATCCACCATCGTTTTGAGTGCCATCACCTGATTGACTATGGTTCTGGTTGCGCGATGCAGCGTCTCGGCGTCTTCTCCGCCCAGTTTCGGCGACAGCTTCATGTCCAGCCTCTCGGCAGACAGCTGAATCGGGGTAAGCGGATTCTTGATTTCATGGGCGAGGCGTCGCGCGACCTCGGCCCAGGCGGTGGCGCGCTGCGCCTGAATAAGCTGCGTTACATCGTCAAAAACAACCACGTATCCCCCGCCGGTGGTTTCGGGCAGCGGCGCGCCGCGCGCGAGCAGGGTTTTGCCGGTGCCCCTGAGCGCGAACTCCAGCTGCCAGGATTTAGTCGGGTGTTCGAGAAAAGCGTTGCGCACCGCCATGGCAAAGGACTCCAGCGGCCCTTCCCAGTATTCGAGCCCCTTACCCGCAACCCCCCCCAATTCCGTGCCCAGAATGGCCGCTGCACCAAGATTCTGCACCGACAGCGCAAGTTCGCGATCGAACACCAGAACCCCGGCTGATAGGTTTCCGAGGATGTTCTCCAGATATGCTTTCGCGGTTTCAAGTGCGATACGATTGCTCTCGACGACACTGCGCGCTTCGTCCAGCTGGCGCATCATCAGATTGAACGACTCGGTGAGCACGCCGATTTCGTCCCTGCTCGTCACCGGCGCCGGATGCGAGAAATCCCCGCGCGCGACCGCCTGCGTCGCCTGGGCGAGATTTGCCATCGGCTGCGAGAGCAGGTTTGACTGATTCACTGCGATGGCGACCGCGACGAAGAGCGCCATCAAGAGCGCAAAAGTAAGTGTTACGACGTAGATCTGTTTCAAACCATCGCGTGACAATGCCAGTTCGCGATAGTCGCGATATGCCGCTTCCACTGCTTCTGCGCTACGCGCAAATGATTCAGGCACCGTCTGCCGGAGTTGCAGAAATCTGGTTTCATCGCCTATCACAAAGCGATCGATCGGCAGCAGAACGCGAACCGCCATGCCCTTGCCTGTGGGCGCGTCGATTCCGGAGACAGAGCGCTCCAGCCTTGCCTGGCGCAGAGCCTGCGGAGTGGGCAACTCCGGCACAAACTGGTTCAGATCCATGCTCGCGCTGGCAACCAGACGCCCGCCCCCGGTCACGATAACGGCGTCCTGAACGCCCGCGCCCTCCCGCAATCGGTTCAGGACGACAACTTGCTGGGTCGGCGGCTGGTCGGCAAGTTCCGACGCCATTGCGCGGCCCTTGGTCTGCAGATCGTTCAACATCTGATCGATCGCTCCCTGCCCAAGGCGTATGCCTCCCTCGAGCGCGGCATCAACCTTAACGTCAAACCAGGACTCAATGCTGCGCGTAATGAACAGCAGCGAAACTGCGTAGACGATAAGGCCGGGAACCACGGCAAGCAGGGCGAAGCGCGCAACCAGCCGGAGGGTGAGGCGCGTACCGAAGACGCGTGCCCGGTAGCGCATGGCGAGCAGCAGCAGCTGATAGCTGACCAGCGCCGCAAGCAGCAGCGCCAGCGCGGCGTTCAGCCCGAGCAGAAGCGGATAGTGCCGTGCCAGCAGGCTAGTGTCCGCACTCGCGGTAGCCAGCAGAAACAGCCCCACGGCCGCCACCGCGGCGCCCACAATGAGCAGTAACTTCATGCTGCCGCCCTCATCGGCTTTCCGTCCGGGTCGAATCACGGCTCTCGACCGGCGCGGGGGGCTGCGGACCCAGGCGCAATGGAAATTTCTTCCACTGCGCCTCTAGGTGCCACTCGCTGTTGGTGAGCGCCGAAATCTGAAATGGTCTTGGCAGTAGTGCCCTGTCCAGGCGCATCCGGACCGAGGCCTCGTACTCCGCCTCGGCAAATACTACGGAGCGATCGGCCAGCAGCCAGTTACGCAGTCGGCGCAATACGCCCTGGGCCTCCTGCAAAGACGGAAAAGACTGCTGAAGCAAGCCTGTCGATAGCCGGTACTGGCGCGACAGTGGATGATAGGAAAGGCGCAGTTGCATCTGCCTGGCGAGGGTTTTCTCGTCAAACCAATACCACCTGGGCCGGGAAAGTTCGAACTCCACCACAAAATAGAGCGGAATGCCGTTCTTGACGGCGTCGGCAAGACGGGGATTCATCTCGAACGCGAAATCCGCGCTCAGGACCAGCCCTTCCTCGGCGAAACGCAGGTCTATATCGCGCACCTCGATGTCATCGGCGCGCGAACCGGAGCCGGCGAGTGCCAGGCACAACAGCAGTGCGAGGACGGCGATGCGACGCATCACCTGTCAGGCCCGCTTTTCTAGCAGTGCGTAGAAAAACCCGTCGTGCTCGGCAGTTGGGAGCAACTGGCCGGCATCATCATGTGGCTCGAGGCGGCGTGCAGTCTGGGTTCGCGCAAGAAAATTTTCGATGACGCCCTCGTTTTCCGCAGGAAAGACCGAGCAGGTGGCATAGAGCAATTTACCATTCGGCGCCAGCACCTGCCACAGCGCGCCCAGCAGGCCAACCTGCTTTTCCGCATAAACGACAATATCCCGCGGGCGGCGCAACCACTTGATATCCGGCCGACGCCGCGCAATCCCGGACGATGAGCAGGCCGCATCGACAAGCAGCCGCTCATACGGCTTCCCGTCCCACCAGTTCTGCGGCATACCCGCATCTCCAGTGACAACCGACGCGCCTAGCCCGAGCCGCGCCATATTCTGCGCGATGCGCGAGCATCGCCCCGGATCGACATCAAGGGCGGTGAGCGAGACCTCGGCGCATTCGGCGATATGTCCCGCCTTGCCGCCGGGGGCCGCGCAGGCATCCAGCACGCGCTGGCCGTCCTTGAGCTGGAGCAGCCCTGCCGCCAGTTGTGCGCCCGCGTCCTGTATCGATACGTCGCCGGCATCGAATCCCGGGAGTCGTTCCACCGGGACCGGCGCCTCAAGCAGCAGCGCAGCCGGACCCAATTGACGCGAAGCCATTCCCCGCTCCGCGAGGCGCAGCTTGTATTGCGCGAGTGTGCTTCGTCGCAGATTAACCCGAAGGCACATGGGCGGGCGCGAGTTTCCAGCCTCGAGAATCTCGCGCCAGACTCTGGGATACGCGTTGCATACCATATCTATCCACCATCCGGGATGCTGCCAGCGCGCCTCCGGATTGCTCTCCAACTGAGAATCGATTTCTGTTTTCCGCCTCAGATAGGTGCGGAGCACGGCATTCACATAGCGGGAAGAGCCATTGCCGGCGATCAGGACACAGGCGCGAACCGCCTGGTCGACCACGGTGTAGGCCGCATAACGGCCTGAGTCCAGGGCAAACAGTGCACACCAAAGCAGCGCTTCCAGGGGCTGTCCGGCGCGCCGCGCCGACAGCGCGTTGACGATTGCAGCCCCGCGACCGTATTGCCGCAAGGTGCCGTGTACGATATCCAACAGAGCGCCGCGAAGCGCGGCGGACCTGACGCCATTCGGCATGCCCTCTGACGACAGACTTTTACCTTGGCTCACACCGGCAACGAGTCGCGCCGCGTCACCAAGGACATCGGCAAGCGGCGGGGTGACGCGCTCTAGCGCCTTCACATCAGAGCCAGCCTTGCGCGTACTCGGAACCGTGCTGGGTATTCCATGCGGCGTACGCTGCGGGCGGCGGCGTGCAGTTCCCATGTATCCCCGGTGGCCGCCTTGACCTTTACTCTGCCAATCGGTTTCCCGCGACGAGGGACAGGCCGCGCAGGAAATCCGCGATAGGCAGCCTCGTTCCACCGGCCCGCTGAATTTCGGTAATCATCAGCGCCCCGCTGCCGCATGCCACCACCAATCCCTGAGGCGTGACACGCAGCACAGTACCCGGATCTCCGGCGCCGTCGGAGATCCGACTATTCCATACCTTGACATGCACACCCCTAATTTGCGTACTGGCGCCGGGAATTGGTCGAAAAGCCCTCACTGCCCGCTCCAGTTCATGCGCCGGCCGGCTCCACTCGATGAGGCTTTCCGCCTTCTCGATCTTGCGCGCGTAGGTGACGCCCGCGTCGGCCTGGGGAACCTCCGGCATATTGCCGGCGCTTAGGTCGGCAAGAACCGCAACAATCGATTTCGCCCCCAACGACGCCAGTTTTTCATGCAAGCTTCCGGCATCGTCCTGTTCGGAGATCGGAAGTTTCCGCTGCGCCAGCACCGGGCCGGTGTCCAGACCCGCTTCCATTCGCATAATGCTGATACCCGTCAGCAAGTCTCCGGCAAGTATGGCTCGCTGAATCGGCGCCGCGCCGCGCCAGCGGGGCAACAGCGAGGCATGAATATTCAGCGCACCCTGGCACGGTATCCGCAGCACAGCGGGAGGCAGGATAAGACCGTACGCAGCGACAACCATTAAGTCTGGATCCGCTCCGCTTATCCTCTCCTGCGCTGCAGGATCCTTAAGGCTTGCAGGCTGGAAAATCTCCAAACCGTGTTCCATGGCGAGCTGCTTAACAGCGCTGACTCCCGCCTTCAGCCCCCTTCCAGAAGGCCTATCAGGCTGAGTAAGTACTAACACTATTTCATGCTTGGCGGCGATCAAGGCCTGCAACGCAACTTCTGCGAAGCGCGGCGTACCCGCGAACACAAGGCGCATAGGGGTGTAAGGAAGGGGGTTGGGAGCAAATCCCCGATAGGCCCGGCGTGGGCCGCCGCGGGCGTCAGCCGATCAGGCGCTCTTGCGCAGCTGCTTGGCAAGCCGCGCCCGAATCCTTTGCTGCTTAAGGGGCGAAAGATACTCGACGAATACTTTCCCCTGGAGGTGGTCCATCTCGTGCTGTATGCACACGGAGAGAAGACCCTGCGCCTGCAGCGTGAACGCGTTGCCATTCTGATCGAAGGCACGGACCTTGATCCGCTCTGCGCGCTCCAGAGTGTCGTAGATCGAAGGCAGGGAAAGGCAGCCCTCTTCCATGTCAGACACGCCGCTTGCTTCGAGAATTGTCGGGTTGACCAGTGTTACCAGCGAATCGCGACGTTCGGAAACGTCGATGACAATAACCGCCTTATGAATATCGACTTGGCTGGCGGCCAAGCCTATTCCCGGGGCGGAGTACATCGTTTCCGCCAGATCAGCGACCAGCGCCTTCAGCGCGGGGTCGAAAACAGTCACGGGGGCCGCAGTCTTGTGAAGCCGGGCATCGGGATACCGAAGAATGTTCAAAAGTGCCATGTCACACTCAAATATACTTGCTGATTGAACAAATTACATGCAGAATTTCAAGCGGTACATAAGCTGCGGCGGCGATAGGCTGAAGTTGGCTTCATTCAGGCCTTATCAAGCAGTCCTTGAGCCTCGCCCAAGCACCTGCCAGAAAACCGGGGGCCCCCTATGCGTTTCGAGCCGTTCAAGTCTATCACAGCGTCCGCTTTTGTCCTTTTCGCCCTATGCGCGGGTTCTGCCCTGTCACAGACGCCGAAAGCCCCATTTTCCTTCAGGCCGGACGCGCCTGAGCGCTATGTCGTTGTCCCGGGGGATACGCTCTGGGGTATTGCCGAGCGCTACACCGACTCGCCCTGGCGCTGGCCGGAGTTGTGGAACCTGAATAAGGACCAGGTTTCGAATCCGCATCGTCTATATCCTGGCAATGTGATCGTTCTGGACCGCACGCGCGGCAAACTGGAAGTTCGCGACTCGGTCAAGCTGTCGCCTCAGGTGCGAAGCGAACTGCTTGCCCGCCAGGCCGTGCCCAGCATCCCGGCGGCTATCATTGAGCCGTTCTTGGTTCGTCCGCTTGTCGTCGAGCCGGGCGGCTTGGAGAAAGCGCCCGCCATTGTCGCCACCGAGGAAAACCGCGTGATTCTCGGACCGGGCAATCAGGCGTATGTCCGCGGATTGGGCACTTCCAAGGTACCCACCTGGTTCATCTACCGCCAGGGTAAGCCGCTTATAGATCCCGACACGGAGCGCACGCTGGGCTTCGAGGCTATCTACCTCGGAACGGCTCGCCTGGTGCGCAGCGGGGAGCCCGCGACAATCCAGGTGACTTCTGCGGTACAGGAGGTGGGTCGTGGCGACCGGCTTGTGCCGGCAGAATTGTCCGACACAATCAGCTATGCGCCGCACGCGCCTGGCGGCTTGATCAAGGGTCGCATCATTAGCATATTTGGGGGAATTACCCAGGTAGGGGAAGCCGGCATCCAGTCTATTGTTACCCTTAATCGCGGCAAAGCTGATGGGGTTGAGGTTGGTCACGTACTCGCCATTTATCGACAGGGCGCGACGGTCAGGGACGTTGCCAGCAGTACCCCGATTCAAGTTCCTGATGAGCGCTATGGTCTTGCGTTTGTCTTTCGGACCTTCGAGCGGGTATCCTACGCGCTGATCATGCACGCAACGAGGCCTGTCAATCCTCTGGATGTGGTGCAAACCCCCTAGCCACGCCTCCGGTAGGACCCCTATGGGGTGGTCTGCGGCACACCGCCCGCTTGGCGCGCCGCCGCGATGAGCATTCAGTCGGGACTTGCGAGCTGGCTGCGGCTCACCCTGACTCCTGGACTGGGCAGTTCCCGCCTTCGGGACCTGCTGCGTCGGTTCGGCCTGCCCGACCAGGTTCTCTCCGCCCAACGCTCGCAAGTTGCCGCGATCGTCGGTGAGCACATAGCCGCGGCCATGGAGGCCGAAACGCTTCGCGCCGCCGTCGACGGAGCGCTGCACTGGGCTGGCGCGCCAGAAAACCACATTATCACCTTGGCCGACGAAACTTATCCTCGTCTGCTTCTGGAAACAGCCGACCCGCCCGCGCTGCTCTACTGCAGCGGCAAGCTTGACTACCTGCACAACCCGGCCCTCGCCATCGTGGGAAGTAGAAATGCAACCGCTCAGGGGGCGCGGGACGCTGAGGCCTTTGCGGGCTCCCTGGGCCGTGCCGGATTCACAATAGTGAGCGGACTCGCCTTGGGCATTGACTCGGCAGCTCACCTAGGTGCTCTGGACACTGAGTGTTCGACAATTGCGGTGCTCGGCGCAGGTGTCAATGTCGTCTATCCGGCTGCCAACGCGCCACTTTACAAACTCATCCGGCAGCGGGGCCTGCTGGTATCTGAATTTCCGCTCGGCTCACCGCCGATTGCGCGCAATTTTCCGCGCCGCAATCGGGTCATCAGCGGGTTATCGCTTGGCTGCCTGGTAATCGAAGCTGCCCCGGCCTCCGGTTCCCTGGTGACGGCAAGAACGGCGGCGGAACAGGGCCGTGAAGTTTTTGCTCTGCCGGGATCAATTCACGCCCCGCTCTCCAAGGGTTGCCACATTCTTATCAAGTCCGGCGCGAAACTGGTGGAGTCGGCGGAGGATGTGCTAGTTGAGCTTGGCGGCCATCAGGGGTACTTGCCGCGGCCGCTTAGCAACAAAGCCGTCACGCACCCCCCGACTGAACCCCTGCTCAATCAGATGGGACACGCGCCCATTGATATCGATTCCCTTTCCCTGCGCTCCGGCCTTCCTGCAGAACGTGTGTCTACAGAACTGTTGCGCCTTGAACTGGCAGGGCAGGTTGCGTCCTTGCCGGGTGGCCTTTACCAACGACTCTCATGAGGAAATAACAACATGTACGACATCCTCGTCTATCTTTTTGAAAACTGTCAGCACAATGATCTGCTGCAGGATGCCGATCGCGTGGCGAAGAGACTATCGGCGGCGGGTTTTGAAGAATCGGATATCAGTGAAGCCCTGACCTGGATCGAGGGGCTCGTACAACCGTCCGATCGCGCGTTGCCACGATTGCCGGATTCGCGCCGCTCCTTCAGAGCATTTGCGACGGCCGAGCTGGAAAAGCTCGATGCGGGAAGCCGCGGTTTGCTCATCGCGCTGGAGAACTCTGGAATTTTGACGCCTCAGACGCGCGAACTGGTGATTGACCGCGCCCTGGCGGCGTCCGACGATTGCCTGTCTATGGAACAGGTTAAGCTTATCGTGCTGATGGTGCTCTGGAATGAGCACCCCAGGGCCAGCCAACTCATCGCGGAAGAACTGCTCTCCGAAACAAACCCCCGTATACCGAACTGACTCTCCGCCGTCCACCCCGGACGGCGAGGTTGACACATCCTCTGAATTGCAGCATACGCGCGCGCGTGCGTACGCGCAGGTAGCGGCGGTTGAAGACGATATGCCTTTGCACTTATCATTTGGCGCCCTCATGTAAGAACAGATTCTTCGGCACGGACTCACGGTAAGAACCCATACATGGCAAAGAAACTCATCATTGCAGAAAAACCTTCGGTCGCCACAGACATTGCGCGTGCCCTCGGCGGCTTTGCGCGCAAGAACGATTATTTCGAGAACGATGATTTCGTGTTGTCATCCGCCGTTGGGCACCTGCTTCAGCTCGCGGTTCCCGAGGAGTACGACGTAAAGAAGGGTAAGTGGTCGTTCGCCCGCTTGCCGGTGATCCCGCCGCATTTCGACCTCCTGCCGATCGAGCGCAGCGAAGGCCGCCTGAATCTGCTATTGCGCTTGATGAAGCGCAAGGACGTGGCGGGCCTGGTCAATGCCTGCGACGCCGGACGCGAGGGGGAGCTTATTTTTCGGTACCTGGCGCAACACGCGAAATCAAAGAAACCCATCGAGCGTCTCTGGCTCCAGTCGATGACTCCACAGGCGATTCGCGAGGGTTTTGAACGCCTGCGCAAGGACGCTGAACTTCTTCCGCTTGCGGATGCTGCGAAATCCCGATCTGAAGCGGATTGGCTTGTCGGCATAAACGGTACGAGGGCGATGACCGCCTTCAACTCGAAAGAGGGCGGCTTCTACCTCACCACCGTAGGGCGCGTACAGACTCCGACGCTCACTATCCTTGTCGGGCGCGAGGAGAGTATTCGGGCGTTCAAGCCGCGGGACTACTGGGAGGTGCATGCCCGCTTCGCCGTGTCGGCGGGCGAGTATGCAGGCCGTTGGATTGATCCAAAATTCAAAAAGGATGATTCCGACCCGGAGCTTCGTGCCGAGCGGATTACCACTGCCGCGCGCGCGAACGCGATTGCAGAAGCCACTCGATTAGGTCTCGGTGGGGTTACGGAGGAATCGAAACCGCAGAGTCAACTCTCGCCCCTACTGTTTGACCTGACCAGCTTGCAGAGGGAGGCCAATGGGCGTTTCGGATTCTCCGCCAAGGCGACACTTTCCCTGGCGCAGTCCCTGTACGAGCGTCACAAACTACTCACGTATCCGCGTACCGACTCCCGCGCCCTGCCGGAAGACTACATTCCGACCGTTAAGAAAACCCTGCAAGCACTTGCGGGCACCGAAGAATATGCATCTCTGGCCCGCCAGATAATCAAGTCATCGTGGGTAAAGCCCAACAAGCGCGTGTTCGACAACTCCAAGATTTCGGATCACTTCGCGATCATTCCGACTTTGCAAACGCCGGCAAAACCTCTCAGCGAGCCCGAACAGAAGCTCTATGACATGCTCGTGCGCAGGTTTCTCGCGATCTTCTACCCTGCGGCCCAATTTCTCCAGACGACACGCATTACTCAAGTCGAAAGCGAACATTTCAAGACCGAAGGCCGTATCCTGAAGGAACCGGGCTGGCTGGCGGTCTACGGGCGCAGCGCCCAGGGAGCATCGGAGAATCTTCCGGCTGTCTCCCCCGGAGAGAAGGCCAAGCCTCTGGAGGTTACGGTGCAGGCCCTGCAGACAAAACCACCACCGCGCTTTACTGAAGCCACGCTCCTGTCTGCGATGGAAGGCGCGGGAAAGCTTGTCGAGGACGACGAACTCAGGGCGGCCATGGAAGCCAAGGGCTTGGGTACGCCTGCTACTCGGGCGGCCGTCATAGAAGGCCTGATCCAGGAGGAATACCTGCATCGCAACCAACGTGAACTCGTGCCGACCCCAAAGGCATTTTCATTGCTATTTGCTCTACGCCACTTTGGCGTCTCTGAAATCACTTCGCCAGAGCTTACCGGCGACTGGGAGTTCAAGCTGAAGATGATGGAGGCTGGCAAGCTGAAGCGCGAGGAATTCATGGAACATATCGAGCAGGTCACGCGGGACCTGGTAGATAGAATTCGAAAAGGAGAGATTCCGGATACTGCGTTTGCGACTGTGCCTGCCGTCTGCCCAAAGTGCGGCGGCGTCATTCAGGAAAATTACCGCAAATTCCAATGCCAGAACTGCGACTTCTCGCTATGGAAGGTTGTGTCCGGGCGAGAGTGGGCTCCAGAGGAAGTGGCGGAACTGGTTACCAAGCGATTTATCGGACCGCTTACCGGATTCCGCAGCCGCATGGGAAAACCATTCAGTGCGGCGCTTCGAATGGGTGAGGACTTCCGCTGCGAGTTCGACTTCGGACAGTCCGGATCGCAGGACGGCGATGCGGCGCCGGATTTCTCAAATCAGGAGCCGCTAGGCGCCTGCCTGGTCTGCGGATCGCGCGTGTTTGATAACGGCACCGCCTTTGTATGCGAAAAAGCTGTAGGGGCAGCACGTTCCTGTGACTTTCGCGTCAGCAAGATCATCCTGCAGCAGGTTATTGAACCGGCCCAGTTGATGAGATTGCTTGCAACAGGTAAAACTGATCTGCTGCCACGTTTTATTTCCAAGAAGGGACGACCATTCAAGGCCTTCTTGGTGAAACGGCCGGACGGGAAGGTTGGGTTCGAGTTCCAGGCGCCCAAGCCGAAGGCGGGCGCGACAGGGGAGGCACCCGCAGCGAAGGTAAGGACCAAAGCGGCAGAGATTCCCAACTCCAAGAAGAAGACTGGAAGCGTCACCAAGGCCGGGGCTCGCAAGCGGGCGCCCGCAAAACCTAAGTCTTGACGCGAAATTCGCGCTTGAGCCGCTGCGCGGCGGCTAGCGCCTTACGGGTGTCATAGCGGCCGGGGACCGAAGGCTGAGCCGGTTAGACATCCAGGTTTCTTACTCCAAGCGCATTCATCTCTATAAATGCGCGACGCGGCTCAACTTCATCACCCATCAATTTGGTAAATATTTCGTCTGCCGCGATTCCGTCTTCGATCTGAACTTTCAGTAGCCTGCGCGTGCCTGGATCCATCGTGGTCTCCCACAACTGGCTCGGATTCATCTCGCCCAATCCCTTGTATCGCTGCAGGCTCATTGGCTTTTCAACTTCCGCTAGCAGCCATTTCATCGCTTCCGCGAAATCCGTGACCGGATGTTTGCGCTCGCCGCGTTGCACATAGGCTCCCTCGCCCACCAGCCCCTTCAAGGTTTCCGCAGTCCGCCTTATCTGCGCGTAGTCGCCCGAGTGAACAAACTCCGCATCGATTGTCCCCGTTCGTATGTTGCCGTGCCGGGTTCTTTCGATTCTCAGCTGATATCGTTCCGTCTTGGTGTCTAGGTGGACACCGATCCGGACACTATTTGTAGGCAGGAATCCAAGCAGCGCCTGCGCCGACACGTCCGCGGCCTCGCGCGAATCGAGGCTTATCTGTACGCCGGCGAGCAGCGCATCGAGGACTTCCTTATCGATGACGCTGGACAATCTTTCCACAACGGCCTTTGCCAGCAGGGACGATTTGGCAAGCTCGGCGAGCACGTCGCCCAAGATGGGCTCCTGTCCCGCAGAGGGAAACAGCGAGGCGTCAACAAGAGCCTGACGCAACATGAAAGCATTGAGCTCGTGCTCATCCTTCAGGTAGCGCTCTTCGCGCCCGAGCTTGGCCTTGAACAGGGGGGGCTGCGCTATGTAGATATGGCCGCGCTCGACCAACTCAGGCATCTGGCGAAAGAAAAACGTAAGGAGGAGGGTTCTGATGTGAGAGCCATCGACATCCGCGTCCGTCATGATGATTATTCTGTGATAGCGGAGCTTTTCCGGGCTGTACTCCTCTTTGCCGATCCCACACCCCAGCGCCGTAATCAGAGTGGCCACCTCGGCTGACGCCAGCAGCTTGTCGAAGCGCGCGCGCTCCACGTTAAGTATCTTTCCTTTCAAAGGCAGGATTGCCTGGAACTTGCGGTCTCTGCCCTGCTTTGCGGATCCTCCAGCGGAGTCGCCCTCGACAAGGTAGAGCTCGCACTTTGCGGGATCGCGCTCCTGGCAATCTGCGAGTTTTCCGGGCAATCCCATGCCATCCAGGACGCCTTTGCGTCTCGTCATTTCGCGGGCCTTGCGCGCCGCCTCCCGCGCACGCGCAGCATCGACGATCTTCACTGTAATTATTCGAGCATCGGCAGGCCTCTCCTGCAGAAACTCCCGCAGCTTCTCCGCGACAATCTCCTCCACGGCCGGCCGGACCTCGGAGGAGACTAGCTTTTCCTTCGTCTGCGATGAAAATTTCGGCTCCGGCACCTTCACGGACAGCACGCACGCGAGTCCCTCCCGCATGTCATCCCCCGTAGTTTCAACCTTTGCCTTCTTTGCCGTGTCCTGCTCTTCGATATACCTGTTCAATACTCGCGTCATTGCCGCACGCAGACCTGTTAAATGCGTACCGCCATCCTTCTGCGGAATATTGTTGGTGAAGCAAAGTACGTTTTCCTGGTAGGAATCGTTCCATTGCATTGCTACCTCTACAACGATTCCATCGCGCTCACCTCGCGCTTGGAACGTGTTCGGATGGAGTACGGATTTGGAGCGATTCATGTACTCGACGAATCCCTTCACGCCTCCTGTGAAGGCAAAATTCTCCTCCTTGCCTATGCGCTGATCCACCAGGAGGATCTTCACGCCGTGATTGAGGAAAGAAAGTTCCCTTAGGCGTCGTGCGAGGATATCGTAGTGAAAATCGATGACTCCAAAGATCTCCGCTGAAGCCAGGAAATGAACTTCGGTTCCGCGGCGCTCGGCGGAGCCGGTTGGCTTCAAAGGGGCAGTCGCGATTCCGTGGTGAAATTCAATCTGATGCACCGCGTGTTCACGCCAGATGGTCAGGCGCAGCCACGACGAAAGGGCGTTCACTACTGAAACCCCAACGCCATGCAGACCACCGGAAACCTTGTACGAATTGTTGTCGAACTTGCCTCCAGCGTGCAATTCCGTCATCACTATTTCAGCCGCGGAACGCCGCAATTCGTCGTCTTCCTTGATACCGGTTGGAATTCCGCGCCCGTTGTCGAGCACTGAGATTGAATTGTCCGTGTGTATCGTTACTATGATTTCGTCACAGTGACCCGCGAGCGCCTCGTCCACAGCGTTGTCGACAACCTCGAACACCATGTGATGCAGGCCAGTACCATCGGAAGTATCTCCGATATACATCCCGGGCCTCTTTCGTACCGCTTCAAGCCCCTTCAGTATCTTTATAGAGTCTGATCCATAGTCGGAATCTACCGACTGCTGAACATTTTCCGGTTCGTTCACCTTGTCATTTCCTGGATAGCTGTGTGCCGCGTATGTCTGTAGTATTACTTTTGAAGCCAGCTTCGGGTTCCTGCAATTTCGCAGGGTGATTTACTAGATGCGCATTGGCATCACAACGTATTTGAATTCAGAATCCGCCGGGAACGAGATCAATGCGCTGGAAGAGGAATCGCCAAATCTGCATTCGATTTCCTCTCCGGGAGCATTGTTCAAAACATCCAGCAGGTAATTGACGTTGAAACCGATGTCGAGCGCAACGCCGCTGTAGTCGACGTCAAGTTCTTCTTGCGCGTCTTCTTGTTCTGAATTCGAAGCGACAATTTTCAAACTGCCATCCGCGAGCAACCAACGAACGCCGCGAAATTTCTCGTTGGAGAGAATAGCCGCTCTTTGAAGTGCCTGACGCAATGCATCTCGACCAAGCTTGACCAAGTTCTGGTGATGGTTCGGAATCACCCTGGTGTAGTCCGGAAATTTTCCATCTACAAGCTTCGATATGAGTTGTACCGTTCCAAAGGTGAAAGCCACCTGGTTCGTCGATACTTCAATACGAACTTCGTCTTCCGAATCGGCCATCTGCTTGCCAAGTTCGAGAACCGTCTTTCGCGGAATTATTATTTCTTGCCGCTGCTGAACTGATTCCAGTGGTACTGCAATGTACGCAAGCCGATGACCATCAGTGGCTACGAAGCGCAGCCGATCCTGATCAACAACCATCAGGAGACCATTCAAATAGTAACGAATGTCCTGCTGTGCCATTGCGTATTGGACAAGGGATAGCAAGCGGCGCAGCGTTTTCTGCTTTAGCGAAAACCTGGCAATGTCACCGACCGGCGCCGCCAACTTTGGAAAATCATCTGCCGGCAGCGTTTGCAATGCAAAACGGCTCTTGCCTGCTTTGACTGCCAATCTCTTTTCCTGCTGCTGCAGCGTAACATCAATTTCATCGGGTAAGGCGCGAAGAATTTCGAGCAACTTCCTTGCCCCGACAGTAATGGCCTGCGGTTCTGCCGCCGTAACTGTAGACGTGCTTGATGTAATCTGTACTTCGATATCTGTGGCGAGAAATGAAAGCTGATCGCCCGAATGTGAAATAAGCACATTCGACAAGATAGGCAAAGTGTGGCGTCGCTCGATAATCCCGGCAACTGCAGATAGAGTACCTAACAACTCATCTCGCTTGGCTTTTATCAACATTCTTTTAAATACCCATAATAATAGTTAATAAGAGGAGACTTTCCTGGGGATAAGTCTGGAATGGGCTTGCATACAGATAATTGAGACAATTCTTTGCGCTTTACAAGTTGTGCGTGAGATGTGCAAAGAAGTGGATAGAAAAATAAAAATAGCTCGTTTCTTTGACTTGTCCACAATCTGTCCATAGCCGTTCCACAGCTTTCCGGGGTTTGAAGTCCGCCTCAAGGCGTTGAACTGCGACGCTTATCCTTTCAGCACTTGTTCGAGAATAAGATAGTCGCGATTCATGCCCGTATCCCGCTTTCGATGCATGGCGATAGTTCGGCATGCGTGCAGCACCGTTGTGTGGTCGCGATTTCCAAAGGCTTCGCCAATCTCCGGCAAACTCATCTGAGTGAGATCTTTGGCCAGCGCCATTGCAAATTGCCGCGGTCGTGCGATATTCCTGTTGCGCTTCTTCGAATGCATATCGCCGACCTTTATTTTGAAGTACTCGGCAACAGTTTTCTGAATGTTGTCGACTGTGATTTGTCGGCTGGATACGTTCAGAATATCCTCGAGTGCTTCGGTGGCAAGGTCCAGCGTCATTTCTCGGCCGCTAAAGCGCGAGAAAGCAAGTACCTTCTTCAGGGCGCCTTCCAGTTCGCGTACGTTCGAGCGGATATGTTTTGCGATGAAAAAGGCGATTTCCTCCGAGATAGCTAATTCCTCGGCTTCCGCTTTCTTTAGCACGATCGCGACTCGCATTTCGAGTTCAGGGGGTTCGATCGCCACGGTAAGCCCCCAACCAAAGCGGGATATTAGGCGCTCCTCCATTCCCGCAATTTCCTTCGGATAGGTATCGCAAGTAATAACAATCTGCTTGTGGGCTTCGACGAGCGCATTGAAGGCGTAAAAGAATTCCTCCTGCGTTCTACCCTTGTTTGAAAAAAACTGAATGTCGTCGATCAGCAACAGATCAAGTGAGTGGTAGTAGCGTTTGAACTCATCGAAGGACTTTTGCTGGTAGGCGCGAACGACATCGGTTACATACTGCTCCGCATGGATATAGCGGATTCTGGCCTGGGGGCGATGCTCGGAGAGGCGATTTCCAATAGCGTGGATCAGATGGGTTTTCCCCAGACCGACCCCTCCATAGATGAATAGCGGGTTGTAGGAAATTCCCGGGTTCTCTGATACCTGAACGGCTGCAGCGCGACCAAGCTGATTCGCTTTCCCGGTCACAAAGCTTTCGAAGGTAAATGCTCGGTTTACACGTCCGCGCTCCGGGGCTAACGGAACATCGGGAGTTGGGCGCGGCGGAATCGGCTTAGTGACCGCATCCGGTTCGCGGGACAGGACAAGTTTGAGTCCGAAATCACGCCCCCCCGCTTCTGCTGCGAGTTTTTCAATCCGCGCCGCAAATCGTTCTCTCACAAGTTCGAGAACAAACCGGTTGGGCGCAGCCAGGACCAGCGTCCCATGGCCGTTTTCAACCGCTTCTGCTGCCAGCGGCTTGATCCAGGTGTTGAATTGTTGAGCAGGAAGTTCCTGCTCCAAGCGGCGCAGGCAGGCGTCCCAGAGATTTTGCATTGTTGGGCAGTGGTGAACTCGTGACTCTAAATTGAGAGAACCGGGGTTCTGGAGCGTGAGTCGGCGCGTGCTGGACGCTGGCGCATTGAGAAGTCTAACTGGTTCTTTAAAAGTTATCCACAGGCCGCCGCCGAAGGCAATATGAAATTGACAAGTATCGCTTGCGCAGGCTCTAATACCGCCCCTTTCGATGGCGGAACTGCTATGAAGCGAACCTACCAACCGTCCAAGACCCGCCGCGCACGGCGTCATGGATTCCTCGTCCGCATGCGCACGCGTTCAGGTCGCGCTGTCATCCGCAATCGGCGCTCTGCCGGCAGGCACAGGCTGGCGGTATAGGGGGGTGGCGCCGAGAGGTGAGAGAGGCCTCTGGCCAGGCGCGCGGCGGTTGCCGGAGTGGTTTCGGCGCCAGGCTTCGGTTGTCCGGGCGAGGTACATTTGAGCGGTTGCTGAAAGAAGGGGCGCGGCGCAATCTGGCGGGCTACACGTTCTTCGTCGTCAGGCGAGATTCCGGTCCCCCGCGGCTTGGTATTCTGATTTCCAAGAAGCACGCCCGGAAAGCGACAACCAGGAATTGGATCAAACGGTGCATACGAGAGGCGTTTCGCACCGAACAGTCAGCCATTGGATCAATCGACGTACTCGTGCGGCCACCCACTCATGTTGTACCGGGAAACGAGATGATCTCCCGTCTAAGAGGGTTGCTGGTCAGGGTTTCGACGTGACAAGTCTGTTGCGCCAGCTGATTCGCTTCTATCAGCTCTTTATCAGCCCGTTGTTCGTGCCTTCGTGCCGCTTTCATCCCAACTGTTCGCAGTACGCGGACGAGGCGCTTGTCAAGCACGGCGCCACTAGGGGCTGCTGGTTGGCATTGAAGAGAATTCTGCGCTGTGGACCTTGGCATCCGGGGGGCGTCGACCCCGTCCCAACGCGGCGCAACCCCAAACTTTAGGCAACTCATGGATTTCCAGCGCATTATTCTTCTGTTTGTATTTGGATTCTCCGTGGTCCTGCTATGGGAGGCGTGGCAGAAGGATAATCGCCCCGAATCCGTGGCTATGCAACAGTCAGGCGCGCAGCTGGTGCCCTCGCGGCCCCCGACATCCGGCGCAAATCAGAACGAGCTGCCGCGGGCCGGCTCGATCCCCGCGGCTGGGCAGTCAAATAGACGCGAGAAGATTACTGTTCGAACCGATTTGCTTGCAATCGAGATCGATTCGCTTGGAGCGAGCATTAACAGGGTTCAGTTGCTGAAGCATCGGGACGCAGCAAACCCAGACCAATTCCTAGCCCTACTGGATCCCGAGTTCGAGTATGCCGCACAAAGCGGAGTGATTGGCGATGGGCAGCCCAATCACCGGACGGTGTGGCGCGCCCTGCCCGGGGTCCGTGAACTGACGCCGGGCCTTGATCGGCTGGAAGTAAGATTCTCCGCAGAAACTGCCTCCGGATCCATTGTCGAGAAGGTGTACACCCTGCACCGGGACAGCTATGTGATTGATGTCCGATTCGAGGCACCGCCGGACGCGGGCGCCGGACATGCCTACTTTCAGTTGGTGCGCAATCAAAAGGACCCGCCCGGCCAGATCACCATGATGAGCACGTTTTTCGGCCCGGCTTTCTATACGGAGAAGACTGCGTACCAGAAGATCGCGTTCTCCGACATCGACAAGGGGAAAGTAGCGCTTCCTGGCGAGACAACCGACGGCTGGATCGGCATGGTGCAGCATTATTTTGTTTCGGCATGGCTTCCGACACCGGGGTCGGTTCGTGAATACTATATGCGCAAGCCGTCAGACGGCCAGTATGCCGCGGGCGTAATCCTCCCGATGGCAACAACTGGCGAGCGGATTCGCGCCGCATCCCAGCTTTACGTGGGACCCCAGGAACAAGGAAGGCTCAAGGCGCTGGCGCCCGGCCTCGATCTGGTTGTCGACTACGGCTGGCTGACGATTATTGCCTGGCCGCTTTTCTGGCTTCTCGAAACCTTCCACGGCTGGACCGGAAACTGGGGACTTGCAATCATCCTTCTCACGGTCGTGATCAAGCTTGTGTTCTTTCCGCTCTCGGCGGCAAGCTACAAGTCGATGGCAAAGATGAAACTGGTTGGTCCCCGATTGCAGAAACTGCGCGAAATGTACGGCAATGATCGCGCGAAGATGAATCAGGCGATGATGGAGCTATACAAGACGGAAAAGATCAATCCGCTCGGGGGCTGTTTTCCGATCGTTGTTCAGATTCCGGTGTTTATCGCGCTCTACTGGGTATTGCTTGCGGCAATCGAGCTCAGGCATGCTCCGTTTATTCTCTGGATAAAGGATCTTTCCACGCTCGATCCTTTCTTTGTGCTGCCTACGCTGATGACTGCCACGATGATCATTCAGACGCGCATGAATCCCACGCCGCCCGATCCGGTACAGGCGAAGGTGATGGCGATTATGCCTTTCGTGTTTAGCATATTTTTCTTCTTCTTCCCCGCAGGCTTGGTTCTTTACTGGCTGGTGAATAACGTTCTTTCCATTCTTCAGCAGTGGCAGATTCAGCGCATTTTCACGCGCGATAAGCCTGCCCATGGTAAGCGCTGACCGAATTACTCGCCGCGACACAATTGCTGCCATCGCAAGTCCCCCAGGACGCGGCGGAATTGGAGTTGTGAGGGTGTCCGGCCCCGGCGTTCCCGGTATTGCCTGTGCGGTATTGGGCAGATTGCCATCCCCTAGACACGCAACTTTCCGCTCTTTCCGTGACAAGTCTGGTGCGCTGATAGACCGCGGCATCGCTTTGTACTTTCCGGCTCCCGCTTCCTATACAGGGGAGGAGGTTCTCGAACTCCAGGGGCACGGCGGCCCATCTGTCCTGAGTGAACTGCTCGGGGTCTGTATAGACGCAGGCGCAAGACTTGCCGACCCCGGAGAATTCACCAAACGTGCATTTCTCGAGGGGAAGTTGGATCTCGCACAGGCAGAAGCGGTGGCCGATCTCATTGCGGCCGATACGAGGGTGGCTGCGCAAGGCGCGATGCGCTCACTGACGGGAGAGTTCTCGCAGGCTATACAGGGGATGGTCCGACAACTCACCGAGCTGCGCACCCTGACTGAGGCGATGCTTGATTTCCCGGAGGAGGAGGGGGTGGACGCGGTTCACGAGCACGATGCGAATGAGAGGCTATCAAGGGTTGTGCGTGCCTTAGACGGTGTTGTCGCGAGAAGCCGGCAGGGAAGCCTCCTTCGCAGCGGAATTCAAGTTGTGCTGGCGGGACGGCCGAATGTCGGCAAGTCGAGCCTGCTCAATCGGCTTGCCGGCGAAGAGCGGGCCATCGTCACGCCAATTCCGGGAACCACTCGAGATGCATTGCGCGAGCTAATCCAGATCGAAGGAGTTCCCGTAACGGTCGTCGATACCGCGGGGTTGCGCGAGTCGGAGGACGAAATCGAGAAAATAGGCATGGCGCGCACACGGCAGGCGATGACACACGCGGATATTGTCCTGGAGGTTGTCGATGCTGTCGCTCCTGTGAGGGGGCTCTCTGGACCACCTGGATCCGATCCAGACTCAGGACTGCTGGTTGTCTACAACAAGACGGATCTCGTACCCGGCAGGAGGAGTCAGTTCCCCGCCGATTCATTATGGGTGTCAGCCAAGACGGGCGAGGGGATTGCGGACCTGCGCAAGGCGATCCTTTCATCGGCCGGTTGGAGGATATCTCCGGAAACCGTATTCGTGGCACGGGAGCGCCATCTGCGCGCCCTTGCGCGGGCCGCGGCGCACCTTGATGCAGCGTCCCTGTTGATGAAGCAGTGGGAGTTCTTCGCCGAGGAGTTGCGACTTGCGCAGCGGGCACTGTGCGAAATCACGGGAGAAGTCAGCGCCGATGACCTCCTGGGAGAGATATTCTCGCGATTCTGCATCGGAAAATAATTGCGAAGGTTATTCGGCTCCACCCTCTACCAGGAACCGGGATGCGCGCCAGCGCAGCATCCCCCCAGCAAGATTTGCCACCCGCGAGAAGCCCTGTTTGGCAAGTAACACGCTGGCTTGGGCAGAGCGCACGCCCGAGCGGCAGACCGTGACGATCGGACGGTCGGTCGAAAACTCGGCGGTGTGCTCGGCAAGTTTATCCAGCGGAACCAGCAGCGCCCCGGGTATATGGCCAAGCGGTCCGCTAAATTCTTCGGTATCCCGAACATCGATAATCTGCACGGTGTGAAGGTTCTCTTCCAGCCAATGCGGCTGCACCTCCCATATCCCCGCGAATGTCATTGTTAGAGGCGCCCAGTCGGGGTCACGCAGGGCGGCATCCGGCACATTGGGTCGACCACAGACGAGATTCGCGGGTACGGCGATCTCCATGAGCTTCGGATGCGGGAGACCCAGATGGTTCATGTAACCGGAAAAATCCTCAAGCGCGACCTCGCCGCCAAGACGAGGGTTGAATTGTTGCTCTTCTCGCACGCTCGTTACCGTCAGCCCTCGGTAGTCGTGTCCGGGATAGAGAAGGCAATTCTCCGGAAGTGAGAATAGCCTGCGTCGCACCGAGTCGAACATGGCCCTTGGATCCCCTCCTTGGAAATCGGTGCGGCCACAGCCTCGTATCAGCAGTGTGTCGCCGGTGAGCGCAAGGGTTGCGTCATCCAGCACGAAACTCATGCACCCCTTAGTGTGTCCCGGCGTTGCTCTTGCTTCAACGTGCCTTGGCCCGAATGAGATGGTCTCTCCGTCTTCAAGGTATCGATCGGCCCCTCTTGCGCCACATGCCGAAGACAGTGCAATCTTGCTTCCTAGTCGCCTGCGCAGGATCCAGGCGCCGGTTACATGATCGGCGTGCACATGGGTTTCAAGTGTCCACTCCAGCCGCAGACCCAACTCGTGCAGCAGCGCGCTGTCGCGGCGCACTTGTTCAAAAACCGGATCAATGAGAATCGCGAAACGCGTCTCAGCATCGGCTAGGAGATACGTGTAGGTGGACGACGAGGCATCGAACAATTGGCGAAAAAGAATCATCGGAATTGAATCTCGCGGCTGAGTGACCGCACACTATACCGAGAGGACCGGTGGCCGCGCTGACGCATAGTCAATCCAGGGAACGCCGCCGCTTCGTTTTCAGGCGAGCGGGCGAAGCTGCCGGAGATGCTGACACACGAGCGAGAGCCGAGGCTTCGAACGAGGCTCTGTACCATGCACTAAATTTTCCGTAACTACTTGTTAAAGTTTGATTTTATTGATTTTTGCGACCGGTGCTACAATCGCGGCCTCTCTTCTGAGCGGGTTGGTCAGTGGTTTGGCTGGCTCCGGCTTAGTCTTAATCTCCGCACCCGCCACTCAAAAATGCACCTACCACCTCATCGCTCCTTCCTGTAGGAACACGGGGGACTAGAACGTCATGAATGCTCCTAGAACCGTTGCCTCGGAATATCAAACGGCGCCTGAATGGGTGAAGCACACGAAGCTGAGGCAGTGGGTATTGGAAGTCGCAGCTCTTGCGCGACCCGAACGTGTTGTATGGTGCGATGGCTCGGAGGCTGAGTACGGGCGCTTGTGCGAGGGTCTTGTCGCCACCGGTACGTTTACAAGGCTGAACGACAACCTGCGACCAAACAGCTTTCTGGCACGGTCCGATCCGGGTGATGTTGCCCGCATGGAAGATCGCACCTTCATTTCATCCCCGAACAAGGAAGATGTGGGGCCCACCAACAACTGGGCAGAGCCCGGCGCAATGAGGGAGACGCTAAGCCGGCTGTTTGCAGGCTGCATGCGCGGACGAACGCTCTATGTCGTGCCGTTTTCCATGGGTCCTGTGGGCTCGCATATCGCGCAGGTCGGCGTCGAGTTGACCGATTCTGCGTATGTGGCGGTGAGCATGAAAATCATGACCCGCATGGGGAGAAGGGTGCTTGAGTGGCTGGGCGAAGACGGCGATTTTGTTCCCTGTGTTCATTCGGTAGGCGCGCCGGTGACAGCGGGACAGGCGGATGTTTCGTGGCCGTGCAATAACGACGAAAAGTGGATTGTTCACTTCCCGCAGACGCGCGAGATCTGGTCCTTTGGTTCCGGCTACGGCGGAAATGCTTTGCTTGGGAAAAAGTGCCTGGCTTTGCGGATTGCGTCTGTCATGGCGCGTGACGAGGGGTGGCTTGCCGAGCACATGCTCATACTGGGAATCGAGTCGCCTGACGGAGAGAAAACCTATCTCTCTGCGGCATTTCCAAGTGCGTGCGGAAAGACAAATTTAGCCATGCTGATACCGCCCGCGGCCTTTGGAGGTTGGAAGGTAACGACCGTGGGGGAAGATATTGCGTGGATCAAGCCTGGACAGGACGGACGGTTTCACGCGATTAATCCGGAGGCGGGATTCTTTGGCGTGGCGCCGGGAACTTCTCGTGCAACAAATCCGAACGCCATGGCGACGATGCGTGCCAACGCAATCTTTACAAACGTCGCACTGACCCCCGAAGGGGATGTGTGGTGGGAAGGGATGACCGAGCAGCCGCCAGCGCGCTTGATTGACTGGCAGGGCAAGCCGTGGACTCCCGGCTGCGGCAGGCCCGCTGCACACGCCAACGCACGCTTTACGGTCCCTGCATCTCAATGTCCTTCGATGGATAACCGATGGGAGGATCCCGATGGTGTGCCGATTTCCGCATTCGTGTTCGGGGGACGCAGAGCGACGACGGTGCCGCTGATTACCGAAGCACCTACCTGGGAGGACGGGGTTTATATGGCGGCCACCCTTGGCTCAGAAACCACGGCAGCTAGTACTGGGAAGGTCGGGGTTGTGCGGGGTGACCCGATGGCAATGCTCGCGTTTTGCGGCTATCACATTGGCGCGTACTTCCAGCACTGGCTCAAGATGGGGCGAAGTGTCCGTTATCCACCAGAAATATTTCGCGTCAACTGGTTCCGTCGGGATGCGAACGGGAAATTCATCTGGCCAGGATTCGGCGAGAACATGCGCGTGCTGAAATGGATAGTCGAACGCTGCCAAGGCAAGGCGAACGGAGTCGATACGCCGCTCGGCACAATGCCTCGCTATCAAGACATCACTTGGGCCGGCCTGGGCAGTGTCCCCAAGGAGCGCTTTGACGAACTAATGGCCATCGACCGCCGTGCCTGGAGCGAGGAGTTACGTCTTCATGATGAATTGCTGGCTTCCTTAGGCCGGCATTTACCGCAAGCGCTTCAGTCACGACGCGATATTCTCGGCGGTCAATTGCGGAATAGCCTGCCTGGCCATTGGTAAAGTATTTAGAAATATAAATATTTAATATACCATCTGTTTCACGTGAAACATGGATCGTTCTAGTTCCACGTGGAACGTTTTTGTACTATCCATGGATGTAGAACTTTTCCGCGAACCCGAGTTCTCGCCAAATCATGCGTTATCCGAAGCGATTTGACGTGATTGTGGTTGGGGGTGGCCACGCCGGGACAGAGGCCGCCTTGGCTGCCGCACGCATGGGAAGCGACACACTGCTGCTCACGCACAGTATTGAAACGATCGGTCAGATGTCCTGCAATCCGTCCATCGGAGGAATTGGCAAGGGGCACCTGGTTCGAGAGGTTGATGCGCTTGGCGGCGCAATGGCTTTAGCTACCGACGAGGCCGGCATTCAGTTTCGCCGCCTGAATTCTTCCAAGGGGCCGGCGGTTCGCGCAACACGGGCTCAGGCGGATCGGGTGATGTACAGGGCAGCAATTCGACGTCGCATTGAGTCGCAAGCCCGGTTAACGGTCTTTCAGCAACCTGTAGATGACATTTTGTTTGAAGGCGACCGGATCAGCGGCGTGCGGACGCAGTCCGGTGTCCGCTTCGCAGGCAAATCGATTGTACTGACTGCGGGGACGTTCCTGTCAGGCCGAATTCACATTGGCCTGGAGAATTATTCTGCAGGGCGTGCTGCCGATCCTGCCTCGGATACGCTGGCGCAGCGCCTTCGACAGCTCAGTTTGCCGGTAGGGCGGCTCAAGACAGGAACACCGCCAAGGCTTGACGGGCGCACGATAGATTTCTCCAGGCTTGAGGTACAGCACGGTGATACCCCTGAGCCAGTTTTCTCATTCATGGGTAAGCACAGCATGCATCCAGTACAACTGCCCTGCTGGATAGCTCATACGAACGAAAGAACACACGAGATCATCCGGGGAGGCCTGGACCGCTCACCCATGTTCACGGGAGTGATAGAGGGGGTAGGTCCGCGATATTGCCCCTCAATCGAAGACAAGATTCACCGTTTTGCGGGCAAAGTCAGTCATCAGGTTTTCCTTGAGCCGGAAGGCTTGACGACTCACGAAATCTACCCCAACGGCGTTTCAACCAGCCTTCCTTTTGATGTGCAACTTGATTTTATTCGTTCAATAAACGGGTTAGAGAATTCTCACATTCTTCGCCCAGGGTATGCGATCGAGTACGATTATTTTGATCCCCGGCAACTGAGAGCCTCGCTTGAGTCCAAGCAATTTGAAGGCTTGTTCCTCGCCGGTCAGATAAATGGGACGACCGGATATGAGGAAGCTGCAGCGCAAGGGTTGTTGGCGGGGATCAATGCCAGCCACAAGGCTGTAGATAGAGAGGCTTGGATTCCGGGGCGTGCTGAAGCCTATCTAGGGGTACTTGTCGATGATTTGGTGACGCGAGGCGTCTCCGAGCCTTATCGAATGTTTACCAGTCGCGCCGAGTACCGGCTGATGCTACGTGAGGACAATGCCGACATAAGACTCACGGAGACCGGCCGGCGACTTGGGCTCGTCGATGACGATCGATGGACATGCTTCGGTCTCAAACAAGAGGCCATCGGGAAGGAAAAGGAGCGTCTCCGGACAACATATGTAAGCGCTAGCTTTTTGGAAAAGCATGGTATTGTATTGAATTATTCAAAATCTATCGCGGAGCTGCTGAAGCGCCCGGATATCAAGTACGCGGATCTGGAGCGCTTTGGTCTGGGACTTCCGGCTCTCGACCCCGTGGTCGCGGAACAGGTGGAGATTCAAGAGAAATACCAGGGGTACATCGACAGACAGCAACTGGAAGTTGTGAGCATGGCTGATCAAGAATCAGCCGTGCTCCCGCCGGACATCGACTATACGACGCTAAGCGGGCTGTCGGTCGAGGTGCAACAAAAACTCAACCGTCAGAAGCCGGAGACCCTGGGACAGGCCGCGCGTATATCAGGCATCACCCCTGCGGCGATTGCGCTTCTGCATGTGTACCTGAAACGTGGCTTTGCGCCGCGCAAGAAAATTGCATGAATCCCGGCGCCGCACCGGCAGTGGAAGACCTTCTCAACACCGGTCTGCGGCGCCTGAAGCTGGCAATTCCTGAGGGCGGGGTAGCGAAGCTTCTCGCGTATATCCGCCTTCTTACAAAGTGGAATAGCGCCTACAACCTGACCGCGATACGTAGCCCGGAAAATGCGGTCAGCTACCATATTCTTGACTCGTTGTCCGTCGTCGCGCATCTACCCCCAGGAGCAATTGTCGATATCGGCAGTGGCGCGGGATTGCCTGGGATCCCGATCGCAATCGCGGAGCCGGCGCGCAGCGTCACCCTGAATGACAGCAGCCACAAGAAGATCGCATTCCTGAGACAGGTGAAAATAGAGTTGGCATTGAACAATGTGGACCTGTACGCAGGCAGGGTCCAGGGATGGAGGCCGGAACCTCGGTTTGACGTCGCAATCTCTCGCGCGTTTACTCAGGCGGCCGAATTTATCTCGCTTGCCAGACATTTGCTAAATCCGCGCGGTTGCGCCGCGCTGATGAAAGGCATGCACCCGCAAAACGAGTTGTCCGGGCTGTCAGGTGATGTGCGGTGCCAGGTAGTCAAATTGACGGTGCCGCTCCTTGATGCCGAGCGTCATTTGGTCCTTTGCGAGTACACGAGGTGACTCGCATTCTGGCGGTGGTTAACCAGAAAGGCGGCGTCGGCAAGACCACTACGAGCGTCAATCTTGCGGCGGCACTTGCCGGGCTCGGGCAGAGGGTTCTCCTCGTTGATTTGGATCCCCAGGGCAACGCGACGATGGGCAGCGGAATCGACAAGCGCGCAGCTGCGCGCTCCGTGTACCACGTCATGCTCGGACTGCACTCAGTTGCCGAGGTCAGGCAGCGCAGTGAGGCGGGTGGCTATGACTTGCTTCCGGCGAACCGGGAATTGGCAGGCGCCGAAATCGAACTTGTCGGGCTGGACGAGCGTGAGGCGCGATTGAGAAGAGCAATCGAGACGATACATGTCGAATACGATTTTGTGTTCATTGATTGCCCGCCGTCTTTGTCCCTTCTGACCGTGAACGGCCTGGTTGCGGCCCAAGCGGTTCTCATCCCGATGCAATGCGAGTACTACGCGCTTGAAGGCCTGTCCGATTTGGTGGCTACGGTGCGCCGCGTGCGGTCGAACCTCAATCCACAACTGGAGATCGCGGGGCTGTTGCGGACCATGTACGATCCGAGAAACACCCTTACGCTGCAAGTATCACAACAGCTGGAAACGCATTTCGGGGACAAGGTCTTTCGCACCCTTGTTCCACGCAATGTACGTCTCGCGGAGGCGCCCAGTCACGGCACGCCGGCAGTAACCTGGGATCGCGCTTCGAGGGGAGCGCAGGCCTATCTGTCGTTGGCCGAGGAGATCCTGCGGAAATCGCCTTTGAGCGGTGTTGCGCCAATTTTGGGAAGCTCGCCTGCATGATCAAGCCAAGAGGACTCGGGCGCGGACTGGACGTCCTGCTGGGCGTGGAAAAGGCGCCCAAGGACGCACTCGCGGTTCTCTCCGTTAACCGTATCCGCCCCGGAAAGTACCAGCCAAGGACCCGCATGGACCAGGAGGCCCTCGCCGAGCTTGCGGCTTCCATAAAAACCCAGGGCCTGATGCAGCCGCTGGTTGTGCGTCCCGTCGATTCGGATCGCTATGAGTTGATTGCGGGCGAGCGGCGTTGGCGCGCAGCGCAGATGGCTGGTTTGGAGGCAGTCCCCGCGCTGGTCCGTGAGGTTTCGGACGAAGCGGCTCTGGCGATGTCGCTGATCGAGAATATCCAGCGAGAAAACCTGAACCCGATGGAAGAGGCGGCGGGCCTGCAGCGGCTGATTGATGAGTTTCGGATGACCCACGAGCAAGCAGCCGATGCGGTCGGTCGTTCGCGCAGCGCGACGACGAATCTGCTGCGCCTGCTGAGGCTTACGAAGCCGGTTCAGTCTATGGTAGTGGAAGGGGTCCTGGAGATGGGCCACGCGCGCGCCTTGTTAGCCCTTGATAGCGGTCGGCAGATTGAAGCCGCAAATCGAATCGCAGCGCGCGGTCTCTCGGTGCGGGAGACCGAAACGCTGGTTGCGGAAATGTTGAAAGGCGTTCCTGCTGCCAGGCGCAGAAAGGTAGATCGGGACCTGTCCCGCCTGCAGGAAGAGGTCTCCGGCCGAATGGGGACCACGGTGGAAATTCGACCGGGGAAGAAGGGTTCAGGAAAACTTGTTGTGCACTACGCCAGCCTGGATCACCTAGATCAGATGCTGTTGAAGTTACGCTGATCTGCCTAGGTGGAACTCTGAGAAAAGCGCTCCGCATCTGCCTGTATCCGCCTGTTCTTCGCGAAGGGAAAGTACGGGCAGTTGCTATTGGCTCATTGACCGATCGTGATTGAATCTCATAAAATCCGCCCGCCGTCTTCGGTGTGCACACGCTAGCAGCTCGATTACGTGTTCCTGCCGAAGAGCAAGGCGATCCGGACGGTACTCCGCTGGCAGTTTTTGGCAACTGTAATGCTGGCGATGTTGGCCGGAATGTCTGGGGGAATACACGGGGCGACTTCGGCGCTGCTCGGCGGATCGATCAGCGTCCTGGGCGGCGTTGCGTCCTCCCGGATTCTAGAAGTTGGCCGGAACAGGTCACGACGGCAGCCGATGTCCATGTCCGCGGCGGCAGTGCTATTGGGTGCCCTGAAGGCGGAACTGGTCAGGGTTACGGTGATTGTGCTGATGTTATGGCTTGTGTTCACATTCTATAAGGACGTCAGCGCTCTAGGATTCATCGGAACATTTGCGGTAACAACGGTAATTTATTCTCTTGCAATCGCGGTGCCCGACAAATAACACGAAACCGTATGGCAATTGAACAACTCACTCCTACCGAGTACATCGGCCATCACCTTACCCACGGCGTCAAGCCGTTGGGGGGCGGCGGGTTCTGGACCCTGCACTTCGATTCGCTGTCGGTGTCTATCCTGCTGGGGTTTGCAGGACTGGGATTTCTATGGTGGGTAGTGCGCGGCGCCACTTCCGCCGTCCCCAACCGCCGTCAGGCTTTTGTCGAATTGCTCTTTGTATTCATCGATAACCAGGCCAAGGGAATATTCCGCCACGGCGATCGGAATGCATTCGTTGCACCAGCCGCGCTTACCGTTTTCGTTTGGGTGCTGCTGATGAACGCGATGGACTTCCTTCCCGTCGATATCGTCGCGAAGGGGACCCGTCTTATTTCGGAACACGGATTTCGCATCGTCCCCACGGCGGATGTCAACACGACGTTTGCGCTTGCCCTGACCGTGTGGTTTCTGATGATTTTCTTTTCGATTTCCGCGAAAGGACTGGGTGGCTGGATTCACGAGCTTTTTACCGCACCGTTCGGCAAGTGGATGTTCCCGTTCAATCTGCTTTTTAATCTGATCGAATATCTTTCCAAGCCGCTGTCACACTCCCTTCGGCTGTACGGCAACATGTATGCGGGAGAGATCATTTTCCTGCTGCTCTGGATGTGGGCGGCGACCAGCGCCTGGGGGTCGGATTACTACATAGGATTTGTCGCGTCCTCAGTTCTCGCGGTCATGTGGGCAGTCTTTCATATCCTGATCGTGGCATTGCAAGCCTACGTATTCATGATGCTGACCATCGTTTATATCTCGATGGCCCACGAACACCACTAGAAATTTTATCGTCAAGAAATTCTCTGCTCTGAAAGGAAACTAGCAATGGAAAAACTTCAACTTATCGCCATGGTGCAGGCCTACACCGGTATTGGAATCGGCCTGATGATCGGCCTTGGGGCGCTGGGCGCCTGTGTGGGCGTCGGCATAATGTGCAGCCGCTTTCTGGAGGCTGCCGCGCGCCAGCCCGAGCTGACCGATTCGTTGCAGGGAAAGGTGTTCCTGCTGCTCGGCCTGATCGACGCATCTTTCATCATCGGCGTGGGTCTTGCCCTGTGGTTCGCCACCGGCAATCCGCTGCTCGGTCAACTCGGCTGATCCTCCGACCTCCCCGCAGGAGGAAATCATGAACCTAAACGTCACACTAGTCGCGCAGGCGATCGTTTTTCTCGTCTTTATCGCGTTTACGATCAAGTTTGTATGGCCGCCGCTGCTACGTGCTATCGAGGCAAGGCAGAAGGAGATAGCCGACGGATTGGCCGCCGCGGAGCAGGGCCGTCGGTCGCTTGAGACGTCAAACACCCAGGCGAATGAAGCAATCCGGCAGGCCCGCAGCCGGGCCACGGAAATTCTCTCCCAGGCGGAGAAACGTTCTGCGCAAATGATCGACGAGGCCCGCCAGGCGGCGAGAGAAGAAGGCGCGCGCGAAAAGACTGCGGCGAAGGCGGAAATCGATCAGGAAGTGACCCGGGCGCGAGAGCAACTGCGCGCACAGGTTGCGGCGTTGGCTGTCGCCGGGGCCGAGAAGATACTGCGCCGCGAAGTGGACGCCAAAGCGCACGCCGAGTTGCTTGATGGGATAAAGCGGCAACTATGATTGCCGATCTTCCCGGGGAAGGCTGAGCGTGGCCGAGCCGAGCACTGTTGCCCGCCCCTACGCCGAGGCTGTGTTCAAGCTCGCGGATGGCGAGGGCAAACTTGCGAATTGGTCGGCGATGCTGGGCGCTCTGGGGCAAATCTCTGAAGACCAGAGGGTCCAAGAGGCAATGGGCGACCCGAATACTTCCGCGCCTAAGATTGCGGGCCTGTTCATCAGCATACTTGCAGGCAAGCTGAGCGCGGAGGCGGAGAACTTTGTCAAGGTGCTCGCGGAAAACCGCCGTCTGGCGCTTCTCCCGGAGATACACCTGCAATTCGAAGTATTGCGCAATGTGCGCGAGGGCGTCGTGGACGTCGACATAGCCAGCGCCTTCGAACTCACGGCCGAACAGCTCGCGGATCTGGTCAGGCGGCTGGAGAGCAAGACCGGACGCAAGGTCAAGCCGCGCCTGAGCATAGATAAGGAACTGATCGGCGGTGTGATGGTGGCGATCGGCGATAAAGTAATCGACGCTTCCGCCCGCGCGCATCTCGCGGCGCTCGCGAACGCGCTAAAGAATTGAAATCCTGAAGCTTGAAATCCAGCGGTAATCGTTTCTAGGAGCAGCCATGCAGTTGAACCCCTCTGAAATCTCTGAACTGATCAAGAGTCGAATCCAGAACATGGATGTTGGTACGCAGATGCGTACGCAGGGCACCGTAGTCTCGGTGACGGACGGGATCTGCCGAATTCACGGCTTGTCTGACGTGATGCAGGGCGAAATGCTGGAATTTCCGAAGAATACCTTCGGGCTCGCGCTGAACCTCGAGCGCGACTCAGTCGGGGCGGTGATCCTCGGGGAATACGAGCACATCACTGAGGGTGATCCGGTCAAATGCACCGGTAAGATTCTCTCCGTGCCGGTTGGGCCCGAGCTGCTTGGTCGGGTGGTGAATTCCCTCGGACAACCGATCGACGGCAAGGGTCCGATCAACGCCAAGATGACGGACGTGATCGAGAAAGTCGCGCCAGGCGTGATTGCGCGACAATCGGTGTCGCAGCCGGTTCAGACAGGACTCAAGGCGATCGACGCCATGGTGCCGGTGGGTCGCGGCCAGCGGGAGCTGATCATCGGCGACCGCCAGACGGGCAAGACGGCAGTCGCGATCGACACGATCATCAACCAGAAGGGCAAGGATCTCTTCTGCGTGTACGTCGCGATCGGGCAAAAGGCGTCCACGATCGCGAACGTGGTGCGCAAGCTCGAGGAGCACGGCGCGATGGCTTATACCATCGTGGTCGCGGCATCCGCTTCCGAGTCGGCAGCCCTGCAATACATTGCGCCGTATTCCGGGTGCAGCATGGGCGAATATTTCAGGGATCGCGGGCAGGACGCCCTCATCATCTATGACGATCTGACCAAGCAGGCATGGGCCTACCGCCAGATTTCGCTTCTTCTGCGCCGGCCGCCCGGCCGGGAAGCCTACCCGGGAGATGTCTTCTATCTGCACAGCCGGCTGCTGGAACGCGCGGCGCGCGTGAATCCCGAGTATGTAGAAAAATTTACCAAGGGCCAGGTGAAGGGCAAGACCGGCTCGCTGACCGCGCTTCCGATCATCGAAACCCAGGCCGGCGATGTCACGGCATTCGTGCCGACCAACGTGATTTCAATTACGGACGGCCAGATATTTCTGGAAACGGACCTGTTCAACGCCGGCATCCGCCCCGCGATCAATGCCGGCGTATCGGTGTCCCGGGTCGGCGGCGCGGCACAGACCAAGATCATGAAGCGGCGAGATACAGGCGGCGGCGTTCGCCTGTCGCTCGCGCAGTACCGCGAACTCGCGGCCTTCGCCCAGTTTGCCTCCGACCTGGACGAGGCGACCAGAAAACAGCTCGAACGCGGCCGCATGGTCACGGAACTGATGAAGCAGCCGCAATACCAGCCGCTGCAGGTCTGGGAGATGGCGGTGACGCTGTTCGGCGTGAACAACGGTTTTTTCGATGATATCGATGTGAAGAAAGCGCTCTCTGCGGAGAAGTCGATGCGCGACTACGTCAAGGGAAAGTACGCGGACCTGATTCAGCGCGTTGACCAGAAGAGCGATCTCTCCGCCGAAGACGAGAAGTTGCTGACGGATGCGATCGCGGACTGGAAAAAGAACGGCAGTTACTAGACGCATCGGGCACGACTGATCGGGACTAGCAGATGCCGGGAACCAAAGAAATACGGATGAAGATCCGGAGTGTGCAGAATACCCGGAAAATCACCAAGGCGATGGAGATGGTGGCCGCCTCCAAGATGCGCCGCGCGCAGGAGCGCATGCGCGCCGCGCGGCCCTATGCGGAGAAGATCCAAAACATTGCGGCGCATATCTCGCACGCCAACCCTGAATACAAGCACCCGTTTCTGGTGCCGCGCGATACGGTAAAGCGGGTCGGTTTGATCGTGGTGACCACAGACAAGGGCTTGTGCGGCGGGCTCAACACCAATTTGCTGCGGTTGGTGTTGGCCGAGTACAAGAACCTGCAGAACCAGGGCGAGGAGATCGATGTTTGCGCGCTCGGTAACAAGGGCCTCGGGTTCATGCAGAGACTGGGATCGCATATCGTGTCACAGGCGGTCCAGCTGGGCGATCGCCCGCAGATGGACAAGCTGATCGGCGCTGTGAAAGTGATGCTGGACGGCTATTCCAACGATCGGTTCGATCGCGTGCTCCTCGCCTACAACAGTTTTGTCAACACCATGAAGCAGGAGCCGGTGATCCAGCAGCTGCTGCCGCTGGCCGGAGACAGACTCGGCGCACCGGAAGGGCCCTGGGACTACCTCTACGAGCCGGAGGCGCGCGCCGTTCTCGACCAGGTGATGTCGCGCTACATCGAGGCGATCATTTTCCAGTCGGTAGCGGAAAACATGGCCTCCGAGCAGTCGGCGCGCATGGTCGCCATGAAGTCCGCGTCCGACAACGCGGCATCGGTAATCGATGAATTGACGCTGATCTACAACAAAAACCGGCAGGCGGCGATTACCAAGGAACTTTCGGAAATCGTGGGTGGCGCGGCGGCAGTTTGACGCACTCTTTGAACAGATAAGCGTAATAGCGCAATAGATACGACTCATTAGGAAATATCCAATGGCACAAACACAAGGCACCATCGTTCAGTGCATCGGCGCGGTAGTAGACATCCAGTTTCCAAGGGAAAGCATGCCCGGGATCTACGACGCGCTGCTGCTGGAGGAGGACGCGAGCAATCCGCTTGCCGAGAAAGGCCTTACCTTCGAGGTGGAGCAACAGCTCGGCGACGGCGTGGTGCGCTGCATCGCGCTCGGCTCCTCCGACGGTCTGCGCCGCGGCATGAAGGTGTCCTCTACCGGGGGGCCGATTTCGGTGCCGGTCGGCGTCGGCACGCTCGGGCGGATCATGGATGTTCTCGGCCGGCCGATCGACGACGGCGGTCCGATCAAGTCCGACAAGCTTCGCTCCATCCACCAGAGCGCGCCGAAGTTCGACGAGCTCTCGCCTTCCGTGGAGTTGCTTGAAACCGGGATCAAGGTTATCGATCTTATCTGTCCCTTCGCGAAGGGCGGCAAGATCGGTCTGTTCGGCGGCGCCGGCGTGGGCAAGACCGTGAACATGCTCGAGCTGATCAACAACATCGCCACCCAGCACAGCGGCCTGTCGGTGTTCGCCGGCGTGGGCGAGCGCACGCGCGAGGGCAACGACTTCTATCACGAGATGATCGAGGCCGAGGTCGTGAAGCTCGACAATCTGACCGAATCCAAGGTGGCGATGGTGTTCGGCCAGATGAACGAACCGCCGGGCAACCGCCTGCGCGTGGCGCTGACCGGGCTCACCATGGCGGAGAGCTTTCGCGACGAAGGCCGCGATATCCTGTTCTTCGTCGACAACATCTACCGCTTTACGCTTGCGGGCACCGAGGTTTCCGCGTTGCTCGGCCGCATGCCTTCGGCCGTCGGCTATCAGCCGACTCTCGCCGAGGAGATGGGCCGTTTGCAGGAGCGAATCACCTCGACCAAGGTGGGCTCCATCACCTCGATACAGGCCGTGTACGTGCCGGCCGATGACCTGACCGATCCCTCGCCTGCGACCACGTTCGGCCACCTGGATGCGACGGTCGTGCTTTCGCGCGACATCGCATCGCTCGGCATCTACCCCGCGGTGGATCCGCTCGATTCGACCTCGCGCCAGGTCGACCCGAATACCATCGGCGAAGAACACTACAACACCACGCGCTCGGTCCAGGCGACGCTGCAGCGCTACAAGGAATTGCGCGACATCATCGCGATTCTCGGGATGGATGAGCTCTCCCCCGAGGACAAGCTTGCCGTGTCCCGAGCGCGCAAGATCCAGCGCTTCCTCTCGCAGCCGTTCGCGGTGGCGAAGAATTTCACCGGGCAGGACGGCAAGTATGTACAGCTCAAGGATACGATCAAGGGCTTCAAGATGATCGTGAACGGCGAATGCGACGCGCTTCCCGAGCAGGCGTTCTACATGGTCGGCGCGATCGAGGAAGCGTTCGAGAAAGCGAAGACGCTGCAATAGCGATGGAACACACCATCCACGTCGATGTGGTGAGTGCCGAGCAGGCGATCTACTCGGGGGAGGCGAGCTTTGTCGTGCTGCCCGGTGAGGCGGGCGAGCTCGGCATCTATCCGCGTCACATACCGCTCATCACGCGCATCAAGCCGGGGGCGGTGCGCATCCGGCCGTCTGACGGCAGCGAGGAGCAGCTTATCTTCGTGGCGGGCGGCATTCTGGAAGTGCAGCCGAATGTTGTCACCGTGCTTGCCGACACCGCGATCCGCGGCCATGATCTCGACGAAGCCAAGGCGACCGAGGCGCTGAAGCGCGCCGAGGAATCGCGCCGCAGCGCGACCGACAAACAGGAGATTGCGGTGGTCGAGAGCGAACTCGCGATGCTGGCCGCGCAGTTGGCCGCGATACGGAAGCTGCGCAGGAAGTAGAGCGTATTCTAGGCAGCATCGGCCATATAGTAACATATATGTTACTATATGGCCGATGCGCGCTGCAGATCACCGTCAGCTCAGCTTTTCCTCCGCTGTCAAGCAGGAGGGACGCAGGGTTAGTGTGAGAAAGGCGAAGGGCACGCGCAGTGCCAATCAGCCCGCGATGCCCAGTCGCCAGCCTAGATAGGCGATTACACCCGCAGCCAAGATCAGCAAAAACCACCGTCCCCAGCGCAGGCCGGGCCGAGCCGGATTGCGCATGCCGGCAAGGGCACGCTCTGGCCATGCGCATTCAAAACCGATTATGTCTTCAGATTGTGTAGGCGCTTTCATGACGGGCTCGCGATCAGGAGCGTTATTCCGGCGAGCGCAATTCCGGTTGCGACTCCGGTTACCGCTGCAAGCAAGAACAGTGCGGCCAGATCCAGCGCGATGAGTCTGGACTTCGAGGCAGCGGCAGTGTGTTCCATGGTCGGCCCGTGGATATGAGATTCGAACGTATTGGAGCAATCGAATACGGCTCGTGCGAGAGCACGGACAGGTAAAGTCGCCGAGAAATTCTGGCAATCCGCGGGCACGTCAAGACGCGGGGCGCCATTGCGTCGGTACGATCGCAATGGGCTATATTCGCCTGCTGCCTGGAATCCATCATGCGACGACGTATTGCCATCATCGAGGACGACCCCGCGATACGCGCCAACTACGCGGAGGCGCTGCAAAAACACGGCTTCGAGGTAGTTGCCTATGCAGACCGGGCTTCCGCGCTCTCGGCATTGCGCGCCAGATTGCCAGATCTTGCGATTATCGATATCGGCCTGGGAACGGACGTGGATGGGGGTTTTGCCCTGTGCCGCGAGCTGCGCGCGCTGTCCGAGACTTTACCGATACTGTTTCTCACCGCGCGCGACAGCGATTTCGACATCGTGTCGGGCCTTCGCCTGGGTGCCGACGACTACCTCACGAAAGACATCAGTCTGCCGCAGTTATTAGCGCGCATTTCCGCGCTGTTCAGGCGGGCGGACGTTACGCGCGAACCCCAGCCGGTCGAAGAAATCGTGGAGCGCGGCGAATTGCTGATTGACCTGAAGCGCTTCAGCGCCACCTGGCGCGGGATGTCCGTGCCGCTGACGCTGACAGAGTTCTGGATGGTGCACGCAATCGCCAAGTTCCCCGGCCACGTCAAGAGCCGCGACCAGCTGATGCAAGAGGCAAATCTGGTGGTGGATGAAGAAACGATCACGTCGCACATCAAGCGCATGCGGAAGAAATTCGTCGCCCTGGACCCGGTATTCGACCGCATAGATACCGTGTACGGCATCGGTTACAGGTGGAAGGCCTGAAGCGCCGCCTTGCGCTCAGCCTGAGAGCCAAGCTGGCGCTGGTCGCGCTAAGTCTGCTCGCGCTGCCATGGGCGGGCGTCAGCTATGTGAACGAGATGGAGCGCTTCCTGCTGCGCGGCCAGGAGCAAACGCTCCTCGCGACCGCGCGAGCCGTGGCGACCGCGCTGCATGATCGTCCGCAACTGCTCGCGCTCGCGCCGGACGCATCGCTCGAGACGAGCAGCGCGCTGCGCCGCGAGGCGGAGGCCGAGTTGCGACGCCTGGCCGCACAACTCGGCCGGCCGATGAACTCCCCGGGCAGCATGGATACAGCGCCGACCGGTTCGGCAGGCGAAGAGCAGCGCCGCCAGGAAGTCACGGCCATCCTGCGCGCCGTGCAGCGCACCTCCTCGCGTATCTGGGTAATCAACCGGCGCTACGAAATATTGGCGCTTGCGGGCAGCTTGCGCCGGACCGAGAAGGACAATGTGCCGGAGACATGGTTGCGCACGCTCTGGAGACAGACCGCCGGGTGGCTGATCAGCGTTCCGAGCGAAGATTTCGTCGACTCCATGCCTGAGGGTGTGCTTGCAACCGAGCGCGAAATCGCGGCGGCGATGCAGGGCGCCCCCGGGATGCGCAGCCGGCAGACGCGCGACGGCCGCGCCGTCGTCGTATCCGCCGCGCATCCGATATGGAGCGGGCGGGACATCGTCGGCGCCGTCGTGGTCGAGGAGACCACCAATCCGATTCTTTCCCTCCGCAGCAATGCGCTGGAGCGACTGCTTGGCCTCACCCTGGCCGTGTTTGGCGTCGTCGCGCTGATCCTGATTGCCTACGCAACGCGCCTGTCGCAGCGTATCCGCCGCCTGCGGGATGAAGCGGAAACGGCGATCGACGCGAGCGGCCATATCCGCCGTCTGTCATCCGGCTCGGAGGCCGGCGATGAGATTGGCGACCTGTCGCGCAGCTTTTCGGCGATGCTGGAGAAGCTTGCCCAGCACCACAGCTACCTTGAAAACCTGTCTGGCAGGTTGTCGCATGAGCTGCGCACACCGATCGCCGTGGTGCGCTCTTCGCTGGAAAACCTCAAGCTCGCGCCGACACCGGAGGAAGCACAGCGCTACCTGGACCGTGCGGAGCAGGGTCTGACCCGGCTGACCACTATTCTGCAGCGCATGGGCGAGGCGACGCGCCTGGAGCAGGGCCTGAGCAGCGTCGAGCGCGAGCGCTATGATCTCGTGGAAGTCGTGCAAGGCTGCGTCGAAGGATACCGGCTGGCCTATGCCGATACCCCCTTTCGCTTTGATCCGCCGCAGGTCCGCTTGACGGTGGAAGGTGCGCCGGACCTGGCCGCCCAATTGCTCGACAAGCTGGTGCAGAATGCGGTGCAGTTCCGCCTGCCGGGCACGGCGGTGGATATCGCACTCGCGGAGCGCCAGGGTGCCGCCGAGCTGACCATTGAGAACAAGGGACCGCCGCTTCCGGAAACCATGCAAGGCCGGCTGTTCGAATCGATGGTATCCGTGCGTGCCAACCCCGCGGCGGGCGCCGGGCCGCATCTTGGCCTTGGGCTTTATGTCGCGCGCCTGGTTGCTGATTTTCACGGCGGCAGCATCGTTGCCGAGAATGCCGCGGGGGCCGATGGGGTGCGTTTTCGCGTACGCTTTCCACTTCACCCATGAATGACATCTCAACCGGCGTTGATATCGCCGTCATCGGCGGCGGCATCAATGGCGCCGGTATCGCGCGCGATGCGGCCGGACGCGGCCTTTCAGTGCTGCTGGTGGAGAAAGGCGATCTTGCCGGGGCGACGTCGTCCTCGTCCTCCAAGCTCATCCATGGCGGCCTGCGCTATCTGGAGCAGTACGAGTGGCGGCTGGTGCATGAGGCGCTTGAAGAGCGGGAGACTCTGCTTTCCACAGCGGGACATCTGGTTTGGCCGGCGCGATTCGTCATGCCGCATGTGCCGGCGTTGCGTCCGCGCTGGATGATCCGCGCGGGACTGTTCTTGTACGATCACCTCGCGCGGCGCGCCCGCCTGCCGGGCTCCGAGGCAGTGCGCCTTGATCGCACTCCCTATGGGGCGGGTCTGAAGGCGGAATTCCGGAACGGCTTCGTATACTCCGATTGCCGGGTGGACGACGCCCGATTGGTGATCGCCAATGCCCGCGACGCCGAAATGCGCGGCGCCGTCATCCAGACCCGCACGGTGCTTGTTTCGGGCCGGCGCAACGGGAAGGAGTGGTGCTTGACGCTGCAAAACGCAAAGGAAAGTTTCGAGGTCCGGGCGCGCGCGGTGGTGAACGTGGCCGGCCCGTGGGTGAAGCGGGTGCTTAACAATTGCCTCGGCCAGCCGAGCAGCGACTCGGTGCGCCTGGTGAAAGGCAGCCATATCGTGCTGCCTCGGCGCTATCCGGGCGAGCACGCCTTCATTCTGCAGAATGATGACCGCCGGGTTGTGTTCCTGATTCCCTACCAGGACGAATACACGCTGGTCGGCACGACCGACATTGCGCTTTCCGAGGAACCTCACGCAGTGCGGGCGAGCACTGAGGAAGTCGAGTATCTGTGCCGGGCCGCCAACCGCTACCTGGTCGCTCAAAGTACTCCCGCGGATGTAATCTGGCGCTATGCAGGCGTGCGCCCGCTGTATGACGACGGCTCTGACAACCCCTCAGCGGTGACGCGGGACTATACGCTGCGCTTGGACGCCCCTGAAGACGAAGCGCCGGTGCTTAGCGTCTTCGGTGGCAAGCTCACTACCTACCGCCGGCTGGCCGAGCAGGCGACAAACCGGCTCGCGCCCTGGTTCACCGCGGCGCGCGGCGCCTGGACGGCTGGCGCATGCCTGCCCGGCAGTGATTTCGCGGGCAGCAGGGAAGAGGCGCGGCAACGGCTTGGGGATCGCTTCCCGTGGCTGCCTCAGCCGCTGCTGCAGGTGCTCTTTCGGCGGCACGGCACGCTGCTGCGTGAAGTACTAGGGGATGCCGCGTCGCTGGAGGATCTGGGCGAGGACTTTGGCGCCTGCCTCACCGAGAGGGAACTGGCCTATTTCGTTCGCCACGAATGGGCGCGCAGTGCCGAGGATGTCCTGTGGCGGAGAACCAAGTCGGGATTGAAACTGGACGCGGCGGCACAGACCAGGATCGGGGAACGGATTGACTCGATTGCAGGGACGCTGGATATACCCTAATCGATGTCGGGCGCGCCGCAGCGCGGAGCGGGGTACCGCAAGAGCAGAATGGCAGGATGTTTCACCCTGGAGAATTCGCATGCAATTCGGCTACTTTTCACATGTCTGGAACAAGCCCGGCCTGACGCCTGCGCAGCGCTATCAGTTGATGTGGCGAGAGCTGGGGCTTGCCGACCAGGTCGGATTCGACTATGGCTTTACCGTCGAGCATCACTTCAGTCCGACGGAGAGCCTGATGCCGGCGCCTTCGGTCTTCTGCACAGCGGCGGCCCTGCATACGAAGCGCATGAAAATCGGCCCCATGGGCTATATCGTGCCGCTGCAGGATCCGCTGCGTATCGTGGAGGAGGCGGCGGTGCTGGATCAGGTGAGCGAGGGCCGCTTTCAGCTTGGACTGGTGTCTGGAATACTTCCGCACTACTTCGGTCCGTACAAGGCGGATTTTCCGAATCGCCGGGGGCGCGCCCTTGAAGCGATCTCCGTGATCAAAGCGGCGTACGCCGCGGGCGATGGTTTTAGTTTCAGCGGCAAGTATTATCAGTACGACAAGGTTCGACTGTCGGTGAAGCCGGTGCAGCAGCCGCACCCGCCGATCTGGCTGCAAAGCCGCGACCCCGAGACGCTCGAGGTGCTTGCGTGCGAGGGGGTGAACACCGGCTACCTGCTGTTCGTGTCGCGGGAAACGGCCGCGCCGCGCTATCGAGAATACCTGCGCCGCTGGCGCTCGGCCGGCCACGCCGCCGATCCGCGCATCGCATTCTGGACCCTGGTCTACGTCGATGAGACGGACGAAAAGGCGCGCGCGCAAGCCGAGGGCCACATCTTTCACACCTGGAACGATATCGGCGGCTTCGGAGACACCGGCGGTGTTACGCCGGATCTGCTGGCGGATATCTTCAGAAAACGCGGCGAGCCGGAGTCCGCGGAGATTGCGCTGCATCTTGCCGACATGTCCTACCTGCTGGAACGCAACCTCGTCTTCGTCGGATCGCCGGACACGGTCGCGCGCAAGATACGCGAAGCGGCCCAGGCCGGCATGTTCAATACCCTCCTCGGCGAATTCAACTTCGGCTTCCTCGAGGAGGCCGATGTGATGCGCTCGGTGCGGCTTTTCGGCGAACAGGTGATTCCGAACTTGCGCGATCTGCAGACCTTGCCGCGCGCTTGATGGCGCGGCCGGCGATCTACGTGTACGGCGTTGGCGAGGTGCTTCTGGTGTAAAGCCGCTTCGCATTGCCGCTGAGGATGGCGCCTTTCTCCTGCTTCGAAAGATCTTCGCGTTCCAGCAGTTCCTCGATTTCGTGCTTGCAGCTTTGCGGTGTGACTTCGTGCGGGTAATCGGACGAATATACCCAGGCGCCGGCGCCGGCGAGCTTGGCGCCAAGGCCGAGCGCGGGCTCGTCGCCCTCGCAGCCGATGAACAGCCTGCCTGCTTTGACCTGGCGCCTGATGTAGTCGGCGACCGATTCGCCCTTCTTCAACTGGATCGAGAGCTTGCGCGGATCCGCCGGCGGATGCGCGGCGAATGACCCGCTCAGGCGTTCCATCGCCATGATGAGCCAGCCGGCGCCGCCTTCCAGGAAGGCAAGGCGCAGGCGAGGGAATCGGTCGAAAATTCCATTGCTCAGCATGGCGACGAAGCTGATCACGACACCCAGCGGATGGCCGAGCGCGTGCGCCGCTGCATTGTGGTTGAAATCGTCGAATCCCAGGCCGCTGTGCGCCCCGCCATGGACTGCCAGGCAGCAACCCAGCCGCTCGGCCTCGGCGTAAACCGGCCAGTACTCCCTCGACCCGAGGTGCGACTTCAAACCGGTTGAGGTCAGCATGGCGCCGCACATGCCAAACTCCTTCACGATACGGCGCAGTTCCTTGACCGCGGCCTCTGGCTCCTGCATCGGGATCAACCCCATGCCTTTGAGCCTCTTACTCTTGCTCAAATGACTCTCGTAGAGCCAGTCGTTGTAGGCGCGTGCAACGTCGATTGCCCAGTCCTCGTTGTTGATTCGGCCGAAGGCCAGGCCAAAGGTTGGATACATGATCGTGGCTTCGATACCGACATCATCCAAGAAGCGCATCCATTCCTTGGCGCCGACCGTCCATTGGAAGGTGCCTGGCGGCAGCAGCCCGGGTGGGACCTTAAAATGGTCGAACTGGGGGAAGATTCCAGTACCCGTTTTGGCCATGCGCCGGTGGACCGGTCGCAGCCGCTTTGCGATGCTCGGCAAATCTTCCATGGCATGTCCGTCGCCGTCCCAAATGGTCTTATTGCTCATGATCGATTTCCAATGTGAGGTAGTAGCCGGATAGTAGTCGGATATCAGCCGGATATCAGCCGGCCGCGGGACTGAAGCAATCTTACGATAGTCCGGGACGCGCTTGAGTTACAACCCGGCGCACCCTATGATCCGCCGCGCGGTTTCGCGGCGCCCTTATAAGAACTTGCCCGGAAGATAATTTCCCATGCCAGGACCACTTTCCCATATACGCGTACTCGATCTGTCGCGGGTGCTTGCCGCGCCATGGACGGGGCAGAATCTCGCCGATCTCGGCGCGGAGGTCATAAAAGTGGAGCGGCCGCTCAAGGGCGACGATTCGCGCGCCTTCGGCCCGCCATGGCTCAAGGACGGCGACGGCCGCGATACCGCGGAATCCGCCTACTTTGCCGCGGCGAACCGCGGCAAGAAATCGATCACCCTGGATTTGTCGAACCCCGAGGCGCAGCGCATCGCGCGGCAACTCGTCGCGCGCAGCGACGTCCTGCTCGAGAACTACAAGTACGGAGATCTTGCTCGCTACGGACTGGGCTACGACGATCTGAAAGCCGGCCACCCGCGCCTTATTTACTGTTCGGTGACAGGCTTCGGCCACAGCGGCCCTTATCGCGAACGGCCCGGATACGATTTCATGATCCAGGGCATGGGCGGGCTGATGAGCGTCACCGGCGAGCGCGACGACCTGCCTGGCGGCGGTCCGCAGCGCGTCGGCGTGCCGATTGTCGACATGATGACCGGCATGTACGCGAGCATCGCGGTGTGCGCGGCGCTCGCGCACCGCGCCGAGACCGGCGTGGGGCAGCACCTGGATCTCGCTCTGCTCGATACGCAGGTGGCATTTCTCGCCAATCAGGCGATGAACTATCTGGCGACCGGCGAGACGCCCCTGCGCACCGGTAACGCGCATCCGAGCATCGTTCCGTATCAGACTTTCAATACCGCGGATGGCGCGATCATTCTCGCCTGCGGCAACGACAATCTTTTCCGCAAATTCTGCGCAGCCGCGGGGTGCATGCAGCTTGCGCGAGACGAGCGCTTCGCGACCAATGCGAAACGCGTGGCGCACCGCGCGCAGATCACCGAGGTTATCGCGCGCGTGTTCCGGCAGAGAACGACGCGCGAATGGGTCGAGTTGCTGGAAGCGGCGGGGGTGCCAAGTGGCCCGATCAACAGCATCAAACAGGTGTTCGAGGAGCCACAGGTCGCCGCTCGCGGCATGCGGATCGATCTGCCCCACCCGAGCGCCGGCAGGGTGCCGCTGGTGGCGAGTCCGATGCGTTTTTCCGCGACCCCCATCGAGTACAAGCTGCCGCCGCCGACGCTCGGACAGCACACGGAAGAGGTGCTGCGCGACGTGCTCGGCATGGATGCCGCGGCGATTGCGAAGCTGCGCGGCACGCACGTCGTCTAGCTGATCCGCTCGACGTAGAGGAAACGCAGCATGCCGGTTGGCGCGAGTTTCCGGCCCCTATACCTCTTCCATCTCGAAATCCGCTTTGCCGGCGCCGCAATCCGGGCAGACCCAGGTAGCGGGAACATCTTCCCAACGCGTGCCGGCCGCGAGCCCGCCGTCCGGGTCCCCCAGGGATTCGTCATAGACATAGCCGCAGATAATGCATTGCCATTTCTTCATGTCGCTGGCCTTTCGGGCGAAAACGGTGTGGAAGGATACCTCAGGAATTACGCGTGTCTGACCCGGCGCGGCGCCTTGGAAATGGACGATCCGGATGCGGGCCTTCGGCCCTAAGGGGAGGGTTTGCGCGAGCAGTATGCGAACAGCAGGATGCCGGCTGCGATCATCGGCAGCGACAGCCACTGGCCCATCGAGAAGCCGAAGGCGAGCAAGCCGAGGAACGAATCGGGCTCGCGCGCGAACTCCGCCACAAAGCGAAGAATTCCGTAGCCGGTCAGGAACAGCGCCGAGGCCTGCCCGGTCGGACGAGGGCTGGCGGTGAACCGCCACAGCACCGCGAACAGGACAATTCCCTCGAGGGCGAACTGATAGAGCTGCGACGGATGGCGCGGCTGGGCATCCGCGGCGGCAAATACCATTCCCCATGGCAGGTCGGTCGCCCTTCCCCATAGCTCGCCGTTGATGAAATTGCCCAGACGCCCCGCCGCGAGGCCAAGCGGCACCAGCGGGGCGATGAAATCCGTCAGCGTCAGCCAGCGGATGTCGCGCCGCGACGCGATCCAGAGCATCGCCAGCAGCACGCCGAGGAAACCGCCATGGAACGACATGCCGCCCTGCCACAGCACAAGAATTTCGAGCGGGTGGGACAGGTAGTAAATCGGCTTGTAGAACAGCACATAACCCAGCCTCCCTCCCGCGATGACGCCGAACAGGGCGGCAAAGAGAACATCGTCGAACTGCGCGCGCGTGAGCGGCATGGCCTGTCCGCCCGGCCGGGGTTTCAGACGCTGCATGCCAAGCGCCCACGCGGCGCCGAACCCGATCAGGTACATCAGCCCGTACCAGCGCACCGCCAGCGGGCCGAGCGAGAAAACCACGGGATCGAAATTAGGGTGAACGAGCACGGTTTTGGGTGACGGGCCCGGCGGCACGCCGCCGGGCGTTAGAATTCGCGGGCCTTGATTAGAGCACGGCCTGAGCGCCGGCATACGAGGCGCGCTCGGTGCGCCAGCCAGCCTGATCGCATCTTCAACGTTTCCGTACCAGCGAGGAAGCCATGGCGGACAACCGACGCAGCAGATTGATCACCGCGGGCGACGCACGCGCGCCCAACCGCGCGATGTTGCGCGCGGTCGGGTTCAAGGACGGCGATTTCGACAAACCGATCATCGGGGTGGCGAACGGCCACTCGACCATGAACCCGTGCAATGCCGGCATCCAGCCGCTGGTAGACAGCGCCATGGCCGCGCTCGCGGCGGCGGGCGCGATGCCCCAGGTGTTCGGCGTGCCGACGATCACCGACGGCATCGGCATGGGTACCGAGGCCATGAAATATTCGCTGGTGTCGCGCGAAGTGATCGCCGATGCGATCGAGACCTCCGTCAATGGGCAGGCGATGGATGGCGTGCTGGTGGTCGGCGGATGCGACAAGAACATGCCCGGCGGCATGATGGCGCTCGCGCGCATGAACGTTCCCGGCATCTATGTCTACGCGGGAACCATCAAGCCGGGCAGGTGGAACGGCCAGGATCTCACGGTGGTGTCCGTGTTCGAGGCGGTCGGGGCGCACGGCGCCGGCAAAATGTCCGACCGGGACTTCATCGGCATCGAGAAGAACGCCTGTCCTTCCGTCGGCGCCTGCGGCGGCATGTTCACCGCGAACACCATGTCCTCATCCTTCGAGGCGCTCGGCATGAGCCTGCTCGGTTCGTCGCAAATGGCCTCGCCGGATCCGGAAAAGGCGGATTCCGCCGCCGCGTCCGCCCGCGTGCTGGTCGAGGCGGTGAAGGGCAACCTGAGGCCGCGCGACATCATCAGCCGAAAATCGATCGGGAACGCGGTATCTCTCATCATGGCAACAGGCGGTTCGACGAACGCGGTGCTGCACTTTCTCGCGGTCGCGCGCGCGGCCGGGGTGCGCTGGACGATCGATGATTTCGAGCGCGTACGGCGCAAAGTTCCGGTGCTGTGCGATCTCAAGCCCTCCGGCCGCTTCGTGGCGGTCGACTTTCACCGTGCCGGCGGCGTGCCCCAGGTGCTGAAGATGCTGCTCGCCAACGGCCTATTGCACGGCGAGTGCATGACGATCACGGGGCGCACCATGGCGGAAGAACTGAAGGACATTCCCGCCCGGCCGCGCACCGATCAGGCAGTGATCAGGCAGTGGGACAACCCGCTCTACCGCCAGGGGCATCTCGCGATACTGAAGGGCAATCTGTCCCCTGAGGGCTGCGTGGCGAAAATCACCGGTCTGAAAAGTACCTCGATCACAGGCCCGGCACGGGTGTTCGACTCCGAGCCGCTGTGCATGAGGGCCATCATGGCGAAGAAAATCAAGCCGGGCGATGTGGTGGTGATCCGCTATGAAGGCCCGAAAGGCGGGCCGGGCATGCAGGAGATGCTTGCGCCCACCTCGGCGCTGATCGGTCAGGGCCTCGGCGAAACGGTCGGACTGATCACCGACGGGCGCTTTTCGGGAGGCACCTGGGGGATGGTGGTCGGGCATGTGGCCCCGGAAGCCTACGAGGGGGGCCTGCTTGCGCTGGTGAAGGAGCGCGATTCGATCACGATCGATGCGAAGAAGCGCCTGATCCAGCTCAACGTTCCGGCGAAGGAAATCGCCGCGCGCCGCAGGAAGTGGAAGCAACCCAGGCCGCGTTATACGAAGGGGCTGCTCGGCAAGTACAGCCGGCAGGTTTCAAGCGCGAGCATCGGCGCGGTGACCGACGGCGAAGCTTAGTCCCGCATGGACCGACAACGTCATGCCATCGGATATCTGGATTGAAATCGGGGCGGCGGCCGCAAGTTTTGCGGTGCTGCTCGGTTACGAGGGCTGGCTGCTGATGCAGATCAGGCGCTATCCGCGATATGCGCTTATCGCGGTCAACGCCATGGCGCGCGAGGCCTGGGTCGACTTCATCATCGCGAAGAGGGACGGTATTCTCGCGGTGCAAACGCTGCGCAACTCCACGATGACAGCGACGTTTCTCGCGTCTACCGCGGCGATTCTGGTTATCGGCGTGCTCAACATGGCAGGAACGACAGGATCGCTTACGCATTTCTGGCACGCACTGAACGTGTTTCCGGAACAGCATCCTGAATTGTGGATGATCAAGCTTCTCGTTCTCGTGGTTGTGCTTTTGGTGGCGTTTTTTTGTTTTACCATCTCCATTCGGCTTTTCCACCATGTCGGCTATCACATTCAGATACCGGCCGCCGATCCGCGGGCCATGGCGCCGAAAGGCGTCGCGCGCATCCTCAACCAGGCGGGCGGCTACCTCGCCTTTGGCCTGCGGGCTTACTATTTCGCGGGGGTCACGATTTTCTGGCTCTTCGGGCCCCAGTTCATGCTGCTTGCGACAGCCATTCTGATCGCGGCATTGTTGCGAATCGACCGGGCGCCGACGTAAGCGGCACGAGCGGCGCCAAGCGCGGAGCGCCGGCGTAGACCGGGAAGGCGGCTGGATTCCGTCGATCAAGCATAGATAGTAACTTATAAGTTACTATCTATGCCCCCCAACCCCGCGTTCCCCGGCCAGCACAGCGTCGCGCGGCAGACAGATGGGCTCAAACAGACGGGCTCAGACAGACGGGCTATTTCCTGTCGAAGCGGGAGCGTGCGGAGGCGAACGAATCGCCGATCGCCTTCCATGCCTCCTCGCTGCCGCGCATGAGGTCCTGCCAGGCGTCGAGCGATGCGTTCTGCGCGCGGCGCAGTTGATCCATGGCTTCGTCGCGCCGGCTGCGCAGGAGCGCAAGCTGCGCCTCATATTCCACCCGCATGCTGTGCTGTGCCTGGCTTGCCTTCGCTTCCCAGGCCGCGATTTCGCCGTTCCAGTGGTCCAACTGCTGCTTCATCTTCTCGACGTACTCATCGCGCGTTGCCATGACGAACTCCTTTTAATTTAACGGGGGGTTTTCCCGTGCTGCATAATGAAGGACGAGCATCCCGCGATGCACCGTCCAGGCGCCGTGCCGATACACCCGGGAAGTGTACGCTGCTCGCCTGACGGGGTATGGCCGTCCAGTCGAATATCATTCTCCAAATGCCGCACGACATACAGCTGATCACGACGGTCGCAGCGAGTCTTGGCCTCGCCATGATCTTCGGCTTCATAGCGATTCGCCTGCATATACCGCCCCTTGTCGGCTACCTGTTCGCGGGCATTGTGCTCGGTCCCGCAACACCCGGCTTCGTGGCGGATCTGGGACTCGCGCGCCAGTTGGCGGAAATCGGCGTGATGCTGCTGATGTTCGGCGTCGGTCTGCACTTTTCGCTCGATGACCTGCTTGCGGTGCGGAGAATCGCCATCCCCGGGGCGATCGTGCAGATGCTGGTTGCGACCGGGTTGGGTGTGGCGCTGGCGCTTGTGTGGGGATGGAACCCCGGTGCGGCGGTGGTGTTCGGCCTGGCACTGTCAATTGCGAGTACCGTCGTGGTGCTGCGCGCACTCGAGGCAGGTGGTACGCTCAGTTCCATCAACGGAAAAATCGCCATCGGCTGGCTGATCGTCGAGGACCTGATCATGATCGTGGTGCTCGTGGTTCTGCCTCCGTTGGCGGGGGCGCTGGGCGGCAATGCGCTTGCGGGCGGCTCCGCGGGCGGGCTGGCGATGTCCCTGCTGAGTACCCTGGGCAAGGCGGCGGCCTTTATCGCCTTCATGGTCCTTGCCGGGAAACGCCTCCTGCCGCAGTTCCTGCTGCTGGTCGCGCGAACCGGATCCAGGGAGCTGTTCACGCTGTGCGTGATCTCGGCGGCGGTCGGCGTGGCCTACGTGGCATCGGCACTTTTCGATGTGTCGTTCGCCCTCGGCGCGTTTTTTGCCGGCATGATGATGCGCGAATCCGAGCTGAGCCACCGGGCCGCGGAACAGTCCCTGCCTCTGCGCGATGCCTTCGCCGTGTTGTTCTTCGTCTCGGTAGGCATGCTGTTCGATCCCGGGATTCTTGTCGATGAGCCGGTGAAATTGCTGGTGGTTATGGCCATCGTCATGATCGGGACTCCGCTTGTCTCGATCGCGCTGGTGCTCGCGTTCCGCTATCCCCTCAACACGGCGCTTACGGTGGGCGCGAGCCTGTCCCAGATCGGCGAGTTTTCATTCATCCTTGTCGCGCTCGGCATTTCGCTGGGACTGATGCCGAGTCAGGGGCAAAGTCTCGTCGTCGCCGCGGCGATCCTCTCGATCGCGGCGAATCCGCTCGTGTTTGCGGCGATCCGACCGGTGCTGCGCTGGGCTCGTGCCCGCTCCAAGCTCGCACGGCGCCTGGAGCGCAGCGGCGATCCGCTGGCCGAGCTGCCCATGAGCACAGCCGAGCGCTATCTTTCAGGGCAGGTCGTGCTGGTCGGCTACGGCCGGGTCGGGCGCCGCATCGCGCAAGTCCTCGTTGAGCATCGCATCCCATTCGTGGTCGCGGAGGAGAACCGCGAGCGCGTAGAGGAGTTGCGCAAACAAGGGATTCCGGCGGTCTCCGGGGATGCGTCAGAGCCGGCGGTCCTGATCCAGGCCCATATTGCCAAGGCTGAGATGCTGGTGATCGCCACGCCGGATACAGTCTCTGTCAGGCGCATGATCGAAATCGCGCGCACGCTGAATCCGGCGATCGAGATTGCGGTACGCACTCACGATGAAGAGGAAGCGCGTTATTTGACGGGAGAAGAACTGGGGGAAGTGTTCTTCGGCGAGCAAGAGCTCGCCACAGCCATGACGCGCCACGTCTTGGCGAGACGCGGTATCGGCAGCCCAGTCGCGGCGCCGCGGACCCTGGGCAGATAGCGCGGAGATGGCGCTGATCGAAGCGTCAGAAACCGGAATCCGGTTGGCTTGGGAAAACCGCTTCCTTCAGACAGTCAACCGGCAGTCAACCGGTGCGAAGGCGCCGCGTTTACAATAAGACAGCGGTTGCGCCTGCGCGCAAGCAAGGCAGAATTTAATTCAATCCCGGAGTACCGATGAAAACCCTGGTTATGTCAGTGGCCGTAGCGGCCGCGGCGCTCTCCCTGCCCGCCATCGGTCAGGAAGAGTTGGCCAAGAAAAACGCCTGCTTTTCCTGTCATACGGTGGACAAAAAGCTCGTCGGGCCGGCCTACAAGGACGTGGCGGCCAAATATCGAACCGATAAGACGGCCGCGGCGAAGCTGGTCGAGAAAGTCAAAAAAGGCGGAAGCGGAGTCTGGGGCCAGGTTCCCATGCCCCCGAACGCGGCCGTGTCGGATGCCGACGCGCGCGCGCTGGTCAAGTGGATTCTCACCATCAAATAGCCGCAGTCGCGGCTTGATACCGAAGGGCCGGTTGCCCGGCCCCTGTCGTGTGTGCAGGCGTATCATTACGCCCGCGTCATTCATGTATGCGAAGCACCGGCGATCTGAACACCGGCGGCAAGCGACCACGCTGGAGCGCTCGCCTCCGCAGGCAATACCCGTCAATACCTACACTCTGAGGACACCATGAAGAACACCCCGCTCACCCTGAGTCTGATCGCAGCCTCGATCGCCTTGAGCGGCTGCGGCAAGAAGGAAGAACCCAAGGTCGAGGCCCCCAAGGCGCCGCCGTCCATCGAGATCAAGATCGGGCATGTTGCGCCGCTGACCGGCGGCATCGCCCACCTCGGCAAGGACAATGAAAACGGCGCGCGTCTGGCCATCGAGCAGGCGAACGCGGCCAAGATCAAGATCGACGGCAAGGAGGCGAAATTCGTCCTGCTGCCGGAAGACGATCAGGCGGATCCGAAGGTGGGCACCACTGTCGCCCAGAAGCTGGTCGATGCCAAGGTGGCGGGAATCGTCGGCCACCTGAATTCCGGAACCACGATTCCGGCTTCCGCGCTGTACAACGGCGCCACCCCGCCGATCCCGATGATTTCCGGTTCGGCGACCAATCCCAGGCTGACCGAGCAGGGCTTCAAGAGCGTGTTCCGCGTAGTCGGCCGCGACGACCAGCAGGGTCCCGCGATCGCAGGCTACCTGGCCGGCGAGCGCAAGCCGAAACTGGTCGCGGTGATCGACGACGCCACAGCCTATGGCGAGGGCATCGCGAACGAAGTGGAGAAAACCCTCAAGGCGGCCGGCGTGAAAACGCTGCCGCGCGAGAAAGGCACCGACAAGACCGCCGACTGGAAGGCTGTCCTGACCAAGATCCGCGGCCGCAAGCCGGATGCGGTGTTCTACGGCGGCATGGATGCGACCGGCGGACCGCTGCTCAAGCAGGGACGCGAGCTCGGCCTCAAGGCCGTGTTTTCGTTCGGCGACGGCGCCTGCACCGACAAGATGAAGGAACTCGCGGGCGATGCGGCGGAAGGATTGCTGTGCTCGCAGGCCGGCATCCCGCCGCAGGCGGCGGACGCGAAGTTTCTCGCCAGCTATAAGCAGAGGTTCAATGCCGATCCGATCCTCTATTCGCCGTTCACTTTCGATGCCACCAACCTGTTGATCGAATCCATGAAGAAGGCGAACTCGGCCGATCCGGTAAAGTACCTGCCCGAGCTGCAGAGGATCTCCTTCAAGGGCGCCACCGGGGCCATCTCCTTTGACGAGAAAGGAGATCGCAAGGATGCGGAAATAACGATCTTCGTCATGAAGGATGGCAAGATCGCGCCGCTTGCGGTGGTCAAGGGCGCCAAGACGATTTCCTTCGAAGAGTTCGTGAAAGGCTCGGCCCCGTCCATAGCGCCCGCCGCGGGGGCAACCGGAGCAGCACCGGAAGCACCGGCGGCCCCCGCGAAGGACGCGGCACCAGCCGCCAAGGATGCCGCCAATAAAGGCTAGCTGGGGGCTCGTGGGAGGCGCATCAGCGGTATTGGAAACGGCACCTGGAACGGCACCTTCGGGTGCCGTTTCCGCTCTTACTCTATCGTAACGCCGAGGTGCTCCCACTCCGGACGCAGGTGTTCGCGTTCGGTACGCAGCAGGTTCGAAAACTGTATCCGCGTCAGCGGGAGAGGTTGCAGATCGAGCGCGTCTGCAAGGCGCCGCCTGAGTCCGGGCTCGGCGAGCGCTCTGCCGACTTCAAATTCGAGACGCTCAAGCATGAATGTCGGTGTTCCCGCCGGAGCAAACAGGCCCTGCCAGTTGGTCGATTCCATCCCGGGATAGTATTCGCCGAGGCTGGGCACATCCCTATGCGCCCTGGAGCGCGCCGCGCTGCTTACGGCGAGCGCCTTGAGCCTTCCTGCCTGCAGGAAACCCAGGCCCTGTCTGCTTGTCATCCCCACCGCCACCTCGCCCGAGACCACCGCCGCGGTGGCATGGGGAATTCCCCGGTAGGGCACGTGCAGCAGTTCCATGCGGGCCGCGCGGCTCAGGCGTTCCATGATGATATGAAGCTGGCTGCCGCTCCCGCTTGACGCATAGGCGAGCGTCGTTGTGGAGAGTCGTGCGTACTCGACGAGTTCCGGCAGGGTCGCAACAGGAAGTGACGCGTTGATAACGAGAAACAGCACGCTTTCGCCGACCGGCGCGACCGGAACCAGGTCGCGCTCGGCAAGGAAGGGCAATTTTCGATAGATGTAGGGATTTATGGTCAGCAGCGGGCTCTCCGCGAGCAGCAGCGTGTGGCCGTCGGGACTGCTCTGCGCCACGCTGGCCGCGCCGATATTTCCGCCGGAGCCCGGCCGGACCTCGATTCTCACGGGTTGTTTGAGGGCCGGCGATAACTTGTCCGCGACAAGATGCGCGACAAGGTCGGGCACGCTCCCGCTTGCATAGGGAACGACGATCGTGATCGGTCGCGATGGATAATAGTCTTGCGCGAATGCGGGGGCGCCGGAAAGACCCGGCAGTGCAAGCACCACGGCCAACGCCCGATTACGCATCCGCGGATCATACCGTCCTTGGGCTGGAGCGGGCATGACAGGTTGTTCAGAAGCCCTGAACGCGCCCGGCATTTGCTAGGCTTAGCCCCGGCATGGATACTTTCCTCCAGCAGGTCGTAAACGGCCTCACGCTCGGCGCGATCTATGCCGTGGTCGCGCTCGGCTACACGATGGTGTACGGCATCATTCAACTGATAAATTTCGCGCACGGCGCCGTGGTGATGATCGGCGCCATGGTCGCATTCACGGTGATCAACGCGCTGCACGGCAGCGGCCTGCCGCCGGTGCTGATCCTGGCCGCCGGCACCGCCGCGGCGGTGCCGGCATGCATGCTGGTCGGCTACGCGATGGAGCGGATCGCCTACCGGCCGCTGCGCAATGCGCCGCGCCTGGCCGCGCTCATCACGGCGATCGGCGTGTCCTTCATTCTTCAGTACGCGGCGCTGCTGATATGGAGCCGCAACGTGCTCGCCTTTCCGCAGATCGTTGAATCGCGCAGGTTCGAGTATCTCGGCGCATCGATCACCTCCATGCAGATCCTGATCGTGCTGGTGTGCTTTGCCATGATGGGCGGTCTTGCGGTCCTGGTTTACCGCACGCGCCTTGGCACGGCGATGCGCGCGGCGGCGCAGAACCAGCAGGTCGCCGGTCTGATGGGCATCGATGTCAATCGCGTCATCGCTTCCACTTTCGTCATCGGCGCGGGTCTCGCTGCGGTGGCCGGCGTCATGTTCGGATCCTACTACGGGGTGGCGCAGTACACGATGGGCAGTATTCTGGGCTTGAAGGCTTTCGCGGCGGCCGTGCTCGGCGGCATCGGCAATATTCCGGGGGCCATGCTGGGCGGCGTGCTGCTCGGACTGCTCGAGGCGTTAGGTGCGGGCTATATCGGCGATCTGACCGACCTGTGCCGGTGGCCCCTGGTATCCAGCTCCGGCCCGCTTGCCGGGCGCTGCGCCGACGGCGGTCATTTCATCCTGTTCGGGTCCAACTACCAGGACGTGTTCGCCTTCATCGTGCTTATCCTCGTGCTGGTGTTGCGGCCCTCCGGTCTGCTCGGCGAGCGCGTGGGGGACAGGGCGTGAGCAGTGTGCCGCCCGCGCGGCTGGCTTCCTGGCTGAAGCGCCCCGCGGCAGCGCGCCTGGGATTCGCGCTGATCGCTCTCGCCCTGCTGATCCTGCCCCTGGTGCTGACCCAGATCGGCACCAGCTGGGTGCGCATCATGAACTTCGCCCTGCTCTATGTGCTGCTCGCGCTCGGCCTCAACATCGTGGTCGGTTTCGCCGGGCTGCTGGATCTCGGCTACATCGCCTTCTATGCGGTCGGCGCCTATGTCTATGCGCTGCTTGCCGGGCCGCATTTCGGGCTGCACCTGCCGTTCTGGATCATCCTGCCGATCGGCGCGCTGGTGGCGGCGTTCTTCGGCGTGATTCTCGGCGCGCCGACCCTCAAGCTGCGCGGCGATTACATCGCCATGGTGACGCTCGGCTTCGGCGAGATCGTGCGGATTTTTCTCAACAATCTGGCGCAACCGGTCAATATCACCAACGGGCCCCAGGGCCTGGCGCGCCTGGATCCGCTCCGGCTCGGCGGTTTCGATTTTTCCTCGCAGCAATCGATCGCCGGCCTCGAGGTGGGCGGGCCGATGAAAATGTATTACCTGCTGGTGCTGCTCGCCATGGCAGTCATCGTGGTCAACCTGAGGCTGCAGAATTCGCGCATCGGGCGGGCCTGGGAGGCGGTGCGCGAGGACGAAGTCGCGGCGCGTGCGATGGGCATCAATACCACGCGAATCAAGCTGCTCGCCTTCGCGATGGGCGCGAGCTTCGGCGGCATCGCGGGCGGCATCTTCTCCGCCATTCAGGGCTTCATCTCGCCCGAGAGCTTCGTGCTGCACGAATCGATCATCGTGGTGGCGATGGTGGTGCTCGGCGGCATGGGCAACATCTGGGGCGTTGCGCTCGGCGCGCTGCTGCTGTCCTTCGCCCCCGAGGTGCTGCGCTGGACGGTGACGCCGGTGCAGGAGGCGCTGTTCGGCAGGATGTTGATCGACCCGGAAGTGATCCGCATGCTGCTCTACGGCTTCGCGCTCGTCCTGATCATGCATTTCCGCCCCGCCGGGCTGCTGCCCTCGGCGGTACGCAAGCGCGAGCTCGAGGAGCGCAAGCCTTGAGCGCCGGCGCGATCCCCTTGATCTCGGGCGCGCTGCTCGAGGCGCAGAACGTCTCGAAGTCCTTCGGCGGAGTCCAGGCGCTCTCCGGCGTTTCGCTCTCCATCCGGGCGGGCGAGATCTACGGGCTGATCGGGCCGAACGGCGCCGGCAAGACCACGTTATTCAACGTCCTGACCGGGCTTTACGCGATGGACGCGGGGAGCTTTCGCTTTGACGGGGAACCGCTCGCCGGGCTCAAGCCCGACCGCGTAGCGGCGCGCGGCATCGCGCGCACCTTTCAGAACATCCGGCTGTTCGCCAACCTGTCAGCGCTCGAAAACGTGATGATCGGGCGCCACGTGCGCACGCGCGCGGGCATCGCGGGCGCGGTGCTGCGCAATCGCGCGACGCGCACGGAAGAGGCGGCGATACAGAAGCGCGCCGCGGAGCTGCTCGATTACGTCGGCATCCGCGCGCGCGCGAACGATCGCGCCGGCAGCCTGCCTTACGGCGACCAGCGCCGGCTCGAGATCGCGCGCGCGCTCGCCACCGAGCCGAAGCTGCTGGCGCTGGATGAACCCGCCGCAGGAATGAATCCAACCGAAGCCGGCGTGCTGAAAAAGCTGATCGAGGCCATCCGCAGTGACGGCATCACGGTGCTCCTGATCGAGCACAACATGCGCCTCGTTATGAAGTTGTGCGACCGCGTGCTGGTGCTCGATTACGGCGAGCGCATCGCCGAGGGCGTGCCGGTGGAGGTGCAGCGCGACCCGCGCGTCATCGAAGCCTATCTGGGAGTCGCGCCGGACAAGCCGGCGCTCGGGGGCGTCGCGCCCGGCGAGTCCGGGGGCACACATGCTGCTTGAGTTGCGCGGGCTCGATGTGCGCTATGGCGGCATCCGCGCGGTGAAGGGGATCGATCTGGAAGTGTACGGCGGCGAGCTCGTGTGTCTGATCGGCGGCAATGGCGCCGGAAAGACGACGACGCTGAAAGCGATTTGCGGCCTGCTGCCGCTTGCCGCGGGGAATCTCTACTACGACGGGGCGGAGATATCCGGGGTGCCGGTGTTTGCACGCCCGCGCCGCGGCCTGGTCATGGTGCCCGAGGGACGCGGCATTTTTCCGCAGCTCAGCGTCGCCGAGAATCTGGCCATGGGCGCCTATGCGCGGCGCGACGGCGGGATCGCGCAGGATCTGGAGCGCAACTACGAAACCTTTCCGCGGCTGCGCGAACGCCGGGCCCAGGTGGCGGGCACGCTCTCAGGCGGCGAGCAGCAGATGCTCGCGATGGCGCGCGCGCTGATGAGCCGTCCGCGGCTGCTGCTGCTGGATGAGCCCTCCATGGGTCTCGCGCCCCTGATGGTGATGAAGATCTTCGAGGTCGTGAACACGATTGCAAGCCAGGGCGTCACCATCCTGCTCGTGGAGCAGAACGCACGCCTGGCGCTGCAGGTATCGGCGCGCGGCTATGTCATGGAGTCAGGAGAGATCGTGTTGCGGGGCGATTCCAAGGCGCTGCTGGAGGATGCGCGGGTGCGCGAGGCATATCTGGGAGAGCACATCGACTGAACCGGCGATTCATGCATTTTTGTACTTTACTAAAGTATATTAATACTAGTCAGTGCCGGCCTAAAATACAGAGATGTTCGCAAGTGCATCATCGTAAACTGGCGCCTGTCGATTGAACGACCGCACATGCGTGAGCCTTGTCTTCCTGCAGATTCCCGCACCTTTTCGCTGCAGGCTCCGGCCGCTACTATTTATGACTGGATTCGGCGACGGACAGTTAGTCATCCGCTCTCTTCGCCCGAATCCCTTCGCAACGGTCTAAGGAACCGCCCGGCGCAGCGGTGCCGGAGGGCGTATTGAACGCATGAGCCAAAAGCGCTTGCCTCCGCTGGCCCCGGATTGGGCGATGTTCCTGGATATCGATGGCACCCTCCTCGAGCACGCCGAGCGGCCCGATGCGGTGCGCGTGGGAAAGCCCGCATTGCAGCTGCTCGAGGCGCTGCTGCGCGGCACGGACGGCGCCTTGGCCCTGATCAGCGGGCGCTCGGTCGCCGATATCGACGGCTTGTTCGCGCCCCTCAAGCTGCCGGCGGCCGGGCAGCATGGCGCAGAGCGCCGCGGTTCGGCCGGGCACCTGCACCATCACCGCTTTCTTGCCCGGCGGCTACAGCGCGCTGCAGTTTGCATCGAAGAGATCACCGCACGCCACTGCGGGCTGCTGCTCGAAAACAAGGGCAGCAGCTTGGCGCTGCACTATCGGCTCGCGCCCGGATCCGCGGCAGTTGCGCGTGTGGCGCTCTACAGGGTGGCAGCGCAGCTCGGGAGCGAGTTTGAAGTGCTCGAGGGAAAGATGGTCGTGGAATTGAAACCCACGGGCCGCGACAAAGGCAGGGCGATCGAGGAATTTATGGCCGAACCTCCGTTCTCAGGGCGCAAGCCGATATTCATCGGGGATGACCGTACCGACGAGTTCGGCTTCGTGGCGGTGAACCGCCTTGGCGGGCGTTCGATCAAGGTCGGGCCGGGGGCCTCGGCGGCGCACCACCGCATTGCCGACGCAGCGGGAGTGCGTGACTGGCTCGCCACCTGGGCGGCGCGCTTCGTCACCGACGGCGCAGCATGAGCGGATTGCGCGAACTCGGGATTATCGGCAACGGCAACATTGCAGCCCTGATCGACGCCCGGGCCGAAGTAGTTTGGGCCTGCCTGCCGCGCCTCGACGGCGATCCGGCGGCCTGCACGTTGCTGCGCGAGCGTCGCGGGGCGGACGATTTCGGTTTTTTCGCCGTGGAGCTGGCCGATTTCTCGTATAGCGAGCAGGCGTACCTCGCCAACACTCCGATTCTGGTGACCAAGCTCTACGACCGCCATGGCGGCGCCATCGAGATCACGGATTTCGCGCCACGGTTCCAGCATCACGGGCGCCTGTTCACGCCGCTCACCCTAGTGCGGCAGCTGCGGCCGCTCGGCGGCAGCCCGCGGATGCGCGTGCTCCTGCGGCCGGCATCCGAATACGGTGCCAAGCGCCCCGCGCGCACCTATGGCAGCCATCACGTGCGCTATGTCGCGGACAACTACGTCTTGCGGGCGACCACGGACTGCTCGATCAGTGCTCTGCTGGATGAGCTGCCGTTCGTGCTGCAGCGTCCGCTCGCCATCGTGCTCGGGCCCGACGAGACGCTGCAGGGAGGCGTGCCGGAGACCGCACGGCACTTCTACGAAGAGACCGCCGCCTACTGGCGGGACTGGGTGCGCGGCCTCCAGCTTCCCTTCGAGTGGCAGGAGGCGGTCATCCGCGCGGCGCTCACGCTCGAGCTCTCGTCGAGCAATGACACCGGTGCGGTGGCCGCGGCGGTGACCACGTCGATTCCCGAAGCCGAGACGAGCGGCCGCAATTGGGACTATCGATACTGTTGGCTGCGCGACGCCTACTTTACCATCAGCGCGCTCAATCGCCTGAACGCCACGCGTACCATGGAGCGTTACCTCGAGTACATCATCAACCTGGCAGCCGCAGGCGAGCGCCTGCAGCCGGTGTACCGGATCAACGGCGCGGCCGAAATGGACGAGCGCACGATCGCATCGCTACCCGGGTACCGACGCATGGGCCCGGTACGTGTCGGCAACCAGGCCTATCTGCAGGTGCAGAACGACGTTTACGGCTCTGTGGTGCTGGCTGCAACGCACGCATTCTTCGATAGTCGGCTGGTCCACGCCGGAAGTGATGCTCTGTTCCATTACCTGGAGGCGCTAGGCGAATTCGCCGTTGCCGCGTGGGACCAGCCCGACGCAGGCCTGTGGGAACTGCGTGGCGCGGGCCGCACGCATACGTTTTCCAGCGTTATGTGCTGGGCTGCCTGCGACCGGCTCGCCCGAATCGCAGCCCATTTGGGACGGATACAACGCGCCGCTCACTGGCGTTCGCAGGCGGAGCGCCTGAAGGAAGGAATCTGTGCTCAGGGCTGGAGCGACCGGCGCGACAGCTTCGTCGCGACCTTCGGCGGCGAGGGGCTGGACGCGAGCCTTCTGTTACTCGCGGAATTTGGATTCGTGCAGCCCTCCGATCCGCGCTATCTTGCCACGCTGAACGCGGTGGAGCGCGAGTTGAAGAAAGGGGATTTCCTCTTCCGGTACACCGAGCCGGACGACTTCGGCGCGCCGCAGAACGCGTTTCTCGTGTGCACCTTCTGGTATGTTAATGCGCTCGCCGCGGTCGGCAGACGCGATGAGGCACGGGGCCTGTTCCAAGCTCTGCTCGAGTGCCGCAATTCGCATGGCCTGCTTGCGGAGCACATTGATGTGGGCACGCGCGAGCTTTGGGGAAATTTTCCGCAGACCTACAGCATGGTCGGGCTGGTCAATTCCGCGACCCGGCTGTCGATCGGCTGGGACCAGGCGTTCTGACAGGGGCAGCGGCGCTTCGCAGGCGCCCCACGAGGAGGCATCATGTTCCGCGGCATCGCTCTTCGATTCGGATTGCCGCTTCTGCTTGTACTTGGGGGCGGCACCTATCTCGCCGTCCCCTTCGTCGAGCAGATGCTGACGGAATGGTTTCGCTCGGATATTGAACTGCGCGCACGGCTCGTCAAGCGCTCCATCGAGGACAGCCTGGAGCCGATGCTTGCGAAGCCATCTGCGCAACGAATTCGCAGCTATCTAACGCGCGTTGCGAACGGCGAGCGGCTCATCGCAATCGTCGTCTGCGGCGAGAACGGACGGGCGCTCTACGCGAGCGAGCGCGTGCCCAAGCAGATCGAGTGCCGTCCTGCGGCGCGCGTCGACATCTATGAAATCACGGACTCGCAGGGCGGCCGCTTGCACACGGCGCAATTTCCGCTCGAGCAGCCTGTGGGGGGGGCAGCCTCGGTCCTGATCGTGCACGATCTGAGCTTCGTGGAGAGCCGGAGCAGCCGGGCGCGCGACTATCTCGTTGCCTTCCTCGGCGTTGCCGGAATCCTGATCATCGCCCTGTGCGTGCTGATTGCCTGGCTGGTGTTCCGCGGCTGGGTGCGCTTGCTGGTGAAAGACATACGCAACAGGCGCTTCATGGGCGAAGCCGCGGGCTCCCAAGTGTCGGGATCGGTGATCGGACAGGTCAGACAGGTGCTGAAGGAGATCGAGCAGACGCAGCGCCAGGAAATTGACTTCCGCGAGAACTGGACCGCGGATGCGTTGCACCACGTGGTCAAGGAGCATCTGGAGGGGGCGCAGCTGATCGTAGTCTCGAATCGCGAACCCTACATCCACAACCACGCCGACGGCAAGATCACGGTGCAGTACCCTGCGAGCGGCATGGTGACGGCGCTCGAGCCGGTGATCCGCGCATGTTCCGGCGTGTGGATCGCGCACGGCAGCGGCACTGCGGACAAGGACGTGGTCGATCTGCACGATCGCGTCCAGGTGCCGCCGAACGGCCCCGCGTACACGCTGCGCCGCGTCTGGCTGAGCGCCGAGGAAGAGGAAGGGTACTACTACGGCTTTTCCAACGAGGGCCTGTGGCCCTTGTGCCATCTCGCCTTTGTGCGGCCCACGTTCCGCGCCGAAGACTGGGCTCAGTACCGCGTTGCGAACGAGCGCTTCGCACGGGCCGTCGAACGCGAAGCGAAAGGCGAGCGACCGCTCGTCCTGCTGCAGGACTATCACTTCGCTCTCCTTCCTAGCCTAGTGCGCGAGCGCCTGCCGCATGCCACAATCGCGCTCTTCTGGCATATCCCCTGGCCGAATCCCGCGGCGTTCGGGATTTGTCCGTGGAGGAAAGAGCTGCTGCAGGCGATGCTGCAGGCGGACGTGCTGGGATTCCACACGCGCTTCCATTGCCAAAACTTTCTCGCCACGGTGGACCGCTACATCGAGTGTCACATCGATCACGAACACTCTACCGTCACTATCCAGGACCATGTCTGCCACGTCGAACCATACCCGATCTCGATTGAGTGGCCGCCGCGCTGGATCGAACATCTACCAGCGCCCGTCGAATGCAGGCGGCGAGTCTTCGAGGTATATGGTATTCAGGAGAGCTCGCTCCTCGGTGTCGGCGTGGAGCGTTGGGATTTCACCAAGGGCATCGTAGACCGTTTCCTGTCGGTGGAGCGGCTGCTCGAGCTGGAACCCGCCTGGCGCGGGAAACTCGTCTTCCTGCAAATCGCCGCGCCGACGCGCAGCAAGCTACCGGCGTACCAGGACCTGCAGCGCGCCACGCAGGAAGTGGCGGATCGTGTCAACGCGCGCTTCGGCACAGACAGGTATCGCCCAATCATCCTAGTGGGCGAGCATCGTAACCCGGAGCAGGTCTACGAACTTTTCCGCGCAAGCGACTTCTGCATAGTGAATAGCCTGGAGGACGGCATGAACCTGGTGGCGAAGGAGTTTGTCGCTTCGCGCGAAGACGAGGACGGCGTACTCGTGCTGAGCACTTTTGCTGGCGCTTCGCGCGAACTGGTCGAAGCAATTCTTGTCAACCCCTTCGACATCGAAGGTACTGCGCGCGCGATCTCGCAGGCACTACGCGTGCCGCGTGAGGAGCGCCGCGAGCGCATGCGGTTAATGCGGCGCACCGTGCAGGAGAACAACGTCTTTCGGTGGGCAGGTCGAATGCTAATGGACGCGGCGCGTATCCGGCAGCGGCAGAAGCTAGCGTTGATGAGCCGCAGCGAACCAGGAAAAAAGCCGCGACCACGTTTGTCTGGACAGTAAGACGGCCCAAGTGTCTCTGCAAACGAGACAAAATTGCGACGGCGCACCTATTCGTTACGAGATAGCATCGAAAGCAGAATCGTTGCGGGGTAAGCGTCCGTTAATCCTCGTCCTATCGTGAGCGGTGTTGGTCGTTCTTTTCATACGCTGGCCCTTCCCGAGTAATAAAGCGGATTAATACGATACACGATGCGAGGCGCATCCCTGACCTTTGCGCTATCCTCACCAGCTGAGTTTGGCGAGTGCAGGTGCTACGGCACACGAACGAAGAACAACGGCGCCGCAAGGGCAGTCCAGAAGCGGCAAATACGAAAGATAGTAACATATATGTTACTATCTAGCCGTTTCCGGCCTCCAGGACGGCTTGAATAGCGGAGCAGAGAATCGAAAAATGCCGGAGCTTTTCTTCAAGGGTAAGGAATACGTCTACAACCACCACCTGACCGTTCCCTACCGGCCGCTGGTGGCGCACGCCGATAAGTCCGTGGGACCGGCCGATCTCGCCGGCAACCTCATCATCCACGGCGACAACCTGCATGCGTTGAAGAGCCTCCTGCCCCGCTACGCCGGCAAGGTCGATCTCATCTTCATCGACCCGCCCTACAACACCGGCAACGAGAACTGGAGCTACAACGACAACGTCAACTCTCCGATCATGCAGGAGTGGCTGAAGTCGAACCCGGTGAATCAGGAAGACATGCTGCGGCACGACAAGTGGTTGTGTATGATGTGGCCGCGGTTGGTGCTGTTGCGGGAGCTGTTATCTGAGCGCGGAAGTCTTTGGATGACGCTCGATGACAATGAGGTACATCGCGCCCGTGCTGTCGTAGACGAGATATTCGGGGAGCAGGCCTTTATAGCCAGTGTTATATGGCAGAAGAACTTTTCTCCAAAGAACAGCGCCCAGTTTTTTTCGGAAGATCACGACTACGTGCTTGTGCTCGCAAAGGATCGGGCTTTGTGGCGGCCGAATTTGCTAGCGCGAACGGCAGAAATGGAAGCGCGGTATGGGAACCCGGGCAATGATCCCCGGGGGCCTTGGACGTCAGGTGATCTAAGCGCAAGGAATTACTACAGCGAAGGCACATATTCAGTCACCGCGCCAGGTGGCAGAGTAATCGAAGGTCCCCCACCTGGCACGTACTGGCGTGTCTCGAAAGAACGCTTCAATTCATTGGATCGTGAAGGGCGAATCTGGTGGGGAGAGGATGGAAACAATGTCCCGAGACTCAAACGGTTTCTCAATGACGTGAAGCAAGGGCGAGTGCCTCAAACGCTTTGGTTCTATTCGGACGTGGGCCACACGCAGGACGCTAAGAAGACGCTGCTGGAACTCGGGGTCATCAACTCGCAAGAGGACGCGACGATTACACCGAAGCCGGTGGGCTTGCTTGAGCGGATCATAGAACTCGGGACTGAGCCTGACGCTCTCATCTTGGACTCCTTCGCGGGATCCGGCACAACCGCTCATGCAGTGCTGGCTGCTAATGCCAAGGATGGCGGCGGCAGGCAGTTTATCCTGGTGGAGTCGGAGGACTATGCGGATCGGCTAACGGCTGAGCGAGTTCGAAGAGTGATTAACGGTTACGCGTACGAAGGAATTCAGCGGGAAGAGCTTCTTAGGGAGAAGGTCAACTGGTCGAAGCTCAAAAACGCAGATGCGCTGGTCAAAAAAGCCGAGGCGATCAAGTCTCGGGAAGGGTTTGGTGATAGTGCGGACCTCTGGAGATCAAGAGAGAAGCGCTTTGACAAGGTCAACGTCAAAGTGGAAAACGGAGACCTGATCGTTGAAGGCGAGCGGCGGGTATCTGAACGCATGGAAGGCCTCGGCGGTGAATTTACCTTCTGCAGTTTCGGTGAACCCATCGACCCCGAAGGGATCTTGTCCGGCCGCGCGCTACCCGACTACGAAAATCTAGGCGCCTGGCTTTTCTATACCGCGACGGGTGGCACGCTTGACAAGCACAAGTTGCGCGACAAGGACTGGTACCTCGGCGAAGTAGGTAACCGTCATCTATGGCTCATTTATAGGCCAGATCTCGGTTTCCTGAAATCCACAGAAGCGGCCCTTACGCTTTCTTTCGCCAAGGCGCTGCACCAGAAGTACCCGAGCAAGGGCCATTTAGTGTTCGCACCGGCAAAGTTTCTCTCCAATAAGCAGTTGCTCGAATACGGCGTCGAATACGCGCCGCTGCCGTTCGCCTTGTATCGGGAGGCCTGATGTCTTCCGAACGAACCAGGCTGCAGATCGAGACTTTCGGCAAAGCGCTCGGGACCCTGCACCGTGCGCTGGGTATGAATGAAACAACCGAGATTCGCGATTCGGTGATCAAACGCTTTGAGTACACCTTCGAGATGGCCTGGAAATCGCTCCATAGGGTCCTCACCGACATGGGCGAGAACCTGCCGCAGATGGTGGGTCCTGTGCTGCAGTCGGCGTTCATAGGGCGGCTGATTTCAGACCCGGACTTGTGGGAACGCCTTCGCGAGTATCGAAACAAGACGGCTCACGCTTACGATGAACGAGTTGCAGTGGATGTGGCGGCGTTCGTGCGTGCCGTCGCTGCGTCAGAGTTCGATCGCTTGTTCGCCGAGTTGAGCAAGATTTCGTGAGCGAGGGGCCGTTCGGAATCGGACCGGCTCATGTAGCGAAGCTGCATCGGCTTTTTGAGCGTTGGCCGGGAGTCGAGCGCGTTTGGATCTACGGTTCGCGGGCGCGTGGCGACCATCGACGCGAGTCGGATATCGATCTGGCGGTTGACGCCCCGAAAATGCCGCCTGCCGGGTTCTCGGGACTATCGCTGGCGATTGAAGAACTGGGACTTATTTACAAGGTAGACGTCGTACTCCTGCAGGAGGTCGGTGATCCGGCCTTCAGATCCCGCATCGAGCGCGACCGTAAGCTATTCTGGGAGCCGCGCACGCGCGCCGCGCACGCGAGCGAACCGGCTGGCGTGGAGTTGAAGGATTTCCAGCAGGAAGCGCTTAACCGGTTGGGCGAGTATGTGGAGGAGCTTTCCGCGCAGCGCGAGCGGGCGGCGCGGGTAGAAGCGTTGAAGGCTGCCGAGCCCGATGTGGAGGTGCCCGATTTCCCGCTCAGGGCGTGGGACGCGCTCGGCGCGGCCGGGAAGCTGCCGCCGCTTTCGGCGAGCCGCCCGTACTCGAGCCGCTTCGACGGTGCGCAGCGTGCGATCCCCAACATTTGTCTGAAGATTCCAACCGGCGGCGGCAAGACGCTGCTCGCGGCGGCCGCGATCTCGCGCTTGCACAGCCGCTACTACCGGCGCCACTTCGGCATGGTGCTCTGGATCGTGCCGAACGAGGCGATCTACCGGCAGACCAAGAAGGCGCTGGCAGATCGGGATCATCCATACCGTCAACTGTTGAACGTCGCAGGCGCGGGGCGCGTGAAGTTGCTGGAGAAGGACACGCCGCTCTCGCGGACGGATGTCGAATCGCACCTCTGCGTGCTGCTGCTGATGCTGCAGTCAGCGGCGCGGCAGTCGAAGGAGACCTTGCGTTTTTTCAAGGACCGCGGCGACGTACACGGTTTTTTCCCGCGCGAGGACGATCTCGATGCGCATTGGACGGTGCTTAGGGACACGCCGAACCTGGACGCCTATGCGCCGTTCGGCCCGGCCGAAGCCGCGGCGCGAACCAAGGGGTCGGTGGTCAAGGATTCGCTCGGCAATGCGATGCGGGTGCTGCGCCCGATGGTGATCATTGATGAACAGCAACGGGCCTATACGGAAACCGCTCTGAAGACCATCGACGGCTTTAATCCGTCCTTCGTACTCGAGTTGTCCGCCACGCCGCGCGTGGCAAAGCGCCAGGGTGAGCACGGCGCGAATATCCTGGTGGATGTGCGCGGCACGGATCTCGAGCGCGCCGAGATGATCAAGCTGCCGATCAACGTCGACGTCCGGCCATGGCCGGACTGGCAAAGCTGTCTATCGGCCAGTTTCGGCAAGCTCGAAGACCTCGAACGCGAGGCGCGCATACTGGAGTCGGACACCGCGCGCTACGTCCGGCCTATCCTGCTGGTGCAGGTCGAGCGTACCGGGGCCGATCAGACGGACGCCGGTTTTATCCACGCCGAGCACGCGCGGAATTTCCTGCTGCAGCTCGGCCTGCAGGAACGCCAGATCGCGATCAAGTCCTCCGAAAAGAACGAGCTGTCGCAGCCGGAAAACATCGAGCTGCTTTCGCCGATATGCGAAATACGCGCGATCATCACCAAACAGGCCCTGCAGGAAGGCTGGGACTGCCCGTTCGCCTATGTGCTGTGCGCGCTTGCCGCGGGGCGCAATCCGGCGGCGCTTACCCAGCTCGTGGGGAGAATTCTTCGCCAGCCGCATGTGACGAAAACGGCGCGCCCGAAGTTAGACGAGTGCTACGTGTACTGCCACGATGCGCAGACCGGTTTGGTCGTGAAGAGCATCAAGGATTCATTGGAGGCGGAGGGCATGGGCGATCTTGCCACCACTATCCGGCTCGGCCCCGACGTTGGGCCTACCCCCATTTCTAGGACAGTCGCTCGGAGGCCTGCTTTCCAGGGCCTGCGAATTTTTCTTCCGAGAGTCACGTGGGTCGATGGCGAGTCGCGCCGCGAATTGTCTTACGACAGCGATGTGCTGGCGAACATCGACTGGAACGCCATCGAGCCCGGTTCGCTCGCATCAGGCTGGGCGCCGACGCGGGAGCGCGCACAGGAACAGCGCCTTCGCATTGGTCTTGGAATACTGGACGGCGAGGCGGCTTTTCCGCGCTCGGAATCCGCCGGCCCAATGGCGCTCGACCGGGTATTCCTGACGCGTGCGATAGGAGACCTGGTGCCGAATGCCTGGCGGGCCTATGGCCTGGCGGACGGAGTCGTGGCGCGGCTCCTGGCGGCCGGCCATTCGGAAGAGCGCATCGCGGCTTCAGCCGATCTGCTCGTCGAGCAACTGCGCTCCGACTTGGAATCGCAACGCGACAAACTTGCCGAGGCGGAGTTTTTCGATCACGTCAAGAACGGGCGTATCGAATTTCGCCTCAGGGCGGACAGGTTGGACTATGAGATTCCCCGCGAATTCGAGGTCGGACTGCCGGAGCGTCCGCGGGCGCTGACGAGACGGGATGGTCGCACGGTGGAGAAAAGCCTGTTCGAGCCGTTTTTCGACACTATGGTGGACAACCGCTTCGAAGGGGAATTCGCCTGCTATCTGGATGCGCAGAAGGCGCTCGGTTGGTGGCACCGCAACGTCGCCAAGACCGGGTACGGGCTGCAGGGCTGGCGGCGCAACAAGGTCTACCCGGACTTCGTCTTCGCCAAGACTGAACTCGAAGGGCGGTCCACCTTCGTCGTGATGGAAACCAAGGGCCTCTTCCTTAAAAACGAGGACACGGATTACAAGCGGCGCCTGCTGCAATTGCTGACAGAGGCCCATGCGGCCGCCTCGCTCAGGCGTGCCGGCGACCTGGAACTGATTTCGACGTCCGGCGAGCGGGTGGTCTGCGATCTGGTATTCGACGACAACTGGGAAAATCAGTTGAACAGCCGGTACTTCGACGCGTAGACCGATCCTGGCGACCGATACCCGCAGGCCGCTCCGTCCCGGCAGTTCGTATCGCCTGCTCATTACCTGCTCCCCGACAAATCACGCTTGCCGAGCATAGGTCCTCATTAGAATGCTGTGATGAAACGCCTGCTTATTGCCGGCTATGGCGACATCGCGCGCCGCACCGGCGCGTTGCTTGCGCCGGGGATCGAAGTGCGCAAGCTTGCAAGGGGGCTGGGTCAGGATCTGGATCGCCCCGGAACGCTGCGTGAAATGGCGGGCTGGGCGGACAGCGTGCTGCATCTCGCGCCGCCGCCGGCGGAGGGCGAGCGCGACACCCGAACCGAAAACCTGCTCGCCGCCCTGGTCGGCGATGGACGTGCGCGCGGCCCGGCGCGCATGGTCTATGCAAGCACGAGCGGCGTCTATGGCGATTGCGGCGGCGCGCGCATAGACGAGGACCGGCCGCCCGCGCCGCGTATAGCCCGCGCCAGGCGGCGTGTCGACGCCGAGCGGCAGCTGGCCGGGTGGTGCGCGGCACGCGGCGCCGCGCTGTTGATACTGCGCGTGCCCGGCATCTATGCGGCGGACCGGCTGCCGATCCAGCGCCTCAAGGACCGCGTCCCGGTATTGCGCGAGGAAGAGGACGTCTACACGAATCACATCCATGCCGACGACCTGGCGCGCATCGTGCTGCGCGCCCTCGACGCCACGGCGCCCGCGGGGATATACAACGCCTGCGACGACAGCGAGCTGAAAATGGGCGACTGGTTCGATCTGCTCGCCGACCGCCTCGGCCTGCCGCGCCCGCCGCGCATCGCGCGCGGCGAGGCCGCCGGTAGAATACCTGCTGCCTCGCTGTCGTTCATGAGCGAATCGCGCCGCCTGGTAAATCACCGGCTGAAGGAACAACTGGGTGTGGGCTTGCGCTACCCGACAGTGCGCGAAGGACTGGCTGCGCTGCCGTTGAATTCCCTGAGCCGCGCCTCCGGAACACCATGAAGCCGCTGCTCGTGCTGACGAATCTGCCGGATCGGGAGACGGCTGAGCGAATCGCCCGCAGCTTGATCGACAAGCGTCTGGCGGCGTGCGTCAATATTCTGGCGCCTTGTAGCTCCCACTACCCCTGGAACGGCTCGGTGCAGCAGGACGAAGAACATCCCATGCTGATAAAGACCACCGAGGCACGCTATCCTGCGCTCGAGGCCGCGATCAAAGCCATGCATCCCTATGAACTTCCGGAGATCATCGCGGTCTCAATCGAATGCGGGTTGCCCGGATATCTCTCCTGGGTCGAAAAAGAAACTGGCGGGGAAGAAACCAAGTGAAAAGGCTGCTTGTTGCTTTGCTGCTTTGCGCCCTCGGCGTCGGAACAGCGATGGCGCAACTGAAGATACCCAGCCTGGGCGGCGATGATCTGCTGCCTCCGGAGAAGGCATTCCGCTTTGCGGCAAGCGCGGTCGATGCGCGCAGCATGGAAGTTCAGTACGTGATCGCGGACGGGTACTACCTGTATCGCGACCGTTTCAAGTTTCAACTTGGCGCCGCATCCGGAGCGAAGCTCGGCGCGCCGCAGTTGCCGCCTGGCGAGCGCAAGACCGACCAGTTCTTCGGCGAAGTCGAGACCTATCGCAAGCAGGTTCGGATTCTGATTCCGGTTGAGCGCGCCGGCACCGGCGGCGAGCAGGCGCTGGATCTCGTCGTCACCTCGCAGGGCTGCGCGGATATCGGCGTTTGCTACACGCCGATGGAATCGCGCGCCAGCCTGCGCCTGGCCGCTCTGGAATCATCCGCCAGCGCGGCCGCGCCCGCCGCTGCGCCAGCGTCCGGGCGCTTTTCGCTCTCCGCCAGCGATTTTGACATCGCGGCGCTGTTTCAGGGGAATTTGGCGATCGTGCTCGCGAGCTTTGTGGGTTTTGGTCTGTTGCTCGCGTTCACGCCCTGCATGCTGCCGATGATCCCCATCCTCTCGGGCATCATCCTGGGCGAGGGCGCGGACCTGAACCGGCTGCGTGCGCTCGTGCTCTCGCTTGCCTATGTGCTCGGCATGGCGCTGGCGTACGCGCTGGCGGGCGTCGCCGCCGCCTACTCCGGGTCCCTGCTGGCCTCGGCATTGCAGAACGCCTGGGTGCTCGGTGCTTTCGCGCTTATCTTCGTCGTGCTCGCCCTGTCCATGTTCGGCCTGTACGAGCTGAAGCTGCCCGCGTTCGTGCATCACCGCGCGCATCGTGCGCATCAGCGGCTGCGCGGCGGCCGGATTGCGTCGGTCACCGCGATGGGCATGCTGTCCGCGGTCATCGTCAGCCCCTGCGTCGCGGCGCCGCTCGCCGGCGCGCTGCTCTATATCAGCCGCACCGGCGATGTCATGCTCGGCGGCGGTGCGCTGTTTGCGATGGCCCTTGGCATGGGCATCCCGCTGATCGCGGTCGGCGTGTCGGAAGGGGCGCTGGTGCCGCGCTCCGGCAGTTGGCTGGTCGCGGTGCGGAAATTTTTCGGCGTGCTGCTGCTCGGGGTGGCGATCTGGATTGCATCCCCGGTGCTGCCCGCGGCGCTGCAGATGGGTCTGTGGGCGGTACTGCTCGTCGGCAGCGGAATTTTCCTGCGCGCCCTGGATGCCCTGCCTGCCGGCGCGGCCGCGCGCCTGCGGTTCGGCAAGGCCGCCGGCGTGCTCGCGCTGCTGGTCGGGGTGGCGATGCTTGCGGGCGCCCTGTCGGGGGCGCGCGATCCGCTGCGCCCGCTTGCCGGGTTGCTCCCGCAAGCATCGCAGACGAATGCGCTGAAGTGGGCGCCGGTAAATTCAATTGCCGAGTTGGAAGAGCGCCTGCGCGCGCCGGGCCGCCCCGTGATGCTCGATTTCTACGCGGATTGGTGCGTGTCCTGCAAGGAGATGGAGGCATTCACCTTCAGCGACCCCGGGGTGCGCGCGAAGCTCGATACGATGCTGCTGCTGCGCGCGGACGTGACCGCGAATTCGGAAGACCACAAACGGCTGCTGAAGCGCTTCTCGCTGTTCGGTCCTCCGGGGATGATATTCTTCGATGCAAAGGGGCGGGAACTGCGCGATATCCGGGTGATCGGGTTTCAGGGCGCGGATAAATTCAGCGCAACTCTGGCCCGTATCCCGGGCGCGGTCTGAATCTGCCTGGCCGGCTGGGGTTTCAGCTGTGCGGTCTTCGTCATGATCTCAGCTGCTCCGCAGCCTCGAGCGCGAAGTAAGTCAGGATGCCGTCCGCACCCGCGCGCTTGAATGCGAGCAGACTCTCCATGACGCAGGCCTCCGGCAGCCAGCCGTTGGCGATCGCCGCGCGCAGCATCGCGTACTCGCCGCTGACCTGGTAGACGAAGGTCGGCGCCTTGAATTCGTCCTTGGCGCGGCGCACGATGTCCAGGTAGGGCATGCCCGGCTTGACCATGATCATATCGGCGCCTTCGGCAAGATCGAGCGCAATCTCGCGCATCGCCTCGTCGCTGTTTGCGGGATCCATCTGGTAGGTCTTTTTGTCGCTCTTGCCCAGATTCGAAGCCGAGCCGAGCGCGTCGCGAAACGGTCCGTAGAAGGAAGACGCGTATTTGGCCGAGTAGGCGAGGATGAGGGTGTGTATGTGTCCCTCCTTCTCCAGCGCCCGGCGGATTCTTCCGATGCGCCCGTCCATCATGTCCGAGGGTGCGACAACATCGACGCCAGCCTGCGCCTGCACGAGCGCCTGGCGGACCAGTACATCCAGGGTTTCATCGTTCAGGATATAGCCCTTCTCGTCGATCAGCCCGTCCTGGCCGTGAGAGGTGTAGGGATCCAGCGCGACATCGGTCATCACGCCAAGCGCGGGGCAATGTTTCTTCAGCTCGGCCACTGCGCGAGGCACCAGGCCGTTTGGATTCAGGGCCTCCTTGCCCTCCGGGGTCTTCAGCGCCGGGTCGATCACCGGAAACAGCGCGAGCGCCGGTATCCCCAGGGCGAGACAGCGTTCGGCGATCGGCAGCAGGCGATCGACACTGACGCGCTCGATCCCCGGCATGGAAGGTATTTTTTCGTTGCGCGAAGATCCGTCGAGCACGAATACCGGGTAAATGAAGTCCGCCGCCGTCAGCGTGTTCTCACGCACCAGGGCGCGCGCGAACGCGTTGCGCCTGGTGCGCCGCATGCGCACTTCGGGAAAGCTGGCTTGCACTTTCATGACACCCCCGCCGAATCCGGGCAGCCGGACCGCAGCACCCGCCGCCGCGCCGATAAGCCGCCAATAACCTCAATTATTTTATGGACTTGACGGCCGCAATGCGGCCGGGAACTTTTGCATCGTTGCGCCGTCTTATCTTGGACGGCGTGAGCCGTTACCCGCTACTCCTCCCTGAGCGGGGTGCCTTAATCCAGTTAAGGCGTTCGACCCCCGGTGTACTTCCCCCCGCCGGGGGTCGTCTTTTGTTGCTTATCGCTGTCCTGCGCCGCCTTTTCGGATCCACCTCTCCAGGAACGCGCGCGTTTCTTCAACGCCTTCCTTGGAAAGGCTCGAAAAAAGCAGGGCCTCGCCACCCCCCGGCATCGCCCCGAGCCGCGTACGCACGGAGGCCAGGGTCGCAAGACGCTCGGTTCGCGACAGTTTGTCCGCTTTGGAGAGCAGGACGAGCAGGCGTTCCAGCGGGCGCTCGCGCTGCCGCACCCATTTCAGCATGCTGAGATCGGTGGGTGTGAAAGGGCGGCGCGCGTCCATGATCAGCACCAGCCCCGCGAGTTCGACACGGTTCGCGAGATAGCCCCCGGCCAACTCGTCCCAGACGCCGCGCAAGGCAAGCGGCACTTTCGCATAACCATAGCCAGGCAGATCGACCAGATAGGCCAAGCGCTGCTCGGGATTGCCCAGCCCGTAGAAATTGATGGTTTGCGTGCGCCCCGGCGTCTTGCTGACGAACGCCAGCCTGCGGCGTCCCACCAGGGCATTCAGTGCGCTCGACTTTCCGACGTTCGAGCGCCCGGCGAACGCGAATTCGGGCAGCGGCGCGGCGGGAAATTCGGAAGGTTTACCTGCGGAGGCGAGAAACTCCGCCAGGGCGAACGGGGACATGGGCCTTCAGGTTAACAGGCTGCGGGAGGCGCGAAAAAGGCCGTCCGGAGCCTAATCGTACGGAAGTTTCTAATAAAATCACCGCCTCTTGATCGCATTCTGGGGGTACGAGCATGTTCCGAGTTCTGGCGCGCGTGCTGGCGCATACCGCTGGCATCGCATTGCTGAGTTCGACGGGGTTTGCTGCCGAAAAGGCGGGCGCCAGGCCCGAGGCCAAGCCGGACCTCGTACTAGCCCAGAAAATTGCCACGCAGGTGTGCGCCGCCTGTCACGCCGCTGATGGCAACAGCCCGGCCTCGGCCAATCCGAAACTGGCCGGGCAGTTCGCCGACTACCTGCACAAGCAGCTGAGCAATTTCAAGGCGGCCGAGGGCAAGAAGGCATTGCGGGAGAATCCTGTGATGGCCGGCATGGTCGCCAACCTGAGCGCCGCCGACATGAAGAGCCTCGCGGCCTATTTTTCCGAGCAGAAGCTGAAGCCCGCGCTGGCGCGCGACAAGGATTTGGCGGCAAAGGGACAGGCGATCTGGCGCGGCGGCAACACGCAAAGCGGGGTTCCCGCCTGTGCCGGCTGCCACGGCGCAAGCGGCGCGGGCATGCCCGCGTTCTACCCGCGCCTGAGCGGCCAGTTCGCCGAATACATCGAAGTCCAGCTCAAGTCTTTCCGCAGCGGGACGCGCGCCAACGACACCAATGGCATGATGCGCGGTGTGGCGCAGCGCATGACGGACGGCGAAATTCGCGCGGTCGCCGAGTACGCCGCGGGCCTGCGCGCCAACTAGGTCCGGGGCAAGGCCCGGGAGCCGTGCGGGATGTAACAAGCCTGACCCGATGCGAGTAGCGCGCGGCCCCTGGACGGACCTGCTCAGCTCAATGCGTTTTGCGGTGAGCCTGCTGAGCGTGATCGCGCTCGCCTCGGTGGCGGGGACGGTCGTGAAGCAGGGCGAGCCCTACACCACCTATGTGAACCAGTTCGGGCCGTTCTGGTTTCCCGCTTTCGAGGCCGCCGGCCTGTATGCCGTGTACAACGCGCCGTGGTTCATCCTCGTGCTCGCGTTTCTGGTCGCCTCGGTGTCGCTCTGTCTCTCGCGCAACGCACCGGTCATGCTGCGCGAAATGGGGAATTTCCGCGCCGGCCGGCGCGATCAGTCGCTGCGCCTGCTCGCGCACAAGGCGGAAATTCGTTCAGTCCTGACGCCGATCGACGGCGCACGGCGTATTGCCGCCTACCTGGCGACGCAGGGATTCAAGGCTCGTATCGCGCAAGAGGAAGGAGAGGGCGCCGCGTCGCTCGCGGCCAAGGCAGGCAGCGCAAACCGGCTCGGCTATCTCTTCGCCCATTCCGCGGTGGTCGCGATCTGCATCGGCGGCCTGCTGGATTCGAATCTGCCGCTGCGCGCCCGCCTGTGGTTCGGCGGCAAGACGCCGATCGAGGCGAACATGCTGATGTCCGAGGTCCCCGCCAGCGCGCGCCTGCCCGTCGACAATCTTTCCTTTCGCGGCAATGTATTTCTTCCCGAGGGACAGTCCAGCGCGAGCGCGGTGCTCAACCTGAAGGACCGCATACTCATCCAGGATCTGCCGTTCACGCTCGCGCTCAAAAAGTTCCACATCGAGCATTACTCGAGCGGGCAGCCGCGCCTGTTTGCCTCGGATGTCGTCGTGACCGACCGGGACAGCGGCCAGTCCTTCGAGACCAGGATCGAAGTCAACAAGCCGCTCATCTATCGCGGCATATCGACCTACCAGGCAAGTTTCGAGGACGGAGGCACCCGCCTGCAGCTGGTCGGGCACCATCTGCTCGCGCCCGAAGCGCTGGCGCTGGCGTTCGATGGACGCATCGGCGAGGCGCTGGAATTGAAGTATGCGGGTGCGCAATACCGGGTGGAGCTCGCGGGCTTCCGGCCGTTCAACATCGAGAACGTGTCCGAGACCGATCCATCGATCGGGACCGGAAGGGGCTGGCTGGACAGGGTGCGCGCCCAGCTCGGCTCGGCCTCGCAGGCGCGGGTCAAGCGTGAGCTGCGCAACGTCGGGCCATCGTTCAGCTATAAGCTGCGCGATGCGGCAGGACAGGCCCGCGAATACAACAACTATATGCTGCCGGTACAGCTCGAAGGGCGCTGGCTGCTGGTCACCGGAATGCGCGAAAGCTCGGCGGAGCCGTTTCGCTATATGCGCATACCGATGGACGAAAACGGGCGCATCGACAGCTTCCTGGCGCTGCGCGGCGCATTGCTGGACGAGCGCGCGCGCGCGCAGGCGGCAAGGCGCTTCGCGCTGGACGCAGTGAGCGGCCCGGCGATTTCGCAGACCATGCGCGAGCGGCTTGCGATCTCGGCCGAACGCACGCTCGAGACCTTTGCGCGCGGCGGCTACCGGAGCATCGCCGAATTCCTCGAGAAATCCGTTCCCGAGCCGGAGCGCGAGCAGGCGGCGGCGGTGATTTTGCGCGTGCTGCAGGGGGCGGTATGGGAGGCGTGGCAGCAGGCGCGGGTCAGGGCGCGCGAGCCGCGGCTTGAAATCTCCGCAAAACGTGCGCGCTTCGTCGACGACGCGCTGAATGCGCTATCCGACAGCTACCATTACGGCGTCCCGATCTATCTCGCGCTGCGCGAGTTCGACGAGGTCAAGGCAAGCGTATTCCAGGTGAGCCGTTCCCCCGGCCGGAATATCGTTTACATTGGGTGTGGTTTGCTGGTACTCGGCGTTTTCGTCATGCTCTATATCCGGGAACGCCGTCTGTGGGTGCGGCTGAGACCCGATGGTACGGTGCTGCTCGGCGCGAGCTGCAACCGGAAGACCATCGACTTTGACCGTGAGTTCGAGCGCCATCGCGACGCCATCGCGCGGCTGCTTGCAAATGATCGCGTGGCATGACTTGGAGGTTGGCGAATGGAATTAGCCGATAAGCAACTTGCGCCGCTTGGCGCGGGCAGGCGCTGGTTGGATGGGCTCTTCGCGGGCGCGCTCGCCGCGGGCGCGCTGTATGCGTACTGGCGCTATTCGGCGTACATGGATGCCTACGAAGTCGGCGTGCTGTTTCTTGCGGTCCCGGCGCTCGCGGCGCTGGGCTGGCATTGGCGAGGCCTGCGCAACCTGAGCGCCGGCGCCGGGCTGGTTGCGCTCTGGGCGATCTCGCTTTATGCGCAGGACCTGGGCCGCGCGGACAGCGTCTTCCTTCTCAAGTACCTGGTATCGAGCCAGTCGGCGATCCTGTGGATGTGCGCGCTGTTCTTCATGGCGACAGTGGCCTACTGGGCGGGGATCGGCGTGCGCTCCCGGTTTGCCTATGCGAGCGGGCGCGCGCTTACCTGGGCGGCCGTGACCATGGGCCTGGTCGGATTGCTCACGCGCTGGTACGAATCCTATTTGCTCGGCCCGGACATCGGACACATACCGATTTCGAACCTGTACGAAGTTTTTGTGCTCTTCTCCCTCATCACCGCGCTGTTCTATCTGTACTACGAAGAGCGCTACGCCGAAAAATCGCTCGGCGGCTTCGTGCTCCTGGTGATCAGCGCCGCGATCGGTTTCCTGCTCTGGTACACCTTTGAGCGCGAGGCCTATGAAATTCAGCCCCTGGTTCCGGCGCTGCAGTCGTGGTGGATGAAGATCCACGTGCCGGCGAACTTCATCGGCTACGGCTCGTTTGCGCTCGCCGCGATGGTCGGGGTTGCCTATCTGGCGTCGAACCGTGGCTTGCTTGCCGGCCGGCTGCCGCCGCACGAGGTTCTCGAGGATCTGATGTACCGCTCGATCGCGGTCGGGTTTGCCTTTTTTACCGTGGCGACCATTCTGGGCGCGCTCTGGGCGGCGGAAGCCTGGGGCAGCTACTGGCAGTGGGATCCCAAGGAAACCTGGGCGCTTATCGTGTGGCTCAACTATGCCGCCTGGCTGCACATGCGGATGATCAAGGGCCTGCGCGGTCCGATGCTGGCATGGTGGGCGGTGCTCGGGCTGCTGGTGACCGCTTTCGCGTTTCTCGGGGTGAACATGTTTCTGTCCGGGCTGCACAGTTACGGGCAGTTGTAGCGAGCGCCGCGTATTTGCGTCAAATCGTGGAATGAACGCCGCGGTGCGTGTGTTACTACGCTCAGCCAGGCTGATTCCGCCAGGTCGAACCTTTCCCGGGAGCTCACATGAACGCTGACTGTGCGAACGCTAAATGGCTGACTATTAAAGGAATAAAAGGAATATTGTGTGCGTTCGTGCTCGGCGTGGCGGGCTGCGCCGCAATGTCGCCGGGCCAGCGGTACAACGTCACCCTGGGCGGTGCGCAGGAGGTCCCGCCGGTCTCAACGCGGGCGAGCGGCAGCGCGCGAATCACCGTTGCTGAAGACTTGAGCGTGTCGGCATCCGTCACCACTTCCGGAATCGTCGCAACCGCGGCACATATCCACATGGCTGCCGCGGGCGCGAACGGTCCTGTGATCGTGCCCTTCGCAAAGAGCGGAGACGCCGGCTTTAGCTCCCAACCCGGTGCGCGGCTTACGCAGGCGCAGTTCGAGGCGCTGAAGAGGGGCGGGCTGTATGTCAACGTGCACAGCGCGGCCAACCCCGGCGGCGAAATCAGGGCGCAACTGGTTCCCTGATCCGCGCCTCGGCCTGGCAACTTTTTTTACGGTGCAAACACGGAGCTTGGAATGAAAAAACACATCTTGACGCTTGCAGTGCTGTTTTCGCTGGGTTGCGGATTCGTTTCGGAGGTGCTCGCGCAGGCGAACCCCAATGTGCTCATCGCCCAGCGCAAGGGTGCGATGGACCTCCAGGGGAAGTACTTTGGGCCGATATACGGCATGGCCGCAGGGCGCGCGCCGTTCGACCAGCGCGTCGCGCAGCGCAATGCCGACTATCTGGTGGTGCTGGCCCAGCTTGCGTGGGATGACTTCCAGCCCAATACGCTCGGACTGCCGAACACGCGCGCCAAGGAAGAGATCCTCAGCGACGGCGCGAAATTCAAGTCCCGGTATGAGAGCCTTCAAGGCGAGATCCAGAAGCTGCAGGCCGCGGTCCGGACCGGCGACCAGAATGCGTTGAAGGCCGCCGTGCAAAGCGTCGCCGGAAACTGCAATGCCTGTCATGAGGCTTTCTCGACTTTCAATTTCCGCTTCGCTCCGCTGCAGTAGCGCGATCACCCCTTACCGTTCCTGGCTGCCGCGCTGTTTCCTCGCGGCGACGCTTTTGGCGGTACTTGCGCCGGCGCCGGCGCAATCCGCAGCGGGCGATCCGAGGCGGGGCCAGTACCTGGTGAACGCCGCGGGCTGCGTCGGTTGCCATACCGAAGCAAATCCGGGTGCGGTGGCGTTCGCCGGAGGCCGGATGCTGCTGACGCCTTTCGGCAAGTTCTACGGACCAAATATCACGCCTCATCCCGCTGCCGGGATCGGAAAGTGGAGCGAGGCGGATTTCACGCGCGCGCTCAGGCGCGGCGAGCGTCCCGACGGCGGGCACTACTTCCCGGCGTTCCCCTATGCGTCGTTTAGCGGTATGAGCGACGCCGATATCCGCGATCTGTGGGCCTACCTGCGCGCGCTGCCTGCTTCCGATCGCGCCAATCGGAGTCATGAGTTGCGCTTTCCGTTCGGCTGGCGCTGGCTTATCATTCCATGGAAGTGGCTGTTCTTCGCGCCGCAGCCGGTCGCCGCGAATCCGCAGGCGGGCGCCGCGCCAAATCGCGGTGCCTATATCGCGGGCGCACTGGCCCACTGCACTGAATGTCACACGCCCAGAAATTTTCTCGGCGGTCCGGTGAAGCGCCGCCTGCTCGCCGGAGGCGAAATCGTCGATGGACGCACGCCGAACCTGACGCCGACCCGCCTCAAACGCTGGAACGATGCGCAATTGAAGGAGTACCTGAAGAGCGGAGCGACGCCGGAAGGCGATGTACCCGCCGAGGCGATGGAGGAAGTGATCCGAAATACCACCAGCCGGCTCAGCCCAGAGGATCTGAACGCGCTGGTGGCCTATCTGCGCTCGCTTGCTCCGCTGCCGGACGAAAAGCGCTGACGTGCGGGCATAGCTCGGACGGCCCGTCCGCGCTGCGCGCCTGATGACGCCCGGATTTGACCGGGCAGAGGCCTTTTCCCGCGACCTTCGCTTATGATGCCGGAATAGGCACTCCTCAGACGCTGTTCCCCCATGGACGAAGCCGACCAGATCGTCGCCTTGATTCCCCGCCTGCGGCGCTATGCACGCGCCTTGCTCGGCGACCGGGCCGCGGCCGATGATCTGGTTCAGGACACGCTGGAGCGCGCATGGACCAAACTGCATTTGTATCGGACGGGAACCAACCTCAGGGCGTGGCTGTTTACGGTGCTGCATAACGTGCATGTGAACAGGGTCCGCGGCCGGCGCCCGGACGAGCCGCTGGACGAAGAGATGCAGGAACTCGTCGTCAGTGCGCCGGCGCCGGACTACCTCGTGCTGCGCGATATCGATCGCGCGCTGGCACGGCTGCCGGATGAGCAGCGCGAAGTGCTCCTGCTGGTCGTGCTGGAGGACATGAGCTACGAGCAGACAGCCGATGCGCTGGGTATTCCGGTCGGTACCGTCATGTCGCGCCTGTCCAGGGCGCGCGAGAAAGTGCGTAATTCGATGACGGGCCATGCGGCGGCGCCGAAGCTGACGCGCGTGAAATGAGGCCGTCTTGATGCGCGAATTTTCCATCGACGATGCGGCGCTGCAGGCGTATGCCGACGGGCGCCTGGCGCCGGATGCGCGCGCAGGGATTGAACGCTGGATCGCCGAACATCCGGAGGAAGCAGAACGCCTTGCGGGCTACCGGCAGATCTCGGATGAGCTGCACCGCTTGTACGACCCGGTTCTCGAAGAAACCGTGCCCAGGCGCCTGCTCCAGGGCGGCGCGGGCTCGCGCCGTGCGGGGTGGGCGCGTGCCGCAGGATGGGTGGGTCTCGGCATTGCGCTGGGGGCTGTCGCGGGCTGGCAGGCGCATGCGCCAAAGCTTGACCGCGTGGCCGCGCACTCGGTGCCGCTCGCGCACCGTGCGGCGCTGGCGCATGCCACCTACTCTCCGGAGGTGCGCCACCCGGTGGAGGTCGGAGCCGACCAGGAGGCGCACCTCGTGGCGTGGCTTTCAAAGCGCGTCGGCGTGCCGCTGAGGGCGCCCAAACTCGAGGCGCTGGATTTCTCGCTGGTCGGCGGCCGCCTGCTGCCAGGGGATCCTGGGCCGGTGGCGCACTTCATGTACCAGGCAAGCAACGGGCGGCGAATCACGCTTTACGTCGCGCCGCCCCCGGCAGGAAATGTGGAAACTGCGTTCCGCTACGTGCAGGAGGGCAAGGTCAATGTGTTCTACTGGGCGGACCGGCGCCTCGGCTATGCGTTGTCCTCGACGGACGTGGAAAGAAGTGAATTGCTGAAACTCGCGGACATCGTCTATAAGCAGCTCAATCCCTGACTCCCGGAATGCCGCGAGCCTCTGACAGGAGCCCCCATGCTGATCCGCAAGCCCTCGGACATCGCGTCCTCTGAAATTACTTCGCTGACGGCGTATCGCCGCCGGCGCGAGTTTCTCAAGCGAGCGAGCGCGCTCGGCCTGCTGGCGGCCGCTCACGCCGGGATGAGCAGGGCACAGTCGCCGACCGCGGCGCGCCTTCCCGCCAAGCCGAGCCGCTTCAGCACGGCCGAGAAGCGGACCTCGTACAAGGATGTGACGACTTACAACAACTACTACGAATTCGGGACCGACAAGGATGAGCCCGCGGAGTACGCGGCGAAGCTGAAAACGCGCCCCTGGGCGGTGCTTGTCGACGGTGAGGTGAAGCGCGCGCGCTCGTTCGGCATCGAGGAACTGCTGAAGCTCGCGCCGATGGAGGAGCGGGTCTATCGCATGCGCTGCGTCGAGGGCTGGTCGATGGTCATTCCCTGGTCGGGGTTTGCGCTGTCGGAACTGATCAAACGCGTCGAGCCCACCGGCAACGCGAAGTATGTGGCGTTCAGCACCGCGGCCGACAAGGAGACGATGCCCGGGCTGCGCCTGCCGGTGCTCGAGTGGCCATACCGCGAGGGCCTGCGGCTGGATGAGGCGATGCATCCGCTGACGATCCTCAGCCTTGGGCTTTACGGCGAAGTGCTGCCGAATCAGAACGGGGCGCCGGTACGCCTGGTCGTGCCCTGGAAGTACGGTTTCAAGAGCGCGAAGTCGCTGGTCCGCATCTCCTTTGTCGAAAAAGAACCGAAAACGGCGTGGAATACCGCGGCGGCGCACGAGTATGGCTTCTATTCGAACGTCAACCCGGAGGTCGATCATCCGCGCTGGAGCCAGGCCAGCGAACGCCGTATCGGCGAGGATGGGTTTTTCAACCAGCGGCGCAAGACGCTCATGTTCAACGGCTATGCCGAGCAGGTGGCGAACCTGTACAAGGGCATGGACCTGGCTAAGCAGTTCTGAGTAGCGCGATGCGCCGGGAGCCGGGCCGCGCGCAGCAGGCAGGGCTCAAGATCGCCCTGTTCTTGCTCTGCCTTGTGCCCATGGTGCAGCTGGTCTGGCGCGCGGCGGCCAGCGCGCTCGGCGCGAATCCTGTCGAGGCCGTGCAGCGCTCCACCGGTTGGTGGACCCTGGTGCTGCTCCTTGGCACGCTCGCGGTCACGCCCCTGCGGCGCTGGGCCGGTCTCGGCTGGCTGCTGCGCTCACGGCGCATGCTCGGCCTGTTCGCGTTCTTCTACGCCTGCGCGCATTTCACCAGCTATGCCTGGCTGGACGTCTGGTTCGATCTGGAGCAGGTCGTGAAAGATGTGTACAAGCGGCCCTTCATCACCGTGGGGTTTTCGGCGCTCGTGCTCATGCTCCCTCTCGCCCTCACCTCGACGCAGGCGATGCAGCGCCGCCTCGGGCGCGGCTGGCGCACGCTGCACAGGCTGGTCTACGCGGTGCCGGTGCTCGGCGTACTGCACTTCTGGTGGCTGGTGAAGCGGGATATCCGCGAGCCTCTGGCCTTCGCCGTCGTGCTGGCGCTTCTGCTTGGCGCCCGCCTCGCCCGCCGTCGCGCGGCAGGAGGGCCCCGGGACGCGATCCCGGAAAGATAGTAACATATATGTTACTATCTTTCCGGGATTACCTAGAAAACACGCCCGCGTCGCGGTTTACACCGAGCGAACCAGGTAGCCGCCGGATTTCTCGTCGCGCTCCAGGGCCAGCAGCTTGCGCTTTTGCGCTTCCTCCAGCAGATCAGAGAAGGCCCGGAAACCGTAATAGGACTCGTTGAAGCCCGGATTGCGGCGCTTCAGTGCCTGCTTGACCATCGAGCCCCAGATCTTCTCGTCCTCGCCGCGTTCCGCGCTAAGCGCATCCACGGTCTCCAGTATCAGGTCGAACGCTTCCTGCTTGCGGTCCTCGGCGGGCGCGGTCGAATCCTTGCCAGGGGCTTCCTTGACGCTGGCGGCCTTGCCCGCGGATTCGCGCCGCTTGCGCGCGGCCTTGCTCTTGAGATCGTCCTCGCGCACCAGGTCGTCGTAGAAAATGAATTCGTCGCAATTCGCGATCAGCAGATCGGATGTCGACTTTTTCACGCCGACGCCGATCACCGTCTTGGCGTTTTCGCGCAGCTTGGACACCAGCGGGGAAAAATCCGAGTCGCCGCTCACGATGACGAAGGTATCGACGTGCGCCTTGGTGTAGCAAAGGTCGAGCGCGTCCACCACCATGCGGATGTCCGCGGAATTCTTTCCGGACTGGCGGCGATGGGGAATTTCGATCAGCTCGAAGGAAGCACCGTGCATCGGCGCCTTGAACGCCTTGTAACGATCCCAGTCGCAATAGGCCTTCTTCACCACTATGGAACCCTTCAGCAGCAGGCGCTCGAGTACCTTGCTGATTTCAAATTGCGAGAATTTCGCCTCCTGCACGCCGAGCGCGATATTCTCGAAATCGCAGAATACGGCGAGATTGCGGATCTCGTGGCTGACGGCCATTAGTCTATGCTCATCAATTAGTACTCCTCGCGTGTTGCCTGGGGTCCTGCCGGCGCGGGGACGCCGCCCGGCATCCCGCGTCCGATGCCGGTAACGTGGCCGGCCGGCACTGCGTCCATGCCATGCGCCTCGATATGCGCCCGGCGCGCCAGCAGCGAGTAGGCCACGGGCACCACGAACAGCGTCAGCAGAGTGCCGAACGACATGCCGCCCACGATCACCCAGCCGATCTGGGTGCGCGATTCCGCGCCGGCGCCGTGCGCCAATGCCAGCGGCACCGCGCCCAGCACCATCGCGCCGGTGGTCATCAGGATAGGACGCAGCCGCATGGTCGCCGCATTGATGATTGCCTCGTGCATTTCCTCGCCCTTGGCGCGCAACTGGTTGGTGAACTCCACGATCAGTATGCCGTGCTTGGTGATCAGACCGACCAGCGTGATCAGTCCCACCTGGCTGTAGATGTTGAGCGTTCCTCCCGTCAGCCACAGCAGGAGCATCGCGCCGGTCATCGACAGCGGGACCGAGAGCATGATGACGAAGGGCGCAGTGAAGCTTTCGAACTGCGCCGACAGCACCAGGTAGATGAAAAACAGCGCGAATACGAACACGAAATAGATTTCGCTGCCCGCGGAACGAAACTCCAGCGACTGCCCGTCAAGGCCGGTCTGCGCGGTCGCCGGCAAGGCCGTCTTCGCGGCGGCGTCGAGCGCCTTCAGCGCATCGTCGATCGTGTAGCCGGGCGCCAAGGTGCCGATGATCTTCACCGCGCGCAGGCGCTGGAAATGGTTCAGCGACTGGGGCGCCACGCCTTCCTTCACGTCCACGAAGTTGGAGAGCTGGATCATGGTGTTGTTGCGGCTCCGCACATAGATGTCGCTGATATCCGCGGGCGACGCGCGGTCCACGCGCGCCACCTGAACGATCACGTCGTACTGCTCGCCGTCGCGCTTGAAGCGCGTGACCTGGCGCCCGCCCAGCATCGTCTCCAGCGTGCGGCCGACGGTGTCGACGTTCACCCCGACATCGCCCAGCTTGTCGCGGTTGATCTGCACGCGCACTTCCGGCGTGTTGAGGCGCAGGTCGGTCTGCAGGTTCAGCGCGCCGGGGAATTTGCGCGCTTCCTCGAGAAACCGATCCGCGATGCGCTGCAGCTCCGGATAGGGCACCTGCGCCATGATGACGTATTCGATCGGCGTGGAACGGAAGCGCTGGCCGAGCGAAGGCGGGTTGATGGTGAATACCTGAGCCCCGGGGACGGAGGCGAGCCTGGGCCGCAGTTCTTCCGCGATCCGCTGCTGCGATTTGCCGCGCGCCTCCCAGGGTTTGAGCCGCAATATGGCATTGCCGTCCACGACGGTGGGAAAACCGGCGATCGCGGTGTAGGCGAAGGCCTCCGGGATCTTGCTGTAGTAGGTCTCGATCTCGCGCATCTGCTCCGCCGTGTACTGGGGTGTGGAGCCCTGCGGCGCGGTGACTGCGCCGAAAATGAGCCCGCGGTCTTCGACCGGCGAGAGTTCGGACTTGAGATTCGAGAACAGCACGGCGCCGAGCCCGATGGTGGCGAACCAGCCCAGGATGACCGGCCACCTTGCCTTCAGGGCCGCGGTCAGCAGCCGCCGGTAGCCGCCGATAAAGGCCTCGAATCCGGCCTCGATCTTGTTGTAAATCCAGGAATGCCTGGTCTCATGGCGCAGCAGCAGCGAGCACATCATCGGCGTGAGCGTCAGGGCCATGAATCCGGAAACCACCACGGCGCCGGCAAGCGTCAGCGCAAACTCGATGAACAGGCGCCCGGTGCGGCCGGTGGCGAACGCAAGCGGTGCGAACACCGAGGCCAGAGTAAGGGTCATGGCGATCACCGCGAAGGCGATCTCCTTCGCGCCGGTCATCGCGGCCTGCATGCGCGGCCCGCCCTCTTCAATGTGGCGGAAGATGTTCTCGAGCACCACGATGGCGTCATCGACCACGAGCCCGATGGCGAGCACCATGGCGAGCAGCGTGAGCGTGTTGACCGTGAAGCCGAACAGGTACATGAGGCCGAAGGCGCCGATCAGCGATACCGGAATGGTGACGATCGGAATGATGGTGGCGCGCAGGCTGCGCAGGAAAAAGAAAATCACCAGCACGACCAGCGCGACCGCCTCGACCATGGTCTCGAACACGGACTTGATGGAACGGTCGATGAACTGGGAGGTGTCGTAGGCGACGATCAGCTTCATGCCCGAGGGCAGGTTCTCGTTGATCAGCGCGACCTCCTTGCGCACCGCCTGCGACAAGTCCAGCGGATTGGCCACCGCCTGCTTGATGACGCCGACGTTCAGCGAGGGCGCCCCGTTGAACCGCGAAATCGTGCGTTCGTCGGCAGCCCCTACCGCGACCGCGGCGATGTCCCGGATGCGCACCGGGTAGCCGGCCACGTTCGCGACGATGAGCTCGCCGAACGCCTCCGGCGTGGCGACGCCGGTTTCCGCGACAACCGTGAACTCGCGCGTGGTCGATTCGATACGGCCGGCGGCGATTTCGGCGTTCTGACGGCGCAGCGCGTCTTCGACGTCCTGTACGGTCAGCTTGTAGCCGGCCAGGCGGACGCGGTCGATGTTGATGCGCATGGCGGTTGCGCGCTCGCCGAAAATGCGCACGTCGGCCGCGCCCGGGAGCACCGACAGGCGCGGCTTGATGTAGCGATTGATATAGTCGGTCGCCTCCAGCGTCGACAGCGAGCCGGCCTCGACCGCGACGCTGATCACCGGCTGTGAATCGGCCTCCACCTTCGCGATCACCGGCTCTTCCGCTTCAACGGGCAGTTGGGCGCGAACCCGCGAAACCTTGTCGCGCACGTCAGCTGCGGCGGAATCGGGACTGCGCGAAAGCTGGAAGCTGATATTGATCAGACTCCGTTCCGGACGGCTCTGCGAGGTCATCAGCTTGACGCCCTCGATGCCGGACAGGGAGTTTTCCAGGATCTTCGTCAGCCGGGACTCGACCACTTCAGCGGAAGCGCCGCGGTAGGTGGTGCTGATGCTGACGACCGGTTCGTCGATGCGCGGATACTCGCGTATCGACAGCCGCTGATAGGAAATCAGACCGATCAGCAGAATCGCCAGCGAAAGGACGGTGGCGAATACCGGACGCCGGATGCAGATCTCTGGAAGCGTCATTGGGCCATCTCGTGTTCCTCAGCAGATTCGCCTGCGCTGATTCGAATCTATGACTTCGGCGACGACTTCCCGCTCGCCGCGGGCACCGCCTGCGGCGCCGCGCCGTCCGCGATTTTTACCGGCGTGCCGTCGCGCAGCTTGGCCTGGCCGGCGGTCACGATCACGGCCTCCTTGTCGACGCCGCTGACGATTTCGACCCGGCTGTCGCGTCGCTGTCCGGTCTCCACCTTCACGCGGAGGGCCCTGCCGTCGACGATGCGGAAGAGGTAGTTGGCCGAGCCCTGCGGGACCAGGGCTTCCTCGGGGATGACGAGCGCCGCGCGTTTTGCCCGTGTGATCAATGTGACGCGCGCGAACATGCCGGGACGCAGCGGCGTGCCCTGGTTGCGCACCTGAGCGCGCACGACGATCGAGCGTCCCGCCGCGTCGAGCAGCGGGTTCACCGCGAGCACCTTGCCGTCGTAGGCCTTGCCGGGCAGGGCGTCCAGTGTGATCTGAACGCTCTGGCCGGGCTGCACGTCGCGCAGGAAGGTTTCGGGTATGCGGAAATCCACCTTGATAGGGTCTATCGCTTCCAGGTTTACCAGGTCGGCGCCCTCCCTGACATAGTCGCCCACGGAGACCACGCGCAGGCCGATGATGCCGGAGAACGGCGCCTTGATCTCGGTCTTGGCGAGACGCGCATCGACCAGCGCCAGGGACGACTGGGCCAGCTCGTAGGCGCTCTTCGCCTCGTCGCGAGCCTGGCCGGAAATGAAATTTCGGCTCGCCAGGTCGACCGCGCGGTCGTACTTCGACCTGGCCAGGCCGAGGTTGGTGCGTGCTTGCTGCAGCTCGGCCTGATTGGTCGTCGCATCGAGCTGGAAAAGCGTCGTGCCCTTGGTCACCTGCTGCCCCTCCTGGAATCGGATGGCGACGATGCGGCCAGCCGCCTCCGGTCGCAGCGTGACGGATTCATCCGAACGCAGGCTGCCGACCGTCGAAATGATCTGCGGCAACTCGACGCTTGTCACACGGACTGACCGGATCACGACCGGCCCACTTTGCGTACCACCGCCAGGGGCGGCGCCGGCGGGGTTGCCGGCAGCGCCCGGATTTCGCACGCCGGGACCATCGCCTCCCTTGTTGGCGCGGTTCGGACCCTGCCTGGGCGGACCCTCCGCGCTGGCACTGGATGCGCTGTCGCCGCTGCCCGCGGGAGCGGCATTGCGCAGCGTGCCGTACCAATAGCCGCCTGCGGCCAGTGCAATTCCAGCCACCACGAAGCCACCGGTACGCATTGCATTAAAAGCGCTCACGGGCTGTTCTCCAGCGGGTTCTTATCCGGCGCGGAACGCAGATGCGGGATCAATATTCAGCTACCTCGAAAAGACCGGAACGCCGGCAAGGGAGTCCTCCCGAATGACGGCTACCATCTAGAATGCAGAACGCTTGATTGGATGATTATGAACCAATCCGGCCCCGTTCCTGGCTTCGGTTCCAGCAAGCCCTCCCGCGTCCTGCCACGCGCGCGCGGCGGCCGCTTCAAAGGTCGTCCGGTACCGATTCCAGCGCAAACAGCTCCTCCACCTGCTCGCGGCGGCGAACCAGGTGGGCGCGTGAGCCGTCGATCATGATCTCGGCGGCACGCGGCCTGGTGTTGTAGTTCGAACTCATGCTCATGCCGTAGGCGCCGGAGGACATGATCGCCAGCAGATCGCCGGCACCGGCGACCAAGGGGCGATCCTTGGCGAGAAAATCCGCGCTTTCGCACACCGGTCCGACCACGTCGTAGACCACCGCCGCCTCAGCGCCGCCGCCGGCCTGCGGATCGTGCACCGGGCGCACGTCATGCCAGGCGCCATACAAGGCCGGGCGCATCAGATCATTGATCGCCGCATCCACCACCAGGAAATTGCGCGCTTCTCCGGGCTTTACGAACTCCACGCGGGTCAGAAGGACCCCGGCGTTGCCGACCAGCGAGCGGCCGGGATCGAACACCACCTGTTCAGGGCGGGAGGCCAGGGCCTGCAGAGCGCCCGCGACGAAATCAGCGATCGGTTTTTGCGCCTCATCCCGATAGCGGATGCCAACGCCGCCGCCCACGTCTATGTGCCGAAGGCGAATTCCGATCTTCTCCAGGCGCACGCTGAGCTCGCACAGCCGTGCTGCGGCCGCGACGAAGGGCCCCGTATCGGCGAGCAGAGAACCGATATGGCAGCCGATTCCTACAAGCTCGATTCCAGGAAGCGCCGCCGCGGCGCGGTACAGGCGTTCCGCGTCGCCATGGGCCACACCGAACTTGTTCTGTTTCAGGCCGGTGGAAATATAGGGGTGCGTGTTCGCATCGACATCCGGATTGACGCGGAAGGCGACAGGAGCTCTCGTGCCAACGCGGTGCGCCACCATGGCAACGCGGCCGAGCTCCGCCTCGGATTCAAGGTTCAGGCAGCGGATGCCGGTGCGCAGCGCAAGCTCGATTTCCTGTTCCGATTTGCCGACGCCCGAAAACACCACCTTGTGCGGGTCGCCGCCCGCGGCGAGCACCCGCGCGAGTTCCCCGCCGGAAACGATATCGAAGCCCGCGCCCATACGCGCGAGCAACGCCAGGATGGCAAGATTCGGATTCGCCTTGACTGAGTAGCAAATGAGACCGTTGCGGCTGCCGAGCGCATCGCAATACTCGCGGTAGGCCTGCCGGATCAGCGCACTCGAGTAGACGTAACAGGGAGTTCCAAACCGGCGTGCAATGTCATCCAGCGGCACTTGCTCCGCGCAGAGCGTTCCGTTCCGATAGATGAAGCTCACAACCTATTTCTTTTCAGGAGATTTGTCCGGGACAGCGGCCGTCGCGCCGGCAGGGGGCGGCTTGCCCGGCGCGGCGGGATCGCTTAGAAAGAGCGGGCCCTTCTGACCGCATGCGGGGAGAATGAGCAGTGTGGCCGCCAGCAACAGTAATGACAGGCCGCGTGAAGCCGTAGGTGGGCGCACTGGTGAGCTCGCGTCGATTGGCTGCATAGGTAAAATTTCATGCTATCACAAAGGGTTAGCTTATGTTGGCGTCAGAATTCGAACGTTTGGCGGGCGTGGCGCTGCGGCACCTGGAACAAGCGCTCGAGTCCTCCGGAGCGGACCTGGACATAGAGTCCAAAGGCGATGGCATGCTCGAGATCGAGTTTGCCAACGGCGGCAAGCTGATCGTCAACCGGCACGGGCCGGCTCAGGAGATCTGGGTTGCCGCGAAATCGGGCGGGTTTCACTTCCGATGGGCCTCAGGCGCGTGGATAGACACGCGGCACGGCGAAGAACTCGCGGTTTGCGTCTCGAAGCTGATCGAACAGCACTCAGGTCAGCACGTGGAACTGAGAATCTAGCACGCCTGGAAATTCAGGATCTTATCGGTCCTCGGGCTGCGCCGGCCGGCCGACCGGCGCGCGCGGCTCCGCCGCGGCCGGCGCAGGTGACAAATTTTCCTTGTAGAAGAACTCAAGTACCGGCTTACGGTCGGTCGCGTCAGGACCGGTTTCGGTGCGCACCACGCCCTCCGGCGCGGGGCGCGGCTCTTCGGGGACGTTTCTCAGCGCCTTTTCCATGAAATTGATCCACACCGGCAGCGCGATCGCGCCGCCGGTCTGGTTGCGGCCGAGGGTTCTCGGCTGGTCAAACCCAATCCATGCGACGGCTGCCAGGGTCGGCTGATATCCGGCAAACCAGGCGTCGACGAATTCATTGGTGGTGCCGGTCTTGCCGGCGATGTCGGCGCGCTTCAGACGCGCGGCGCGCGCGGCTGTCCCGTAGCGGGTGACATCCCTGAGCATGCTGTCCATGATGAATGCGTTGCGCTCGTCGATGACCCGCAGCGATTCGTCGCCGGAGTGCTGCGGTTGCGCAGAGGCAACCGCGTTGCCGCGATCATCCACGATCTTCCTGATGAAGTAGGGCTGCAACAGATAGCCGCCGTTGGCAAAAGTTGCATAGGCGCGGGCCATCTGCCAGGAAGTGACAGACCCGGCCCCGAGCGCCATGGTCAGATAGGGCGGGTGCTTGTCGGCATCAAAGCCGAAGCGCTTGATGTAGTCCTGGGCGTAGGCAGGGCCGATCGATTCCAGAATCCGGATCGAAACCATATTTTTGGATTTCGCGAGCGCGGTCCTAAGCCGCATCGGACCTTCGTACTTGCCGTCGTAGTTTTGCGGCTGCCAGCGCTGGCTGCCGGTCACTTCGGCCTCCACCACGATGGGTTCGTCGGCGACCACGGTAGCCGGGGTAAACCCCTTCTCGAGCGCCGCGGAGTAGATAAAGGGTTTGAAAGCCGACCCGGGCTGGCGCCAGGCCTGCGTGACGTGATTGAACTTGTTGCGCGCGAAATCGAACCCGCCCACGAGCGCACGCACCGCGCCGTCCCGCGGGTCGATCGCCACAAAAGAACTCTCCGCGTCGGGCAACTGCGCAATTTCCCAGCCCTTGCCGGTGCGCCGCTCGGCGTCCTCACGCATGACGCGGATGAGCGCCCCGCGCCGGATGAGCTTCTGAGATGCTACCTTGGCATCCAGCGCGCGGGCGGCAAACTTGAGTCCCTCGCCGGACAGGGTAATCTTCTCTCCCGAGCGCAACACCGCTCTGATCTCCCTCGGATCGGCCGAAAGCACCAGCGCGGCGAGCAGGTCGTCGAAGTCGGGATGCTGGGCAAGCGCTTCCTCAAAGTCCTCTTCATCCGCATCCGGCGCAAGTTCCGCGTAGCCTTCGGGTCCGCGATAGCCGTGCGCGCGATCGTAGTCCTGCACGCCGCGCCGCAGCGACGCATACGCGGCCTCCTGGTCGGCTTTGCGCAGCGTGGTGTAAACGCGGAACCCGCGCGTATAGACGTCCTGCGGATAGTGCTGGAAGATGGCCTGGCGGACCATTTCCGCGACGTACTCGGCATGCACCGGATACTCGATGGCATCGCGCCGCGACTGCACCGGGTTAGTAAGCGCTTCCTTGTACTGAACTTCATCAATATGACCTAGCTCGCGCATTCTGCGGAGGACATATTGCTGTCGCTGGCGGGCGCGCTGCGGGTTGGAGATCGGGTTGTAGCTCGAGGGCGCCTTGGGCAGGCCGGCAAGCATGGCAGCCTGGGCAAGGGACAGCTTTTCGAGCGACCTGCCGAAGTAGGTTTCCGACGCGGCTGCAAATCCGTAAGCACGCTGCCCGAGGTATATCTGGTTGACGTAGAGTTCCAGAATCTGGTCTTTACTGAGGTTGCGCTCAATCTTGAACGCCAGCAGCACTTCGTAGAGCTTGCGCGTGAGCGTTTTTTCCGAGGACAGGAAGAAATTCCGCGCCACCTGCATCGTAATCGTGCTCGCTCCCTGGCGGCGATCTCCGGTGGCGACGTTTGCCCAGGCGGCGCGCAGCGCACCTAGATAGTCGATTCCGGTATGCTGGTAGAAGCGCTCATCTTCCGCCGCGAGAATGGCGCTCTTGACCTGCGGCGGAACCTTGGCGATCGCAATGATGGAACGGCGTTCCTCGCCAAATTCACCTATCAGCACTCCCTCTTCGGTGTAGACCCGGAGCGGAATTTTGGGCTGGTAGTCGGTGAGAACTTCCAGGGACGGGAGGTTGGGGAAGGCAAGCGCAAGAACGAGCGCGGCGACCAGTGCGCCGGTCAGCAGCAGGCCCGCGAGCAGCGCCAGCGGAAACAGCAAAAAGCGTAACCACATCAAGGCGGTTAGTTCGGCAAGGGGGAAGGGGGTACGCGATCGGGGAGCCGCGCATTATAGAGTCTTAGGGTGGAGGGAAAATTTACTAGACACCCGATGGAGTTGTTGCTAGCATTTAACCCAAATTCTCTGTATCACGCCTAACAGGCGGGTACTAAAAGGAAAATAATCGTGCAACTGGATATCTTCGAGGCGAAGGCGCCGCCGCTGTTCGGCCTTGATATCAGTTCGTCTTCGGTCAAGATGCTGGAGATCGTGGATGCCGGCAAAGGCGCCTACCGCGTCGAGCGCTATATCATCGAGCCGCTGCCGCGAGATTCGGTGGCGGACGGGAACATAAACTTGCTGGAGGCCGTGGCCGAGGCGATCAAGCGTGGCTACAAGCGGCTTGCGACGCGCACCAAGCACGTCGCCATGGCGGTCCCCACCGGGGCTGTGATCACGAAGAAGATCCTCGTCCCATCCGGACTGCGCGAGGCAGACCTCGAAGTCCAGGTTGAGAGCGAGGCCAACCAGTACATACCGTTCGCGATCGAGGAGGTCAACCTCGATTTCCAGGTCCTCGGCCCCGCCGCGTCAAGCCCGGAGGAACAGGAAGTGCTGATCGCCGCAACCCGCAAGGAAAAGGTGGAGGATCGGGTGGCCGTGGCCCAGTTGGCCGGACTGAAGCCGCTCGTCATCGACGTCGAGTCGTTTGCCCAGCAAAGCGCCCTCGGGCTGGTTGTCGCGCAGCTTGCCAATCAGGGCAAGGACATGAACATTGCCGTCGTCGACGTCGGCGCAAACGCCATGAACGTGACGGTACTGCGTAACGACCAGTCGGTATATTCGCGCGAGCAGGCGTTCGGCGGCAACCAGTTGACGCAGGACATCGTGAGCCGGTACGGAATGACTCCGGAAGAGGCCGAGAACGCAAAGCGCAGCGGCGGCCTACCGGATGACTACGAGGCAGAAGTTCTGCGCCCATTCATGGACAACCTGTCCATGGAAGTCCAGCGCGCCCTGCAGTTTTTTTTCACGTCGACCCAGTACAACACGATTGACCAGATTTTGCTGACAGGCGGCTCGGCGGTGATACCGGGAATGGACGAGGCAGTTCAGCAGCGCACCCAGGTGCCGACTATCGTTGCCAATCCATTTGCCTCCATGCAAACCTCGTCCCGGATCCAGATGAAACGGCTGATGCTGGACGCGCCGTCTCTGATCGTCGCCTGTGGCCTGGCACTGCGCAGGTTCGACCCGGTATGAGCACCAGAATAAATCTGCTTCCGCATCGCGAGGAGCGCCGCAAGCGCGCCCGCCGGCATTTCGCGATCCTTGCGGGCGTCACTGCGGCCATCGGCCTGGTGGTAGTCGGTCTGATTCACGTCTATTACTCGAACCAGATCGACACCCAGGTCGAGCGCAACCAGTTCCTGAAAAACGAACTCGTCAAGCTCGACAAGGACATCTCTGAGATCAGGGCGCTGCGCGAACAGATACAGGCTTTACTCGCGCGCAAGCAGGTGATCGAGACGCTGCAGGCGGACCGCGCCCAGACCGTGCACCTCCTCGATGAACTCGTGCGGCAGATGCCCGAGGGCGTGTATGTCCGGTCGGTCAAGCAGAGGGGCCTGCGCATCAGCGTCGTCGGTTTCGCACAGTCCAATGCCCGCGTCTCGAACTTGATGCGCAACATTGATTCCTCTCCCTGGCTCGCCTCGCCGGAGCTTGTCGAAGTCAAGGCGTCAAACGTGGATCGGAGACGAGTCTCAGAATTCAACATGAATTTTTCCCTCAAGCGCGCCGTCGTGAAGGAAGCCCCCAAGGACGCGGGCAAGGACGCTCCCAAGGCGCCCGCCGCGAAGCCCGCGGCGAAAGGTTGATTTATATGGCTGCGATCGACTTCAAGAAGATTGCCGAGGACTTCAAATTCCTCAACTGGAAGGATCCGGGCACCTGGCCGGTCTTTCCAAAACTGGTGGCGCTGTTGGTGATTCTCGTCGCGGTGCCGGTCGCCGGCTTTTTTCTGGATACGCAGGGGCAGATTGACCAGATCGAGGAAGGCAAGCGGAACGAGGACAAACTCAAAACCGAATATCTGGACAAGAAAAAGCAGGCAGTCAATCTCGACCTGCATCGCCAGCAGTTACGCGAAATCGACACTCAGTTCGGCGCGCTGCTGCGCCAGCTGCCCAATCGTTCGCAGATGGACGCGTTGCTTGTCGACATCAACCAGGCCGGCCTGGGGCGCGGTCTGCAGTTCGACCTGTTCCGTCCGGCGCCAGGTGAAATCAGGCGCGAGTTCTACGCCGAGAGGCCCATCGCGGTGCGCGTGGTGGGGACTTACCATGACATGGGGGCATTTGCGAGCGATGTAGGCCAGTTGTCCCGCATCGTGACAATGAATGACGTCTCCATCGAGGCGATGAAAGACGGCAGCCTGTCAATGGATGCCACGGCGCGAACGTTTCGCTATCTGGACGATACCGAGGTCCAGGAACAGCGCCGCGCCGCGTCGAAGAAGGGCGCGAAAAAATGAGATCCGGAATCGCCGGGGTTCTCTCGGCAATATGCGTCGTCGCGCTGGCCGGCTGCGGCGGTGAACAATTCGGTGATTTGAAACGGGAGCTTGCCGAGGCGACGAAGGATTTTCGTGGCCGTGTGGAAACACTTCCCCAGGTAACGCCCTACGAGCCGGTCAAGTACGATGCGGAGGGCACGCTGGATCCTTTCCGCCCGGAGCGCATCGTAGTAGCCCAGGCGGGGCGAAGCGGTGGGCCCGTCAGCAAACTTGCGCCAGACATGAATCGTCCCAGAGAACCGCTTGAAGCGTTTCCGCTCGAGTCGCTGCGCATGGTGGGAACTATCAAGCGCGAGCAGCAGGTTTTCGGTCTGGTGCGCGCGGGCGCGAACCTGTTCAGGGTCCGTAAGGGCGATTACATGGGCCAGAACTTTGGCGTCGTTACCGTGATCGACGAGTCGCAAATCAACTTGAAGGAAATTGTCCAAGACGGCGCAGGCGAGTGGGTGGAACGCACCGGCTCGATGCAGCTGCAGGAGGCAGGAAGATGAAAAGCACGAGCATCGTAGCGACGGGCGCAGGGCAGCCGGGGTGCATGGCAGCAAGGGGAGTGCGCAGCGTGCTTTGCAAGGCGGCATTGCTCCTGCTGGGGCTTACAGGCGCTGCGCCGGCATTTGCGCAATCGAACGCCATCGAGGCGGTGAACGTCACCGAGCAAGGCGGAAGCATCATCGTCCGCGTCAGGACAAAGGAGCCGCTGAAGAGCGTTCCGGCGAATTTCTCAGTCGCCAATCCGGCGCGTATCGCGTTCGATTTTCCCAATACCTCGAACGGGCTGGGTACGTCCAGCCAGGATGTCGGGCAGGGTGAACTGCGCAGCTTGAACATCGTTCAGGGGTCGGATCGGACCCGCCTCGTTCTGAATCTCCGAAAATCGGTCGGGCATGAAACGACCCTGGACGGCCGGACCATGGTGATCACGCTCTCGCAAGCCGCGACCGCGCCTACCGGGCAGGCGGCCAGCTTTGCGGAAGGCAGGCCGGAGGGGCCGCACGCCATCCGGGGAATCGATTTCAGGCGCGGGAAAGCCGGGGAAGGCCGGGTGGTCATCGACCTTTCAGACACATCGACCGGAATCGACATCCGGCAGCAGGGCCAGAATCTGCTGGTTGATTTTCTGAAAACGAGCCTGCCTGAGAACTTGAGGAAGCGCTTTGACGTGGTTGATTTCGCGACTCCGGTGGCGAGTGTCGCGGCCTTCCAGCAGGGCGAAAACGTGCGCATGATCATTGAACCGCGCGGCCAGTGGGAACATAACGCCTATCAGACGGATACCCAGTTCGTCCTGGAGGTGAAGCCGCTCTCCGTGGACGCCGGGCGTGCCACGCAGCGCGGGCGGTACACCGGAGAGAAGCTCTCCCTTAACTTCCAGAGCGTGGAGGTCAGGGCGGTGCTGAACGTCATCGCCGATTTCACGGATTTGAACATCATTACGAGCGACACGGTGGCGGGGAGCATTACCCTGCGGCTTAAGGATGTCCCCTGGGACCAGGCGCTCGACATCATTCTGCAGACCCGCGGCCTGGACAGCCGCAGACAGGGCAACGTCATCTGGATCGCGCCACGCGATGAACTTGCGACGCGCGAGAAGCTGGCGCTTGAATCGCAGGCGCAAATCAGCGATCTGGAGCAGACGCGCACCGAATCGTTCCAGATGAACTATCAAAAGGCGGCCGACGTGCAAAAACTGCTGGCCGATCCCCAGCAGCGCATCCTTTCCAAGCGCGGCAGCGCGGTGGTGGACGCGCGAACCAATACCCTGTTCGTGCAGGACACGCCGAGTCGTCTGGAGGAGGTGCGCCGTCTGATCGCGAAGATCGACATCGCGGTTCGTCAGGTCATGATCGAGGCGCGCATCGTCGAGGCGAACGACGCGTTCAGCAAGAACTTGGGCGCGCGCCTGGGCATCACGGATGCCACGCGCAAGTTGGCGGGCGTGAACGTTGGAGGTTCCGGCGGCTCCGCGGGTGTTCCACCGGCGAGCGGTCCGGAATTTTCCTCCAGCCTGGCGGCATCAGGCCTTAACGCCTTCAACGCGGGCCAGTTTTCGTTCATATTGTTCAACAATGCTGTCTCCAGGCTGCTGAGCATAGAGATAACCGCGCTGGAAGCAGATGGGAAGGGCAAGATCATCGCCAGCCCAAGGGTGCTCACCGCGGACCAGGTTGAGGCCGTGATCGAGCAGGGAACGGAGATTCCCTATCAGCAGGCGACCTCCTCCGGGGCCGCAGCGGTGGCGTTCCGCAAGGCGGTCCTGTCCTTGAAGGTGAAGCCCCAGATCACCCCGGATAACAACATCATCATGACCCTGGACGTAAACAAGGATTCGGTGGGCGCGCAGACGGGATCGGGGCTGGCAATCAATACCCAGCATGTCAAGACCGAGGTGCTGGTCGAAAATGGCGGCACCGTCGTCATCGGCGGGATCTACCAGCAGAACGATCGTACCGACATCACCAAGGTACCCTTCTTCAGTGACCTTCCTTATGTCGGGTTCCTGTTCCGCAACAACACGACCGCGCTCTCCAAGACGGAGCTGCTGGTGTTCATCACGCCGCGAGTGGTGAACGAACGCCTGACGATTCGATAGACGCGGTATGCATCAGCCGCGCGGCCGGCGGCCGCCCCGCCCCCGTTGCCGTCCCTGAATGAGCGCGGCGCCAAGTTCGAATACGGCGCCAAATTCAGGTCCGGGGGCCGCCGCTAAAATAGCGCCGTGCGGGGCAAGGGAAATATCTTTCTTGTTGGGCTGATGGGCGCGGGCAAGACGACGGTCGGGCGCATGCTGGCGCGCCGGCTGGGCCTGAGTTTTCTGGATTCCGATCACGAAATCGAGAAGCGCTGCGGCGTCTCCATACCGGTCATCTTCGACATTGAAGGCGAGGCCGGCTTCAGGGTCCGCGAGGAGCAGGTCGTTGCGGAGTTGAGCGCGCAGCAGGGCATCGTACTGGCTACCGGCGGGGGAGCGGTTCTCTCGGAGCGCAATCGCACCTGTCTCGCGGGACGCGGCACCGTGGTCTATCTGATGGGCGAACCCGAAGAACTGAGCAGGCGACTGGGCAATGACAGGAACCGGCCGCTGCTGGCCGGCGCGGACAGGCTGGAACGCCTGCGCGCCCTGCATGAGGTACGCGATCCCCTGTATCGCAGTATCGCCGATCTGACCGTCGAATCCGGGGCGGGCAGTGCGCAGTCGCTGACGCGCGATCTGCTCGGACGGCTTGCCGGCCTCGGCACAGTGCCTGAACCCGCGGACAGGCGCACTCCCGAGCGCGGCTGCTGATCATGGTGGAAGTTCGAGTCAGCCTCGGCGAGCGCAGCTACCCGGTTCACATCGGCGCCGGAATCCTCGATGCGTCGGCGCTCTACGCGGCAGGCCTGCGGGGCGCAACCCGGGTTGCGATAGTGACCAACACCGTGGTTGCGGAGCTTTACTTGCCAAGGATCCGGGAAATGTTCGCGGATGCGGGCACGGGCAGCGTCGAGATCGTGCTGCCGGATGGCGAACCGCACAAGAACTGGCAGACGCTGGATCGTATCGTGGACGAACTGCTCGCCGCGCGCTGCGACCGGCAGACCTGCATCATTGCCCTGGGCGGCGGCGTCATCGGGGACCTTGCGGGGTTCGCGGCCGCCGTCTATCAGCGCGGCGTGCCCTTTATACAAGTGCCGACCACGCTGCTTGCCCAGGTTGATTCCTCGGTCGGCGGGAAGACTGCGATCAATCATGCGCGCGGCAAGAACATGGTCGGCGCCTTCCACCAGCCGCGCGCGGTTATTTCGGACGTGGCCACGCTGGAGACGCTGCCCGACCGGGAGCTGAAGGCGGGCCTGGCGGAGGTCATCAAGCACGGCCTGATCCTGGACGCGGAATTCGTGGCCTGGCTGGAACTGCACCTTGACAGGCTGCTCGCAAAAGATGCGGCCGCGCTCGAATACGCGGTGCGGCGCTGCTGCGAACTGAAGGCCGCTGTGGTGGGCACTGACGAGCGCGAGGAAGGCTTGCGCGCAATCCTGAATTTCGGGCACACCTTCGGCCACGCGATCGAAGCCGCGACAGGCTACGGTACCTGGCTGCATGGGGAGGCGATCGCCGCCGGCATGGTGATGGCCGCGCAGCTTTCGGCCATCAGCGGATTGATCTCGAACCAGGACGCGGTCCGAATCCGGACGCTGCTCGCGCGCGCCGGCTTGCCTACGATTGGACCTGCGCTGCCCTTCGAGCGCTATCTCGAGCACATGGCGGTGGACAAGAAGGCCTCGGGTGGCAGGGTCAAGTTCGTGCTGCTCGAGGCAATGGGCCGCGCGAAAATCAGCGCCGACACCGCAGAAGACGCGCTGCGCCAGGCGATCCAGGCCAGCTCCTAGCCCTCAGGTCATCCGTCCGCCGCCGCCCCGCCGCAGGCGTCACGCATCCCGCGCTTGTCGCAGGACCCTGCAGAGGGGTATATTCCAAAGTTCGCCCCGCGCTTTGGTGCACTGCGGCGTAAAGTAATTTACTGCCAAATTTTCAATAGGTTAGTTCCCATGCACTTGCCTGAGTCACAGGGCCTGTACGACGCCGCCAACGAGCATGACGCATGCGGTGTCGGTTTTGTCGCCCATATCAAGGGCAAGAAATCGCATGCCATTGTCGAACAGGGACTGACGGTCCTGCGCAACCTCACACATCGCGGCGCGGTGGGGTGGGACCCGAAACTTTCCGATGGCGCGGGCCTGCTGATTCAGTTGCCGGATCGGCTGCTGCGCGAGGAGATGGCCAAGCGGGACGTGAGGCTGCCGCCCGCGGGGCAGTATGGCGTCGGCATGGTGTTCCTGCCGCGCGAGCCCGCTTCGCGCTTCGCCTGCGAGTACGAGATCGAACGTGCCATCAAAGATGAGGGCCAGGTTCTGCTCGGCTGGCGCGATGTGCCGGTCGACAACAGCGGCCTCGCGGAACCCGCGCAACGCATCGAGCCTTTTATCCGCCAGGTATTCGTCGGACGAGGTCAGGGCGTCACGGTAACCGATGCGCTGGAACGCAAGCTCTACGTGATTCGCAAGAGCGCGGGTCATGCGATCCAGTCTCTGCAGCTTGCGCATGGGCGGGAGTTTTACGTTGCCTCGATGTCGGCGCGCACCATGGTCTACAAGGGCATGCTGCTTGCGCACCAGGTCGGCGAGTATTACCTCGATCTGAAGGACGAACGCGTCGAGTCCGCGCTTGCGATGGTGCACCAGCGCTTTTCCACGAATACTTTCCCCAGCTGGGAACTCGCGCATCCGTTCCGCATGGTCGCGCACAATGGTGAAATCAATACGCTGCGCGGCAATGTCAACTGGATACGCGCGCGCCAGGGCGCAATTTCCAGCCCTGTGCTCGGAGACGACCTGGCCAAGATATGGCCGCTGATCTATGCCGGCCAGTCGGATTCCGCATCGTTCGACAACGCGCTCGAGCTGCTCGTCATGGGCGGCTATTCGGTCGCGCACGCGATGATGATGATGATTCCGGAGGCCTGGGAGAACCACACTCTGATGGATCCAAGCCGGCGCGCGTTCTACGAGTATCACGCCGCGATGATGGAGCCCTGGGACGGACCTGCTTCGATAGCGTTTACCGATGGCCGGCAGATCGGCGCCACGCTTGATCGCAACGGCCTGCGCCCGTCGCGCTATATCGTCACCGAAGACGACCTGATTATCATGGGTTCGGAATGCGGCTGCCTGCCGATACCCGAGGAGAAGATCGTCAAGAAGTGGCGCCTGCAGCCCGGCAAGATGTTCCTTGTCGATCTTGAAAAGGGCCGCATCATCGACGACAAGGAACTAAAGGAGAGCCTGGCGAGCGCCAAGCCTTACGCGGAGTGGATAGAGCGCATCCGGGTCAAACTGGACGAAGTCGACACCGACCGTCAGGCACCGGAGCGCTCGCGGGTCGCGTTGCTCGACCGCCAGCAGGCGTTCGGCTATTCGCAGGAAGACATCAAGTTCATCATGGCGCCGATGGCGCAAAACGGCGAGGAGCCCATCGGCTCGATGGGCAACGATTCGCCGCTTGCCGTGCTCTCCAGCAAGAACAAGTCGCTTTACAACTATTTCAAGCAGTTGTTCGCGCAGGTGACCAATCCGCCGATCGATCCGATCCGCGAGGAGATGGTGACCTCGCTGGTGTCGTTCATCGGGCCGAAGCCGAATCTGCTCGGGATCGACGAGATGAATCCCCCGCTCCGGCTCGAGGTGAGCCAGCCGGTGCTTGATTTTTTCGAGATGGAGAAGGTGCGCCATATCGAGCGCTATACCCAGGGCAAGTTTGCGTGCTGCGAGCTCGATATCACCTATCCGCTCGCCTGGGGCAATGAGGCGATCGAGGCGCGGCTCGCCAGCCTCGCCGCGCAGGCCGAAGACGCGGTGCGTTCCGGCATGTCGATCATCATCATTTCCGATCGCAAGGTGGACCGCGAGCATGTTGCGATACCGGCGCTGCTCGCGCTGTCGGCCGTCCACCAGCATCTGGTCAACAAGGGTCTGCGCACCAGCACCGGGCTCGTGGTCGAAACGGGGTCGGCGCGCGAAGTGCATCATTTCGCGCTGCTCGGCGGCTATGGCGCGGAGGCGGTGCATCCCTACCTTGCCCTCGAGTCCCTGCTGACGATGGCCAATAGCGGCGCGCTCGGCGATGCGACCGACGGCAGGAAGGCAATCAAGAACTACGTCAAGGCGATCGGCAAGGGACTCAAGAAAGTGATGTCCAAGATGGGCATCTCCACTTACATGTCCTATACCGGGGCCCAGATATTCGAAGCGGTCGGTCTGTCGCGTGCGCTGGTGTCGCATTACTTTACGGGCACGACCTCGAACGTCGAGGGTATCGGCGTGTTCCAGGTCGCGGAGGAGGCCATCCGGGTGCACCGGGATGCCTTCGACGAGGACAACCCCGTCCTGCATGACATGCTCGATGCCGGCGGTGAGTACGCCTGGCGGGTGCGCGGTGAGGAGCACATGTGGACGCCGGATGCCGTCGCCAAACTGCAGCACTCGACGCGCAGCAACTCGGCCGCCGGCTACAAGGAGTACGCGGCGATCATCAACGATCAGACCAGGCGACACATGACCTTCCGCGGTCTGTTCGAGTTCCGCATGGCCGCGCGGCCGGTTCCGCTCGATGAGGTGGAACCCGCGGGCGAAATCGTGAAGCGTTTCTCGACCGGCGCGATGTCGCTGGGCTCGATATCCACCGAAGCGCACACCGTGCTCGCGATCGCGATGAACCGCATCGGCGGAAAATCGAATACCGGCGAGGGCGGCGAGGATCGCAGGCGCTATGCGCCGGTCAAGGAAGGGGAGTCGCTCAGGTCGCGGCTTGGCAGCGAGCGCGTCGAGATCGACATTCCGCTGCGCGCCGGCGATTCCATGAAGTCCAAGATCAAACAGGTGGCCTCGGGGCGCTTTGGCGTTACCGCGGAATACCTGGCCTCCGCGAATCAACTGCAGATCAAGATTGCGCAGGGCGCGAAGCCGGGCGAGGGCGGGCAGCTGCCGGGCAGGAAGGTATCCGAATACATCGCGGAGCTGCGCTATTCGACCCCGGGCGTCGAGCTCATTTCGCCGCCGCCGCACCACGACATCTACTCGATCGAGGACCTGGCACAGCTCATCCACGACCTCAAGAACTCGAACCCGAGCGCCTCGATCAGCGTCAAGCTGGTCTCGGAGGTGGGGGTCGGGACGGTCGCGGCGGGCGTCTCCAAGGCCAAGGCCGACCACGTCACCATCGCGGGCTACGACGGGGGCACCGGAGCGTCGCCGTGGAGTTCGATAAAGCATGCCGGAACGCCCTGGGAGCTGGGGCTTGCGGAAACACAGCAGACGCTGGTGCTCAACCGTCTGCGCGGGCGCATCGCCGTGCAGGTGGACGGGCAGCTGAAAACCGGGCGCGACGTGGTTATCGGTGCGCTGCTTGGCGCCGACGAATTCGGCTTTGCGACCGCGCCGCTGGTGGTCGAAGGCTGCATCATGATGCGCAAATGCCACCTGAACACCTGCCCGGTCGGTGTCGCGACGCAGGATCCGGTGCTCAGAAAGAAATTCCAGGGCAAGCCGGAGCATGTCGTGAACTACTTCTTCTTCGTTGCGGAGGAAGTGCGCGAGTTGATGGCGCAGCTCGGGTTGCGCAAATTCGAGGATCTGATCGGGCGCAGCGATCTGCTCGACATGCGGCAGGGGGTGGAGCACTGGAAAGCGCGCGGCCTGGATTTCTCGCGCATCTTCCACTCGCCGGACATGCCGGCGAGCGTCGCGCGGCGCCACGTTGAAGCCCAGGATCACGGACTGGACAAGGCGCTGGACAACCGGCTGATCGAGCTTGCCCGCGCGGCGCTGGAACGCGGCGAGAAGGTGAAGATAGAGACCCCGATCCGCAACATCAACCGCACGGTCGGCACCATGCTCTCGCACGAAGTGGCGAAGCGCTACGCGCATGAAGGCCTGCCGGAGGACAGCATATATGTGCGCCTCGCCGGTTCGGCCGGGCAGAGTTTCGGCGCGTTTCTGGCGCGCGGCATCACGCTCGATTTGATCGGCGACACCAACGACTACTGCGGCAAGGGCCTCTCCGGCGGGCGCATCAGCGTCCAGCCCTCGCCCAAGTTCCGCGGCGAGGCAAGCGAAAACATCATTACCGGCAACGTCGTACTGTATGGCGCAATCGCAGGGGAAGCGTATTTTCGCGGCGTCGCCGGGGAGCGCTTCGCGGTGCGCAATTCCGGCGCGATCGCGGTGGTCGAGGGTGTGGGTGACCATGGCTGCGAATACATGACGGGCGGCAGCGTGGTCGTGCTCGGCGCGACGGGGCGGAATTTCGCCGCCGGCATGTCGGGCGGAATCGCCTATGTGCTTGATACGGATGGCGAATTCGCGAAGCGCTGCAATGCGGCGATGGTCGATCTTGAGCCCGTGCTGTCGGAAGCGGAGCAGCAAGGCAGGCTGTCGCGCGACCTGTGGCATCTTGGCGAATGCGATGAAGTCATACTGAAGCGGCTGATCGAAAATCACGTTCGCCATACCGGGAGTTTGAGGGCGCGGGATCTGCTCGCCGATTGGGCCGGGGCGCGCCCGCGCTTCGTAAAGGTATTCCCGAAGGAATACCGGCGCGCGCTGGGGGAGCTGGCGGCAACACACAAAAAAGCTGCGGCATAGGTAACTGGGTATGGGAAAAATCACCGGATTTCTGGAATATCAGCGGCTGGCGGAAGCCTCCCAGCCGCCCGAGCAGCGCAAGAAGCACTACGGCGAGTTCGTGCTTCGTCTTTCGGACGAGAGCGCGAAGGTACAGGGCGCGCGCTGCATGGACTGCGGCATACCGTTCTGCATGTCGGGATGCCCGGTCAACAACATCATTCCCGACTTCAACGACCTGGTGTACAGGAGCGACTGGAAGCGGGCGATCGATATCCTGCACTCGACAAACAACTTTCCGGAATTCACGGGCCGCATCTGTCCGGCACCCTGCGAAGAGGCATGCACCCTCAGGATCAACAACAATCCGGTGGGGATCAAGTCGATCGAGCACGCGATCATCGACAAAGCCTGGGAGGAGGGCTGGGTGACGGCGCAGCCGCCGGCACATCGCACGGGCAAGCGGGTCGCCGTGATTGGCTCGGGACCTGCCGGTCTGGCCTGCGCGCAGCAGCTCGCGCGCGTCGGTCACTCGGTTACCGTCTTCGAGAAGAACGACCGCATAGGCGGGCTGCTGCGCTACGGCATTCCCGACTTCAAGATGGAAAAGGGATTGATCGATCGCCGGTTGCAGCAGATGGCTGCCGAAGGGGTCGGGTTTCGCGTCAATCACGTCGTCGGCGGTGCGCCCGTGGGCGCGGGGAACGCGGCAGCAAGCATCGTCGACCCCAAGGCGCTGCTTGCAGAATACGACGCGGTCGTGCTCGCGGGCGGCGCCGAGCAACCGCGCGATCTGCCGGTACCGGGGCGAGAACTGGACGGCGTGCATTTCGCGATGAATTTCCTGCCGCTGCAGAATCGCCGCGTTGCGGGCGACAAGGGCGTGCCTGATCTCTGGGCCTCCGGTAAACACGTGGTGGTTATCGGTGGCGGCGACACGGGTTCTGACTGCGTCGGCACGTCCAACCGGCACGGCGCCGCCTCGGTTTCCCAGTTTGAACTGCTGCCGATGCCCGCCGACGTGGACAAGAACCCGGTTTGGCCGTATTGGCCGACGCGGCTGCGTACGTCGAGTTCGCACGAGGAGGGCGCCAAGCGTGACTGGTCGATCGCCACCAAGGCATTCATCGGCGAGAACGGCAAGGTCAAGGCCCTGAAGGCGGTGCGCCTGGAGTGGGAGGGCGGGAAGATGCGCGAAGTGCCGGGCTCGGCGTTCACGATGCCGGCCGACCTGGTGCTGCTCGCGATGGGTTTCGTGTCCCCCTGGCAATCGGTGCTCGAGGCGTTCGGCGTCGAAAAGGATCAGCGCGGCAATGCGAAAGCTGCGACCGAGGGCGAGAACAGCTACACGACCTCGGTGCCTAAGGTGTTCGCCGCCGGCGACATGCGGCGCGGACAATCGCTGGTCGTGTGGGCGATCCGCGAGGGCCGCCAGTGCGCGAGGTCGGTGGATGAAATGCTGATGGGGAAATCAGAGCTGCCGCGCTGATTCTGGCATCGGCTATGGAGGCCATTTGTCAGGATATATCGCCGGGTTTTCCTCCTCGAATCGTTCCGTGCTGAACATACTGATCCTTGCCGCAGGCCAGGGCCGTCGCATGCACTCGGCGCTGCCTAAGGTACTGCACCGGCTCGCGGGCCGCCCGCTGCTCGCGCACGTGATCGATGCCGCGCGCTCTCTGTCGCCGCAGCGCCTGATCGTGGTTCACGGCCATGGCGGCGCGCGGGTCAGGGCTGCGTTCGCGCAACAGGATATCGAGTGGGTCGAACAGCGCGACCAGCTCGGCACCGGACACGCGGTCATGCAGGCGCTGCCGCGGCTGGATCCGAACGCGCAGTTGCTGGTTCTGTACGGGGATGTGCCGCTGATTCGCCACGAGACCCTCGGGGCGCTGATGTCCGCGGGCGCCGCCGGACTCGGCCTGCTGACGGTGGAGGCGGACAATCCGGCCGGTTACGGGCGCATCGTGCGCGAGAAAGGCCGGGTAAGGCGCATCGTCGAGGAAAGGGATGCGACGCCTGAAGAACGCGCCGTTCGCGAAGTCAGCGCCGGATTTCTGTGCGCGCCGGTGGCGCGCTTCGCCGGCTGGGTGCGTCGGCTGGGCAATGACAACGCGCAGCGCGAGTACTACCTGACGGACGTTGTCGCGCTTGCCGTGGGGCAGGGCGTTGAAGTGGCTACAGTAAAAGCCGCGGACTGGACCGAAGCTGCCGGCGTCAACTCGAAGCGCGACCTGGCGGTGCTGGAGCGCGCCTATCAGCGGCGTATAGCCGAGGCACTTCTCGATGCCGGCGTGACGCTCGCCGATCCCGCGCGCATCGACGTGCGCGGCGCTCTCGTGTGCGCGAGCGACGTGACGATCGACGTCAACTGCGTGTTCGAGGGCGAAGTACATCTGGGCGAAGGCGTAACCGTGGGCCCGAACTGCATATTGCGCAACGTAAACATCGCGGCGGGCACCGAAGTGCATGCGTTTTGCCATCTAGAGGATGCGCAGGTCGGCAGCCGCTGCCGGATCGGTCCCTACGCGCGCCTGCGCCCCGGCACGACGCTGGCCGAGGATGTCCACATCGGCAATTTCGTCGAGGTCAAGGCCAGCCACATCGCCAAGGGCTCCAAGGCCAACCATCTTTCCTATATAGGCGATGCCGAAGTCGGCAGCCGGGTCAATATCGGCGCGGGCACCATCACCTGCAATTACGACGGTGTCGCCAAGCATCGCACCGTGATCGAGGACGACTGTTTCATCGGTTCCGATGCCACGCTGGTCGCGCCGGTGACGCTAGCCAAAGGGTCATACATCGGGGCGGGGTCGACCATCAGCAAGAATACGCCGGCAGGCCTGACGGTTGCGCGCGCCCGCCAGATGGCGGTGCCCGCCTGGAAGCCGCCGGGGAAGAAGTAGGTGTGCGGCATCGTAGCGGCGACGGCGCGCCGCGACATCGTTCCCGTTCTGCTCGACGGATTACGCCGCCTGGAATATCGCGGCTATGACTCGGCGGGCATTGCGGTCATGGAAGCCGGGGCCGGCGGGCACAAGCTGAAGCGCCTGCGCGCCGCCGGCCGCGTGGCGCAACTCGCTGCCCAGGCTGAGAAGCAGGCATTGAGCGCCGACATCGGCATCGCACACACGCGTTGGGCGACGCACGGTGCGCCCTCCGAGCGCAACGCCCATCCGCATGTGTCCGGCGGCCTTGCGGTCGTGCACAACGGCATCATCGAAAATTACGAGGAAATCCGCGCGCGGCTCAAGGGGCAGGGGTTTGAATTCACGTCCGACACCGATACGGAAGTCATCGCGCACTTGGTTGTCGCGTGTCTGAAGACGAGCAAGGATCTGCTTGGCGCCACCGTGCGCGCGGTTGGGGAACTGCAGGGCGCCTTCGCCATTGCCATCGTTTGCGAGGCTTACCCGGATTCGGTCGCCATTGCGCGCAAGGGGGCGCCGCTGCTGATCGGACTGGGGGAGGGAGAGAATTTCGCGGCTTCGGATGCGAGCGCGCTGATAAACGTGACCCGGCGCATGATCTATCTCGCAGACGGCGATTGCGCGGAACTGCTTGCCGACAGCCATCGCATCCTGGATGCGCAGGGCAGGTCGGTCGAGCGCCCGGTACACCTGTCGCAGCTCTCCGCAGATGCAGTGGAACTGGGTCCCTATCAGCACTACATGCAGAAGGAAATTTTCGAGCAGCCCGGCGCGGTAGCCAGTACGCTTGAGATCGTGACGGGCGTTCGTTCGCTGCGGGCGGGCCTGTTCGGCGCCGAGGCGGAGGCCGTACTGCGTGAGGCGACCAGCGTGCAGATCGTCGCCTGCGGGACCAGCTATCACGCCGGCATGGTGGCGCGCTACTGGATCGAGAAGTTCGCCCGTCTGCCCGCGCAAGTCGAGATCGCAAGCGAGTACCGCTACCGCGATGTCGTGCCGGACAGGCATGCGCTGGTCGTCACGGTGTCGCAATCGGGCGAAACCGCGGATACGCTGGCCGCGCTGGAGTTCGCGAAGTCGATCGGTCAGACACGCACGCTTGCCATCTGTAACGTGGCCGAGAGTTCCCTGGTGCGCGCTTCGCGCCTGCGTTACCTGACGCGCGCGGGCCCCGAGATCGGCGTGGCGTCCACCAAGGCGTTCACGACCCAGCTCGCGGTGCTGTTCCTGCTCGCGCTGCTGCTCGGCAAGCTGCGCAATCTGCTTGCGCCCGGGGCGGAAGCGCAGCTCCTGCAATCGTTGCGGCATCTGCCGGCCGCGCTCAGCAATGTGCTGAAGGTGGAAGACGAGGTCAAGGGTTGGGCGGCGCGCTTTGCCGACAAGCAGCACGCCCTGTTTCTCGGCCGCGGCGTGCACTACCCGATCGCGATGGAAGGCGCGCTGAAGCTCAAGGAGGTTTCCTATATCCATGCCGAGGCCTATGCGGCCGGCGAGTTGAAGCACGGGCCGCTTGCGCTGGTCGACCGCGACATGCCTGTCGTGGCGGTGGCGCCGGGCGATGCGCTGGTGGAGAAGCTCAAGTCCAATCTGCAGGAGGTTCGCGCGCGCGGTGGCGAGCTGTTCGTATTTGCCGACAAGGAAAGCCGCATCGAGGCATCCGAGGGCGTAAACGTGATCCATCTTGCCGACTACGCGGGACCGCTGTCGCCGATCCTGCATGTCGTGCCGCTGCAGCTGCTCGCCTACCACGCCGCGCTCGTGCGCGGCACGGACGTCGACAAGCCGCGCAACCTGGCGAAGTCGGTCACGGTGGAATAGGGTTGCCCGTTTTCAAGGGGTCCAGGGGCGCAAATTCGCAAAGATAGTAACCTATTCGTTACTATCTTTCCTGCTTTTCTCTCCCGGACGCCCCAGAGTCAGCGCCAAGTGCACGCATCAGAAGGCGGCCCTTGGCGAGGCTTTCCTCGAGCTCGTCCTCGGGCCGTGAATCCGCCACCACCGCGCCACCGAGCTGCAGCATGACGCGCGCAGCGGCGCACAGTGCGGTGCGTATGACCACGGATAAATCCATTCCCCCGCGGACATCAAAGTAGCCGATCGCGCCGGCGTAGGGTCCGCGCCGCACGGGCTCCAACTCCTCGATGATCTGCATGGCGCGCACCTTTGGCGCGCCGGTCATGGAGCCGGGCGGCCAGCAAGCGCGCACCAGCTCGGCAGGCCCGACGCCATCACGCAGCTCGGCACGGATGCTCGAAACCATCTGCCACACGCTCGGATGCGCTTCGATCTTCCACAGTTCATCCACGCGCACGCTGCCGATTCTCGCTACGCGGCCCAGGTCGTTGCGCATCAGGTCCACGATCATCAGGTTTTCGGCGCGATCCTTGTCGCTCGCCGCAAGCAGCGCACGCTGGCGAGCGTCCTCCTGCGGCTCAGGGCTGCGCGCCCGGGTGCCCTTGATCGGGCGCGCTTCGACGCTCGATCTCGCGAGCTTCAGGAAGCGCTCCGGGGACAGGCTCGCGAGCGCCCCCTCGTCGCCTTCAATATAGGCGCCAAAGGGCGCCGGGTTCGCCGCGGCGAGCGCCTGATAGAGCGCGAACGGGTCGCCCTCAAAACCGCCTTCCAAGCGATGCGACAGGTTCACCTGAAAGATGTCGCCGGCGCGGATGTACTCGATGCAGCGCGCGACATCCGCCAGATACTGCGCGGCCGGGGTTCGCGAGGCAAGCACGCCGGCCTTGAAATCTGATTCCGGCGTCGCCCTCCCCACGGTGCCGGCCTGTTCAAGCGTCGCCTGCCAGGCGCGGCGCCGTTGCGTCGCGTCCGTCCAGGGCAGATCAAGGCTTGTCATGGACCAGCGGTTGCGCGCGTGTTCATAGGCGAGCACATGATCGGCAAGCAGCAGACGCATCTCGGGCAGCGCCGGGTTCGCGGCCAGGCGCGCCGGAAGCCGTTCTATGGCGCGCACCAGGTCGTAGGCGAGATAGCCCACCAGGCCGCCCGAGAACTCAGGGCCGTTCCCGCTTTCGCCCGCTGCGTCGCCCGTTGATATGCGCAGCCGCCCGAGCACCTCAGCGAGTGCGCGGAACGGATCCTGCCATCGCTTGATTACGCTGCCGTTGATCGACAGCGTTGTCAGATCGCCGCGCGTCTCGAGCAGGCCCGGCGCGGGCCCCGCGATGTACGACCAGGCCGCGAGCCCCGGCATGAGCTGCGCGCTCTCCAGCAGCGCGATGCGCCTGCGCTCGCGCAGGCGGCTGAACACGTCGCGCGGGCCGCCCTGCAGCGCCAGTGGACGAATCTCGAGACTCAAGCGTCGCTACCCTAAAATGAACTGATGGAATTAGATCATCTGCGACGCTCAATCTTTCCCGATTCTCCGCGGCATGCCCTGCTGCGCCGCCTATTGCTCGCCCAGGACGGTTCGACCACGCGCCTGTGCGCGACGGCGGCGCCGGGAAAGCTCGAACTTGGCCTCTACCTGCAAGAGCGCTGCGCGGCAGTGCCGGCCGTGGTTGGTGAAGCCCTCGGTGGAACCGCCTGGCTGGAGCGCGTGACCTGCCTTTACTCAGGCGCGACCGTGTTGATGGACAACCTGTCGTTCACCCGCCTGGATACCGTACCGGCATGGTTTCTGGATGAACTGGAGCAGGGCGTTGCGCCAATCGGCCGCCTGCTGGAGAGCCTGTTCGTGCGCCGCGAAGCCGCGCCCCGCTCAACCGAAGTTGAGGCCCTGTTGTGGAACCGTACCGGCCTGCCCGATGCCTCGATGAGCCGCTCCTACCTGGTGCGCCTGCCCGAGGCGCCGCTGATGTATATCTTCGAGACCTACCGGGGCGGCATCACGGGCGTAACTGCCTGAGGAAAGCGGCGTAATGGAATCGGGAAAAAGGAATGGGCGCTGAAAGTTTCCGGCGCTAAAAGCTCCTTTCCCCGATCCCACGGCCATCTCTTCCTCGGTCGATACGACTTGACCTCGCGAAAGCTCGCGCGCCCGCTCGCGTGATGCCGCAGCAGCTTGGGAAACGTGTCGTGGCCGGCATCGCCATCGTGACCGTAGTTCGCTGGGCGGTCGACGTGCAAGCCAAGTCCCGGTCCCGCTTGTTTCCCCTGACTCATGCCAGCCTGCCGTTCAGTGCAACGCAGTTCAGTGCAATTGCGGTCTTTTCATGAGCAGGTTTCGGTCCGCGGAGCGCATCCTGACCTCCAGCCGCGAGCCCTTGCGATGCAGGGTGAGCGCAATGTCCGTTCCGGCGGGGCCGCAGGCCCAGATCTTGCGGAACAGATCGGCCAGACCGCGCACCGGTTCGCCTGCCACTTCGAGCACCACGTCGCCGAGGCGCACACCGGCGCTATCCGCGGGACCGGCCGCGGCGAGGCCGCCGACCACCGGCCGGCCCTCCACTTCCTGCGCGAACAGCCCGACCCAGGCGCGTGGCGGTCTGTCGGCGCGGCCGAACTTCAGCAGATCATCGAGTATCGGCTCGAGCAGGTCGATCGGAATCGCCATGTTGCCCTGCTGTGCCGGCCCTTCCGCGACCTCCTGCAGGAGCAGCGACCCGATGCCAACCAGCGCACCCTCGTGATCCACCATGGCTGCGCCGCCCCACTGCGGGTGGGCAGGCGCGCTGAACAGCGCCTCATCCAGCACGTACTCCCAGTAGCCCGCGAACTCGCGCCGTGCCACGAGCTTCGCTTTCAAGGCATGCGCGCGCCCGCCATGACCGGCCACGATCAGCGGGTCGCCCACGCCAAGGCTGCGCGCCGAGCCGCGGCGCAGCACGGGTACGGCGAGCGGCGCAAGCGGCAAAATGAGCCCGAATCCGGTGACCCCGTCGAAGGCAAGCGGGTGCCCCGGTACCGCGGCGCCGCGATTCGTCGTCAGCCAGATCGAACTCGCCTCGGTGATGAGATAGCCCACGGTAAGCACCAGACCGTCGTCGCGGATCACCACGCCGTTCCCCAGGCGCTCGGTACCGAGGAAGGCGGCGGTGTAAGCATCTTCCGGAACCTCCGAGCGCACCTGGACGATCGCATCCAGGACGCCGGATAGCGCCACGCTGAGATCCTCCTGCTTGGGCTGCAGGGCCTCGGGGAAAGACCAGTTCTTGGTGGATGCGGATGGCGACATGGCGGTCTCTGCTGAACGTGGGAGGGTAGTTGACGCCGGGTCAAACATCAACAATGCGATCGTTGGGGGGGGGGCGTGCTGCGCCGCATCACGGCGTTACCGCAATAGCCTTTGCCTGTATCAGGACTCGGCATGATAATCGCTGCCCCCGCAGCGCACATCAGTCCCGGCGCGCCGATCCAGTCAGGAGTGAACGTCCATGCCCTTTTCCCTGTACCAGCTGTCGGTGCCGCTGTTTACACGCGGTCTGAACAACCTGTCCGGCGTCCTGCGCAAGGGCGAGGCTCATGCTGAGGCGAAGAAACTCGACCAGGCGGCGCTGCTCGCTTTCCGACTCTACCCGGATATGTTCAATTTCACCCGCCAGATACAAGTCGCTGCCGACGCCGCGAAAGGCTGCGTTGCGCGTCTCGCCGGCATAGAGCCTCCCGTCTACGAGGACAACGAAAGAACCTTTGCCGAATTGCTCGCACGGGTGGACAAGACCATTGCCTACATAAGCGGATTCAAGGCCGCACAGATAGATGATTCCGAGAAACATGATTCCGAGAAACGCCCGATAGTCCTTAAATTGCGCGCCGGCGAGATGACTTTCACGGCCGAGGATTTCCTGCTTGGCTTCGCCCAGCCGAACTTCTATTTTCACGTCACTACTGCCTACGACATCCTGCGTCATAACGGCGTGGAGCTGGGCAAACGCGACTTCCTGGGCTGGAAGTAGGTCAACCCGGGGAGCGTCCGGGGAAAATCAGGCCTCGCCATCGATGCAGCCCCCGGCCTTCCTTTCCGCCATGCTGCGGCTGCGCGCCTTCGACGCGCTGCGCCAGCGCGCGTTCCGACGCATGTCCTACAGCCATGTATGCAGCAGCATGGGCTCGTTCATGGACGAAGTAAGCCGCGGCTGGCTGATCTACCAACTCACCGACTCCATGCTGCAGCTTGGGCTGGTGCGCGGCATACAGGCTGTCCCGCTCCTGTTGCTCGCACCGATAGCCGGCAGCGTCGCCGACCGCTATTCGCGCCGGGTGCTGCTCATGATGACGCAGAGCATCACCGCGCTGATCTTCGCGCTCACGGCGCTTTTGGTGATCACCGGCCTGGTCCAGCCATGGCACCTGTATGTGACGGCCGTCCTGGTCGCCGCCGTGCAGGTATTTCAGCAGCCGTCGCGCACAGCGATGGTTTCCGACCTGGTACCGCCGGAAAACCTCACCAATGCGATCGGTCTCTTTGCGATGGTTTTTAATGTGGCGCGCAGCCTTGGCCCGGCGCTCGCGGGCGCCATCATCGCACTCTGGGGAACCGCCGGGGCATTCTCGCTCCAGGCTCTGCTGCTCGTCCTCGCGACCTTCTGGACAGCGATGCTGCCGAACGCAGTCCCGGCCGCCCCGCGCGCCGGCCAGCGCGAGTCTTTCGCGCGCAGCATCGTCGAGGGCTGGAGATTCAGCTGGCGCAGCGAGGCCGTGCGCGCGGCGCTGCTGTGTACGATGCTGGCCTCGTTGCTAATCGCGCCGTTCACGGCCTTGTTGCCGGTGTTCGCGCGCGACCTGCTGGAGATCGGCGCCGGCGGTCAGGGGCTGCTGCTCGCCGCAATGGGTGGCGGCGCGCTGGTCAGCGCGGCCTTGATCGCCGGCGCCGGCCACCGCTTGCCGCGCGGCATGATGATGCTGGTTGCGACGATGGCCTACGGGATCGCGCTCATCGTGTTCGCCGCGTCGCCATGGTTCGCGCTGTCGCTCGCAATGATGGCGATCGCCGGCCTGTGCCATGTGCACTCCAACGCCCTGGTGATGACGGTGATTCAGTCTTACTCGCCGCCGCAGCTGCGCGGCAGGACGATGGCGCTCTACAGCATGAACCAGGTCATGCTCACTCTCGGCGCGGTACTGCTCGGCGCCCTTGCGGGCGCGATCGGGCCGCGCTGGGCGGTGGCGCTGCTAGGGGCAGCGGGATTTGCCGTCATGGCGGCGATGTTCGTCGGCATGCCGCGGGCGCGGAATATCCGCTAGGTCCCCGGCGTCATGCCAGATCCCGGCTCACCTCAAAGCCGCCGCTGCCAGCATCCCGGCGGCGCCGGGTACGCCGGCGCCGGGATGCATCGCCGGCCCGCACAGGTAAAGACCGGCCACCGGCGTCGCGTAGCGCGCGAGCTGAGGCAGCGGCCGCATCCAGAGGAACTGATCGAGCGCCAGCTCCGCATGCTGGGCCTGGCCCTGCGGCCAGCCAAGCGCGGATTCCAAATCCAGCGGCGTCGCCACCCGTTCAATGCGCGCATGCGCAAACTCGGGCGCTCGGGCGGCCAACTGCGAGAGCACCGACAGGCCAAGCGCGTGCCTGCGCTTCTCGCCCCAAGCACCATCGCGCAGAGCGTAAGGGATGTATTGCACATGCACCGACACGCCTTGCTCGCTTTCCGATACCGCCTCCACAAGCGGCGCCGACGACATGCGGCCGTATTTCGCATCGTCAAATGAGCGCTCCAGCGCATCCAGAGAAGCGGCAAAGCTCAAGCGCCGAAAAGTCGCGGCGCCGGATAACCGCAGATGCACAGTTGCCGAAACGCCGCGCGCGCGCACATGGCGCAGCGCGCGCTGCAATTCCGGGTCGATCCATACCGGGTCCACCAGCTCAAGCAGGGTGCGCCGCGGGTCGAGCCCCGATACGACCGCGTCCGCCTCCAGCAGCGCACCGCTCGCCGTGCGCACACCGCGCGCCCGCCCGGATCGGATGTCGATGCCGGCAACCCGGTCGCGCCGCAGCTCGATGCGCGGCTGCCGCTCGACAAGCCCGCGCAGCACCGCCGGCAGATTCGAGCGCTCCGGGCGAAACACGCCGCTGGGATTGCCGACATGGCGGTGCACAAGACCGAGAGCGCTGCCGGCAGAACGCGGACCGAGAAAACTGTGCATCACACCCGCCGCCGCGAGCGTTGCCTTGAGTGCATCCAGCTCAAAGCTGTCATCGAGCAGATCCGCCACCGGCATCGGCAGCACGTGCAGCAGATCCTGGATGGCGCAGCGACCGAGCCTGCGCACGCGCCACGAGAGCGATGCAAGCTGCCACAGATCAGCGGCATCACGGCTCATCGGGTCGGGAGCGGGTGCGGTGTAGAGCTGCTCCAGGACGCCGGCGACACTGCGCAGGCGCGCGCAGAAGCGCGGCCATTGCGCGGCGTCCAGCGCACTGCATTTGCGCAGGCTGTCCTCCGAGCGCTGCGTGTCGCGCCACAACTGCAGTCGCTCGCCCCCGGGCAGCACGGTTTCAATCCACGGGTCCGGACGCTCGACGCACAGCCCGTGGCGCTCCAGTTCGAGATCGGCGGCGATGCGCGGCAGGATCCAGCCCTCGCTCGGCGGCGCCGGCATGCTGTCCGATGCATGCTCCTCAAGCACGGTGACCCGGTGCCCGGCGCGCGCCAGGTAGAGCGCGGCGACCAGTTCGTCCGCGCCTGCGCCAATGACGACCAGCCGCCCGCTCACGCGCCCTCTTTCAGGATCGCCGCCGCGGCCAGGCGGCCCGGTGCCCCCATCACGCCACCGCCCGGATGGGTACCGGCGCCGCACTGGTAGAGCCCTTCGATCGGCGTGCGGTACTGCGCCCAGGCTGGAGCCGGCCGCGAGAAAAACATCTGCTGCAGGCTGAGCTCGCCGTGAAAGATGCTGCCCTCGCTGATACCGAGCGCGTGCTCGATATCGGCCGGTGTCACGACCTGACACCCGAGGATGATCGACTTCAGATTCGGCGCGTACTCAGACAGGGTTTCGATCACCGCATCGCCCAGGGCCGCGCGCCGCGCATCGCTCCAGCCGCCGTTCAGGTGATAGGGCGCGTACTGGGCGAAGATCGACATCACATGCTTTCCCGGCGGCGCCATGCCGGGGTCGATCACGGAGGGAATGACGATATCCATGTACGGGCGGCCGGAAAACTCGCCGTACTTGGCCTGGTCGTAGGCGCGCTCCAGATAATCGACGCTCGGGCTGATGGAGATCGCGCCGCGCAACAGCGGGTGCGGCGTCCCGGCTCCGGCCGCCGGCAGGCAGGCGAAGCGCGGCAGTCCGTCGAGCGCGAGATTGACCTTGGCCGAGCAGCCGCGAAAACGGTAATTCCTGATCGCCTGGGCGAACTCGCCGGGAAGATGGGACTCCCCGACAAGCTGCAGGAAGGTGCGCCGCGGGTCGGCGCCCGATACCACGCGAGCGGCACGTATCTCCTCGCCGCCTTGCAGCACCACCCCGCCGGCGCGGCCGTTGGCAACGAGTACCCGCGCCACCGGCGCGCCGGTTCTGATCTCGGCGCCGCAGCCGCGCGCCGCGCCGGCGATCGCACCGGACACCGAGCCGTTGCCGCCCTTGGCGAAACCCCAGGCGCGGAATACGCCGTCGAGCTCGCCCATGTAGTGGTGCAGCAGCACGAAGGCCGTGCCCGGCGAGCGCGGCCCGAGCATCGTGCCGATGATGCCGCTCGCCGACTTGGTGCCTTTCAGCGCTGCGCTTTCGAACCATTCATCCAGATAGTCGGCCGCGCTCATGGTGAGCAGCTTTTGAAGAGCGTTGAACTGCGCCGCGCCGAGCCCGCGCAAGTGTTTGACGAGCGAGCCCATGCCGCGCAGATCCGCAAGGCGCCAGGAGGCTGGGTCCGGCGCGGTCATCGCGAGCAAGGGCTGCACCGCGCGGCCCATCTGGTGCATCAGGCGGCCGAACTCGTCATAGGCCTCGGCGTCGCGCGGCGAATGGCGCGCCAGCGCCTGGTAGTGCTGATCGTGATCGGTCCATTGCGCGAGATGGTCGCCGCTCGGGAGCGGCGTGAAGGTGCTCTCCAGCGGCAGAATGTGCAGGCCGTGGCGCGGCAGATCCAGGTCGCGGATGATCTGGGGGCGCAGCAGGCTCACCACATAGGAGTACACCGAGAACTTGAACCCCGGAAAAATCTCTTCCGTCACCGCGGCACCGCCGATTGCTTCGCGCTGTTCGAGCACCAGCACGCGGCGCCCGGCGCGTGCCAGGTAGGCCGCGCAGGTGAGGCCGTTATGGCCGGCGCCGATGATCACGGCATCGTAGGGGCGCTGCATCAGGCGCGTTTGCGGTGCGGGTCGAAGAACGGTTTTTTCACCACCCGCGCGAGAGCCCGCCTGCGCCGATGCTCCACAGTGACTTCCATCTCGAGCGCGGTACCCGGTGCGGCCCAGGCCGAGCGCAGATGGGCAAGCGCGATGTATTTCTTCAGCAGCGCAGACCAGCCGCCGCTGGTGGCATAGCCCGCCTGCCCGGCGCCGGCGTAGACCGGCACGCTCATGCGCCAGGCCGCGGAGGGCACCCTGGGCGCCAGCCCGACCTCGGCATACAGGCGCTCGAAAGAATCCCAGTCGAGTTCGACGCCCACGAACCGCCACGCGGGGCCGGTATCAGCCTCCGCCGCAAGCGCCTTCCTGCCGACGAAGGACTCCTTCTTGAGATTCACCGTCCAGCCCAGATCGAGTTCGAAGGGCGTGGACGTCTGAGCCGCCACAAGCGCTTTGCGCGCCGATATGTAATCCACATCGATCAGCATCAGGCCGGCTTCGATACGCGCGACATCCAGCGCCAGCATGCCGGCGGGCGCGATGCCGTAGGGCGCGCCCGCGGCCAGCAGGGCGTCCCAGAGCGGCAGCGCCTGCGCGGCCTCGATCCAGATCTCGTAGCCCAGATCGCCCGTATAGCCGGTGCGCGAAATTTCAACTGCAATGCTACCCAGCCGGGCCTCGATGATGCGAAAGTACCCCAGGCCAGACAGGTCGGTATCGCAGAGCCGCTGCAGGATGTCGCGCGCGAGCGGCCCCTGTAGCGCGAGTGCCGCGGTAAGGGCGGAGACATCCCGGATGCTCACCTCGAGCCCGAGCGCGTTGTCCTCAAGCCAGCGCAGCCCTGGGTCCGCGCTGGTCATGCGGAAACGCTGCTCCTTGAGACGCGCGATGGTGCCATCGTCGATGACCTTGCCCGCCGCATCGCACCAGGGCGTGTACAGGACCTGGCCTATGGCGGTGCGCGCCACGTCGCGCGGCACGATGCGATCCAGCAGGCGCGCGGCATCTCTTCCTTCTATCAGGTACTTGTAGAGCGGGGAGACATCGAACAGGGCGGCGGCGCTGCGAATCGCGTGGTACTCGCGCTCGTGGGACAGCTCATAGGAGCTGGCCACCACGTAGCCGGACCAGCGCCGCCAGGCATGGCTCACGCAGAGCGCCGCGGTGCGCGCATGAAAGGGCGTCGTCTTCAGCATCGGGCCGCCTAGCTTATCGTCAGCCCCGCGCAAAATCACGTCCGTCGCGGAAAGGTCTTCCGCCACGGAGGCGTCAGGCGACCCGGGAAGGAGGTTTGCCGCCGGTTCGCGGCGCGAAAGCGCGATAATGGAACGGGGGAGGAAATACCATGCATCAAACACATTTCTTTCGTCGTTTTGCGGGTGTCTCGGCGCGCGCCGCCGGTAAGACACGAAGCGTCGCACTGCTATTGGCCGTGGTCACGGCCGCGATCGGCGGACCCGTGATCGCGCAGAATTTCCCGACCAGGACGATACGCATACTGGTTCCCTACCAGCCGGCCGGAGTGGTGGACTATGCCCCCCGTCTGATCGCGGAACGCATGGCCGCCGATCTCGGACAAGCTGTGATCATCGAGAACAAGCCCGGCGGGTTGGGCTTGCCTGCGATGAGCGAGGTTCTCAAGGCGCCGTCGGATGGGCCATACCATCCTCTCCGCGGACGCGGCCCAGTGGGCGATCAATCCCGCGCTACAGCAGGTAAGCTACGATTTCCTGCGCGATTTCGCCCCGGTTTCCCTGCTCTTCACCAACGGGTTGATAGTCGTGTCGGGCGGTTCCTCGGGGATCAACAGTCTGCAGGACCTGATCGCCAGGGCGAAGGCCAATCCCGGGAAGCTGAACTACGCCACCCCGGGGATCGGGACGCTCCATCACCTCGCGTTCGAGGTGCTTAGAGCCTCTCTTGGCCTGGACGTCAAGCACATCCCCTACAAAGGAACCGCCGAGCAGACCGACGCGCTGCGGAAGTTCGCTAACGCGGCTAGGATCTCCGGCGCAAAGGCACAATAACGCATGGCGTGCGGAGCGACATCACGGATGCCGAGTCGTCGATCTGCATCGGCACGCTCCAAAGCTGCGCGATAGCCCGACGCCGCGGTGCGCGTATGAAACGGCGCGGCCTTTAGCATCGGGCCGCGCCGCAATTAGCTAGCGTTAGCCTCATGGAAAATCACCAGCGCAGCCACGACCACGCACCCGCGGTACACGACCCCGGCCCCAGGTTCGGCGCCGCGGTGGCGCTGAACACCGTTTTTGTCGTCATCGAAGTCGGCGCCGGCTTGCAGGCCGACTCGCTCGCGCTGCTCGCCGATGCCGGCCACAATCTGAGCGATGTCCTGGCGCTGCTGCTTGCCTGGGGCGCCGCGCTGCTTGCGCGGCGCAGCCCGACCCGTCGCTATACCTTCGGCCTGCGCAGCAGCACCATCTTCGCGGCGCTGGGCAATGCGGCCCTGCTGCTCGCGGCAAGCGCGGCGATCGCCTGGGAAGCGGTCAGCCGCCTGCAGAATCCGGGCCCGGTCGCCGCGCCGACGGTGATCGCGATCGCACTGCTGGGAGTCGTGCTGAATGCGCTCACTGCGGCGCTCTTCGTGCGCGATAGGCACGCCGACCTGAACGTGCGCGGCGCCTTCCTGCACATGGCGGCCGATGCTCTGGTGTCGCTCGCGGTGGTGGTATCCGGCGCGCTGATCTTGTGGACCGGTCTCGACTGGATCGATTCCGCCGCCAGCCTGCTGGTCGTCGCGGTTATCCTGGCCGGCGGCTGGCATCTGGCGCGCGATGCATTGCGCCTGGTGCTGCAGGCGGTGCCCCAGGGCATTGATCCCGAGGCGGTGCGCGGCTTCCTCGCCTCGCGTCCCGGGGTGTGCGAAGTGCACGACCTGCATATCTGGGGCATGAGCACCGTGGACAGCGCGCTCTCCGCCCATCTCGTGATGCCGGCCGGCTCGCCCGGCGATGCGTTTCTCTCTCGTGTCTGCGCGGATTTGGCGCGCGATTTCAGGATCGGGCATGCAACGCTGCAGATCGAATCGGGGGATCCGGCGCATCCCTGTTCGTTGCGCCCGGAGAACGTCGTCTAGGCGTCCAACGCAACGGCATCCCGCGGGAGCAACGCAATGAGCAAGTACCTGGTTATCGGCGGCAACGGCGTCATCGGGCATTTTCTGACGCGGCAGATTGTCGCCCAGGGTCATCGCCCGGTGGTGATGTCGCGCAGCGGCGATAGCGAACTGATCCGCGACATCGCCGCGCAATGCGACATTGTGCGCGGCGACATCACGGACGTCGCGGCGCTCGAAGGGGTGGTGCGCGCGCACGCCATCAGCGCGATCGCCCACCTGGGCGCGTCGCTGCCGGCCGCGGCCGACAAGGATCCCGCCCTGGGTATGCGCGTCAATAGCGAGGGAACCGCGAACCTGCTGGCCGTCGCACTCAGGCACAACATCCGGCGCGTGATCATGGCGAGCAGCAAGAATGTATACGGGCCGGCGCGCGGCCGGCACGCGGATCCGGAATACGCGCCGATTCCGGAGGACCACCGCCCGGACCCGCGGACCATCTACGGCATCGGCAAACTGGCCTCCGAATTTCTCGGCCGCTGGTACGTCGCGAATCACGGTCTGGAGTTTGCCGCGCTGCGCTTCGGCGCCACGGTAGGGCCCGGCAAGATTACACGCCACGGCGGCTCCTACAGCCGCTACAACATGATTCTCGAAAGCGCGATGGCGGGCAGGCGGCACGAGGTGCCCGCGGGCGGCGATGCGCTGTGCGACACCATCTTCAACGACGACGCCGCGCGCGGTATGCTCGCCGTGCTGCAGGCGCCCAGCCTGAAGCACGATCTTTACAACGTCGCCACGGGCAGCGGCATTTCTCTCAAGGACTATGCGGCGGCGGCCGAGCGCGCCTTTCCGGGGGCCGACCTCGCCATCGGACCAGGCTTTGCTACTCCCGGCGCGCAGAGTTTCATTCTCGATGTGCGGCGCATGCGCGAGGAATTCGGCTTCGTTGCCGATCCGGACCCGGACCGCATCGTCGCGCGCTACGTCGAAACCATGAAACTGCTGGGACTCAAACCCGCGGTTTGATCGGGCGCACGGCCGGCTTCAGCATGATCCAGTCGTAAATTACGAGTTGCTCCGGCCTCGATGGCTTAGCATAGCGGTCTATCTCACGGCGGGAGATGCATATGGCTATGAAATGGGCTGGTTCCCTGGTCGGCGTCGCACTCGTCATCTCCGCCACCGGCGCCCTTGCCCAGGACGCCGTTCGAGTCGGCTCCAAGATCGATACCGAGGGCGCGCTGCTTGGCAACATGATCATCCGCCTGCTCGAGGCGAAGGGGATCAAGACGCAGGACAAGCTCGCGCTCGGGCCGACCAATATCGTGCGCAGCGCGCTGCTCGCGGGCGAGATCGATCTCTATCCGGAGTACACCGGCAACGGCGCGTTTTTCTTTTCGATCGATACCGATCCGGTGTGGAAGAACGCGCAGGGCGGCTATGAAAAGGTCAAGGCGCTGGATGCCGGGAAGAATCGCCTGGTGTGGCTGCGCGCCGCGCCGGCGAGCAACACCTGGGCGATCGCGCTGCGCAAGGATGTGGCGGGCGCGAACAGGCTCTCCACCATGGAGGACTTTGCCAAATGGCTCGCGCGCGGCGGCGAGCTCAAGCTGGCCGCGTCCGCAGAATTCGTCGAGAGCCCGGCCGCACTGCCGTCCTTTGAGAAGACCTACGGCTTCAAGCTGAAACAGAATCAGATCGTCACGCTCGCCGGCGGCAACACGGCGGCGACCGAACGCGCCGCGGCCGAGAAGACCTCGGGCGTGAACGCCGCCATGGCCTACGGCACGGATGGCGCGCTCGCCGCGCTCGGGCTGGTGGTGTTGAGCGATCCGAAAGGCGCGCAGATCGTCTATCAGCCCGCGCCCGTGGTGCGCGCCGCCGTACTTGAAAAATATCCGGCGATCAAGGCTGTGCTCGAGCCCGCTTTCGCGACGCTCGCCCTGACGACGCTGCAGGGCCTGAACGCCATGATTGCGGTGGAGGGGCAGGATGCTAAGCGGGTCGCGACGGACTATCTGAAGGCGAAGGGACTTTTGAAGTAGGCAGGCGCAAGCAAATTCTGGCATGCCGGGAAATGCTTCGCAATCGCGCTCTGCTTTTTCTGGTGTTGACCGGGGTGATCGCCGCGGCGGGCCTCGCCTTCGTCACGCACGCGCCGAACCGTCTGCTGTCCGGCCAGCCGATTTCCCTGCTCGCGGCCCCCGGCAGCCTGAATGTCCTTTTTCTGCTGCCGGGACTCGTCCTGCTCGCAGGGCCTTTTCTGCCTGAGCGCCGCGCGCCGCAAGCGGCGCTCGCGATTTCGGCGGCCGCATTCCTCGTTGCGCTATGCTGGCTTGCCGGGTCGCACGCCGCGGCACTTGCCGGGATTTCACCCCCGGCGGCGCGTACCGCGCCGGGCGCCGGTTTCTGGGTGCTCTTCACCTGTGCGGCGCTCGCGCTGATCGATACGACTCACCGGCTCAAACTTTCCCCCGCGGCAAGCGCCGCGTGGGGCATCGCGGTGGTCGCAGCTCTCGCGCTGCTCGGCATCTCCGGCGCGCTCGATCAGCTCTCGCTGTTCAGGGAGTATGCGGTCCGCCGCGATGTGTTCGCGGACGCGCTCGCGCGCCACGTCACCATTGTCATCGCTGCGCTGCTGCCTGCAGCGGCGACAGGGCTGGCGCTCGGCATGCTCGCGCGGCGCGGCAGCAGGCTGGGCGCATGGCTCTTTCCGGCGCTGAACGTCGTGCAGACTATCCCCTCGATCGCGCTCTTCGGCGCGCTGCTGGTGCCGCTTGCCGCCCTCGCGGCGGCCTTTCCCCGGCTTGCCCAGATAGGCATCAGCGGCATCGGCCCCGCGCCGGCGATCATCGCCCTGGTGCTCTATTCGCTGCTGCCGATCGCCCGCAATACCAGCGCAGGCCTTGCCGGTGTCTCGCCCGCCGCGCTCGAAGCTGCGCGCGGCATGGGCATGAGCGCGCGGCAGATCCTGTGGCGCGTCGAGCTTCCGCTCGCTCTCCCCGTGCTGCTCTCCGGACTGCGCGTCGCCACGGTGCAGGCGATCGGGCTGGCGGCGGTGGCGGCGCTGATCGGCGCGGGCGGCCTGGGGGCCATCATGTTCCAGGGGCTGTTCGCCAATGCAACCGACCTGACCTTGCTCGGCGCCCTGCCGGTGATCGCGCTTGCGCTGGCGGCCGATGCGCTGTTCAGGCTGCTCGCGGCCTGGGCCGAAAGGCGGCCCGGTGATTGAGCTGGAAGCGGTGTCCAAGGTCTACGGCGGCGCACGAGTCGTCGATGAGCTGTCGTTCAGCGTGGATAGAGGCGAATTCTTCGCGCTCATCGGACGATCGGGTTGCGGCAAATCGACCACGCTGAAGATGATCAACCGGCTTATCCCTTGCACCGCAGGGTCGATCCGGATCGGCGGCGAGGATGTTCTCAGCTTCAGAGCGGAATATTTGCGCCGGCGTGTGGGCTATGTGATCCAGTCGATCGGCCTGTTCCCGCATTGGAGCGTGGAGCGCAACATCGCTACGGTGCCGGCGCTGCTCGGCTGGCCGGAGGCGAAGATCCGCGCGCGTACCATCGAGCTTCTGACGCTGCTCCGGCTCGACCCGGCGATCTTTGCCGGCAAGTACCCGCATCAGCTCTCCGGCGGCGAGCAGCAGCGCGTCGGTGTGGCGCGCGCGCTCGCCGCCCGGCCGGATGTTCTCCTTATGGACGAGCCCTTCGGCGCGCTCGACCCGATCGCACGGGGGGAGCTGCAGGCCGAGATCGTGCGCATCCAGCGCGACACCGGCACGAGCGTCATTTTCGTGACCCATGACATGGAGGAGGCGCTGCTGCTCGCCACGCGCATCGCGATCCTGGATCGCGGGCGCCTGGTGCAGGTCGGCAGGCCGCTGGAGCTGCTCGATAGTCCCGCAACCGAATTCGTGCGCGCGTTCGTCTCCCGTGACGATCACGGCATCAGGCTGCTCGCGGCGCAACTCGTGGCGAGCCGGGTGCGCGCCGGTGAAACGGCTCCCGGCGCGCCGGTCGGCGCAACGCAGAGCCTGCGCCGGGCGCTCTCGCAGATGATCGCGCAGCGTGCCGATCGCCTGCAGGTGGTGGATGGCGAAAACCGGCCGCTTGGCACGCTGCATCTTTCGGATCTGGTGCGCCGATGACACGCGCCGGTGCGCGCTGGCGCGACGGGCTGCTCTGGGCGGCGCTGGGCTACCTGGCGCTGGTCCTGCTCATGCCGCAAACGAAGGCGCTGTTCGCGCTGCTTTTCCCAGGGCTGGATCGTCCGCTGTACGAGCAGGATTCGTTTCTAAGCCTGGTGGCGGGCCATCTGGCGCTGGTGGCTGCTTCGAGTCTCGCCGCGCTCGGCATCGCGCTGCCGGCCGGGATCTTTGTCACGCGGGCGAGCGGCGCCGATTTCCGGGGCATCGCCGAGAGTCTCGCGGCGATGGGCCAGAGCTTTCCCCCGGTGGCAGTACTGGCGCTCGCCGTACCGCTTACCGGATTCGGATCCGGGCCGGCGCTCATTGCCCTGACGCTCTATGGCGCGCTGCCGATTTTGCAGAATACGATCTCCGGGCTCGGCGCGGTGCCGGATTCGGTGCGTGAGGCGGCGCGCGGCGTGGGCATGGCCGGAGGCCAGCTCCTGTTGCGGGTCGAACTCCCGCTCGCCGCGCCCATCATCATTGCGGGCATCCGCACCTCTGTCGTCATCAATATCGCCACCGCCACGATTGCCTCGACAGTCGGTGCCAGGACGCTCGGCTCGCCGATCCTGATCGGGCTGAACGGCGCCAACATCGCCTATGTCGTTCAGGGGGCCGTGCTGGTGGCCCTCCTCGGGGTGCTGATCGATCTGGCGTTCGAGCGGCTCGTCGGAACGCGGCCCCGATGCGCGGGATGGCGATAGGCGGCACGCCGGCGCCGGATATGCCCCGGCTGGCGCTCGCGAACCCGGTGCATCGGACGCTTATTTCGCACCAAATTGGTTCCGGGTAGGGCGCTTGCGCCCCAGGAGCGTGGGCCGGGTCGGCGACGCGGACCGGGACTGCCGGATGCGGGTGTCCGGGCGCTTCGTTTCCCCGGCGCGGCGGCGGCCCGCGAATTCAAGGGCTTCCGGGCGGTATCTGAGGAGAACTCAGGATTTGCGCGCGCCCTGGCATGACATCTGCTTGCGTGAAATCTAGGATACCAGTTGGTGTTCTAGTTTGATGCCGCGTATAGGAGCCGGGCCAGTATCGGGTTTCACAAACTGGCCGGCAGGAAATTGACAACGCCACTGCCCTTGACGATCAGTACCTGGCTGCTCGCCTACAGCGAGGGAGCCGAGCCGCGCGCGCTGCTTCGCGAATGCCTGCACCAGGCGCGTGCTTGCGGTCCGGAGGCAGCCTGGATCTATCTCGCCAGCGATGACGATTTCGGCCGCCAGCTTGAGGCGCTCGAGGCGCAGGTGGCGGGACTCGCGGGGCTCTCTACTATCGAGCAGGTTCTTGCCCGCTTTCCACTCTATGGCGTGCCGTACGCGGTCAAGGACAACATCGATATCGAGGGCGTGCCGACGACCGCGGGCTGTCCGGCTTTCACGCGCATCGCACGCAGCTCCGCGGCGGCGGTGCGGCGTCTGCAGGCGGCGGGCGCGATCTGGGTGGGCAAGACCAATCTCGACCAGTTCGCGACCGGCCTGGTGGGGACGCGTTCGCCATACGGGCGGCCTGCGTCGGTGTTCAGCGCACGGCACGTCAGCGGCGGGTCCAGTTCCGGCTCGGCCGTCGTTGTGGCGAGCGGCCGGGTGGCGTTCTCGCTGGGCACGGATACCGCCGGCTCGGGCCGTGTGCCGGCCGCGTACAACCAGATTGTCGGCCTGAAACCGACGCCGGGGCGCGTCGGCGCAAGCGGTGTGATTCCTGCCTGCAGGACGCTCGATTGCGTGTCGGTGCTGGCGCTGAGCGTGGAGGATGCGGCGCAGGTGCTTGCGGTGATCGAGGGCCCGGATGCGGACGACCTATACAGCCGTTTCCGGCCGGGTCCGGCGGACTGGCCGCGCATCGGCGGCGCTCTGCGTATCGGGATTCCGGCGGCCCCGCGCCTCGCCCCGGACCGGGAATATGAGGCGCCTTACGCGCGTGCGCTCGCGCATGCGAAAGCGCTGGGCCACACCCTGGTTGCGCTCGACTTCACGCCGCTGCACCGCACCGCGGAATTGCTGTACGCGGGCCCCTGGGTAGCCGAGCGGCACAGCGCGGTGCGCAGTCTGCTGGCCAACTCGCCGCATGCGCTTGATCCGGCGGTGCGCCAGGTCATCATGACGGCGGAACACTACAGCGCGACCGATTTGTTCGATGCGCAGTACGCGCTGCGTTCACTGCAGCGCGAGACGAGCGCGATCTGGAACAGCGTGGACGTACTCCTCGTTCCGAGCGCGCCCGGGCACCCGACATTCTCGGATGTCGATGCCGACCCGATCGGCGCGAACAGCGCGCTCGGCGTTTACACAAACTTCGTCAATCTGCTCGGCTGGTGCGCGCTTGCGGTACCGGCCGGCACCAGCGCAGCCGGCCTGCCCTTCGGTGTCACCTTTATCGCCCCCGCGTGCCACGATGCGGCGCTGGTTCGTCTCGGCCAGGCCTGGCAATCAAGCCTGGGTCTGACGCTGGGGGCGACGGGAACCCGCATGGCGCAGGCGCCGCATGCCGCGTTCAGGCTCCGTACCCCGGCAGTCCGGGAGAGCCTGCATCTGGCGGTGGTCGGCGCGCACCTCTCGGGCATGCCGCTCAATGGACAGTTGACCGAACGGGATGCCCGTCTGGTGGAGAAAACCCGTACCGCGGCGCGCTATCGGCTGCACGCCTTGCCCGGCAGCATGCCGCCGAAGCCCGGACTGGTTCGTGTGGCCGACGGCGGCTGCGCTATCGAACTGGAGGTGTGGGAGATGCCCGCCTCGCGGGTGGGCTCGTTTCTTGCGCTGATTGCGCCGCCTCTCGCGCTGGGCAGCGTCGAGCTTGACGATGGCCGCTGGGTGCACGGTTTTCTGTGCGAAACGCATGCGGTGGCGCAGGCCGCCGATGTCAGCGAATACGGCGGATGGCGCGCCTACATGCAGCAGGTGCCGGCGTCCTCCCGCGCGGCCGGCCCGCAGTCGATTTCCCGCCTTCACGGCTAACACTTTTTCCGTCATGACAAGGAGACCCACCATGAATCGATCGACCGACAGCAAGGCGCGCCGCAAAAACGTCGCGACAGACAGCGCGCTGGAGAGCCCGGCACGCAGAAAAATCATCAGTGCGGCCGCCGGTGTGGCCGCGGCGGGCCTGTTAGGCGCGCCCGCCATCGCGCGCGCGCAGAGCAGCCCGAAGATGCGCATCGGCTTCTGGCCGATCGCCTCGGGGCTGCCGTTCTATGTTGCCCTCGAGAAAGGCTACTTCAAGGAGGCCGGGCTCGATGTGGAGGCGCTCAAGTTCGCCAGTGCCCAGCAGGTCATGGAAGCCATGCTGTCCGGGCGCGCCGAGGGCAGTTCCAACGGTACGGCTTCGGCGGTGCTTGCGATCGGCGAGATTGCGCAACCCGGCCTGTTCAAAATCTTCTGCACCAATCCCACCAATGCCAGGTTCGTGCTGGATGAATTCATCGTCGCGAAGGACAGCCCTGTCAAAGTGCTTGCCGAGCTGAAGGGCAAACGTGTCGCGTCGGGTCCGGGAATCCAGAACGTGACGCTGGCCAAGGTGATGCTCGAGCGCGCCGGCGCCGGCGCCATGAACGTCACCGAGCTGCCGATCGGGCAGCACGTCGCCGCCATTGCCTCCGGCCAGATCGACGCGGCGTACACGCTGGAGCCCACGGGTACCATCGGGCGCTTGAACGGCACGACGCGAAACCTGGAAGTCGGTGTGGTGGCCAAATACATCCTGGGCGATCCGCTGGCGCCCTGGCACGGCGGGGCCGCCAGCCTTACTTCGGCCTTCATACAGAAGTACCCGGCCGAAGCCAGGAAGTTCGTCGCCGCCTACGCCAGGGGTGTGGACCTGGTGCGCACGAAACCCGCCGAGGCGCGGCCCTTTCTCAAAGGCTATACCGCCATCGAAGGCGCGCTGACCGCCGAAGTGCCCATGTCCGACTATCTGTTCAGCACCCAGTTCAAGGCCAGTGACATCGCGCACTTCCAGAAGTTCTACGACCTGTTCCACGAAAAGGGCATCTTCGAAAAACGCGTGCTGGTCGAACCGCTGTTGTTCAAGGGCTAGACGATGACCGCCGCGTCTACGCCGCCCAACGCCGCCGACGGCGGCGCCGCGCCATGGGCCAACGCGCAGGGGCCGGCCGTCGCGCCGCGCAAACCGATACCCTGGAGCAAATTCCTGCCCGTGGTGGGGCCGCTGCTGCTGTTCCTCATCTGGGATCTCGTGGTACGCGTCGGCTGGGTCAAGGTCATCCTGTTGCCGACCCCGCTCGCGACCATCGCGACGCTGGTGACGGGGCTGGCGGGCGGGCCATTGCTGGAGGATTTCGGGGTCACGCTGTGGCGCACCATCCAGGCGTTCCTGATCGCGGCCGCGGTCGGCGTGCCGCTCGGGGTATTGCTGGGCAGCAACGAGCGCGCCTACCGGAGCGTCGAGTTTCTCATCGACTTCTTCCGCTCCACGCCCTCGTCGGCACTCATTCCGCTGTTTCTGCTGATTTTCGGGGTATCCGACATCAACAAGGTTGCCATCGCCGCGTTCGGCGCGCTGCTCATCGTACTTTTCAACAGCGCCTACGGCGTCATCAATGCGCGCAAGCAGCGCGTCATGGCGGCCAAGGTGATGGGGGCGTCGCGCTGGCAGATATTCAAGGACGTGCTGATCTGGGAGAGCCTGCAGCCGACCTTTGTCGGCCTGCGTTCGGCGGTTTCCATGGCGCTGGTGATCGTCATCGTCGCCGAGATGTTCATCGGCTCGGACAACGGTCTGGGGCATCGCATCATCGACGCGCAGCAGGTGCTGAACGTTAAGAGCATGTACGCCGCGATCCTGTCGGCGGGCGCGCTCGGCTATGCGCTGAACGTGCTATTCCTCGTGCTGGAAAAGCGCATCGTCCACTGGAGCGGAAGATGATGCGCAAGACGAGGCCATGAGAAGAAGGCTATGACAACCAGACCATGAGACAAAAGCCATGAGACCAAGCAATGCGGTGGTGGTGGCGGAGGTTCCCGCGCGATCCTTCACGCCGGGCCCGCCCGGAACCCATATCACCATCCGCGGCATGACCAAGTATTTCGCGGGATGGCCGCTGTACGAGGATTTCGACCTCGATATTCCGAAGGGCAAGATCGTCTCGGTGTTCGGTCCCAACGGCTGCGGCAAATCGACGCTGATCAACATGATCGCCGGACTGATCCCGATCGACGCGGGAGAAATCCTGTTCGACGGCAAATCGCTCGCCGACAGCAAAATCGGCTACGTGTTCCAGAACTACCGCGAAGCGCTGTTCCCCTGGATGCGGACCATCGACAATATTGCCTACCCGCTGGTGCTCGAAGGCAGAACGAAGCAGGAGGTCGACCGCCGCATGGAGGAACTCGTCGCCTCGTTCGATGTCAGGTTCGACCTCAAACGTCATCCCTACGAGCTTTCCGGCGGACAGCAGCAGACCGCCTCCATCATGCGGGCTCTGGCGCCCAGACCGGAAGTGGTATTTCTCGACGAACCGTTCTCCGCGCTCGATTACGAGATGACGCTGTTCATCCGGGAAAAACTGCAGGAGGTGTTCATGCAAACGGGCACCACGATGCTGCTGGTGTCGCATGATCTCGAGGAGGCGGTCTATCTCGCGGACCAGGTGCTGCTGCTCACCAAGCGGCCGACGAAAATCGCCGAGATCATCGCCTATGACGATGCGCGCCCCAGAACCGTGGCGACCTTGTCCGAACCGGGCTTCATCTCGACCAAAAAGCGCAGCCTGGAAATATTTCAGCGCGAGGTGAGGCGCTAGGATGCGCAGGCGCACATCGGTGCGGCGGGCAGGGCCCTCATGACGCCGGAAGAGATCGATGCCTGGATCGATGCGGCCTCAGCCGCGCTCGGACTGCCGATCGCACCGCAACACCGGCCGGGCGTCGCCGCCTATTTCGCGCTTGCCGCCGGATTCGCGGAACTGGTGAACAGCCTGCCGCTCGGCACCGAAGACGAGTCTGCGGCCGCCTTCGCGCCGGTGGTGCCCCGAGGCGGCGCGCAATGAGCGGCGCGGACTGGTCCGCCGCAAGCGCCTCGGCCATGGCGTGCGCGGTGCGCGCGGGCGAGTCGAGCGCGACGCAACTCGTCGGCGCCTGCCTCGCGCGCATTGCAGCAACCGACCGTACCGTGAACGCTTTCACCGACGTGCTCGCGGAGCGTGCGCTCGCGCGTGCGCGCTCGCTGGACTCGGCGCTTGCGTGCGCGGAGGCGGCAAATGCCGCTGCGCTGCGTGCGCTGCCGCTGCTCGGCGTACCCTTCGCGGCGAAGAATCTATTCGACATTGCCGGCATCGTCACGCGGGCGGGCTCGATCATCGAACTGTCGCAGCCGCCGGCGCGCTCGGATGCACTGCTGGTGCGCAGGCTCGAGGAAGCCGGCGCGGTGCTGGTGGGCGCGCTCAACATGGACGAGTACGCCTACGGCTTCACCACCGAGAACAGCCACTACGGGCCGGTGCGAAATCCGCACGACGCGACGCGCATCGCCGGCGGTTCCTCCGGGGGGTCGGGCGCGGCGCTCGCCGCCGGCCAGGTGCCCCTCACGCTCGGCTCGGATACCAACGGCTCGATCCGCGTGCCGGCTTCGCTGTGCGGCGTGTTCGGCCTGAAGCCGACCTATGGGAGGCTGCCGCGCACCGGCTCCTATCCTTTCGTGCACAGCCTGGATGTGCTCGGTCCGCTCGCGCGCAGCGTGACCGATCTCGCGCTTGCCTACGACGCCATGCAGGGCTTCGATGCGCATGACGCCGCCTGCGCGGACCGACCCGCCGAACCCGCGCTGCCGCATCTCGAGAGCGGCACGCGCGGTCTGCGGATCGCGGTGCTGGAGGGCTGGTTCGCGGACAACGCCGGGGCGCAGGCGCGCGCCGCGGTGGCGCGGGTGGCGCGCTCGCTCGGCGCCGAGCGCAGGCTCGATCTGCCGGGCGCAGCCCATGCGAGGGCCGCGGCCTTCCTGATCGGCAACGCGGAGGGCGGCGCGCTCCATCTGCCGGATCTGCGCACCCGCGCGCAGGATTTCGAGCCGCTGTCGCGCGACCGCTTGCTCGCCGGCGCGCTGCTGCCGGCGGCCTGGGTGAACCAGGCGCAGCGCGTACGCCTGCGCTTCGCGCGCGAGGTGGCGCGCGTCTTCGAAAATGTCGATGTGCTGCTCGCACCCGCCACGCCGCACCCGGCGACGCTCATCGGCAGCGAAACCATGGAGATTAACGGCGAGCTGCTTGCTACGCGGCCGAATACCGGAATTCTGACGCAACCGATCTCCTGCATCGGCTTGCCGGTGTGCGTGGTGCCGGTGTGGCCCGCGGCGGCGCAAGCCGGTTATACCGTGGCGCTGCCGGTCGGCGTGCAGATCATTGCCGCGCCCTGGCGCGAGGATCATGTGCTGCGCGTGGCGGCCGAACTGGAGTCGTGCGGCGCCGCCGTGGCGCCTCTGGCGCGCTTGTAAGCATGGCTGGAAAAGGCATGCAAATCAACCGGCCGGAAGTTCTGCGGGAAGTGCGCGAGGTCTTTGCGCGTTACGAGGAAGCGCTCGTGAACAATCGCATCGACGTGCTGGACGAACTCTTCTGGCCCTCCGAGTTCACGGTGCGCTATGGCAGCGGCGAGAACCTGGTCGGCATCGCGGCCATCCGCGCTTTTCGTTCCGCGCGCTCGCCCGCGGGCCTGGCGCGGGACCTGCGCAACACGGTGATCACCACTTACGGCGCCGACTTCGCCACTGCGATGACGGAGTTCCGGCGCGAGGGCAGCGCGCTGATCGGCAGGCAGAGCCAGACCTGGGTACGACTGCCCGGCGGCTGGCGCGTCGTGGCGGCGCATGTCAGCCTGATTCCTTGCGCGCCATGAGACTGTCGCGGGCGCCATGGTCGCGCTACGTACAATAACGACCATGGCAAGGGCACGCGCGAATGTCAAGACGGCGCGGCGCCGCGCCGAGGCGCCGCGCGCGAATCTCGCCGAGAAGGTCTACCTGCGGCTGAAAGCCGAGATGAACGAATTCCGGGTGGTGCCCGGCGATCGCCTGTCCGAGGCGGAAATAGGCTTGCGCGGCGGCGTCAGCCGGACCCCAGTCAGGCAGGCCCTGTTCCGCCTGCGCGACGAGGGCTATGTCGAGGTGGCGGCGAAATCGGGCTGGTATGTCAAACCGCTGGATTTCGCCAAGCTGGATGACCTCTACGATCTGCGTGTCACGCTCGAGCTCGCGAGCGTCGCGAAATTGTGCGCGCGTCCGCGCGGCAGCGGCGCCGATCTGGATCATCTCAAGTCGGTGTGGCTGGTGCCTGTCGCAGACCGGCTGGACAATCCGCGCGCGGTCGGTGCGCTGGATGAAGAATTTCACGCCGCGCTGGTGCGCGCCGCCGGCAATGCCGAAGCGGCGCGTGTGCATGGCGACCTCACCGAGCGCATCCGGGTGATCCGGCGCCTGGATTTCACCCGCGCCGACCGCATCGCCGCGACCTACTTCGAGCACGCCAAGATCCTGCGCGCGCTGATGCAGTACAAGGCAGACCAGGCCCGCATGCTGCTGCGCGCCCATATCGAACAGAGCAAGATCGAGGTGCGCAAGATCACGCTGAGCACGCTCTTTGAAGTGCGCTCCAAAGGGCAAGAAAACCAGGGCGATTCCCACATATAGTAACGTATATGTTACTATATGTGGGAGATTTGGCTACCCGGAATGGTGCGGCTCTTGGGGTTTTTCTGCGATGGATAGAATAAGCCTCCCTGACTCCTGACCGCCGTGTGGCGGCTAGCGGTCGCCCAGGCCGGTTCTCGACCAAAGAACCGTTCCTGTTGCGCGACCCTGAGCGCGACCGGCAAGGCGCATGAGCATCGATTTCGAGGATAGCGACGAGAAGGGCGAGTTGCGCCTTGAGGTACAGGCGTTGAAAAACCTCGCCGCGGCCCTGCGCGAGGAGCTGGAGCTCGCCAAGGCGGCGACCGAGCTCGCGGTCAGCCGCGCGGTGTCCGATGCAAATTCGGAGGCGGCACAGTTGCGCGCGACCGCGGGCGCGCTGCGCGATGAGATCGAATTCGCGCGCGCGGACACGCAGCGCGCCGTAGCCGCTGCGCTCGCCGAGGCCCACGGCGAGATCGGCCAGCTGAAGCAGACGGTCGTCGCTTTGCGCGACGAGCTTGAGTTTGAACGCGCACGGCGCGACGAACTGGTGCGCAAAGCCTATATTGAAAGCCAGGACGAGATCGCGCAGCTGCGCGCCGCGGCCGCGGCGCTGCGCGAGCAGATGGAAAATGATCGCGCCTCGCGCGACCAGGCGGTGCAATCCGCGACATCCGCCGCGCAGGACGATCTGGCGCAGCTGCGCGCCACGGTCGCCACGTTGCGCGATGCGCTGGAACATGAAACCGTGTCCCGCGAGCAGGCACTGAGCGCGGCGCGCGCCCAGGATCGCGCCGAGATCGCCCAGCTGCAGGAGACAGCGCGCGAATTGCGCGATCGGCTACAGGATAGAATGGGCCAGGAGCGATGAATCGCGTAACCTCCGCTGAATCAAGAAGCCGCTATTGCAACAAGGGTCTATTGGATGAGCGCTGAGAAATTTGTCCTGCCCGCGAGCAACGTGCGCTCACTTCCCGCGAGGACCGGAGAAAACGCCGGCAAGCCGCGTGTAAAGGCCGCGCCGCGCGCCCAGCGCCTGAAGCTGGTCGAGATGCTGCTGGAAGTCTCGCGGCGCATGGCGGCCTACGACTCGCTGGATGACGTGCTGCACGCGCTGGTGGATATGACCACCAGCGAAATCGGCGCCGAGCGCGGGTCGCTGTTCCTGAATGACCCCGCCACCAACGAACTGTATTCCCGGGTAGCGCAGGGCAATATCAAGCGCGAAATCCGCCTGCTCAACACCAGCGGCATCGCCGGCCACGTATTCACCAGCGGCGAGTCGATGATCATCGCCGATCCGTATTCGGACGCGCGCTTCAACAAAAGCATCGATGAGCAGACGGGGTTCGTGACGCGCAATATCCTGTGTGTGCCGATCAAGACCGTAAAGGGCGAAATCATCGGGGTGGCGCAGTCTCTGAACAAGCGCAAGGGGGAGTTCACCGACGAAGATCTGGACATTCTCGAAGCCATGACCACGCAGGGCACCGTGGCACTGCAGGGCGCGCAGTTCATCGAGCGCATGAAGGCGGTGCGCGCCCAGGAAATGGAGTTCGTGGAGATCGTCTCCGAGGTCACCGCCGACATCAAGCTCGGCTCTTTGCTGCAGCGCGTGATGGGCGAGGCCACGCGCTTGCTGAATGCCGATCGCTCGACCCTGTTCCTGAACGACGACAAGACCCACGAGTTGTGGTCGGAGGTCGGCCAGGGACTGGAATCGATGCAGATCCGCCTGCCCAACCACCTCGGGATCGCGGGCGCCGTTTTCACCTCCGGGAAGTCGATCAATATCCCCTATGCCTACGCGGACCTGCGCTTCAATCCCGCCTTCGACAAGCGCACCGGCTACTTCACGCGCTCCATTCTGTGCGTGCCGATCATCAACAAGCACGGCAAGGTTATCGGCGTGACCCAGGTTCTGAACAAGCGCGGCGGGCCGTTTTCCGGCGAGGACGAATCGCGGCTGCGCGCGTTTACCGCGCAGATCTCGATCGCGCTGGAGAATGCCAAGCTGTTCGCCGATGTTCAGAACATGAAGAACTACAGCGACGCGATGCTCGAGTCGATGTCGAACGGCGTCGTGACGCTCGATGAGGCGGGCAAGATCGTGACCTGCAACGCCGCGGGCCTGCGCATCCTGCGCGCGGGCGCGGCCGAGGTGCTGCAAAAGCCCGCCAAGGACTTCTTTGCCGGCGCCAATGAATGGGTGCTCGAAAAGCTCAAGCAGGTGAGCGAAACCGGGCGCCCGGAGGTGTTCATGGACGCCGAGCTGGTGCTCAACGAGGAAAAGATTTCCAGCAACGTCACCGTGCTGCCGCTCGCGAGCGCCGACCAGAAGCGCATCGGCTCGATGATCATGATCGAGGATATCTCCAGCGAGAAGCGCCTGAAATCGACCATGTCGCGCTACATGGACCCAGGCATTGCCGACAAGCTGGTGGCCGCGGGCGCCGAAATGCTGGGCGGCCAGTCGGTCGAGGCCACGGTGCTGTTCTCCGATATCCGCGGCTTCACCACGCACTCAGAGAAGCTGGGCGCCCAGGGCACGGTGGCGATGCTGAACGAGTATTTCACGCTGATGGTGGATTGCATCCAGAACGAGGGCGGGATGCTCGACAAATTCATCGGCGACGCCATCATGGCGGGATTCGGCATGCCGGTGGCCCACGATGACGACGTTGACCGGTCGGTGCGGGCATCGATCGCGATGATCCGCGAATTGCGGCGCTGGAACGTGCAGCGCGCGAGCGAAGGCAAGGCCGCGATCGACATCGGCATCGGATTGAATACCGACATGGTCGTGTCGGGCAATATCGGCTCCAAGAAGCGCATGGACTACACCATGATCGGCGACGGCGTGAACCTCGCCTCGCGCCTGGAGTCGGCCTGCAAGCAGTATGGTGCGCATATCCTGATCAGCGAGTACACCTACAGGAAGCTGCGCGGCACCTACCGGGCGCGCGAGATCGATCTGGTGGTGGTGAAGGGCAAGACCGAGCCGGTGGGCGTGTACGAGATACTCGACTATCACACCGAGGAAACCTATCCGCAGATGTCGGATGCGATGGGGCACTTCCGCGATGGGCTGGCCAAGTACCGCGCCGGGAACTTCGACGGCGCGCGCGCGCTGTTCGACAAGGTGCTTGCCGTCAATGCCAATGACAAGACCGCAAAGCTCTATGTCGAACGTTGCGCGCACCTCACCGCCAATCCACCGCCGTCCGACTGGCGCGGCGTGTGGGTGATGGAAGAGAAGTAGTCTGCCGATATCCGTACCGGGCCGTTCGATCGTCAATGTCTGAAATCAGCCGTTATCCGGTTCCGGATCTGGAAAGCCCGCCGGACGATGTGCGCCGGCGCATCCTGCAGGTCCAGGAGAAGTAGGGCTTCGTGCCGAACGTATTCCTCGCCTTCGCGCGCCGGCCGGCCGAGTTTCGCGCCTTCTTCGCCTACCACGGGCGCGCTAAAGGATAGAGGAGCGCACGGAAACCATGGAGAGGGAGCTGCGGCGATGAACGGCCAGATGATGCGCATGCCTTTGTTGATTTCCTCGCTGATCCAGCATGCGGATCGGCATCACGGCGACGTGCAGATCGTGTCGCGGCGCGTTGAAGGGGATATTCACCGCTACACCTTCCGCGATTGCCATCGCCGCGCGCGTCAGATGGCCGATGCGCTCGCCGGTCTTGGAATCGATCAGGGCGAGCGCGTCGCCACCATCGCCTGGAACGGCCACCGGCACATGGAGCTGTATTTCGCCGTCTCGGGTTCGGGCGCCGTGCTGCACACCATCAATCCGCGCCTGCATCCGGACCAGGTTTCCTACATGGTGGATCACGCGGAAGACAAGATCGTCTGTTTCGACCTGAGCTTCCTGCCGATCATCCAGGCGATCGCCGGACGGGTGGGAAGCGTGCGGGCCTACGTGGCGATGACCGACCGCGCCCATATGCCCGCGGGCAGCGGCATCGCGGGCCTGCTGTGCTACGAGGACCTGATCGAGGGCGGTGCCGCGGATTACGCGTGGCCGTCGTTTCCGGAGGAGCGGGCGTCCTCCATGTGCTACACCTCGGGCACCACGGGCAACCCCAAGGGGGTGCTCTACAGCCACCGCTCGACGGTGCTGCATACCTACATCATTGCGCTGCCCGATGCGCTCAATCTCTCGGCGCGCGATGTGCTGCTGCCGGTGGTGCCGATGTTCCATGTCAATGCCTGGGGACTGCCCTACGCGGCCTGCATGGTGGGCGCGAAGCTGGTGTTCCCAGGGCCGGGGCTGGACGGCAAGTCGCTGTATGAGTTGTTCGAAGCCGAGGGCGTCACGTTGTCGGCCGGCGTGCCGACCGTCTGGCAGGGCCTGCTTGCGCACGTCGAGCAGAACCGCCTCAGGTTCAGCAGCATGAAGCGCACCGTGATCGGCGGTTCCGCCTGCCCGCCGTCCATGATCAGCACCTTCCAGGAACAATACGGCGTGCAGGTCCTGCACGCCTGGGGAATGACCGAAATGAGTCCCGTCGGCACGGTGGCGACATTCAAGGCCAGGCATGCTTCGGCCACGGCGGATGAGCGTGCCGCGGTGCAGGCCAAGCAGGGCCGGACGCCGTACGGCATCGATATGAGAATCGTCGGCCCGGACGGCGCGGATCTGCCCTGGGACGGCAAGAGCTCGGGCGATCTGCGGGTGCGCGGCCCGACCATCCTGGAGTCGTACTTCAAGAACGAGGGCGGCGATCCGTTGCACGACGGCTGGTTTCCCACCGGCGATGTCGCCACCATCGATGCCGAGGGCTATATGCAGATCACCGACCGCTCCAAGGACGTCATCAAGTCGGGCGGCGAGTGGATCGGATCGATCGATATCGAGAACATCGCGATGGGCCACCCGGCGGTGGCGATGGCGGCATGTATCGCCGTGCATCATCCGAAGTGGGACGAGCGCCCGCTGCTGGTGGTGCAGAAGAAACCGGGCGCCGCGCTCGCGCGCGAAGAGCTGCTCGCCTTCTACGACGGCAAGGTCGCCAAGTTCTGGACGCCGGACGATGTCGTGTTCGTCGAGGCGATCCCGCTCGGCGCGACCGGCAAGATGCTGAAGAACCGCTTGCGCGAACAGTTCAGGGACTATCGCCTGCCAGGCTTTTGAGGACGTGCGCAAGCGGCGCACAGAATTGTTCGCGCGCTTCAGCGCGCCGCTTGCGCGAGCAGCAGCCAGACGAGGATCAGGTTGCCAGCCAGCGAGCCGAGCGCGATGCATATCCAGAGTTTGAGCGGCTCACGCTCCACAAGCGGCGTGCGGCGCGGGGCGGCGAGCGCATTCTGCGGCCCGCGCTCCAGCGCCAGGAGGAATTCTTCCGCGGTCTCGAAGCGGCGCGCGGGATCTCTTGCTACCGCTTTCAACAACAGGGCGTCTACCCACGGCGGCAAATCGCGGCGGATGCTGCTCGGCACGGCAGGGTCGCCGAAGCGCGGATGCTGGAACGGCTCGATCTCGCCGTATGGAAACTTGCGCGTCAATAGTTGATACAGCGTGACGCCAGCGGCATACAGATCGGTGGCGGGGGCCGGAGGCGCGCCGGCAAAAAGCTCGGGTGCAATATAACTCGGGGTGCCGGGTGTGCCGGCATCGGCAACCTGCGCACCGCCCGCGTCCAGCGCGACGCCCAGATCGAGCAGACGCAGCACGCCGTCACCGCCAAGCAGCACGTTGTGGGGCTTGACGTCACGATGCAGGATATGCAGGCGATGCAGCACGCTCAGCGCTTTGAGCAGCTTTGCGCCGAGCGCCATGGTTTCACCCACCGCGAAGTGGCGGCCCGATTCCAGCAACTGTGCGAGGCTGTGGCCGGGATGGAAACTCATGACGTAGTACAGGGCGCTGCGCTCGCCCGCCGCCAGCGGCAGGACTTCGGCGAAATATTCCGACTGCAGCCGCTGTGCCATCCATTCCTCGGCAAGGAATGTGCCCACCTGATCCTCGCTGCCCCGGCGTAGCGTTTTTAGAGCATAGATCTGGCCGTTGTCGCGGCGTCGCACACGGTACAACAGTGTCTGGCGTGAGTCGTGCAGCGTCTCGAGCACTTCAAAGGCATCCAGCCAGTCGCCCGGGTGCAGCAAGGGCGGAAGTGGCAGGGCGCGGGCGCCGGCGAGCGTATCCGCAAGGGTTGAATTGGGCACCCCCTCAACACGCAGTACGACGGCACTTGCGTTGTCCGTGCCTCCGGCGGCGAGCGCGGCGCCGCACAGCGCGCTTGCAGCTTGCTGCGGCTCTTCGTGCGCCTTCAGCAGGTCCGCAATTTTCGATCTGCCGAGCGGCGCCCAAACACCGTCGGTTGCCAGCAGGAACACGTCGCCCGGTTCCAATTGTCCGTCCACGAAATCGAGAGCAAGATGTGTATCGAGGCCGATGGCACGCGTCAGCACGTGATTGAGATCCGGGTGTTCCCAGACATGGTCGCGCGTCAGCTGAGTCATGCCGCCCTTGCGCAGCAGGTAGACGCGGCTATCGCCGATATGCGCGATGACATAGCGGCGGCCGCGCAGCACCAGAGCGGAGAGCGTCGTCGCCAGCGAGGCGGCGCCCTGGTTCGCGCTGCCCTGAGCCATCAGCCAGCGGTTGGTCGCGTTCAGCACGCGGTCGAGCGCAAACGGAACGGCCCAGGTGGCCGGTGTGCCGTAGTAATCGGAGAGCAGCCCGCGCACGGTGAATTCGGCGGCCTGTCTGCCGCCACCATGTCCCGAGACGCCATCGGCAATGGCGGCGAGCAGGCCCTTTGCCTCAAGCTCCGCTCCTGCAGGCGCGATCAGTCCGCAGAAATCCTCGTTGACCTCGCGTGGACCGCGCAGGCTGGCATGGCCTTGCAGGACCTCTAGCGCCACGGCGGGTACAGCATGTTCGTCCGCGGCTTCAAACTCGGGCCGCAGTCATGTGCGATGCGCCCCAGGTGGTTCGCCAACGCGCTTTGATCGAGGTGAGCCCCGTCAGTGCGCCGAACGCGAGGACGGCGAACACGAGCAGGCCGGCCTGGTAACTGCCGGTCAACTGTTTGGAGTAACCAAGGCTCGATGCGAGGTAAAAGCCGCCCAGACCGCCGGCCATGCCCACCAGCCCGGTCATAACGCCGATCTCCTTGCGAAAACGCTGCGGCACGAGTTGAAACACCGCGCCATTGCCCGTGCCGAGGGCAAGCATGGCAACACAGAACACGAACAGCGCGAGCCACGCATGCGGCAGCCCGAAGCTCACCAACGCCAGGCCCATTCCGGCGACCACGTACATGCTTGAAAGCGAGCGGATACCACCTACGCGGTCCGCCAGCAGGCCGCCGAGCGGACGCACCATCGATCCGGCGAACACGCAGGCTGCGGTGAAGTAGCCCGCAACGACAGGATTCAGGCCGTATTGGTCGTTGAAGTAAATCGATAGCGAGGCGGCAAGCCCGACGAAGCCGCCGAAACTGACGGCGTAGAAGAACATGAACCACCAGGCGTCGCGGTCGCGCAGCACCTGCAGGTAGGCGGCGAGCGGTTTGGCCGGCGGGCACTCAGGCGCGTCGCGCGCAACGAATATGTAGATTACGAGTACGGCCAGCAGAGGAATGAGCGCGATGCCGAGTACGCTTTGCCAGCCATACGCCGCGGCCAGACCGGGCGCAAGCAGGGCAGCAAGCACCGTACCCGAGTTTCCGGCGCCGGCAATGCCGAGCGCCTTTCCCTGGTGTTCTGGCGGATACCAGCGCGAAGCAAGCGGCAATGCAACCGCAAATGACGCGCCGGCCATCCCGAGCACGAGCCCGAGCGCCAGAATTTCGGCATAACTCGAGATGCCGTGCAGCCATGCCCAGCCCAAGCCGCCGATCACGAGCACCTGCCCGACAAGGCCGGCGCGCTTTGGCTGAATATGGTCGACCAGCACTCCCATCACGATCCGGAGCAGCGCGCCGGCCAGTACCGGCGTGGCGACCATGATGCCCTTCTGTGCCGGGCTCAGGCCGAGCCCGGCCGCAATTTGCACCGCAAGCGGTCCGAGCATCACCCAGACCATGAAACTGATATCGAAGTACAGAAAAGCCGCCGTCAACGTAGGCAAGTGGCCCACTTTCCAGAAGGATCGATTCATATTAGGGGTGTCATGTCCGTCGAGTAACCGCAACCGGAGATACGACGCAAGCGCCATGCCACCGCCCTTACCTGTGTTGCAGGGGCATGTGGTACGGATAGGGGCATGTCCGGCGCATTCTCACGGTGCATCGCACCATTAGAGGGCATCCGGAGTGCATCCATGCTGGCAGATGGACCAATGCTCACACCTGGTCATTGAAAATAGGGACTCCGTGCCGGCTGGCATCGATCTTGCGTCCAGACGGCCTGGTTACTTACTCCACGCGATGGCAGGGCTATGAGACTCGTCTGCATTGGCAACGGCATGGTCGGCCAGCGCTTCCTGGAGCGCTTCGTCGAGCAAGCCCGGGATCCGGTCGACATTGCGATCGTGTGCGAGGAATCGCGGCCTGCGTATGACCGCGTCCAGCTGACCAGTTTTTTTTCCGGAACATCCGCGGACGACCTGAATGTGGTGCCGGCCGGATTCTTCAAGCATCCCGGCCTGCGCCTCAGCCTGAACAATGCGGCAGTCGCAATAGATCGCGCGCGCAAATGCGTGATCTCCGCAAACGGGGAGCACATTCCCTACGACAAGCTGGTGCTGGCAACCGGCTCGGCGCCGTTTGTGCCGCCGCTGCCGGGCAGGGAGCGGGCCGATTGTTTCGTCTACCGCACCATCGAGGACCTGGAGGCGATCCGCGAGGCGGCCGGACGCTCCAAGGTGGGTACGGTGATAGGCGGGGGATTGCTCGGCCTGGAAGCGGCCAAGGCGCTCAAGGATCTGGGCCTGGAAACGCATGTGGTGGAGTTCGCGCCGCGCCTGATGGCGGTGCAGCTGGACGAGGGCGGCGCGCGCCTGCTGCGCCGCGAGATCGAGGCGCTGGGTGTAAGAGTTCATACCGCGAAGAATACGCAGGAAATCACGGGCGGCGGCGAGCGCCGCAACCGCATGCTGTTCGCCGACGGTAGCGTGCTCGACACCGACCTGATCGTATTCTCCGCAGGCATCCGCCCGCGCGACGAGCTGGCCCGCGCGGTGGGCCTGACAGTGGGAGCGCGCGGTGGGATCGCGGTGGACGATGCCTGCCGCACCTCCGACCCCGATATCCACGCGATCGGCGAGTGCGCGCTGTGGCAGGGCAAGATTTACGGACTGGTCGCTCCGGGCTATCAGATGGCGGAGGCGGCCGCGCGCCACCTTGCGGGCGACGCAAACGCCAGGTTCCAGGGCGCGGACATGAGCACCAAGCTGAAGTTGCTCGGCGTCGAGGTGGCGTCCATCGGCGACGCGCACGGCGCCACGCCGGGCGCCCTGAACTACCTGTACACCGACGAGGTCAAGGGCCAGTACAAGAAACTGGTCGTATCCGGCGATCGCAAACAGTTGCTCGGCGCGATTCTGGTCGGAGATGCCGGGGACTACGGCAGTCTGCTGCAGTTCGTGCTGAACGGCATCGCGCTGCCGGAGGCGCCCGAAGCGCTGATTCTCCCCGCGCACTCTGGCGCATCGAAAACCGGCCTCGGGGTCGACATGCTGCCCGATGCGGCCTCGATATGTTCGTGCAACAACGTCAGCAAGGGCGCGCTGTGCGGCGCGATCGCGGCCGGCTGCGTCAGTCTCGGCGCGCTGAAGAAGGAAACCAGGGCGGCGACGAGTTGCGGCGGCTGCGGCGTGCTGGTCAAGCAGATACTCGATGCCGAATTGAGAAAACAGGGCGTGGAGGTGAAAAACCATCTCTGCGAACATTTTTCCTACTCGCGCCGGGATCTGTTTCACCTCGTCCGCATCGGCAATCTGCGCACCTTCGACGCCCTGCTCGACAAGCATGGCCAGGGCCGCGGCTGCGACATCTGCAAGCCCGCCGCTGCATCCATACTTGCCTCCTGCTGGAACGAGCACGTGCTAAAGCCCAGGCACATGCCGCTGCAGGACACCAACGACCGATTTCTCGCCAACCTGCAAAAGGACGGCACCTACTCGGTGATTCCGCGCATCCCGGGCGGCGAGATCACGCCCGAAAAGCTCATCGTGATCGGCGAGATCGGCAGGAAGCACGGCCTGTACACGAAGATAACCGGCGCTCAGCGCATCGACCTGCTCGGCGCGCGTCTCGATCAGCTGCCGCTCATCTGGCGCGAACTCGTGGAGGCGGGCTTCGAGTCCGGCCACGCCTACGGCAAGGCGCTGCGCACCGTCAAATCCTGCGTCGGCAGCACCTGGTGCCGTTATGGCGTGCAGGATTCGGTAGCGATGGCGATCCTGCTCGAGGAACGCTACCGCGGCCTGCGCGCGCCGCACAAGCTGAAGATGGCCGTCTCGGGCTGCACCCGCGAATGCGCGGAGGCGCAGGGCAAGGACGTGGGCGTGATCGCGACCGAGCGCGGCTGGAACCTGTACGTGTGCGGCAACGGCGGCATGAAGCCACGCCATGCCGACCTGCTCGCGACCGACCTCGATGACCGGACGCTGATTCAATACATCGACCGTTTTCTGATGCTCTACATCCGCACCGGCGACCGCCTGCAGCGCACCAGCACCTGGCTCGACAACCTCGAAGGCGGCCTGGACTACGTGAAGCAGGTGGTATGCGAAGACTCGCTTGGCATCGGCGCCGAGCTGGAGGCGCACATGCGGGGCCTGGTGGAGAGCTATGAGTGCGAATGGAAGAAGGCGATCGAGGATCCCGACGCGCTCAGGCGCTTCCGGCACTTCGTGAACAGCGACCAGCCCGATGCGAACGTCATCTGGATGGAGGAGCGCGGGCAGAAGCGGCCCGCGAGACCGGACGAGCGTGAGGAAAAGCCAGAGGAGGTGACCGCGTGAGTTTGTGGGTCTCCGTCTGCGCGCTGGAAGACATCGTCCCGAACACCGGCGTGTGCGCGCTGATCGGCGAGCGCCAGATCGCGCTGTTCCGCCTGGACGACGACCGCGTATTCGCGCTCGACAATCAGGATCCCTTCTCGAAGGCGAACGTGCTCTCGCGCGGCATCGTCGGCGATCTGAAGGGCGAACTGGTGGTTGCATCGCCGGTCTACAAGCAGCACTTCAGCCTCGCCACCGGCGGCTGCCTGGAAGAGAGCGAGGTCAAGGTCGAGGTCCATCCTGCCAGGGTGGAAGGCGGGCAGGTCTGGGTAAGGACGCGGCAGGCGCGCAAGCGCGCGCAGGAGCGCCTGGTCGTGGTGGGCAACGGCATGGCAGCGCAGCGCGCGCTCGAGGAATTGCTGAGACTTGAGCCCGCGGCCTATGACATCACGGTATTCGGCGCCGAGCCGGGAGGCGGCTACAACCGCATTTTGCTCTCGGCGCTGCTGGCGGGAGAGAAATCCGAACAGGACATCGTCACCCACACGGCGCAGTGGTATGCGGAGCAGGGCATCAAGCTGCATAGCGGCGACCCCGCGGTTCGCATCGACCGCGTGCGGCGAGAGGTCCGCAGCGCCTCGGGCCGCAGCCTGCCCTACGACCGGCTGCTGCTCGCGACCGGCTCGAATCCCTTTCTGCCGCCGATTCCGGGCAGCGATCTCGAGGGTGTGCTTGCCTTCCGCGACCGGGGCGATGTCGAGAAGATGCTGCAGGCCGCGCGCCTGCATCGCCGGGCGGTGGTGATCGGCGGCGGCCTGCTCGGCGTGGAAGCAGCCTACGGTCTGCGCCGGCGCGGCATGGACGTCACGCTGATTCATCTCATGGACCGCCTGATGGAGCGGCAACTGGACGCGTCTGCGGCCTGGCTGCTGAGAAAACACCTGGAAGCGCAGGGAATCTCCCTCCGTCTGAGCGCGCCGACCGAGGCCATCCTCGGCCAGCGCACCGGGCGCGTCCGGGCAGTGCGGCTGAAGGATGGGGAAGAGATTCCGGCCCAGTTGGTGGTCATGGCCGCCGGTATCCAGCCGAATACGCAGCTCGCGAGAGCCGCCGGGTTGCCCTGCGAGCGCGGCATATTGGTGAACGACACGCTGCAGACTTTCGATCCGCGCATCTACGCGATAGGCGAGTGCGTGCAGCATCGCAAGACGACCTACGGTCTTGTGGCGCCGCTCTACGAACAGGCGCGCGTGTGCGCCAATCACCTCGCGGGCCAGGGCATCGCGATTTATCGCGGCTCCGTCATTGCGACGCATCTCAAGGTGAGCGGCGTGGAAGTGTTCTCGGCCGGCGATCTTGCCGGCGGCGAGGGCGCGCGCGAGGTCGTCTACCGCGACGAGAAGCGCGCGCTCTACAAGCGTCTGGTGCTGCGCGAGCACCGCCTGCAGGGCGTGGTGCTGTACGGCGACAGCAGCGATGCCGGCTGGTATCTCGGGCTGATGCAAAGCGGCCTGAGTCTTGAGCGCTATGGAGAGCGGCTGGTATTCGGGAAGCGCTACGCCGAAATCCAGGCTGCCTGAGGCAGTTCCCGCATGGGCGCGCAATCTGTCAGGACGACTTGTCCCTATTGCGGTGTCGGTTGCGGTGTTGTTGCGACCCCGCTTGCCGAGGGCGGCGTGGATATCAAAGGCGACGAGACGCACCCGGCGAACTTCGGCCGCCTGTGCGTGAAAGGCGCGGCGCTCGGTGAAACTCTCGATACGCGCGGCCGGCTTCTGTATCCCGCGCTGCGAGAGACTTCCGGCTTGCGGCGCGCGAGCTGGGAAGAAGCGATATCCCGCGTGGCCAAGGGCTTTCAGGACAGCATCGCGCGCCACGGGCCGGAATCGGTCGCCCTCTATGTCTCAGGGCAACTCCTGACGGAAGACTATTACGTCGCCAACAAGCTCGTGAAGGGCTGGTTTGGCAGCGCCAATATCGATACCAATTCGCGTCTTTGCATGTCCTCCGCAGTGGCGGGGCACAAGCGGGCCTTCGGTGCGGACGCGGTGCCGGTCAGCTACGAGGATCTCGAACTCGCGGATATGATCGTGCTGGTCGGATCGAACACGGCGTGGTGCCATCCGGTGATCCACCAGCGGATACTGGCGGCACGCGCGGCGCGCCCGGCGATGAAGCTGGTGGTGATCGATCCGCGCCGCACGCCGACCTGCGAGCAGGCGGATCTCCATCTGGCGATACAGCCGGGCAGCGACGTGTGGCTGTTCAACGGGCTGCTGGCCCACCTGAACGCCGGCGGTCTCGCGGATGAAGCCTTCGTCGGCGCGCGGACCTCCGGCGCCGAGCGCGCGCTGGAAGTCGCCGGGCTCAGCACCGGCAGCGCGGCGCATGTGGCGCGGCGCTGCGGCGTCCCGGAACGCGCGCTGCTCGAGTTCTATCGCTTGTTCGCCTCCAACGAGCGTGTCATCACCGCGTTCTCGCAAGGCGTGAACCAGTCATCGAGCGGCGTCGACAAGGTGAATGCGATCATCAATTGCCATCTGCTCACCGGGCGCATCGGCAAGCCCGGGATGGGTCCCTTTTCGATTACCGGCCAACCCAATGCCATGGGCGGCCGCGAAGTGGGCGGGCTCGCCACCGCGCTGGCCGCGCACCTGGAGTTTGGCGATGCCGAGCACGGCGCGCTGCTGCAGGATTTCTGGCGCAGCCCGCGCCTTGCCGCGCGGCCGGGGCTGAAGGCGGTGGAGCTGTTCGATGCCATCGGCGAGGGCAAGCTCAAGGCGGTCTGGATCATGGCCACCAACCCGGTGGTGTCGCTGCCCGATGCGGATCGGGTGCGCGATGCGCTGCTAAAGTGTCCGCTGGTCGTGGTCTCCGAGGTCATGGCGCAAACCGATACCGCCGAGTACGCGCATGTGCTGCTGCCCGCCGCGGCCTGGGGAGAAAAGGACGGCACGGTCACCAACAGCGAGCGGCGCATCTCGCGGCAGCGCGCTTTCGCCGCTCCTCCTGGGGAGGCGAAGCCGGACTGGTGGATCCTCACCCAGTTCGCGCGCCGCATGGGCTATGGCGCGGGCTTCCAGTTCGAGTCCGCCTACGACGTCTTTCTCGAGCACGCGCGCCTGTCCGCGCACTGCCAGATCCAGTCGCCGCGCGCCTTCGACCTGAGCGGGCTGTCCGCGATTTCGGCGCAGGAATACGAGGCGCTGGAACCGGTGCAGTGGCCGGTGCGAACCGGCGGCGCCGGCACACCGCGCCTGTTCGCCAGCCAGCGCTTCTTCCACGCGGACCGACGAGCGAAGCTGATTCCACTCGTGCCGCGACCGCCCAGGCATGCGACCGACGACGACTATCCGCTCGCGCTCAACACCGGACGGGTGCGCGATCAGTGGCACAGCATGTCGCGCACCGGCAAATCGGCGCGCCTCGCGCAGCACCGCGCCGAGCCCTTCGTCGAACTGCATCCGCAGGACGCGCTCGCGTTCGGGGTGCGCGACGGGCGCCTGGCACGCGTGCAGACGCGCTGGGGAAGCTGCGTGCTGCGCGTGCGCGTGACCACCGAGATGGCGCGCCGCCAGCTTTTCATTCCGATCCACTGGAACGGGCAGAACGCCTCCGACGCGCGCGTCGGCGCCCTGGTAAATCCGGTGGTCGATCCGATCTCGGGCGAACCCGAGTTCAAGCACACGCCCGCGAATATCGAGCCGTTCGCGGTCGACTGGCATGGCTTTGTGCTGGCGCGCCATGAATTGCCTCAGGAACATCTCGATGCCCTCGCCTGGTGGGCGCGGGTCGAGGGCGGGCAGTTCATGCGCTATGAGATTGCCGGGCGCGGGCGCGCGGCGGACCTGTCTGCCTGGGCGCGCGCGCTGCTCGGTGCGCAGGCCGGGTGCGACTGGTTGCAGGCGAGCGACGCCTCCGAGGGCGTATTCCGCGCGGCGCGGCTCGAAGACGAGCGCATGGCTGCCTGCCTGTACATGTCGCCGCGGCCCGATGAACTGCCGGCGCGCGAGTGGCTCGGCTCGCTCTTCGTGCAGGGGAGCGTTGCCGACCTCGAGCGCGTGTCGCTTCTCGCGGGGCGCCCGGCCGACCCCGCGGCCGACACCGGCGCCACGGTATGCAGTTGCTTCGGCATCGGGCGCAACCAGATACTGCGCGCGATCGCAGAAGGTATGACCACGGTGGACGCGCTGGGCAAGGCGCTCAAGTGCGGCACCAACTGCGGCTCCTGCGTGCCGGAGCTGCGGGGGCTGATCCGGAGCACGGTCGCGCCCGTCTAGCTAAAGCCGCTGAGGAAGCGGCAGGCGGCAGCGGGCAATCCTGGGATAACGTATCATTCCCGATCGGGAATGTTTATTGCCTGAAAGGAGCTGCCTGTGGCCCGTACTGCGACCGCCGATCCGGCGCCCCAGCCGGAGTTTCTCGTCCTCACCTCCTTGAGCGTGCTCGGCCCGCTGGTCCACAACGCGCGCAAGGCGAAGCAACTTACACGACCGCAGGTGGCCGAGATGGCAGGCACCGGCCTGCGCTTCATCTACGACCTGGAGCGCGGCAAGCCGACCTTGCGCATGGAACTGGTGTTGCGGGTGATGGCCGCCGTGGGATTGGTGGCAATCGTGGTGGACAGCAGGATTGCCGAGATGGCGGAGGCGGCGCGGCGGAGCTAGCCCGTCTTTCTCAACTGAGCACCGACACTGTGGCTAACCCAACTTCCACAGTTACAGTTGGAGGGTCTGAATCTTGGTAGATCAAGGATTTAGGGTCCGAAGTTGGCACTACATTTTGACGGTTTGCGCCGGCGGCCTTGGCATCCACCTAGAGCAGGTAGTCGGCAAAGCCGTGACCTTGCTTGAACTGGAACTCGCGCCGCGCCACGCCGCGGCCGGCATGGATATCCGCCGCCTTGACGTCCTGGACCAGCCAGCCCGCGGCAGCGAGCAGCCGGTCGATCTCGGCGCGTGCGTGTTGCTCGGTGAGCATCTTCTCTTTCAGGCTGTACAGCGCCTCCGAGTTCGCCAAAAACATTCCCGATAGGGAATGTTTTCTGCCCCTAGGCCTCTTCCTTCTTCTTGTAATACATCGGATAGAACTTCTGCACGGCCGCGCCATCGCGCGCCCAGCCCTTGCAGGCATCGACAAAAAAAGGCACCGGCGCATCGGGGTCGACTGACTCGGGTGAAAACTTCTGCAATTGTTTCGGCGTGCCCGCCAGCGTCTGGAATGCCGCCGAGGCCGCCGGCATGAGCAGTTCCTTCAGATGCGTGCAGCCCTTCGTCCCGCCCACCGCCTGTTCGACCGCGCGCCGGAAGCCGCGCCCGAGGTTGGCGCCGATCAGCGTCTGGTAGGCCGGCGCGACGCTGAAGCAGCTCGCATGCGGCGCCGCATCGGTGTTGACCTCGATATCGCGCACCTGGAGCGAATCGTCGATGGTCAGGCGCAACTGCATGCTGTGTATCGGAACGCCGGCTTCGACGCGCCTGCGCTTCGGAAAGTCGATCGCGACCGGTTTGGTATCCACGATGCTGGCTTCGATATCGTACAGACCGTCGGCGCGCTCGAAGCCCTCGCAGCGGATGGATCGGGTGTGCAGATGACGCCTTGCGGCGGCGGGGGGAAGACTCATGGCGGCAAGCCTGCGGATTGGGGTGTCCAGCGACTCTGCGACTCTACCAGAGACCGGGCCGCCGTCCGCGAGCTGTGGCGGTCATGTCCTGCGCCGGAGACGGATGCCGGCACTCCGTTGCTAAGGCATCGCGGCCAGGGATTCGATGCTGCGCTCCAGATCGGCGAGCAGCAGGTGCTGCTCCGCTGCGGTGGCGTCCACGCCCGCTTGTCTGCCGATCGCATGCAGCAACCGCGCAATGCCGCCGGCTTCTCCCTGGCGGTAGCCGGCCTGTTCCGCGAGCAGCCTGGTCAGGTTTGCGCTGCCGGCCTTGCGATATTTCCGCTCCAGATAATCGAGTATCGGCTGCTCCATCTTTTTCACATTCGTGCTGCCCGACTCGTCGCAGCAGCCGCAGTTGCCGGCGAATACAACCTGCCCCTGCTCCAGGCTGGACCAGCGGCCGAGCATCCGCATGGCGCGAATCGGCGCGGAGGGCTCAACCCGCGGCATGCCGGCAGCCCCGGATAATCCTAGTGCCCGGCTCGGCCGCACGCAGCAGTTGGAGCAGGGCCGAGCGATGACAACGGCTTTCATCCGCGCAGTAGCAGCCGACCGCGATGGCCGTTCTCCTGCCGAGCGCCGCCAACAGGGCGATCGTTTGCCGGGCATCCGTGTTCGCCGTCATCTCGCGCGCGTAGCGCGCAAAAAAAAGCTCGGGATCGCGCTCCAGGCCCGCACCCTTGAGCGCCCAGGCGAACAGCTTGCGGCTGGGGGAGAGCAGCGGCAGCCAGACGTCGAAATAGTCCAGCCGCGCGTAGTCTTTTTTTTGCACCCCGCGCGGCAGAAAGCGCACGGCGCCCACGCGCAGACCCTCGCCGCGCGGGCGCGGCGTCCCGATCCGGAAGCTGCGTATGGCCATGGCGCCGCTATTCTAGGGGAACCCCCGTGCAACACAGCCGCGCAACGCACTTGACGCGGGCGCCGCCACTTGTGCATCCTGCATGCTTCAGGCGTCCGCCGATGCCACCGAAGGATGTCCATGCAAACGCCCTCCGCAGCCGCCGCCCAGTCCCGCCTCTACGACCCCAAGGTGGTGCTGGCGTTGTTCAAGTCGGAAGGCAAGCTGGAGGAAATCGCGGCCGGCAAACAGGTGTTTCTGGAGAACGAGACCAAGTCCGGGCTGTTTTCAAAAAGCGACCGCATGTACCTGCTGCTGGAAGGCGAGATCGCGCTTTCCGTGGGATCGGCACTGCTCGGAACCGTGCACCCCGGAGAGATTTTCGGCGAGCTTGCATCGATCAGCCGGCTGCCGCGCAGCGCCACCGCGACCGCGAAACATAACTCGCGGCTCATATCTCTCGACCCCAAACAGCTCGAGCGCGCGTTGCAGAAGATGCCGGAGGCGGCGCTGATGTTCATGGCCGTGATCATCGAGCGCCTGCGGGCCGCGCTCGCGCGCCTGGGCGACAAGCAGCGCGCCAATGCAGCGCAACGCGGCGCGCTGCTGGAAAAGAAGCTGCTCGCCGAGCTGAAGGACGAGTTCGATGCGAACAAGCAGATGCGGGTGCTGCAGCGCCAGGTGGTCATGAAGGAGGGCGATGCGGGCGTGCTCATGTACATCGTGCTGGAGGGCGAGATGGACGTTACGATCCGCTCCCAGCTGGTGGAGAGGGTGGGCCCCGGCGGGGTGTTCGGCGAAATGGCGCTGGTGGACCGTTCACCGCGCAGCGCCTCCGCCGGCGCCGCGTCGGACGCCTGCCTGCTCGCGATCAACCGCAACGACTTTCTCTCCCTGATCAAGAGCAGACCGGCGTTCGGCGTTTCGCTGCTGCGCGGCCTGGCGGAGCGCCTCGCTTCGACTACCGCGCAACTGAAGTGACAGCCGCCGCGGCGCAGAATTCCTTGGACGCGCCCGCGGCACCGGACTCATCCTCCGCGCTCGACATCAAGGCCTGCATCAAGGAAATCGGCCGCGGTCAGAAGGGGGCGCGCGATCTGCCGCGCGCCGATGCGGAACGCCTGTTCGCGGCCATACTCGATGGGCGAGTCCCCGATTTGCAGCTCGGCGCGCTGCTGATCGCCCTGCGCGTGAAAGGCGAGTCCTGCGGCGAGCTCGGCGGCTTCCTCGCCGCCTGCGAGGCGTCTTATGCGCATCTTGCCGCACCCGCCGGCCGCATCCCCATCGTTATCCCGAGCTACAACGGCGCCCGCCAGCTGCCGAACCTCGTGCCCTTGCTTGCCGGACGTCTCGCCGCCGGGGGCGTTCCGGTGCTCGTGCACGGCGTGCTGCACGATCCGGGGCGTACCGCCACGCTCGAAGTGTTCGAGGCGATGGGCGTCGGCGCAGCGCGCACCATCGGGGAGGCGGAAGCCCAGCTCGAGGCGCGTTCGTTGACCTTCCTGCCGGTCGATCGTCTGGCGCCGAAAATTGCCAGGCTGCTGGCCCTGCGCGGGCAACTGGGCGTGCGCAGCTCGGGTCATACGCTGGTCAAAATGCTCAACCCCTTCCGCGGGCGAGCGCTGCGCCTGGTGAGCGTCACCCATCCGGAATACATCGTGCGGATGAGGAATTTCTTTGCCACGCAACCCGGCGCCGATGTGCTGCTCCTGCGCGGCGCGGAAGGCGAAGCAGTGGCGCACCCGCGCCGCAAGCTCGATATCGAGCGTCTGCAGGGCGGACGTGCGGCGGCGTGGTCGCCGGAAGCGCGGGAAGCGGAAGCCGCGGCGGCGTTGCCCGCGAGCAAAGAAGCGGCGCCCACTGCTCGCTGGATCGAGGCAGCGCTTGGCGGCCGGGCCGCGATACCGCGCACGATCGAATTCCAGATCGAGTGCTGCATGCGGGCGCTGCGGGAGATGCGGGATTGCTGAGCTTGCCTAATATTTGAGGCGTTATCGGACTTAGCGCCCAATTTATTAGGTATTTGCAGGCAGGTCTTTCGTCAAGCGGCTTTTCGCCTTTCGATCTGCTGGATCAACGATCCCGCCGGAATGCCAAGGTCGCTGTGCAGCCGCTGAATCATGACGAGCGTCAGCGGGCGCCTGCGGCTCAGGACTTCGTAAACACGGTCGATGCGCCCGATCATGGGCACGAGATCCTTGGCGGTCAGCCCCTTCTGTTCCATGCGGAACTTGACTGCTTCAATCGGATCGGGAAGGTCGAGCCGATAGTGCTTGTTCTCGTACGCCTCGACCAGCGTGGCCAGGACGTCCAGACGCTCGCCCTCGGGTGTATCGCGTCCCGCCGCCATCAGCCCCTCGATCTCCTTCAGCGCGGCGCGGTAGTCCGCTTTGGTCTTGATCGGGTTGATTTCCATATCGCCGTCCTTTCAGATCGTCTGCGCGTCTATCCTGTCGTACCGCGCGTGGGTGCCTACGAACCGGATGTACACGACGCGGTACGGATAGTTGATCCAGACCGCGACGCGGTACTTGTTGCCGGCGATGTTGAACACCACCCGCCCGTCCTGCAGGATGCTCGCGCTGCCGAATTCGCGTTGAAAGTCCGGATGCGTGGCTGCAATCTTTTCCTTCCGGCTGTCATTGATTGAGGGCTTAGCAAGCCGGGGGCTATTTACTCTGCGGTGGTCAGCGCCACGATGATCTCGGCCACCGCTTGTTGGTGGCGCTCGCTCAGGCGCCGGTAACGCTTCAGCAACTCGGCGTCTGACAGCGTGGTCCGGTAGACCCGGACCTGCGGCTCCTGCGCCAAGGGAACCTGTGGGGCGCCAAAGCGCAGCCACTCGGTCCCGACCTTGAGCCAGGCGGCCAGCGAGCGCAGCTTGTCCTGCGACGGGATGGCCTCGGCGGCCAGCCACTTGCGCGCCGCCTGCACGGTGACGCGGCTGGTCGGGAATCTCACGTTGAACTCGCGGGCGAGCCGCGTCGCCCCGGGCTCCATGCCGCGCTGCTGCATTGCCTGCCGCAGTCGCTTGCTGAAATCCTCGCGCTCGAGCCCTCTCGCCATGGAGGCCGACCGTAGCATCCGCAACTACAACTATCAGTTGCCATATTGCCGTATTTTGCAACCGTCAGTAACATAGGTCGGCTAAGGTCAAACGACGGGAGTTAAAGCGTGATTCAGGCTCGCGGCAGCGACCGTGGCGGTCAGGCGGGGTTCTCGCTGATCGAAATGGCGGTCGTGACGGCGCTGATCGCGATCTTCCTCACGCTCGGACTCGGCGCGCTCAACGCGCAGCGGGAAAACACCGGGGCTGCGACCACCCAGAAGAATCTGGAAACCATCCGGGACGTGTTCATCAACTACGTGCGAGCCAACGCGCGGCTGCCTTGTCCGGACACCGATTTGACGACTGCTTCTCCTCCGGATGGCCAGGAGAACCTGACGGGGGGAATCTGCGCGGCCGCGTTCGGCGTACTTCCCTATATCACCCTCGGCCTGCCCAGGGAAACCGTCCTGGATGGGTGGGGCAACTTCTATTCCTACCAGGTTTCCATGCCGACGACCGATGGTGCGCACGACTGGTCGAAAGCGGGCGTGTTCCTCAGCACCACCGGCAATCCGGGCTGGATCAAGGTCAAGGACCGCAATGCAATGAATCCAGGCAACTTCGATGAGTTGACCGCCAGCGCCACGGCGGTCGTGGTTTCTCATGGGCGAAATGGCTTCGGTGCGTACACGACAAAAGGTTCCCGCATCACGCCACCGGTTACCGCCGACGAATCTGAGAATACGAACTTCAATCTCGCCGATTCGACAAGCACGCAAAGCCGCGAGTACATCAGGCGGACTCGTACCGATAGCGAGACGGCCTCGGGCGGGGTTTTCGATGACTATGTCCTGTACCTGAGAGCCGAGGATCTGCTCGGCCCGCTGATCAAGGATGGATCGCTGACCTGGGCGGACATAAAAGTCAGTGAAGACTTCGAGCGGGTGAAGAGCGCGGTGATCGGCTACGCGATGGCGATGCCGAACCTGGGCAGTTCCCCCGCTAAGTATTACCGCGACTCCAATTGCACAAACGGGGACTCCAGTCAGACAACCCCGCCGTACTGCCGGTTACTTCCGGCTAATCTCGGCGCGGTTGGTCTTTCCGGGCTTAAGGATCCCCTGGGCGCGGCCTACACCTTTGTGGTGGGCAGTTCGCTCACAACCGGGGGAATCGGAAACGGCATCGGTTCGGCGAACACTACTGCGTGCGTTGCAGACGGTATTGCATTTACCCTGCAGCCGACGGGTTCGCTTACCCCGGGCTTGGACAAGACGATGTACTGCGCGGAGTTGCGGGCTGCTCTCGGGACGAAAATTCCGTGATCTGCGCGCGCTTTCGTCGGTTCCGCGGCTTCACGCTCGTCGAACTCGCAGTTGTCCTGACCATCATCGCCCTGATCCTGGGCGTGGTGCTTACGCAGACCGGGCTGCTCAACACCGGCAACGCGATCCACGTCACCGGCATCGTCCAGGATCTCGTCAAGACGACCGGAGAGTTCCGCAACCGGTACAAGTTCATGCCGGGGGATTTCCCGGCGGCGGCGAGCGATCTTCCTGGGGTGACCTGCGCGGGGGACGGCAACGGCGCCGTCGATCTTGCTTCGGCAACCACCCCTCCCATCGATGAGACGGCTTGCGCGCCCGATCACCTGTACCGCGCGAACCTGATCCGCGCCGCCGCGCTGACCACGAAGTACGGGCCGGTGCGCATCGTGTCGCGCGCTTCGGGGCTGGTCGCCGGGCACCCAGACAGCGTTCGGAACGTGATTGAGCTCTGCATAATCCCGCAGGACGTCGCCGCCGAAGTCGACGCGAAGATAGACGACGCGAATCTCGCCGCCGGCTCTGTGCTCTGGACCGCCTCGGTGGCCGCGCCCTGGTGCACAGGCGGCGCGACGAATACGGTATCCCTCATGAGCGTCGCCCTGCGCTGATGCGCTCGCTCGCAGCCATCCTCCTCGCCGCCGGCGCGCTCCTCGCGGCGGGGTGCGGCGAGCCGAAATCCTTCCTGTATAGCGAGGCCGGCGCGCTCTACGACGCCGGCCGCTACGAGGAGTCGTTCCCGCTGATGCGCAAGGCAGCCGACGGCGGCAACACGCAGGCGATGGCACTGCTCGGCGTCATGCTCCTGTACGGGCAGGGCGTTGCGCCGGACGGCCGGGCCGCGGAGCACTGGCTGGTGCGCGCGGCGGAGCGAGGGGAGGTCGAGGCGCAGTCCATCGCCGGCATCATGTACGCCACCGGAGTCGGCGTGCCGCCCGATTCGGAGAAAGCCAGGCACTGGCTGACGATTGCCGCAGGCAACGGCGACGCGGCCGCCCGACGCCTTCTGGCGCAGACTCCGAGCGCCGTCTCGTACTGATCGGCGCGAAGAAACGCCGGCGCCTACAGCAGTACGATGTCGTACTGCTCCTGCGTGTAGCCGGATTCGACCTGCACCGAGACCGGCCGTTCGATGAAATCGGACAACAGGGCGAGAGACGCGGATTCGTCTTCGAGCAGCAGGTCGGCCACCGGCGGCGCGGCCAGCACCCGGTATTCCTTGGCGTGGAACGCGCGGTGCTCGCGCAGTATCTCGCGCAGGATCTCGTAGCAGATGGTGCGCGCGGTCTTCACCTCGCCGCGGCCGCCGCAGGTCGGGCAGGGCTCGCACAGCACGTGCGCGAGCGATTCCCGGGTGCGCTTGCGCGTCATCTCGACGAGCCCGAGCTGGGTGAAGCCGCTTACCGTCATGCGCGTGCGGTCGCGCGCCAGCGCGCGCTGGAACTCCTCCAGCACGGCGCTGCGGTGCCCCTGGTTGTCCATGTCGATGAAGTCGATCACGATGATCCCGCCCAGGTTGCGCAGGCGCAGCTGGCGCGCGATGGCCTGCGCGGCCTCCAGGTTGGTCTTGAAGATCGTGTCGTCGAAATTGCGCTGCCCCACGAAGCCGCCGGTATTGACGTCCACCGTGGTAAGCGCCTCGGTCTGATCGACGATAAGGTAGCCGCCCGACTTGAGATCGACGCGCGAGCGCAGCGCTTTCTCGATCTCGGACTCGACGTTGTACAGATCGAACAGCGGGCGCTCGCCCGTGTAGTGCTCGAGTTTCGGAAGCACCTGGGGCATGTAGGTCCGGGCAAAGGCCGCGAGCAGTTGGTGGTTTTCGCGCGAATCGACGATGACGCGCGCGGTGTCGCCCGAAACCATGTCGCGCAGCACGCGCTGGGCAAGCGACAGATCCTGGTGCAGCAACGCGGGCGCAGACGCGCCGGCCGCGCGCTCGCGGATGTCGCGCCACAGCCGCCGCAGGTATTCGATATCGACGCGCAATTCCTCGTCGCTCGCGCCCTCGGCGAGCGTGCGCAGGATGAAGCCGCCCTTCTCGTCAGGCGGCATGAGTTCCTTCAGTTTTTCCCGCAGCAGCAGGCGGCCGGCTTCATCCTCGATGCGTTGCGAGATGCCGATATGTGATTCCTGAGGCAGGTAGACGAGCAGCCGGCCGGCGATCGAGATCTGGGTGGACAGGCGCGCGCCCTTGGTGCCGATGGGGTCCTTCACCACCTGGACCAGCAGCGGCTGGCCTTCGGCGAGCAGCTTCTCGATCGGCCTCGCGGTGCCCCCGCCCGCGTTCCCTGCGCCATTGCCGCCTTCGCCGCTCTGAGCCGCCGCAAAGCGCCGGTGCTCGAAGATATCCGCGACATGCAGGAAGGCGGCGCGCTCGAGCCCGATGTCGACGAACGCCGACTGCATGCCGGGAAGCACGCGCGCCACCTTGCCGACACAGATATTGCCGACGATGCCGCGGTTCGCGGTGCGCTCCACGACAAGTTCATGCGCCACGCCCGAGGCAAGCACGGCAACCCGCGTTTCCTGCGGCGTCACGTTGATTAGAATCTCCTCGCTGCTCACGACGAGTGCGCCTGGTGCGGGATCTTGTGCTGACCGCCGGGGCGTCCCAGGCGCGACAGCAATTGCGCGGTTTCAAAAACCGGCAGTCCCATGATGCCCGAGTAGCTGCCGCGTATCTCGGGAATGAACTGCGCGGCTCGTCCCTGAACGGCGTAGGCGCCGGCCTTGTCGTCGCCTTCCCCGGTCGCGAGGTAATCGAGGATTTCCTGCGCGGCTAGCGGCCGGAAGCGCACCATGCTTTCGCTCAGCGCTTCCTCCTCCCGGTCAGCGCGGCGCAGCACCACGCTGGTCAGGACGCGGTGCGAGCGGCCGGAGAGCAGGTTCAGCATGGCCGCCGCATCGCCGCGATCCGCCGGCTTGCCGAGTATCCTTTCATCCACGATCACGGCGGTATCGGCGGCCAGCACCGGGGCCGGAGGCAGCTTGCGATCGACGAGCAGCCGCCAGGCGAATCGCGCCTTGGCGCGCGCCACCCGCTGCACGTAGTCGCGCGGCGCCTCGTTCGGCAGCACCGCCTCACTCACTTCCAGGTCTTCGCGCGGCGGCGAGCGGAAGGGCAGTAGCTGGAAACGGATGCCGATCTGCGCCAGCAATTCACGGCGGCGCGGGCTGCGCGAGGCGAGGTAAACGCTCTGCGGATTCCAAGGCATGAGGGGAGGGTAACATCGCGCCGTGGCCCGCCACTACAACATCCTCGTGCGCACCGAGTACGGCCTCATGGTGGTCAATCGCAATGATTGGCAGGAGGTGGACGGGCGTCGCTTCGGCGTCGGCTACGAGCTGATGCAGAGCGGCCGCTATCAGCCGGAGGAAATGGCGCTGATCCGGCGCGTCGTTGCAGCCTTGCCGCCGAACTCCGTGGCGCTCGACATCGGCGCCAACATCGGCGTCAACGCGCTGGTGCTGGCGGAAGCGCTGGGGCCGGAGGGCTGCCTGCACGCGTTCGAGCCGCAGCGCGTCATTTTCCAGATGCTGATGGGCAATCTGGCGCTGAACAGCATCGAGAACGTCCACTGCTACAACCTGGCCCTGGGGGCCGCGCCCGGTGAACTGGAACTGCCCCCGGTCGACTACGCGCGCAACTGGTCCTTCGGCGGTCTGGGGCTCGGCAAGCCCTCGCCGGAACCGCAGTTCAGGCCCGGCGATTCCACCGACGGGGTGCCGCGGTGCCGCGTCGAAGTCAGGACGCTGGACAGTTTCGCATTCGAGCGCATCGATTTCATCAAGCTGGATGTGGAGGAGATGGAGGCGGATGTGCTCGAGGGCGGGGCGGCAACGATCGAACGCACACGGCCGGTGATGCTGGTTGAATGGCTGGAGCGTGACGCGGGCCGCCTGCCGCGCTACCTGTACGAGCTCGGCTACGAGATGCATCGTGCCGGCATGAACCTGCTGTGCCTGCCGGTCGAGAGCAGCCTGACGATCCCGCTCGAAGGAACGGTGCCGCTCACGCTTGGCGACTGAGCAGGCGGATCGCTCAGGCTAGCCGTCGCGGTGGTAGGGATGCCCCATGAGCAGGGACGCGGCGCGATAGAGCTGCTCGCACAGCAGCAGCTGGGCGAGCGCGTGCGGCAGGGTGAGCGAGGACAGCCGCAGGGTCATGGCGGCGCGGCTTGTTACCTCGCGATGCAGCCCGTCCGGGCCACCGATCAGAAAGGCCGTGGGTGTGCCTTCATCCAGCCAGCGGCGCAGGTGCTGGGCGAACTGCGCGGTGGACAGATCACGTCCGCGCTCATCCAGCGCGACCAGCTTCGCGCCCTGCGGAAGCGCCGCGAGGATGCGCCGCGCTTCATGTTCGAGCATCTTTCCGGCCGCAAGGCCGTGAGTGCGGGACTCGGGCTTTACCCGCGTGCGCTTGACCGAGAACTCGCGCGGCATGCGCGCAAGATAGTCCTGGCAGCCGGTCTCCAGCCAGGCTGGCGGCCGGTTCGCCACGGCCACGATCAGCAGACGCTCCATGCGCAGGTCTGCGGCGGCAGCGCGTCAGGCGCGCGCCTTGCGGGCCGGCTGACGCGGCTTGGCCGGTTTCCTCTTCGCGCCTGGCTTCTTCGCCGGTTTGGCGCGTATCGGCGCCTTGCCCGCTGGCTTCGCGCGGGCCTTCCCGGCGGGTGGAGCTTTTGCGGCGACCAGCTTCCTGGGCGCCGGTTTTGCGCCTGCCTGCTTGATAAGCGCCGGTCCTGCGCCTGCCTGTTTAATGACCGGAGTCTCGTCCGCCCCCGCCGGCGCGATCTTCACCGTCTTGCCGCCCCAGAGTTCTTCCAGGTTGTAATGCGCGCGCACGCTGTGGTGCATGACATGCACGACGATTTCGCCGAGATCGACCAGCACCCACTCGGCGCTGGAACCGCCCTCGACGCCTTCAACCTTGGCGCCCAGCGACTTGATCTTCGCGCTCACGCGGTCGGCAAGCGCCTTGACCTGCCGAGTTGAATCGGCGCTCGCGATGATGACGCGTTCGAACATGGACGGCAGGCGTTCGGTGTTGAACACCACGATGTCGCGTCCCTTGACTTCCTCCAGCGCTTCGACCACGGCGCGCTGCTTTTTGCGGATATCCATGCGGTTAGGCCTGCTCCTGATAAAGGCGATTGAGAACGATGTAATCGAGTACGGCGGCCGGCAGCCACTCGGCCGCCGATTCCCCCTGCGCGATGCGGCGGCGGATTTCGCTTGCCGAAATCGCAAGCGGTGTCCAGTCGATGCGGATGACCGCGCCGCCGGGGTGGTTGCGCCAGGGACCGCTGCATTCTGCCTGCCGGTGCGCGAACTCTTCATGTACCTCGGCCGGCAGCGGTGCGCCGGCGCCGGCACGCGCGAACACCCCCAAATGAACGAGCCTCAGCACTTCCCGCCAGCGATGCCACTGGTCGAGCTTGGCCGCCTGGTCGGCGCCGAGCAGAAAGACAATGGGAAGGGTCGCGCCGAGATCGCGGCGCAGCGATTGCAGCGTATCGAAGGTGTAGCCGGAAGCCTCCGTACCGAGCTCGCTGCGGTCGATGGCAAAGCGCGGCTCGCCCTGGATGCCCAGCTCGAGCATGGCGAGCCGGTCGTCGGTCGTGGCCATTGCGGCGGGCCGATGCACCGGCGAACCGGTGGGAATCCAGCGCAGCGTGGCGAGCGAAAGCACGTCGAGGGCGCGGCGCGCGATGGCCAGGTGCGCGTTGTGTACCGGATCGAAGGTTCCGCCGAGGATGCCGATCGCCATGCTAGGCGGGGACCCGCGATAACGAAGTCCGCGGGGTCTGGCCCTGCGCGCCGACTATGACTGCGCCGACTACGACTGCGCCGACTGTCACTAGGAGCGCACCTCGCCGTGTCCCAGGACGACGAATTTCTGCGAGGTGAGTCCTTCCAGCCCGACCGGCCCGCGGGCGTGCAGCTTGTCGGTGGAGATGCCGATCTCCGCGCCCAGACCGAATTCAAAGCCATCCGCAAACCGGGTGGACGCGTTCACCATGACCGAACTGGAGTCGACTTCGCGCAGGAAGCGCTCGGCGCGCTGCTTGTCCTCGGTCACGATCGCATCGGTGTGCTGCGAGCCGTATTTGGCGATGTGTTCGATGGCTTCGTCCAGCCCCGGGATGATGCGGATCGATACGATGGGCGCCAGCCACTCCGTGTAATAGTCCTCTTCGGTCGCCGGCTTTGCGTCGGCCACCAAGCGGCGCGTGGCTTCGTCCGCGCGCATTTCCACGCCCTTGGCGCGGAAGCTCGCCGCAATCCGGGGCAGCACCTGCGGCGCGATCGCCTGCGCCACCAGCAGCGTCTCCATGGTGTTGCAGGTGCCGTAGCGCTGGGTCTTGGCGTTGTCCGCAATGCGCAGCGCCATCTCCGGATCGGCGCGGTCGTCTATGAACACGTGGCACACGCCGTCCAGATGCTTGATCATCGGAATGCGCGATTCGCGCATCAAGCGCGAAATCAGTTCCTTGCCGCCGCGCGGCACGATCACATCCACGAATTCGGGCAGAGCGATCAGCTCCCCCACCGCGGCGCGGTCCGGCGTGTCGATCACCTGCACGGCGTCGCGCGGCAGCCCGGCGTCGGCCAGGCCCTCGCGCACGCAGCGCGCGATCGCCTGGTTCGAATGCAGGGCTTCCGATCCGCCGCGCAGGATGCAGGCGTTTCCCGACTTCACGCACAGGCCGGCGGCGTCCGCGGTCACGTTCGGGCGCGATTCGTAGATGATGCCGATGACGCCGATCGGCACGCGCATGCGGGCGACCTCGATCCCGCTCGGACGCGTGACGCGCTCGGAAAGCACGCCCACCGGATCGGGCAGCAGCGCCACCTGTTCGAGGCCGGCGGCCATCTGCTCGATCGCTTTCGCGTCCAGCTTCAGGCGATCGACGAACGCGGCATCGCGGCCCGCGCCGCGCGCGCTCTGCAGGTCGCGCGCGTTCGCCTGTTCGAGTTCGGCGTGCGCGGCGCGGATGCGTGCGGCCATCGCGCGCAGCGCGCGGTTCTTGGCCTCGGTGTCGGCGCGCGCGAGCGCACGCGCCGCGCCGCGCGCCCGTGCGCCCAGGCAGCGCACGTATTCCCGCAGACCGGAGGAATCTCTTTCCTGCTCAACAACTTGGTTCATGCGCCCATTCTACCGAAGCGCCAGTCCCAGAGTGATGAACTCATCCCAGGGGTCTTTGCGCACGAGCCCTTTGATGGCGCGGTCGATCTGCGCCGCGTGCAGCAGTGCGCGTTCGATCCGCGCTTGTTCCAGCCGCCGGACGGAGCCCTTCAGGGCGGCCTGGCGCGGACCCCAGATGCGCAGCTCCCGCAGCAGGGCGTCGACGGACTGGCCGGATTCGAGCCCCGTCTTGAGCGCGCCGAGCGCGCGCAGGTCCTCCGCAATTACCCAGAGCAGGAAGGTCGGCGGCTCGCCTTCGCCGCGCAGGCCTTCCACCACCCGGACATAGCGCGGCAGGTCGCCCTTCATGAGCGCTTCGGAGGCATCGTAGACGCTGTAGCGCGCAACCCGCGATACCGCCTCGTGCACGATCGCCATGTTCAGTTCGCCGGCCGGCGCGAGCAGCGCCAGCTTCTGGATTTCCTGATGCGCGGCGAGCAGATTGCCCTCCACGCGCTCGGCGAGGAACTCCAGCACCTCGCGCGGCGCGCGCTGCTTCTGGCGCGACAGACGCTCGCCGATCCACGCCGGAAGCTTGTTTCGATCTACCGGGTAGACGTCCACCACGACGCCGGCCGCTTGGAGCGCGGAGAACCACGCCGAGGACTGGGCGCTGCGCTCCAGCCGCGGCAGTGTGACAAGAAAGAGCATGTCGGGCTCGGCAGCGCGCTCGCGTATCGCGCGCTGGCACAGGCCCGCGATTGCCTCGGCGCCCTGCGTGCCGGGTTTGCCGCCCGGCAGGCGCAACTCGATGATCTTCCTGCCGCCGAACAGGGACTGGCTCGCGCCGGCGTGCGTCAGTTCGCTCCAGTCGAAGCCGCGCTCGGCGTAAAACACCTCGCGTTCGTCGAAGCCGCGCCTGCGCGCCGCCGCGCGCACCGCGTCCGCCGCTTCGATGGCGAGCAGCGGTTCGTCGCCATGAATGCTGTAGAAAGCGGCGAGCGACTTGGCGAGATGCGCTTCCAGCTGCTCGGGACGCAGTTGCATCCGCTACCTGGGTGCTTGCGCCGAGCTCAGCCGGCGCACGATCTGGCGAACCGCGTCGGACTGCATGTCGCGGTACAGGATCTCTTCCTCCTCCTGCTTGGCGAGGATGGCCGTGTCGCTGTAGGTGACATCGCGGTTCAGCAGAAGGGTGGTCAACGGAACAAACTCGCGGCCCTGCCGGTCGCTCACGCGATAGGTCACCCGGTAGCCGAGCCGGAATTCCCCGACCCGGCCGGTGCCCGTCAGCGTCAGGATGTCCTTGAGGCGCGTTTCGCTGACGAACTGCAGCGCAACCTGTGCCTGCTTCGCATCGTCCAGGACCCTGGCGTTGGTGCCGTTCAGGATGTTGCGCTTCAATTCGAGCGCTACGCCCCGGCTGGCGTCCGGCAGATAAATCGTCTCGAAGGGCAGCGCCGCCGCGCCGCGCAGCTGAAAGCCGCAGCCGGCGAGGGCCAGCACCATTGCCGCCGCGGCGAGAATCCTCGCGGAGGAATTTTTTCCTGCACGCATCAGGCCACCACGTTGATAAGCCGTCCGGGAACCACGATCACCTTCTTGATCACCGCCTCCGCCGCATACTTTCGCACCGGCGCGCTCGCGCGCGCCAGCGCTTCCAGCGCGCCGCGGTCCGCGGACTTCGGGGCGCGCAGCGTGCCGCGCGTCTTGCCGTTCACCTGCACCACGTACTCGATTTCATCCTGCTCCAGGGCGCCGGCGTCCGGCTCGGGCCAGGGCTCCATCAGCACATCCTCGCCGAAGTCAAGCTCGCGCCACAGATGATGCGTGATATGCGGTGTGATCGGGGCGAGCAGGCGCAGCAGGATGGACAGCCCTTCGCGCGCGACCTTGCTCTCGACGGGGGTCCGCTCCAGCGCATTCAGGATTTTCATGCCCGCGGAGGCCACGGTATTGAACTGCTGCTTGGACAGATCGTAGTTGGCCTGCTTCAGCACGCTGTGAATATCGTGGCGGACCGCCTTCTCCGCGGCGGGATCGAAATTGAGCGCGGAGGCAAGGCGGGCCTCGTCGCTGTTGCGCGAAGCGTAGCGGGCGGCCAAGGCCCAGAGGCGTTTCAGAAACCGGTACGAGCCCTCCACGCCCTCGTCGCTCCATTCCAGCGTGTTGGTAGGAGGCGAGGCGAAGATGATGAAGAAGCGCGCGGTGTCGGCGCCGTACTTCTCTATCAGCGCCTGCGGGTCGACGCCGTTGTTCTTCGATTTCGACATCGTGCCGATGCCGCCGTACTGCAGCAGCGCGCCGTCGGACTTGCGTCGCGCGCCGTTGATGCGGCCTCTTGCATCGCGTATGGGTTCCACCTCCGCCGGATTCACCCATTCGCGGCGTCCTTCCTGGTTGTCAAGGCTGTAGGACTCCGCCAGCACCATGCCCTGGGTCAGCAGGTTGGTGAACGGCTCGCCGTTTTTCAGGGCCGCGCCTTTCAGCAGGCCCTCGTCGCGCATCACGCGCTGAAAAAAGCGCGAATACAGCAGGTGCAGAATGGCATGCTCGATGCCGCCGATGTACTGGTCCACCGCCATCCAGTAGTCGGCGCGCTCATCGAGCATCGCGCCGGCATTGTCCGGGCAGCAGTAGCGCGCGAAGTACCAGGACGAGTCCACGAAAGTATCCATGGTGTCGGTTTCGCGCTTCGCCGCAGCGCCGCAGGCCGGGCACTTCGTGTCGTAGAACTCCGGCATCTTCGCGAGCGGGTTGCCGGTGCCGTCCGGCACCAGGTGCTCGGGCAGCCTGACCGGCAGGTTTTCTTCCTTCTCCGGCACGTCGCCGCAGGCCGTGCAATGTACGATCGGTATCGGGCAGCCCCAGTAGCGCTGGCGCGAGATGCCCCAGTCGCGCAGGCGCCACTGCACCTGCTTCTCGCCCAGCCCTTTTGCGTTCAGATCGCCGGCGATCGCATCGATCGCCGGCGCGAAGTCGAGGCCGTCGTACTTTCCGGAATTGATCAGCCTGCCGTGCGCGGCATACTCTGGCTGCCAGGGGCCGGACACCTCGTCGCCCAGCGGATGGCGAATCACCGGTGCGATCGGCAGGCCGTACTGGTTGGCGAAAGCGTAGTCGCGCTCGTCGTGCGCGGGTACCGCCATTACCGCGCCCTCGCCATAGCCCATCAGGACATAATTCGCCACCCAGACCGGCAGCTTTGCCCCGCTCAGCGGATGGGTGACGAAGATGCCGGTCGGCATGCCCTTCTTCTCGATCTGCGAGAGTTCCGCTTCCATCACCGCGCCGCGTTTGCATTCCTCGACGAAGGCGGCGAGTGCCGGATTGTTCCGCGCGGCGTAGGCCGCGATCTGATGTTCCGCGGCGACCGCGCAGAAGGTCGCCCCCATCAGGGTATCTGCGCGCGTCGTGAATACCCACAGCAGCTTCTTTTCGCCGCCGAGTTCGTAGGGAAAGGCGAGGCGCACGCCTTCGGAGCGCCCGATCCAGTTCTTTTGCATGAGCTTGACCTGTTCCGGCCAGCCGGGCAGGTCGTCGAGCGCGGCGAGCAGCTCTTCCGCGTACTGGGTAATGCGGAAGAAGTACATCGGGATCTCGCGCTTTTCGACCGGCGCGCCGGTGCGCCAGCCGCGCCCGTCTATGACCTGTTCGTTTGCGAGCACAGTCTGATCGACAGGGTCCCAGTTCACCACGCCGGTCTTCTTGTAGGCGAGCCCGCGCTTGTACATGCGGATGAACAGCCACTGGTTCCACTTGTAGTACTCGGGCCGGCAGGTGGCGAGCTCGCGGTCCCAGTCGAGCGCAAAGCCGAGGCTTTGCAGCTGGGTCTTCATGTAGGCGATGTTGTCGTAGGTCCACTTCGCGGGCGGCACCTTGTTCGCCATCGCCGCGTTCTCCGCGGGCAGTCCGAACGCATCCCAGCCCATGGGCTGCAGCACGTTCAGTCCGCGCATCCGGTGGTGCCGGGTAAGCACGTCGCCGATGGTATAGTTCCTGACGTGCCCCATGTGCAGCTTGCCGGAGGGGTAGGGAAACATCGACAGGCAATAGAACTTCTTGCGGGATGCATCCTCGGTGGTGCGAAACGAGCGCCGCGAGTTCCAGTAGCTCTGCGCATCGCGTTCGACGGCCTGCGGTTGGTAGCGGTCTTGCATTCTGAATACCTGATGAATACCTGGCGATAGCCGGGGCGTTGCCCCGAATCTCGTACAGCGGAAGCTGCAGATTATAAAGGGCGCCTGCGAGTCGGCGCCCCGGAGAGGATTGATAGCGTGGATTTTTCCTATAGTGAAGAGCAGCAGTCGATTCGTGAGGCGGTCGGGCGGATCTGCGAGCGCTTTGACGCCGAGTACTGGCTGAAGCGCGATCGCGAGGGCGGTTTTCCGCACGATTTTCACCAGGCGCTGGCGAGCGCGGGATGGCTCGGCATTGCGATGCCCGAAGACGTGGGCGGCGCGGGCCTGGGCATTTCCGAGGCGGCGATCATGATGGAGACCATCTCGCGCTCCGGCGCCGGTTTTTCCGGTGCCTCCGCGGTTCACATGAATATTTTCGGCCTGCATCCGGTGGTGGTGTTCGGCACCAAGGAGCAGCAGCAGCGCTTTCTGCCGCCGCTTATCAGCGGCGCGGACCGCGCCTGCTTCGCGGTGACCGAACCGAACACCGGCCTGAACACGCTGCAGCTGAAGACGCGCGCGGTGCGCGAGGGCAAGCACTATGTGGTGAGCGGCCAGAAGATCTGGATCTCCACCGCCCAGGTCGCCACCAAGGTGCTGCTGCTTGCGCGCACCACGCCGCTGGAGGAAGTGAAGCAGCGCACCCGCGGCCTGAGTCTTTTTTATACCGACATGGATCGCTCCAAGATCGAGGTGCGCGAAATCGAGAAATTGGGGCGCAAGGCGGTCGACTCGAACCAGGTGTTCATCGACGGGCTGCGGATCCCGGTGGAGGACCTGATCGGCGAGGAGGGGCGCGGTTTCGACTACATCCTGCACGGTATGAATCCCGAGCGCATCCTGCTTGGCGCCGAGGCGGTCGGGCTGGGTCAGATCGCGCTGGAGCGGGCGGCGAAATACGCGGGCGAGCGCATCGTGTTCGATCGGCCGATCGGCAAGAATCAGGGTATACAGCATCCGCTCGCGGAGCGCTGGGTGGAACTGGAGGCCGCCCGCCTGCTCGTCATGCAGGCGGCCTGGCTCTACGACCAGGACAAGCCCTGCGGCGCCGAGGCGAATGCGGCGAAGTTCTTCGCCGCCGAAGCCGGGTTCCGCGCCTGCGAAACCGCGCTGCTGACGCACGGCGGCATGGGCTATGCGAAGGAATACCATGTCGAGCGCTATTTTCGCGAAGCGATGCTGCCGCGCATCGCGCCGGTCGCCTCGCAGATGATCCTGTGCTACATCGCGGAGAAAGTGCTTGGTTTGCCGAAGTCCTACTGAGGCGGCGCCGGGGCGATTCGAACGAGCGGCTGACGAACAAGCGGCTAACGAACGAGCGGCTAACGAACAAGCGCCTAAACTTGCGATAACTCGCGTCATGTGCGGGTCCCGGCTAACGACGCGCAAGGAGATTTGAATGAAACGCTTGCTGAATGTTCTGACTGCGCTCGCTTTCGTGTTCTTCGCGGCGGTTGGACTGGCGGCGCCGGCGGCGGTGGTGGAAGGGGTTCAGATGCCGGCCTGGATGGAGCGCGGCGGAATCAAGATTCCGCTTGCGCCGGGCATGGAATTGCGGCCGCGCGACGAGCTGCATACCGGCACCGGCGCGCGCCTGTATGTAAAGCTCGCCGAGGGCAGCCTGATCAAGCTCGGCGAGAACGGTTCGCTAAAGCTGCTCGACATGGAGCCGCAGAAGGGCGGATTCTTCAAGGGAGCGATGGACCTCTTCGAGGGCGCATTTCGCTTTACCACCGATAAGGTGTTGAAGCGCGGCGCGCGCGACATCAACGTCAAGGTCGCCACCGTCACGATCGGTATCCGCGGCACCGACCTCTGGGGACGCTCCAAGACCGACAATGAAATCGTCTGCCTGATCGAGGGCAGGATCGACGTTGGTGCGCAGAACGAGCAGGCGGTCACCATGGACAAGCCGCTGCAGTTCTATAAACGCGAGAATGGCAAGACGCAGCCCGTGGCGTTTGTGAGCCCCGACCAGCTGAAGATCTGGGCGGCGGAGACGGACATCGAAGCAGGCAGGGGCGCGGCGCGGCGCGGCGGCCGCTGGAGTGTTACGCTTGCCAGCGTCGACACGCAGGAAGACGCCCTCAAGCTGTACGACGATCTGCGCGCGAACGGCTACGCCGCGCAGATCCGCCCGCGGGTCGCGGACGGGAAGACGACTTACCGGGTGCAGATCCGCAGTCTGCCCTCGCAGCCCGAAGCGGCCTCGCTTGCGAAGCAGTTACTCGGCAAGTTCGGGATCAAGGAACCAATAGTGAGTTTGTGAGGCGGCCACGCTGCGCAGGGCGCTGCCTCCTTCGGCTCCCGACCGGACCGTGACTTCCTTGCTGCGATAGGTTATCGTGGCCGCGCCCTTGACGAGTATTGTCCTCGCGCGGCGCATGGATTTCTCTTCCCAGCCTGCCGCGGCGTCGAAATCGGACATGGCGATTTCGGCGTATCGAGAAGCATCATCGAACTTGCGAGCCGCCTCCGGGACGGGCAAGCCGAAGGTTCTCGCGGAGCGTGGCGCCGGCATAGTCGGCCTGATGCAGTCCACGCTCCTGAAGCTCCGGAACAACGAGACGGACGAAGTCCTCGTAGCTGCCCGGCATGTGCGTCGCGGCAAGCACGAAACCATCGCAGGCCTCGGCATCCAGCCACTCCTCGAACTGGTCTGCGATTTTCCCCGGTGAGCCCACGAACCGAGGCAGCTCCTGCAGCGTTCCGCGACCGCTGAAAGTCATGAAATCTCGCAGCGTAGGGCTGGCCTTTCCGCTCATGCGCACGACCCTATCGCGAAGTGATTGTGCTCCGGACATCGTGGCAAGCGTCTTCTCGGAGAGGGGCTCGTCGAGTTCGTACTTCGAGAAGTCGTGATTTGCCAGCTCGGAAAGAAGTATCAGGGTATCCATCGGGTGAGCCAGCGACTCGATGAACTGCGCTTTGTCCCTGGCGATGTTTTCGGTTTCCGCGGTTACGACGTAGACGGCGGGCAGAACCCGCACCGCGTTGCGATCCCGACCGACCGCCTGCGCCGCGGCCTTGATATCGCGATACACGTCCCTTGCCATCTCCAAGTTGGGCAATAACACGAAGATCAGTTCACCCCACCTGCCCGCAAATTTCCGCCCGCGACCGCTCTGTCCCGCCTGTATGAGCACAGGGTGTCCTTGCGGGCAGCGGGGCACGGTCAGGGGACCTCTGCACTGGAACCACTTCCCGGCGTGGTTCAGGCGATGCACTTTTGCCGGGTCGGCGAAAGTGCCTTCGCCGCGAGCATAAACAATCGCGTCCTGCTCCCAGCTGTCCCACAGGCCCGTAACGACTTCGAGGAACTCGTCGGCCTTGTCGTAGCGCAGATCGTGGTCCCCATGCTCGGTGTAGCCGAAGTTGTGCGCCTCGGCGTCGTTCAGGGACGTAACGATATTCCAGGCCGCCCGGCCGCCGGTCAGATGGTCAAGGGTGGCGAACGTCCGGGCAATGTGGAAGGGGTTGTAATAGGTGGTCGAGTAGGTCGCCCCCAGTCCGAGGGAGCGCGTTGCCGCCGCCATGAAACTCAGAACGGCGGTCAGGTCCAGCTTGATGGGCCTGATGCCGTGCCGCACTGCCGCGTCGGTGTCATTGCCGTAGATGTCGGGAAGGGCGAGGCGGTCATCCATGAAGACAAGCTGAAACTTGCCCTGCTCCAGAGTCCGTGCAATGTCCTGGTAATACTCGGCAGACAGAAAATTGCCGCGGGTCAACGGATGACGCCACGACCCGGTGTAGTTGGAACAGTTCGAGGCCTGCAGGAACGCCACCATTGTCATCGGATCTCGGTGCGAGCCCATTTGACGCTTGTCCCCCTGTTATCGCGAAATTCTTGGCCTGAGCGTGCGCCAGAGCGCCAAGCTAGGCGGTGCCCGGATTGGCGAAGCGCACTTCGATCCCGCACAAGGCCGGGGTGCGGACCAGGCTTTCAGCACCACTCATACAGCCACAAGCCTACCGAGCATGGTTGCGGTATCCACGAGTCGTTTCGCAAGCCCGTACTCGTGCACCGTGATCGAGCGGCCGTCAACGCTCACCGCGGCGAGGCCCTGCGCCAGCCCATGCTCGTAAGCCACGACGGCGCGGCGTGCCGCCTCAAGGTCGTCCGCGCTGGGGCCGAATTGCTCGTTGATGACAGGCACCTGGGGCGGGTAGAAGCTGATCATGCCGCTGAACCCGGACAGGCGTGACACCTCCACTGCTTCGCGCAGCGCATTCAAGTCGCGCAGGTCCGGCAGATATGCCGCGTCCACGGCCTGCAGACCGTATGCGCAGGCAACCATGACGAGCTTGCCACGCGCGTACAGGAAACCTTGCGGGAAAGGATCGGCGCCGCGGAAGTTGGAGATTCTCGTGGCAGCCGACAGATCTCCCGGACCGAATGCGAGCGCGCTGACCCCGCGACAACGGGCGATCTGCTCCATGGCCAGGACGGCCTCGGGCGTCTCGATGAGCACCATGATTTCCGGCGTGGTGCCGTGGCGCTCGAAGATCGCCACGAGCTGTTCGAGTTCCCGACACGAGCGTACTTTCGGATACAGAATGAACGGCGCCTGCGCTGCGGCCAGCGCCGCGACGTCATCGGGACCCCAGGGCGTTGCCAGATTGTTCGGACGGCAGACGAATTCCCGGCCGCCGAAATAGGACGGATCGCGCACCAGCTCGACGACCCGATTGCGCGCACGTTCCTTCTCGGCGGGAGGGCAACTGTCCTCCATATCGGCCAGGAAAACATCCGCAGGAATGGCGGGCACTTTCGACCACTTGCGCTCGCTCATCAGCGGCGCCTCAAAGTAGCTGCGCCGCACCACCACGTCACCGCTTTTCATCGCGATCCATACAGGCTAGATAACGCCGAGCGTCCGCAGCTCTTCGAGCGCATCGCGCTCAAGCCCGAGCAGACCACACAGGATTTCCTCATTGTGAGCCCCGAGTCCCTCGCCCAGCCACTTAATTTCACCGGGGGTCGCGGAGAGCTTGGGCACGACGTTCGGCACCGCGAGGGGCCCGATGCGGGACTCGCCCATATGGACGTTGTGCCGGGCGCGGTACTGTGGATCATCGAAGATGTCCGCAATGCTGTAGATAAGGCTCGCCGGCGCCTCGGCTTCGCCGCAGCGCCCGAGCACTTCCGCGCAGTCCAGCGACCCGACCCAATGCGCCACGATGCGATTGACCTCGTCGCGCGCCGCCAGCCGCTTTTCCTTCGGGCCGTACCTGTCCGGGCCCGCCAGCTCGGGCTGCCCCATCGCCTTGGCGAGCCGGGCAAAAATCGTATCGTTCGAACAGGCGATCGCGATCCACCTGCCATCGCGGGTGTAGTAATGGCTGTGCGGGCAGACGTTCACGGTGTCCGCGCCCATGCGCTCGCGGACGATGCCCAGCCGTTGGAACGCCGGCGCGATTTCATCGAGTACGCGGAAAATCGGCTCGTACAGTGCAAGATCGACCACCTGACCCTCGCCGGTCGTCTTGCGGGCGTGCAATGCGATCAATGCGCCGAGAGCCCCGTACAGGCCGGCCATGTAGTCGGCGAGCGATGTCGAGCCCGGCACCACCGGCACGCGCCCCGGCTCTCCGGCGAGATACGCCAGACCGGAAAATGCATGAGCCACACGCGCAAAGCCCGGCCGGTCCTTGTACGGTCCGTCCTGGCCGTAGGCGGAAATGCGGACCAGAATCGCGCGCGGGTTGAGCTTCTTGATCTCGTCCCAGCCCAAGCCCCATTTCTCCAGCACGCCGGGTCTGAAGTTCTCGACGATGACATCGCACTTTTCGACCAGTCGTTTCAATAACTCGATGCCGCGCGCGCTGCGCACGTTCAGAGAAACGCATTTCTTGTTGCGAGCCTCCGAGAGCCACACCAGGGTGTCGCCGCATTGCGTTGCGCTTCCGAACTGACGCAACGAATCACCGCCATCCGGAGGCTCGAGCTTGATGACTTGCGCGCCAAATTCTCCGAGTACCGTGGCGCAGTATGGGCCGGCGATAAATGTGCCGAGATCGAGCACCCTGATGTCGCTGAGCGCGCCCACAGCGGTTGCTAGGTTTCCCGGTTGCGCATGGGTCTTAGCAGCTTGGTATCTATGCATTCATGCATTCATGCATTCATGTCGTGCGTCGCGCTTATTCGCGCGCATGATCGACTCGCGCAGGCCGGGATCTTTCGCTTGTTCGCTTGAATGTTTCTTTAGATTGCTCGCGGGAAAGTATACGCGTAAATCAGGGGCACGACGATGTCGGTTTGGCATGCGCCGTTCCATGTGGTTCGGGCCCGGCCGATCATCACGAACACCCAGGGGGGCGGCATATAACGCGCGCCGAAGCAGGGGCGATGCGTCGCGCACCCGGATCATTTCGCGCCCTTGCGGAATCCAGCGTATCCTTGGGCCGGCTCCGGATAACAGTAACATATATGTTACTGTTATCCGGAGCCGGCGGCCGATCCGCCCTTGCGGCCGGTATAATTCAAGCCTCCCGTGTCACTGCATCTTGAACACCTCAATCCCGAGCAGCGCGCCGCGGTCACGCTTGCCGATCAGCACGCGCTGATCCTCGCCGGAGCGGGCAGCGGAAAGACGCGTGTGCTCACCACGCGCATCGCCTGGCTGATCAAGAGCGGCAAGGTCGCGCCCTCGGGTGTGCTCGGCGTCACCTTTACCAACAAGGCGGCGCGCGAGATGTTCACGCGTCTCAGCGCCATGCTGCCGGTCAATCCGCGCGGCATGTGGGTCGGAACTTTTCACGGCCTGGCAAACCGCCTGCTGCGCGCGCATCACCGCGAGGCGGGGTTGCCGCAGACCTTTCAGATTCTCGACATGCAGGACCAGCTCGCCGTCATCAAGCGGCTGTCGAAATCATTGAGCGTGGACGAAGATCGTTTTCCGCCGCGCGAGACCCAGTACTTCATCAATGCGCGCAAGGACGAGGGTATACGCGCGGTTGCGGTGCAGGCGACGGACGAGATCTCGCGCCGGCTGATTGAGCTCTACGCCGCCTATGACGAGCAATGCCAGAAGGAAGGCGTGGTCGATTTCGCGGAGCTGCTGCTGCGCAGCTACGAGCTGCTTTCGCGCAACGAGCTGCTGCGCGAGCACTATGCGCGGCGCTTCCGCCACATTCTGGTGGATGAATTTCAGGACACCAACCGCCTGCAGTACCGCTGGCTGAAGACCCTTGCGGGGGCTGCCGGGGGTGCGGGGGGTGCGAATGCGTCCTCTGCGCTTGGCGGGCCGCCCTTCTTCTTCGCGGTGGGCGATGACGATCAGTCTATCTATGCCTTCCGCGGCGCGAACGTCGGCAACATGGACGATTACCGGCGCGATTTCCGCGTCCAGACCGTCATTCGTCTGGAGCAGAATTACCGCTCCCACGGCCACATTCTGGATGCGGCGAACGCGCTGATAGCGAACAACAAGAACCGTCTGGGCAAGAACCTCTGGACCTCAGCCGGGCGCGGCGAGCCGCTGCGCGTCTTCGAGGGCGAAACCGACGGCGACGAAGCACGCTGGATGGTGGACGAAGTGCAGTCCCTATCGAGTGCCGATATCAAGCTCTCTCAGATGGCGATCCTGTACCGCTCGAACGCGCAGTCGCGGATACTCGAGCATGCCCTGTTCAGCCGCGGCATTCCTTACAGGGTGTACGGGGGCCTGCGCTTCTTCGAGCGCGCCGAGATCAAGCATGCGCTGGCCTATCTGCGCCTGATGGCGACGCCCGGAGACGACAATGCCTTTCTGCGGGTTGCGAATTATCCGCCGCGCGGCATCGGCGCGCGTTCACTTGAGCAGCTGCAGGACGTGGCGCGCGTGCGCGCGGGCACGCTATGGGACGCAGTGGACGGGCTGGAGGGCCGGGCGCGCCAGTCGCTGCTGCAGTTCCGCGACCTGATCAGCCGGCTGCGGGAGCAGGCGCACGACCTGCCGCTCATCGAGCAGGTGGAGCATGTGGTGGCGCACAGCGGTCTCATCGAGCACTATAAAGGCGAGCGCGAGGGCGCGGACCGCATCGAAAACCTCGGTGAACTGGTGACCGCCGCGGCGGCGTTCGATGAGGAAGAGCACACGACGGGCCTGCGCACCGGGGAGGGCGATGAGCAGGCCGCGCAGCCCATCGATTCGCTCAGCGCCTTCCTGAGCCACGCGGCCCTCGAGGCCGGAGAGCACCAGGCGGGCGAGGGCCAGGATGCGCTGCAGATGATGACGGTGCACTCCGCCAAGGGCCTGGAGTTCGAGGCCGTGTTCATCACCGGACTGGAGGAAGGCCTTTTTCCGCATGAGCAAAGCGTGGCCGAGCGCGACGGCCTGGAGGAGGAGCGGCGCCTGGCCTATGTGGCGCTGACGAGGGCGCGCAAGCGGCTGTATCTGTCCTTTGCCCAGGCCCGCATGCTGCACGGCCAGACGCGCTACAGCCTGCCCTCGCGCTTTCTGGACGAAATTCCCGATACCCTGCTGAAGTGGCTGACGCCGCGCTTCAAGGAAGATCACCGTCAAGGCGGTTTCGGCGGCGCGGGCTTCGGCCGTCATGCATATAGCGGCGGGTCAGCCGGCCACGCCGGTCCGGCGCCGCGCCAGAGCGCCGTCTACGCGGGCGCGCGCAAAGCACCGACCGCCTTCGGTTCGAGCGGAGCCGATTCCGGTTTTCGCATCGGGCAAAACGTCAGCCATCCGAAATTCGGCGCCGGCGTCATCGTCGATGCCGAAGGCCGGGGTAACGACGCCCGGGTCCAGGTGAAATTCGCCAGGCAGGGCGTGAAGTGGCTCGCAGTGAGCATCGCCAGGCTGGAAGTCGTGTAGCCGCGCCGCCCGTTGCGCAAGGCCGGCGCTACTGCATCGGAATGTTCAAGCTCTTGATCAGCTTGCCATACATCTGATAGTCCGTGCGCAGACGCTCCCGGAACTCGGCCGCGGTCATCGCAAGCGGATCCCCGCCTATGTTGAACAGTTGCTTGAGGAACTGGGGGAGCGCGCGCGATCTTTACGCTAGCCGCCCGGGGATTGCGCCCAGGAATGGGTTGCCGCCGGCAGGGCAATCAGCGCCAGGATGAGCCATCGGGCAAGCGCTTTGTGGAATCGCGCAATCATCGTTCATCTCCCCCAGGGAACAGGTTGACTCGGCTCGACCTCAAGCCCTAACATTTTCCCCAGCGTTTCGTTTTTGAATGCTTGCCCAGACAGTCCCGGGACCGGTCCCGGAACAGATTCCGAGGCGACCATACCACAAGCAGATTTCCGCAGGAGGTTCCTGAAATGATCACGCAGGCGGAGAACGAAAAACTGACCCGGGTCGGTCCTGACAATCCGATGGGCAGGCTGTTCCGGCGCTACTGGATTCCGGCCGCGCTGTCAGCGGAGCTGCCAGAGCCGGATGGCGCGCCGCTGCGCGTGCGGCTGCTCGGCGAGGATCTGATCGCGTTCCGCGACAGCGAAAGCAAGGTCGGCCTCGTGGACCCGCTATGTCCGCACCGGCTCGCGCCGTTGTTCTTCGGCCGTAACGAAGCCTCCGGGCTGCGCTGCATCTATCACGGCTGGAAGTTCAATCGCGAAGGCGACTGCGTAGCCATGCCGACCGAGCCGCCCGAGTCGACATACAAGACCAAGGTCCGCATCAAGGCCTACCCGACCTGGGAGGGCGGGGGAATCCTGTGGACCTACATGGGGCCGCCGGAATTGCAGCCGGCCTATCCCGATCACGAACTGGTGCGCGCCCCGGCGACGCATCGTTTGGCCTCCAAGACGCTGCAGGAGTGCAACTTCCTGCAAGCGCTCGAGGGCGGCGTCGACCCGACACACGCCACGATTCTGCACAACGAGAAGATCGGCGACCTCTCCTTTCTGGGTGATTTTCACCGCATTGTCGCGGCCCTGGAGATAGAGGAAACCGAGTACGGCATCTTCTATGCGGCGCTGCGCGATGTGGACGCCGGCAAGAAGAAGTGGATCAGGGGTTATCACTGGATCATGCCTGCCTACCATATGCGCGGGACGGTCGAAAGTACTTTCTGGCTCTACCAGAAGCACGCGCCGACGATCGACGGCCACATCTGGGTTCCGATCGACGACACGGCGACCTGGGTATACAACTTCATGTACTCGCACGACCCGGCACGCCCGCTTACGGATGCGCAGATTCACGATGACGAGGCCTGGATGGGCCGCGCTCCCGAGGATATGGCGCCGGATCTGCGCGCGAAGCGCAATATGGCGAACGACTATCTGATCGACCGCAAACTGCAAAAGACCACCAACTTCAGCGGCATCACGGGAATCAACACCCAGGATTTCGCGGTGCAGGATGGCATGGGAGCGATCAAGGACCGCACCCGCGAGCATCTGGGAAGCAGCGACCGGGTGGTCATTTTGATGCGCAAGATTTTCCTGGAAGAGATGGCGCGCATGGAACGGGGCGAATCGCTGCGCGGGCTCGATCCGGCCTTGTACCGCGGCGTGCGCCCTCTCGACCACGAGGTGGTCGCGGACAAACCCTGGCGCGCGCAGCTTGAAAAAGACCTGTTGGCGCGCTTTTGAAGCCGCTGCTCGCAGTCGTCATCGGCGATCCCGGCGGGATCGGCCCGGAGGTTTGCGTCAAGGCGCTGGCGGACGCTCGGCTGGGAGAGGGGGCCGATTTTGTCTTGATCGGGGGCCTGGGCGTCATCGAACGCGCGGCGAGGGCCTGCGAAATCGGGGCCCGGTTCCGCAGCGTTGCGTCAGCGGCGGGCGCGCACGAAGCGGGCATCTATCTATGTGACCGGGCCGGTGTCGCCGCATGCGAGCACGCTGAAGGCGTGCAACACGGCTGCGCGGCTCGCCAGCGGCATGGGCCTGTGATAAGTGCCGTGATGCCCTTCAGAGCATTCTGGTATCGGCAGAGGCAGGCATGAATGGCACGGAGCAGGTACCGGGCCGGCGCTACGCCGGGCGGCGCGAAGACGACCGTCTGCTCGCCGGGCGGGGCTGCTATACGGCGGATAGGGATCTGCCCGGCCAGGCGCATGCGGCGTTCCTGCGCGCAGACCGCGCGCACGCGAAGATCGTTGCGGTCGACCTCGCGCGGGCGCGCGCGGCGAGCGGTGTACTCGCCGCCTATTCCGGCGAAGATGCACTGCGCGCGGCCTATGCCTCGCAGCCAGCCGGTTTCAAGCTGCCCGGCATCGACGGCAAGCCGATCAAGGTGCCGGTGCGCCATGCCCTGGCGACCGACCGCGTGCGTTTCGTGGGCGAGTGCGTCGCGATGGTGGTTGCCGAGAGTGGGGTCGCCGCGGCCGATGCGCTGGAGCTCATCGACGTCGAATACCAGGATCTCCCGCCGCTGATCGATCCCGAGGACGCATTCGCGCCCGGTGCGCCGCGCATCCACGAGGAGATCGAGGGCAACCGCTGCTTTGAATTTGAGTTCGGCGATGCAGCGCAGGTCGAGTCAGCGTTCGCGAGTGCCGCGCTGGTTGCGAAGGTCGAGGTGCTATCCCAGCGCCTGATCGCAAACCCGCTGGAACCGCGCGCCTGCCTCGCGTCATGGGACCGCGCCAGCGAAACCTTCGATCTGTACAGCCCGAACCAGGGCCTGAGCGTGCTGCGCGACCGGCTCGCCGGATTCGTGCGCGTACCCGTCGAGAAGATCCGCCTGCACACCGTCGATGTAGGCGGCGGTTTCGGCAACCGGTCCGGCCCCTACCCGGAGCACGTGATGGTCATGCACGCCGCGCGCGAGCTTGGGCGGCCGGTGAAGTGGGTGGGCTCCCGCTCCGAAGGCATGCTCTCGGACCATCAGGGGCGGGGCCTCAAACTGGGCGGCGAACTGGCGCTCGATGCGGGGGGAAACTTCCTTGCCATCAGGATCGCCGTGACCGGTGACATGGGCGCCTATCACACCGACACCGGCCCGATGATCGCGACCATCATGCCGCGCGCGACGGCGACTGGCGCCTACCGCATCCCGCACGCCTACGGCTTTCACCAGCTCGCCCTGACCAACTGCCCGCCTGTCACCGCCTATCGCGGCGCAGGGCGCCCGGACATCGCCTATATGGTCGAGCGGCTGGTCGACGAAGCGGCGCGCGCGAGCGGCATCGACCGGATCGAACTGCGGCGGCGCAATCTCATACCGCGCGAAGCCTTCCCCTACAAGACGCCGACCAACGAGTACGACAGCGGCGATTATCACGCGTTGTTGGACGAGGCCTTGAAGCGCTCCGAGTGGGACGGATTTGCGGCGCGCAGGGCGGCGAGCGCCGCGCGCGGCAGGCTGCGCGGCATCGGTCTTTCGGTGTTCGTGGAACCCTCGGGCGGCGGCCCCCATCCGGCCGAGCAGAGCGTCCTGAAATTCACGCCGCAGGGCATCGTGCTGCATACCCTGTCGGGCAGCAGCGGCCAGGGGCACGAGACGGTGTTTCCGGAGATCGTCGCGGACGCGCTCGGTATCCCGCCCGAGCGCATCGCACTGCGCGCGAGTGATCCCTATGGCCCGAAGCTCGTCGGCCACGGCACCATCGGCTCGCGCTCCACCATGTCGCACGGCAGCTCGCTCTTGCAGGGCGCCCGGGAAGTGATCCGCAAAGGACTGGAGCTCGCGGCCACGGAACTCGAGGCGGCCGCCGTGGACATCGAGTACGCGCAAGGCGAATACCGGGTCAAGGGCACGGATCGCCGCATCGGGTTGTTCGAACTTGCGCGCCGCCACGCGGGCGGCACGCCCACATCCCCATCCAATCCCCACAATCCGCTCGACACGATCGGCGAGATCGCGCCGCGCCAGTCTTTTCCAAGCGGCGCGCATGTGGCGGAAGTCGAGATCGATCCGGAAACGGGCGCGATCGATTGGCAGCGTTACGTCGCGGTCGACGATTGCGGCCGCGTGATCAACCACGTGCTGGTGGAAGGCCAGGTGCACGGCGGCATCGCGCAGGGGCTGGGACAGGTGCTGGGCGAGCACGCGTTCTACGATCGCGCCAGCGGTCAGCTGCTCGCCGGCAGCTTCATGGACTACTACATGCCGCGCGCCGACGATTTTCCGTGGCTTGATGTGTTCGACTGTTCGGTGCTGGCGCCGGGCAATCTGCTCGGCGTCAAGGGTGTCGGTGAGGCGGGCACGAGCGGCGCGCTGAGCGCTGTATCGAACGCGGTGCTGGATGGTCTGCGGGAGCGGGGCGTCACGCATCTCGATCTGCCGCTGACGCCGACGCGCGTGTGGCAGGCGCTGCGGCGTAAGGCGCCGGTGCGCGATTGAAGCGCGCGCAGCGGGGTGCTAGGATCGCCGGGAGAACCGGGTAGAGGAGAACGCCGTGCTGAGCAAGGCGGAGAACGAACTGCTGACGCGCGTCGGGCCCGGCACCGCGATGGGAAATCTGATGCGCCGCTACTGGCATCCGGTCGCCGCGTGCTCGCAACTCGAGCGCAACCCGACGATAAAAATCCGGCTGCTTGACGAGGATCTGATTCTCTACCGCGATCGTTCCGGCAGGCTAGGCCTGTTCGGCGAGCGCTGCCCGCATCGGCAGGCGAGCATGCTGTACGGCGTGCCGGAACAGGAGGGGCTGCGCTGCGCGCGGGCATGAAGACTGTGATCAACGCTTGCCCGCGCGGCCGCGGCTCTGCTAGCACTTTGTCTGTGCCGGCTGAAACATGAACAGATGCCTGCCGTCTTGCAGTGGATGCCAGTAGGGCGCGACTTTCATGCCGATGCGCACTTCTGCCATTGAACAGCGCACCATGTTGGCGATCAACAGCACGCCGACATCCAGCTTGACGCTCACCACAAGATAGGGCTCGTGGCCGCGGAACTCGCGCGTTCCGCGGTGCGCGACCGTGTAGGAGAACAGCTCGCCCTGCCCGGAGACTTCGCGCCACTCGAGGTCGCGGCGCCGGCCGGTGAAAATGCTGGTCGGGCGCACATAGTGCTGGTACTTGCCGGCGACCCGGCAGTACTGGATGAGCAGCTTTTTCTCGCGCGTCGCTTCCCAGTACGGCTTGCTGAAGCTGTAGGTCTTGATCTCGCGCTTCACGTCCAGGGTGTCGTTCAGGATCAGCGCCATCTCAGGCCCCCGGCTCGAGGACCAGTGCCGCGCTCGAGCCCCAGTTGCGGCCATAATTGATCCAGCCGATGCCCGTCACGAGAGCGTTGCGCGTGTTCTTCACCTGGCGCGCGCCGGCCTCGCCCATCAACTGCTCCACGGCCTCGACGAGGTTCTCGGAGGAACAGGCCGCCTGGCCCACCGAGATCTGGCCGCCCCCCGTGTTCAGGGGCAGGTCGCCGTCGAAGGAGAAGTTCATCTCGCGCACGAATGCCATGCCCTGGCCTTTCCTGCAAAAGCCGAACGCTTCCATCTGCAGCACCATGGCGATGATGAAGTCGTCGTAGGGATGAAACGAGGCGACATCTTTCACCGCGATGCCGGCCTGGGTGAGGGCGCGCGCGCCCGCCACCAGGTGGCCCGTTTCCAGGACATCGACGAAGTTTTCGCCGCCGCGGTGGTTGGTGCGCTCCGCATATCCGGTCGGCACCACGAACTTGCGCAGGCCTTTTTCCTTCGCACGCCGGCGGCTGGTCACCAGCAACCCGGCTGCGCCGTCGGCCGGCATGACGCAGTCGAGCAGGCGGACCGGATCGGCGATCATGCGCGAGTTCAGGTAGTCCTCGACCGTGATCGGCTTCCTGAACTTTTCGCAGGCATTGTCGTTCAGCAGCGCGTGATTGCGCTGGGTCACGGCGAGCTTGCCCAGCAGCGCGTAGTCGAGGCCGTTCTCATGTTCGTAGCGCCGCGTCAGCAGACCGAATCCGCCGGGCGGGCCCATCAGCCCGTAGGGATCGGTCCATTCGCGGCGGTAGGTGCGGTCGCGCCCGTTCGCCTCCGCCACCCCGGTGTCGGCGAACAGGACGAACGCGTTCTTGCACAGACCCGCGTCGATCGCTGCCGCCGCGCGCGCCACGGCGCCCACCGAAGAGCAGCCGCCGATATGGACCTGCTCGCAGAAATCGAGCTGCAGACCGAGTTCGTCCGCCGTCGTCTGGGCCCAGAACATGTTTGCCGCTCCTGTGGCTGAGATGCCCGCCATCACCAGACCGTCGATTTCCGCCTTGTCGAAGCCGCTCTTGTCGAGCAGCGCTTCAAGAATATCGGCGTCCAGTTCCCAGACATCGACGCTGCTGCGCTCGACAACCTTGGTCTCGGCGTAGGCGACAATCGCCAGATCACGCAGGCTCATGGCCGTGCTCCTTTCGGTGTAGAGGTTATTCGGGTTCGAGACCGGCGTTTCTGGCGACCTGGCCGTACTTGTCTGTTTCCACGGTGATCATTTTGGAGAATTCCTCCGGCGAATTGCTTACCGGGTCGATGCCAAGTTGCGTGAGCCGGGCCTGGACTTCCGGCTGAGACACGAATACCCCGATATCCCGCGCGACTTTGCGGCGTATCTCGTCCGGGGTATTGGCGGGTGCGAGCACGCCGAACCAGGCGGCTTGGTCCAAGCCTTTCAGACCGGCCTCCATCGATGTCGGGACATCGGGCAGGACGCGCGAGCGCGCGCCGGCGGTGCTCAGCGCCAGCGCCCTCACCTTTCCGGTCTGGACAAGCGTCCTGACGGCATTGGGAGACAGGAAGGCGAACTGCACCTCGTCCCGAGACAGTGCGAGCGCGGCCAGGGGTTCTCCCTTGTAGGCGACACGCGTGCCGTTTATGCCCGCCAGCTGGTTGAACGTCTCAGCGGTCAGAAGGTTGCCGCCCCCCAGGGTCGCATAGTTCAGCTTGCCGAGTCTGGCGCGCGCATAGCTGATGAACTCGCTGAGGCTCGCGATCGGCGTCTGCGCGCTTACCACGAGAACTACCGGCACGACGAAGACCAGGGAGATCGGCGCGAGTTCGCGCTCCGGGTCGACTTGCGGATTCTTCAGCAAGGCCTTGTACGACGACAATGAAGATCCGGTCAGGAGAAGCGTGTGGCCATCCGGCGCGGCGCGCGCCACCGCGAGCACGCCGACCATTGCGTTCGCGCCCGGCCGGTTATCGATCAGCACCGGCTGCTTCCACGCGCTCTTGAGATGTTCGGCAAGAAGCCGGGCGACGATATCGGTTGCGCCGGCGGCGGGATAAGGCACGATGAGCGTGACGGGCCTGCTGGGATAATTCTGAGTCTGCGCCTGCGCCGGCGCGAAAAAGCACGCCGCGGCCGTGCACAGCGCTATCAGTCCGAGCACGAGCGGATGACGCATTTCGCTCCCTTCTCTCCACGCAATGAAATCACTCGCGGTCCAAAATCCGACCGTGGACTCCCTGAGCAGGAACGCCGTATCCGAGAGTTGGTGCGCCGGCAGCCCTTGCGCCGCGAGATGGCCGAACGGCCTTTACCGGAGCGGGCACGAGCCGGATCCCTACTTGCCTTCCGCGATGCCGGCGGCCTTGGCGGCAGCGCCGAACACCCGGATGTCCTCGCGAAAGATATCCAGCAGCCGTTCGGGACCGGAAGGGGTCATTTCCATATTGGCGGCGAGACTGTGTGCGGCCACTTTCGGATTCGATGCGGCCTTGCCCGCCGCCGCGGAGATCTTGTCGATAAGCGATCGCGGTGTACCTGCGAGTGCGACCATCGCGAAGCGCGCAATCATATTGAAATCTGACGGCCCTCCCGCCTCGGCGATGGTGGGAATGTCCGGGGCCGCCTTGAATCGGGTGCCCCCTGAGCTCGCAAGTACCCTGACCTGGCCGGTTTTGGCGAAGGGCAGGACGGCAGGCAGGCCGATCATGGTAATGCTCACGTCTCCGCGCAGCAGCGCGGGTATGGTTTCCGTGCTTCCCTTGTAGGGAATATGCAGGACCGCCAGCCCGAGGGGCGCCTTGAAGCTTTCGAAACTGAGGTGGCTGATGCTTCCCGTACCGACCGAGCCATACTGCAGGGCACCCGGCTTTGCGCGGATTAGCGCGATCAGTTCCCGCAAGTCCCTTACCCCGAGCTGTTCGCGCACGACGATGAACTGCGGGGTCGAGTAGACCAGAGCGACCGGCGCGAAATCGCGCATGACATCGTACGTCAGGTCCGAGCGTATCGCCGGCAGGATCGCCCAATGCGAGGCATCGACGCCGAGCAAGGTATGGCCGTCGGGTGGCGCGCGCAGCAATTCCGCGATCGCGGGAATCCCGGACGCCCCGCTGCGGTTGTCGATCAGCACCCGGCCGCCGAGCACCGAACCCATCTCTTCCAGAAGGAGCCGCGCTATACCGTCCGGCAAGGTTCCCGCCGGAAGCGGTATGATCCATCGAATCGGTTTGGTCGGGAATTGCTGCCCTTGCGCCACGGATGCGCAGAACAGCGCCACAAGGGCGAACAGCAGGGACGTTCCGTGCCGCGCTCGGTTGCGCCGCGAGTTCTGTTTTTGGGTCAGCATTCGTCAGTTCTCCCTGATACATCGACATCGCCGGTACCTTGCCGGTCGGCGCAATAAGCAAGTGTGCGCCGCCGAATAATCGACAGGCTCCCTCTCACGGCGCGCCCGGTACTGCTATAAGCCATAGAAAGTCTTGGGATTGTCGTAGAGCATCTTCTCGGCCGCGGCTGAGGTAATGTCGCCCTTCGCAGCCCGGTCCCGGATCGCCTGGACGAAGCCGTGCTCCTTGGACTGGTCCTGGTGGCTGTAGTCGGATCCCAGCATCAGGTTGTCTTCGCTGATGTGCGTCATTATCTGGCGCAGATCTTCGTCTACCTGGCAGGTGACGTAGATCCGGTTCTGTTTGTAGATATCGTCCGAGAGCTGGTAGTCGGTCGTGATGAGCCTGCTGCCGCGCTGCCGTTCCTTGCGCCGGCGCAGGTCGTATTCGAGATAGGACACCCACGATGCGCCTGCTTCGATGCAGCCGAAGCGCAGCTTCGGGTACAGTTCGGGAATCCGGTGCGCGATCAGCGCGTGCACGCCGTGTATGGTGGGAAGCTGGGTGCGCATGAAGGAGCCGAGAATGAAATCCTTGGTGCGGCCGGTGTCCGGCACCCCCGAGCCCAGATGCAGACAGATCGCCAGATCAAGGCGCTGCGCCTCTTCGTAGAAGGGGTAGAAATAGTCATCCGCGGGCCATTTGTCGGCCTCCGTGTCGCCCTTCTTCAGCACCCCGCAGGCACCGTGATCCTTGGCGAAGCGCAGCTCCTGCAGCGTCTGGTCCATGTTGTGGGTCGGCGGAACGGCGATCCAGCGCAGGCGACCGCGCGATTTCTCGCAGCGCGCGGCCATCCAGCGGTTGTAGGAGCGCGTCATCGCGAGTTCCGTCTCCGGGCGCTGCGCCGGCTGCACCAGCATCAGTGTCGGATAAATCACATGGATGTCCACGCCGAGCTCATCCATGTGGCGCAGCCGCTCCTCCACATCCCCCAGTTCGCGCGTGCCCACGGTCGAGCCGCAGGTCGCATCATCGCGGTAGCGCCTCGGCTTGCGCATGCCGTCGACCAGCCAGTACCGGGTCGGCGGCAGCTTCGGATCCGGATTTTTCGGAAATCCGACCACCGGCATCAGATCTTTCTCCCCGGCGCGCCCGTATTCCCAGGTCGCCTCGGTTTCATCGATATGCGTGTCGGCGTCTATGACTTTGAATTTGTCCATGGCATCGTCCTTCGTCTGGATAATCCTGATTGAGTGTTCTAGAGCTGGCCGCCGTGCGTCTTCGGAGCGCGGATCACGCCCTTCTCGTCCAGACGCCTGATGTCGTCCTCCGCGTAGCCAAGCTCCTGCAGAATTTCCCTGGTCTGCTCTCCGTGCCCTGGCGCCTGATGGCGGAATTGCGGATTCTCCGACGAAAAACGCAGCGGAAATGAAAGCAGCGGGTAGGGGCCGTGCGTGTCGTGCCGCGCGTCGAGGAAGAAATGGTTGGCGACGCTCTGCGGGTGCCGCGCGGCTTCCTGAGGCAGCAATGCGGGCGCGTGCGTGATGCGCGCCGCGATCAGCCGCCGTTCGAGTTCCGCGCGATCAATCTTGGCGCAGGCCTCGTCCAGGATGCGGATCAGCTCCGTGTTGCTCGCGGTGCGCTTGTCCGAGGTGTCGAAGCGCGTATCGGCCGCGAGCTGCGGCGTGTCGATCGCGGTGCAGAATGCCGGCCAGTCCTTGTCGGCGACCAGCACGACCAGCCAGCGTCCGTCCCGGGTGCGGTAGCAATTGGTCAACGGCGCGGGGGCATTCCTTCTGGAGTAAGTCGGACCCGGCTCGCCGTACATCATGGCGCGCTGCATGTCCGAGGCGACGGTGAACATGCCGGTGTGCAGGAGAGAGACCTCAATTGCCTGGCCCTTGCCGGTGTGCTCCCGCGCATACAAGGCCAGGCCGAGGGCCGCGGTAGCCGCGAGGCCCGCGGTGCGGTCTCCCATACCGGGTCGGACCAGAGCCGGCTCGCCGTCGGGGTCCCCCACCAGCGACATGATTCCCGAGGCGGCCCAGAACACCGTGAAATCGTAGCCGCGATTCTGACTGGCGGGCCCTGCGCTGCCCCACCCCGAAATGCCGACGTGGATCAGCCTCGGGTAGGTCGCGCCGAGCGCGGCATAGTCGATTCCCAGCCGCTGCTGACTGTTCGGTAACAGGTTGGTGATGAAGATGTCGGCCTTTTCGAGCAAGGGACGGAAGATGGCGCGGCCTTCTTCGTCATTAAGCGACAGGGCAAGCGAGCGCTTGTTGCGGTTGTGCATCTGCCAGCTGGAATTGACCTGCCCCGCGGTCGTCGATTTTCCCCAGGTCTGGGTGGTGACCGCCCGATGCGGATCGGGCCGCTCGGGATCCTCGATATGGATCACATCGGCGCCATATTCCGCGAGGATGGCGCCGATCGTCGGAGCGGCCACCCAGGTGGCGAGCTCCAGCACGCGCAGACGCTTGAGCATGGGGGCCGGATTGTTGCCCGTTGAGTTCGAATTCATGCGTGTCGAGCGGACGGAGTATCCGTTTCAAGTGAGATTGCCGTATTTGAGCACTTTCTATAAATTTGCTGACCGGTATTCTGCATGTTCGAACAAAATGGATCCTGATGTTTCCGCACCAGATGCACCAGTGGGCCGTCGATCGGGCGGGCCGAAACAGGCGCCGCTGCCGGAAAGCTTGCCGCCGGACCGCCAGTTCGCGACAACCCTCGCGCGCGGGCTGGAGATTCTGCGCTGTTTCACGCCCGATCAGCCCCTGCTGCGCAACCGGGATATCGCGGCGCGCATGAAGCTGTCCAAGCCCACCGTGTCACGCTACACCTACACCCTGACGCAGCTGGGCTATCTGCGCTATGAACCCGCGAGCGGCATGTACGGCATGGGATCGACCGTGCTTGCGCTCGGCTACACGTTGCTTTCCAGCCTGACGCTGCGGCAACTCTCCCGCCAGGCCATGAATCAGCTCGCCGAGGAGGTGAATGGTTCGGTATCGATGGCGATTCGCGATCGTCTCAACATGATCTATGTGGAAACCAGCCGCGGGTCCTCCGCCCGGATGGGGCTCTCCGATGTGGGCATGTCGCAGCCCATCGCGGGGACCGCGATGGGCTGCGCCTATCTCGCGGGCTGCGATGCCGCGGAACGCGAGGCGCTGCTGAACGAACTCAGGGTGCTTGCCCCGGAATCCTGGATTCGCCACCGGGACGAGCTGCGGGCGGGCGTGGCTCAGTGCGATCGGTCCGGCTTCTGCGTGTCTGTCAATGCGTCGGCGCGCATCAGTGCGGTCGGCGCACCGCTCAAGCGCCGCGTCGACCGGGCGCCCGTAGCCTTCAATTGCGTGTTGCCCGGCAGTATCGTGAAGCGTGATTATCTTGAAAAGGAAATCGGCCCGCGCCTGGCCGCAATGGTGGCAGGCATCGCGCGCAAGTACGGTTGACGCTGTCCGGTTGAACCCGGTTGAAACTACAAGGCCGCGACGGCCAGATAACGGGCTAGGCGCCCCGCGGCCATGCAGAGCAGCACGACGAGCGCGTTGCAGCGCAACCAGCCGGCGGCCAGGCACAGTCCGTCGCCGACGAAAGGCAGCCAGCCGAAGAGCGTCACGCCGCTGCCATAGCGGCCCAGCCAGCGAAGCGCGCCCGGACTGAGGCGAGCACTCGCACGCGCCGGCAGCAGGCGCCCGATCGCGTAGGTCGTCATGCCGCCCGCGGTGTTGCCGAGCGTCGCCAGGCCGATCGCGGCGGCCGTCTGCTCGGGATACAAATGGAGATAGCCAAACAGCACCGCCTCCGAGGAAAGCGGCACCAGCGTGGCGGCGACAAAGCTCGCGGCGAATACCGCAGCGAGGCCACCGTCCGAGGAGAAAAGCGTGTCCATGATGCAAGTATCGCGCACGGCACGGTGCGCTTGAATCTCCTTGTGCTAGGCTCCGGTGCCTCTGAGGCGGGGCGCGCATGAGGCACGAAGACTATCTGGAGAAAATTCTCAAGGCGCGGGTCTACGACGTGGCGATCGAATCGCCGCTCGATCAGGCGGCGCTGCTCTCCAGGCGGCTTGGCAACCGCCTGCTGCTGAAGCGCGAGGATTTGCAGCCGGTGTTTTCGTTCAAGCTGCGCGGCGCCTACAACAAAATGGTGGGTCTGTCGCTGGCCAAACGCGCCCAGGGCGTCATCGCGGCGAGCGCCGGTAATCATGCGCAGGGCGTCGCGCTCGCCGCGCGGCGCCTGGGCTGCCGAGCGACGATCGTGATGCCGGTGACCACGCCGCAGATCAAGGTCGATGCGGTGGTGTCGATGGGCGCGCAAGTGGTTCTCGCCGGCGATTCCTATACCGAGGCCTACCACCACGCGATGGGCCTGAAGCGTAGACAGCGGCTCAGTTTCGTACATCCCTACGATGATCCGGCGGTGATCGCCGGACAGGGCACGATCGGCATGGAAATCCTGCACCAGCATCCGCAGCATATCGACGCCATTTTCGTTCCGGTCGGCGGCGGCGGCCTGATCTCCGGCATCGCGGCCTTTGTGAAGCGCCTGCGTCCGGATACGCTGATCATCGGCGTCGAACCGCATGATGCCGATGCGATGGCGCGCTCGCTGAAGGCCGGCCGGCGTATATTGCTCGACCAGGTGGGGTTGTTCGCCGATGGCGTCGCGGTGAAGCAGGTGGGGAAGGAAACCTTTCGCCTGTGCCGAAAACTGGTGGATTCGGTGGTGCTGGTCGACACCGACGAAATCTGCGCCGCGATCAAGGACGTTTTCGAGGATACGCGCGTGGTGCTGGAACCGGCCGGCGCCCTGGCCATCGCGGGCGCCAAGCGCTGGGTCGAGCGCCACGCGGCGCGCGACAAGACCCTGGTCGCGATCGCCTCCGGCGCGAACACCAATTTCGACCGCCTGCAGTTCATCGCCGCGCAGGCGGAGATTGGCGAGCATCGCGAAGCGATCCTGGCCGTCGCCATCCCGGAGCGGCCCGGCAGCTTCAAGAAATTCTGCGCCATGCTCGGTCCGCGCAATATCACCGAATTCAACTATCGCATCGCGGACGCGGAGGAGGCGCATATCTTCGTCGGGGTCGCGGTGCGCGATCGCGCCGAAACCAGGCGCATCGTGCGCAGCCTGGCGCGCCACGGGTTGAGGACGATCGACCTGTCGGACAACGATATGGCGAAACTCCATGTACGCCACATGGTCGGCGGGCGTGCGCCGTGGTCCGGCGACCGGCGTGCGGCGCACAGCGCGAACGAACAACTCTACCGCTTCGAGTTTCCCGAGCGCCCGGGTGCGCTGATGCGCTTCCTGGAGCACCTGAGGAGCGACTGGAACATCAGCCTGTTTCACTATCGCAGCCATGGCGCCGATCAGGGCAACGTGCTGGTCGGCATACAGGTACCGGCGGGGGGGCAGGCCGCCTTCGAGAAGTTCCTGGCGCGCGTCGGCTATCCTTTCACCGAAGAAACGCGAAACCCCGCATACAAGTTATTTCTGGGGTAGCGGGCCCCTGCCGGGAAAAGCAATCGGGGCCTTCCCGCTCCCCAGGCCCCCGGGTCGCTTCGATAGGCGGCCTACTTTGCTTCAAGCATCGTTGCGAGTGCGCTCGCGCCGCGCCGGTAGGCGGCACGTTCGGTGACAATGTAGTCCATCGGGATATCCCAGGGCTGGGGACGGATGGTCGGCAGCCTGCCCAGCTCGTAGCCGACGCCGATCGCAAGCGGCCTCGGCAGCAGCGCTGCGAGTGTGCGGTCCATGTAGCCGCCGCCGTAGCCGAGGCGATAACCCGCGTCGTCCCAGCCGTTGAGCGGCAGCAGCATGACATCGGGAACCAATTCCCTCGAATCGACCGGCGTCTGAATGCCGAGCGGGCCTTGCATCATCTCCGCGCCGGGCTGCCATTCGCGGAACTTCATCGCTTCGCCCGGCTCGATCACCACGGGCAGCGCGGCGCGCAGGCCGCGCGCGCGCAGCCGCTCGACCAGCGGCCGCGCGTCGTACTCGCCGCGGATCGGCCAGCAAAAGCCCAGCGTGGATGCCTGCAATCCGGGAAATGCACGTTCGATCAGAGAATCGATGGCTAGACGCCAGCGCTCCAGCGTATCGGCGGCGAGCGCCACGCGCGCTTCCAGCAGGCGGCGGCGTTCTTGCTTGCGCCATTGCGCGAGGGCCTCGTTCTTCATGGGTGATATGCTCGCTGCATGATTTTTCGGATGTTTGCCCCGGTCAAAAAGTTTAGTCGTCTCTGCAGCGGACTCCTGCTCTGTATCGCGGGATTCGCGCCCGCCCTGCCAGTCGATGCGGCGCCGTCCGCACTCTTTACGCGCTCGGCGCTCGGCGACCAGGCCCTCCTTGCCGCCTACGATGCGTTTCGCGCCGGCAACCCGGCGAAGTTTGCGCGTGCCGCCTCCAGTCTGGGCGGGCATGTTCTCAGTTCCTATCTGGCGTACTGGCGCCTTGGTCTGCAGCTCGAGGAGGCGACACCCGAGGCGGTGCAAGCCGTCCTTGCACAGTATCCCGACAGCTACGCCGCAGAGCGCCTGCGCGCGGAGTGGCTGAGGCTGCTCGGCAAGCGGCGCGACTGGCCGCGCTTCGACGCGCAGAGGCCGCTCCTCGTGCGCGACGATGCGGAAATCCGCTGCTATGGTGCGTTGTCAGGCGTGACGCACGGCGATTCCGAGGCCCTGGACCAGGCGCTCAAACTGTGGGTCGATACGAGCGAGTTGCCGCCCGGGTGTGTCGCCATGGCGGACGAGCTCAAGCGCCTGGGTCTGCTCGGGCCGGATCCGATCTGGCGGCGCGCGCGCATGTTGTTCGCCAACGGGCAGGCAGGCGCCGCACGAGCAGCGATTTCATATCTGCCCAAGTCCGGCAGGACCTTCGAGAGCCAGCTCGCCATGGCACTGGGCAATCCTGAGCGCCTGATCGCTTCCCTGCCTTCGGCGCCGTCGATGAAGACAGAGGATCGCCACGAGCGCGAAATCGCGCTGTTCGCCGGGCTGCGCATCGGTCGCGACGACCAGCAGGCGCTTGCCACGGCACTCGCGGGGCGCCTGGGCGCGATGCTGAACCCTGATGAGCGCGCCTACCTGTGGGCCTATGCTGCGTGGCGCGCGGCCATGCGCCACGACGAGCGCGCCCTGGAGTGGTATGCAATGGCGGGCAAGCGCATGTCAGACGAGCAGCTCGCGTGGAAGGCGCGTGCCGCGCTGCGCGCGGCGAACTGGCGCATGGTGAAAGAGGCGATCGACGACATGTCGGCCGATGCCCAGCGCGAGCCCGCCTGGATCTACTGGTACGGCCGGGCGCTCGCGAGCGAGGGCAACGGGGAGGGCGCGCGCGCCTACTACCTGCGCATCAGCGGCGGCACCGATTTCTACGGGCTGCTGGCATTGGAGGAATTGGGCTACGCTCCCGCGCTTCCCGCGGCGCTCTATCAGCCGGGCGAGGAAGAAGTCGCCGCTGTCGCCCGGCGCGAGGGCCTCGCGCGCGCGCTCGAGCTGTTCCGTCTCGGGTTGAGGCCGGAAGCCGTGCGCGAATGGATATTTACGGTGCGCGCGCTGGACGACCGGCAGCTGCTCGCTGCGGCCGAGCTCGCTCGGCGCGCCGAACTCTACGATCGCGCGATCGCCACCGCGGATCGCACCCTCGCGCTGCACAACTTCAACCTGCGCTATCCGGCTCCCTACCGCGAAGTGTTCGGCGAATTCGCGCGTGCCCAGGGGCTGGACGAAGCCTTCGTGCTCGGCATCGCGCGCCAGGAAAGCCGCTTTATCGCGACGGCGCGTTCCGTGGCCGGCGCCCAGGGGCTCATGCAGCTGATGCCGGCAACCGCGCGCTGGGTGGCGCAGAAAAGCGGCCTGCGGGATTTCTCTCCGGGACGCGTCGTGGAGATCAAAACCAACGTCACGCTCGGTACCCGGTACTTGAAGCTGGTGCTGGACAGCCTCGGCCATCCTGCGCTGGCGGCCGCCGCCTATAACGCCGGACCCGGGCGTGCCAGGCGCTGGCGCGCCACCAAGCCGCTCGAGGGCGCGGTCTACGCCGAGAGCATTCCGTTCAACGAAACACGCGACTACGTCAAGAAGGTGATGGCCAATGCGGCGTTCTACGGCGCGCTGCTAGAGGGCAGGCCCCTGTCGCTGAAGCAGAGGCTCGCGCCGGTGGCGGCGCGCGACCCGGGTGAGCGCTCCGAGCAACTGCCCTGACGAACCCGGCATTGCCGCGCAAGGTGCACGCGCGGCAAACCTGCTTCAACTGCCGCGCAAGACGCGCGCCCGGTAAAGCTACTTCTTCAGCGCGTCGCGTATTTCGCGCAGCAGTCTCACTTCTTCCGGCGGTTCTGGCGGGGTTGCCGGCACGGTCTTGGCTTCATCGGTGCGGCGCAGCCGGTTGATCGGCTTCAGGATCATGAAGATCGCAAAGGCGATGATCACGAACGCGATCAGCGTATTGATGAACAGGCCCGCGTTAAGCGTGACCGCACCGGCCTTCACGGCGGCGTCCACGCTTGCGTACGGGCCCGGCACCGCACCGTCCCGCATCACCAGGAACAGGTTTGAAAAATCAACCTTGCCGAGGGCGAGCCCGATCGGCGGCATGATCACGTCCTTCACCAGGGAATCGACAATCTTGCCGAACGCCGCGCCGAGCACCACGCCGACCGCCAGGTCGATGACGTTGCCGCGCATGGCGAATTCCTTGAACTCTTTGAACATTGGTTCTCCCGTTTGATTAATAGGCATCACAGCAGGCAACAGGCAGACGCGATGGTAGCGGAAAGCGGCGCCCCGGCCGCAGGGCCGCGGCCTATAATCTGACGCCCCATCCGTCAGGCGTTGGAGCGAATCGTGGCGCGCAACATGCTCCTGGTGATCGGCAACAAAAACTACTCCTCCTGGTCGCTGCTGTTCGGGCAATTCACCGCGGCGGACGCGGTGCTCGCGCTGCCCGCGCTGCGCGAGTGGATCGCGGATGCCGAGCGCGAGGCGAAATCCATACCTCAGTTCGGATGTATGGCTGAGTGCGGGTGCGAGGGCGCCGCGGCGCGCCCGTTCCGCCGATGAAGGTCTTTGTCGTCGGCGGCGCGGTGCGCGACGAACTGCTCGGCCTGCCGCTCGCCGACCGCGACTGGGTGGTCGTCGGATCCACCCCCGAGGAGATGTCGGCGCTCGGCTACAAGCCCGTGGGCAGGGATTTCCCGGTGTTCCTGCATCCGGTCAGCCACGAGGAGTATGCGCTCGCCCGCACAGAGCGCAAAAGCGGGCGCGGGTATAAGGGATTCATGGTTTACGCCGCACCCGACGTCACGCTGGAGGAAGACCTGCGCCGGCGTGACCTGACGATCAACGCGATGGCGAAGGACGAGGCCGGGAATCTGGTCGATCCTTACGGCGGTGCGCGCGATCTCAAGGCGGGGGTGTTGCGCCACGTGAGCGAAGCGTTTGCCGAGGACCCGCTGCGCATCCTGCGCGTGGCGCGCTTCGCGGCGCGCTTCGGCTTCGCGGTCGCGCCGGAGACGCAGGCGCTCATGCATGCGATGGTCGACTCGGGAGAAGCGGAATTTCTCGTGCCGGAGCGCGTCTGGCAGGAGCTCGCCCGAGGGCTGGCGGAACCCTGCCCGGCGCGGCTGTTCGACGTGCTGGATGCCTGCGGCTATCTGCGGCGCCACTTGCCGGAACTGCGGCCCGATCTTGCGGCGCTGCAGCGCGCGGCGCAGGCGAACGCGGCGCTCGCGGTGCGCTTCGCGCTGCTCGCCTGGCCGCTCGGTGCGCAGGGAGACAAAGCTGAGGACGCGCTGCAAGCGCTGTGCGATCGCATTCGCGTGCCGAGCGCATCGCGCGAGCTGGCTCTCGCGACGCTGCGCTGCCGTCCGCTGCTGGAGGGTGCGGCCGGCGCTTCGCCCGCGCAGTTGCTGGCGGCGCTGAAATGCGCCGACGCATTTCGCCGTCCCGAGCGCTTCGAGGAAATGCTGCAGGCCGCGCGGCTCGCCGTGGATGACGAAAGCACGTTCCTGGGTGCCGATCGACTTCGGCACGCACTTGCAGCCATGCAAGGCGTGGACGCCGGCGCCATCGCGCGCGCCGCGGGCAAGCCCGCGGACATTCCCGCGAAACTGGACCAGGCGCGCGAACAGGCGATCGCCGAACGGGTCAAAACCTGGCAAAGGGCCGCGCGATGAGTGCCACGTTTCAAAAATTCAAAAGAGTCCTGATCTTCGGCTTGCTGGGCGCATGCGGCGCGGGATCGGCGCTGGCCGCCGGTACCGATCCGTTCATCGATGCGCTCGCCGAGCCGGAATCCGCGGGTATCGGGCTCGGATCGCGCATCGAGCGCTCGCCCTATCTCGGGGAGGGCACGCGCGGCGATCTGCTGCCGATCTATCTCTACGAGGGCAGGCGCCTGTACCTGCACGCCTACCGCCTCGGGATGAAGTTCGAGCCGGCGCAGAATCAGCGCATCGACGTATTTCTTTCCCACCGCTTCGAGGGCTACACATCGGCAGCCCTGCAGGCCGCGCTCGCCGGGATGGGGGGCCGCGAGCCGGGTCTCGATGCCGGCCTGAGCTATCGCTACAAGGGAGACTTGGGCGCGGTATACGGTGAGTTCCTGCAGGACACGCTGGATGCGTCGCACGGCCGCGAGCTGCGGCTCGGCTATGACGCCGACTGGCGCAGCGGCGCGCTGCGCCTGCAGCCCCAGCTCATGCTTGCCTGGCGCGATTCAAAACTGAACAATTACTACTACGGAGTGCAGACTGCCGAGGCGACCGGGACGCGGCCGGCCTACAGCCCGGGCTCGGGCTTCAACAGCAGCCTGGGATTGTTCGCGACCTACGACCTGGGCGCACACGCGCGGTTGCTCGGCGGGCTGACCCTGACACGCTGGTCGAGCGAGGTCCGGCGCAGCCCGATCGTCGAGAATCGCATCCAGGTCTCGGGCATGCTGGGTGTGATGTACGACCTCTCCAACCAGCACGCGCCGTGGCCGGAGCACAAGCCGGTGATCTTCAGGCTGCTGCACGGCGCGTCCACGGACTGCAATTTCATCAACGTCGCCACGCTGCGCTGCGCCACCACGCATACCAAGGACGACACCAACATCGAGGCGGCCGAAGTCGGGCGCACCTTTGTCGATCAGCTGTACGGCTTGCCGGTGTCGATCGCCGGATTCGTCGGTCTGCTGCGACACAGGGAACGCGGATTCCAGCCGGATTTCTGGCAGGTGAACGCCTACCTGAAGGCTTATTACTATGGCTTTCCGTGGAGCGAGCGCGTGAAGACGCGGGTCGGCTTCGGCACCGGGCTCGCACATGCGAACCGCATCCCGATGCCCGAGCTGCTCGACCAGGCGCGGCGCGGGCGCGGCACCTCGAAACTGCTCAACTACCTGGATGCGAGCGTCGATGCGAGCCTTGGCGACATCATCGGCGCACGCGCGCTCAGGGAAACCTACCTCGGGGTAGGCGTGTCGCATCGCTCCGGCATCTTCGGCACCTCGCAACTGCTTGGCAACGTGAACGGCGGTTCGAACTATCTGTATACCTACGTCGAATGGACGATGTGATGATCGACCTCTACAGTTGGGGCACCTCGAACGGGCGCAAGGTGTCCATCATGCTGGAGGAGTGCGGCCTGCCCTACCGGGCGCACCCGGTGAATATCGGCAAGGGCGAGCAGTTTTCGCCCGCATTTGTTGCGCTCAATCCGAACGGCAAGATTCCGGCGATCGTCGATTCCGAGGGGCAGGATGGAAAGCCGCTGCGGCTGTTCGAGTCGGGCGCGATCCTCGTCTATCTCGCGGGAAAAACCGGGCGCTTCCTGCCGCTCGACGTGCGCGGCAAATACGAGGCGCTGCAGTGGCTCATGTTCCAGATGGGCGGCATCGGGCCGGTCTTCGGCCGGACGCATCATTTTCTGCGCGCGGCGAAGGAGCCGGACCCCTACGGCATCGAGCGCTTCTCGACGACGCGGACCTGCACCCGCAGCGCTCGGCCGACTATGCCCTCTCGATCGCCCGCGGCGCCGGCCTCACCTTCGGCACGCCCGCCACGAGCGACGCCCAACCAGCCCTCGATGCGCAGCGCCATGGCAGGAGAGATCGCGGCTCGCTCGTTCAGAACCCGTGATAAGGCGACGCGCGTCACGCCGAGTTGCATCGCTGCATCGGAAACCGAAAGCCCCAATGCAGGGAGCACGTCCTCTCTCAATGTAGCTCCCGGGTGCGGCGGGTTTTGCATGCGGCTTATGGTTCTTCCCTTCAGTGGTAGTCGACATAGTCCACGAGTACCGCGTCGGTACCCTCGAACTTGAAAGTCAGGCGCCAGTTCCCGCTTACTGCAACTGCGTAGCGACCCGCGGGCACTCCATGCTGAGGAGTGCAATCCCCAACCGGGCACATTCATGTCATCGGGTCCGGCGGAGTCATCCAGTCTCACAAGCTGTCGGCTCAGCCTGTCCGCGTGGTGCGGCTGTGTGCCGGCTTTGGTGCCGCTAGCGGAAAAAAGCGCGTAGACCCTTGTGCAGGAACTGCCTGATCATGCGCGTAGTGTATAGCGTAGCGTTACGTTTGCCTGACCGACTCTCTCCCAGTCTTGTCCAACGAGGTATGAGCCTGGACGCGGGTCCGTGATTCCAACGAGGCTTGAGCCTGAGCGGGGGGGGGGGGGGGGGCGAGCCCCGGGGGAGGGGGTGGTTCCCCGCGCCTGGAGAACGGGGGAGGCCAAACCGCCCCCGCCGAGAACCAGAGCGCCGCGCGCG